>WNGA01000365.1_pt1 | contig 123961 bp, 118 predicted proteins | sample 5400061 | NCBI WGS metagenome assembly WNGA01 (sample SAMN13153366, study PRJNA577476) | soil metagenome | isolation source: 100 cm soil or saprolite under grassland replicate 2 | place: USA:California | collected 2016-06-15 | reverse complement strand
TGTAGCGAAGTGAGACTATGCCGAGGGGGCTGTCAATGTTATTGACGAAGGACCTGTGTCTAATCGCATTGCTCGCATGCCCGCTCGGCATAGTCCGGCGCTCGGCATGAACCGCCCTATGCCGCATGCGGCATAGGGCGGTTTCGATCAGCGAGTAGAGATTGGCGCTCGCCTGCGCACCGGCCACACTGTCGCTGAACATCCAATTCTTCCGACCGATCACGAACGGACGGATCGCGTTCTCGCAGGCGTTGTTGTCGACCGGGTAGCGCCCGTCGTCGAGGAAGCGAACGGGCGCGACCCAACCCCTCGCGCGCCGCTGGCCACACCGCAGGTCCGGGAATGCATGGAGCCTTTCGCGCAGTCGTTCGTACTGTTCGTGAGTACGAATCCCGGACAAGAGCTCCTGCCGGATCGGCCCCGATCATGACGACGCGGTAGGTGACGATCAGGCGTTCCAGCTCATCGGCGAGAGCATCGTCTCGAGACCGGACGCGGCGCCGGAGAACGAGCGACCAGACCGACGTATCGACAAGAACTTTCACGCCACTCGGCGTTGCCTCTTGTGGTCGAATTTCGGGTCGTAGTCGATCTTGCCAAATTCATTGACGATGGCTTGTTGCCGCAGCCATTGCACGTACTCCTCGAGCGCGCGCGTCACCGCATCTCGCTTGGTCCTGTGCCGGCCAAGGCGCCGGGCGGCTTCAATAAGCTTGTCGTCGAGATCGAGGTTTGTTGCCATCGGGCGACTCCGTTTGGGTCGCGCAGCAAAATAATTCTACACAAGACAATGTGTGAGCGTAAGCCACTAAACCAATAAACACCGTGGGACACCGGTTCGATTGCGAGGCCGCGTCGCGCGCGGATCAAGAGTCCGCCGCTCTCTATCTTCTTGATTGATGCCTACTTAGCGCAGGTCGCGGGAAAAAAAAATATTACCGGGAATATTACCCAAGTCCGCTGCTCACGGAGTGCTAAGATTCGGGTCAATCACGATCCTCGCGCGACGCGTAATGGCGTTTCATCACTGCCCGAGATGCCGCGTAGCGAATTCGCCCGGTGTGATGATCGGGTACTGATCGGCGAGCGTAAGGGTCGACACGCGCCTTGGACAGGTCCACATGTTTACCGAGGGCGAGGCGCAACCACTCGTGCTACTCGGGCCGGCGGGACGTCGCGCCACACCTGATTGTCCGCGCTCGAAACTACGATCGTCGCGGTGCGCCGAACGCCGAACTCGGCGAGTGCGGAGCTTTACCGCCTGCGCACGCCGGCCGTGTATGAGAGTATGCTCTTGCGCCTGTCGTCGAATGAGTTTCGGGACTTCGAACCTGGGCCGTTGGCGTCACGACTCTTGCTCACGCCGATAGGATCAGGGCATTCGGCATTGTTCTCGTGCGCGTTGCGCGATCCGGCGACGCTCGCTTTACAAGAAAACTTATCGGGAGGCGGATTCTCATGGAGCGTACGATTCAATACGCCGCGGCACTGGCGACGGCTCTCGTCATGTCGACGGTTGCACAACCGGCGCTCGCGGCAAAGACCGTCCTCAATGTCGGGATGGCGGCGATCGATGCGGGCAGGCTCGATCCGCATCTGTCGGCGACCACGCCCGATAAGGCGCTGTTCGACTGGATGTTCAATGGCCTTGTGCGGATGAAGCAAGGCACGATGAACCCCGATCCGGCGATGATGGAAGGCGACCTCGCCGAGAGCTGGAAATCGTCCCCGGACGGCAAGCAGTGGACATTCAACCTGCGCAAGGGTGTCCAGTGCCATCATGGCTATGGCGAGTTCACCGCGGACGACGTTGTCTATTCGCTCGCGCGCGCCGGCGATCCCAAGCGCTCCGCCTTCTCGAGCGACTTCAAGGATTTCGACAAGGTCGAGGCAGTCGACAAGTACACGGTAAGGATCAGCCTGAAGAATCAGGTTCCCAGCCTCCTCGGGCTGCTCATCAACTATCAGGGCGGCAACATGGTGTGCAAGAAGGCGGCCGAGGCGATGGGCGAGAATTTCGTCCAGAAGCCGATCGGCACGGGTCCCTTCATGTTCGGCGAATACAAGGCGAAGGAATCGGTGACGCTTCTCGCCAATCCGCAGTATTTCCGCGGCAAGCCGAAGCTCGAAAAGATCGTCTACCGTTACATCCTGTCCGATGCGAGCCGCGATCTCGCCTTTACTTCGGGCGAGATCGACCTCACGTACGGCAAGCAGGACCAGACATGGGTCGACCGCATGAAAAAGGAGAAGGACACGATCGTCGACGTCTTCGACCCGGGCGAGTTGTCGGTGCTCTATCTCAACGTCGACAAGCCACCGCTCAACGATCTGCGCGTGCGACAGGCGATCGCCTACGCGATCGACCGCAATCAGATCGTGCAGTTCAAGGGCAAGGACACCGCTCGCGCCGCGCAGTCGATCGTGCCCATCGGCTATCTCGGGCAGAGCGCCGATGTGCCTCTGCTGCCGTACGATCCCGACAAGGCGAGAGCGCTGCTCAAGGAAGCCGGCTATCCGAACGGCCTCACCATCCACGTCATCCACACCAACCTGCCCGGCATGCTGGCGATGATGGAAGTGACCCAGGCGCAGCTGCGCAAGGTCGGCATCAATCTCGACATGGAAGTGGTCGAGCACGCGACGTATCACGCCAACATCCGCAAGGACATGAGCCCGATCGTCCACTACAGCGCCGCCCGCTTCCCGGTCGCGGACGTCTATCTGACGCAGTTCTACCACTCGCGCAGCATCGTCGGCACGCCGACCGCGGTGACCAACTTCTCGCATTGCAGCGACGCCGACGCGGAAATCGACTCCGCCCGTGTCGAGCCGGATTCGGCCAAGCAGAAAGCGCTGTGGAAGACCGCGCAGCAGAAGCTGATGGCCAAGGTGTGCGGCGTTCCGGTCTACGAGCAGCCGCAAATCTGGGCCCGGCGCGCCTCGCTCGATTACGGATTCCCGCTGAAAGGGTCGTTGAGCCTCGGTCCGGTCATCGACGAGGGCACGCACTTCACGCAGTGATCGATACGCTTCCTCCGCCTCTTATCGGGGAGGCAGAGGTGACCTGCGGGTAGCGCTACATGGTCGGCTACATTCTCAAGCGCCTGCTCCTCGCCGTTCCGACGCTGTTCGCCGTGCTCAGCATCGTGTTCGTGCTCGCGCGCGTGCTGCCGGGCGATCCGGCGCAGACCATCCTAGGCGACCAGGCGAGCCAGGAGGCGCTCGCGAGCATGCGACACCGCCTGGGCGTCGACAAGCCGATCGGCGCGCAGTATGTCGATTTCCTCGTGAATGCCGTGCGCGGCGAATGGGGAAACTCGCTCGTAACCGGCAAGCCTGTCGTCGAGGAAGTGCGCAACGTCCTGCCCTACACGATCGACCTGACGGTGACGGCGATCGTGCTCGGCGCGCTCATCGGCATTCCTCTTGGCGTGTGGTCGGCGATGCATCGCAATACCTGGGTCGATTATCTCGTGCGCATCGGCTCGTTGCTCGGCCTTTCGTTTCCCGCATTCGTGCTGGCGATCCTGTTGCTGCTCGCCTTCGCCATCCAGCTGCGGTGGTTTCCGGTCATCAGCGCGGGGCGCCTCGACGATCCTGTCGAACGGCTGCGCAGCCTGGCGCTTCCGGCCGTGACTCTCGGCGTCATCATGGCCGCCTACGTCACGCGGGTCACGCGCTCGTCGATGCTCGAGGTGCTTGGCGAGGATTACGTCCGCACGGCGCGCGCCAAGGGCGTGCCGACACGCGCCGTGATCTGGCGCCACGCTTTCCGCAACGGACTCATTCCCGTGGTCACCGTCGTCGGTCTTTATCTCGGCATCCTGATCGGCAATTCGGTGTTGACCGAGATCGTGTTCAACCGACCGGGGCTCGGCAAGCTGATGGTCAGCGCGCTCAACCAGCGCGACTACACAGTGCTGCAAGGCATGATGGTCGTCTACGCGTTCGTCATCGTCCTCGTGAACCTGCTGACCGATCTCACGTACGGATTCATCGACCCGCGGGTGAAACGCCCATGAGCGCGCAGGGCCGTCCCAAGCGCGAATTGCTGCCCCTCGGGGGGAAGGCGCGCAGCGCCAAGGGGGTTCACATATGACCGCCGAGACGGCAACGGTGGCCGCGGCACCATCCTCGTACGCGTTGCAGCAGCTAACCCGCGCGTTCAGCACGAACGCGACGTCGTGGATCGGCCTCGCGGTCTTCCTTGTTGTCGTCGCGCTTGCTCTTCTCGCGCCTGTCATCTCGCCCTACGACCCGCTCGATCAGGACATCCTGGCGCGTCTGCAAGGTCCGTCGGCGACGCATTGGTTCGGCACCGATTCCTACGGACGCGACATCCTGTCCCGCCTCCTCTGGGGCGCCCGGCTGTCGCTCGTCATCAGCACGAGCTCGATCCTGGCGGCCGTGGTGATCGGCGGTGTCATCGGAATCCTGGCAGGCTATATCGGCGGTCGCTTCGACATGGTGGTCATGCAAGCGATGGATGTGCTTCTGTCCTTTCCGTCGCTCATCATGGGACTCATGGTCGTGGCGATGCTCGGCGCCAGCCTCTTCAATCTGATGATCGCCATCGCGCTGACGGCGATCGCGCCTTTCGCACGCATCGCGCGGGCGCCGACGATCCTCGTCAAGGAACGCGACTACATCGAAGCCTGCCGCGCGCTCGGCTATTCCGATCTGCGCATCATGACCATCCACATCCTGCCCAACATCGTCGCGGAGGTCCTGGTCATGGCGTCGCTATGGCTCGCGACCGCGATCCGCATCGAGGCCTCGCTGAGCTTCATCGGGCTCGGCGTCAGACCGCCGACGGCGACCTGGGGCGGCATGATCCGCGAAGGCTTCGAAAACATCCTCGACAGCGCGTGGCTCTCGATCTTTCCCAGTCTCGCCATCCTGCTCGTCGTGTTCTCTCTCAACATGCTGGGCGACGGCCTGCGCGACGCCATCGATCCGAAGCTCAGGGGCGGCGAGTGACGACTGCCGCGAATGCCCCGATCCTGGAGGTCGAGAATCTCGTCACCGTGTTTCGCACGGGCGGGGGGTGGCACCCGGCGGTGCGCAACGTTAGCTTCGTCGTCGAGCACAACGAGACGCTCGCGATCGTGGGCGAGTCCGGTTGCGGCAAGAGCGTCACCGCTTTGTCCATCATGAGGCTTGTTCCGTCGGCCAACGGGCGGGTCGCGGGGGGACATATTCGCTTTGCCGGACGCGACCTCGTCGCGCTCGACGAGGAGGAGATGCGCACTATCCGCGGCGATCGCATCTCGATGATCTTCCAGGAGCCGATGACGTCGCTCAATCCGGTGCTGACAGTGGGCTTCCAGGTTGCCGAGGCGCTGCGCTATCACCGCGACATGGGCCGCCGCGAGGCCGATACCCACGCGCTCGAGCTGCTCGATCACGTCAAGATACCTTCGGCGCGCCAGCGCTTCGCCGATTACCCGCACCAGTTCTCCGGCGGCATGCGGCAACGCGTGATGATCGCGATGGCGCTCGCCTGCCGGCCGGAGCTCTTGCTTGCCGACGAGCCGACGACGGCACTCGACGTGACCATCCAGGCCCAAGTCCTCGCGCTGCTCGCCGAGCTCAAGGCGGCCTATGGCATGGCGATGATCTTCATTACCCACAACCTCGGCGTCGTCGCGTCGATCGCGGACCGCGTCGCCGTGATGTACGCCGGCGAGATCGTGGAGATGGCATCGGTGGAGGAGATCTTCGCGCGGCCGACCCATCCCTATACCGAGCTTCTGCTGCGTTCCATTCCGCGCGTAGATCGCGATGCGGTCGGCTTGAGCACCATCGGCGGCCAGGTGCCGACGATCAGCGCGATGCCGTCGGGTTGCCGCTTCGCACAACGCTGTCCTCTGCGCGAGCCGGTCTGCACGACGCGCGATCCGGTTCTCGTTCCGCTCGCCGACGCACCCGATCACCGCGTGCGGTGCTGGCTGCGTGCCCCGCCAAGCGAGGCCGGACATGCGTGAATCGATTCTCGCCGTCACCGGGCTGCGCAAGTTCTTCACGGTCAAGCGCGGGTTTCCGCGGACGCATACGGTCACTGTTCGTGCGCTCGACGGAATCTCGTTTCACGTTCGCGACGGTGAGGCCTTCGGCCTCGTCGGCGAATCCGGCTGCGGCAAGTCAACGGCCGGCCGCGCAAGCCTGCGTCTCATCGAACCCGACGCCGGAGAGATCGTCTTCAAAGGCGAGAATGTGGTGACGGCAGGCAACGCGCGCATGCGACAGCTGCGCCGCAAGCTGCAGATCATCTTCCAGGATCCCTATGCCTCGCTCAATCCGCGCCGGCGGATCGGCAAGGCGCTGATCGAGCCGATGCGCGTGCACGGCATCGCGGGCAAGGCGGAATGCGAAGAGCGCGCACACGCGCTTCTCGCCGAAGTCGGGCTGCCCTCCAATGCGATGATGCGCTACCCGCACGAGTTCAGCGGCGGCCAGCGTCAGCGCGTCGGTATCGCCCGCTCGCTCACGCTCGAGCCCGAGCTCCTCGTTGCCGACGAGCCGGTCTCGGCCCTCGACATTTCGATCCAGTCGCAGATACTGCTGTTGCTGCAGCGGCTGCAGGAAAGCCGCAAGCTCGCCTTCATCTTCATCTCGCACGATCTCGGCGTCGTTCGCTACTTCTGCCAGCGCATGGCGGTCATGTACCTGGGGCGCATCGTCGAGACCGGCCCAATCCCCGCGATCTTCAAGGAGCCGCTGCACCCGTATACGCGGATGCTGCGCGACGCCTCGCCGGTGCCCGATCCGCGATTCAAGGTGGTGATGCTTCGCATCGAAGGCGAGGTTCCTTCCGCCGTCAATCCGCCCGCCGGCTGTCACTTCCACACGCGCTGTCCGCACGTTATGCCGATCTGCCGCGAGGTCTATCCTGAATGGCGGCAGCTCACGCACGAACGCGGCGTCGCCTGTCACCTGCACGATGCTGCCATCGGATGACCGCGTCGTGATGGTGTCGGGCGCCAATCGCGGGATCGGCCTCGCCGTGACACGCTGCCTGCGTGACAAGGGATATCGCTTGAGTCTCGGCAGCCGCGATGCGGCGAAACTGGATGCCGCGCTAGGCGGCCTCGACGAGTCGCGCGTCATTGCCTGCGCTTTCGACGCGCGCGACCGGACAAGCTGCGAAGCCTGGGTCGAGCGCACCGCAAGCCACTTCGGCCGCATCGACGGTCTCGTCAACAACGCCGGAATCTCGCGCAACGTCGGCATCGAGGACGACGACGAGTCCGCCTACGACGAGATGTGGGACGTCAACGTGAAGGGGCCGCTGCGGCTCATCCGCCTCGCGTTGCCTTATCTCAAGCGATCGGGAAGCGGACGCATCGTCAACGTCGCCTCGCTTTCCGGCAAGCGTGTGAAGAACCTCCACGCCGGCTATGCGATGAGCAAATTCGCGCTCGTCGCCCTCACTCACGCAGTGCGCCGCGCAGGCTGGGAGGACGGCGTGCGCGCGACGGCAGTCTGTCCGAGCTTCGTCGCCACCGACATGACCGCGCAGGTCACCGCCGTGCCTCGAACCGAGATGGTTCAGCCGGCCGATCTTGCCGAGCTGGTGGCGCTCGCGCTCGCCCTGCCGAACAACGCCGTTGTCGCGGAGCTCCTCGTCAATTGCCGGCTCGAGGACATGTTTTGACCACGGAAGAAGCACAATTGCGCAGACTCGCCGAGCGCGATCGGCCGCGCATTCGACTCGTCATCGACGGACGTCATTGCGAGGCGCTGGCGGGAGATACGGTGCTGACCGCGCTCCTCACCAATGGGCGGCGACTGCGATCGTCGGAGTTCGGTGACGGGCCGCGCGCGGGCTTTTGTCTGATGGGCGCGTGCCAGGATTGCTGGGTCGCGCTCGAAGACGGCACGAGACTGCGCGCGTGCACGAGCTTCGTCGCGCAAGACATGCGGATCGTGACGCGGAGTGTCGTCGATGACCGATAGACCGCCGGTTGTTGTCGGCGCCGGTCCGGCCGGAATCCGCGCGGCGGTTACGCTCGCCGCCGCAGGGCTCGCTCCGATCGTCATCGACGAAGCGCCCCGCAGCGGCGGGCAGATCTACCGCCGTCCTCCCGCCGGCTTTTCCCGCTCCTATCGCGCACTGTACGGTTTCGACGCTGCGAAGGCGCGCCGACTGCACGAGGCTTTCGACGATCTCGCCGGCAGCGTCGACTATCGGCCGGACACGCTCGTGTGGGACATCAGGAACGGTGTGCTGCACTGCCTGTCTGCCGGGATGAGTCGCGAAGTTCCGTTTCGCGATGCAATCCTCGCGCCGGGCGCGCGTGACCGGATCATTCCCTTTCCGGGATGGACGCTGCCCGGCGTCTACACACTGGGCGGCGCGCAGGTCGCATTGAAGCACCAGGGCTGTGCGATCGGCGCGCAAGTCGTCTTCATGGGCACCGGACCGCTGCTCTATCTCGTCGCGTATCAATACGCGAAAGCCGGTGGCGGGGTCGCCGCGGTGCTCGACACGACGCCTTTCGCCGCGAAGCGCCGCGCGCTGCCCGGCCTGCTGCGCGGTGGCAGCACGTTCGCCAAAGGCCTGTGGTACGTGACGCGATTGCGCGCCCGGGGCATCACCGTGGGAAGCGGCATCAGGCCCGTTGCAGCCGAGGGGAACGACGGCGCCGTATCCGCACTGGTTTATGAAGACGCGGCGGGGACGCAACGGCATCTTGCATGCGATGCGATCGCGTTCGGCTTCGGGCTGAGCTCCGAAACGCAACTCGCCGATCTGGCGGGAATCCCGTTCGCGTTCGACTCGCTTCAACAGCAATTTCTGCCCGAATGCGACATCACCGGCCGCACACGCATCCCCGGCGTTTACCTCGCAGGCGACGGCAACGGGATTGCCGGCGCCGACGCCGCCGAGCTCGGAGGCGAGCGAGCGGCCCGCGCCTTGCTCGAGGATCGCGGCCACGATGTCGACAAGGCGCGCGTCACGACGCTCGAGCGCGCGCTGCGGCGAATCGGCCGGTTTCGAGTGGCGCTCGATGCGGCGTTCCCGTTTCCGTCCGACATGGCGGCCGCCATGTCGGACGAAACCGTTCTGTGTCGCTGCGAGGGCGTGACCGCGGGCGAGTTCCGTCGGGCGGCGCGTGAAATCGAAGCCGGCGACATCAACCGCGCCAAGGCCTTCAGCCGCTGCGGGATGGGGCGTTGCCAAGGACGAGTCTGCGGGCCATCCGCTGCGATCGTGCTCGCGGCGGCGCTGAACGTGCCGCTCGAGCGCGCAGGAAGGCTGCGCGGACAACCGCCGGTGAAGCCCATCCCGATGGCAACGTCAGCATGAGGGAGCGTCTCACGGCGGATGTCGCGGTGATCGGCGGCGGCACCGTGGGGTGCTCGACGGCGCTGCATCTGCGCCGGCGCAGCGCCTCGGTCGTTCTGCTCGAACGAGGCTTGTGCGGCGGGCAGGCAAGCGGCGTGAACTATGGCGGCGTGCGCCAGCAAGGCCGCGATCTCGCCGAGCTTCCCCTCGCAATGCGCTCACGTGAAATGTGGGGCCGTCTCGCCGAGATTGTCGGCAGCGACTGCGAGTTCACGGCGAGCGGCCACGTCAAGCTCGCACGCTCCGACGCCGACATGGCCGAGCTCGAAGCTTATCGCGAGGCCGTCCAACCGTTCGGGCTTGCGCTTGAACTCCTCGGTCGCAATGACCTTCGTGCGCGCTATCCCTTTCTCGGCGATGCTGCGGTCGGAGGCTCGCTCTGCGCCGATGACGGTCAGGCAAACCCGCGACTTGTCGCGCCCGCCTTCGCCCGCGCCGCCCGATCGGCCGGCGCCGACGTCCGCGAGCACGCGCAGGTGATCGAGGCTCGCCACGACGGCACGCATTTTCTCGTGCGCACCGCGGAGGGCATCGAGGTCCGCGCCACCGCGCTTGTGAACGTCGCCGGCGCCTGGGGGCACGAAATCGCCGCGCGGTTCGGCGAGAGCGTCCCGCAAAGCGTGATTGCGCCCAACATGTGCGTCACCGAGCCGCTGCCGTATTTCATGGTGCCCAATTTCGGCGTCTGCGGCGGAGGCGTTTACGTAAGGCAGATCCCGCGCGGCAATATCATCTTCGGTGGCGGGCGGGCCGTTGCCGACCGTGACCACGTCCGCGCTTATCCCGTCGCCAAGACCAGTCTCGATGCCGCCCGCCAGACTATCGCGCTGGTGCCGCGACTGCGTCATGCGCACATCATCCGCACGTGGACCGGCATCGAGGGTGCGATGCCCGACAACATTCCCGTCATCGGACCGAGCCGGACGACGCCGGGCCTTTTCCACGCGTTCGGCTTTTCGGGCCACGGCTTCCAACTCGGCCCGGCGACCGGTGCCGTGCTTGCCGAACTCATCCTCGACGGAGCGACACCGACAGAGATCGCCGCCTTCGATATCTGCCGCTTCGCCTTGACCAAGCCTAGTATCGGAGCAATTCAGTAAATGCGAAGACGTTCTCGGCTCGCGGGAGGTCGCGAATGGCGGCTAGCAACGCACGGCTGCGCTTCTCGCTGATGAAATCACGGGTGAGCAAGAGGAACTTGGCTTCCAACTCCGCATCGCCGAGCGGGTTTTCCGGATTCCCACGCGGGTATTCGACGCTCGTCTGACAGTCGCCCCGATGCGTGCGGATCGTCACGCGCGCCATCGTCTTTGCCGGAAATTGACGGTCGATCTCGTTGTCGACCGATACTCGAACTTTGCGCGCGAGATCCAGGATCGCCGGATCGTGGATATGCGTGTCGCTGACTTCGGCCGGACCGATCCTGTCGTACAGCAAGGCGACCGCGAGTGCGAACGGGATGCTGAACTGCGCGGCAATCGTATTGCGTGGTTCGCAATTCGCGAGGCGCGTCACCTCCGCGAACGTTTCGACCTCGACCGCTTCGATCTCCTCGATTCGCAGCGGGTGCCGATGCTTGAGCTCGAGCACCGCGTCTACCGCGGCGTGTGCCCAGCGGCACACTGCGTACGGTTTGAAATATGTCTCGAGAATCGCGTATCCGTTCGGATCGCCGAGCCCGGCCACGAGCGCCGACGTATCCCAGCGTTTGGAGTAGTCCAGGAAGTCCGCAGGACCGAGGAAGTTCTGCTGCGCGAGTAGCGCGGCGGAGACGCCCGTCACGCCGCTCCACGCAATCGTCTCCTTGACCATGGCGTGATTCGCCTGCAACCCGCCGGGCGGAAATGCGCCGTGCGAACCGGCCGTGCCGAGCGCCGATTGAAGCGTGGCTTCATCGAACTCGAGCAACTTGCCGGCGGCGGCAGTTGCGCCAAACACGCCCCAGATGCCGGTCGAATACATCTCTTCCTTATACCAGGAGACACGCGCGGCGCTGGCCCGGACCGCGACTTCATAACCGGCCACCAACGCGGCGAGGAATTGCCTTCCGCTGGCACCCGTCTGCTCGGCGATTGCGATGGCCGCTGGAATGATGCTCGCGCCGGGATGTCCCATGGCGAGGCGGTTGCCGTCGTCCATATCGAGCGCGCTGGCACAAGCCCCGTTGACCCACGTTGCGCCGGTGACGCTCAACGACGTCTGCGACCCTATTACGGTGGAATTGCCCGGTGCGAATTGCTGGAGCGCAAACGATGCGCTGATCTTCGCCATCGGCGTCTGGGTTCCAGCAATGGCGACACCGATGCAATCCAGAACGCATCGCACAGCTTGCCCCAGAACCGCCGCGGGCAAGGCCGGATCGAGATCGCGGACAAAAGAAGCGAGACTGCTCGTGGCAGACATCTTGGTGTCCATGCGTGCGCTTCGCGAGGCATGATACCGTGGGCGGCACCGGCCGCGAAATGCCATCGTAGGTCTGGGTGTTCATGCGACCCGTTGAGCAGCCCATCATCGCAGCCGACAAACGAAGCACATCGAGGTAATGCGGGAAGCCGGATTTGTTGCTTGCTCGAATATTTCCAACATTGGAAATATTCGTCGTTCCATATCGGGATCGCGCACTGACGTGCAGGCGCTTGAATATTTTGGCTCCCCATTTCGCTATGGCGTCAGGGACGCAACGCCGTGCGAGCGACGCTTCGCGCGACCCACGCGGCAACCGCAGCAGGGGCGCGAAACTCGTCGACCGATCGCGCTTCCACGCGGTGCAGGCGCTTCCGCACCATTCTGGAAAGCGCTGCCCCGGGGCCAAGCTCCAGGAATACCCTGCAGCCGCGCTCGTACAGTGCATCGATGCAGCGCGACCATTCGATCGTGCGCGCGATCTGTTTCGACAGCACGTCGATAGCGCGCTCGCGCGTGAGCACCCACGAGCCGTCGACACCGGCGACAACGGGGCGGGCCGGTGCCTGCAAGCTCGAGCCTTCGAGGATCACACGGAACGCCGTCGCGGCCGTAGCGAGGAGCGGCGTGTGAGAAGCGACCCCGACACGCAGGCACGTGATTTCAGCGCCGAAACGCACGGCAGCCTCCGCCACGGCGTCGAGCCTCGACTGCGTGCCGCCGATCACGTATGCGTCCTCGTCCATCGAGATAGCGATGAAAGCGCCGTGGCGGTCGCACATGTCGGCTGTCGTCCGACGCGAGATTCCGCGCAGTGCAATGAGGCCGCCGCGTTCGACCACCGCCTCCTCCATCAACCTGGCGCGCTCGCGCGCGAGCTGCGCGAGCGCTGCGGCGTCGAGCGCGTCCGCGACGGCGTACGCTGCAAGCTCGCCCACGCTGTAACCTGCGAACGCGATCGGTGTAGGAAGCTGCTCGCGCAGCGCGGCCCACCATGCAAGCTGGGATATGCAGACCAGCGGCTGGGCGCGCGCGTTCTCGAAGAAAAGGACCGGATCGGCGAGCCACGCGTGAAGATCCTCGCCGAGCGCGGCCGTGGCGGCCCGAAGCACCTCGGCCGACATGGCGTGATGCGCGGCGATGTTCAGCATGCCCGGATGTTGCGCACCCTGCCCCGGGCAGAGCAGCGCGAAACTCATGGGGTTGCTGCTTGGACCGCGTCGATGAACAAAGCGGAAGCGAGTAGGTCGGCGCAACCCCCCGGCGAGAGGCCACGGGCCACGAATTCGCGATGAATGCGTTCGGCGCGCACGATCGCATCCGGTGTATCGACGCCGCCTGCGGCGCGGAAATCGCGCGCGCTCCGACGCACGTACTCGAGCCCGGCGCTGCCGCCGCGGTACAGGATATTCGTGTCCTCAACGCCTTCGAGCAGAGCGAAAAGAGCCGCAAGGCGAGCACGCCGTGCATCATGGCCCTGCTGCCGCGCCGCGCGCAGCGCCGGCAGCGCCACGTCGAAGACGCTCGGGAAACCGGCGCATGCCTCGCCGCGCGCCCCGCTCGCACCGTAGCGCTCCGCTGCCTGCACGCCGTGCGAAAAAGGCGGTGGTCCGGCCGGACGCTCCTCCAGCGCACGCCGCCAGGTGCTGTGCAGCGTCTCGCGCAACGTGCGACCGTCGAGGGTTTGTGCACGCGCGCTCGTCAAAGCAGTCGCCGCGCCTAGCAGCCCGAGCGCGAAGATAGCTCCGCGATGCGTATTGACGCCGCGTGTCGCCGACAACATGGCTGCTTCGGCCCGAAGCCCCAAGTCGCGCAACTCGCTAAACGGCGCCGCACACGCGCCGGCAGCGGCCATGGCGCGGAAATGACCCCGCAACGCAAAAAGGCTGCGCACGAAAGTCGACCCATCCATGTCGGCGTGCGAGCCCGAATCGCCCAACGACACAAGCCCGGGTTTCGGATAGAGCGCCAGCTCGTCCCACAGCGCGCGCGTCGCGAATCGTGCGATGGCGTGCGGCGCGAGCGTCACGTTCGTGCGCGCCGTGGCGGGCAGCACCCGCAGCTGCGGACGCGCGACGGTAGCGACGCCGGCCATCGTCACGCCGTGCACCGCTGCCCGCCAGATCGCAGCGCAGCCGCAAGCGTATTTCGGGAGACCAGTTCGAGCGTACCGATGCGCTTCACGAGTACACGATCGTCCGAACGCTGCTCACGCCATTCGCGCGAGGCGACAGCGGCGCCGGACGGAAACACGATTTCGCCATCCGCGGGCATGCCGTAGCGCTTCTCCCACCGCGCGATGATTCCGAGGACTCTGTGGAGCTGCGCGTCATCGCCCGGTTGCCACCACAAGTCCACATCGGATTGCGCGGTCACGTAGTCGAGGCCCGTCAACGCCTGCCACGCCATGGATCCGTAGACGCGTAGCGTGACGCCGCAGCGCATCGCGCGCGTTGCAAGCTCGGCAAGCGGTCTGCCCCACTTCCGCGGCAGGCAAAGCGCAGCCTCGTCGAGGGCTAGCGGCGGCGAAAATCGACCGATCGCCTCGTTGTGCACCTCGAAACGGAGCCGATGCTTTCCTTCGGACGGAGGAAGCGGCAAGCCGAGAGCGACATGATCGGAACGCACCACGCAATCGGGGCGACGCACCACCAGGGGCCAGTCATTGGCGAACCAGCGTCGAAGCGCATCGCGACGGAGCTCGTCGCGCGCAAGGGCGTACGTGCGCTCGCTCTCGCACGGCTGGATCCATACGAGTGTATGACGATCGAGCGGCGCGCGCGTCACCGCAACGTCGTCGCCTGCTGCAAGGTCGCCTTCGGTCACTCGCTCAGCACCCGTGCGGCAATCGGCTTCGCGAGCACGCGACCACCGCGCTCGAGACCCGCTTCGCTGCGGCGGTCTTGCGCATCGGCGCGGACAAGCGCGTCTCGCAGGCAATCGGCAAGATCCCCATCCCAAATGCGGTCGATCGCGCCCATCCGCACGTAATTGATCGCGCCGGGCGCGAACACCGGCGACTTGGCGGCGAGCGCGCGCAGGCGCTCTTCCGGCTGACGCGTCACGCGCGCCATGGCCGGCAAATTCATGACCCGGATCTCGGCATCGGGCAAGGCGGCGCAAAGATCCGCCATCATGCCGCTCGCGAGAAATCCCCCAGAAAGCGCTTGATCGTAGACGAGGCCGATCACGCGGTGGCCGCGCGCTCTCGCGAGCTCGACGCATTTGGCGAGATGACCCATGTAGCGGTTGATGCCGAGCAGCTCGTCGCGATGACGCAAGCGTTGCCCCGCCGTGTCGACGAGGAAAAGGATCGGCCGGCCCGGATGGTCGCGCACCGTTGCGAGCACGCGCTTGGCCATCGCCAGCGCGAGATCGACGCCGATTTCGGTGTGCTGTGTCGAGCCGACCACGTCGAACACGACCTCGCCACTCCGTCCTGTGCCGGCGAGGAACGCGCCATCGGCGCGGATGTCGTGTCCCTGCGGAAACAACCTGCTCGCCGCATCCTGCCACTTCATTGCATCCGCCTTTCGCGTGCCTGCGCCAGGAATTCGTCGGGCGTGAACAGCGGCACTTGTTCGGGCTCGGGCCAGCCGAGCAGCCGCCAGATGTCCTCGCCGTCGGTGCAGTGACCGAACCGTTGCAGGCGTCGGTCGAGCCACGCTTGCTCGCGCTGCAGCGCTTCGACATCGAAACGATCGCCGGTGCGGATGGCTGCGAGGAGCGCGGTGCGGAACGCGTCGACCGAATCGTCGACGAGCGCCGAACAGTCACCGAGCAAATAACGATGCTTGCCACCGACGGTGCGCCACACGCGTGCACGGTCGCGGGAATCGAACTCGTCGACGCCGCGCGCGGTTTCGATCACTTCCGGGCCCGAGAGTCCTAGGCGACCCTCTTCGGACATTACGATCGTGGTGCAGCACGCCGCAGCGATGCCCATGCCTCCGAAGCAGCCATATTGACCGCCAATCGCGGCGACGACCGGGATGCCGGCCGCGCGTGACGCCAGAATCGCGCGGATCACCTCGGAGACCGCGATCAGGCCCGCGTTGGCTTCCTGCAGGCGCACGCCGCCCGATTCGAGCAACAAGACGACGCCGGCGACCTTGTCGCGCATGGCGCGCTCGAGCAATCCCACGAGCTTCGCGCCGTGGACTTCGCCGACCGCACCGCCCATGAATCCGCCTTCCTGCGCCGCGATCAGCACCGGCAGGCCATCCATGATTGCGGCGCCAACGATCACGCCGTCGTCGAAGGCGACGGGCAGGTCGAGCGCTTGCAAATGCGGCGACAGCGTCCGCGCTGTCGGCGGCAGGATTTCCCGGAACGACCCGGCGTCGACGATCTCGTCGATTCGTTCGCGTGCGGAGCGTTCGTAGTAGCTGTGCATTAGCGCCCCTCTCGATCGTTGAGCGCTTCGACGGCCTGATCGAGCCGCAGGGAGACGATCGCCGGCGTCGCGCCGGCATCGTTGATCGAAATCCGAACGTTCGACAGCGGATGGCGCTCGAAGAAGTCGCGCAGCACCGCTTCCCATGTTCTGCCGAAACCGACCGCTGCCGTGTTGATGTCGATCGCGCATCCCGCTTCGTCGGGTGTCGGCTCGATCAGCACTTCCAGGTTGCCCGACGCGACGACACCGATGATGCGGGAGCGGCGCGTGCCGGCGGCGAGCGCTCCGCCATTGAAGTTGAAATGGAGATGTTCCATGGGACCTACCAGTTGCGAAAGCGCTTCGGCGGCTTGTATAGCCCGTTGGACGCGCGAACGAGATCCTTGATCGAGCGCGCAGCGAGCAGATCGCGCGAGGCCTCGCGTGGATCGATGCCGAGGTCTTCGGCGCGGCGAATCACCCCGCGCGCACGAAGGGCCGCGACTGCGCGACGATCGCGCGCGAGACCCACCGGCGTGTATCCTGCGACCCCGCGGATCGCTTGCTCGCGCTCCCCCGCGTCGCGACAGAGCAGCAGATTGGCAATGCCTTCTTCGGTGACGATGTGCGTCACGTCGTCGCCGTAGATCATCACCGGCGGCAGATCCATTCCGGCGGACTCGGCGAGCTGCCAAGCATCGAGGCGTTCGACGAATGCCGGTTGCATGTGCTCGCGGAAGGTTTCGACCATCTGCACGACCAGTTTGCGTCCCCGCGGCGCCGCGCCCGTCTCGCTCGTTGCCTCACGTCCGGCACGCAGCCACGCGGTGGTCGGATGGCGCCGCCCGCGCGCATCGGCACCCATGTTGGGCGCGCCACCGAAGCCCGAGATGCGGCCGACCGTGGCGGTCGAGCTGTTGCCGGCGAGGTCGATCTGCAACGTCGAGCCGATGAACATGTCGCACGCATAATGCCCCGCCGTCTGGCAGAACGCGCGATTGCTGCGCATCGAGCCGTCGGGTCCGGTGAAGAACACGTCGGGCCGCGCGCGTATGTAGTCTTCCATGCCGAGCTCGGAACCGAACGAATGCACCGACTCGACGAAGCCTGCCTCGATGGCGGGTATCAGCGTGGGATGCGGATTCAACGCCCAGTGGCGGCAGATCTTCCCGCGCAGGCCGAGCGACTCGGCGTACGTCGGCAGCAGCAACTCGATCGCGGCCGTGTCGAAGCCGATGCCGTGATTCAGGCGATCCACACCGTACTGCGCATAGATGCCCTTGATCGCCATCATTGCCATGAGAACCTGGATCTCGGAAATCTGGGCCGGATCACGCGTGAAGAGCGGCTCGATATAGTGAGGCTGCGGGCTCTTCACGACGAAGCTGACCCAATCGGCCGGAATGTCGATACGAGGCAGCGTATCGACGATCTCGTTCACCTGCGCGATGACGATGCCGCTCGCAAAGGCGGTTGCTTCGACGATCACCGGCGTATCCTCGGTGTTCGGCCCGGTATACAGATTGCCCTCGCGATCGGCCGCCTGCGCCGCCACCAGCGCGACGTTCGGCGTCAAGTCGACGAAATAGCGGGCGAAGAGCTCGAGGTAGGTGTGAATCGCGCCGATGTTCAGCTTGCCCGCCCCGGCGAGCTGCGCGAGCCGGCCCGCCTGCGGTCCGGAAAAAGAGAAATCGAGACGCGAAGCAATGCCGTGCTCGAACAGGTCGAGATGCTCCGGCAGGGCTAGCACCGACTGCACCATGTGCAGATCGTTGACGCGCGCCGGGTCGACACGCGTCAGCCCGAGCGCCAGGAAATCCGCCTGTTTCTGGTTGTTGCCTTCGAGGCAGACGCGATCACCGGGTTCGATCGCTTCCTCGAGCAGCGCGACGACCGCATCGGAAGGCACGATCTTGCCGCGCAGCTCACCCGCGAGCCTCGCGGCCACGCGTCCGAGACGGCGCTCTCGCGCCTGTGCGCGCTTGTTCCAAACTCGCAGGGAGGCGACAGGGGCGTTCATTTCGTCACCGCCCCCATCACGAGGTCGGGAAAGGCGTTCGCGATGCCGGGTACGATGCAGATCAGGACCACGGCGATCAGCATGAGAAGCACAAACGGCAGCACACCGAGGATCACGTCCCGGAGCGGAATGTCGGGTGCGATGTTCTTGATCACGAAGATGTTGAGCCCCACCGGCGGATGGATCAGTCCCATTTCCATGACGATGGTCATCAGCACGCCGAACCAGATCAGGTCGAATCCCGCTGCCTTGAGGGGCGGCAATATGATCGGCGCCGTCATCAGGATGATCGAGACCGGCGGAAGGAAGAACCCGAGAACCACGACCATCAGCAGGACTGCCGTCAGTAGCAGCCACTTCGACAGGTGCATGCCGACGATCGCTTCGGCGGCCGACTGGCTGATGTGCAGATAGCTCATGACGTACGAGAAGAGCAGCGACATGCCGATGATGAACATCAGCATCGTCGATTCCTTAAGCGTCGCGGCGAGAATCGGCTTGACGTCGCGCGGGCGCCACACGTGGTAGATGACCGCGATCAACACGAGCGCGAGCACGCCGCCCAGCCCCGCCGTTTCCGATGGTGTCGCGTACCCGCCGTACAGCGCCACCATCACCCCGATCAGCAGGATCACGAAGGGCAGCACGCGCGGGAGCATCTCGACCTTTTCGCGCAGCGTATAGGTCGTCTGTTCGAGGTACGCGGAGTGTGTGCCTTCGCGAGCATACGCGGCCTTCGCAGCAGCGAACTCCTTCCGGTAGCGGTACATCGCGTAAAGTGCGAACAGCGCCACGAGCAGGAGGCCGGGGCCGATGCCGGCGAGGAATAACCGGCCGAGCGAGACTTCCGCCGCAACCGCATAGAGGATCATGGTGATCGACGGCGGCAGCAGGATGCCGAGCGTGCCGCCCGCGGCAATGATCCCGGCGGCAAACCCGGGCGAGTAGCCGCGCTTGCGCATCTCGGGGATGCCGGCACTGCCGATCGCCGAGCAGGTCGCCGGGCTCGATCCGGCCATCGCCGCGAACAGCGCACAGGTGAACACGTTCGCAATGCCGAGTCCGCCGGGAACCCGTTGCATCCAGGCGTGCATCGCGGAATAGAGGTCGCGTCCGGCATTGGAACGCCCGATCGCCGCACCTTTGAGAATGAATAGCGGGATCGACAGCAACGTGATCGACGCCATCTCCTCGTAAACACTCTGCGTAACCGTGTCGAGCGCCGACGCGGGCATGAACAAGGCCATGAACACCACGGCGACGAAGCCCAGGGCGAACGAGATCGGCATGCCGGAAAACATGACGATCAGCGTAACGGCTCCGAACAGAAGCCCGAGCGCAAGGATGCTCATGATCGGCTCCCTGCGCGGCGCATGCTCGGTGCGAAATGGCCGGCGATCTGCAACGCCACTTGCGCGACCAGCAGAGTCATCCCGACCGCCATTAATCCGTATGGGATCGCAAGCGGCGGAGCGAACGTCGACGACGTCGTCATCTTGTCGACCCAGGCTTCGTGAAACAGCGTCCACGACTTCCACGCGAAGAACGCGCAGAACGCGAGCGTCAGCACGTCGACGACGACGATGCGGAGACGGTCGAGCTGCGGGGGCAGCACGCTCGCCAGCGCCTCGATGCCGACGTGACCGCGGTGATCCTGCACCCACGCCCCAGCGAGAAACACCGCGCCCACGATCGCGAACACGGCCACCTCGTCCTGCCAGTCGGTTGCGGCATGGAACAGGTAGCGCGAAAAGACGCTATAGGTAAGGACGACCGCAGCGACAACGAGCGCGAGCGCGCCGAACGCAACGACGGCATTGTGGACCGCCTCGACGGCACGCTCCAGCGCACCCAGCTGGCCGGCGTGGTGCTCCGGTTCGACCTCCGGCAATCCGTCGATATCGATGCCGTGGGTCATAGCAGCTTCTCCGCCGCAGCGAGCAGCTTGGCGCAGTTTTCGTTCTTGCCGCTGTAGTCCTTCCAGACCGGGCGCGCCAGCATCTGCCATTTCTTGAGCGTCGCGTCGTCGAGATCGAAGACTTTGGCGCCGGCTTTCGTGTACACGTTGGCGACCGCGACGTCGTCGGCCTTGGCGCTGTCGACGGCGAACTTTTCGAGTTCCGCGCCCACCGCCAGAATGATGTCCTGCTGCGCCTTCGGCAGCTTGTCGAACACCTGCTTCGACATCATCAACGGCTCGAACATGAACCAGTACGACTTGCCGCGACCGCTGGTCAGGAACTTCGATACCTCCTCCAGCCGGAACGAGATCAGGCTGGTCGAGGAAGTGAGCGCCGCGTCCATGGCGCCGGTCTGCATCGCCGCATAGATCTCGTTCGAAGGCAGCGACAACACCGAGGCGCCGGCCTCCTTGAACAGCATGTCCATCTCCCGGCTGCCGCCGCGCACCTTCATGCCTTTCGCGTCCTCGGGCTGCACCAACGGCTTCGTGCGGCTCGCAACGCCGCCCGCCTGCCAGATCCAGCTCACGATGACGATGCCCTTGTCGGAGAGCACCTGGGAGAGCAGCTTGCCGACTTCGGCGCCCTTCCATTTCGCGCCGACGTCGTAGGAAGGCACCAGGGCCGGCAGCAGACCGATATTGGTCTCGGCCACCTCACCGCCGGAGTAGGAAAGCGGCACCAGGGAGAGGTCGAGAGCACCGCGGCGCATCGCGCTGAATTGAGTGTTGACCTTGACCAGCGACGAGTTCGGATAGATGTCGAACTTGAGCGCTCCGTTGGTGCGCTTTTCGACTTCCTGCGCGAAGCGCCGGCAGAGGCGATCGCGAAAGTCACCCTGCTCGATCGTTCCGCCGGGAAATTGATGCGAAATCTTGAGGGTCGTTGCCGCCTGCGCGCGCGTGCCGAAGCCGGCAAGCGCGAGAGATAGCGAAACAACGGACCCGGTAACCAGCCTGCGGCGCACAACGTTCATGTCTCCTCCATTCGGTCACCTTGGAAAGGTGATCCACGCCGACGCACTCTATTGGCAGCGGCCGCCCCTATCAATCAAGCGGGGCGGAAATGCGTTACTCTTAAGTTAACGATCCGCGGCGATCCCGGGTACCGCCCGGCCGGGGGGCGTCCATGCCAATCGACGAAGGCATCACGCTGAAGAAGCTCGACGTGTTCCTGGCCTTCATGAAGACCGGGAGCATGAGCCGCGTCTCCGAAACCATGGGCCAGAGCGTGGTCAGCGTGCATCGCGCCCTGCATTCGCTCGAGGAGAGCACGCGCTGCCCGCTGTTCAAGCTCGATGGGCGCAAGCTGATTCCGCTGCAGGCCGCGTATACGTTTGCGGAGTACGCCGAGCGCGCGCTGTACGAGTGCGAGGAGGGACTGCGCAAGACGCGCGAAGCCGCCGGGTTTGCTTCGCCGCGGCTGAAGATCGGCGCGCTTTACTCGCTGACCGTCAGTACCATTCCACAACTCGTGATGCGGCTCAAGCTGCGCAAGTCGTCGCTCGACCTGGACCTCACGCTCGGGTCGAACCGCGGTCTGTCCGAGCAGATCGCCATGGGCCGTCTCGATGCGATCCTCATCGCGCTGCACAGGGCGCACGAGAATTCCGAATTGTTGTCGGTGCCGCTGTTCGAGGACGACATCTTCTTCGCCGCGCCGATCGGAAGTTCGTACGCCGGACGCGCGCACATCGACCTCGCAGACGTGCGCGACGAGAAATTCGTAGCGCTGAACGACGAGTTCGCGACGGCCAGCGATTTCGGCGAGCTCTTCAACCGAGCCGGTTATATGCCCAACGTCGTGATGCGTGTCGGCGACATCTTCTCGCTGATCAACCTAGTGAGCGGCGGCGTCGGCTACAGCCTTCTACCAGGAAGGGTGACCTCGTTCAGTCCACGAATTCAGCTGATTCCGCTAAGTCCACGATACGTAGCGAGGCAAGTGATTGCGCTGCTGCTGCCGCGCCGGCGTGAAAGGGATCCGAATCTGCTGGCGCTGGCCGCCGAGTGCCGGATGCTTGGAAGAGATGGCGACAATCTGCGTCCCTCGCACGGCGATCGAAGCTTACGCGGCGGACGGGCGGCAAGGACGAAGGGTGCACCGCGGCAGGCGCCGGGCACTGTCGACCGCCATTAAGCGTAGCGTTGCCGGCGCTACGACTCGCTCCCGGCGCGACTGCACCAATCCCGCTGTTCGACATACGAGGGGCGCATCAAACGCGAAGCGGAATGCTGGCTACACTTTGGGTACAGTTTGCGTCGGAGTCAGTGGATGCTATCGCGGAGACGCGGATCTGTGGCTCCCCGACCAGGGCTCGAACCTGGGACCTGCGGATTAACAGTCCGTCCGGTCATCGCTTGGAAAGCCGCGCCAGATAACGATTTCTGCGAAAATGGCCGGTAATATTTCCGGCCGATTCCCGCCATTTTCCGCTCGGAAGGATTAATTCGGCGTCGCAATATTACCGAGCCCGCCACGCACGAATCACAAGCACCAGCATGCTTAGGATGAGCGCTTGTCTGCGGTCGACGGATCCGGGGCGCGCGTGTAATCCTCGCGCTCAACGACAAAGAGGCGATGTCTTGTGGCCGTTTACGACCGCCGAGATCGACCGAGGCCGTGTATAAACGCCAAGTCTGCGTGATCACGCCGTGTCGGCGAGCTCGGAAGCGTTGTGGAGAACCCTGCCGCGCTATGCGCGACTGCGGGGCGTGATTGAGTTGATCGCAGTGTTTTCGAAGTTGCTCGGTAGATGCACTTGACCGCTCGCTCTCACTACGATCATCACCTTCCTGATGGTCTTTCTCATTCAAAATACCCAGAATAGAGACACCGAGGCAATCCAAGTGAAACTCGACGAACTGATCCGAGCCACGAAAGGCGCTCATAACGCTCTTCTTGATCTAGAAGAACTTGAGGAAGAAAACCTCGATGCCTTCCGAACCAGATATCAAGCCCTGGCAGCAGCGGCACGCGCCGAGTTAAGCCGCGGCGATATAGACACAGGATCGCCAGAGCCCTGAGCGATCAATGGGAACCCGCCGTTTTCGACGTGAAATTTGTGGGACGCTGTAGTATCGCCGGCACTCCATCGATCGACGGTGCGTTCGATGATGAAACGGCGTACGTTGCCTTGTGGTACGCCGACCATCGGCACCGGCTTGCCGCTGCGTGTGCTCGCCGCCCTTTTGTGAGCAAGAGTAGTCGCCATGCCTTGAGCGGTGCCGCGATCGCAGTTCGATCATAATAGCGCGCATGCACGTCCACGTTACGCAGTTACAGTTTCCGTGAGCGATACCGTCACAGTCATCGTCGGCCATCGTCTCGGGAAGGTCGAGGCTGTCCGCCGGCTTAAAGAGGGCCTCGCCCGCACCAACGGTCACCTCGGAGGGATGATTGCGATGGAGCAGGAGACTTGGCAAGGAGATACATTGCGCTTCCGCATGCGCGCGCTCGGCCAAACTGCGGCGGCGAGCATTGAAGTGCTGGAGGACGCTCTGCGCATCGAAATGTCGTTGCCTTGGCTCCTGGCGAAGGCAGCGAAACGCCTTATTCCAATATTGCGCAAGCAAGCGACGCTGCTACTGGAGAAGAAATAGAGCGCTCGCGGGATGGCGAATTGGCGCGGGGTTTTACATGTGGCCCTTATGTGCTTTTACCGGCCGGCGCGGGACGCTTGTCGTCGCGAAAATTCGCGCTCCGGTACCTTGGAATGAGGCGATTGTTCGATTCGGCGCAAACGACCGCTTTCGGCGCGTCGTCTATGTGTCCGCGTCTGCGTGTTCGGCGTACTCCGGGAATGACGCTTTCCATAGCGCGACAGTCAGCAACGGGTCGGACAGCGAACTCTAACAGCGCGTACATTGCGACCCATGAGCGCATAGAGGTCTCCCTTCAACCGAAAAGAGACCGCGATGCAATCGACAACAGCAGGTCGCCGCGAGCCGTGGAACAACGGCAAGCTCCACGGTCAGACGGGCGCTTACCGGCCAAGAGCTGTTGGCCAGCGTCGTCACGGAATTGTTTCGGTAAGCGGCCGTTGAACTGGCGAGCGGCGCCTGGGCGATCCCAAGCCGCCGCCGGGTAGTCAGTGACTCGCTTCAGCTGCACAGCCCAGTCCGTTCCGGCGGCCGTCACGGGTCTCTGTCAGGCGTTGCGCGGCAGTACGGTCAGCACGCGCGCGATGAAGGCGTGCAGTTCCGTCATGTAGTTGCGCAGGAACTCCTGGGTGGCTTCGTCGGTGACCTCGCCGTCGGCGGTGATGAGCCCGGGCCTAAACTGAATGTAGGCCTCAACCTGGTTCATCAGCGGCGAATTGCAATAACACAGCACGCCGCGCAGGCTCTGCTGCGCCACCGCGGTGCCGATGGCGCCGGGCGAGGTGCCGATCACGCCCGTGGGCTTGCGCGCAAACGAGTTCTTGCCCCAGGGTCGGCTGGCCCAGTCGATGGCGTTCTTCAGCCCGCCGGGAATCGAACGGTTGTATTCGGGCGTAACGAAAAGCACCGCGTCGACGTCGGCGATGGACTGCTTGAGCGCGCGCGCCACTGGCGGGTAGTCAGCATCAAAGTCCGGGCTGTAGAGCGGCAGGTCTTTAATGGGGATCTCGGTCAGCACCAGTTCGGGCGGCGCGAGCCGCCCCAGGGCCTTGGCGAGCGTGCAAGGCAGCAACCCCGTTGGGACGATTCACTCTACGCCCTTGGTCGTGCGCCCACAACGCGTGACCGCCAGGCAATTGGCCAGCTCACGATGAAGAAAAATTGGTCCGCTGACAGTCTGCTTCTGAAAAGCGCGCCCGTCTGCTCAGGGTCGAGCACGGTCCTTCACTTCGCGGCGATAAGCGGCGGCTCGATGATCGACACCGGCCCTTGATGCCCGAATGGCAGCTGTGCGACATTGAGCCGCCACTCGGTCGATTTGCTTCGACGCCGGCAGTCGACCCATACCCGCCGCTGGCGATTCTCTGGCCGACTGACCGGTGTACTTTGTAAGCCGCCGTTCGCTGAATTCGTCGAGGTAAAGAGCATTCGGTGCAAGCGGTCGTATCCGGAAATACCGGCGAGCAGAAGTACTGCGGGCGAGCGGCCGCATTCGAAAGGGGAACGGCGCGCGATCGACACGGAGCGGCTATTGGCGAGAAGAGGAGCAGACATTCGCCACGGACTGACGCCAATCTATTTTCGCAGCCCAACGGGGCGTATTCTGGTCCGAGCTGCGGCGCTCGACGCGCAACCGGCGGCCTGGCCGTCAGCTCGCCGTGATCGGCGAAGGTCTCAACCAGGGGGAGTGCCTATGCCCAAAGTTCAAGCCGGCAACATCACGATGAATTACGACCAGCAGGGCAGCGGCGAGCCTCTGGTACTCATTCCATACCTGACGGCTGATTGCGCCTGTTACGCGTTCCAAGTCCCCGACTACTCGAAGCAATTCACCTGCGTCTCGGTCGATCTGCGCGGGACCGGAGAGTCGGATAAGCCGGGCGGGGTCTACTCGACGGAGATGTTCGCCGACGATGTCGCCGCGCTCATGCAGGCGATCGGAATAGACAAGGCGCACATCTACGGGCTCTCGCTTGGCGCAGCCACCGGCATGTGGCTAGCCGCGAAATATCCTGACCGGATCAAATCACTTTCGCTGCACAGCGGCTGGTCCAAGAGCGATGCCTACCTCAATACCGTCGTACAAGGCTGGCAGGTGATGGCCAAAGCAATAAACAGCGTGCCGGAGATGGTGATCCAAGGGATTTTCCCCTGGTGCTTTACGCCGGAGCTGTATGCGCAGAAACCGGACTACATCCAAGCCCTGTCCGACTTCGTGCGCGGCCGCCCCAAGCAGCCCGTCGACGCGTTCATCCAGGAGTCCAATGCGGTTATGGCTCACGATGCCGAAGCGCAGCTCGGCAAGATCCGCGCTCCGACGCAGATCACCTTCGGGCGCCACGACATGCTTACCACCCGCTTCGCAGACCGGCTAACGAACGGCATCAAGAATTCCGAGCTACATATCTTCGAAGATTGCTCGCACGCGCCGCTGTATGAGAATGTGCCCGCGTTCAACGAGAAGACGCTCGGATTTCTAAGCAAACACGCTGGCTGAGGCGTGTGTAGAGTGCAACTCAGAAACAGTGAGTTACTCGGAGCGCCATCGGCGTCATAGTCGGCTTTAAGGCCAGGGACTGCTGTGTCGAGCGATTCTCAATGACCGGTTGTCGCCGATGCCTGCCTGTGGGGCTGACGCCGCAAAGCGGGCCTTCGCCGATTTGCCCCAATGTCTTCCATCATCTGCTTTCAGCAAACACTGGGAACCGCGGCTCCCGGCCAATAACGGACAAACGCCAGCGGGCTTCGGGAAGCTGACGCATTGTTTTGCGTCGATGGCATCCGGCCAAGGAATACCGGCCTTGCGGGTTGTTCACGGCCCGGGGGATCCAATCGCACACGGTTAGCAAAATTGCGAACTCCCACCAGCGGACGTACCCGGACGCTTTTCACGCGAGCCTAGGCACGATAGGGCCTCGCAGCGTGCCACGCCGACATCAGTCCACCGACAAACCTTAAACGCTCACCGGCCAGCGGTCGACCAGTCGCAGCCGGTCGGTGTTGTCGCCCAATTTGCCCGGAAGCTGTTGTACGCTTGCCAAACATGCGTCCTTTGGACGCGAAGGCGTTTTGCGCGGCCAGCAGTAGCGCTTGCCGGCAGAAGCTGACACTCATTCGACGCGCTGGAGGGGCTATGACGGAGAAAATTCTGCGAGTTGCGGCAATCGTTCTCACATGCACGAGTGCCGTAAATGCCCAAACGCCAGATCCCGTGCTAGGTGGCAAGAACCTCTTTCGAGCAAAGTGCGTGGCATGTCATTCTGTGGCGTGCAATCGATCGGGGCCGAAACTCGAAGGGCTGTTCGGTCGTCGGACAGCACGGCGTCGCTGGATGCGATTGCAGCCTTGAAGTCGTTGGCCACCGCTGGGAAGTCGGCATCGGGATGCGAAGCGACTTTGCGGATTGCGCTCGACGCGCTACTACCGTGCGAGCCGCTGCTGGACCTCGCAGTGGAGTTCTATCAGCAGTTCGATTCCACAGACTTGCGGTTCATGCACGAAGTGCTCGGCGGAACGTGGGACGCATTGACAACGCAACGCGCGGATCTCGTCGTCGGGGCGAGTGGAGAAAACCCGGGCGACTTGGCGTATCAGACCCGGTTAATCGGCAAAATCGACTTCGCGGCCGTAGTCAGTCCCGCTCATCCATTGGCTCATCAGTCGGAACCCATTGCCGACGATGTTTGGTGCCAATACCGTGTGGTTGCTATCGGCGACACGTCACGACGCCTCGAGCCAAGAGCAATGGGCGTGCTGCTCGGCCAAAAAACGCTCACTGTCCCTCATTTGCAGGCAAAGCTCTTTGCGCAACTGAAGGGTCTGGGCGTGGGTTATTTCCCGAGGTGTTTCGTTGCCGCCGAGATTACCGCGGGCGCGCTCGTAGAAATCCGACTCGAGAATCCTCGCTCGCCCGAGCACTTCTATCTCGCCTGGGACGGCCGTTCCAAAGGCAAGGCGCTTACGTGGTGGGTCGAACGACTCGACGATCCCGATCTCATCGTTCGTTGGGCAGGACACCAGTGGGTTCGCACGGGTTAATTGACCCGGAGCACGGATTTTGGTCTCAGAATTTGAGGAAATCGGGAGTGGCACACACACCGACAGTCATCGACGTCATCAAGTTCTCCGATCACTTTGCGGGGAGGTTCGCCAAGCAACATGGCCGCGCCGCTGCGGGGAGCGACCGCAAGGGGCACGCGGCTTCGACTTAGCGATCACTAGCGGACGATTGGGACGCGCAGATGATGTATTTCTTGAACCATGGCTATCGCGTCATCGCGCACGATCGGCGCGGGCGTGGACGTTCGAGCCAGACGGCCGATGGCCACGACATGGATCATTACGCGGATGATCTCGCCGCGCTGACCGCACACCTCGATCTCAGGAACGCGATCCATGTCGGCCACTCAACGGGCGGCGGAGAAGTCGCGCACTATATCGGACGCCACGGCGAAAGCCGTGTGGCTAAGGCCGTGCTCATCAGCGCGGTGCCACCGATCATGGTGAAAACGTCTTCGAATCCCGGGGCCTCCTGAAGTACGTGTTCGACGGGTTGCAGGCGCAGGTCACCACCAACCGCGCGCAATGACTCGCGCCACGTGCGCTGTGCATCGACATGCAGATGCTGCTGTCGCAGGCGTGCCCATTCGATCCGAAGATGCGAGCGGATTTTGGGGCGCGCTCGGCTCTGCGGATGCTTCGCGTTCTAGCGAGTGATGCCTATGGCTGCCACCCTCATTGGATTGATCGTCGGTCTCTTGATCGGCGCCGGTTGCAGGTATTTCGACATACCGTCGCCCGCCCCGCCCCGTCTCATCGGCGCATTCATGCTCGTGGCGATGACGCTCGGTTTTGTTGTCGCCGGCCACATCCTCTAGCAGTCGCACTTCCGCGAACGGAGACCGCCTTGAAACTTCTGCTCGGCCTGGCAATCGCGTTTGCCATCGGCTTCGCCTGCCGCGCTTTCGGCGTTCCTTCGCCGGCTCCGCCAGTCATTGTCGGTGCGCTGCTCGTTGTGGCGATGACGATCGGCTACCTGCTCGTCGACCGCGCCCTGACCCAACCGGCGCAGCATGCGATTGATTGTGGAGGGCCCAGCGGACTCGCTCCAAGCACCGAGCAAGCGGCGGCAACAACGCCGAATCCTTCGGCCTCGAGATGGACGAGCTTGGCAAACCGCTTCGTGCGAGGAATCTACCCCGTGGCGGCCGTACCGGCGATCCGCTTCATCGCATTGCTCGGACTCTGCGCAGCCTATCTCCAAGGCGGCCTCATCAAATTGGTCGACTTAGGCGGAGCCGTGGCCGAGGCACAGCACTTCGGGCTGCCCTTCGCGCCTGCCATCGCCGGCGCAACGATCGTGACCGAGCTCGTCGGGTCGGCGCTCGTCTTGAGCGGCTTCCATCGCTGGCTGGGTGCCCTCGCGCTCGCGGGATTCACGCTCATCGCGACCTTGGTTGCCAACCGGTTCTGGGACATTCCGCAGCCCGACCGATTTATGGTCGAGAACGCCTTCTTTGAGCACCTCGGGCTGGTCGGCGGTTTCTTGCTTGTCGCTTGGTACGATCTTCGAGAACGATATCTAAACGAGATTGGAGAGTGACATGTCTCTTGTCCCAGGCGCGGCCGCTTCAGTGTTCCGAGACGAGCGACACGGCCCGCTTCCGGCGTTGCTCCTCGTACTTACCGTCGTTACTGGCCTCGTCGATGCCGTCAGCTTTCTGACGCTAGGTCACGTGTTCGTGGCCAACATGACCGGAAACGTGGTGTTCCTCGGGTTTGCCGTTGCCGGCGCCACGGACTTCTCCATCGCCGCGTCGGTCGTTGCGGTTGGCGCATTCCTGGTTGGCGCCCTTACTGGCGGCCGGCTTGGCGCAAGCACGGGGCATCATCGCGGGCGCTTCCTCACGATCGCGAGCTACATACAGATCGGACTCGTTGGGGCGGCGCTCATTGCGTCGACTTTGGTGAGTGATATGGACGCCGGGTCCGGTTGCTATGCGCTTATCGTGCTGCTCGCGTTGGCAATGGGTCTGCAGAACGCCACCGCGCGCCGACTCGGGGTGCCGGACCTGACGACAACGGTATTGACACTCACGCTGACGGGAATTGCGGCCGACTCACCTCTGGCGCGCGGAGCCAATCCCAACCCCGGCCGTCGGTTACTTGCCACTGCCACTATGTTTCTGGGCGCCGCCATCGGTGCCTTTCTCATCTTTCACGTCGGCGTTAGCGCCGTTCTCGCCCTCGCGCTGATACTGCTCCTATCGAATGGCATTGCAAGCTACCGATTGTCCTCGTCGACGGATGCATGGACGGTAGGAGCCTGACGAGAACAGAGAAAGGCAGATGTTCGAAGAGAAGGCGGCGATCAATCGGTGCTCGCCCACATTCATCAGGCTCTCGACTACGATCCGAATGAAACGCGATGGCGGAGCTCCGCAACTGGACGTCATTCAGGGCGAACATTGGTAAGACTCGCGGATTAACAGTCCGTCGCTCAGAAGCCTAATGTAACTTTTTTCATCAATTGCTTACAGCGTCCGCGCAATCTCACTGTATCAGTCGAATGCAGTGCAACGCAGAGGCATGCAAAATAGCGCAGCTACATTTTCGTATACACCTAACTCGCGAGCCGGGTAGCTTCGCTCGAGCCATTTGACGAGGGGCCCGACAACTCTTCGTTCATCCTGTCCTTGAGGTTCGCACAGGATTCTTTGCCGATCCAGACGTCCGATTGCATGCAGAGTTTCGGGTTCGAGGATTTTGCATTGGGGGAACCCGAACAAGCGTAGGAGCAAGGCTCCTGAAGTCGCCTTTTGAAGACTCGGGATTCCCAAAAACGAGCCCGTCCGTAACCGGGGGCACCAACGTCGAATCGAGAGTCGCCAGATTGCAACTTCGCAGAGCATGGCTCTGGGTTCACGTTGCGATGCCGCGATTCCTTAACCGCTTCGCTTGCGCCCAGCAGAATCCGAACCCATTGACCTCTTGGTTCGTAGCGCTCAACAAAGTCGCGCAGCGTTATTTGCCGTTGCCGCCTACATGTGCGCCTCAGCGGATCAAATCGTCACGAGCGCTGTAGTGAGGAACGGGATTGCATAGTAGAAGCCGCAGTTGCAGCCGAAGCCCCTTCTCGCGCTGCCCCTATTTCCCGTAAGCCTTTGCGATTTGTCCCACGAGCACCGCAAACGGCATAGCAAGCGCTCCGTAGACCGCACCGGCATCGGGCCGGCTGTTGTCTTTGAGCACCTCGACGGTCAAGGTGGCATAGTCGGACAGGATGACTCCGGCCTGCTGCATCCGCATGAGTCCGGCCTCACGCTTGGTCTGGCTGAACGTGCCGCAGGCGTCGACCGCGACGTAGGCGTCATAGCCCCGTCCGATCGCAGTGATCGCGGGAAAGGCTGCGCACACTTCAAGCGACACTCCCGCGAAGATGAGCTTCTTTCGCCCGGTCGCCTCGATCGCTTTGCTCACCTTGGGGTCGTCCCATGCATTGACCGACGCCCGATCGATAATGTCGACCTCGGGAAGCGCCTGCACGAGTTCCGGAAACGTCGGCCCCCACATGTTGTCGCGGCCGGTCGTCGTGACAACGATCGGCAGCTTCAGAATCCGCATCGCCTTGGCAAGAGACACTACGTTGTTCTTCAGTTCGGCGACCGGGATGTCACGGACTCCCGTGAGCAAGCCGACTTGGTGATCGACGAGCACCAGCGCTGCATTATCAGAACTGAGAGGAACGTATGGGGTGGTTTGTGCGTCCATGGGTGGCCCCTAGTGATGACGAGGTGAGGCTGCGGCTCAGAAACAACAGATGCTGCAGCTACCGTCGGCGCAATTACCGCGAGTGCGTCCGGATTGAATGACATCGCGCGTATGCACAGCGTTCGCCACCGACCGTCTGAAAATACGTCTGCTCGCAACCCTCGGGCCACAGAGTATCGGCTTGACCTGCTCGTCAGAAGACTGCAGATTTCGGATCCATCGTCCAATGCATTGGACAGCTATGCAGCGCCGCCAACGGGGTTGGGACCGATGCTCGACCTGAATGACCTTTTCTACTTCGTGCAGATCGTCGACCGGGGCGGCTTCACAGCAGCAGGTCGAAGTCTCGGCATGCCCAAGTCCACGTTGAGTTACCGCATGCAACAGCTGGAAGCGGCGCTCGGCGTTCGCCTGCTCAATCGCACCTCGCGGCATTTCGGCCCGACACAGGCAGGCGAAGAGTTCTACCGGCACGCCCTGCTCATGGTGCGAGCGGCCGAGGAGGCCGAGTCGCATGCGCGGCAGAGGGTCACTGAACTCGCCGGCGTCGTACGATTCACAGCGGCGATGGGTACGGCACAATTCGCGCTTCGCGACGTCGTCATGCGCTTCATGCAGGAATACCCAAGGGTCGACCTCGTCGAGTACGTGACAAGCCGACAAGTCGATTTGCTGGCCGAGAATTTCGATGTCGCCATCCGTGCGCACTCGGGTGAGCTGCTGGACTCCACGCTTGTCCGCCGCACGCTGGCCGTCGCCCCGTGGATTCTCGTTGCGGGCAGCGAGTATCTCAAGCGTGCTGGATCTCCGGAGACGCCTCAAGACCTAAAGCAATTCCCTTGCGTTTTGGTATGGAGAGCGAACAGAACTGCCGCGTGGCACCTACGCCGGCACTCAACCTCGCGGCGGGGAGGTCGCAGCGAACTGATTCAGCCGCCGGCGCCCCGACTGGTCAGCAACGACATGTCCAGCCTTAAGCGAGCAGCGATCGAGGGAGTCGGAATCGTCGCTCTGCCTGCCTACGTTTGCAAGAGCGAGCTGCACACTGGTGAGCTGACGCAAGTTCTGCGGGGATGGTTCGCCGACGAATCGACCTTCAGCGCGTTGCTGCCCTATCGGCGAGGACTATTGCCGACCGTGAGAACCTTCGTCGATTATCTCGCGCGCCATCTGCCTAAGTACGTCGCCTCTTAGCTCCAGCGAGCGACGTTTGCGCGCCCCTTCGATGACCTGCGGCGAGGTGTTGGCATCATCTTCACATACCGTGCGGCAGCCTCCGAGGCGAGCGAAGCGCGTGAGTGGGTCCGCGCCCTCGGCCGCAAGGCGGTCGCGCTCCCGCTCGACGTCACCGACAGCGCGTCGAATGGCATAAAGCGCCACCGGATGAGGCTACGCTAGGCAAGATTGAACTAGCCGGCGTGAACGCCGGCGGCGCTCTTTCGCTGGACAGGCGGGACCTGCTCGAGCAGCCACTGCTGGAACACCAAGACCTTTTCGAGGGCCTCCGAAGCCAGTGGATACACGATGAAGTACGAGTACCTCGTGGGCACGCTTCGGGAAAAAAGCCGAACCAGTCGGCCAGAGGCCAAGTCCGATGAGGGAGTTGCCGTGGATAACCTCGGCCCACAGGCTGGCATTACTCGGGCTTAGCGATGCAAGGGTTCTTGGACCCACCGGTCCGCAAGTCGTTGTTGTCGTTGCATCGCTTGCATAACATCGAGACGAAGCGACATGTAGCTGGTCGGCTGGAACGACCCTTGCTCTTCGAGCGATATGAGCAGATCCTGCCCCGTTCTTCGCGAGGTTAGTCGTGACCCAAAAACAAATTCGTGTCGGAATCGTCGGTGCGGATACCAAAGCAAGCTGGGCGAAGGTATCGCACGTCCCGGCGATCAATGGTCTTCCCGGAGTGAGGCTCGCCGCTGTGGCAACGCGCAACGAGCAGAGTGCACGGGAAGCGGCTGAAGCCTTTGGTGCTGATCTCTGGTTTTCCGATCCCTTCGAGATGATCCGCGATGACCGGATCGATGTCATAACGATCGCGGTCAAAGTGCCCGCACACCGCGAACTCGTTCTGGCAGCGCTGAATGCTGACAAAGCGGTCTACTGCGAGGCGCCTCTTGGACGCAGCGTCGCGGAGGTTGAAGAGATGGCGAGCGCGGTAGGTTCACTTCATACCGCGATCGGATTGCAGGGACGTTTGAATCCAGCGGTGCGGCGTGCCGCGCAGTTGCTTTCTTCCGGAAAGATTGGAAGGCCGCTGAACGCCAGGATTGTTTCCACGACCGTCGGCTTCGGGCCGGAGATTCCCTCCAGTCACGACTATTTCAATAAGGCATCTTCTGGTGCCAACCTTCTGACCATCACTGCGGGGCATACACTCGATCTGGTGGAGGCGATCCTCGGACCGATTATCGAGGTTGACGCCCGGACCGAGATTCTGTGGCCCACTGTCAAACTGGCGGATACCGGGGAGGAGAGTGTTCGTGAAACCCCTCATCACGTCGGCGTCCTGGGAAAGACGGACTCTGGTGCCGTATTCACGGCCGACATCAGCGGTGGTATAGCGCCGCAGGATGCTCGCTTCGGCTTCGAAATCAGGGGATCAGAGGGATGGCTCAGCCTGACCAGTGATCATCCCTACGGCTTTCAGGCTGGGGACCTCAAGCTCACGTCGAACATCCCATTCACGACACCCGACGAGATCGCAGTCTCCGGTGGGATCATGGGCGCGGCGATCAACGTAGGAGAGGTCTACGCTCATCTTGTTCGCGATTTGCATGCGGGCACCTACAGCGCACCTAGCTTTGCCCACGCACTTCACAACGCCCGCATCATCGAGTCGGTAAGGCGCGCCGCCGAACGAGGCGAGCGGCAGAGAGTTACAAGATAAGACCTTGAACAGCTGAGCACTGCCGAGGTCCGAGAGCAGCGAGGGCGCTGCTGGACCGTCGCGCGATGCGCACTCCGCGCGCCGGGTCCCCGCTACTCGGGCCTTTCGATGCTTACTAATTTGCTGACGCCCTTGCCAATACTCGGGCCGGCCTGAGCGTTATCCCACAGCTCGCTTCCACCGGAAATCCGGCGAAATTATCGGCGTGGCACCCGCACCGGTGGCTTGAGGCGTAGCTTCTTGGCCCGGCGCGCATAACCTCGATCATCGAACGTCAGCAGCTCGCTGCAGGACTGACTGGCGGCTAGGTGAAGCGCATCAGCAAAGTCGATTCCATTACGACAGTGACCCAAGGCGGCCTCGATCTGCTCGCGATCCTCGACGGTGATTCCCGGTAACGCGATCAGATGCGCCAGGCATTCGATCACCTTGCCTTCCGGCTGATCGGCGACATACCGCAGCACCCACTCGAGCTCCAGGACTACGGTCTTTGGAACAAAGACGTCGCCGGCCGAAAGCACGCTGGCGGCAATGCGCCCCTGCGCCGCATCGTCGCGCAGGTAAAAGCGCGCAAGGACGTTGGTGTCAACGGCGCGCACGCTTCGCCGCCTTCTTCATCGCAAGGCCGCCGTGCATCTTGTCTACCGGGATCCGAGGACCGTTGTAATCGAGAATGGCGGCCCCCTCTTCGATGCGCGACGAAGCGTGTCTCTTGACCAGCTTGAGGCGCGCACCACCACCCGCAACGTCGAACTCGACTTTGCTGCCTGGTGTAATGCCTAGCGCTTCCCGGACCCTTTTCGGGATGGTGACTTGCCCCTTGCTCGTGACCGATACCGCCACTGCCCCTCCTGAGTAATACCAAGTAAGAATTCTAGCAGATTTCAGAGACGCCGACAGGCAGTGTGAGTCTAGGCAGGTGGCCTGACGCGGACGCCAACGGTCGCATCGCGCTTCCCCAAGGTCTGGTAGGGCGACGGACTAGAAATCCGTTAGTCGTAGCGTGTGTCGCAACAGCGTGGTTATCAGGCGAGGCGTCGATGCGATGCCCGTGAAGTGACTTCTGGCATTGCTGTGGACGCCGCGTCGGTCAACGTCCGAGCAAACGGTAGAATGCATAGCAATAATAGCGTTCGGACGACGGAAATCTACTTGAAGCAACTGACACCAGAGAGACTGCGAACGACAGCGAGCGACGGAGCGCACAGACCCCAACAAGAGTATTTGAAGGAATTGAAATCAAATGTACTTCGGCGGGTAGAGCGACGGACCGCGTATACCCCAGCTGGAGTGCTTGAAGGAACTGATATCAAATGCAATTCGGCGGATAGAGCGACGGACCAAATAGACCCAAGAATAGACCCCAAGAATGCGCAGAAGTTAGCGGATGCTATCGTTGCAAGCCAATGTGGATTTGGCTCCCCGACCAGGGCTCGAACCTGGGACCTGCGGATTAACAGTCCGTCCCGAAATCCTCCGTAAGCCAGCGCCATGCAAACGTTTTTTGGCGCGAGACCGGTAATCTTTTCGGCTGATTTCGATTGTTTTGCCCTCTCAAGAATCAAGGCAGCGTCGCGATATTACCGGGTTCGTCGTGCCGGAACGGTCGCGATGTCGAACTCACGAGCTGCCGCGGCGTGGCGACTTGGTTGCGCTACTTCGTGACCGACGCCCGGAGCGGAGACGGGCTCAGCGCGCGTAGCCATGCGTTGAGATCACCGCTGACCACGATGCTAATTTTTCGAGCACGAAGGCGACGGCTTGCGAGCATCTCTGTTCGAAGAGGCGAGGTACGACGCCATCGGAGTCCTTCGGCGCGAGAGATGTCCGCACCGCGCCGAGTGAAGGCCCGTCACGGGCGGACACAGACTTCAAGATTCCCGCAGCACATTGATTCTCACCAAAATGCAGCGGCCTGCAAAGCCGTGGACGCCGGTTCTATTCCGGCCCTCGCCTCCAATCGCTCGCTATTGCGATTGGCCAACGCTCGAATTGCGCGAACAGGCGTCGTGATGCGTCCGACGGCAGCTCGAAATGGCGCCAAAGTTGACGTGGGTCAACCGGAAATCTTGATAGCCCCACGATACCGGCTCAAAGTACAAGTGCCGTCCTGAGCCGAGCATCGACACACCATTAGTAGAACGGCGAGGGCGGCGCAAACTGCAACGGAGGGGCGCCATGCGAAGCACGAATTCGTCGATCAAGCGATCCGCGCACCGATTCGCGCGCCTGTGGGGAGCGTCATTTGCGACCTTCCTTCAACGATCAGCCGTCACAGCCCACACGCCCATTCGGGAGCCGGCAAAGCCCTGTCAGAGTCTTTGCCAGTGTTGTGAGGGTCCGGCTGTATGCACACTCGGCAGGCTTTTCGCCAAATGACGGCGCATACCGCAGTCACCGGTGCGCGCGATCCACGCCCGCATCAGGGCGACTGCAGTTGGACGACGTCGACGCGACGCTGCGTCACCGTCGTAAGTCAGACGTCCGGTAGCCGCGCACACGTGCACGCAACGCGTTTCGAAAGCGTGTGATCATTGGATCGGCGGCAACGAAATGCGTCGCACCGGCGCTCAGCGAACGGCCGCGCACGCGCACATTCCCGAACTTCCCGTCGCGCTTCTGCGTGTCGGTCGGCGCGGTGTCGCAGGGGTCGCGTTGCAAACGACCACTGGTGACGCTGCGAGAGTCGGCGCCCGCCCACAGGATCAACTGCTTTGCCAGCCAACTGTTCTCTTCCGCCACCGGACACTCCTCGCGATCGTCGATGATCGACGTGATCAGTGAAAGAGTGACGAATGTGGAATCGCAAGTCCAATCGGATTCGCGGATCGGCTGGATCGGCCAAGCCTATGGCGGCGCGCGGCCCTTCGCTAAGAAAGACGACACGAGCACGACGTCAAGTCCGTGCCCATCTCGCGCGACGGCGGTGCCCGCTGCTAGTCGGACGGGCCGCCCAATTCCGATTTCGGCAGCAGCGTGTGGACCGCGCCGCCCGAAAGGTCCATCAAGTCGGCCATCGTCGGATTGTGACAATGCATGCCGCCATCGACTTCGATGACTTGACCGGTGATGAAACGTGATTCGTCCGACGCGAGGAACAGCGCGGTGTTGCCGACGTCCTCGGGCTGGCCGTGATAAGGCACGAGCGTGTGTCGCGCGAAGATGTCGACGACCGACTTGGGTCGCTCGACCTTGCGCGGCGTGAGGATGAAGCCCGGCGCGATCGCATTGCAACGAATGCCGTGCCTTCCGTACTGGGCGGCGATGAAGCGCGTCAATGAAACGACGGCACCTTTGGCGCACGCATAAGCCGTAGGCCGAACATCGCCCTTGCCGGCGACCATCGAGCTCGTGTTGATGATCGACCCGCCGCCGCCTTCGATCATCACCGGTATCGCGTAACGGCACGCGAGCACGACGCTCTCCAGATTGAGTGCCATCGCCGTGCGCCAATAGCTCCAATCCATGTCGAGGACGGTATGGTCGCGCGTGGCGTCGGTGCCGCCGACGTTGTTGTAGAGGATGTCGATCGTGCCGTAGATTTCTGTGGCGCGATGCACGATGTCTCGGATCGACTCCTCGCTCATTGCGTCGAGAGGGAGGCCCGTTGCCTTGCCGCCCTGCTCCTCGATCCGCGCCGCGACCGACCGCGCCGCGTCCACGTCGATATCGGCGACGACGACCCTCGCGCCTTCGGCGGCCATGAGCTGCGCCGACGCGCATCCGATGCCATGCGCAGCGCCGGTGATGATCGCCACCTTGTTCTGCAGCCGTGCCATGCGTCCACCTCCTTCGCGTTCGGATTGCTCGCTGCTACTGCTATAACGCCGTGTACGCGCCGCCATCGACCGGGATCACTTGGCCGGTGACGAAGCGCATCTGGTCGCTGCACATCGCCACGATCGCGCCGCCGATGTCCTCGCGCATGTCGCCCAGCCGCCGCAACGGGATCGTGGACACGATCTGATCGCGCAACTGCGGATGGCGAGCGAAGTGCGCCTTGGTCGCGTCCGTCTCTGCGGCGGGCGCGATGCCGTTGACGAGGATGCGGTTCGGACCCCACTCGCGAGCGAGTGCCTTCACCATGCCGCGCTGCGCACTCTTGACCGCGGCATAAATCGGGTTCATTGCGCCGCCGTGCAGCGCCTGTGCCGAGGTGAGGATGATGAAACGGCCGCGCCCGGTGTCGCGCAGATAGCGAAACGACGCCTGTGCGAGATGGAATGCACCGTCGAGCGCAATCGCGTATTGCTCGTCCCAGCGCGCATCGTCGATGTCCTCGCACGGCGTCGGCACCGACGATTGGCCGCTCGACGCGTTGTGGATGACGATGTCCAGCCCGCCGAAGGTCGATACCGCAGCCGCCACCACGGCAACGACGTCGGCGCGCTGGGCAACGTCCGTTGCAACCGAAATCGCGCGACCCCCTTCGGCCTGAATCGATTCGAGCGTCTCGTCGCCTGTCGCGGCGCGGCGCGCAGCAATCACGACGTTCGCACCCGCCGCTGCCAACGCCTGCGCAAGACCGCGGCCTATGCCGCCCCCGGCGCCGGTGACGATGGCCGTTCTTCCCTGCAACAGATCGTGCGCGCTCATTGACCAACCTGTCGCGCGGCAAGCCCATCGAGCTCGGCGCGTGTCGGCCGCCACGCCATGAGCGCGCGAACGGCCCTGCGGGTCTTGACTGCGGCTCCCGCGCTCATGGCACCATCCATTCGCCACCGTCGAGCAGCAGCGTCGCACCGGTCATCGCCCGCCCCGCCTCGCTCCCGAGGAACTCGATCACCGGCACGATCTCGGCTTGCAAGTCGGGCGCGCGACCGAAAGCGATCGGCACGGGATCGGGTTTTCTAGGCAGCGTTGCCGCGTCGAAACGTGACGATAGCGATGCCGGCGCCGCCGCAATCCAATTGACGGTCAAACCGCGGCGGCCCCATTGCCGCGCCGTCGATTTGACGAGACCGCGCTGACCCTCGACGGCTGCGGATAACGCGACGAGGCCCGCCGCGCCGGCAAGTGACAGTGATGGCCCGAGCACGACGATCGAACCGCCGCGCTCGGCCATTTGCGTGAACGCCGCTTGCAGACAGTAGAGCGTGCTCTTCATCGCAGCGCCGCAAGACGCTGCCCAGCGGTGTTCGGACAATGTCTCGAAATCACAGGCCTCGAGCGCGCTCGCAGGCATCGCGCTGTGCACCACTTGCCGGATGGGGCCGAGGACGCCGATCGCTTCAGCGAAGCCGCGTTCCACATCGCGGCGCGACGCGAAGCAAGCTCCGATGCGCGTCACCATGGAGGACAGCGTCATCGTTGCCACTTCCGTCGAATCGGTGAGCCATGCGACACGCGTACCGCGAGCCGCGAGGCCTGCTGCGATCGTCGAGCCGACGTCCACTCCGGCGGTGACGACGAGCACGGCGTTGCCCTGCACGGGCCGATCGTCCGGCGCGCGAAGCGGTTCGACCATTGTCACCTCCTTGCCGTGCGCCGCCGCGGCCGTGTGCGGCGCACGCGCTCGTCATGCCGCGCGCCGGCGCTCGACGAGCATAGCCGCCTCAGCGCGACTGAAGAAACGGCCTTCGAGCATGAAACCCGATACGACGGTCGACTTGACCGAAGCGACGCGTCCCGACGCGTGTCGCGACTCGACGATGTCGTCGGGAAGTCCGTCGAGCACATGTATCGGTGCGGGCCGGCCGTCCGCGAAGCGCGACATATAAACCATACGCGTCTGCACGTCCATGAACGCCGGAAGGAACCCATGTGTGCGGTTCTCCTCGCTGCGGCCGCCGCTTCCATGGAACTGCGTGTTCTCGCCGACGAGGGCGGCTTCGGTCAATACTGTTTGCATTAGGCTGCTCCTCCCGGCTCGAGCGCTTCGCCGTTGCGTTCGCGAAGCCTGGCATTGATGGTATACTTAGTATACTAGGTTCACCATAGATTAGCAATACCCTTCGCAAATATTTTTCGCGCACTCCTCGAAGCCCCTTGACAGCGTCCGGCGACATAGATAACCTAGTTATCGATCGCGCCGGAAAGGGGATGGTTGCTACCCGACGCGGATCGCCGCACCGATTCGAAGACAGCCTCGGCCCGAGCGCCGACGAATGTTCATCCTGGAGGAGAGAACGATGGCAGGCGGCAACACGAGAAGAAGAGCCGGTCGGAGCATCGCGTACGGCGTGGCGTTCGTCGTCGGCGTCCTCGGCGGCGTGGGACCGGCGGCGGCCTTCCAGTTCGACACGGGGCCCGATCTCAGCGTGCGCTGGGACAACACCGTTCGCTACAACCTGAGCATGCGAGCCGAAGGCAGGGACCCGAAGATCGCCAACGCACCGAACAACGATGAGTCGGACTACAAGTTCGGGCGCGGCGACATCGTCAACAACCGGCTCGATCTGCTGTCGGAGCTCGATCTCGTCTACAAGGAGATGATCGGATTTCGCGTCAGCGCGTCCGGCTGGTACGACCACGGCTATCACGACGAGAGCGTGAAGAGCGCCTCGGGCCTCGAAGACCGCACCAGCTACAACGACAGCCGCTATTCGTCGTTCACGAAACGGTTCTACAAGGGCCCGTCGGCGGAAGTTCTCGACGCGTTCGTGTTCGCCAACTTCGACATGCTGCGCACGCCGGTGCGCATCAAGGCAGGCAAGCACTCGATCTTCTGGGGCGAATCGATCTTCAATGCCAACCACAGCGTTGCGTACTCGCAGATGCCGAGCGACACGCGAAAATCGCTGAGCAGCCCCGGCGTCGAGGCAAAGGAGACGTTCCTGCCGGTGAACCAGGTGTCGGGACAGGTGCAGCTCGCCGACGATCTCGCCGTCAACTGGCAGTACTTCCTCGATTGGAAGCCGAATCGCCTTCCGGAAGGCGGCACGTATTACGGCGCGGCCGACTTCCTGTTCTATGGTCCCGCTCGTTTTTCCGTTGCGCCGGGACTCTTCCTCCAGAACGTGGCGGCCGTCGAGGCGAGCGACAAGCGCGGCGACTGGGGCGTCAACGTGCGATGGTCGCCGCAATGGCTGGACGGCACGCTCGGCGCGTATTACCGCAAGTTCGATGAGCGACAGCCCTGGTCATCGCCGCAGGTCGACGTGACCAACCGGTTCTATCGTCTGGTCTACGCGAAGGGGACCGAGCTCTACGGCCTCAGCCTCGCCAAGCGCATCGGTAGCTTTGCCACCGCCGCGGAAGTCGTGCGCCGTCACAACACGGCGTTCGTGAATACGGGCATCAACCCGTCGACGCTCGAAGGCCCGCGCGGCGACTCGACGCACGTCGTGCTGAACGCGACCGTGCTCACCACGTTGGGCGCTTTCGCCAACACGCTGACGGCGGTGGGAGAGCTCGTCTACAGTCGTTGGGACAAGCTGCGCGCCAATCCCAATCTTTTCAAGGCGCAAGACCACGCGTCCGCCACGACTTGCGCCCCGGGCCAGGACAAGTACAACGGCTGCGTGACGCGCGACTTTTACGGCGTTAGCCTGCTCGTTTCGCCGAAATGGCTGCAGGTCTTTCCCGGAGCCGACCTTTCGATGCCGATCTTCGCGACCTACGGCCTGCGCGGCAATGCCGCGACGCTGAGCGGCGGCAACGAGGGCGCGGGGACATACAGCGTCGGTCTGTCGCTCGACTACCTCGCGAAGTACACGATCGATCTCAAGTATTCCGATTTCCTGGTCAAGTACCACGACAACGGCTCGATCGTCACGACCAGCAACGGCGCGCTGTACAGCGACCGCGGATTGGTGACGTTGACATTCAGGACCAGCTTCTAACGCATCCGAACACATAGGAGGACATCCATGACCGGGCACGCCAGGATCTTCGCCGCCGTGACGCTGGGCATCGCCGCCGCATACACGAGCGTTTCGCATGCCGCTGTCAGCGCCGACGAAGCGAAGCAGCTCGGCACGACGCTCACGCCGTTCGGCGCCGAGAAGGCAGGCAACAAGGAAGGCACGATTCCCGAGTACAACGGCGGGCTCACTACGCCGCCCGCCGGGTTCGTGCCCGGTCCGGGACCCAAGCCTCGGCCCGATCCCTTCCCGAACGACAAGCCGCTCTATTCCATCGACGCCAAGAACATGGACAAGTACGCCGACAAGCTCACCGAGGGCGCGAAGGCGATGATGACCAAGCACCCCGGCTTCCGCATAGACGTCTATCCGACGCGGCGCACCGTGGCGTATCCCCAGTTCGTGCTGGACAACACGGTCAAGAACGCAACGCGTTGCAAGACGGTCGACGAAGGCCTCGCGATCGTGCCCGAGTGTGCGGGCGGCATTGCCTTTCCGATCCCGAAGACGGGATACGAAGTCATGTGGAATTACATGACGCGCTGGATCGGCGGCACCGTGGAATTCCGTGCGAAGACGATCTATGTCGAACCTTCTGGCAAGGTGGTGGAAACCGCCGACTTCAACGCGTTCACCGACCAGCCGTACTATGACGACGCGAGGAAGGGCACGGGTGCGCTGCTGTACAGCCGCGGCGACCAGCTCCAGGCGCGAAGCGCAGGTAACGCGACCATCGTCATCGACTACATCAATCCCGTGGATAACGGCCGGCGCGCGTGGTCGTATTCGCCGGGTCAGCGCCGCGTGCGGGTCGCCCCCGACTTCGCGTACGACACCCCTACCGACGGTTCGGGCGGCGTGCAGCTGTACGACGAGATCAACATCTTCAGCGGCAAGATGGATCGGTTCGACTTCAAGCTCGCGGGCAAGAAGGAGGTCTTCATTCCCTACAACAGCTACCGGCTGCACACCGGAAAACTCGCCGACGTGGCGAAGCCCGGCTTCATCAATCCGGACCTGAACCGCTGGGAGCTTCACCGCGCGTGGGTCGTCGAAGCGACGTTGAAGCCGGGCAAGCGGCACGTCTACAGCAAGCGCGTGTTCTACGTGGACGAGGACGGCGGCACGATCGTCGCCGACAACTACGATGCCACCGGCAAACTGTGGCGCACCGTCATGAACCACCCCGCGCCGCTCTACGACGTGCCGGCGACCACGCAGAACCCGGTCGCCCACTACGATCTGATCAACGGTTACTATGTGTTGTTGAGCCATACCGGCGACACTGGCGGCGTCAACGTAAGGAAGCCGAGACCTTCGTCGTTCTGGACGCCGGACTCGCTCGCGAGCACGGGGATCCGCTGAGCGCCGCAGCGTCGTTCCGGCGAAAGTGCCGAATCCAGTGGCTTTGGTTGGAACGACGCTGGATCCCCGCTTTCGGGGGGGCGACGAACCGGTCGAGAGAACGGACAACGCGTGAAACGCTTCATCAGGTCGGGATCATTCGCGGCGCTCGGGCTGCTCGTTTGTGCAGTGCCAGTGCGCGCGTTCCAAGACCCGCTCGACACGCCTGCGGCGCCAAGCGCGCTCGCGCCTAAAAGCGTTCTGGTTTCCGTGGCGCGCGCGGACAACCGCTTGATCGCCGTCGGCGCGCGCGGTCATATCGTGATCTCCGACGATCGCGGTCAAGCATGGCGCCAGGTTTCGGTGCCGGTCAGCTCGGACCTGACCGCGGTGTACTTCGCGACGCCGCAACAGGGCTGGGCCGTCGGCCACGACGGCGTCGTTTTGCACAGCGCCGACGGCGGCCAATCGTGGGTCAAGCAGCTGGACGGCCGGCAAGCCAATGCGCTGATGCTGGCGCATTACGAAACGCTTGCGCAATCCGGCAATGCCGACGCTGTGCGCGTGCTGGCCGAGATCAGGCGCCTCGTCGAGCCGGGGCCCGACCAACCCTTTCTCGATGTCTGGTTCGAGAACGAACGGATCGGCTACGTCGTCGGCTCGTTCAATCTCATCTTCGGTACGGTCGACGGAGGCGCAAGCTGGCAGCCCCTGTACGAGCGTACGGACAATCCGCAAGGCCTGCATCTGTACGGCATTCGCGGCATCGGCGGCGAGCTCTACATCGCCGGAGAGCGCGGATTGCTGTTGCGCCTGAACCGCGACAGCGGACGCTTCGTCGCGCTGCCCTCGCCGTATCAGGGCACGTATTTCGGCATCGTCGGCAAGCCCGGAATGCTCGTCGCGTTCGGCTTGCGCGGCCATGCGTTTCGCAGCCGCGACGCAGGCCGTACCTGGGAGCCGCTGGAGACCGGGATCAGCACCGGGATCACGTCCGGCACGATGCTCGCCGATGGGCGCGTGGTGTTGGTGAGCCAAGGCGGCCAGATGCTGATCGGCAGCGATCACGCCCGTGCGCTGACGAGAATGCCCGTGACGAGCCCGGCGCCGCTGTTCGGTGTCGCGTCCGTCGACGACAAGACCATCGCGATCGTCGGTGCGCACGGCGCGCGCGTCGACGCACTGAATTGATGGGCCGCAGCCGGATCGCGTGACATGAGCGCAAACGTCAGCTCGAACGTCGACGCCTTTCCGGTCATGCCCGCCATCGCGGACTTCGACCGCCGCTCCGGTGTCGCGCTCGAACGCATCGTGTTCAATCACCGCGGCTGGCTCATCCTTGTCTGCGCGGTGATCTCGGTTGTGCTCGGATTCTTCGCGACAAAGCTCGCGGTCAATGCGAGCTTCGACCGGATGATTCCGCAGTCGCATTCCTATATCCGCAATTATCTCGACAACAAGACCCATCTGCGCGGCCTAGGCAACTCGATTCGCATCGTCGTCGAGAACACGCGAGGCGACATCTTCGCCGCCGATTACCTCGATGCGCTCGCGAAGATCAACGACGCCGTCTTCCTGCTTCCCGGCGTCGATCGTGCGTGGATGAAATCGCTGTGGACGCCGTTCGTGCGGTGGACCGAAGTGACCGAGGAGGGCTTTCGCGGCGGGCCCGTCATGCCCGACAGCTACGACGGCTCATCGAAGTCGATCGATGAGCTGCGGGACAACATCCGGCGCGCCGGCGTCGTCGGCAATCTCGTCGCGAACGATTACCGGTCGAGCGTCATCGTCGTGCCGTTGATGGAGACGGTCGACGGCAAGCGCCTCGACTACGGCGAGTTCTCGCGCCGCCTCGAAGAGAAGATCCGCGGCCAGGAAACCGCTGGAGTGAGCATCCACGTCGTCGGATTCGCGAAGCTCGTCGGCGATCTGATCGAGGGATTGCTTCAGGTTCTCGCCTACTTCGCCGTGTCCGCGACGATTGCGACGGCGGTCATCTTCCTCTACACGCGCTGCTGGCGCAGCACGCTCGTTCTCGTCGCCTCCGCGTTGCTCGGTGTCGTATGGTTGCTGGGGTTGCTCGAGCTGCTGGGCTACGAGCTCGATCCCTATTCGATCCTCGTGCCGTTCCTGATCTTCGCGATCGGCCTTTCGCACGGCGCGCAGAAGATGAACGGCATCATGCAGGACATCGGACGCGGCACGCACAAGTATGTCGCCGCGCGCTACACGTTCAGACGGTTGTTCCTCGCGGGCCTGACGGCGCTGCTCACCAATGTCGTCGGCTTCGCCGTGCTGATGATCATCGACGTCCCGGTAATCAAAGCTCTCGCGTTGACGACGAGCCTGGGCGTGGGCATCCTGATCTTCACCAAGCTACTGCTGGTTCCGGTGTTGTTGTCGTACACCGGCGTCAGTGCGGCGGCGGCGAAGCGCAGCCTGCGCGAGGAATCGATCGAAACGCGCGGCAAAGGGATGGGCGTCGTGTGGAACACGCTCGAGCGCTTCACCGAGCGGCGCTGGGCGAGCGCGGCGATCGCGATTTCGCTGCTGCTCGCGATCGGCGGTGTGCTCGTTGCGCAACAGCTGCAGATCGGCGATCTCGACGCCGGCGCGCCGGAGCTGCGCCCGGATTCGCGCTACAACCGCGACAGCGCATTCGTGAACGCGCATTACGGCGGATCGACCGACCAGTTCGCGGTGATCGTCAAAACACCGACGGGCGGGTGCGACAAATACCGCGCCGTGCTCGAAGGCGACCGCCTCGGCTGGGCGCTGCGTCAGGTACCGGGCGTGCTCGACGTCGCGTCGCTCGGAGCGGTCGTGCGCCTCTACACCGCCGGCGGATTCGAAGGCTCGCCGAAGTGGCTCACCATCAATCGCAACCAGTTCCTCGTGAACACCGCCGTGCGCCCGGCGATGTTGTACAACCCGGAGCTTGCCAATCTCGACTGTGCGGTGACGCCGGTCATCGCCTATCTCGCCGATCACAAGGCGGAGACGCTCACACGCGTGCTCGGCGCCGCCGAGCGGTTCGCGCAAGCGCATGACGACGCCGATCTGCAGTTCCTGCCTGCCGCCGGCTCCGCGGGCATCGAAGCGGTGACGAATATCGTCGTCAAGGACTCGAACCGGATGATGCTGTTCCTCGTCTATGCCGCGGTCGTGCTCCTTTGCTTCATCACGTTTAGGAGCTGGCGTGCCGTCGTCGTAGCTCTGATTCCGCTCGTCATCACGTCGATCCTGTGCGAAGCGCTCATGGTGCTCCTCGGGATCGGCGTAAAAGTGGCCACGTTGCCGGTGATCGCGCTCGGCGTCGGCGTCGGCGTCGACTACGCGCTCTACCTGCTGAGCGTTCAGCTCGCGTTGCAGCGAAGCGGCATGTCGCTGCGTCAGGCCTACAAGCGGTCGCTGCTCTTCACCGGCCGCGTCGTTGCGCTCGTCGGTCTCACGTTGGCGGCCGGCGTGGTGACGTGGGCGTGGTCGCCGATCAAATTCCAGGCGGACATGGGCATCCTGCTGACGTTCATGTTCGTCTGGAACATGATCGGCGCGCTGTTGCTGATCCCGTCGCTGTCGCATTTTCTGCTCCGCGATGTGTCGGCGCCGACCCCGATGCTCGCGTACCCCATCGAGGCTCGTCGCGAGGGCGCAGACGGGATGTCGACGCAAGCGTCCGACACGAGCAAGCGAGCGGCGCAACAGAGGCGATATGCATGAGCGTCGTCGGCATGACGGATCGTAACCGTACGTGGCTGATCACCGGTGTCTCGAGCGGCTTTGGGCGAGCCTTGGCTGAAGCCGTCCTCGCGCGCGGCGAAACGGTGATCGGCACGCTGCGTCGCGACGATCAGCTCGCCGAATTCGAATCGCTTGCACCGGGTCGCGCGTTCGCGTGCCGACTCGACTTGGCCGAGCGCGCGCACATCGTCGACATCCTGCGGCAAGCGATCGAGCGCGCCGGCGGCGTCGACGTCGTCGTCAACAACGCGGGCTACGGATTGGTCGGCGCTGTCGAAGAAACGAGCGAGGCCGAAGCGCGCCAGCAGATGGAGACGAATTTCTTCGGCGCGCTTGCCGTCACGCAGGCCGCGTTGCCTTGCCTGCGTCGTCAGCGGCGCGGCCACATCGTCAACATCTCTTCACTCGCCGGTATCGTGGGCATGCCGGGAATGGCGATCTACAGCGCGTCGAAGTTCGCGCTGGAGGGCCTTTCTGAGGCGCTCGCGGCCGAAGTCAAGCCGCTGGGCGTCAAGGTCACGATCGTCGAACCCGGCGGCTTTCGCACGAGCTGGGCGTCGAGCCGCGCGATCGCGCGCGCCGCATGCGTCATCGACGATTACGAGCCAACTGCCGGTGCCGTGCGCAGGAATCTCGAAAAGTACGACGGACATCAGGGTGGCGATCCGGCGAAGGCCGCCGCGGCGATCATCGCGGCCGTCGACGCGCCGGATCCTCCGATGCGACTCGCGCTCGGACCGGACGCCGTCGAACGCATCCGCCGCAAGCTCGACGCGATGACGCAGGAGCTTGCCGCCTGGGAAGCGATATCGAACGACACGCAGCTCGACGCGGCGAGCGCCCTTTCGCATTCGCAGTCTCGTTGAAGGAAGCCATGACCTCTGCCGCCGCCGAACCGATCAACGCACGAACCTGGCTGCTGTTGATGGCGTTGATGGCCGCCGAGGTCACGAGCGGCTTCGAGACCGGCATGATCTATTCGGCGCTCGCGACGCTGTATGGCGTTTTCAGCGATCCCGTCGGCGTCGGATGGCTGGTCACGTCGTTTCTGTTGGTGGCCGCCGGCGCGACCGTCATTTGCGGACGACTCGGCGACCTTTTCGGCCGCAGGCGGGTCATGGTCGTCGTGCTTCTGTGTGCCGGCGGCGGCTCGGCGATCAGCGCGCTGTCGACGCAGCTCGAATGGGTGATCGTCGGGCGCGCCGTGCAGGGTATGTCGGCGGCGATCCTGCCGCTGTGCTTCGGCCTGCTACGCGAAAACCTGCCGGCGCAACGCGTTGCGATCGGCGTTGGCATCATCGCGGCGACCGCGACCGTGTCGGCGGGTACGGGTCTCATCCTCGGCGGCCTCATCGTCGACCACTTGACGTGGCCGTGGATCTTCTATTGCAGCGGCGGTTTCGCCGCCGTGTCGATCGCGTGCGTGCTGATCTGGGTTCCTCCTTCGCCGCGCGCGGCGAAGGAAGGCGGCATCGACGTGCTCGGCGGCGTGCTGTTCGTTCCGGCGATCGCGGGATTTCTGCTCGCGATCAGCAACGGCAGGAGCTGGGGCTGGACGGATATGCGAACCGTCGGCCTCGTCGTGGGCAGCGTGCTCCTGATTGCCATCTGGATCGGCCACGAGCTTCGGCAGAAGAACCCGCTGATCAACGTGCGGCTCTTCACCAACCGGCAGATCGCGTTGTCCAATCTCGCGATGGCATTGTTCGGCGTCGGCACGTCGCAGTTGATGCTGATCCTGCTGCTCCTGATGCAGCAACCGAGCTGGACGATCGTGGGCCTGGGCGTGTCGGCCACGATGGCCGCGATGATCAAGCTGCCGTCGAATCTTCTCGCCACCGTGGCGGCACCGTGGAGCGGCTTCATCGCGGCGCGTCACGGCGCGCGGCAAGCGCTGCTGATCGGAATTGCGCTCGTCACGACGGGTTGGGTCGCCATCACGCTCTACCACGGCGCGATCGTGTTTCTCGTTCCGATGATCGTGTTCGTCGGCTTCGGCGGCGCGATGATGTATGCCGCGATGCCGAACCTGATCGTCGAGATCGTGCCCGCCGATCGAGTCGGCGAAGCGACGGGTCTGCAACAGGTCGTCCGTGCCACGGCGACCGCGATCGGCGCACAGATCGTGACGCTCATTCTCGCGACGTCGACGGTGTCGGACGCATCGCACGGCGCCGGCGTGTATCCGAGCGCGGCCGCCTACGGCCTCGCGCTGCTGTTCATCACGTCGACCTGTGTCGTATGCCTGCTCGCCACGCTCGCGTTGCCGAGACGCAAGATGGCTGCGACACCGGCGCCCGGCGACGAGCCCGAAGGCTCGATCACCCGATACGCCTCAACGTAGCGCGGCGCAGCTCAATCGTCGAATCGACGGCGAGCCTTCTCGCCCGCCATCGCCGGGTCGAGATAACGCCCGAGCTTGTAGTCGCCGCTGATCGTCGTGCGTTGCGCGTGCCGCGAGCAGTCCGGCGGGATGCCGGTGGCGCAATGAATGATGCGCCAGTTGTCCCATACGATGATGTCGTCGGCCTGCCAAGTGTGGTAGTACGCGTAACGCTCGTCGACGAGCCCGTCGGCGAGCTCGAATAGCAGCGCATCGCTTTCGTCCCGGCTCAAGCCCAGAACGTACTGCGCATGCATCGGCGAGAGCTTCAGCACTTTGCGGCCGGTTTCACGCTGCGTGATGACGAGCGGATGTACGACCGGCGGAAAGTCGCGCTTGAATTGAGCATGGGCTTCGGGCGCTTCGGACGCGCGCGTCACGACCTTGAGATCCTTCGGAAAGCCGAAGCGGTTCATCTCCTGCCGCCCCTCGAAGTGGTACACGACCTCGAGCGATTCGATGCGCTTCTTCATCGCATCGGATAGCCGATCGTAAGCGGCGATCGCGTCGATGAACCCCGTCCTGCCGTCGCGCTGCGCGGGCTCGAGCATCCGCAGCACCGCGCCGCGCACGATTTCGGCCGTGAACGACTGGTCCCAATGCCAGCCGAGCCAGCCGGTGCGCTGCGCTCCGTTGACCTCGAACACGGTGAACGTGTTGCTGTTCCGGTCTGCCGGTCCGCAGATCAAGTTCATCAGATACGGGTTGTCTTTGACGTTCAGTTTGGCCGTGGCCGAGGGCCGCGGCTCGCCGAAGCAGCGGCTCAGACGCAAATGCGCGTCGGCGGACGTTACGGCACCGCGAAAGAGCACGATCCCCGCGTCGATCCAAACGCGACGAATCGCTTCCGCAACGGCGTCGCTGATCGGTTGCTCGAGATCGAGCCCGATGATCTCGGCGCCGAACGGCGCCAACGGCCTCACCACGAATGTCATGTCAGCCCTCCGAACCTTCGTCATTCACCCAGCGCACGAAACGCTGCAGCGGAAAGAAGCCGTCGTGCGGCAGTCCCGTTTCCACGCCGCCGGCCATTCCGAGCTCGACGACCCGCTGCACGCCCATCGCGGCAAGCGCATTGCGCAGCGCAGCCTTGCGCGCGCTCGGATAGACGCCGACCGTCTGCGTTGCGACATTGGCGTGGTGCACCGCACTCGCGAGATCTTCGACCGCGACGACGTTGACGACGCGGCCGTCGGGATGGAAATCGACCGGCTCCTCGGAGCGAATCACCACACCCCTGCCCTCGTATCCACCCCAGACGCGGTAGTACGGCTCCATGCCGCGCAGTCCCTCGATCTCCTCGCGCAACTCGGACGTCAGCGCATTGCCGCACGCCGAAGCGTTCTGACGCTCGATGCCCAACCGTGATTGCAGCAATGCGCAATAGCGGTCGACCTGCGCGGCGCTGCCTTCGACGAACTGGAACCGGCTCGACGCACAAGCCTGCTGGTTCATCAGCGTGACATCGGCTGCCGCACGATCGGCGACATCGGCCAGCACGTCATCCGATGCGAACGCTTCGCGACCGATCAGCGAGATCGACGTCTTCGGATCGAACGCGACGAGCTCGAAGCCCGGACCGACGTACTGCTTCGCGCTGCGAAGCGCGCTTTCGCCGCCCCACGCCACGAGCTTGTCGAAGAATTGCGGCCGGAACAGCATGCTTTCAACGTGTTGATCGCCGCCTCGCCAATACGCTGCCGAAAACGATCGCGTCACCGGATGATCGGGCGCGACGACCGCCATCGCGCGCAGGATCGCGGTCGCGGTGAACAAGTCGTTGGACGGAATCTTCAACAGGTGCACGCCTTTGGTCAGCGCGCCGCGGATCACCGTCAACGCCGACACGCCCGGCGCATTGCCGGCGACGATATGGATCAGCCGCGGCGGAAACGCTCGAATGCGGTGAGTGCGACCGCTCGGCGCATCGCTCACTTCGCGCCAGCCGTCGAGCACCTGCGGGCCGCCCAGCTCTTCGCGCACCTGGAATTCCATGCTGGCGCGGTTGAACAGGCGTCCGAGATTCGCGTACGAGCGCTCGAGCAGGCTTCGCGGCAGCGGGCTCATTCGCGACGAGAATTCCAGCGCCTCGGCGAGCAGGCCCTGCGGATCGGCGGCGAGCCATTTGCCAGTTTCGACCAGCACGTCCATGATCTCCGCAAGCGGAGTGTCGAACGCGGGACCCGGCTGCTGGCGAGACCACACCAGCGCATCGAGATCGAGCTTCGGCGTGGCGAAGCGCGCGTGCGGCGGTCCGTACTCGAGCTCCGAGGCCGTGATTGTCTCGCCTTTGACGACGTGACAGACAGGTACGGGCATTGCAAGGTCGATGGCGTTCATGCGTTCAGTGCTCCGCGGATGTAGCCGTCGATGGTGCCGGCGCAGCCGATATGATCGTCCTCGCCGGGCTGTGCGAAGCGCGTGATGTTGTCGAGCAACGTCGGACCCGGCCGTCCGCACGCACAGCGATCGGCGAAATCGATCGTCACCTTGTCGCCGGTGATGAGGCCGCCCCAGCGCCCTTCGTAGAGCAGGTCGACGAACGCGAAGCGCCCCTCGACGATCCCGTCGACCGCGTCGTCTGCTGTCAGCAAGCGTTCGCCGGGCGGGTCGAGTATGAGCCAGACGAGGCCGGGTGCGTGGTGATACCGGCCCGCCTCGCAACGCGGCATCACTTGTGCGAGCTCGGTCATGCCGTACGCGCCGGGACGCACCACCGGGCCGAAGAAGCGGTCAACCCGTTCCTTGTAGTCGGGTGGCATCGCAACGCCTTTGACGCCGCCGCCGACGCTGATCACCGTGTCCGGATGGAATTCGCCATCGGCAATGCCGCGCTCGCGCGCACGTCGGATCAGCGCCATGAACTGCGCCCACATGCCCGAGATGTAGATCGGCTCGTGGCGATGATCGAGGATCGTGTCGGCGAGCTTCGCCATCGCCGCCTGTCCGTCGGCCGCCTTGCGCGCGGCGGCGCTTTCGAACGCGGCGATCTCGTGAGGCGCGGCCGAGCCGTCCGCCATCTTCTTGCGCATCGTCGCCATCCGGCTCACTTCGGAAATGCGCAGCGGCTCGTCGGTCAGCACGTAGGCCGAGCCCGGGCGGCTCCAGTTCGCCACCGTGATGTTCGCCGCTTCGATCGCGCTGTTCGCACCTTTGATCGGGCCGAGCCAGAACACCGTGCGGTCGTTCGCGGCCTTGACGAAGGGCCATCCCACCGAGTGACGAAAATGCCGCGTCTTCAATTCACGATCGCCGCGCGTATGGTTGAGGAACGAGCACTTGCCGGACGAGCCGCTGGTGGCGAGCACCATGTGACCGGCGCTCCAGAGGCGCTCGATCCATTCGTCGATGTCGGTGACCCCGGTTATATCGACGTCGGCGACGTCGGCGACCGACAGCGCATCGAGCCACTGCAGCATGCGGTCCCAGCGTCCGTTGTCGACGAACGACGGCGGATACGACTTGTAGACCGTATGCGCGAAGAGCAGCGGCACGACGTCGTCCAGCGAGCGGATGTCGTCGATGCCCGCATCGTCTGCGCGCTTGCGCAGCAACGGAATCTGCTCGCGCCGCTGCAGGAACAGCTCCCGCACCGCCTGCAGCTGAAGCGGTGTGATTTCGGCGGTCGGCCGAGCATAGGCATCGTCCGGATCGACGATCAGTTCCAGCAGCGCGTTGCGAGTCGGGGTCATATCGTGTCCTGATGAGCGTCGCGCTTTTCACGCCTTTGCCTCGAGGTCACCGAGCAGCCGTTCCGGCGCGTCGGTGAAATCGAGCGTCGAACGCATGACGCGCGCCGCGCGTTCGACGACGCCGGGCTGGAATACGTAGCACGCCCCGCTCGCGTGCCCGGTCGCCTGCGCGACCGCGAGCCTGTCGAGATCGTACGTCCGGACGCCGGAAATGTAGAACGCGCGCCGCAACACGACGATCGCCTCGTGATCGTCGGGATCGTGAAAAGTCCGCTTTGCCCAATCCATCATGTTGCGCAGATTTTGTCCGCCGAACGGCGCCGGCGCGACGATCTCCGTACGGTCCACGGTCCATTCGAGCACCGCGATGCCGTCGCGGCTCAGGCGTCCCGTCTGCCGCCCGCGTGGATTGAAGCACGGCACCTCGACGTCGTAATGGCGCAACCGCGTCCGCCGCGCCGCGTGGGCGATCGCAAGTCCCGCAAGGTCGAACAGGTGCGTGCATTGCTCGCGACCGTTGGTGGAAGCATAAACGGCGAGCGGATTCGGCGAAAGCGGTATGCCGACCAGCCGGTCGAGCACGCTCGTCGCCTCGCGGCACGATGTCCACGGCGTGCGCACGGTACGACCCTCGATCGCGCTCACGCGCTCGCCGTCGTGGCGAACGATCACGGCATAGCGGTGCGGATCGTCTTCGAGATCGGCGCGCGCGATACCGGCCGCCGTCCGGATGCGGATGCGCCGGCGATAGATTCCCGGCCGTTCGAACGATCTAGAGTGCGCAGGATTCATCGGCGTATGAACGGTGCTCGTGAACGGTTGGTCCCCGCGCGATCGAATCGTTCGCGCGCGCATAGGTTCGGGCCATCTCGGCGAGATGGAATTGCGCATTGCCGAAGCAGCCGTCGATCACGATCAGGCGCTTCAGACAGTGACCGACGATGTATTCGTCGGTGAGGCCGATGCCGCCATGGAGCTGGATGGCTTGCGTGCCGACGAATCGTCCGGCGCGGCCGATTTGCGCTTTCGCGGCCGCGACCGCATGCCGGCGTGTGTGCTGCGGCTCGCATTCGAGCGCGCTCAGTGCGCAATGCAGACTGGCGCGCGATTGCTCGAGCGCGATCACCATGTCGGCAAGACGATGCTGCAGCGCCTGGAAGCTGCCGATCGGAGCTCCGAACTGCCGGCGCTGCTGCAGATAGTCGCGCGTCGTCCACGTCGCCCGCTCCATGACGCCGAGCGCTTCGGCGCAGGCGCCAACGATCGCGTGTGCGTGCGCATGCTCGAGCGCGTGGAACGCCGCGCCCACGTCGCCGAGCACGTCGCCGGGTCCCACCTGCACTCGGTCGAGAACGAGATCGCACGCAACGCTGCCGTCGAGTAGCTGAAAACCGCGTCGTCTTACGCCGGGCGCGTGCGCGCTCAGCACGAAGAGCGTAATGCCTCGCGCATCGTCCGTGGATTCGGACGTGCGCGCCGACACGATGAAGCGATCGGCCACCGGTCCACCGAGCACCCGCGACTTGTACCCGTCGAGCACATAACTGCCGTGCGCCGCGCGCTTCGCCACCGTGGTCACGTGCGCGAGGCGACCGCGCGCCCGCGTTTCGCCGTGCGCGACCGCGATCACGGTCGTGCCCGCGATGAGCTCCGCGAGCAGCGCTCGTTCGCAACCTTTGGACGCCTCGAGCACGAGCTGCGTCGCGAGTACGGCAAGCGCGACGAACGGCTCGACGACGAGCGCGCGCCCGAGCTCCTCCAACACGATCGCGCATTCGACCGCGCTACCGCTGAAGCCGCCGGCGGCTTCCCGCACGCCGACGCCGAGCCACCCCATTTCGGCGAACGCGTTCCAGCGCTCGCGGCTGAATCCGCCGTGCTCCGCGACCACGATCCGGCGTGCTGCGAAATCGTATTCGCGCTCGATGTAGCGGCGCACGCTGTTGCGCAGCAGCGTTTGCTCTTCGTTCAATGCGAAGTCCATAGCGGTCAAAGCTCGAGAACCGACTTCGCGATCAGATTGCGCTGGATTTCGTTGCTGCCGCCATAGATCGTCACCGCGCGCCGATACAGATAATCGGACGCAACGCCCGGCGCGTGATCCGGGCCCGGCGGATAGTCCGCGGGCGTCTCATCGCCGTCGATCGCCGGATAGAACGTCGTAGCGCGCTCTCCCAGCGCTTCGAGCTGCAACTCGGCGATCGCCTGCTGCAGCTCCGAGCCGAGGACATGGAGCACCGAACCGCTCGGCCAACAGGGTTTCGCCGTGCTGCCCTCTTCCGACAGCGCGCGCAACGTGAGGAATTCCAGCGCCATCAGCTCGACTTCGACTTCGGCGATGCGTCGCGCGAACGCCGCGTCTTCCAGCAGCGGTACGCCGTTCGACGTTTCACGACTCGCGATCTCGATCAATCGGGCGAACATGCGCCGGTTGCGCGGCACTTCGGCGCTCAACGCGCGCTCGTGCTCGAGCAGGAACTTCGCGTACGCCCACCCCTGCCCTTCGTCGCCGACGCGGTCGCTCACTGGCACGCGTACGTCGTCGAAGAAGACCTCGTTCAAGCTATGCGCGCCGTCGATCGAGATGATCGGCCGGATCGTGACGCCGGGCGCATCGGCGTCAATGAGCAGGAACGAAATGCCGTGTTGCGGCTTGACGGTCGCGTTAGTGCGCACCAGGCAGAACAAACGATCCGCGCAATGCGCCTCGCTCGTCCAGATCTTCTGGCCGTTGACGACGTAGGCGTCGCCGTCGCGGCGCGCCGATGTGCGAAGCGATGCGAGATCCGAGCCAGCGTTCGGTTCCGAAAAACCCTGCGCCCAGAACTCGTCGCCGCACCGGATGCCGGGCAGGTAACGCTCCTTCTGCGCGGCCGTGCCGAACGTGTAGATCACCGGTGCGACGAGCCGGAAAGCCGAAGCGCACGTCGGTGGCGCGCCGGCGAGAGCGCACTCCACTTCGAAGATGAATTGACGCGATGGCGACCAGCCGGTGCCGCCATATTCGACCGGCCAGTGCGGCGCCGACCAGGCGCGACGATGCAGAATGCGCGTCCACGCCTGCATGTCCGGCTTGGCCGGATGAAACGCGCGCCGCGTGCGGCGCGCCATTTCCACCGGCAAACAGTCGCGCAGGAACGTACGGACCTCCTCACGGAAGGTTTCGTCGCCGGGATCCCGCCGCAGCTCCATGTGCCGCTCCTCACGCCGCCTCGACGAAGCCGCCGGAGCGCGCGAACTGCGCGAGATGATGGTCGCGATCGCCGAACATGGTCTCGATCATCGTCAAGCGCCTGAAGTAGTGACCGACCGCGTATTCCTCGGTGACGCCGATGCCGCCGTGGAGCTGAATCGCCTGCTGGCCCACGAAGCGCGCCGACGTGCCGATCTGCACCTTGACCGCCGACATCGCCTTGCGCCGTTCGTTGTCGTCGGGCTCGTCGACCATTAGCGCGGCGAGCATCGCCATGCTGCGTGCCTGCTCGACGGCAATCAGCATGTCGGCCGCGCGATGCTGCAGCGCCTGGAAGCGGCCGATCGGACCGCCGAACTGCTGGCGCACCTTGAGGTATTCGACGGTCATGTCCAAGCACGCCGACATCGCGCCGACCGCCTCGGCGGCGAGCGCCACGATCGCGAGGTTCGCGACGCCTTCGAGGACATCGATCGCGCTGCCGGGCTCTCCGATCGCGTGCTCCGCGCTCACGCGTACGCCGTCGAGGCCGATGTCCGCCGCGCGCACGCCATCCATCGTGCGGTAGCTCCGGCGCGATACACCCGGCGAGCGCGCATCGACGAGCCACAGGCCGATGCCGTCGCGATCGGTGCGCTTGCCGTGCACGCGCGCGCTCACCAGCAACTGATCGGCGCTGTCGCCGTGTGCGACGAGCACCTTGCGGCCGTCGAGCACGTACGCATCGCCGTCGCGGCGAGCAATGCACGCGACATCGGCGAGGTTGTAGCGCGATTGCGGCTCGGCATGCGCGAGCGTGATGATCGTGTCGCCGGCCGCGATCCGCGGTATCCATTGCGCGCGCTGGCCGGGCGTCGCGCCGGCGCGCAGCGCCGCACCGGCGATCACGACGGTCGACAGATAAGGCTCCAGAACCAGCGCCTTGCCGAGCGCTTGCATCACCAGCATGAGCTCGACCGACCCGCCGTCGATACCGCCGTGCTCGGCGCCAAACGGCAGCGCCAGCAATCCGAGCTGCGCGCACTTCGCCCACATCGCGCGGCTCCAGCCCTCGCGCGCACGCGCGTAGCGCAGCCGTTGCTCGAAGCCGTAATCGTTGGCAACCAGGCGTGCCACCATGTCCGCGAGCATCCGCTGGTCGTCGTTGAGCGCGAAGTCCATGGCACCTACAAGCCCAGCACACCCTTGGCGAGAATGTTCTTCTGGATCTCGTTCGAGCCGCCGTAGATCGACGCGGCGCGAAGGTTGAAATAGGTCGCAGCGACGGCCGACGCTGCCGTGCTGCCGGCGAGCGGTTCGTCGCCGTCATCGAAATCGTCGCGAAACGGGGCAGCGAGCGGACCGGCGACGTCGAGCAACAATTCGCTTGCGCGCTGGCGCAACTCCGTGCCCTTCACCTTCAGGATCGACGAGCGCGGATCGGGCTTGTCGCTCGACTCCTTCATCGAATCGAGCACGCGCATCTGCGTGATCTCGAGCGCCCGAAGCTCGATCTCGATCGCGGCGGCCTGCTCGCGAAACCGAGGGTTGTCGGCGAGCGTCGTCTCGCCGTCGGTAAGCGTCGCGGCAAGCGACTTCGCGCGCCGCACGAGGTGCTTCGACATGCCGATGCGCGCGATGCCCGTGCGCTCATTGCCGAGCAGGAACTTGGTGATGTCCCAGCCGGCATTTTCGGCGCCGACGCGCTGTTCGACCGGCACGCGAACATCGTCGAGGAACACTTCGTTCACCTCGTGCCGGCCGTCGATCGTGATGATCGGCCGCACGGTAACGCCCGGCGTCTTCATGTCGATCAGCAGCATCGAGATTCCCGCCTGCGGCTTTTCCGACGCCGCCGTGCGCACGAGCGTGAACATCCAGTCGGCGTGATGGCCCATGCCCTGCCACGTCTTCTGGCCGTTCACGACGTAATGATCGCCCGCTGCCGATTCGATCCGGCGTGCCGACGCCGCGAGCGATGCGAGGTCCGATCCGGCTCCCGGCTCGGAGAATCCCTGGCACCACCAGTCGTCGAGATTGGCGATGCGCGGCAGAAAGCGGCGCTTCTGCTCCTCGGTGCCGAACGTGTACAGCACCGGTCCGATCATGTTCACGTTGAACGACAGCGGCTCGGGCGCAGGCGCCTGATGCAGCTCGTCGAGAAAGATGTAACGCTGCACGGCGGTCCAGCCGGGACCGCCGTGCGCTTTCGGCCAGGCTGGTGTTGCCCATCCGCGCTTGTTGAGAATCCGCTGCCATTGAACGACGTCGTCTTTCCCGAGCGAGCTTCCCGCGATCATCTTCTGCCGGACGCGAGAGGGCAGCGAGGCGCGAACGAACGCTCGCACTTCGGCGCGAAAGGCGACTTCCTCTTCGGTGAAGCGCAGATCCATGCGCTCAGCTGCCGATGACCGTCGGGCTCGCCATCCCGAGCTCGCGGCAGCGCGAACGATAGACTTTGAGCACAAGGCCCGCGTCGAGAACCAGCGTCACCTTCCCTTCCGCGTCGAGATTGAGGTTCGGACCGCGGATCGCGAACCACACATCGGTCTTCTCCGTATTCGACGGCAATGCCTGCAGCGTGTGGACCGACCCCGCGGGCTCGTACAGGTAAGACCCGGCCGTGTTGACTTCCGGGTACTCGAGATACTTCCAGGCACCCGCGAGCGTGAACGCGAACACTTCGCCCGCGTGCTTGTGCGTCGGCAGTTGCGCGCCGGGCGCGAGCCGCATGCGGATCACCCAGAGGCCGGTATCGAGGTCGGTGTGCAGTACCTGCATCTCGACACCGGACTCGAACTCGACGAACGGAAGCTCCGACTCGCCGCGGTGCAAGGCTTTCGGAATGCCGTCGAACGCAACGGCGAACAGGGGTTTGCGCTGCGGCGTCATGACAAGGCTCCGGAGGTCACATCGATGGGGGTTGTTTCGATCACTGCGTCGAGCGCGATCACGCCGCGCCCGTGCGGCATGACCAGAAGTGGATTGACCTCGAGCACGCGCAGCCGATCGGCGTTGGCCACCGCAAGACGCGAGATCGCGGCGATGGCGCTCGCCAGTGCGTCCACATCGGCCTTCGGCTTGCCGCGATAACCGTCGAGCAGCGGAAACGCGCGCACGGAAGCGACCATTTCGCGCGCCTCGTTCTCGTCGACGGGCGCGAGTCGAAAGGTAACGTCCTTCAGCAGCTCGACGAGCACACCGCCGAGACCGAACATGATCACCGGACCGAACAGCGGATCGACGTCGACGCCGACGATGCATTCGATGCCGTCCGACACCATCTCGCCCACCAGATAGCCGTCGATCCTCGCGTGCGGCGCACGAAGCGCGACGGCGCCGGCGATCTTCGCCACTGCCGCTTCGATCGCTTCGCCCGACACGATACCCAGCACGACGCCACCGACGTCGGTCTTGTGCGCGATGTCGGGCGACAGGATCTTCACAACGACCGGATAGCCGATGCGCTCGGCGGCATCGCGCGCGCTGGTCGCATCAGCGGCTACCATCTCGCGCGGCTGCCCGATGCCGTGGCGTGCGAGAATCGCCTTGCCTTCCGCTTCGTTGAACGCCTTCGCGGCGGGCAATTTCTCGCCCGCAGCCGCAGTTGCGCTCGCGCGTGACGGCAATGCGCGCACGAACGACGCGGCGAAATGACCGAGCGCGGCAAGCGCCTTCATCGCGCGGCCCGGGTCCTCGAACACCGGCACGCCGATCGCCTCCATCGCACGCACGGTCGCAGGGTCGGCGACCGCCGATACCACGACGAGCTTGTCGGGGAATTCGTCGATGACGCGCGCGAGCACGGCGATGAACGGCTCGACGAGCTTCGCGATCAGCCCATTGATGCCGATGAAGATCAGCGCCGCATCGAAGCTTCCTTGCGCGAACAGGACGCGCAGCGCCTGTTCGATCGCATGCGGATCGCTCATCATCGTGCCGACGAGATCGATCGGGTTGCGCGCCGACGCGAGCGGCACGATATCGACGATCGCCCGCTGCGCCGCTTGCGGCGTCTCGCGCAACGGACAGCCGGCCTCGCTCGCGGCGTCGGCGATCTGCACGCCGATGCCGCCGGAAGCGCTGATCGCGCACACGCTGCCGCGCGGCGCGAAGCGATTCCAGCTCGCCGCGTAGACGACGTCGAGCGCTTCTTCCATGGAGCGCGCGCGAAAAGCGCCGTAGTCGGCGAGCACTGCGTCGTAGATCGCGTCGGCGCCTGCGAGCGACGCCGTATGCGACGCGGCTGCCGCGGCGCCGGCTTCGGTGCCGCCGACCTTCAACACGACGACCGGCTTGCGATTGCGGTGCGCAATTTCGAGCGCCTGCAGAAACGTGTGCTTCGCGCGTACACCTTCGATATACGCAAGGATGACGTTGACGTCGGGATTCAGCGCCAGCGCGGCCAGCGCCTCGCCGAACTCGACGTCGGCCTCGTTGCCCGTCGTGATGAAGTGACCGATCGCGAGGCCGCGATTCTGCGCGAGCTTCAGCACGTGGCTCGCGTAGCCGCCGCTCTGGCTGACGAGGCCGACGTTGAGCCCGGGATGGACGGTTTGCTGGAACAGGCTCGTGAACGTCAGGTAGACCTTCTGCGAGACGTTGTAAACGCCGAGGCAGTTCGGTCCGATCATCCGCATGCCCGCCGCGCGAGCAACGTCGACGATGCGCTTCTGCGCCGTTTGACCTTCGCTGCCCATCTCGGCAAAGCCGGCGCTGAACACGACGAGCGACTTGACGCCCTTCAGCGCGCACTGCTCGACATACGGCAGCACCGCATCCGCGCCGACCGCGAGCACCGCGCAGTCGACCGGCGCGTCGATCGCCGCAATGGATGGATACGCTCTGAGGCCCTGAACTTCGCTGCGTGTCGGATTGACCGGATAAATCGGCCCCGGGTACCCGGCAGCAAGCATCCGCTGGATCGGACGGCCTCCGACGCGCGTGGGATCATCGGATGCTCCGACGATCGCCACCGATGTCGGCGCGAGCAGCCGCTCGATGCTCGAGACGTCCATCTCGACTTCAGGCACCGACGAAATGAGGCTTGCGCTTCTCGGCGAATGCGCGAATGCCTTCCCGATAATCGCGGCTCGCGTAGCATTGCTGGAACAGCCGCTCGGCTTCGTCGAGATCGCGCTCGGCGGGGTCCATCACGATCTGCGCGATCGCATGCTTCACCTGCCGAAGCGTCAACGGGGCGCCGTCGGCGATCTTTCGCGCCTGCGCGACGATCGCGTCCATGAAGCCGTCTTCCGGCAGCACCCTGCCGACGAGCCCTTTCACGTACGCCTCCTGTGCATCGAACATGTAGCCGCCGATCAGCAGGTCCTTGGCCGCCGCAGGCCCGATCAGATCGGCGACGCGACGCAGGCTCTTGTAGCGATAGCCGATGCCGTAACGCATCGCCGGCTGGCCGAATTGGGACTTCGCGGTGGCGATGCGCAAATCGCAGCTCACCGCGACCGAGATGCCTCCGCCGATGCAATAGCCGTCGATCGCCGCGATCGTCGCCTTGCTCGAGTTGTACAGCGAAGACAGCGCGCGCTCGCCGGTCCGCGCATAGTGCTCCTGCGCGTTGTCGCCCATCCGCTCCTCTTCGTACTTCGATACATCGGCGCCGGCGACGAACGCCTTGCCGCCGGCGCCGTACAGCACGATGACGCGGATGTCGGCATCGCGCTCGAACGCGTCCACCGCGGCGCCCATGCCTTCCCACATCTGCAGCGAGATCGCGTTGAGCTTGTCCGGGTTGTTGAAGACGACGTGGCCGATAGCCCCTTCCTTGCTCGACAAGATCTTCTCGTTCATCGTCGTTCCTCTTTGGGCAATGGCGATCGGCGCATTCATTGGCCGGTGAATACCGGCACGCGCTTGTCGAAAAATGCGTTCAACGCCGTGCGGTGATCGGCCGTTTCATGGGCGAGCGACTGGTAGGCGGCGGAAAGCTCAAGCACCTCGGAGAGCCGTGCATGTTGCGCTTCGCGCAGCAAGCGCTTCGACAAGCGCAGCGTCTGCGGCGGATTGACGGCGATGCGCGCGGCGAGCTTGCCGGCCTCGGCCATGAGCGAGTCGACCGCAACGACGCGGGAAACGAGACCGCACGCGAGCGCGGCGTCCGCGTCCAGCATGTCGCCGGTGAACAGCATCTCGGCCGCCTTCGCTAGGCCGACCGCTTTCGGGAGGAAATACGCGCCGCCGTCGCCCGGCACGATGCCAACCTTGATGAAGCTCGCGGCGAACTTCGCGCTGTCGGCGGCGATTCGGATGTCGCACATGCACGCAAGATCGAGACCGACGCCGATCGCATGGCCGTTGACCGCGGCAATCGTGGGGATTTCGAGTTCCCACAGCGCGCGCGGAACGCGCTGGATGCCCGCACGATAGTTGTTGCGAGTCGCCATCGGCGTGTCGAGCGCGCCGATGCCGATCCGATCGCGCATGTTCTTCAGGTTGCCGCCGGCGCTGAAGGACGGTCCCGCTCCGGTGAGCATCACGACGGCGACGCGCGGATCGGCGCTCGCCCGCTCGAGCGCGGCGACGAACTCGTCGCAATCGGCATGCGAGCCTATCGCGTTGCGCTCGTCGGGCCGGCTCATCGTGAGGGTGACGACGGCGCCGTCCTGCGCAGAATGGAGAAAGTTGGCGCTCATCGTTGACTTAGTATACTAGGTATAATCGCGCCGTCAACCCCCTCGGCGCGCTTTTCGCACGATCGCTAGAACAGGCTCTCCGTGTAACCGTCGTCCAGGCGAATCGTCTTGCCGGTGAGGAATGCGGCGCGCTCGGAGCGCAGGAAGGCCGCAAGGGAGCCCCTGCCGCGCCCGCAACCGCGGCTGCCGCCAGCGACCACCGCGATCTTTCCCGCGATACCGAGATCCATGGCGTTCCTCCCGATTGCAATCGTAGATAACTTAGTTTACTCTTTCTACAGGAGGTGCATCCATGGCAACCGTGATCTACCAGTCGCGCGACGACGTCGCGATCCTCACCATCGACAACCCGCCGGTGAACGCGATGAGCATGGCCGTTCGCGCCGAGCTGCTGCACTGCGTGCGCCGCGCCGCGGAGGATCCGACGATCGCGGCGGCGGTGATCATCGGCGCCCGCAACACGTTCATTCCCGGCGCGGACATCAAGGAGTTCGGCCGCGCTATCAGCGGCCCGAGCGGGCGCGACGTCATCGCCGCCATCGAAGCCGCGGGCAAGCCGATGGTTGCGGCGCTCGCCGGCCATGCGCTCGGCGGCGGGCTCGAAATCGCGATGGGATGCCATTGGCGTGTGGCGGTGCCCGGCGTCAAGCTAGGCATGCCGGAAGTGAACATCGGCCTCATCCCCGGCGCCGGCGGCACGCAACGCCTCACCCGGTTAGTCGGCCCCGAAGTGGCGCTCGATCTCGTCACGACCGGCAAGCACATCGACGGACGCCGTGCTCTCGCGTTGGGCCTCGTCGACGAATTGATCGAAGGCGATCTGCTGGAAGGCGCGGTCTCGTTCGCGCGCCGGCTGGTGGCTGAACAGCGACCGCTGCGAATCGCCCGCCAGGGCAAGGAAAAAATGGCAGGCGCTGCGCCGACGCTGTTCAGCGAGCTGCGCGAGAAGAACGCGAAGAAGTGGAAGGGTCTCGTTGCACCCTGGAAGATCGTCGACTGCATCGAGGCGGCCTGCACGCGGCCGTTTGCCGACGCGTACGCACTGGAGCTTGCCGCGTACGAAGAATGCAAGGCTAGCCCGCAGCGGGCGGCGCTCACGTATCTCTTCTCCGCGGAGCGCGAGGCGGCGAGGATTCCCGGCGCGCCTTCCGGCACGAAACCGGCACCGATCCGTTCGGCGGCGGTGATCGGTGCGGGCACGATGGGCGGCGGCATCGCGATGTGCTTCGCCAATGCCGGCATTGCGGTCAGGCAGCTCGAAATGTCGCCGGACGCGCTCGCACGCGGCCGCGGCATCATCGAGAAGAACTACGCGACGTCGGTGGCCAGAGGCAGCCTCGCCCAGCAGAAGGCCGATGCGGCGCTGGCGCGAATCGATGGCACGCTCGACTACGCGTCGATCGCCGATTGCGACATCGTCATAGAGGCCGTGTTCGAGGACATGGCGATCAAGCAGGACGTGTTCGCGAAGCTCGACGCGGTGATGAAGCCCGACGCGATCCTCGCCACCAACACGTCGACGCTCGACATCGACCGCATCGCGCAAGCGACGTCGCGCCCCGAAAGCCTCATCGGCGCCCACTTCTTCAGCCCCGCGAACGTGATGAAGCTGCTCGAAGTCGTGCGCGGCGCACGGACGTCGACGCAGACGATCGTGACGACGATGGCGCTCGCGAAGACCATCGGGAAGGTCGCCGTGCTGGCCGGCAACTGCGACGGATTCATCGGCAACCGCATCCTCGCCGTGTACGGCCGCGAGTGCGACTTCCTGCTCGAGGAGGGTGCCACACCGTGGCAGGTCGACCGGGCGTTGCAGGGATTCGGCTTCCCGATGGGACTCTACTTGATGCGCGACATGGCCGGCCTCGACGTCGGTTGGCGAATCCGCAAATACCGCGAGCAGTTCCGTCCCAAGCACCTGCGCTATTCGCCGGTCGCCGATCGATTGTGCGAGCTAGGCCGTTTCGGCCAGAAGACGGCGATGGGCTATTACCGCTACGACGGGCGCAATGCGACGCCGGATCCCGCGGTCGAAACGCTGATCGAGCACGTCTCGAAGGAACTCGGCATCGAGCGAAGGTCCGTGCGCGACGAGGACATCGTCGATCGCGTGCTTTGCGCGATGGTGAACGAGGGCGCGCGCATCGTAGGCGACGGCATCGCGCAGCGCGCGAGCGACGTCGACGTCACCTACGTGTACGGGTACGGCTTTCCGCGCTACCACGGCGGCCCGATGTTCTGGGCCGAGCGGCAGGGTATCGCCGACGTGTACGAGCGCATCCGGCGGTACCATCGGATCCACGGCGAACTGTGGACGCCCGCGCCGCTGCTCGAATCGCGCGCGACGCAGGGCGACGGATGGCGTGGCGCGACACGCGCGGCCGCGTAACACCGGACCGGCGACACGTATGGACTACATCGGCTACGAGAAGCTCGCCATCGAGCGGCGGGGGAACGTCCTCGTCGTGACGCTGAACGAGCCCGCCAAGCTCAATGCGGTCGGCTTCGCGATGGAGAGCGAGCTGCTGCGGCTGTTCGAGGACCTGCATCGCGACCGCGCGACCGACGTCGTCGTGCTGACCGGCGCCGGACGCGCGTTTAGCGCCGGCGGCGATCTCGATCGCGGCATGGAGATCCGCGGCGATACCGCGCTGATCAAGGAGGAGTTCGACCTCGCGCGGCGATTCTTCTTCACGCTGCTCGACGTCGAGCAGCCGACCGTCTGCCGGCTGAACGGCGACGCCATCGGCCTCGGCGCCACGCTCGCGTTGTGCTGCGACCTGATCATCGCCGCCGACACCGCACGGATCGGCGACCCGCATGTACGCGTGGGCCTCGTGGCCGGCGACGGCGGCGCGGTGATATGGCCGCTGCTGATCGGCTACGCGCGCGCGAAGCAATACCTGCTGGGCGGCGACCTGGTCAGCGCGCACGACGCGCAGGCGATGGGATTGATCAACATGTGCGTCGCGCCCGACGCGCTGGATGCCGCCGTCGACCGATGGGTCGCTCGGCTTGCCAACGGTGCGACGAACGCGATCAAATGGACGAAGGCGACGATCAACATCGGGCTCAAGGACCAGGCCGCGAAGATGCTCGACGCCGGCCTCGGCTACGAGGCGCTGTCGCTTCGATCGGACGATCATAGGGAAGCCGTACGGGCCTTTCGTGAGAAACGCGATCCGACTTTCACCGGCCGCTAGCGAGCCTTCGTTCGAGTTGCCGCCGGGCAACCGTCGATACCTCGAGCCCGTCGAAATCCTGCCGCGCGACGCGCTGCTGCGGCTGCAGGATACGCGCCTGCTCGCGATGATCGCCTACGCGTCCGAGCGCTCGGCGTTCGTGCGCAAGCTTTGGAGCGCGGCGGGATTGCGTCCTGCCGACATTCAATCCGCGCGAGATTTCACGCAACGCGCGCCGCTGATGGACAAGGACCAGATGCGCGCGTACCGCGAAGAGCATGACGATCCCTTCTGCGGACTGTTGTGCATCGACCCGTCGGACGTGAGCTTCATGGGGTCGAGCTCCGGCACCACCGGCGATCCGACGCTCTTCTCCTATCGCTGGGGCCGCGACGACGGCAATCTGCCCGCGGCGCCGGGGCTGCCGCAAGACGGGCCTTCGTCGTACTGGGGCGGCACGTTGCGCGACTGGTGGGAGATCGGCCTTCGCCCAGGCGACTACGCGATCTATTTCGGCCTGCGCATGCGCGGGCCGATGTTCCGGCTGCTGCAGGAGCTCGGCGCGACGCCCGTCATGCTCGGTTACGGCACGGACGACCTGCACCAGTTCATCGACTTGTCGCGCCGCTATCGGCCGACGCTCTTCTACGCGATGACGGCGTATCTCGGCGTCGGGCTGCAAGAAATCGAGCGCACGATGGGTGTGGACATGAACGACGTCTTCGCGAGCTACAAAGGCATCCTGTTCGCAGGCGAACCGGTTGGCCCGCGGCTGCGTCAGACGTTCGAGCGCTGGGGCCTCGCGGGCAAGATCTTCAACCAGACGAGCTTCGGCGACATCGGCCACGCACACGATTGCCGCGAGCACGACGGCTGTCACGCGTGGGAAGACATCGGCGTCGCGGAGATCGTCGATCCGGTCACGGGCGCGCCGATCGAAGGCGACGGACGCGGCGAGCTCGTCGTCACGTCGCTCGTCAATCCGGTGGACCCGCTGATTCGTTATCGCGGCGGCGATATCGTCGACATGAAGCGCGGCCTTTGCGGCTGCGGCCGCACGCACGCGCGGTTCAATCCGGTCGGACGCAACGCCGACGAAGTGATCGTCGACGGACGCTCGATCCTGCCGATGGACGTGTGGGGCGCAATCGAGGATGTGCCCGAGACGTCGAACGGCCTCTTCCAGCTCGTTCGTCCGACGCGCGTGCTCGACCGATTGACGATCCGTGTCGGCTATGCGGGCGAGCCGCAGCTCGCGTCGCTCAATCGGCGCGTCGCCGACTCGGTCGAAGCGGCGATCGGCTTGCGCCCGGTGATCGAGCTGGTGCCGAACGCCGCGATCCTGCAATCGGGCTCGCGGCACAAGATTCCGCGCACGGTGAAGCAATGAACGCTCTCGGCAACCTTGCGCATCACTGGGCGATCGGCCTGCTGCGCCTTCCCGGCGGATATCAGCCGTATCCGGTCAGCCTGCGCGACATCGAGCGCGACACCGCGTGGGCGCTCACGGTGTTCGAGCGCATCGGCATCGAACGCGGCAAGCCGGCGCACCTGATCGGCACCGGCTGCGACAACGAAATCCTGTGGCCGTACGAAAACGCGCTCATTCGCATGAACGTGCCGTTCGGCGTCGCCGAGCCGGTCGCGATCGATGCGCCGCGAACCGACATGTTCCTGCGCCGCTTCGCGATGCAGGCGGTGATCGGCTTGACCGCCGAGATCGTCGACGAGCTGGTCGCGCTCGGGCGCGACCTCGGCGCGCTGCTCGCGCACTCGACGCTGGTGGCGTTGCCGGACGCCGCGCCGACGTTGCGCGCGCACGGACTCGCACCGTGGACGATGGTACCGATCGGACCGATCTACGCGTTCGAGTCCGCCGCGCGCGACGGCGCTCGCTACGACCAAAGCGAATGGTTGATCGAAGACGATGACGGCCAACTGCTGCTGACGAGCCTCGCGCCGCGCGCGTGTCCGTTCGTGCGATTGCGCACCGGTATGGCCGGCCGCATCGAGCTTGGGCAAGCCGGCGATGGCAGCGCGCGCGTCGTTCATCTCGCAGCGTGAGGACGACGCCGATGGTCTCGCCGCTTCACACGCTCTCGCTCGCCGATATCCTCGAAGAGCATCGGCGCTCGCGGCCCGATCACATTGCCGCGATCTGCGAAGGCCGCGAGTTCACGTATCCCGAGCTCGCTGACCGCGTGATCCGCATCGCCAACGCGCTCGAAGACGCGGGCGTGCAACGTGGCGATCGCATCCTGTGGCTCGCGCAGAACGGTCACGGTGTGCTCGAAGGCATCGTCGCCGCCGGCAAGCTCGGCGCAATGTTCTGTCCGGTCAATTGGCGACAAACCGCCGACGAGATGGCGTTCGTCATCGACGACCTCGAGCCGAAGGTCGTCGTGTGGCAGGACGCCGAAATCGGCGCCGCGGTGCGCAACGCACGAGAGATGGCGCGCCATCGCGATGCGTTGTGGATTGCGCTCGACGGCGATGCGCACGACCGCTACGAGCATTTCGTCGCGAGCGGCGCGCCGCGCGAGCGTGAACGTCCAAGCGATCCCGATCTGCCCGTGCTGATCATCTACACCGCGGCGTTCGGCGGGCGCCCGAATGGCGCGATGCTAAGCGAAACCGCGATCGCGTGGCAGGACCTCGCGCTGATCGACATCCAGGATTTGAGCGCCAACACGGTGTTCCTCAACTCCGGCCCGCTGTTCCACGTCGGCACGCTGATGGTGACGATGGCGATCTTCCACGTCGGCGGCACGAACGTGTTCATCCGGCGTACGGACACCGCACAGATCGCCGAGGCGATCCACCGGCATCGTTGCGACTATGCGTTTCTGATGCAGTCGACGTGCCAGGAACTGGCCGAGCTGAACCGCGACGGCCGGTACGACTGGAGGCGGCTTCGATCGGCAAGCGTGTCGCCCGAATGGGATGCGATGGTGACCGTGATTCCCGCGCGGAGCCTCTTCGGCTACGGACAGACCGAGGTCATGGGCCCGGTCGCGTGGAGCTATTACGGTTGGGGCAAGAGCACCGGCCGCAACGGTCGCACCGGACCGGTGGCGCAGCTTCGCATCGTCGGCGACGACGGCAACGAATTGCCGCAAGGTCAAACTGGCGAGATCTGCGTGCGTGGGCCTACGGTGATGCACGGTTATTGGCGCCGGCCCGAGCTCAACGCGCAACGTCAATGCGGCGGCTGGCATCACACGAACGACCTCGGCAGGCGCGAGCCCGACGGCTCGCTCACGTTCATCGGCCCGAAGACGCAAATGATCAAGTCGGGCGCCGAGAACATTTACCCGGCCGAGGTCGAAGGCTGCATCAAGGCGCATCCGGCGGTCGCCGATTGCGCGGTGATCGGCGTGCCCGACGGCACGTGGGTGCAGAGCGTCAAGGCGATCGTGCAGTTGAAGCCCGGCGCGAACGCGACGCCGGAGGAGCTGATCGAGCATTGCCGGCGGTCGATCGCGTCGTACAAGAAGCCGCGCTTCGTCGAGTTCACGCGCGCGTTGCCGCGCACCCCGGCGGGAACGATCGATTACAAGGCGCTCGACGCCGCGCACGGCGGCGGCGGCTATCCCGGCGGCGCGACGCGCGGCGCATGAGCTCGTCTTGCGAAAGCCACCCGTGAATCATCCGCGATCCGCCACGATCGTCGGCGTCTATCAAACGAAGCAGGCGCGAACGCTGCCGGGGCGCACATCGCAGGACATCGTGATCGAAGCCGTCAAGGGTGCGATCGCCGACGCGGGCCTCGCGCCGCGCGACGTCGATGGTGCCGCGATCGACTGGCCCGGCCCTGGCGGCGCGCCGCGCGACGCGGAGAACTGGGCGATGTATCTGCAGCAGCCGCTCGCGTGGGTCGACAGTCATCACCTCGACACGGCAGGCGTGCGCGGCGTGCTGAAAGCTGCGGCAGCGGTCGAAGCGGGGCTGTGCGAAGTCGCGGTCGTCGGCAGCGGCCGTGCCGGACCGTTCTCCGCCGACGGCAGCTCGCCCGGCGCGAACATGAACATGGAATTCGCCGAGCCGTACGGCTCGTCGGTGATCGCGCAATTCGCGCTCGTCGCGCAGCGCCACATGCACGAGTTCGGCACCACGCAGCAGCAGATCGCGAGCGTGTCGGCGACGATCCGCAACCATGGCCATGTGAACGCCGAGGCGGTGTTAGCCGGCGCCGGGCCGGTGACGGTCGACGACGTGCTCGCATCGCCGATCATCGCCACTCCGTTCCACCGGCTCGATTGCTGCCTGATGAACGAAGGCGGCTGCGCGCTCGTCATCACGACGGCCGCACGCGCGCGCGACCTGCCGCGCCACCCGGTGCGCGTGCTCGCCGGCGGCATGGAATTCTTCCAGGGCAATTACGCGAACCCGCCGCTCTACCGCGACCTTCGCGATCTCGGCAAGAAAGCCGTGGCGCGCGCGTTCGGCAAGGCCGGTGTCGCACCGGCCGACATCGACGCGTATTCGCTCTACGATCCAGTGTCGTTCGAAGTGATCCGCCAGTTCGAGATGCTCGGCCTGTGCGCCGAAGGCGAAGGCGGCGCGTTCATTGAGAACGGTCGTCTCGACATCGGCGGTCAATGCCCGACGAACCTCGACGGCGGCATGCTCGCCTGCAGCTGGACCGGCACCGGCCAGTTGACGCTGAAGGTGATCGAAGGCGTGCGGCAGCTGCGCCGCGTCAACGGCCATCGCCAGGTGCCCGACGCCGAGCTCGCGCTGATCAGCAACGCCGGCTCGGGTGCGCAGCATGTCGAGCTGATGATTCTCGCGAGGGCACAATGAACCGCAGCACCGAGTTCGCGCTGTCGCCCGATGTGATGCCGACGCCAACGTTGCCCGACATCAGCACGTTGACGCGCCCGTTCTGGGACGCCGCCGCCGAAGGGCGCTATCTACTGCCGCGATGCAATGCGTGCGGACGACACTTTTTCCGTCCGGAAGTCGCGTGCCCGCATTGCTTTGCGACCAACTGGCGCTGGGTCGAAGCGAGCGGTCGCGGCACGCTGTACAGCTATACGATCGTGCACAAGGCGCCGGCGCCCGGCTTCGTCGTGCCGTTCATGTTCGCGGCGATCGAGCTCGACGAAGGGCCGTGCGTATTCTCGAACATTGTCGGTTGCGCGCAAGCCGACGTTCGCATCGGCATGAACCTGCAGGTGCAGTTCGACGCCGTCGCGCCCGGCGTCAGCTTGCCGCGCTTTCGGCCGGCGTCGTAGGCGTTACGCTTTCGCCGGCGCTTGCGCCCCGCCGTCCACGACGTCGATCGCGCCTCGCCGCGGCAACGCGAGCAGCGCAACGACCGCGAGCAAGCTTGTCAACGCGATGAAACCCAGCGCCAGCGCGAACGCAGGCGCGGCTGGAAACGCGGCTGCGCCGTGGCTCGCATCCGCGACACTCGCAGTGGCGAGCATGAACGCGAGAATCTGCGAGCCCACGGCGTTGAAGAGATAACGGAGGACCGACGAAAGGCCGGTTGCTTCGCTGGTTCGATCGGCGGGCGCGACCTCCACGATCAGCATCGGGATTGACGCGTACGCCATCGCCGAGCCGAGGCCTTGCAGCAATGCCATCGGGGCGACGAACCAGATCGATCCGTGATAGAGCGCGATCGCCGTCCAGCCGATCGACAGCAGCACGCCCGCCAGCACTACCGGACGCCGCGCACCGTGCCGTGCCGCGAGCACGCCGCACCACGGGCCGGCGATGACGGCGAGCACCAGCGCCGGCGCCTGCAGCGAGCCGGCCACGGTTGCCGACAAGCCCAGCCCGACGGAAGTCCATTGCGGCTGCTGGTAGAGCAACGACAGCACGAGGCCGGCCTGCAAGGGTCCGCACGCGATCAGCGCCACCGAGAGGTTCGCGAGCGCGATCTGGCGGTTCGCGAGCAGGCGCACATCGATCAGCGGCTGCGCGAGGCGAAGTTCATGCAGCGCCCACACGGCGAGCACGACGATGCACGCCCCGATCAACGAGAGCGTCTTCCAATCAATCCAGCCCCAGGCCTTCGCCTGGCTCACCGCAACGAGCAGTCCGGCGATCGCCGCTACGATCAGCAACGCGCCGAGCGCGTCGATGCGCTGGCCGGAAGCTACGCGTCTCGACCTGGGGACCCAGATCGAAACCGCAAGCAGCGCGACCACCGCGGATCCCGCGCCGACGAGAAAGATCCATTGCCACGGCAAGTGGTCGACGATGACGCCGCCGAGAAAGATCGCCAATCCAGCCGAGACGAACGCCGCGGCCGACACGACTCCGACGCCAAACGGAACGCGCGCCGGCGGCAGGTTCTCGCGTGCGATGCCGAAGCACAACGGCAGAATGGCGCCGGACAGGCCCTGGATCGATCGCCCGACGATGATGCCTTCGACGGAATCCGACAGCGCGCTCACCATGGACCCGATGAACGCAACGCCGAGCACGATCAGCAGCACGCGCTTGCGCCCGTACATGTCGCCGAGGCGCGCGCAGATCGACGCCGACGCCGCTGCCACGAGCAGGAACGCCGTGACGATCCAGCCGACCATCACCGCATCGCCGAACAGATGGAAGAACGTTCGCAGGCCGGCGAAGATCATGGTCGCTTCGACGGCGCTGACGACCTCGGCAAGCACGAGTGCGGCGAGCAAAAGCGCAGCACGGTGACGCTGCAGGGTGGGCGATATGCTCATGTTCATCGGCCTTCGTTGGATGCGTAGAACGTTTCACCGCGGCGCGCGCGGTCGATGAGCCCAGGCGGCGGGCGAAACTGCGCGCCGAAACGCTTCGCCATGCGCGCGCACTGCGTGACGAACGGATCGAGTCCCACGGTCTCGATGTACGACAGCGGGCCTCCCGTCCATTGGGGAAAACCGACACCAAAAACGGCCGCGACGTCAGCGTCGGCAGTGTGCGTCACGATTCCCTCGTCGAGGCAACGCGCGCCTTCGAGCGCCATCGCGTATAGCAGCCGTTGCTTGATCTCTTCGACGTCGGACCGCTCGCCGGTTGCGCGCTCGCGTTCCTGCACCGCGCTCACGTCGTCGGCAAGCGCGAGCAGGCGCCGCGGCAAGCCGGCCGCGTCGACGGCGCGGTCGATCAGCGATCGATCGACGCCCTCCTCCACCATGCGCATCGTCTCGCCGATGAACGCGCGGCCGATGCGCTCCGTGTAGAAGCCCGGGGCGTCGTTCACGACGATCGGTGTCGCCCTGAGCTGCGCGGCGAAATCCATCGCGCGCGCGACAGTCTCGCGACTCGTTTCGCTGCCGGTGGCGATCTCGATCATCGATGCGTTGTCGACCGGCGATCGAAGTCCGATGCCGACCAGCTCGCGCGGACGCTTCGATGCGCGTGCAAGCGCTGCAACCGAGATCGGGATGGCGCTCGCGATGATCGCGTGCGGCGCCGCAACCGCCTCGGCATGCGCGAGCATCGCATGAGGGTCGCGGTGCGCGAGGACGATGAGATCGGATCGCGCGATATCGCGGCCGTCATCCGATCGCACGACGTCGATGCCGGCGCGCGCCGCGCGCTCGGCGATTGCGTCGCCCTCGTCGCTCGTGCCGATGACCCCGAGCCGCGAAACATGCGCCTTCGGCACACCGTTGGGCCGTCGTGCGAGCTTGTCGGCGAGTCGCTTGTTCACGAACGTCGTGCGCATTAGATTGCGCGCCACGGCGCCTGTGAGCAACGTCGCGAAGTACGTCGATTCGACGCGCAGGCCGCGCTCGATCGGCAGGCGTATGCCTTCGTACACGGACGAGAGCAACGCGAGCGGCGCCGGATAGTTGCCGCCCGTCTGTTGCGTCAATTGCGCGGCGCGCGCCGTGAACGCGTCGTCTGCTTCGGCCCGAATGCGATAGCCGTCGACGTCCCACGGCTGTTTCGCGTCGGGGTTGGCGAGGACCCAGCGACGCGCTGCGTCGATCAGGCGCTCGGTGGGGACGACCTCGTGCACGATGCCGAGCGCGAGCGCTTCGGGGGGCTTGATGCGCTTGCCTTCGAGCATCAAGGCCAATGCGGCGTCGATGCCGATGAGCCGCGGCAGCCGCTGGGTGCCGCCGCCCGCCGGGATAAGTCCGATCGTGACCTCGGGCAGACCCACGATCGCGGTCGGCTCGTCCGCGAGCACGCGATAGCGACAGCACAGGGCGAGCTCGAAACCGCCGCCCAGCGCCAAACCGTTCAGCGCCGCCGCGATCGGCTTGCCGCAGGTTTCGACCCAGCGGAACGCGACGTTCCAGTCGTTGCTCAGTGCGAACGCCTGCGCGAGCGTCATGCCTCGATCGTGCGCGGTCGCGAAATCCTTGATGTCGCCGCCCGCAACGAACGAACGCTCCTTGCCCGACGTCAGTATCGCGCCTCGTATCCGGGGGTCCATCGCAACGCGCTCGAACGCCGCCAGCAGCTGCTGTGTCAGCTCGGGCGACGTGACGTTCATCGATCTGCCCGGATCGTTCATAACGACGAGCGCAACGCCATCGCGGTCGACGTCGATGGTGACGATCGTCATGTCGGAGCGCTGCGCTACCGCGTCAGTCGGCTCATGCGTTGAAGCAAAGCGGCGCGTCCGGCAGGAACAGCTCGTGCTCGGCGGCCGAGATGTCGTGCGCGGTGCACGCCGGCCCGTTCGCGATGCCGGGCGACGCGATCATCTTAAGCTCCATGATCTTCGTGCCCGATGCGAACAGCGTCTTGTTCGTCTTGTCGCCCGAAAGGCTGCTGACCATGTACAGCACGACGGGCGCGACGCGTTCGGCCGCCCATTTCTCCGCCAGCTCGGGCGACAGCAGGTTGGCCGTCATCGCGGTCGCCGCGGCCGGAGCAAGCGTCCATACGCGGATCCCGTATTTCGCGCCTTCGAGCGCGAGGCAGTTGCTGAAGCCCCAGATGCCCGCTTTTGCCGCGCCGTAGTTCGTCTGCCCGAAGCTGCCGCCGAGTCCCGACGACGAGCTCGTGTTGACGATGACGCCGCCCTGCCCGTTGTCCTTCATCCAGCGAAACACCGGCTGCGTAACGCAAAACGCGCCCTTGAGATGAACGTTGACGACCGCATCCCACATCGCTTCGGTGAGATTGGCGAGACTCTTGTCGCGCAGAATGCCGGCGTTGTTGATCAGGATGTCGACGCGGCCGAACACATCGAGCGCTGCTTTGAGGATTGCCTCTCCCGCGGCGACGTTGCCGACGTCCGCGACCGCGGCGACGGCGTTGCCGCCGCCGTCGACGATCTCGCGCACGACCTTTTCGGCGTGCGCGGCGTTGAAGTCATTGACGACGATCGATGCGCCTTCCTGCGCCAGCAGGCGCGCATACGCGCTGCCGAGTCCGCCGCCCGCGCCGGTGATGATCGCGACCTTGCCGTCGAGCAACCCCTTGCGACGCGCGCTTATTGGACGACCTTCGTGCTGCGCACTCCGGTATTCGCCCTTGGGGCGGCCCGGCGCGCTCATGCCGATGTGCTCCGCGCGAGCTCGAGCGTGAGCTCGGGAACGAGGTCAAAGAGATCGCCGACGATGCCGTAATCGGCAACCTGGAAGATCGGCGCTTCCTGGTCCCTGTTGATCGCGACGACCACTTTCGAGTCTTTCATGCCGGCGATGTGCTGGATCGCGCCGGAAATGCCGACGGCAACGTAGAGATCCGGCGCGACGATCTTGCCCGTCTGCCCGACCTGGTAGTCGTTCGGCACGAAGCCGGCATCGACCGCGGCTCTCGACGCGCCGATCGCAGCGCCGAGCCGGTCGGCGAGCGCTTCGAGGATCTTGAAGTTCTCGCCGTTGCCCATGCCGCGGCCGCCGGACACGACGATGCGAGCCGATGTGAGCTCGGGTCGCTCCGAGATCGACACGTCCTGGCTCACGAAGCGCGAAATGTCCGGCGTCGGCACGACGGACACCGCCGCGATCGGCGCGCACGCTCCTTTGTCCGCCGCCGCGGCAAATGCCGCCACGCGCACCGTCATCACCTTGATCGGATCGAGCGAGCGCACAGTGGCAAGCGCGTTGCCCGCGTAGATGGGCCGCACGAACGTGTCGTCGGCAACGATCGCGATGACGTCGGACACCTGCGCGACATCGAGCGCGGCCGCGACGCGCGGCAGGACGTTCTTCCCCGTCGTGGTCGCGGGCGCGACGATGTGCGTGTAGCCGGCGGCAAGGTCCACCACCAGCGGCGCGACTGTCTCCGCGAGCAGATGCTCGTACGCCAGCGCGTCGGCGAGATGGACCTTCGTCACGCCGTGCAGGCACGCGGCGGCATTCGCCGCGCCTTGCGCCTGATGACCCACAACCAGCACGTGGATGTCGCCGCCGATCGCCGCCGCAGCGCTCACCGCCTTCGCCGTCGCCGGCTTGAGCGTTGCGTTCGCGTGTTCCGCCAGTACCAGGATCGCCATCAGAGCACCCTCGCTTCGTTTCGCAGCTTGTCGACGAGCTCCTGCACCGAAGCGAGCTTGCGGCCGCCCTGCCGCGCCGGCGGCTCTTCCACTTTGAGCGTGACGAGGTGCGGCTTGATCGTCACGCCGAGCGCTTCCGCCGTGATCGTTTCGATGGGCTTCTTTTTCGCCTTCATGATGTTAGGGAGCGACGCGTAGCGCGGCGTGTTCAGCCGCAGGTCGGTCGTGACCACCGACGGAAGCTTTAAGGCGAGCGTCTCCAGACCGCCGTCGACTTCGCGCGTCACAACAATTTCAGCTGTACCGACATCGAGCTGCGACGCAAACGTGCCCTGCGACCAACCGAGCAGCGAAGCGAGCATCTGGCCCGTCTGATTGCAATCGTCGTCGATGGCCTGCTTGCCGACCACGACGAGTTGCGGCTGCTCACGCTGCACGATCGGCTTCAGCAGCTTCGCAACGTCGAGCGGCTGCAGCTGCGCGTCGCTCGCGACGTGAATGCCGCGATCGGCGCCGATCGCGAGCGCGGCGCGCAGGACCTCCTGACATGGCGCGCCCCCGATTGTGACCGCGATGACTTCGCTCGCCTTGCCGCTCTCCTTCAGCTGCACCGCCGCTTCGACGGCGATCTCGTCGAACGGATTGATCGAGAACTTGACGTTCGCAGTCTCCACGCCGGTGCGAGCCGCGTTGACGCGGATCTTGACGTTGAAGTCGATGACGCGTTTGACGGCAACCAGCACTTTCATCGGACGCTCCAGCCCATACATAGTAATCTAAGTGTACTATGTTGTCGTGGCGGATGCAAGCTCGTCGTTCGACTCGTCGTACTGTGCGAATCCATGGTTCAGCACGACGACGCCGCGCTCGACGACGAGCGCGCGAAACGCGGCACGACCGTTGCCCTCGCGCCAGACCTCCGTTCGAATCGTCTCGCCGGGAAACACGGGGCTTGCGAACCGCGCGTCCAGTCGCTTGAGCCGCGCCGGAACGTCGGCGCACAACAGCTTCAGGATCGCGCGCCCGGCGATGCCGTAGCTGCACAGCCCGTGCAGGATCGGCCGCGCGAATCCGGCCGCGCGTGCGACAGCGGGATCGATGTGCAGCGGGTTGAAGTCGCCCGACAGTCGATAGAGCGTCGCCTGCTCGGGGCGCGTCGGCAGGTCGAGGCTGCGATCGGGCACGCGATCCGCAGGCAGCGGATATGGCTTGGGTGCGCCGTCCGATTTGCCGCCGAATCCGCCGTTGCCCCGCATGAAGCACGAGGAGCCGATCGTCATCAGGAGCTCGCCCGTCCGCTTGTCGTAGAGCTTTCGGGTCAGATACATGACGGCGCCCTTGTCGGCGCCCTTGTCATAGACGTCGTCGACGTTGCTTTCTCCGACGACGACACCCTCGGCCGGCAGCGGCTTGTGCACCGTCAGCATCTGCTCGCCGTGCAGGATCTTCTTCCAGTCGATTCCGGTGGCCGGGTTCTGCATCCAGAACGCCCCGGGCGCGAGCACGACGCCCATCGTCGGCAAAGCGACGAGACCGTCTTCGTAGAGGTACTTGAGATCGTCGAGCTCGGTTCGATCGCCGGTTGCGATGCCGGCGCCCACACCGAGCGCGTAGAGGATCGTGTCGCGCTCCGTGTAGCGCTGCGTGGCGGCGTCGATGCGCCAGGCGCGAAGCCTTTGGTAGTCGAGCGGCATGTCGCGATGAGTCGATCGAAATACGGACAAGCGTCCGTTGACGTAGTATACTTGGTTTACTACCAATACGGCAACGGCGCCGACGCCGCTGCCCACAGAAGCGAGACGACATGAACGCTAGATGCGTGATAGCGGGCGTAGGCATGGTCAAGTTCGCCAAGCCCGGCAGGAGTGCCGCGTACGATTCGATGGCGGTCGACGCGACGCGTCAGGCGCTTGCCGATGCCGGCATCGAATACGGCGCCGTTCAGCATGCGTACGTCGGGTTCGTCATCGGCGACACGACGTCGGGCCAGCAGGCGCTCTACCAGGTCGGCTTGACCGGCATCCCGATCATCAACGTCAACAACGCCTGCTGCACCGGCTCGACGGCGCTCTATCTCGCGCGTCAGGCGGTGGAAAGCGGCGCGGTCGACGTGGCGCTCGCCGTAGGCTTCGAGCAGATGGTCGCCGGCGCGCTCGCTTCGCCGTTCAGCGATCGGCCCGGTGTCAACGGCATGCTGAACCAGCTCGTCACGCAAGTGCAGGGCTGGGACGAAAAGGCGCCGATCGCGGCGCAGTACTTCGGCGGTGCCGCCCGCGAATACGAGCAGAGATATGGCATTAAGCGCGAGACGTTTGCGCAAGTGTCGGTCAAATCGCGCCGCCACGCCGCGCGCAATCCGCTCGCGCTCTTTCGCGAGCCGACGACAGTGGAAGAAGTGCTCGCGTCACCCGCGATCTATGGTCCGCTCACCCGGTTGCAGTGCTGTCCGCCGACATGCGGCGCGGCGGCGGCGGTTGTCGTTTCGGCCGACTACGCGCGCAAGCACGGATTGACACGCACGATCCGCATCACCGGCCAGGCGTTGACGACCGATCTTCCCGGCAGCTTCGGCAGCGCGAGCATGATCGAGGGCGTGGGCTTCGACATGACGCGACGCGCGGCGAGCGCTGCGTACGAACAGGCGGGCATCGGACCAAAAGACCTCGACGTCGTCGAATTGCACGACTGCTTCACCGCCAACGAAATCCTGAGCTACGAGGCGCTGGGCCTTTGTCCCGAAGGCGGCGCCGAGAAGTTTATCGTCGACGAGGACAATACGTACGGCGGGACGGTCGTGACCAATCCGTCGGGCGGGCTGCTGTCGAAAGGGCATCCGCTCGGCGCAACCGGCCTCGCCCAGACCGCTGAGATCGTCTGGCATCTGCGCGGGGAAGCGGGGGAGCGCCAGGTGGACGGCGCGCGCATCGGCATGCAGCACAACATCGGGCTCGGCGGCGCGTGCGTCGTCACGCTGTTTGCAGCATAATGTTAACTATGTTCATTGAGTTGACGAGGCGATGCTGATGGCCGCTGCCCCGAAGAAGCGCGCTCCCGCCGCTCACAAGTCGCTCGACATCGCGTCCGGCGCGCAGCCGTTCCGGGCGCCGAAGACGGCCGAGCTCGTCGCGCGGGAGCTGCGCAACAGGATCGTTCGCGGCGAGCTTCGCGACGGCGACACGCTGCCAGCGGAAGCCGAGCTCGTCGCGCAGTTCTCGCTGTCGAGGCCGACACTGCGTGAAGCGCTGCGGATCCTCGAATCGGAAAACCTGCTGACGGTGACGCGCGGCTCGCGCGGCGGCCCGCGCGTCAACCTGCCCGACCCGCGCTTCGCCGCACGTCATTTCGGCCTCGTGCTACAGAGCCGGGCAACGACGCTCGCAGACATCTTCAACGCCCGCCTGCTGATCGAGCCGTCGTGCGTGAGGCTCGTCGCAGCCGAAGCGCGCCGCAGCGCTCCGCCGATCCTGCGCGAGATCATCGAGGAAGAGCGCAATACGATCAACGACAACGTCGCGCACAGCCGCGCATCGGCGCGCTTCCACCGCGCGCTGATCGAGCTCACCGCCAATCCGCCGCTCGTGCTGCTGATGGCGATGCTGACGCATATCTACGAACGCCACCTTTCAACCGCCGCCATCGCAGCCAACGTGCAGCGCGTTCACGCCGCGTCGAAGCAGCGCGGCGTCCAGGCCCACGAGAAGCTCGTGGAACTGATCGAGGCCGGCGATGCCGAGGGCGCCGAAGCGTTCTGGCGCAAGCACCTCGAAGGCATCGACAAGTTCATCCGTGAAAGCTATCCCGTCGATCGGGTGATCGACCTCCTGGATTAGCTTGTCGTCCCCGCCGAAAGCGGGGACCCAGCGTCTTTCGGCGGCCAAAAACAAAGTCACCGGATTCCCGCCTTCGCGGGAATGACGTTCAGTCAGCGCTTCGTCTTCCAAAGCGCCGGCATGTCGCGCGCGGTGTTGCGGATCACGCGCTTCAATAAGTGCTTCAGCATGTGCGACTCGGAATAGTCGATCTGGCGCAGCGCGTCCTCTTCGACGGCCTTCGACGCCGCAACGAGCTCGATGATCGTCTGGCGACCCTGCTCGGTCAGACGCACCTCGCCGTGCTCGCCTGCACGTTTGTCATAGTCGACGAAGCCGCGCGCGGCCAGCGCCGCCATGCTGTCCGCGCTCACGCGGTGGTTGGTGTAGCTCAACAGCGCATCGAGCTCCGCGACCGTACGGTTGTCGTCGACGCCGAGCACGCTCAGCACGTAGTATTCGTCCTCGCGCAAACCATGCGCGGCGAGCAGCGGCCGGATGCGCGACAGCAGCATCGAGTGCGCGCAGCCGAGCAGGTAGATCAGGAAGTCCTTGCTGAAGCTGCTCTCCGGCGCCGACCGTTCGACGGCATCCATCGCTGGTGTCTGCGGCTTCTGTACCGCCAGCGCGTAGCGGCCGTTGTGATAGACGAGCGGCGTGCGACCGAAGTGCTCGAATAGCACGACTTCGCCGACGAAGATCTCGTGGTCGCCGCCGGCGTAGCGGTACGCGGTGCGGCACTCGAAGCGTGCCGCGCACCCGTCGAGCAGCGGTATGCCGCCGTGGCCGCGCCGCACGTCGAGCGCGCCAAACTTGTCGGCGCCGCGCTTGGCGAAAAGATTCGACAGCGGCTCCTGATCGGCGGCGAGAACGTGCACGCCGAAATGCTCGGCCTCCATGAACGCCGGCAGACTGTTCGAGCTCTTGGCGAGGCTCCACAGCACGAGCGGCGGGTCGAGCGATACCGAATTGAAGCTGTTCGCCGTCAAGCCGACGTCGTGTCCTGCCTTGTCGCGCGTAGTGACGACGGTCACGCCCGTCGTGAACGAGCCGAGCGCGTTACGAAACGCGCGGACGTCGATCGGCGCTGCGCTCATTGCGATCGCTCCTACGGTTTCTTCGGCGGTCCAGTCGGAATATCGCGGTACGGCCCGCCATCCATTCGCACGTCGGACGGAAGACCGAGCACACGCTCGGCGATGATGTTGCGCAGCACCTCGTCGGTGCCGCCTTCCAGCCGATGCGCGGCGCCGAAAGCGAACATCGCATGGAAAGTCCATGCATCGTCGTCGCCGTCCGCAAGCGCGCGACCTCGCGCGCCGAGCAGATCGAGACCGAAGGCGGCGATGTCCTGCGTCGCGATCGCGCCGACGAGCTTGCCCACGGCCGTTTCACCGCCCGCCGAGCCGCCCCGCGACAGCGCCGTGAGCATTCGATATACGCCGAAGCGCGTGCCGGTCGTCTTCGCGTACCAGTCGGCGAGGCGCAGCCGCACGTCGTCCGAGTCGATCGCCGCGCGCCCATCGCCGTCGCGCCGCAGCGCGAAATCGAAGACTTCGTCGAACCCGAGCGGCACGCTCGCACCGAGGGTCATGCGCTCGTTCATCAACGTCGTCAGCGCGACCTTCCAGCCGTCGTTGAGCGCGCCGAGCCGCTGCTCGTCAGGTACGACGACGCCGTCGAGGAACACTTCGTTGAAGTGCATGCTGCCCGAAAGCTGCTTGATCGGACGCACAGTGATGCCGGGCGACGACATGTTCACGAAGAACATCGTCAGCCCCTTGTGCTTCGGAGCGTCGGGGTCGGTGCGCACAAGAGCGATGCCCCAATCGCTGTGATGCGCGCCCGACGTCCACACCTTCTGACCGGAAAGGCGCCAGCCGTCGGCACATCGCTCCGCGCGCGTGCGCACGCCGGCGAGGTCGGAGCCGGCGCCCGGCTCGCTGAACATCTGACACCACAGGCTTTCGCCGCTCGCGATGCGTGGCAGGAATTCGCGCTTCTGTTGCTCGGACGCATGCGCCATCAGCGTGGGCGCGATGAAGCCTTGCCCGATCATGAACGGCCCGAACAGCTCGGCGAAGACGCCCTCTTCCTCCTGGAAGATCACGTTCTCGGACGGCGACAAGCCGCGTCCGCCGTACTCGACGGGCCAGACGAGGCAAGCCCAGCCGGCGTCGAACTTCTTCTTCTGCCACTGCCTTGCGAACGCGAGCCATTCGTTCTCGCTCGCGAACGGCCGACCGGCAAAGCGCAGGCGCTTGACGTCGTCGAGACGCTCCCACGGCGCGTTCTCGCGGATCCACGCGCGCGCGGTAGCGCGAAAGGCGGCCTGTTGCGGCAGATCGGCGACGTTCATGCGAGCCCCGCCGCGGTCCCCATTGCCCCGGGCGCATCGGCACGGCGGCGAACGAGTAGCTCGATCAATCGCTCCTTCCAGAATCGCGGCGAGCCAGGGCTGCTCGCAAGCGCCTGCGCACGCCGGTAATACAAGTGGCAATCCGATTCCCACGTGACGCCGAACGCGCCGTGAATCTGGATGTTGCCGCGGGCGCAATGGCGAAACGCGTCGGTCGCGGAGATGCGCGCGACCGAGGCGGCTTCGGCCACGATTTCGGCGCCCATCGCCAGCGCGGCAGCGCCGAAGTGGCAATTGGAGCGCGCTAGCTCGACGCTCACCAGCATGTCGGCGAGCATGTGCTTGATCGCCTGGAACGAGCCGATCGGCCTGCCGAACGCGTAGCGATCGAGACTGTGCCGACGCGCCATTTCCAGTGCGGCTTCCGCGCCGCCCAGTTGCTCGAATGCCACGAACACCGCGTACGTATCGAGCATGTGCTTCCACCTTCGCTCGGCGCCCACACCACTCGCGAGCACGTCGACGCCGACGCGATCGAAGTCGAGCGTTGCCGGCGGATGAAGCAAATCGAGCGGCGCCGCGTCGAGGCCGCGCCTGATCGCCTGCGTCAGGTCGATACGCACGAGCCGGCAAGCGCTGCCGGTGTCGACGCACGCGATCGCCTCGGTGGCACACGCGCCGTCGAGCACATTGAGCGCGGTGCCGGACAGTAACGGCGCGCCCGCATTGCTCGGCTCGAGTCGCGGCGCCTTCGACCAGCAGTCCGGTGTTAACAGCACGCCCACGGCGCTGCCGTCGGCGATACGCGGCAATACGCTCGCCAGCGCGTCGGCCGCGCCGGTGAGCTTCAGGCCGACCGCGTAACCGCAAATCGACGCGGTGAAAGGCACCGCCGCCATGTTGCGTCCGATCTCCTCGGCGAGCACGCAAAGCACCATCGTGTCGAGGCCGCTGCCGCCGTGCGCTTCCGGTATCGCGGTCGCGAGCCAACCAAGCTCGGCGAGGCGCGTCCAGAGCGCGTGGTCGAGCGGCCGCGCGCTGTCGGATCGGTGTTCGTCCAACCGAGGGCGCGGCGCCGCAGCGAGCAGCTTCCGGAATTCCTCCCGGATGCTCTCGTGCTCGGCGCCGTACCCGATTTTCATGGCGCTCGTTCTGCTCCAGCAGTAGCGCGCTTCGCATCGATGCCCATCGCTTTCGCGATGTCGTCGGTGCTCTTATGATCGCCCATGCCTTCGAGACCGACCGGACGGCGGCCGCTGCCCTCGCGCAACTCCGGCACGTACGGCGTCTTGCGGTTGGTGTTCTGGCGGGCGCCCGGCGAGCGCACTTCGATGCGTCCCGACGGCTCGGCCTTGAAGCCGAGCATCTCGAGCTCGCGCTCGCTCAGCGCGGCATACACGTCGTCGTGAACGTTCTCGACGACGTTGTCCATGGGCTTCACCCAGGACTGCTGCCACAGCGTCGTCAACGAGTAGCGCGTCTTGTCGGAGCGCGACGTGCCCGATTGATGCCAGGTGCGGCTTTCCCAGAACAGCGCGGCGCCGGCGGGCGCTTCCACCGCGATCGTCTCGATCGGCTCCGGGTTGTACACGCCACGCTCGGCGTCGAACGCCTGCTTCGGATACGGCCCGAGATGGCTGCCGGGCACGACGCGCGTCGCGCCCATGATCGCCTCGAAATCGACGAGCAGGATCATGCAATTGAGAAAAGCCGGGACTTCGGTGCGCGGCATGAACTGCTGATCGACGTGCACGACCATCGGCTCGGCACCACGGCGAACGATGAGGCCGGTCATCGCGGACAGGTGGAACGACGCGCCGCGAAACGCATGCATCGCGTACGCGTGGAACATCGGCTTCATCATCAGGTCGATGAACACGCGTCCCTTGTTGTACAGCGCCGGGATGCCCTGCCATCCCGGCAACTGCCCAGGTTCGGGATGGCCATACCACGTCTTGCCGCCACGGCTCTGCCCGCTCAATAACCCGACGCCGTATTCGCACTCGAGCCGCGCCTGCTCGATCATTCGCTCCTTCAGTGCGTCGACCTCGGCCGGCGTGATGAACGCTTCGTGCACGCACAGGCCGTATTGGTCGAGGATGCGCTTGCCTTCTTCGATGTCGCGCGTCATCGGCGGCAGCTGCAACCGGGGCGCGCGCTCGGTGCTCTCGATAACTGTCATCTTCTCCTCCGATGCGCTACGCCGCCTGCTTCACCGCAAGCTTCTTCGGCGCGATGCCGTACAGCTTCGCCGCGGTGCCGCCCAGGATGTCGGCCTTCACCTCGGGCCGCATATCGATGCCATCGAACACCTGCTCGATCACCTGCATCGAATGGGGAAACGTCCCCTCCATGTGCGGATAGTCCGACGCCCATAACAGGCATTCGTGACCGGTGATGTCGATGGTCTTGAGGCACGCGCGGTCGAACTGGAACGTCGCCTTCACCTGGCTGTACAGGATCTCGCTCGGCTTATTCGTGAGCTTCGGCTTGATGTAATAACGGTGCGCTTCGTTCACTTCGTCGAGCCGCTCGCCGAGCGCGACCATCCACGAAGCGCCCGCTTCGACGACGACCATCGTCAGCGCAGGGTGGCGATCCAGCGCGCCGCCCGCGACCATGTACGTGACGAGCTCCTCGGTCGCGAAGCCCAAGCGCATGTAGTTGATGATCGCCGCACCCGGTCCACGCTCGGAGATCGGTGTAAGCCCCGACGCGACGTGGAACGCGAGCGGTACGTGCTGCTCTTGCGCGTACGCCCAGATCGGATCGAAATCCTTGTTGTTGTAGCGCAGTCCGGCCGGCGGCAACGTCGGCAGCATCACGGAGCGGTAACCGAGCTCGACGACGCGCTTGAATTCATCCAGCGTCTGCGCGACCTCGCGCATCGGAAGGACAGCCGTGGGCACGAACGTGTCGCGGTACGCCCCGAACGTCTTTATCAGCCAGTCGTTGTAGACCTGCATGCACGCGAAGCTCAGTTCGGCATCGTCGATCGCGTACGTCATCATGCCGAGATTGGGGAAGATCAACTCGCCGTCGATACCGTCCTTCGCCATGTCCTTGAAGCGCAGCTCGGGGCTCGTGCCGCCGATCCGGGGGTTGTCTGACACGCCGTCGCCGATCTGCATCCGGTGCAGCGTCTTGCCGTCGGCGACCATCGCGATGTAGCGATCCTCCTGCCGCTCCGAGCGCAGCGCGCGGTCCTTGAATCGCGCTGGCAGCATCTCCTGCCAGAGCCCGCGCGGCTCGACGACGTGCGAATCCATGCTGAAAACGAATGGGTTCATTGTCTTGCCACGCTCCTCTCGTGCCACCGCTGCCGCCGATCCGGCTATCATCGTTCACCTAGTTATATAGGTTATCAGAACTGGACGCTCATGTAAAGCGATGCGATTCAGGCCGCCATGCGCGATTGCAGCTCGCCGACGAGGCGATTGCGCCACGCCGGCGGGCTGTCCAGCATTAGCATCAACAACCGCGAACGGCGGTAAAAAAGATGCATGTCCGCTTCCCAGGTCACGCCAATGCCGCCGTGGGTCTGAATGTTTTCCTTGGCTGCGAATTCATAGGCTTCGCTCGCCGCCACGCGCGCCGCGCATGCCGTCAGTGGCAGCTGCGCGGCATTCGACTCGAGCGCGCATGCGGCGGCGAAAGCGTTCGAGCGCGCGAGCTCGTTGCGCACGTAGATGTCCGCGAGCTTGTGCTTGAGCGCCTGGAACGATCCGATCGGCCGCCCGAACGCGTGGCGGATCTTCGCGTACTCGATCGCCATCGCGAGCGACGCGTCGGCGCCCCCGATCTGCTCGAACGCGATCAGGATCGCGGCGCGGTCGAGCAGGCAGCGCAGCGTCGCCGCACCCTCGTCGGCGCGACTGAGCGGCTGCGCCGGCGCGCCGTCGAACACGATCCGCGCCTGAGGCCGCGTCGGATCGATGCAGTCGACGCGCTCGCGCCGAACGCCCGGCGAGTTCAGATCGACGATGAATAGTCCGGTCGTTGGCGCGCCTGCCGCCGGAGCGCGAGCGGACACGACCGCGAAATCGGCGATGCTGCCGTCGGCCACCGGCAGCTTCGTGCCGAAAAGAGCGCCGTCCACGCATCGGGTTCGTACCTTGTCGGTCGCCGACAGCGGCGTCAGGCCTTCGGCGATCGCCACGGTGCCGATTTTGGCACCGCTCGCGAGCGGCGGCAGGTATTGCTCGCGGGTCTCGTCATCGCCCGCCAGCAGGATGGCCTGCGCCGCAAGGTAGATCGACGAGCTGACCGGCACCGGCGCGAGCGAACGACCGAGCTCCTCGGCGATCACGCACATCGTCCCCCAGTTGAGGCCGAGCCCGCCGTACGGCTCCGGGATCGCCACACCGAGCCAGCCGAGGTCGGCGATCCGTCGCCACAACGCCTGATCGTAGAGCGCATCGCCGTCGAGCACGCGCCGCACGCGCTTGAGATCGCAGTGCGCCGACAGCAGCCGGCGAGCCTGCTCCTTGATTTCCTTCTGCTCGGGCGAGAAATCGAAGTCCATGGGGTGCTCCGACCCGTGCGCGGCCTATTGCGCGGATATCCGGTTGAACGCAACGGTCTTGTCGACGCGGATGTCCTCCGGCAAGCCGAGGATGCGCTCGCCGATGACGTTGCGCATGATCTCGTCGCTGCCTCCGCCGAGGCGGTCGACGACCGAGCCCAGCCATTCGGTCTGCCAGACGCCGGCTGCAGGCGCGAGCTCAGGATTCATCACCACACCGTGCGATTGCATCAGCTCCAGTGCGAAACCGGTCATCTCCTGCACGAGCGATCCCAGCACAAGCTTGCCGATCGCGATCTCGGGCCCCGGCTCCTGCTGCCGCGACAGCGCCGTCAGCATGCGCTGTACGGTATAGCGTACGCCCGCTTCGCGAATGTAGTACGACGCAATGCGCTCGCGCACCGAGCGATCGTCGATCGCCGGCATGCCATCGATCTCGGCGTTGGCCGCGAGTCGCATCAGCCCGGCGATCACCGGCTGCAATTCCTTGATCGCGATGTTCGAGCGCTCGCCCGCGAGGAAGGAGACGATGACCTTCCAGCCCTGGTTGACGGCGCCGATTCGATGCGCATCCGGAATGCGCACGTCGGTGAGGAACACTTCGTTGAAGTTGCTGCCGCCGGTGAGCTGCTTGATCGGGCGGAGCTCGATCCCCGGCGATTTCATGTCGACGATGAAGAACGTGAGCCCCTTGTGCTTGGGCACCGTCGGATCCGTGCGCACGATCATCACGCCGTAGTCGGCCAGATGCGCGTTGCTGGTCCAGATCTTTTGCCCGTTCACGATCCATTCGTGGCCGTCGATCATCTCGGCACGCGTGCGAACGCCGGCGAGATCAGAGCCGGCGCCGGGCTCCGAGAAAAGCTGGCACCAGATCAGATCGCCGCGCAGCGACGGCCGGATCAGCCGCTGCCTCTGCACCTCGCTGCCGTGCCGCATCAGCAGCGAGCTGCAGCCGCGGTTAACGATCATGAAATGATTCGTCGCCGGCACGTCGAACTTCGCTTCCTCTTCCATGAAGATCATGTTCTGCAGCGACGTTCCGCCGCGTCCGCCGAACTCCTTCGGGAAGTAGATCGCGCCGAATCCGGCGTCGAACTTCTTCGCCTGCCATGCGCGGGCGACGGGAAACTGCTCGCTGAAATCGCCGGTTTCCTGATTGACGACGAGCGAGTTGACGACGTCGCGCGCGCACGCATGTTGCTGCAACCATTCGCGCGCTTCGGCACGGAACGCGGCTTCTTCCGGGGAATCGGCGAAGTTCATCGCGGATGGTCGATCTGAACGCAGACCTTGCCGAACTGCTCGCTGCGCGGCATCGCTGCAACGGCTTGCGCGGCGGCGTCGAGCGTGACGACGTTCTCGATCACCGGTCGCAGACGGCTCGACGCGATCGCGCGTGCCATCGCCGCATGGCTGTCGCGCGAGCCGGCGTTCACGCCTTGCACGCGAATGTTGTGCGCAAGCAGATAAGGCAGCAGCACGCCGAGCTCCGCACTGCCGAGCGCATTGAACACGGCGATCGTACCGCCCGGCCGCACGGCGCGGATCGACTGCGCCATCGTCACCGTGCCGCCGGGATCGAGCACGAGATCGGCACCGACGCCGTGCGTCAACTCGAGCACGACGCGCGACCACTCGGGAGCAGCGACGTAATTGATGCCATGGTCGGCTCCCAGCCGCCTCGCCCGCTCGAGCTTTTCGTCGCTCTTCGACGTCACGATGGTCGTCGCGCCCATGAGCTTCGCGAACTGCAACGCGAAGAGCGGGATCCCCGATGTTCCCTGCATCACGACGACGTCCCCGGCGCGCACATTCGCGTATTCGGTGACGCTCATCCACGCGGTCAGCGCGGCAAACGGCAACGTCGCGGCCTCGACATCGGTGAGGTGCTCCGGTATCGGCACCACCGCGTCCTCGGGCACGACCATGTACTCGGCGAACGTACCGTCGATCGACGGTCCACCCAACGTGCTCGTGGCGAGCGCGGCGGGCGTCGGACGACGATGCCGCCAGTGCTGCACGAACAGCGGGTTCACGCGGTCGCCGACGCGCAGCGTTGCGACGTTGGCGCCGACCTCGACCACTTCGCCGACGCCCTCGCCGCCCGGGACGAGCGGGCGGCGCTGCCCGTTCTGTGCATAAGCCCCCGTCACGACCTTGTAGTCGCGCAAGCCGATCGCCGCGGCGCGCATCTCGAGGAGCACCTCGCCGCCGCCCGCACGCGGCGTCGCGCGATCGACGAGCCGCAAGTGCTCGAAGCCGGTATCGCTAAGCTCCAGCGCGCGCATCGTCAAGCCACCGACTTCGCTGCCTTCATCGACTGCTCCATGCCGCGCGCGACCATGTCCCTGAACTCGTTCGTCGACGAGCTCAGCAGGTGCGTGTCGAAATGCGCGTGGATCGAATTGCGGAAGCCCTGCATGTCGAGCGTGCGGTTGAGCGAGCGCTTGAGCATGCGGATCGCGATCGGCGGTGCGGCCGCGATCCGTTCGGCGAGCGCAAGCGTCGTGCTTTCGAGGTCGGTGCGCGGCACCACGTGATTGATCATGCCCCACGCGTGCGCTTCCGCCGCCGTGATGCGCTGGCCGGTATAGAGAAACTCCTTCGCCTTGCGCATTCCGAGCACCCACGGATGCACCAGCGTCTCCACGGCGGCGGCGCCGAGGCTGTGCACGACCGGATCGGAAAAGAACGCGTCCTCCGACGCGACCATCAAGTCGCACATGTTGGCGACCATAAACCCTGCGGCAATGCACGCGCCCTGCACCTGCGCGATCGTCGGTTTCGGGAAATCCCAGATGCGCAACGCGTTGCCGAGATAGTGTTGCTCTTCCCACACCCAGTGCTGCTCGGGCGTGAACGCGCCGCGTTTCTCCATGCCGTCGTGCAGATCGTGGCCGGCGCTGAAATGATCGCCGGTCGCGGCAAGGATCACGACGCGCACGCGCTCGTCACGCGCGGCGCACACGAGCGCGTCATCGAGCTCCGCCAGCAGGCTCTCGCTCTGCGCGTTGCGCTTCGCCGGCCGATTGTGCGAAATGCGCACGACCGGTCCGATCTCTTCGTACAGGATGTCGTGATAGTCCATTCGCCGATCCTATGCGAGCTCGAACAGCGCAGCGGCGCCCATGCCGCCGCCGACGCACATCGTGACGACCGCGTAGCGAACGCCGCGGCGGCATCCCTCGATCAACGCGTGACCGGTGAGACGCGAACCGCTCATGCCGAACGGATGCCCGATCGCGATGGCGCCGCCATCCACGTTCAGACGATCCGCCGGAATGCCCAGCCGATCGCGGCAATACACCACTTGCACGGCAAACGCTTCGTTCAGCTCCCACAACCATTTCGTCGGGCTCACAGCCGGCGACCGCGAAGCCGCGAAAAAGACCGAGCGGCTCGACTTTTCGGCGCTGCGCTTCGCGCATGCTCATCAGCACGCACGCCGACGCGCCGTCCGAGAGCTGGCTCGAGTTGCCGGCGGTTACCGCTCCGTCGGCGTACAGCACCGGCTTGAGCTTCGCGAGAGCGTCCGCCGTGGTCTCCGGTCGATTGCCCTCGTCGCGCGCGAGCATGACCGATTCACGGCCGCTGATTGTCCCGTTCTTGTCGGTCAGATTCCGGATCGCGCGGAACGGCACGATCTCGACGTAGAACCGACCGGCCGCCTGTGCCGCCGCCGTGCGCCGCTGGCTTTCCAATGCGTACTCGTCGTGCACATCGCGACCGATGCGATAGCGCTTGGCCACGTTCTCCGCCGTCTCGATCATCGTCGCGTAAAGACCGGGACAGCGCGCGACAACCCACTCGTCGCGCGCGCGAAACGCATTGCGATGGTCCTGCACGAGCGACACCGATTCGACACCGCCGGCCACCGCGATGTCAGCTTCGCCGCAGCGGATGCGATTCGCGGCGATCGCGATCGCATCGAGGCCCGATGCGCATTTACGATCGAGCGTTGCCGCCGGCACGCTGACGGGCAAGCCCGCGCGAATCGCAGCCTGCCGCGCGATGTTGCTGCCGGTGGCGCCTTCCTGCCACGCGCAACCGAGCAGCACGTCGTCGATCTCCTCGGCAGCGGCGCCGGCGCGCCGCACGGCGGCGTCGATCACGTGGCCGGCCATCGTCGCGCCGTGCGTGTCGTTGAGCGCGCCGCGGAACGCTTTGCCGATGCCAGTCCGGGCCGTCGATACGATGACTGCGTCCTGCATCATTGATCCTTCAGTGCGAAGCGATCGCCGCGACGCGTGAGCTCGCTCCAGAAAGCGGCGGCGCCGGCCGCCGCAACGGTAGTGCCCAGCACGCCGCTCCAGTAGCGATCGTTGCCGAACTCGGTGCGCCACGACCACAGCCGTTGCGAGCAACGACGCAGCTCGTATTCGCGAGTGAAGCCGATCGCGCCGTGCACTTGGTGCGCGATCGCGGTGACCACGTCGATCGCGCGATTCGCGCGCAGCTTCGCCGAAGCGATCTCGAAGCCCGCCTCACCCAGCGCGGCGCTTCGAAACGCGGCGCGCGCGGCGGCACCAACGGCTGCCGTCTCGGACGCGAGCACGGCGAGTTGCTGCTGAACGGCCTGGAAGCTTCCGATCGCCTTTCCGAATTGGCTTCGCTCCTTCGCGTACTGGATCGTCCTCGCGAGTACGGCGTCGAGCGCGCCTGCGATCTGCCCGATGCGCAGCAGCGCTCCGAACGATTGCGCGTGCGTCGTTTCCTCGGCGTCACAGCGCGCGATCGTCACGTCGGCATCGGCGTAGCACAGCGTATCGCGCGGCTCGCCGGCGAGGTTGTGATGCTCTTGCAGCGACGTCGCGTCGTTGCGCGACACCACGACGACGTGCGCGCCGCCGTCACGCAGCACGCCGACGACGCTCGACGCGTGACGGCCCCACGGCACGCCCAATAGCTCGCCGGTGAAACGGGCACGTCCACGGCCGTCGCGCGCGAGGTATCCCGTGGTTCTCGTCGCGAGGCTCACGACACCGGCGGGCAGATCGAGACGGGCGAGCGCCGCGACGCGAGTCGCGAGCATCGCCTCGGCGACGGGCAGCGCGATCGCGTAATAGCCGAGTCCGTGTAGCACGACGAACGCGTCGTCCCACGTGCCGCCGATGCCGCCCGCTTCTTCGGGCACGAGCAGCAGCGGCAAGGCGAGGTGCTCGATGTGCTGCCACAGCGATGCGCTCCAGCCATCCGCTTGTAAAGGTGCACTCGGAGCCGCATCGCGGAACAGGCGATCGACGGTGTCCGCGAGAAGCGTGCGTTGCTCGCTCATCGCAATCCCAATCCTCTCGCGATGATGCCGCGCAGGATCTCGCGCGTGCCGCCGCGCAACGAGAACGACGGCGACGTCTGCAGCAGAAACGCGAGCACCTCGACGAACGGTTCGTCTTCCTCCAACGCGAAGCCGGCGTCCGCGATCGCCTGCACGGTGCGGGGCAGCTGCTGCTCGAACGCGTTGCCGAGGTCCTTGACGATCGCCGCCTCGACCGCCGGGTCGTTTCCGGCGGCGAGCTGTGCGGCGACCGACAGCGACATCTGGCGCAGCGTCCACAGCTCGGCGCTGATCTGTCCGATGGCGCTTCGCACCGCTTCGCCCGGCGCATCGGTCGCAACGCGCAAGAGCTCGATGAAGAGCTGGAAGCTCGACAGGTAGCGCTCCGGACCGCTGCGCTCGAGCGACAGCTCGCTCGTCACTTGCCGCCAGCCGTCGCCTTCGTTGCCGACCAGCATGTCGTCACCGACCGGCACATCGTCGAGGAACACTTCGTTGAAGTGCACGTCGCCGACGAGATCGACGATCGGGCGCACGGTGATGCCAGGCGTCGCAAGATCGATCACGAATTGCGACAGGCCTTCGTGCCGCTTGTGCTCGCGGGTGCCGGTGCGAACGAGCGCGATCATCATGTGCGCGCGATGCGCATGCGTCGTCCAGATCTTCTGGCCGCTGATGCGCCAGCCGTCCCGCGCTTTTCGCGCCCGTGTCCGCACCGAAGCGAGATCCGACCCCGCATTCGGTTCGCTCATGCCGATGCAGAAATACATGTCGCCGCGCGCGATCGCCGGCAGAAACCTGCGGCATTGCGCTTCGCTGCCGTAACGCAGCAAAAGAGGACCGCTCTGCCGGTCGGCGATCCAGTGCGCGCCCACCGGCGCGCCGGCGGCGAGCAGCTCTTCGAGCAGCACGTAGCGCTCGATCGCGCTGCGCTCGTGCCCGCCGTATTGCTTCGGCCATGTCATGCCGATCCAGCCGCGCTCGCCCAGCTTGCGACTGAACTCCGCATCGAACGCCGTCCACGAATGCGCACGCTTCACAGCCGGCATGCCGTCCAGCGTGCGCGCGAGGAAAGCGCGCACCTCGGATCGGAATTCCGGAATCCGGGGACACATGTCGACGGGCTCGAAAGCAAACGTCTGCATAAGCGATCACGCACGCGGCGCCGCGTGACGTTCGCGTAACGAGCGCTTGTTGACCTTGCCGGTGGGCAGCAGCGGAAGCGACGGCACGAACTCCACCGACTTTGGACACTTGTACGAAGCAATCAACGTCCTGCACCCGGCGACGATGTCCTCGACGCTCGCGGCAGCGTCCGGCTCGAGCACGACGAGTGCCTTGACCGACTCGCCCCAGTACGCATCGGGCACGCCGATCACCGCGACCTGCTTCACTGCGGGGTGGTGCGCGATCGCGTCCTCGACTTCGCGGCTGTAGATGTTCTCGCCGCCGGAGATGATCATGTCTTTCTTGCGATCGACGAGGAACAGGTAGCCCTCGTCGTCGACGTAGCCGACGTCTCCGGTGTGCACCCAGCCGTCGCGCAGCGTTGCGAGCGTCGCCGCCGAGTTGTTCCAGTAGCCGGCCATCGCGGTTTCCGAGCGCGCGACGATCTCGCCGACGGTGCCCGTCGGGCATTCGTCGCCGTTGTCCGCGACGATGCGGATCGCGGAGCGCGGATGCGGCTGGCCAACCGAAGCGAGCCGCTTCACCTGGGTGGGCGTCCCGTCGACGTGATGCTGATGCGCATGCAATAGCGTCGGCAGGTTGATCTCGGTCTGGCCGTAACCGTTGACGAGAATCGGGCCGAACGCGTCGAGCGCGCGCTTCAGCAGTGCGACTGGCATCGGTGCCGCGGCGTACATCAGCATCCTGAGGCTCGACAGATCATGACGAGCGAAATTCGGCGCGTCGAGGATCGCCTGGACCATCGTCGGCACGAGATGGACCGCCGTGATGCGCTCGCGCTCGATCGTGCGGATTACCTCCTCCGCGTCGAAACCCCGGTGCAGCACGATCGTGCCGCCCCGCCATTGCGCGGCAGACGACAGGCTGCGCGCGCCGATATGGAACAACGGGGCGATCGCGAGCAGACGATCGTCCGCGCCGAGCTGGAGCTCGCTCGAAAGGATCTCGGCGAGCATCGCGTAGGAGCGGTTCGTGTGCACGACCCCTTTGGGCCGCCCCGTGGTTCCACTCGTATAGATGATGCAGAGATAGTCGTCTTCGCACGCACGACTGGGGCCGCCGTCGTCGGCGCCGGACTCGAGCACCGCGTCGTACGATTCGGCTCCCTCGGGCGCCGCATCGATGCAGATGTACGTCTCGACGCCCGTCACCTCGTCGCGCAACGCGCCGATCGCGTCCGCGTACTGTTGCTCGAAAAGCACGATTTTCGGATCCGAGTCCTTCATGATCGCAACGATCTCCGGGATCGCCAGACGAAAGTTGACCGTGTTCAACACGTACCCCGCCCATTCGCACGCGCCGTAGGTCTCCAGATACTCGCTGCAATTCATCGCGAGGATCGAGACGCGATCGCCGCGGCGCAGGCCTCGCGCGTGGAAGGCGCTCGCAAGCTTGCGTACGCGCAGCGCGTACTCGGCATGGCTGACGCGCTGGTCCGCGTATACCAGCGCGAGCCAGTGCGGCCGATGTCTCGCGTTACGCTCGATGATGTCGCCCAGTATCGGCATCCCTGTTTCTGGCGGTGATAGATTACTAAGTTAACTGTATGCCGAATCGGCGGCGGCGTCAACGGGTCTCCCGCTGGGGGCCGCCCTTGACGTTTTAGCGAATATAGTGTACTTAGTGTACTTTCTCATCAAGCCGAATACGAGGGCAATTCGCGATGTCGATCGAACTGACCACCGACGGTGGCGTGGCCACGATCACGCTCAATCGGCCCGAAAAGAAGAACGCGATGCTGCTCGCGATGCGCGACGCCCTCGCCGCGGGATGCGAGCACATCAACGACACGCCGGAGATTCGCGCGGTCGTGCTGACCGGCGCCGGCACCGATTTCTGCGCCGGCGCGGACATCGGCGAGATGGGCATGGGCGGGCTCAACGGCTCGTTCTACCGCGCCCGCCACATGCACAAGGCGATCTGCGCCATCGCGCGCGTCCAGAAGCCGCTGATCTGCGCCGTTCGAGGCGTGGCGGTGGGCATGGGATTCAGCATGGCGCTCGCGAGCGACGTGGTGATCGCCTCGGAGACCGCCCGCTTCTCCCAGATCCAGAAGAAGATCGCGCTGCCGCCCGATGCCGGCGCGGTCTGGTTCCTGACCCGCTACCTCGGCATCGCCAAGGCCAAGGAGCTCGTTTTCTCGGCGCGCATGGTGAGCGCGAAAGAGGCCTTGGAGCTCGGACTCGTGGCGCGCGTCGTACCCGATGAGGTGCTCCTCAGCGAAGCCCATGCGCTCGCACGCGAGTACGCCGAGGCGCCGACGATCGCCTTGGCCCTCGCCAAGCGGATGTTCGACGTGGCGCCCACGTTGACGCTCGACGAGTTCATGAGTCTGGAGGGCAGCATGCTGCCGCTCGCGGTGCAGGCGACGGACTTCAAGGAAGGCACGCTCGCCTTCAAGGAAAAACGCGCCGCGCGGTTCAGCGGCAACTGAACGATCCGATCATTCGTTGGGAGGAGCGCGATGGCCGATTTCAAGCCGGAGCTCGAATACCAGAAATTCCTCGCCGAAGGCCGATTCATGATTCAGCGCTGCCGCGACAATGGCCGATTTTTGTTCTATCCGCGCGTCGCGCAGCCCGCCACCGGGTCGACCAATCTCGAATGGATCGAAGCCTCAGGAAGAGGACGCGTCTACTCCACCACGGTCGTACGGCAGCGTCCGCCCGCGCCAAGCTACAACGTTGCATTGATCGAGCTCGCCGAGGGCCCTCGCATGATGAGTCGCGTGATCGGCGTGGCCCCTGAAGAAGTGAAGATCGGGATGGCAGTCGCCGCGCGGATCATCGTCGAGGAGGATCAGCCGCTGGTCGTCTTCGAGCCCGCCGCTTGACCTGGCTCGCGCGAGAGGACAAGCCAATGCCCGGATTCCCGAGAGGCAAAACGGCGGTCGTCGGTGCCGCAACGTTCGGCATCGGCAAAGCGCCGGGCTACGAGAGCGTCGATCTCGCTGCGAAGGCCGCGCTGCTCGCGCTCGCAGATGCCGGGCTCGGACTCGGCGACGTCGATGCGCTGTTCATCGCCCAGCCGCACGATACGCTCGCCGGTTTGACCTTCTCGGAATATCTCGGTATCGCACCGACGATTACCGACAACAATCGCACGGGTGGCTCGGCATTCCTGTTGCACGTCGCGCATGCCGCGCTCGCGCTCGATGCGGGTCTGTGCAACGTCGCATTGATCGCGTATGGCAGCAATCAGGCGACCGCGACCGGAAAGTTGGTAAGCACAAGCCGCTCGTCGAGCTACGAGGCGCCGTACAAGCCGCTGCGTCCGATCTCGTCGTATGCACTCGCCGCCGCGCGCCACATACATCAATATGGAACGACCAAGCGCCAGCTTGCCGAAGTCGCGGTCGCCGCGCGTCGATGGGCGCAACGCAATCCCGAGGCAGTCGCGCGCGAAGATCTCGCGATCGAGGACGTGGTCGCAGCCCGGATGATCTCGGATCCTCTCGGCGTTCGCGATTGTTGCCTGGTGACCGACGGCGCGGCCGCGATCGTCATGACGCGCGCCGACCGCGCGCGCGATCTGCCGCGGGAGCCCGTGTATGTGCTGGGCGCGGCTTCCGCCGTGACCCACGCGGACATCTCGTCGATGGCCGACTTGACGATTACCGGTGCGGTGCAATCCGGCGCCCGCGCCTATGCACAGGCCGGCGTCAACGCATCCGATATCGACGTCGTGCAGCTCTACGATGCGTTCACGATCAATACGATCCTGTTCCTGGAAGACCTCGCGTTCTGCGCGAAGGGCGAAGGCGGCGCGTTCGTCGAGGGCGGCCGTATCGCGCCGGGTGGCGAGCTGCCGGTCAACACGAATGGCGGCGGACTCTCATGCTGCCACCCAGGCATGTACGGCCTGTTCACATTGGTCGAATCGGCCCGTCAACTGCGCGGCGAGGCGGGCGAGCGGCAAATAGCGGGAGCGCAGCTCGCACTCGCGCACGCCAACGGCGGCGTGCTGTCGAGTCAGGCGACCGCCATCCTGGGCACGCGCGCCACGTTGTAGCTCATCGATAAGGAACGCTCATGAGAAAGACACAGGATGCGTTCGATCGGCAGTACGTAGGAACGACGACGTACGCAGCGGAAGCGCCTGCGATTCGTCTCGACGACGAAACCGAGCAATATCGGGTGTTGAGTCACAAGCGCGCGGATCTCTGGGAGGAAACCGCCTTCGCACTCGTCGCCGAAAGCGGCGATCACGACGTGCTGCTATGGACGGCCGGCTACATAATCAAGGGCCAAGGGCGCCGCGTATGGATCGATGAGGACGCGGTCGAGCACGACATCATGCTGATTGCCGTCCCCAAGGCGAACCGCGGCAAGATGACCGACAACAACTTCGTGCGCGCGGGCTGGCATCCGACCGAGCGGCTCCAACCACGCAAGCTGCGGATAGAGCGAACGCACGATCGCGTCGTCTGGCATTTCGAAGATCACCGATTCGTCGCGCGGCCGCCGGTGTGGGAAGCTCAAGGACTGTTCGCCGGCGTTGATCTCGATTTGCGCTTTAGTCAAGTCGGACAGCCGATCTGGCATTGGGGTCACTTTGCCGATGCCGAAACGTCCGACCGGGCCGGCTACGACGTCTTCGCCGACGTCGACGGCACGCTCGCGACCGCTGGACGCACGTTCGAAATCAGGAACGGTCACGGCGTGCGCGAGCACATTCTCGTCGGGCAGTCCGCCGACCCGATCCGCAATCTTCCCGCGCCGCGAGTGATGTATTGGCTCTATCTCACCAAGGACGATGTCGGCATCAACTTCTTTCGGCCGGGAATCGTCGACATCGGCGCCGTCTACGTCGGCGAGCGTGCAATCAAGTACAACCCGGCTGCAAACCAGGGCGCGATCAGCTTCGAAACGACCGAGCACTGGCACGATCCGCGCAGCGCGACGTGCTTGCCGATACGCTGGCACCTAACCATGACATCGACCGAATGCGTCGTCGATCTGGACATCTCGTGTCATGGACGCGCGTACTCGTTCTGGCATGGCGATGCCGGCACCCGGATGTACTGCTATCTGCTGTGCACCGCGAACGGCGCGCTCTCACTGTCCGATGGCCGCACCGTGGCGTTCGAGGACCACGTGATGTTGAATTCCTTCAATCGCACCATTCTCGTGAAGAGCGAGACGCTCGATGGGCCCGTGTATTAGCGACCGATGCGACGACCCGCGAGGTGACACATGGCGCAGCTGACCATGCTGAAGGGAAAGATCCACCGCTGTACCGTGACGCAAGCCGACCTCGATTACGAAGGCAGCGTCACCATCAGCGAAGACCTCATGGAGGCAGCATCGATCGTCGAGCACGAGCAAGTGCACATCTGGGACGTAACTTCCGGCGCCCGCATCACGACATACGCCATGCGCGGCGCGCGAAGCAGCGGCACGATCTGCATCAATGGCGCTGCGGCACATCTCATTAAGCCGGGCGATCTCGTTATCATTGCGGCATTCTTGGCCGTCGATGAAGCATACGTCGACAATTGGAACCCATCGATCGTCCTGGTCAATGCGCACAACGGCATTCTCGGCACGACTATCCGCGAGTGCCCTGGTCCAAGCTCACGTTCCGCGCAGGAAAGGCGCAGCGTTCAGATCGCGGCGTGCGCGCGTGGTGATCTTGATGATGCAATGTCGGGATGATGATCTGCCGTTCGGTGGCTCGCAGTCGACCTACTCCTCGACGGTCAGGTCGACGCTCGCCCGCTACCGTCGGATCACAAGTCCGCCGCTCTTTGTGTTGTATCTTCTTGATTGATGCTCAGATAGCGCAAGGCGCGGGAAAAAATATTACCGGGAATATTACCGAAGTCCGCTGCTCAAGGAGCGCTAAACCATTGAATATTGGCTCCCCGACCAGGGCTCGAACCTGGGACCTGCGGATTAACAGTCCGTCGCTCTACCAACTGAGCTATCGGGGAACGGGTGGCCGCGACTCGAACGGGCGGTCGACAAAGCGCGCTATTTTAGCGTTTTGGCAGCGCGCGGGTCAACCGACGGCCGCTGTGTTGTGCGCATGATCGTCGTTGGCGGCGACTCGTGCAGATGCGGCGCGGCGAGCCGCAGGTAGTGGAACATCGACCACAGCGTCAGGATCGCGGCGACCCACAGCGCGACGAGACCGAGGATCGGCGTCGACACACCGGGGATCAGCGGTTCCCACAGCAGCAGCGCGATCAACGCTGTCATCTGCGCGGCGGTCTTGATCTTGCCGATCAGCGCGACGCCGACACTCTTCGTGCGGCCGAGCTGCGCCATCCATTCGCGCAGCGCCGAGATTGCTATCTCGCGTCCGATGATGATGATCGCGAGATACGCCGGCGCGCGGTCGAGCATCACCAGCACGATCAGCGCGGCGGCTACCATCAGCTTGTCGGCGACGGGATCGAGGAACGCGCCGAATGCGCTCGTCTGGCCCCACCGTCGCGCGAGCCAGCCGTCGAACCAGTCGGTGATCGCGGCGATCGCGAAGATCGTCATGCCCGTCCAGTTGCGTGCAGTGGCCGACAGCCACGCGTCCGGCACGTAGTACACGCCCACGAAGACCGGGATCAGCACGATCCGCAGCCAGGTAAAGGCGGTGGGAAGATTGAAGAGCATGGCGATGCACGAGCATGACCGCGCACTGCCATTCTACTCCGCCGCGCCGTCTGCCCGCGCGCGCATCACCCCCGGCGCTAGCAAGGCGCTCGTCGCTTTCTCACAGGAACAACACGCGGTAGCGCCACGCGCCAGCGAGTCGCCAGAACACCGATACTGGCGGAATCAATGCCGACGTGGCGATCATCTCGAGCACATGCGGCGTGCTCTTCTGAGTTGCGCGCAGCCGCTTCCAGCAAAACGCCGCAGTCACCGTCGTCCATGCGATCGCACCCGCAACCACACCGGGCGCGTAACCGCGCCACGCGGCGTACACCATCGCGATCAGCGTCAACACGGCAAGATAGTAATGCCATGGCGGTTGCGGCCGGATCCAGCGCCGGTAATCGCGCGGGTACTTCTTGTACAGCAACGCGTCGAACACGACGCGCTTCTGCTGCTTGATGCTGACGCCCCACTTCGCCGGTCGGATCGGATGCACGACGACGGCGCGCGTCGCGCAGCCGATGCGCGCACCGCGATGACGCAGCTCGAAGCACAGGTCCGAATCCTCGCGCCACGCCATCCGGTAGCGCTCGTCGAAGCCGCCGACCGCGCGCAGCATCGCGGTGCGGACGAAACAGTTCGCGGTGACGAAATCGGCGTTCGCGAGGCCCGCAGCATCGCGCTCGTAGTCGGTCGGATCGCCCGGCACCGGCACGAGGATGCGGCCCGCGGCAGCATCGAATCCGTTCAACGCGGCGAGACCTTCGCGCAGCCAGCCGGTGGCGGGCCGCGTGTCATCGTCGGTGAACGCGATCACCGGCGTGCGCGCGCAACGCCAGCCGCGATTGCGTGCCGCTGCGGGGCCGAGATGCTCAGATGAATGCACGTAATGGACCGCAAGCCCGGGTCGGCGGCGCGAAGCGCGCGCCGTCACCGCGTGGTTGGCGACGCTTGCCTCGCGCGACGAGCCGTCATCGACGACGACGATCTCGAAATCGGACGTGCCGAGATCCTGGCGAACGAGGTGGTCGAGGCAGCACGCGAGCAGCTCGGGCCGCTCATGCGTCGGAACGACGACGGATACGCGCATCAGCGCTCCCCTCCTTCCTTTTCGAGCAGGAACGGCCCGATCGCGAGCACGTCGAGCAACGCAGGCTCGTACGAATAGGCGACGTGATCGACGTCGTTCAGCTCGATGCCGGCGGCGCCGAGGCAGTAGTCGATGGCGTGATGAGGCAGCTCGTACGCGGCGAACGGGACCGGACGCTTGCCATGCTCGATCTGGGTGAAGCGCTCCTCCTGTTCTGCGGCGGCGAGCACGATGCCGTCGTCCACGCGGCACGCCGACGAGTCGTGGTAGGCGGCGTTGATCCCTAACGTGTACATGGCAACGGGGGGAATGGAGCCGGAAGTTCGGGCGCACTCGCCGCCTGCGCAGCGAGCATCAATGGACCGTGTGCATCAAAACGGACTCGAGCGTCGACGCACGCTGCTGCGCGTCGAGGATCACTCGCACCGCGTCGTCGAAGCGATCGACGATCGCATCGGGCGGGCGATATTCGCCGCGCGCCCAGCAGGTTTCGTTGCCGCGGTCGACGAGGATCGCGCGGCAGCCTGCGCGGTGGCCAGCCTCGATGTCGTCGAGGACATCGCCGATCATCCATGAGCGCGCCAAGTCGACGCCGTGCGCCGAAGCTGCGGCGAGCAGCAGACCCGGCTGAGGCTTGCGGCAGGCACACTCCGCGCGGCCACGCTTTTCGGCGCCATGCGGGCACCAATAGAAGCTGTCGATCTCCACGCCGACGGCGGCGAAGAGCTCCGCGATGCGCGCCTCGACGCGAGCGAGCGCATCGCGGCCGAACAAGCCCGTCGCGACAGCCGGCTGATCCGAGACGATGAAAAGCCGATAGCCGGCCACCGACAACGCCACGGCGCCAAGCAACACGCCGGGCAGCAGAGCGATGCGTGACGGATCCGTGCCGTACGGCGCGTTTTCGAACAGCGTGCCGTCCTTGCCGAGAAATACGGCCGGGCGCGGCGGCTCGATCATGGCCACGATGTCCCGGTGAGCGGCACGACGGTGAGCTCGGCGATCGCCAACTCGCGCGGTTGCGTCAGCGCGAAGCGAGCGGTGCGCGCGACCGCGCGCGGATCCTGCAGCCGCGTCGGATCGAGATCCGGAAAGCGCTCGAGCAGAAACGGCGTGCGTATGCCGCCCGTGATGATCGCCGGGACGCGGATTCCCGCCGGACGCAGCTCCGTATGCAGCGCCTGCGACAGGCCAAGCGGCCCCCACTTGCTCGCGTGGTACGCCGAGGCGTTGGGCCAGTCGCGCTTCGCCGCCGTCGACGTGATGTTGACGATGTCGCCCCCGCCCGCGCGCCGCATCGCGGGCAGCGCGAATTTCGCGAGCAGGAACGGCCCGCGCAGGTTCGTGCGCACGATCGCGTCGAATTCCTCGACCGCGAGCGTTTCGAGCTCCTTCGTCACGTCGATGCCCCGCATTGTTGACGATCGCGTCGAGCCGCCCACAGCGCGATTGCGCCTCCTCGACGAAGCGGCGCACGTCGTCCTCGTCTCCGACGTCGCCGGTCAGCGCCGTCACGCGCGCCTCGACGAGCTCCTTGACTCGGTCGTGCACGCGCTCGGAGCGGTCGACCATCGCGAGTGTCGCCCCCGCGTCGGCGAGCTCGCGGCAGATCGCCGCGCCCAGCCCCTGCGCGGCGCCGGTCGCCGGAACGACGCGTCCGTCGAGCTCGTTCACCGCTCATCCCGCGTGGCGAACCGCGGCGAGTTGCGCGACGTCGGCTGCCGCCGGATGCGCGCCGGCCACCCGCGTGTACAGCGCATCGAGTTGCTGCGCGACGCATCGCCACGTGAACAGCTGACAGGCGCGGCGACGCGCGCGGCGGCCGAACAATGGTCCGATCGCCGGATCGCTCACGATCTGCACGAGCTTTCGCGCAAGCTCGGAGGGGTCCTTCGGCTCGACGAGGAAGCCAGTTCGGCCGTGCTGCACCGTGTACTGAATGCCGCCGACACGCGAGCCGAGCACGGGCAACGCGCAGGCCATCGCCTCGACGAGCGTGAGGCCGAACGGCTCGTACCACGGCGTCGTGACGAACACGTCGGCGGCGCAATAAAAATCGCGCAGATCGGCGCGCGCTCGGCGCCCGACGAACTTCACGTGTTCGGAGATGCCCTCGTCGTGCGCGATCCGCATCAGCCGCCCGATCTCCGGCGTCAGCTCCGGATCGGCGGTTTCGGAGTTGCCGCCGACCACGATGAGCAACGGATCGATGCCGTGCTGCCGCGTGACGATCGCGAGGGCGCGAACCACGTTGTCGACGCCTTTGCGGGCGACCATCCGGCCGACGTGCAGAACGATCGGGCGATCGGCGGGCAGGCCCAGCCGACGGCGCGCCTCGTTGCGCTTGATCGGGACGAATTCGTCCGGCGAGAAGCCGCAGGGAATCATCGTGATGCGCGACGGATCGATGTCGTAATGGCGGCGCAAATCGATTGCATCCTGCGGACACTCGGCGATCACCGCATCGGCGTCGTCGATCACCCTCTGCTCGAGCAAGCAGCGCTCGCGCGGGAAATCGTCATGGCTCTGGTGCAGCAGCCGCACGCGGCCGAGCGCGTGGAACGTGACCACATAGGGAATGCCGAGCTCGTCGCGCAATCGACGTGCGACGAGCCCCGACATGAAGAAGTGCGCGTGCGCGAGCGCGTAGCCTTCGCCGCGATCGCGTGCGCGCGTCGCGATGTCGAGCACGCGCTCGGTGAACGCTGCGATCGTGGGCAACAGATCTTCTGCGCGGACGAAGCGCGGCGGGCCTGCCTCGATATGGATCACGCGCACGCCCGGCGCCCAGCTCACGAGCACGGGCAGCTCGGGATCGTCGCGGCGCGTGAACACATCGACCTCGTATCCGAGCGCGGCGAGCTCCTTCGCCGTGTGCGCGACATAGACATTCTGGCCGCCTGCGTGCACACCGCCGCTCGCAGCCAGGGGCGAAGCGTTCTCGCTGATCAATGCAATCCTGCCCGACATTGGTGGCTCCTTCAGATGGGTTCGCGAAACGGGTCGCGATTCACGCGCTCGCCGCCACGGCGTTTCGAGATTGCCCATCATCTGCAATCCGCATGCCGGTTCGATTCGCCGCCGTGCGCTGCGCTCTCTTGTCGAAGCGGTCGTACGGGGCGAGCGCGTGGCGCGCGATTTTGGAAACACGACACTCCCTGCGGCAATGTTTACCGGACATCGATGCAAAGCTCCGCATGACGCGAGCTGCGACGGCTCGGGCGCGCAAGCTGCAGACAGCGGGAACGTTTGTGCGCACAGGGGAATCTGAGTTACACGCGCGACAACGAGGGACATCGCGACGCATCCCGGTCCGTGCGTGTGGATTGGCACCAAACCTGCTACCAAACTCAGCGCTGTCGCCCGAAACTTTGGATCATTTGTACAAAGGAGCCATGATGAATCGGTTCATGATGACGGCCGCCGCGGCCGCCGTTCTTGCTGCGGTGACCGGTTGCCAGCAAAAGAGCGAAACGACCGTTCCTGTTCCTGCTACGCCGCCGACATCGAGCAGCTCGTCCAGCACGACGACGCCGTCGATGCCCGCAACGCCGCCCACGACGAGCAGCTCGTCGTCGTCGACCGACACGTCGTCGACACCGAGCTCGACCGCGTCGTCGAGCACGTCGACACCGAGCTCCACGTCACCGAGCTCGTCGTCGTCTTCGAGCTCTGCGACGCCGAGCTCCACAGCGCCCAGTTCGTCGTCGACCAGCAGCTCGACGACGGGCGACGCGATGAAACCGGAGTCGAAGGAAAAAGGCAAGTAATCGAGCGCAGCGCCGGCGATCCGGTGCGCGCGCAATCGCGGGCGGCGCTGCCGTCCGGTGCGTCAATTCGCCGCGTGCGCGCACTGCACGCGCGGCGGCGGATTTCGCGCCTTGGAATCGCTTTGATCCGACGAGGAACTTCATGGCAACCGACCCAATGGACACGATGGATACCGCACAACGCGCGGCCGAGCCCAGCGGGACTCTCGGTGCTGGCCTGGCCGACACCGCCCGTCAAACAGTCGACCAGGTCGCCGAGCGCTCGCGCAGGACGCTGAACCGGGTCACCGACACCGCGGCCGATGTCGCCGACCGCGTGAGCGCGCAGACGAACGACGCGCTCGCGCAAGCGGCGCGCTACGCTTCCGCGCATCCGCTGCAGGCGCTCGGTGTCGTGCTGATCGCCGGCTTTCTCGTCGGCCGCCTGTCGCGGCGTTATTGATCTCGACGGCGCGCGGGTGAAGTCGCGGCTCGCCGCCGCCACGCGCGTGCACGTTCTCGACACCACGATGCTCTACTCGCCGGGTGGCGGGGGCGTCGTTCGTTATCTGCTCGCGAAGCGCCGGTGGCTGCGCCACAACACGCGCGTGCGCCATTCGTTGCTCGTCCCCGGCGAGCGCAATGGCATGGGTCTGCACGGCGAGACGTTCATCCATTGCCGCGAAGTTCCGGGGTTGCGCTCGCGCGTGCCGCTCGACACGCGCGCATGGAGCCGCGCGATCGCCGAGCGCGAGCCCGACGTCGTGGAGATCGGCGATCCGGGCCCGATCGCGCTCGCCGCGTTCCGCGCGCGGCGCAACGCCGGCATGCCGGTCATCGCCTTCTGCCACACCGATCTCGAGCGCGACGCGCACGCGCGCTACGGACGCGTCGCCGCGCGCACGATGAAGAGCTACGCCCGGCGTGTTTTCGAGCGCGCCGACCGAGTGCTGACGCCGAGCGAATACATGCGTCGCCGGCTCACCGACTGGGGCGTGCGCGACGTCATCGTCTGTCCACTCGGCGTCGACGCGGACCTGTTTCACCCCGCGCAGCGCGACACGGCCTTGCGCCGCCTGCTCGGACTGCCGCCGGGCGCTCGCCTGTGCGTATACGCGGGGCGTTTCGCGCCGGCGAAAAACATTCCGGTGCTGGTCGACGCGTTCCGGCTGCTCGGCCGTCCGTATCACCTGCTGATGATCGGCAGCGGCGCGCGCGTGCCGCCGCTGCCGGCGAACGTGACCGTGTTGCCGTTCGAACGCGATCCATCGCGGCTCGCCGCGCTCGTCGGCGGCGCCGATGCGTTCGTGCAGGCAGGCGAGCGCGAGAGCTTCGGGCTCGCCGTCGTCGAGGCGATGGCTTGCGGCGTGCCGGTGGTCGCCGTGGCCGACGGCGCCGCGCCGGAGATCGTCACGCCGGATTGCGGCCTGCTCGTGCGTGCCGGCAGCGCGCCACACCTCGCCGCAGGCGTCGCCGCGCTCTACGGCGCCGACCGCGAGCGCATGGGCGCCGCAGCCCGCACGCGCGCCGAGCGCCATTTCGGCTGGGACCGCGTCTTTCACCGGCTGCTGCAGCACTACGCGAGCGTCGTGCACGGCTCGGCGGCGCGCGCGCTGCGCGAGCAGCTCGCCTGAAACGCGGCCCGCGCGTGCGCGCGCTGCTTTCGATCGAGATTCACGACGTCGCACCGGCGACGTGGCCGCGCTGCGCCGCGCTGCTCGAACGGCTCGAGCGTATCGGTGCGCCTTGCGCGACGCTGCTCGTCGTGCCGTGGTATCACCGCGGCATCGCGATCGATCGGGCGCCCGCGTTCATCGACGCGATCTCGCAGCGGATCGCGCGCGGCGATGAAGTCGCGCTGCACGGGTTCGTCCACGTCGACGAGGCCTCGGCGCCGCGCACGCTGCGCGGCTTCTTCGAGCGGTGCGTGCTCACGCGCGGCGAAGGCGAATTCGCCGCGGTCGATGAGGACGATGCGCGCGACCGGGTCGCGCAGGCGATCGCGATCTGGCGGCGCACCGGGTGGCCGGTGGCAGGGTTCGTGCCTCCCGCATGGCTGCTTTCAACGCAGGCGCGCCAAGCGCTCGCGAGCGGCGCTCCATTCGAATATGTCGCGCTGCGCGGCGGCCTGTGGCGGCTTGCCGATCGGCGATGGTTGCCAACCGACGTCGCGTGGTATAGCCCGACGTCGGCGCTGCGCCGATCGATGTCGCGTGCCGCGATCGCGCTTGCGATCGCGCGCGCGTCTCGCGCGCGATTGTTGCGCGTTGCGTTGCATCCGCAGGACGCCGATGTGCGGAGCGTGCTCGACCACTGGCAGCGCGTGATCGCGCGCGCGATCGCCGAGCGTACGCCGGTCACGACGCGCAGCGCGCTCGCCGCGCTCGCACCTGTCGGCATAGATGCGCTCGGCGATCGCTTCAGTCGATCGTCGCGCCCGACTCGCGCAGCCAGCCCTCGAGCGCGTCGCATCCGCCGAGCAGCCGGCCGTTGACGAACACCTGGGGTGTTGTGCGAGCGCCGGACACGGCGCGGACGCCGCGCGGCTTCAAATCGACGGCGTCGTAGCGCAATCCGGCGCGATCGAGCAGGCGCTTCGCGCGCGTGCTGTGCGCGCACAACGGCCGCGTGAACACGACGATGTCCTGCACGGCCTCGTGCGACGGCGCGAGCCAATCGAGCACGCTCTCGGCGCTCGACACGCCATACGGATCGCCGGCATCGTTCGGCTCGATCAGCGCGACGTCGATCACGCGATCGCGCACGACCATCGCGTAGCGGCGTGCGCGCATTCCAAAACCATCGTCGCGAAGATCGGCGAGAAGGCCGAGCGCGCGGTGGAAGTCGCCGTTGCCGTCGGGAACGAAGATGAGCGCGTCGGCATGCTGCTCGCGCTGCCACGCCTCCATCACGTACGCGTCGTTGACCGCGAGGCAAAGCACCGCGTCCACGCCGTGCTCGCGCAGCTGCGGCTCGAGCTCGACGAAGCGCGGCACGTGCGCGCGCGAGCATGTCGGCGTAAATGCGCCGGGCAGCCCGAACGCGACGGCGGTACGCCCGCCGAAGAGCGTTTCCGTCGTGACCTCGATGAGCTCGCCGTCGCGTCGCATCCGGAACTCGGTGAACGGCAGCCGTTGGCCTTGCAGCCGCTCGGCGGCTTCACGATCGCACGGCGCGTCGGCGAATGCGTGGCGACGCGCCGCTTGCGCGTCGTCGCGCAACGGCTTCGGCGTCGTCATCTCACGCGTTTGAAGGGCGGGGCCGGTCCGCTGCCTGGCGCGCGCAACAAAGCGCGTGCCGAGGGCGACTTGCGCTCCGGCCCCATGTCAGGGGGGCGTCGTCATTCCCAGTACGGCGTCGCGTTGTAGTAGGCGTGAACCTCGCGCGCCCAGCGCTCGTCGGCCATCGTCGGCCAGTGGTCCTTGTCGAATCCGGGCGCATCGTCGAAGCGGGCTTTCGCGACGTCGAGCCGGAAGCATTTGTGCTCGGGATCGAGCCGCAGCGACTTCCATGGAATCGCGAACAGCTTGTCGCCGACGCCGAGCACGCCGCCGACCGACATCACCGCGTAGGCGACGCGGCCCGCCGGAACGTCGATCATGATGTCGGCGATCTCGCCGAGCGTTTCGCCGGCTTCGTTCTTCACCTCGTCTCCGGCGAGCGTATCGGCGGACATCACGCGCGGCCCCGGGCCGCGGCGCGTATCGACATTGCCGCGGCCGTGGCTTCCGCTCGGCCGCGGATCGGCATACGCGCGCGCATCGTCGACGTCATCGTCCACGCCGCGCAGCGATGAACCCGGTTCCCGATTGCCGATGCCGGACATGTTTGCGGCGAAGCGCATGTCGTCGTAAGGCGTGTGAGCCCAATCGTTGTCGCGCAGTCCGGGCGCGGTGATCCGGTCGCGGTAGAGGCTCATCGGCATTCCTTTCGGGAGGGCATACGAACTCGGTGACTGCTGGCTTCAGGCGGCGCACACGACTGCCGGGCGCTTCGCAATTGCAATCACCATGCCATTCCAACCGGCGTGTCGACGCCCCGCATACCCGTCAACCAGGTGTGCGCGTTATACAAAATTGCCGGTATGGCCGTAAGTTTTGCCGATCCGCGCCCTGTGCGCTGTTCGCGCAACGAATAGCGCTATGTCGGCGGCGACTCGCCCGCGCGGCGTTGCTCGACGAGCGCATGAATGATCTCGACGACGATGACGCCGAACGCTTCGTCGAACCACGGTTGCGCGCCGCTCACGCCGACGGTCAGACCTTTGCGGTGAACGCCGCCGACCAGCGGCAGATCGGTCGAGCGGTGCGCCGCCTCGCGTTCGCGCAACACCGACGTGTCGGTGCGCTCGCGCGCGGCGAGCTGCGCCTTGTCGCGTGCGTACGCGCCGTAGTCGACACGCGTGTTGCCCGCGTTGCCAAACGTGTATTCGGCGAGCGGCGCATTCGGTTGCGTGCCCGGGCCGTCGAGCACGACGATGACGAGCGCACGATCAGCGCTCACCGCGGTATCGGCAATCGCGGCCTCGACAACCGGCCGCAGCATGGCGATCGCAACGTCGACGACCGCCTTGTTCGGCGGCACGCTCGTGCCGGCGGCCGCGGCAGTCGACATGATGGCCGTGCAAACCAAAAGCACGAAGGACGCGCGGCGCGCCGACCGCGCGTCAGTCGAGCACCTGTCCGCCCTCACCCTCCCAGCGATGCAGGTCATGATGCAACGTCCGCTCGCGCGCACGTGCGCGCCCGCGTCGCACCGCCTGCCATCCGATCAGCGCACTCGCTGCGGCAGCCGCCCACAGCCAGCGCATCGAGCTGCTGCGCGCCGTGGCGCCGTCCGCCACGCCGCGATCTCGCCAATGCACAGCGCCTTCCCTTTTCAGCGCGATGGCGCTAGCGCACGCGACCGCGGCGGAACAGGTTCACGATTGCGAGCAGGATGATCGCGCCGATCAGCGATACCACCAGCGAGCCCGCGCTGAACGCGCCCTCGTTGATCGTCGGCAGGCCGAGCAGCGGCGAGACGACGAACCCTGCGATCAATGCACCGACGATGCCGACGATGATGTTCAGGCCGACGCCCTGCTGCGCGTCCGTGCGCATGATCATGCTGGCGATCCATCCGAGGAGGCCGCCCACAACGAGCCATACGATCAGGTTAATCACGACATGCTCCTTTGCAGTGAGTTGAACCGCGGCGAGCCCCGCGGGCGGCGACGCAACGCCGCCACCCGAACACCGAAGCAGCGAGCATGCCAAACGGCGAGCGTGCGGATCGGCGCACGCCGCGCCCCGAGCCACGAGGAAAGCAGCGGGCGGTGGCGCGGTCGCAGACGCGTGAGGTGCCCCGTCTAGAGGAAAAAATTGCACAGCGCCTTGCCGCGTTTTCCACGCCGCAAGTAGGTTGTGGATTCCCGCCGAAAGCATCGTCGACTTGGCTTATGGGCGCGGGAGCACGCGGTAGGTGCAGTGCTTGCGCAATCGACTTTCGCCGATCGTCGTGGAATCCGGACGCGTCGACGCGACGAGGCGTCGGTTGGCGCTCGCGAGATGCGTCGACGCGAGATCACATCCGTCGTACGGGCTCGACCACCGCCATGCATTCCGCGCAGGAATGAAACAGAGGGAGCACAAGCATGCAATGACACGGACGAATCGAATGACGGTGCCGGCTCGATCGACGCAAGCAGCGTGCCGTGGCCGCCGAAGCCGCGACGCTGCAGCTATCGCTTGGCGCATCCGGAAAAAGAAGGCAACGCTTACCGGAATGCCGGTAGCAATTGCGATGCGCGCACACATTTCGGACATCGCTACTCGACCAACTCCGTACGCGCGCGTCATTCGAGATGCCTCGTTCGCCTTCGTACGTTGCCGACGCTCGCTCTGGGACGCAAGCTTGCGGATCTTGTGTGGGCCCGTGTACGACGCCGCGCGCGCCTGCGTATGCGAGCACTGCCATGACCTCGGCACGTTTTTCGCTGCGCGCGATTCGGACGGACGTCGCGATTCGCGTGTCGCCGTTCATTCGAGGAGATTCGATGCGGCTCGCATCCGTTGGTCCGGCGCGCGTGCGCAAAGCCGTGCTGCCCGTTGCCGGCCGCGGCACCCGGCTGCTGCCTGCCACGCGTGCCGTGCCGAAGGAGCTGTTGCCGATCGTCGACCGACCGCTGCTCGAATTCGCCGTCGAAGAGGCGCTCGCCGCGGGCCTCGACCAGATCATCTTCATCACGGCGAAGAACAAGAGCGCGATCGAGGATCACTTCGATGGCTGGACCGGTGCCGGCGGTTTCCGGCCGACGTTCGCGACGGTGCGCCAGGCGTCGCCCAAAGGGCTCGGCGACGCGATCCTGCGCGCGGAGGAGATTGTCGGCGACGAGCCGTTCGCCGTGTTGTTGCCCGACGACCTGATCATCGACGCCGACGCCGGCATCGCGACGCTTACGTCGCTGTACGACGACAAGCGCTTCTCGATGCTCGCCGTCGAGCCGATCACCGCGGCGCAGACGTCGAGCTACGGAGTGATCGCGCCGTCGCACTCGTTCGATCGCCGCCATATGGTCGAAGACGTCGTCGAGAAGCCCGGCGCCGACAAGGCGCCCTCGCTGCTCGGCATCGTCGGCCGCTACGTGTTCACGCCGGCGATCTTCCGCTGCCTGCACGCGACGCCGGCGGGCTACGGCGGCGAAGTGCAGCTCACCGACGCGATCCGTGCGCTGCTGCACGAAGAGGACCTGTGGGCGATCGAGCTGCCGGCGAAGCGGATCGACTGCGGCACGCGCGCGGGCTTTCTGCGTGCGCAACTCGAATTCGCCGCGCGTGACCCCGAGCTCGCGCGCGTGCTCGATGAATGGCGCCGCTCGCGTGCACTGTCGCCGCGCCCGATACCGGCGTCGCGCGCAGGCGTCGCGCCGCTGCCGCTGCGGCCCGCATCGGTTACGCCGATCGGCACGACGCGTCTCGGAGAGGATTGATTTTCGGTGCGCGCACCGCGCACACAACCTTGCAAGGAACCGCCATGCGCGTACTCGTCTCAGGAGGAACCGGCTACGTGGGATCCCACGTGTGCGTCGACTTGATGGAAGCCGGTCACGAAGTCATCGTCGTCGACAACCTCGTCAACAGCCGCAACGACGTACTGGAGCGTATCGCTTCGATCGTCGGCCGGCGGCCGCGATTCCTGTGCCTCGACATCCGCCACGCGGCGCTGCTGCGCGCGGCGCTGCGGCCTTACGACTTCGACGGCGTGATCCATCTCGCCGGCCTCGAGTCGATCGAGGAATCGATGCGAGAGCCGGCGGATTACTACCGAACGAATGTCAGCGGCACCGCCAACGTGATCGAGGCCGCCGGGGACTGCCCCTTTGTGCTGAGCTCGTCGGCGGCCGTCTATGGCAACGCGGCGAGCAGCCCGATCGTCGAAGACCAGCCGATTGCGCCGGCCAACCCGTACGGGCGCTCCAAATACGTCGCCGAGATGGTCGTTCGCGACGTCGTCCAGGCGCGTGGCAGCGCGGGCTGCGTGCTGCGCTTGTTCAACACGGTCGGCGCGCACGAAGGCGGGCGGCTCGGCGAGGATCCGCGCGGCGCGCCGAGCGACCTGATGCCGCTCGTCGCGCAAGTCGCGGTCGGGGTGCGCGAGCGGCTTGGCGTTCATGGCAACGACTATCCGACGCACGATGGAACCGGCGTGCGCGATTACCTGCATGTGATGGACGCCTCGCGTGCGCATCGGCTCGCGCTCGAGAGTCTCGCGCATCGGCACGGCGTATCGGTCTACAACGTGGGCTCGGGCCGCGGCTATTCCGTGCTCGAGGTGATCGATGCCTTCGAGCGCGCGACCGGGCAGCCCGTGCCCTATCGGATCGAGGATCGGCGCCCCGGCGACGTTGCCGAATACTGGGCGGATGCGAGCCGGGCGCGCGATGAGCTCGGATGGGCCGCGGATCGCGATTTGCCGCGCATCTGCGTCGATTCGCTGCGTTGGCGGCGGTTCTGGCTCGATTGCCTCCGGCCCGCCGCAGCGACCTCGGAGCCCGCCGCGCTGCCTGCGACGCGGTCCCGCGAAGCCCGCTCGCGGCCTCGGTCGCGTCCGCGGCGCCCCGCGGCGATCTTGTAAAACTTTCAACAATTCGAAAGGTTATCTGGGAAGTCGGTGATATTTCCCGAAAAGCGTTTGCACACGGCATGACAAGGTGTAAAAGATAGGGCTCGCAGACGGCCATTCCGAAGGACCAACATGCCCCACGCCCTCATTGTCGACGACGACTCGGTTGCGCGTTCAACGCTCGCCGAACTGGTCGCTCGCGACGGCTTCACGACCGCCGTCGCCGCGAATCTCGCTGAAGCACGCGAAAGGTTCGAACCGCGTCCCGATCTCGTGCTTGTCGATCTCGTGCTACCCGATGGCAGCGGGATCGAGTTGCTGTCGGAGCCGCGAATCGCCGACCAGAGCGACATCGTGCTGATCACCGGTCACGCATCGGTCGAGAGCTCGGTCGACGCGATGCGCCTCGGCGCCGCCGACTACCTGACCAAGCCTGTCGACCTCGCGAAGCTTTCCGAGATCCTCGCACGGTTGTCGACGTCCGAAACGCGGCGCGAGGCGCAGCCTGCGCGCGGGCTCGGCCGCCTCGTCGGCACATCGCCGACGATGCAGAAGCTCTACGCCGCGATGGAGCGCATCGCGCCGACGGACGCGACCGTGCTGATCGTCGGTGAAAGCGGAACCGGCAAGGAGCTCGTCGCGCAGAGTCTGCACGAGATGTCGAGCCGTCGTTCGGGACCGTACCTCGCCGTCAATTGCGGCGCCGTGTCGCCGAACCTGATCGAAAGCGAGCTGTTCGGTCACGAGAAGGGCAGCTTCACCGGCGCCACGCGGCAGCATGCTGGCTTCTTCGAGCGTGCGCACGGCGGCACGCTGTTCCTCGACGAAGTGACCGAGATGCCGCTCGACTTGCAGGTGCGGCTGTTGCGCGTGCTCGAATCGCACACGGTCAGCCGCGTCGGGTCCTCGGAGGTGATCGCGATCGACGTGCGCGTGATCGCCGCGACCAACCGCGATCCGTACGAGGCGGTGAAGAGCGGCAAGCTGCGCGAGGATCTGCTGTACCGGCTGCAGGTGGTGCCGTTGCACATCCCGCCGCTTCGCGAGCGGCCCGGCGACGTCGCGCAGATCGCGCGCCGTTTCGTCGACGAGCTCAATCGCAAGAGCTCGGTGCACAAGGCATTCAGCGCTGCCGCGCTCGAGCGGCTCGAGCGCTACAACTGGCCGGGCAATGTGCGCGAGCTCTACAACGTCGTGCAGCGCGCGTACATCCTCGCCGAGGGACGCACGATAACGCAGCCTGCGCTGCAGCGTGACACGCTCGGCGCCGTCACGCCGGCGACCGACGGCTTCAACGTCGCGGTGGGCGAGTCGCTCGGCGAGGTCGAGCGTCGGCTCATCCTGCATACAGTGCAGCGGTGCCGCACGCAGGAGGAAGCCGCGCGCATCCTCGGCATCAGCACGAAGACGCTGTACAACAAGCTTCGGATCTACGATGCAGGGCCGCGCGGTCGCCTGCGTTTCGTCGTGCCCATAACGCCGCCGGCAGACAAGGACGAGCTGCACTAGCGGTGCGTTCGGAGACCGCTCCCGCGACGTGAGATGGAATCCGACCGCGTCACGCTGCTCGCTTCGGTCGGTCTAGCTGTCCGCGCGACATCGCCGGCGCTGCTGCACGCCATTCGCGGCTGCCTGCACGACGTCACGATGCTCGCGGCGCTGCTGCAGCCTCCCGCGGCTGCGCTCTCGGACGACCTAAGCCCTGCGGCGAAGACCGCGCAGCGGCTGCGCGCGATCAACGCGCAGCTCGATCTGCTCGAACGCAACGTCGCGCTGCTCGACGCGATGACCGAAGTCCCGCATCGCAACGGCGAAGCGGTCTGCGCAACGGCCGCCGTGCTGCCCGACGTCGTGCGCCTGCTGCACGATGAAGCGGCGCGGCATCGGGTCCGTCTCGAGCACGATCTCGACAGCCTGCCACCGCATCTGCAGGCCGATGAGCGCGCGTTGCAGAAGGCGCTGCTCACCTGCGGTGCGTGGACCGCGCAACACGTCGGCGAGCGCGCGACAATGCTGTTTCGCGGTCGCGAGGAAGCGGGCGAAGCATTGTTCGACTTCGAGACGACCGATGCATCGGCCAAGCTCGGTGACGGCAACGCGACGCGCGACGACATCGCGCTCCTCGCCGCGCTCGCCGAAGCCGCCGGCGGCCGGCTGCTGAGCGCACCACGGCTTCGGCTCGCGTTCGCACGCGCGTCCGGGCGAAGCGCCGTACCGGAATAGCGCTGCCAGCGGGCGTACGCCGAGGCGCGCGCGTTTGCGCGCCGCGTCATCGGCGAACGCGCCGCGAAAAACGCGTCCTGACTATGCAATCGGCGCGCTCGCGCGCTGCGATCGACCTTTGCCTACACGCCTTGGCGTTGCCGTCCGGCACGCAGCGGGCGCGCGCTGCGCGACCATTGTCATCTCGGACGCGCGCGTTCCGATGGACGGCCGTCCGGTGGCCTGCGGGCCACTCTTGCGCGTACATACGGAAAGGAGCATCACGATGAGAAACTGGAAACGTCTTGCCATCGCGTCCGTCATGGGCGCGGGCGTGGCCATGCCGGTGTTCGCCGCGGACGGCGATGCGTTGCAGAGCCAGGAAAACCAGCACGGCAACGCGGTTGAACGCAACACTGTGCTGGCGCCAAGCTCCGCTGCGACGCCGGTGCCGATGTGGGACGGCGCGCGCGGCCTCAGCCCGCCGACTACCGCGATTCCGTCCGATACCGCTGCTGCCGCCGTCGTCTCGCCTTCCGGCACGATGAGCGGCGCGCCGAGTGCGGCGGAAGAAAGCCGTGCCACCGGCAAGGTCGACGCGCCGGAAGCGGCGCCGCCGAGATCAGGATCGGACGTGCAGGCCGGCGATATGGGTCCGTCGAGCCCCAAGGCGGGTGCCCAGTAAGCGCGGAATCTGAAGACGCCGAATCACCGCAAACGGCGGGCTGCGCAGGCATCCCGCCGTTTTTTTGTGCATGCGCGCGTAGCGAGTCCACCATCGCGACGTGGCTTTGAGTCCAGCACGCTTTTTGCAAGATGCATGCCGACTAGCGATGACGCCCGTCGACACCCGTGTCAAAGCGGCAAATGTTTCGCGTAATGAGGCGAGCCGATCCCATTCGTACCGAAATGGCGCGGGGCGCTTCGATTGGATCGACGGCGCCGCCCGGCTCGTCGCCGCGCTCACGCTCGCAGGCACCGCCGCGCTCGTCGCGCCGCCGCTCGCCGCAGCGCTCGGCCCGGCGGCCGCGCACGCGCCGTTCTATCTCGCGATCGCGCTGACGGCGAGCACGCTAGGCCGCGCCGGCACGCTCGTAACAATCGGCATCAGCGCGCTTGCGCTGCTGCTGCGATCGCCATCGCTCGCGGCCGGCGCGCTGTCGCTCGACGATGCGCTCGCCGTGGCGCTGTTCGTCGTGACCGGCATGCTGATCGCCGCCGCGCTCGGCCGCCTTCCGCGCGAGCGCGATCGCATGCGCTCGTTCGCGCGGCTCGCGCGACTGCGTGCGCGCGAGCGCGACGATGCGCGCGAGGCGCGCGAGGCGCTGCGCGCGCGGATGCTCGAGCAGAGCAGCTGGTACGAATCGACGCTGCAGGCGCTCGACGAAGCCGTCGTCGCCGCGGACACGGACGGCCGGGTCCGGTTCGTGAACGCCGCTGCGGAACGCCTGACGCAACGCAGCGCGGCCGACGCGCTCGGCCGGCGGATCGACTACGTATTGCCGCTCGCCGCCGAGCACGACCGGATCGACTTATCGTCGCGGGTTCGCGATGCGCTCGCAAGCGGGCACGTGCTGTCGCCCGCCGAGGCTGTGATGCTCGCAACGGGAGACGGCATCGAGTGCGTGGTTCACTTCACCTTGACGCCGGTGCGTTCGCACACCGGGTCGCTGCTCGGCGGCGTGGCCGTCGTTCGCGACGCAAGTCGTGCACGGCGCGCCGATCGCGAGCGCGGGCGGCTCGTGAAGACCGCGCAGCAGGCGGAATCGATCGCGGTCGCCGCGAAACGCAGTCTCGAGCTTGCCGAGCGCAAATTCGCGGCATTCATCGGCGAGCTGCCGTTCCCCGCGTACATCGTCGCCGAGAACGGCGAGATGATTTTCGTCAACGACGCCGGCCGGCGCACGTCAGGCTGGCGCGAGGCGCTCGCCGATGCGCGCAACGGCGACGACGGCGAATGCACGATCGATGTTCCCGGCGAAGGACGCCGCTACGTCGACGTGCGCTTCCCGATCGGCGCCGACGGCCGGACGTGGATCGGAGGCTTCGCGATCGACGTCAGCGAGCGGACGCGCGCACAACGCGCGCTGCGCGAGCGTACCGACGAGCTCGACGCGCTGTTGCGCCACCTGCCGTTTCCCGTATGGGTCGCGCGCGGATCCGATCGTCCGGACATCCGCTGCAACGGCGCCGCACGGGCGCTGTCGGCCGGCGATCGCGATTGGCCGCCGATCCGCCAATGCATCGCTGAACGGCGCGCGGTGACCGACGTCGAGCTGGAAGTGGCGGCCGCGAACGGGACGAAGCACACGCTGCGCATGACGGCGGTGCCGCTCGTTGGCGCGAATCGCGAGGTCCGAGGTGCGATCGCGTTCGCGATCGATTCGACGCCGTTTGCCGAGTGCGAAGCCGTGCTGTCGCGCGTATCGGCTTCGTCGCACTGACGCCCGCGCCCAGCGCGGCGTCAGCCGCGCAGCAGATAGATGATGATCAGGATCGGGATCGGTACGCCGAGCGCCCACGCGAGGATGTAGCCCCAGCGGCCCTGCTGTGACGCGGGTCCGGGACGCCACGACCGCCCTACCGGATTGAATGCATCCGCAGTCTGGCGCGCAGGCTCGGACTCTTCGGCTGATGGACGCTCGACCGGATCGACCGGGCGCGCAGCGTTGTAGGCAGGTACAGCCTCTTCGGTCAAGCCCATCGAAGACTCCTTGTCGGATGCCTTCGTCAGGATCTACGGCATTCGATCCGCTGGCTGTCGGCCGCGGATGCGACTTGTTGTCAGCGCGCGCCGACGTCAATCGAGCGTCTAGACAGGGCCTAGTGCAGCGCGGCGAAGATCCGTTCGGCGAGCGCGCGCGACACGCCGGGAACGCGCGCAAGATCATCGACGCTCGCTGCGGCGACGCCCCTCAATCCGCCGAAGTGGGAAAGTAGAGCCTTTCGCTTCGTTGTGCCGATGCCTTCGATCTGCTGCAGCGACGATGTCGTGCGCGCCTTCGCACGCCGGGCGCGATGCCCCTGGATCGCGAAGCGGTGCGCTTCGTCGCGGATTTGCTGCAGCAGGTGGAGGCCGGGATGGTCGGACGGAAGATTCAGCGGTTCGGCCCGGTCGGGAAACACGATGTCCTCGTCGCCGGGCTTGCGCTGCGGCCCCTTCGCGATGCCGATCAGCCGCGTCGTGTGCAGCCCCTGCTCGGCGAGCACCTCGGAGGCGACCGCGACCTGTCCCTTGCCGCCATCGATCACGAGAAGATCGGGCGCCGGATATTCGCCCGCAACGATGCGCGCACAGCGGCGCGTGAGCGCTTCGCGCAGCGCGGCGTAATCGTCGCCGGCCTGCTCGGGGTGCACGTTGAAGTACCGGTACTCGCTCGTCTGCATCGCGAGCCGGTCGAAGATCACGCACGAGGCGACGGCGCGCTCGCCCATCGTGTGCGACACGTCGAAGCACTCGATCCGCTGCGCGCTGTCGGGCAACGCAAGCGCCTGCTGAAGCGCTGCAAGCCGGTCTTCCTGTGTCGCTTTCTGCGCGAGCTTCTGGCGAATCGCGAACTGCGCGTTCTGGTATGCCATCGAAACCCATACGCGCCGCTCGCCGCCGGGGTTGTCGGTGATCTGCACTTTCTGGCCGGCCTGCGCGCTGAGCACGTCGGCGAGCGCATCGGTGTCTGCGGCGTCGGACACGACGATGGTCGGCGGCACCGGCCGCTCGACGTAATGCTGCGCAAGGAACGCCGGAAGTACCTCCGGCAGCGCATCGGCATCGGCGTGCCGGGGAAAGAACGTGCGATCGCCGACGTGGCGGCCGCCGCGCACCATGACGACGTTGACGGCGACGAGCCCGCGCTCGGTCGCCGCGGCGACGACGTCGATGTCGCCGGCGGTCGCGCTCTCGACGAACTGGCGCGACTGCAGCGTGTTCAATCGTGTGATCTTGTCGCGGATGCGCGCCGCGCGCTCGAACTCGAGTGCGCCGCTTGCCGCTTCCATCTGTGCGGACAGCTGCGCCAGCACCTCGCTCGTCTTGCCCTGCAGGAACATGAGAGCGCTCGCGACGTCCTCGCCGTAGTCGCCCTCGCTGATGAAGCCCACGCAGGGCGCGCTGCAGCGCTCGATCTGGTGCAGCATGCACGGCCGGGAGCGATTGGCGAACACCGTGTTCTCGCACGTGCGCAGCTGGAACACCTTCTGCAGCAGCGCCATGCCTTCGCGCACGGCGCCGGCGCTCGGAAACGGTCCGAAGTAGCGATGCATGCGATCGAGCTTGCCGCGGTGGAAGCGAAGCTGCGGGAATTTCTCGCCCGTTATGCAGACGTACGGATAACTCTTGTCATCGCGGAACAGGATGTTGTAGCGTGGCTCGAGCGCCTTGATCAGATTGTTCTCGAGCAGCAGCGCTTCGCCTTCCGATCGCGTGACCGTCGTCTCGACGCGCGCGACCTGCGCAATCATCACGGCGATCCGCGTCTCGTGCGCGCCCTTCTGGAAATAATTGGCGACGCGCTTCTTCAGATCGCGCGCCTTGCCAACGTAAAGCGTGTCGCCCGCCGCATCGAACATCCGATAAACACCGGGCCGATGCGGCAGCGACCCGATCAGCTCGCGCGCATCGAAGACCGCGTCAGGCTCTGCGTTGCGCTCGGGCGGCGCAACGCCGGGCGTGGTCACGCTCGAAAGGCGCGGCACCTTAGACACGGTGCCGCCCCGACGGCCGCGCGCGGCCGAGATACTCGATGATCGCGTCGAACACCGCGTGGAACATCGACGGCGTCAGCCGGCCCGTGTTCGTGTTGTAGCGGCTGCAGTGATAGCTGTCGAAGAGCGTGACGCTGCGTGCAACCGCGTGCTTCGCGGCGTGCGCGAACAGGAATTCGCGCGGCCGCGCTCCGAGCGCACGCAATGCCGCCTCGTGCGCGATGCGCCCGAGCGCGAGCACCGCGCCGCCGTGCGGCACAGCCGCGAGATCGGCCGCAAGATAATCATTGCAGTTGCGAACCTCGATCGGCAGCGGCTTGTTCGCCGGCGGCAGGCATTTCACCGCGTTCGTGATCCGGCATCCGTGCAGCACGAGATCGTCGTCGCGCGACGTCGCGATCGGCTGCGACGCGAATCCGTACGCGTGCAACGTTGCATAGAGCAGGATCCCCGCATAGTCGCCGGTGAACGGGCGCCCGCTCGCGTTCGCCCCGTGCATGCCGGGCGCGAGACCCACGATCACGAGCGGCGCGTCGGGTGCGCCGAACGGCGGCACCGGCCGGCAGAAATACGATGGATACTCGGCGTGCACGTCGTCGAGGAACGCGGCGAGTCGCTCGCAGCGGCGGCACGCCGCGTCGTAGACGACCTGAGGACGCGCGCAGGCTTCTGGCAGAATGGCAGCTTTTTTCGCGACCGCGATCATGGAACGGAGCCGGGGGCGGCATCGTAGCACGAGCCGCGATCGCGCTTCGCCGTGCGTTTGCGACCCGAGAAACACACGCGACGATGCTTCCCGCTGAAGTCCATCTCGAGGTTCGATCGCGGCTGCCTGCGCGAGCCAACAGCACAACGCGAAGCCGCAACGGCCGCGGCAAAGTCGCACCGAAGCCGCCGTTGTTGTTCGTGCACGGCGGCTATTGCGACAGCTGGTGCTGGGACCCGCATTTCCTTCCGTGGTTCGCCGAAAACGGTTATCCGTCGTACGCGCTGTCGTTGCGCGGCCATGGCGCGTCCGGCGGCCGCGAGAGCCTGTTCATCGCCGGTCTCGACGACTACGCAGCCGACGTCGAGCGCGTGGCGGCGATGCTGCCGGCGCCGCCGGTGCTGATCGGACACTCGATGGGTGCCGCCGTCGTCGAGCGGCTGCTCGCGACCCGACCGGTGCCCGCCGCCGCGCTGCTCGCGCCGCTGCCGCCCTCGGGGCTGCTGACGATGGCCGCGCGGCTCGCGACCGAGCGGCCCGATTATCTGATGCAGATGGCGATGCTCGACCCGTCGAAGCTTTCGTCGCACGTGCTCGAAACACTGCGCCCGTTCTACTTCAGCGACGACGTCGCGCCGGCGTTGATGGTCGAGGCGACGATGCATCTGGGCGTCGAATCGCCGCGCGCGCTGCTCGACCTTTCGCTGCGCCTGCACTGGCAGCTGCCCGAGCGCGGCGGCACGCCGGTGCTCGTGCTCGGCGTCGAAGGCGATCGCGTCTGCACGCCCGACGATGTGCACGCAACCGCTGCGCACCACGGCGTCGACGCGACGATACTGCCCGGCCTTGCGCACATGATGATGCTCGAGCGCCGCTGGACGGAGCCTGCACAGGCGATCGGCCGCTGGCTCACGACGCTCTGACGGACGCCGACGTACGCCGCGCCTCCGGCGGTCACCTCGCCCGGTTCGGAGGTCCGAATCGAACGACACGCGCGTGTCGCGATTGCTCGAATCTTGCTCCATTGTCTGACAGCGCAGCGCCGCTTCCCGGTGTAGCGTCTCTGAAGCTGGCATCGTCGATGCGAGGAGGAACGCATGCAACAACATCCGAGACATCATCCCGGCCAAGGCGGGCTCAATCCCGGCGACGTCGCGCCCCCCGGAACGCCGGGCACGGGCGAAGCGCTTTGTCCCGACTGCTCGGGTAGCGGGAAGCTCAACGGCAAGCCGTGCGAGACGTGCGGGGGAACCGGCACGGTGATCGAGGGCATCGGCGGCGCCTGACGGCGCACCTGTGTCATTCCAAGCGCAGCGAGGAATCTGCTGTCGAACGGAAAGCAGATCCCTCGGCTTGGCCTCGGGATGACATCGTGTGCGCTGTTAATGCTTCGTCACGAGCCCGGCGCGCACGAACGCTTCGAAGGTTTCCGCGGGCAGCGGCTTGCTGACCCAGAAGCCCTGGAAGTATTGGCAGCCGCGCTGATCGAGAAATTCGAGCTGCGCACGCGTGCCCACGCCTTCGGCGACGACTTTGAGGCCGAGGCCTTTGGCGAGCCCGATGATGGCTTCGGTGATCGCGGCGTCGCCCGGATCGGTTTCAAGATCGGCGATGAACGAGATGTCGATCTTGAGCGTGTCGATCGGGAAGTGCTTCAAGTGCGTGAGCGACGAATAGCCGGTGCCGAAGTCGTCGATCGCGACGGTGAACCCTTCATCGCGCAACCGGTGCAGCACGCGGCGGATCGCATCGAGGTCGTGCATCAGGCTCGTCTCCGTAACCTCGAGCTCGATCCATGACGGCTCGCAGCCGACTTCGCGCACGATCTCGCTGATCCGCTGCGCGAGATCCTCGCGGTAGAACTGGCGCGCGGAGAGGTTGACGGAGATCGTGAGCGGCAGCCCGGCCTTGCGCCAGCTCACGCACTGCTGGGCGGCCGAGCGCAGCACCCATTCGCCGAGCGAGTGGATGAGCCCCGATTCCTCGGCGAGCGGGATGAACACCTGCGGCGGGATGTTGCCGTGCTCGGGATCGTTCCAGCGCAGCAGCGCTTCGGCGCCGATCACCGAGCGATCCGCTACGCGCATCACCGGCTGGTAGTGCAGCCGCAGCAGGCCGTCCTTCAATGCCGCGCGCAGCGCGCTTTCGAGCGTGTGCTGCTTCGCCCGCCGCTCGGCGAGATCGGCGTCGAGGAACTGGTAGGTGTTGCGGCCGAGCTCCTTCGAGCGATACATCGCGACGTCGGCGTGCTTCAACAGCTGCTCGGGGTCGTCCGAATCGTCGGGATAGACGCTGATGCCGATCGACGACGTCACGTAGATGTCGTGCTCCTCGATCTGGAACGGTTGCGCGACCGCATCCTGCAGCTTTTGCGCGATGCGGCCGAGCACGGCCGGGTCGTCGAAGTCCTCGACGATGACCATGAATTCGTCGCCGCCCAGCCGCGCGAGCAGGTCCGTTTCGCGCAGCGCGAGCGACAGCGCCTGCGTCACGTGCTTCAGCAGCTCGTCGCCGATGCGGTGGCCGAGCGTGTCGTTGACGTTCTTGAACCGGTCGAGGTCGATGAACAGCACGCCGACGCGGCGGCCGTTGCGCTTCGCCTGCGCGATCGCCTGCGCGAGTCGCTCGTGCAGCAGCAGCCGGTTGGGCAGACCCGTCAGCGCGTCGCGCGTCGCCATGTATTGAAGCCGCTCCTCGGCCTGGATTCGTGACGACACGTCCTGCACGAACGACAGGATCGACACGATCCGGCCCTGGTCATCGAGCAGGCACGAGTGATACCACTCGCACCAGATCGTCTCGCCGTCCTTGCGGTGGTTGCGCGTAAGGCCGGTCGCGCGCGGCTCCTCGCCGCTCATCAGCTTCGTGAGCATCGAGGCCACTGACTCGCGGTCCGACT
>WNGA01000057.1_pt1 | contig 124591 bp, 112 predicted proteins | sample 5400061 | NCBI WGS metagenome assembly WNGA01 (sample SAMN13153366, study PRJNA577476) | soil metagenome | isolation source: 100 cm soil or saprolite under grassland replicate 2 | place: USA:California | collected 2016-06-15 | reverse complement strand
ATCACAGCGTCCCCTCAAAGACTTCGATCTGGTCGGCTTCTCGGTGACCTATGAAGGCGACTACATCAATACGGTGCGGCTGCTTCGCATGGCCGGCCTGGCGCCCCGCGCCGCGGACCGGGCGCCCGAGGATCCGATCGTGCTGATGGGCGGGGTTTGCGCGTTCTCCAATCCCGAGCCGCTGGCCCCATTCATGGATTTCATCGTGGTGGGAGAGGGTGAAGAGATGGTGGGAGAGATCGTGGCTGCCTACCGCGAGGCGCGCGACGCGGGCCCCGCGACGCGCAAGCGCCGGCTGCTGGACCGCCTCACCCCGGTCACCGGGATTTACGTGCCGGAGTTCTACGAGGTGCGGTATCGGCCCGACGGCCTGATCGAGGGCGTGATCGCGCTCGATCCCGCGGCGCCACGGATCGTGGCCAAGCGGCGGCTCGCCGATGTCAACCGCTTCGAGACCCGCTCCGTGCTCAAGACGCCCCGGGCCGAATACGGCCACATGGAGCTCCTCGAAGTCGGCAAGGGCTGCGGACGAGGCTGTCGCTTCTGCCTCGAGGGCCAGGTGTATCGCCCGGTGCGCCACCGCACGCTGGAATCACTCCGCGAGTCGGTGGCCCGGATCGCGAAGGATTCGAAGCGTGTGGGCCTCGTCGGCGCCTGTGTCTCCGATTATCCCTGGATCGGCGATCTCATGAAGCTCCTCGAGGAGTACGGGGTCGAGGTTTCCATCTCCTCGCTCCGCGCCGACAGCCTCACCGAAGACCTCGTCGCCTCGCTCCAGCGGGGAGGTCATCGAACGCTCACGATGGCGCCCGAGGCGGGGACCGAGCGCCTACGCCTGGTCGTCCGCAAGGCCATCAGCGACGAGCAGCTCTACGCGGCCTGCGACCTGGTGCGCAAGTACGGCATCCCGAATCTCAAGTGCTACTTCATGATCGGGCTGCCGACCGAGACCCTGGAGGATGTCGAAGCCATTCCCGCCCTCGCGACGCGGCTGCTCGAGCGGCTGAGCGTTCCCGGCCCCGACGGCCATCCATTCGGCAAGCTCACACTGTCGATCTCCTCCTTCGTGCCCAAGCCGTGGACGCCCTTTCAGTGGGCACCCTTCGATGATCTGCGGAGCCTCGAGGAGAAGCTCGAGATCATCAAGCGCGGCGCGGGCCGCCTGCACAATGTGCGCGTGGTCCACGAGAATCCGCGCGAGGCGGGCCTCCAGGCCCTGCTCGCGCGGGGCGATCGCCGCGTCGCGGAGTTCATCGAGCGGGCTGCCGCGCTCGACGGCAATTGGCGGCGGGCACAGCGCGAGTGGGAAGGGAACGTGGGCTTCTACACGGGTCGGGTGCGGGAAGCATCAGAGACCTTCCCGTGGGACCACTTCGAGGTGGGCGTCAAGAAGGCCGGGCTGCTGCGCGAGTGGGAACGGGCGGGCCTCGGCGCTGCGGTGCTCGTCTGAGCCGGAGGCGAGCCCAGTCATGGCCAGAGTGAAAGTGGCGATCAAGGACGAGTTGCCCGACGGCGAGGGCCGGGTGGTCGAGGCCGGCGGCAAGACCCTGGCGGTCTTCAATGTCGGCGGCGCCTATTACGCCATCGACAATACCTGTACGCACCGCGGCGGCCCGCTGGGCGAAGGTGAGCTGTCCGGCACGGTGGTGACCTGTCCGTGGCACGGCTGGCGCTGGGATGTGACGACGGGCGCCAATGCCAATAACCCGGCCGTCAAGGTGGCGTGCTTCCCCGTATCGGTGGAAGGCAGCCATCTCTTCGTGGAGCTGCCGTGATCCTCGACACCCTCGAGCGGCCGCTTCGCAATCTCCGGCTGTCGGTCACCGATCGGTGCAATCTGCGCTGCCAGTACTGCATGCCCGAGGAAGACTATGTCTGGCTGCCGCGCGAGGACATTCTCCACTTCGAGGAGATCGCCCGGCTGGTGGACGTCTTCGCGGACCTGGGCGTCGACAAGGTGAGGCTCACCGGTGGCGAGCCGCTGCTGAGAAAGGACCTCGACCGTCTCGTCTCCCTGCTCGCCGCCAATCCGCGGATCAAGGATCTGGCGATGACCACCAATGGCGTGCTCCTCGCCGAGCAGGCGGCGGCGCTTCGCGCGGCCGGACTCCACCGCGTCACGGTGAGCGTGGACACGCTGCGGCCCGACCGCTTCAAGGCGCTGACGCGGCGGGACAGCCTCGCCCAGGTGCTGCGTGGCATCGAGGCCGTGGGGCGAGCAGGCTGGCCGGGGCTCAAGCTCGACACGGTGGTGATGCGTGGGACCAATGACGATGAGCTCCCGGATCTCATCGAGTATGCCCGGAGAGTCTCCGCCGAGGTGCGCTTCATCGAGTACATGGACGTGGGCGGCGCCACCCATTGGTCGATGGACCGCGTGCTCTCGCGCGCCGAGATGCTCGCGCGAATCGGCGCGCGATACGGCGCCATCGAGCCCGTGGTCGAAGACACTTCGGCGCCGGCCGACCGGTATCGTCTTCCCGACGGGTATGTCTTCGGGGTGATCTCCTCCACGACCGAGCCCTTCTGCCGCTCCTGCGACCGCAGCCGGCTCACGGCCGACGGCATGTGGTATCTCTGCCTCTACGCGACCCAGGGGACGGATCTGCGAAAGGCGCTGCGGAGCGGCGCCACGCCGGACGAGCTCAAGGCTCTGATCGCTCCGGCTTGGCGCCGGCGCGCAGACCGTGGCGCGGAAGAGCGGCTGGCTCTCGCCGAGCGCCGGCCGCTGGTCCAGATCGGCGAGCTCAAGCGCGACCCGCATCTGGAGATGCACACGCGCGGCGGCTAGAGCCATGAGCACTCCACCCAAGAGCGGCGCTCCCACGCCCACGCCCGACATGAAGCGAGAGATGCTCGAGCGCGGGGCCAATGAGCAAACCTCAGAGCGGCGGTTGTTCATCCAGCTTCAGTGCTTCGGCAATTGCTCCGACCCGAAGCCGCTGGTCGGCGCCCTCGAGCGGAGCCAGATCGAGGCGGCATTGTATGCCGACCTCAATGACCCGAGAGGGGTGGCGGTGCTCGCGCTGAGCGAGGATCCGGCGTTCTTCGCCACACGTCTCCGCGAGCTGCTGAGCGCCGAGCCCTTCGCGGGGCTCCCGCGCAAGCCCGAGCTCGCCATGCTGGGCCGAACCTATTCGAGCGGTTTCGAGCCGGATCTGGAAGACTGGCTGCTGCGCCGGCCGCGCCGCACCATCCTGAATCCCGCCTGGCCCTGGGCCATCTGGTATCCGTTGCGGCGCGTGGGCGGCTTCGCGCGTTTGGCCCCGCAGGAGCAGCGGGCCATCCTGAGCGAGCATGGCATGCTGGGGCGGGCCTATGGCGATGCCGATCTGGCGCATGACATCCGGCTCGCCTGCCACGGCCTCGACACCAACGACAACGATTTCGTCATCGGGCTCGTCGGCCGCGACCTGCATCCGCTCTCCCACCTGATCCAGGCCATGCGCCGGACCACGCAGACCTCGCAGTACATCGAGCGCCTCGGCCCCTTCTTCGTGGGCCACGTCCTCTGGCAAAGCGCCAGCCGCTAGCCCTGCAACACGGCCTCAGATCTACTTCTTGCCGCAGCGGTTGTCAGCTCAGTACACGGCCTTCAGCCACGGAGGCACGATGAAGGTGGATACCATGATCATGGCCACGATGGCGGCATACTGGTTTGCGTCGATGATGCCACCGGCAAGCCCGATGCCGGCGAAGATCAGTCCCACCTCTCCGCGCGGCACCATCCCGACTCCTACCGGCCAGCGCCGCACGCCGCTCTGGTACACGGCGAGCCCCGCCGCAAGCTTGGTGACCACCGCCACGGCGGTGAGAAGGCTGGCCAGGGCGAGTCCTGCCCAGCCTTGAGATCCGAAGGGATTGAACGTGCCCGGCTCGACCTTCATGCCTACGGTCACGAAGAAGACCGGGACGAGGAGATCGGCGACTGGCTTGAGCGCCTCCTCGATGTGGACGCGCCGTTCGGTCTTCGTCAGGACGAGTCCCGCGGCGAAGGCTCCGATGATCGTGGCGAGCCCTATGGTTTCCGCTAGCGCGGCCAGCAGCGCGCAGAATGCCATTGAGACGACGACGAGGCCTCCGCGCACCCGCATGAGCCCGACCCAGGCGAGCAGAGTGGGAGCGAACCGGATGCCGACGGCGATGGCAAGGACGACGAAGGCAAGCGCCTTGACGAGGATCACGCCGACGGTCCAGGCTCCGAACCCTCCGGCCTGGACGAGGCCCATGACCACTGCGAGGATGACCAGCCCCAGGATATCGTCGATCACCGCCGCCCCCAGGAGCACCTTGGCGGCGGCGTCTTGCAGTCGCCCGATGTCTGCGAGGACCCTCGCGGTGATGCCCACGCTGGTCGCGGTGAGTGTGGCCCCGATGAAGACGGCGGTGACCGACGGCATCCCCCACCACTCGGCGAGCCAATATCCGAGAAAGAACGGGCAGGCGATGCCCACCAGGGCCACCACCGTGGACTGGGGGCCAGCCCGCAGGAGCCCACCCAGATCCGACTCGAGCCCGACCTCGAAAAGCAGAACGATCACGCCGAGCTCGGCGAGGATGGTCAGGGCATCCGATTCCTGCACCAGTCCGAGGACCCCGGGTCCGATCAATACGCCTGCCAGAAGCTCGCCGAGCACGGCTGTCTGACCGAGGCGCTCCATCGCCTCGGCCGCCAGCTTGGCGGCCAGCCATACAATCACGAGACCGAGAAGGAGATCGGTGAAATGCAGGGATCAATTGCCCCTGGGAAAAGGGATCACGGCAGCCAGAGAAGGAGCAGCTTGGAGCCGAAGATCAGACACCATGCGATCACGAGCATCGCAAGGCTCACCACGAGACCCTCCCAACCTTCCTTCACTTTCATAGGTATAGCCCTCCGCAGGACAGAGAGAAGAGGCGCCGCCGTACCGACGGCGGGGCGGGACGCGGAGGCGAGAGGGCTGACTAGTGGTCTTCGGAGGACGGGCCGGAATCTGACGGCGCGTGCGGAGGACGCCGAAGCGGCGTGAAGTGATCTCGCCGGTCGCGGGTCATCGGAGGCGTGTGAAGCGGGGAGCGGAGAAGGACTTCAGGCTGACCGTGCGCGGGGACGTGGGTGAGAGCGGTGTCGACAGGGACGCTCTCCGGGCGAACGCGATCCGCATGAACCACATCGACCGAACCATCCATGAATTGAACTGCGCCAGGCATCAAGGGGTTGGCGAAGTCGAGCGCGAGATACAGGACGAGGAGAAACACGAAGCAGCGACCCTTCATGGGACGCATTATCGCCTATCTTTGAACGACAGTGTCAATTAGGTTGCTCGCCTCGGCCCGAGCGAAGCCCCGCCCCTCCCTCCGTCGCCTGCCACGCCGCCACATTCGCCTCGATCTGGCGCGCGTGGACCTCGAGATGCTCGGCGTAGATCCGAAGCCAGTCTTCCGCGGTATAACGACCCGACTCCGTGTGGCGGCCCTCGCGCTGCCAGGCGCCGTCGGGAAGCTGGCGCAGGAGGGCTACGGTATTGGCGCGGACGGCGTCGACTGTTGCCAGGGCCGGTTCGAGGGGATGCTTGTGGTAATCAAGGGTCACGGCCCAGCGGGCTTCGTGGTAGCCGACGATGAGCGGCTCCTTCTCGCTGGCCAGATAGCGGATGCGGGCGGCGGCATTGGTCTCGGCGTCTGCGCAGTGGACGACGACTTCGTGGGCCGACCATTCGCCCTCCTTGGGGCGCCACTGACGGGCCTCGGTGGGCACGGTGGCGAGGACGGCACGCAGTCGCGCCGGGCCCGAGGCGTACTGCTCGATTAGCGAGTCGCGCTCGGCGCGGGTCAGCGGCATCAGGCCAATGGAGCGGGGAGGTCGGAGCGGCCCATGAGATAGAGATCGGCTCCGCGGGCGGCGCTCCGGCCTTCGGCGATGGCCCAGACGATGAGCGATTGGCCGCGCTGCATGTCGCCCGCGGTGAACACGCCGGGCACGCTGGTCATCCAGTTGGCATCCCGCCAGACATTGCCGCGCTCGGTGAGCTTGACGCCGAGCTGCTCGAGCATGCCGGGACGCTCGGGGCCGATGAAGCCCATGGCCAGCAGGGCCAGCTCGCAGGGCAGGATGAACTCGGAGCCCGGGACTTCCTTGAAGGTGAGCCGGCCGCCGTCATTGGTCAATTCGACGCGCGCGACCTCGAGCGCTTTGAGCCGGCCCCCTTCGTCCCCGATGAACCGCTTGGTCGAGACCGAGTAGACGCGCTCGCCGCCTTCTGCATGTGCCGCGGAGACCCGGTAGACGTTCGGCCACTGGGGCCAGGGATTCTCGGGGAGCCGGCTCTCGGGTGGACGCGGCAGGATCTCGAACTGATGCACTGAGAGCGCGCCCTGGCGGTGCACGGTGCCCAGACAGTCGGCGCCCGTGTCGCCGCCTCCGATGATCACGACCCGCTTGCTCTCGGCCGAGATGAACCGCTCCTCCGGGACCGCTTCGCCCTCGCAGCGACGGTTCTGGAGCGTCAGGTACTCCATCGCGAAGTGGATGCCCTGGAGCTCGCGCCCGGGAATGGGCAGGTCGCGCGGCGCGCAGGCGCCGCCGGTGAGGATCAGGGCGTCGAACTCCTCCCTGAGATGCTCGATCGTGACATTGACGCCCACATGCGCATTGGTCACGAAGCGGACGCCCTCGGCCTCGAGCTGGGCGAGCCGCCGGTCGAGCACGCGCTTCTCCATCTTGAACTCGGGGATGCCGTAGCGGAGCAGCCCCCCGATCCGGTCGTCCCGCTCGAAGACCGTCACCCAGTGGCCCGCGCGATTGAGCTGCTGGGCGGCGGCCAGTCCCGCCGGTCCCGAGCCCACGACGGCCACCTTCTTGTTGGTGCGCACGGCCGGCGGTTCGGGCTCGGTCCAGCCCTCCTCGAAGGCGCGGTCGATGATGGCGAGCTCGATGGCCTTGATGGTCACCGGGTCGTCGTTGATGCCGAGCACGCATGAGCCCTCGCAGGGGGCGGGGCAAAGCGTGCCAGTGAACTCCGGAAAATTATTGGTGGCGTGCAGCCGATCGATGGCCTCGCGCCACTTGTCCCGGTAGACGAGGTCGTTCCAGTCGGGGATGAGATTGCCGAGCGGGCAGCCCTGGTGACAGAAGGGAATGCCGCAGTCCATGCAGCGGGCGCCCTGCTTCTGCAGTTTGTCCGTGGGCCACGGGAGCATGACCTGTCGCCAGTCCCGGACCCGCTCCCCGACGGGCCGGTAGGACTGCTTGTCGCGCTTGTACTCCAGAAAGCCGGTGACCTTGCCCATTGTTCCTTTCTGCAGTCTCCTCGAGAGCCGCCGATTGAAGCTTGCGTCGTCGGCTGACCCGTGTTCGAGCGCCGGCTTCGCCGGCGCAACCTGTCTCTTTTTTGGGGGGAGGCTTCGGAAGGGGGGCGCAGCCCCCCTCCGAGTTTACCCGTGGGCGCTCGCCATGATGGCGTCGTCCATCGACATGCCGGTCTCCTGCGCCTTCTTCATCGCCGCCAGCACGCGCTTGAAGTCCTTCGGGATGATCTTGATGAACTTCTGCTGCGTCCTTTCCCAGTCCACGAGCAGGCGGGCCGCGACCGGGCTCTGGGTATGGCGGATATGGCGCGACAGGAGATCCTTGACCAGCTCGACGTCCTCGATGTCCAGGAGCGCCTCGAGATCCACCATGCCCAGATTGCAGCGGCGCTTGAAATCGCCGTCTTCGTCGAGCACGAAGGCCAGGCCGCCCGACATGCCGGCCGCGAAGTTGCGCCCGGTCCGGCCGATGACGACCACGCGGCCGCCGGTCATGTACTCGCAGCCGTGGTCGCCCACGCCCTCCACCACGGCCAGCGCGCCGCTGTTCCTCACCGCGAAGCGCTCCCCGGCCACGCCGCGGAAATAGGCTTCGCCGCTCGTCGCGCCGTAGAGGACGACGTTGCCGACGAGGATGTTCTCCTCGGCCACGAACGTGGCCTCGCGGGGCGGAAAAACGATGATCTTGCCGCCGGAGAGCCCCTTGCCGATGTAGTCGTTGGAGTCACCCTCGAGGGTGAGCGTGATGCCGCGCGGCACGAAGGCGCCGAAGCTCTGGCCGGCGGAGCCCGTGAAGTGTATGCGGATCGTGTCGTCGGGCAGCCCGTCGGCGCCGTACCGCGAGGTGATCTCGGAGCCCAGGATGGTGCCGACGGTGCGGTTGACGTTCCGGATCGGCAACCGGATGTCGATCGGCTCTCGCCGCTCGAGCACCGGCTGGCACATGGGCACGAGCGTGGTCATGTCCAGCGACCGCTCGAGGCCGTGGTCCTGCTCGACGACCTTGCGGATGGCCACCTCGGGCCCGACGGGGGGCCGAAAGAGGATGGTGGAGAGGTCGAGCCCCCGCGCCTTCCAGTGATCCACGGCGGGCGTGACGTCGAGCCGGTCCACCCGGCCGATCATCTCCGCCATGGTGCGGAAGCCGAGCCGGGCCATGTACTCCCGCACTTCCTCCGCGAGGTAGCGGAAGAAGCTCTCGACGAACTCGGGCTTGCCGGTGAACTTGGCCCGCAGCTTGGGGTCCTGGGTGGCGATGCCCACGGGGCAGGTGTTCAGATGGCAGACGCGCATCATGATGCAGCCCATCACCACCAGCGGCGCCGTCGAGAAGCCGTACTCCTCCGCGCCCATGAGCGCCGCGATGACGACATCGCGCCCGGTTTTCATCTGCCCGTCCACCTGGACGATGATCCGGTCGCGCAGCTTGTTCATCACCAGCACCTGCTGGGTCTCGGCCAGTCCGAGCTCCCACGGCGTGCCGCCGTGCTTGATCGAGGTAAGCGGCGAGGCGCCCGTGCCGCCATCGTGGCCGGAGATGAGCACGACGTCGGAATGGGCCTTGGCGACGCCGGCCGCAACGGTCCCCACGCCGACCTCAGAGACGAGCTTGACGCTGATCCGCGCCTTGGGATTGCCATTCTTGAGATCGTGGATGAGCTGCGCCAGGTCCTCGATCGAGTAGATGTCGTGATGGGGCGGCGGCGAGATGAGTCCCACGCCCGGCGTGGAGTGGCGGACCCGCGCGATCCAGGGGTAGACCTTGTGGCCGGGGAGCTGGCCGCCCTCGCCGGGCTTGGCGCCCTGGGCCATCTTGATCTGCAGGTCGTCGGCGTTCATCAGGTACTCGCTGGTGACGCCGAAGCGCCCCGAGGCGACCTGCTTGATCGCGCTCCGCCGCGAATCTCCGTTGGCGTCGGGGATATAGCGGGCGGCGTCCTCGCCGCCCTCGCCCGTATTGGACTTGCCGCCCAGCCGGTTCATCGCGATGGCGAGCGTCTCGTGCGCCTCCTGGCTGATGGAGCCATAGGACATGGCGCCCGTCGCGAAACGCTTGAGGATGGTCTCGACGGGCTCGACCTCCTCGATCGGAACGGGCGCGGCGGCGGGCTTGAAGTCGAAGAGGCCGCGCAGCGTGGCGTGGTTGCGGCTTTGATCGTCCACGAGCCGCGTGTACTCCTTGAAGATCTTGTACTGGCCGCTCTGCGTGGCGTGCTGCAGCTTGAAGACGGTTTCCGGATTGAAGAGATGGTACTCGCCATCCCGGCGCCACTGGTACTCGCCGCCCCAGTCGAGCTCGGGCGGGCCCACGGGCCGATCGGGGTAGGCGCGGTGGTGGCGCGCCAGCACCTCCTGGGCCACGATGTCGATGCCGACGCCGCTGATGCGCGAGGTCGTCCAGGTGAAGTACCGATCGATCAGCTCCTTGTTGAGCCCGATGGCCTCGAAGATCTGGGCGCCCCGGTAGGACTGGATGGTGGAGATCCCCATCTTCGAGATGACCTTGAGGATCCCCTTGTTGAGCGCCTTGATGTAGTTCTTGACCGCCGTCTTGTGGTCGAGCCCCGGCAGCAGCCCCTGCCGGATCATGTCGTCCAGCGTCTCGAAGGCGAGGTACGGATTGATGGCGCCCGCGCCGTAGCCTAGCAGCAGCGCCATGTGATGCACCTCGCGCGGCTCCCCCGTCTCGATGATGAGGCCGATCTTGACGCGGCTGCCCTCGCGGATTAGGTGGTGATGCACGCCCGAGGTGGCGAGGAGCGCAGGGATCGGGGCGTGCTGCGGATCCACGCCGCGATCCGAGAGAATCACATAGCTATAGCCTTCGGCCACGGCCCGGCTGGCCTGCCGGCACAGCTCCTCGACCGCCTTGGCGAGTCCGGCGCCGCCCGCGGACACCGGGAACAACATCGAGATCGTCTTGGCCTTGAACCCCGGCAGCTCCACGTGGCGGATCCGGGCCAGCTCCTCGTTGTGGAGGATCGGCGTCTTGAGCTTGATCTGGCGGCAGGCCTCGGGCGTGGGCTCGAGCAGATTACCCTCCTGACCGATCGTGGTCGCGATCTGCGTGACCAGCTCCTCGCGGATGCCGTCGAGCGGCGGGTTGGTCACCTGCGCGAAGAGCTGCTTGAAGTAGTCATAGAGCAGCCGCGGCCGGTCCGAGAGCACGGCCAGCGAGGTATCGGTGCCCATCGAGCCCACCGGCTCCTCGCCGGCGGTGGCCATGGGGCGGAGTAGGATGCGGAGATCCTCGTGCGTATAGCCGAAGATCTGCTGGCGCTCCAGCACGGTATCGTGATCGGGCTCGGGCACGTGCGGCGGCGCGGGCAGGCTCTCGAGCGGCTTGAGATAACTCTTGAGCCATTCACCATACGGATGCTGGCCGGCGTAGATCTGCTTGAGCTCGGCGTCGTCGACGATCCGGCCCTGGGCCGTGTCCACGAGGAAGATGCGGCCGGGGTGCAGGCGCTCCTTGAGCAGGACGCGCTCGGGCGGGATGTCGAGCACGCCCACCTCGGAGGCCATGACCACCAAGCCGTCCTTCGTCACGTAGTAACGCGAGGGGCGCAGGCCGTTGCGGTCCAGCACGGCGCCGACCACGGTGCCGTCGGTGAAGGCGATGGAGGCGGGCCCGTCCCAGGGCTCCATGAGACAGCCGTGGTACTCGTAGAACGCCTTGCGCTCCTCGCTCATGGACTCGTGCCCGCTCCACGCCTCGGGGATCATCATGAGCACGGCGAGCGGCAGCGGTCGGCCCGCCATCACGAGGAACTCGAGCACGTTGTCGAAGATGGCCGAGTCGCTGCCGCCCTCGATCACGATGGGGAGGATCTTCTTGAGATCGTCGCCCAGCAGCTGCGAGCGGCACAGCGCCTCGCGCGCGCGGATCCAATTGATGTTGCCCCGCAGCGTGTTGATCTCCCCGTTGTGGGCGATGTAGCGGTAGGGATGGGCGAGCGGCCACGACGGGAAGGTATTGGTCGAGAAGCGCTGGTGGACGAGCGCCAGGGCCGAGTCGACCAGGGGATCCGTCACGTCGGGGAACATGGTCTCGATCTGGTCCGCCGAGAGCATGCCCTTGTAGATCAGCGTGTTCGCCGAGAGGCTCGGCAGGTAGAAAAACCGCTTCTCGCCGAGGCTCGAGTCCCAGACGGCGTGCTCCACCCGCTTGCGGATGACGTAGAGCTTGCGCTCGAAGGCCGCGCGGTCGGGCACCGATGGGCCGCGCTCGATGAAGATCTGGCTGAAGACGGGCTCGACCGAGCGCGCCGTCGGCCCCACCGGCGAGTGGTCGGTGGGGACCTGGCGCCAGCCGAGCAGGGCCTGCCCTTCCTCGCTGATGATCTCGGCGAAGATGCGCCGGCATTCCTCGGCCTGCTTCGGGTCGCGGGGGAGAAAGACCAGGCCGGCGCCGTACTGCCCGGGGGCGGGGAGCGTGATGCCCAGGCGACCGCATTCCCGGCTGAGGAAGGCATGGGGGATCTGGATGAGGATGCCGGCGCCGTCCCCGGTATTGATCTCGCAGCCGCAGGCTCCGCGGTGCAGGAGGTTCTTGAGGACGGTGAGCGCCTGGCTCACGATGGCGTGGGAGCGCCGGCCCTTGATGTCCACGACGAAGCCCACGCCGCAGGCGTCGTGCTCGTGGGAAGGATCGTAGAGGCCCTGCGCCGGCGGCAGCCCCGGATCCATCGTCGCCATTGACTCTCCCCCGCGGCCCAACCCCGGCCGCTCAACTTGTGAACTGACCGAACAATGTCCGGCTTTGACGGATGAGCCTACACCGATCCGGAGCATTAGCCAAGCCTAAAATTGACGAAACATTGCATTAGCCATACTAATAGTGTAAAGTGGGCTTGTGAACCTCGACACCCTCCGCCTCTACTGCGACGTCGTGCGGCTGCGGAGCGTCTCGCGCGGCGCGGCCGCCAGCAGCGTCTCCCAGTCCGCCGCCAGCCAGGCCATCCGGCAGCTTGAAGCCGAGCTCGATGTCGCCCTGTTCGATCGCTCGCGGCGGCCGCTCCAGGCGACCGAGCAGGGAGAGGCCTTCTACGAGGCCTGCCGGAAGTTGCTCGAGGGCTTCGACAAGGCCCGCGCTGACCTCGCCGCCTCGCGCGAGCGGGTGGAGGGGATGGTGCGGGTGGCGGCGATCTACTCGGTCGGCCTGCACGATATGAGCCGCCATATGCAGCCCTTCATGGCCGCCTATCCCCAGGCGCGCGTGCTGCTCGAGTGCCTGCATCCCCACAAGGTGGTCGACGCGGTGCTCAATGACGAGGCCGACGTGGGCATCCTGTCCTATCCGACGGCGACCCGCGCGCTCACCGTCCTGCCGCTCCGGTCGGAGCCCATGGCGCTGGTCGCGCACCCCTCGCACCGGCTCGCCCACCGTCGACGGGTGAGCCCGGAAGACCTCAACGGGGAGAAGTTCGTCGCCTTCGACCATGATCTGGCCATCCGCAAGGCGATCGATCGGGCCCTCAAGCAGCACGGCGTCAAGGTGGAGGTGGTGATGGAGTTCGACAATGTCGAGACCATCAAGCAGGCCATCGGCATCAACGCGGGCGTGAGCATCCTGCCGCGACCGACCGTACTCAAGGAAGTCAGCGCCCGGTCGCTCGCCGCGGTGCCGCTGGCCCTCGATGGGCTGGTGAGGCCCATTGGGATCATCCATCGGCGCGGCAAGCAGCTGACGCCCGCCGTCGCCGCCTTCATCGATCTGCTCCGCAAAGCCGACGCCGATGGGGTCAGGTCTTGAAATACGACATTTGCTGACAACGCGCGCATTGTCACTGAATGTTGCATTTCAAGACCTGAGCCCATACGGTAGAGGCCATGAACGTGACCCGCTTCCTGAGCCGCTCGGGCATCCGCGTGTATCAGATGCCCGTCGAGACCTTTCCGGGCCACGTCAACAATATCTACCTGATCCTCGATGGCGACCTGGTCACCCTCTTTGACGTGGGCTCAGGCACCCCGGACTCCATCGAGGGGCTGCAGGCGCGGATGGCGGAGGTGCGCGAGCGCTTCGGCGAGTCCGCGCGGCTCGAGGCTGTCCAGCACGTGGTGATCAGCCATGCCCACATCGACCACTTCGGCTGGGTGGGGCACTTCGCGCGCAATACCGAGGCCACGGTCTACGTGCATGAGCTCGACGCGCGCGTGCTCAATAACTTCGAGGAGCGCATCGTGCTGGCCTCCAAGGACATGCGGGTCTTCCTCGAGCGCTCGGGCGTCAAGCCCGCGGTGCGCGCGGCGCTCGAAGAGATGTATCGGTTCTCGAAGAGCTTCTTCAAGTCGGTGGAGATCGATCGCGTGCTCCGCGACCGCGACACGATCATCAACGGCTACCGCGTCCACCACACGCCGGGCCATTGCCCCGGGCAGATCTGCCTCGAGGTGGACGATCTGCTCTTCACCGCGGATCACGTGCTGTCCCGCATCACGCCCCATCAATCACCGGCCGCCATCACCGCCTTCTGCGGGCTCGAGATGTACTTGCAGTCGCTGGACAAGGTGCGGGCGCTGGCCGGGGTGAGCATGTCGCTGCCCGGCCACGAGGCGCCCATCCCGGATCTGACGGCGCGCATCGACGGCATCGTCGCCCATCATGACAAGCGGCTGAATCAGGTGCTCGAGATCTGCGGCGAGGCGATGTCGCTGGCGGAGGTCTCCAAGCATCTCTTCGGCCGCAAGGACGGTTACACGCGCCTGCTCGCCCTCGAGGAGGCGGGCGCCCACGTGGAGTATCTCTTCCAGCGGGGCGAGCTGCGCATCGCCAACCTCGAGGACGTCACCCGCGAGGACAATCCCGTGATCCGTTACGAAGCGCGACGCGGAGCCGCCGCGTGAGCGCTCCGACCGGCGCTAGCCTGATCGTCGCCGCCAGCGAGGCGGACTCGAACCTCTACTACGCCTGCCGCTTCCTGGCCCCCGATCCCTTCGTGTATCTCGAGGTGGGCGGCCGCAAGATCCTCCTCATGTCGGACCTCGAGGTGGATCGCGCTCGGGCGCAGGCGCGGGTGGACGAGGTGCTCTCGCTCTCCGAATGGGAGGCCAAGGCCAAGCAGCGGTGGGCGCAGCCGCGGCTCACCGACACCGTGAGCCTTCTGCTCGAGGGCTATGGCGTGACGGCCGTCGAAGTGCCGGCGGATTTTCCATTGGAATCGGCCGATCGCTTGCGCGAGCGCGGCGTCACCGTGACAGCGCGCCCCCATCCGTTCTTCCCTCAGCGGCTCATCAAGACGGCCGAGGAAGTGGCCGCCATCGAGCAAACGCAGCGTCATACCGAAGCGGCCCTCGAGGCGGCGTTGAACGTGCTGAGAGCGAGCGAGGTTCGTGGCGATGCGGTGCTCTGGAAGGGCCGGCCCCTCACCAGCGAGGACCTCAAGAAAGTCGTCAACGTCACGCTCATGGAGCATGACTGCATCGCCCAGCACACCATCATCGCCTGCGGCGAGCAGGGGGTGGATCCGCATAATCAGGGCTCGGGTCCCATCCGTCCCAACCAGGGCATCATCTTCGACATCTTCCCGCGCTCCTCCGAGACCCGGTACTTCGCCGACATGACCCGCACGGTAGTCAAGGGCAAGGCCACCGACGAGCTCAGGCAAATCTACGAGGCGGTGCTCGCTGCGCAGCTGCGGGGGATCGAGCTGATCCGGGCGGGGGCGTCGGGAGCGGCCGTGCATACCGAGGTCAGCCGGGTCCTCGAGTCCCGTGGCTACGCGACCGGAGTGGTCAACGGCCGGAACCAGGGCTTCTTCCACGGCACCGGCCACGGCGTGGGGCTCGACATTCACGAGCCTCCGCGGGTGAGTCGAATGGATCAGCGGCTCGAAGCGGGCCAGGTCGTGACGGTGGAACCCGGGCTCTACTATCCCGGCCGGGGAGCGGTTCGGATCGAGGACATGGTGCTGGTGGAGCCTGACGGCTGCCTGAACCTCACCCGGGCGCCCAAGACGGAGCTGCTCGAGCTCTGAGCCGCGCGCGAGCGGCGCGGTCGGGCGGTCTGACCGCGGACAACCTTGCTTCTCTTCAAGCGTTTGGGTAGCATGGGCGGTGGAGTGTCTCGCCTCTGATGAGGGTTTCCAGAGCCAGGGCAACCGGGGTCACTCCGCTCCGAAACCGAATGTGCGCAGGATGTTCCCGGCAATCCTGACGCTGGCCGGGAGGGTGCCATGAGCGAGCTCGACGAAGAATACTCGGCGGCGCTGGAGGGCGATTTTGGCGAGATCAAAGGGGCCCTCCTCAACGACACGATTCGCACGCTCGATCCCGAGGAGCCGGTGTGCGTGGACGCCGCGATCACAGTGAAGGAGGCCGTCGCGCGGATGACGGCAGCGCGCCGCGCCGCGGTGCTGATCGTGGACGGCAAGGGGCGACTCGAGGGCATCTTCACCGAGCGCGACGTGCTGACGCGCGTGGTGGCGGCGGGGCTGCCTGCGGACAAGACGCCGATCGGCCAGGTGATGACGCGAAATCCGGACGCGCTGTCGCCGGGAGATCGGGTCGCGTACGCGGTGAACCGGATGAGCGTGGCGGGGTACCGGACGATTCCCCTGGTGGATGCCGACAAGCGGCCGGTCGGAGTCGTGACGGTGAGCCATTTCATCAAGTGGATGGCGGATCTCTTCCCCGAGGCCGTCCTGAACCTCCGGCCGGGGGACGTCATCAAGCGGCCGTCGGAAGTGGACTCGGGGTAGCGGTTCGAAGCGAGGAAAGGAACGAGACCGATGAGTGAAGCGGTAGTGCCCGTTACGGGAGCCCAGAAGCCCCGCCGCACGCTGACGCGGGCCGTGATCCGGTTCGCGGGCGATTCCGGCGACGGTATGCAGGTGACGGGCGAGCAGTTCACGACCGAGGCGGCATGGGCGGGCAATGACATCTCCACCCTGCCCAATTTCCCCGCCGAGATCCGCGCGCCGGCCGGCACCCTGTTCGGCGTGTCGAGCTTCCAGCTTCAGTTCGGGAGCCAGCGGGTGCACACGCCCGGTGACCAGCTCGACGCGCTGGTGGCGATGAACCCGGCGGCGCTCAAGGTCCATCTGGTCGACCTCAAAACGGGCGGCATCCTGATCGTGAACACGGCGGCCTTCGATCAGCGCAACCTCGAGAAGGCGGGCTATCAGAAGAATCCGCTGGAGGACGCGGGACTGGGCGAAAAGTATCGCCTGTATCAGGTGGACATCAGCAGCATGACGAAGAAAGCGCTCGAGGACCTGCCGCTCAACGCCAAGGAGAAGGAGCGCTGCAAGAACTTCTTCGCGCTGGGCCTTGTCTCGTGGATCTACACGCGCCCGCTCGACCCGACCCTCGACGCGATCAAGAAGCGCTTCGCCAAGAATCCGGCCTTCGTCGAGGCGAATACTCGGGTGCTCAAGGCCGGCCACGCCTTCGGCGAGACCGCCGAGATGTTCGCCGAGCACTACGGCATCGAGGCGGCGGAGATGCCCGCCGGCATCTACCGCAGCATGACCGGCAACCGGGCGTTGGCCTGGGGCCTGCTGGCGGCCGCGGAGCGCACCCAGATCCCCATCGTCTTCGGGGCGTATCCGATCACGCCGGCCAGCAGCATTCTGGAAGAGCTGGCGATGCACAAGCGCTTCCGCGTGCGGACCTTCCAGGCGGAGGACGAGATCGCCGCCGTGACCTCGGCGATCGGCGCCGCGTTCGGTGGCTGCATCGGCGTGACGGCATCGAGCGGCCCGGGCATCGCGCTCAAGGGCGAGGCGATCGGCCTCGCGGTCATGGCCGAGCTGCCGCTGGTGATCTTCGACATCCAGCGCGGCGGGCCCAGCACCGGCCTGCCGACCAAGACCGAGCAGGCGGACCTGATGCAGGCGCTGTACGGTCGCAATAGCGAATCACCCGTGGTCGTGCTGGCGCCGCAAACGCCGGGCGACTGCTTCTACATCGCCTACGAGGCGGTGCGCATCGCCATCAAGTACATGGTGCCCGTGATCGTGCTCAGCGACGGTTACCTGGCCAATGGCTCGGAGCCGTGGCTGATCCCGGACGTCAAGACGCTGCCGGACATCGAGATCAAGTTCCGGACCGAGGTCGAGGGTTTCGCGCCCTACCTCCGGGACGCCGCGACTCTGGCCAGGCCGTGGGTGCGCCCCGGCACGCCCGGCCTCGAGCATCGCATCGGCGGCATCGAGAAGCAGGACGTGACGGGCAATATCTCCTACGACGCGGAGAATCACGACCACATGGTCCGGACCCGCGCCGAGAAGGTGCGCCGCGTGGCCCAGGAGATCGCGCCCACCCAGATCAATGGGCCGGCCAGCGGCGAGGTGCTCGTGGTGGGCTGGGGCGGCACGTACGGCGCCATCACAGCGGCCGTGGAGGAGGCGCAGATCGAGGGCAAGGCGGTCGCCTCGGTGCATCTCCGTCACCTGAACCCGCTGCCGCCCGACCTGGGGCAGATCATGCAACAGTACCGGCGCGTGCTGGTCCCGGAGATCAACAGCGGCCAGCTGGTGCGGGTCCTCCGCGCCGAGTACCTCGTGGACGCGGTGGGCTACAACCGCGTGGGCGGCATGCCGCTGGCGAGCCAGGACATCCTCGAGGCCATCAATCAACTGCTGGAGGCGAAGCGGTGAGCACGGTCAAGGGAGCGCCCGAGGCTGCCCAGGGCGGCGGGCCGAAATATACTAAGAAGGACTTCGAGTCCGACCAGGACGTGCGGTGGTGCCCGGGCTGTGGCGACTACGCCATCTTGAGCGCGATCCAGAAGAGCATGCCTGAGCTGGGCATCCCGAAGGAAGACATCGTGTTCATCTCGGGGATCGGCTGCTCGAGCCGCTTCCCGTACTACATGAACACCTACGGCTTTCACACGATCCACGGCCGCGCGCCGGCCATCGCCACCGGGCTCAAGCTGGCGCGGCCCGAGCTCAAGGTCTTCGTCGTCACGGGTGATGGCGACGGTCTGAGCATCGGCGGCAACCACCTGCTGCATGTCCTGCGGCGGAACGTGGACGTCACTATCTTATTGTTCAACAACCGGATCTACGGCCTCACCAAGGGCCAGTACTCCCCCACAAGCGAGCAGGGGAAAGTCACCAAGTCCACGCCCATGGGGTCGGCGGACCGGCCGGTGAGCCCGTGCTCGTTCGCCCTGGCCGCAGGGGCGACCTTCGTCGCGCGCACGCTCGACCGGAACATCGCCCACATGGAGGCGACGCTCAAGCGGGCCGCGAATCACAAGGGCGCCGCCTTCGTCGAGATCCTCCAGAACTGCAACGTGTACAACGACCTGGCGTGGAACGCGCTGTACGACCGAGAGTCGAAGATCCAGTACGAGCTCAAGCTCGAGCACGGCAAACCGCTGCTCTTCGGCCCCGTGGACGACAAGCGCGGTCTCGTGCTCGAGGGTGTCAAGCCCAAGGTGGTCAAGGTCAAGGACGTGCCCGAGCAGGCGCTCTGGGTCCACGACGAGACGGACCGGGGCACCGCGCTGATCCTGGCCCAGCTCTGGGCGCCGGAGTATCCGATCCCACTGGGCGTGCTGGCCGCCACCTCGGGCGAGCACACCTACGAGGACATCGTCTTCCAGCAGGAGCAGCGGTCGATCTCCGAGCGCGGTCCGGGAGACATCGCCAAGCTGCTGATGTCGGGTGAGACCTGGAAGATCGGGGCATCATAAGCCGGGTGGCGTGAGCGATTGCCGATCGCCGGCCCTCCCTCGGGGGCCGGCGCTCTTTTGTGTGGCACCGTCCGTGCGTCGGGATTCCTGACATGGCGCTGACCCCAGACTTCCTCCGCCGTCTCGAGCTCATCGTGGGCTCCCAAGGCGTGATCAGCACCGCCGAGGGCCGGCTGACCTACGAAGCGGACATGCACACGTTCTACCGCGGCGCGCCGGATGCGGTGGCGCTGCCGCGCAGCGCCGAGCAGGCGGCCGAGATCGTCCGGCTCTGCCGCCGCGAGCGGGTGCCTGTCGTGCCGCGCGGATCGGGCACGGGGCTGATCGGCGGCGCCATGGCGCCGGTGGGCGGCGTGATGGTGTCCATGAACCGGATGAACCGCGTGCTGGAGTTGGACCTTCCCAATCGCTGCGCGACGGTGGAGCCCGGCCTGATCAACCTCTGGCTCAGCAACGCAACCCGTCCCCACGGCTACTACTTCGCGCCGGATCCGTCGAGCCAGATGGTGTCCTCCATCGGGGGCAATGCCTCGACCAATGCCGGCGGGCCGCATTGCCTCAAGTACGGCATCACGGTGAATCACGTGCTGGGACTTCAAGTCGTGACCGGCGCCGGCGAGCTGCTCTGGCTGGGAGGCAAGGTCCAGGAGCGGCCCGGCTATGACCTGCGCGGGGTCGCGGTCGGGGGAGAGGGCACCCTGGGGCTGGTGACGGCCGTGATCGTGCGGCTCTTGCACGTCCCCGAAGGCGTCAAGACGGCGCTGGCCTCGTTCCCCAGCATCGAGAGCGCGTCCGAGACGGTGTCGGCGATCATCGGAGCGGGCATCATCCCCTCGGCGCTCGAGATGCTGGATCAGGCCATGGTCCGCGCGATCGAGGAAGGCATCGGCGCCGGCTATCCGCAGGGCGCCGCCGCGGTGCTCTTGATCGAGCTCGACGGGCCCGTGGCCGAGATCGAGGCGCAGTCTCTGCGCATCGAGGAGATCTGCCGTCAGCGCGGCGCGCTGGACATCCACGTGGCTCGGAACGATGCCGAGCGGGCGCTGCTCTGGAAGGGCAGGAAGGAAGCCGCCGGTGTCATCGGGCGCATGACGCCCAACTGGCTGCTCCAGGACGCCGTCGTGCCGCGCTCCAAGCTGCCCCAGATCATGAGCGAGCTGCTGGCCATCAGCGCCCGGCACGGCCTGCTCATCACCAATGTCTTCCATGCGGGCGACGGCAATCTCCACCCGATCATCTGTTACGACGATCGCGTGCCTGGGGAGCTCGAGCGCGCCAAGCGGGTGAACGAGGAATTGCTGCACGCCTGCCTGGCGCTCGGCGGCACCGTCACCGGCGAGCACGGCGTCGGTCTCGACAAGGCCGGGAATCTGCCGCTGCAGTTCGGCGAGGCCGATCTCAATTTCATGGCGCGTCTGCGTCGGGTCTTCGATCCCGACACGATCATGAACCCCGGCAAGCTCCTGCCCGACCATCCCGCCTGCGGTGAAGGGTTCCGCCCCGGACCGGCGCGGCTGCCCAGTGGGGCATGGGTGTAGCGCTGTGGCCGTGAGCGCTCAAAGCCTGGCCTCGGGACTGGCCGAGATTGTCGGCGCGGGCCACGTGCTCGACGGCGCCGCGGCCGCCGCGCTCGGCGCGGTGGACGGCGTCGCCCCGCGCTGGGTTGCCAAACCCGGCAGCGTCGATGAGGTGAGCCACGTTCTCGCATTGGCCTCCGCGGAAGGGTTGGCTGTGGCGCCGCGGGGCAGCGGCACGAGTACGGCGCTGGGCAACGCGCCGCGCCGGCTCGATCTGGTGCTCGATCTCACGGGCCTCACGGCCGTGCTTGAGTATGTGCCGGAGGACATGGTCGCGACGGTGCAGTGCGGGCTCGGGCTCGGCGAGCTGAACCGGAAGCTCGGCGAAAAGGGACAACGGCTGGCTCTGGATCCGCTCGCCGGCGATGAGCGCACGGTGGGCGGAGTTCTGGCGACGAACGCCAGCGGGCCACTCCGCTTTCGCTATGGCACCGGCCGCGATCTGCTCCTCGGTATCCGCTTCGTCCAGGCGGACGGCATCATCACCTGGGGGGGCTCCAAGGTGGTCAAGTCGGTGAGCGGCTACGACGTGCCCAAGCTCATGGTGGGCTCGCTCGGCAGCCTCGGCGTCATGGTGGACGCGACGCTCCGCCTGCACCCGCTGCCGGCGGCGACGGGGACGGTGGTCGCCGTCTGCGGGTCGTCTGCCGCGATGCAGGACCTTCTGGCCTCGCTGTTGGACAGCTCGCTCGAGCCCGATCGGATCGCCGCGCTGAACCACTGGAGATCAGGTGGCGGTCAGCCGTCTCCGGCGCTGCTGGTATCTTTTGGGAGCGTCCAGGAAGCCGTGCGGAGCCAAGGCCAGGCGCTGATTGATCTGGCGAATGGGCGGGGCACCGATGCCGAATGGGCGCCCGATACGGTCTGGGATGGACTGGGCCGGCAATTGCGTGATCCGGGGCAGGTGAGCTTCACCCTCGCGTGCGAGATCCGGCGAGTGGGCCAGTGGTTCGCCGAGATCGAGCGGCTGGCCGCGTCGTTGAGGACGGACGTCTCTATCACCGGCGAGGCCGGGAATGGCGTTCTGCACTGCTCGCTCCCTGCTGCGGCCGTCGAGCGGCCGGTCATTCGGGATCTGGTCCTGCCGCTGCGCCGGGGACTCGAAGCCGAGGGCGGCAGCCTGGTCATTGAGCGCATGCCGCCGGCGCTCAAGCGGAATCTCGACGTCTGGGGACCGGTGGCGGCCGATGCCCTGGCCCTCATGCGGCGGATCAAGCAGGAATTCGATCCCCGGGGAATTCTCAACCCGGGGCGCTTCGTGGGCGGGCTGTGAGTCGCATCGAGGCCGAACGGCTGGGCGCCTTCGAGGCCGAGGACGCGCCGTCGATGGACGGGCTGCGCGCCTGCGTCCACTGCGGCATCTGCCTGCCCCAGTGCCCGACCTATCGCGTATTGGGCGAGGAGATGGACTCTCCCCGCGGCCGGGTCTATCTGATGCGCGCGGCGGCCGAAGGGCGAACCGGATTGACGCCTGGCCTGGCGCGCCATCTGGACCTGTGTCTCGGCTGCCGGGCCTGCGAGACGGCCTGCCCGTCGGGGGTTCCGTTCGGCCAGCTCCTCGAGGCAACACGGGCTCAGCTCGAGCGCCAGGGCGTGCAGGCGCCCGCCACCGACCGCTCGACGCTCGACTTCGCGCTCAATCTCTTCCCGAGCCCGAGCCGGCTGGGTTCGCTTCTCGGCATGCTGCGGCTGTATCAATGGTCGGGCATGCAGGCAATCGTGCGCGGGCTCGGGCTTCTGGCGCCGTTCAGAAAGCTCCAGGCGATGGAAAGCCTGCTGCCGCGGCTGCCCGCGAGCCCGGCGCCGCTGCCCGAGCTCACGCTGGCCAGGGGCAGGCGGCGCGGGCGGGCGGGCCTCCTGCTCGGATGCGTTCAGCGCTTCTTCTATCCCGATGTCAATGCCGACACGGTGAGGCTGCTCTCGGCCGCGGGCTGGGAGGTCGTGGTGCCGCGGGAGCAGGAATGCTGCGGGGCACTTCATCTCCACGCCGGGCGGCTCGAAGAGTTCCGGGCGATGGCTGGCCGGCTCATGGGCGCCTTCGGGAGCGACCTGGATATCATCGTGACCAATGCCGCCGGCTGCGGCTCGGCGCTGAAGGAGTACGGGCACTGGCTCGAGGGGCCGGCGGCCGCCGCGTTCTCCGCGAAGGTGATGGACGTGAGCGAGGCGCTGGTCGAGGCGAAGCTGCCGCTGGGCGAGCTCAGGGAGACCGTGACGTATCACGATGCCTGCCATCTGGCCCATGGCCAGAAGGTGAGGAGACAGCCGCGAGAGCTGCTGAAGCGGATCCCGGGACTCACGCTCGTGGAGCTCGCCGACAGCGATCTGTGCTGCGGCAGCGCGGGGGTGTACAACCTGCTCGAGCCCGGGATCGCACAGGAGCTGGCGCGGCTCAAGGTTGAGCGGATCAAGGAGAGCGGGGCGCGCATCGTGGCGACCGGCAATCCCGGCTGCATCATGCAGATTGCCCAGCAGTGTCGCGCCGAGGGGATGGCGGTGGAGGTCGCGCATCCGGTCACCCTGCTGGCCCGTGCCCTGAAGGAGCCATGAAGATCCGGGTCAAAGACCACGTCACGCTCGCCGCGGACAAGATGGCGAAGGTCGCCCTTCACGCCACCGACCGCACCTTGCTCGATCTCTACTGCGTGGCCCCGGGCCAGTCGCAGAAGGCCCATACTCACGAGTCCCAGGACAAGATCTACTATGTGCTCGAAGGGGCGGGACGCTTCTCGCTCTCGGGAGCCGAACAGCGGCTGGAGGCCGGCGAGGCGCTGGTGGCGCCGGCCGGGGTGGAGCACGGGCTGGTCAATGACGGCGCCGCTCCGCTGCTGGTGCTCGTCGTGGTGGCTCCGCCGCCCCCGCATGGCCCTGGAGGCGCCAAAGCATGAAGGCCTCGATCATGATCACGTGCCTGGGGGACATGTTCTTCCCGGAAGTGGGCGTGGCCATGGTCAGGCTGCTGAAGCGGCTCGGCGTCGAGGTCGATTTCCCAGAGGGCCAGACCTGCTGCGGTATGCCGTTCTTCAACTCCGGATACCATGCCGGCGCCGCCGAAGTGGCCGCGCGCACCGTGAAGCTCTTCGAAGCCTCGGAGCACGTGGTCGTGCCCTCGGGCTCCTGCGCCTGGATGGTCAAGATGGAATATCCCGGCCTCCTCAAGCATGATCCCGCGCTCAAGGCCGCAGCCGATCAGCTGGCCGCCAAGACGCGAGAGCTCTCGCAATTCCTGGTCGAGGTCCTCGGCGTCGAGCGCGTCGGGTCATCCTTCAAGGGCAAGGTGACGTATCACGATTCCTGCCACCTGCTGCGCGGCTTGGGCGAGTCCGAGGCGCCGCGGAAGCTGCTGAGGGCGGTCGACGGCGTCGAGCTCGTCGAGCTGCCCGGAGCCGACCAGTGCTGCGGCTTCGGCGGCTCCTTCTCAGTGAGGCTGCCGGAAGTGTCCAGCGCCATCCTCGACAAGAAGCTCGGCAGCGCCGAGAGCACGGGCGCCGACTGTCTCGTGGCCTGCGATGCGGGCTGCCTCATGCAGATGGGTGGCGGTCTGACGCGCCGGGGCTCGCGCGTCAAGGCGCTGCACCTAGCTCAAGTGCTGGCCGGCGATGACTCGCGGTCTGAGGACGCCCCCCGATGAGGCCCGCAGGGCCGAAGAGGCCAAACCGCGACGTGGGAGAGTTCACAGTCAGGCGAGATGGATGAGGCCCGCAGGGCCGAAGAGGCCAGACCGCAACGTGAATGCTTCCACAGTCAGGCGAGATGGATGAGGCCCGCAGGGCCGAAGAGGCCAGACCGCAACGTGAATGCTTCCACAGTCAGGCGAGATGGAGAAGTCCCGTTTCCAGAGCGGGCGGGGGCGGCGCTCAAGGACGCCTTCCTGCAGCAGGCGCTCACGATCGCGACGACCAAGTTCATCGAGCTGCGGAAGGAAGCCTTCGAGGGCTTCCCGCAGGGCGACGCGCTCAGGGACCGGGCCCGCGCGATTAAGGAGGCGACGCTCCAGCGGCTGGACTTCTACCTCGATCAGCTCGCCGACAGCATCGAGCGGCTGGGCGGGCGCGTCCACTGGGCCACGACGGGAGACGAGGCGCGGGAGATCATTCTGCGGCTCTGCCGGGACAAGGGCGTCCGAACGGCCGTCAAGAGCAAGTCCATGGCCACCGAGGAGATCGACCTCAACGAGGCGCTCGAGCATGCCGGCGTGACGCCCGTCGAGACCGATCTGGGCGAGTACATCATTCAGCTTGCCCACGAGAAGCCCTCTCATATCATCGCGCCCGCGATCCACAAGACCAAGGGGCAGGTGGCTGAGCTCTTCTCCAGGGAGCTGCACGGTGACTTCGCCGCCGATCCCGAGGTCCTCACGGCCGTGGCGCGCAAGGCCCTGCGCGAGAAATTCCTCCTCGCGGACATGGGGATCACGGGCGCCAACTTCGCGGTGGCCGCGACCGGCACCGTGGCGCTGGTCACCAACGAGGGCAATGGCCGCATGGTCACCTCGCTGCCGCGCATCCACGTGGCCGTGATGGGCATCGAGAAGGTTATCCCGTCCATGACCGACCTCATGGTGTTCCTGGCCCTCTTGGCCCGAAGCGCCACCGGCCAGAAGCTGTCGTCCTATACGACGCTGGTGCGCGGGCCGCGCCAGACGAGCGAGCTCGAGGGGCCCGACGAGTTCCATCTGATCCTGATGGACAATGGCCGCTCGCGGCAGATCGCGGGCACGCTGCGCGAGGCGCTGTACTGCCTGCGCTGCGGCGCCTGCCTCAATGTCTGCCCGGTCTATCGGCAGATCGGCGGGCATGCCTACGGCCATACCTATCCAGGACCCATCGGCATCCTTCTGACGGCGATGCTCAAAGGCACCGAATCGGTGAAGGACCTGGCGCATGCCTCCTCCCTCTGCGGCGCCTGCAAGGACGTCTGTCCAGTGCGCATCGATATCCCGCGAATGCTGATCGAGCTGCGCGAGCATCTGGACCGCGAACGGATCGCGCCCTGGCCCGAGCGGCTCGTGTTCGGCCTCTTCAAGCGTATTCTGCTCTCGCCGGGCGTCTTCCGGCTCTCGGCGACGCTGGGTCGGATTCTTCAGAGACCGTTCGTCAGCAATGGGCGGGTGCGCCGGCTACCGCTGTTCTTCGCCAAGTGGACCCGGACGCGCGATCTGCCGCCCATCGCGGCAAAGACGTTCAGGGAGCGCTGGAAGGAGCTCGGGTAAATGGCGGCGCGGGCCGAATTCCTCGACCGGATCAAGCGGGAAGTGGCCAAGACGCCGGGGCTGTTCCCGGCCACGCCGGCGCCGCGCCCGGCCAATCCCGCCGAGGCCGCCAACATTGTGAAGCGCCAGATCGCCGAGCGCTGGCCTCAGGCGCTCACGCGCTTTCAAGAGGAGTTCGAGCGGGTGGCCGGCGTATTCCATCGCGTCGGCGGCCTGGCGGAGGTTCCCGGGGTGGTGAGCCGCCTCGCCAGGGAGAAGGGCGTGAGCGAGATCGTCTGCTGGGATCCGGCTCCGCTCGGCCTCGATCTGCGGCCGAGCCTCGGCGCCGACGGGCTGAGGGTGAGCGTGGCCGAGGCGGGGCAGGAGAGCGAGGCGGCGCGCATACGCCATCGCGCGGAAGCCGCGCGCGCCGGCATCGGCGTGACCGGCTGCGACTTCGCGCTGGCCGAGACCGGCACCCTCATCCTGATCTCGGGTTCGGGTCGACCCCGTTCCACCTCGCTGCTGCCCGACACCCATGTGGCCGTCTTCGATCGGACGGTGCTGCTCGAATCGCTGGAGCAGGTGGGGATCATGCTGGAAGCGCTGCACGCCGACTCTTCTCGGAGCATGAGCGGAGCCATGATCAACTTCATCACGGGGCCTTCCCGAACGGCCGATATCGAATTGACGCTCACGCGCGGCGTCCACGGCCCGAAGGCAGTGCACGCGATCTTCGTCGAGCAGCCGTGAACGAGCGCCACTTCACTCCCGAAGAGGTGGACGGTCTCATCCCCAGGCTCGGCGAGCTGATGGAGTTGGCCATGGACCGCCACTGCCTGGCCACGGCGCTGCAGCGCCAGCTCCAGGAAGAGCAGGAGCGGGTTCGCGTCTCGGGTGGGGGACTGGTGGACCGGCGCGACTGGAAGGCGCGCGCCGAGCGGCTGGACGGCCTCGCCATCGAGGTGCGCGCGGTGATCGGCGAGATCAATACCCTGGGCGGGACAGTCAAAGATCTCGATCTGGGGCTGGTGGATTTTCCCGGGCTCCTGCCAGAAATCATGGGGGACGAGACCATCAATCTCTGCTGGAAGCACGGCGAGCCACGCGTGCGCTTCTGGCACGGGCTGAACGAAGGCTATGCCCGGCGGAAGCGTCTGCCATGAGGCACCGCGTCGTGCTCTTCGACCTCTTCGACACGCTGGTGCTCTTCGAGCGGGCGCGCATGCCGGAGCTGCAGATCAATGGCCGAACGGTACGCTCCACCGCCGGCCATCTGCACCAGGTGTTCCAGCCTTTCGCCCCCGGCGTCGAGCTGGGAGCCTTTTTCGAGGCGCTCATCGGGAGCTGGAAGGAGGCGGAGCGGATTCGGGAGACGACGCATCGCGAGGTCTCGGCACCCGAGCGCTTCGACATGGTGTACCGGAGGCTTGGGCTCGAGCCGTCGATGGTTCCACCCGAGGCCCTCGAGATGCTGCTGAGCACCCATATGCGCGAGCTGTCCAAGGCCGTGGTCTGCCCTTCTCACCACGCGGCCGTCCTGACGGCGCTTCGAAAGGGCCGGCGCCTCGGCGTGGTCTCCAACTTCGACTACACCCCGACGGCGCGGCACATCCTCGAGCGCGAGGGGCTCAGCGCGCTCTTCGAGACCGTGATCGTGTCCGACGAGGTGGGCTGGCGCAAGCCCAAGGCCGTGATCTTCGAGACGGCGCTCAGACGGCTGGACGTGGGGCCGGAGGAGGCGCTCTTCGTGGGGGACCGCGCCGATATCGACGTCGCCGGAGCCCAGGCAGTGGGAATGGCCACTGCCTGGATCAATCGGGACGGGGCGGCGCTGCCGGAGGGAGCGACGGTGCCGGACTTCGAGATCCGCGACCTGAAGGAGCTCGAGGCGATCCTGGGGGACTGAAAGGCGGCAACCCCCTGAATCCCCCGAGCATCAAAAGAGGCGACAGGACTTCGAGGAGGCTGACGTGGCCACGACGCGAAAGGTGATCATCATCGGCTCCGGCCCGGCCGGCTATACGGCGGCCATCTATGCGGCGCGGGCCAATCTCTCCCCCGTCATGTTCACGGGGGTGCAGTCCGGCGGCCAGCTCATGCTGACCACGTTGGTGGAGAACTACCCGGGGTTCGTCGAAGGCATCGATGGGCCGCCGCTCATGGAGACCTTCCAGAAGCAGGCCGAGCGGTTCGGGACCGAGATGATTGCCGACGACGTGACCCGAGTGGACTTCAGCCGCCGGCCCTTCGTCGTGTCGAGCGGCGATGTCACGCTCGAGGCGCATACGGTGATCATCGCGACGGGCGCTTCGGCCAAGCTCATCGGCCTCGAGAGCGAGTCCAAGCTCATGGGTCGCGGCGTTTCCACCTGCGCCACCTGCGATGGCTTCTTCTTCAAGGACCAGAACATCATGGTGGTGGGTGGAGGCGACTCCGCCATGGAGGAGGCTCTCTACCTCTCGCGCCTCGGCCGGAAGGTCGAAGTGGTCCACCGCCGCGACACGCTTCGGGCGTCCAAGATCATGCAGGAGCGCGCCTTCAAGAATCCGAAGATCTCCTTCGTCTGGGACAGCGTGGTCGAGGACGTTAAGGACCCGGCCTTGGGCAAGGTGACGGCAGTGCGGCTGAGGAATCTCAAGACGGGAGCCCAATGGGAAACGCCGGTGGACGGGCTGTTCGTGGCCATCGGTCATCTGCCCAATACCGGCATCTTCAAGGGGCAGGTGGAGCTGCTTCCCAACGAGTACGTGAAGGTCAAGGCGGGAACGACACAGACCTCAGTGCCCGGCGTCTTCGCCGCGGGCGACGTCCAGGACTTCACCTATCGGCAGGCCGTGACCGCGGCCGGCACGGGGTGCATGGCGGCGCTCGAGGCCGAACGCTACCTGGAGGCGCAGGGGTTCGGTCACTGAACCCGCGGGAATGCACCCGGCGTGAGGGAAGTCATCCACCCGAGCCTGCCTCTGCCCGGCCGGCTCTATGCCGGCGCGCGGCCGCCATGGCCCTTTGAAAGCTCCGTCGCCGCGCTGGTCGATCACGGCGTTACCACCATCGCCTGCCTGCTCGAGCCTGGCGAGTTTCCCGCCGACCTCCGAAGCGCCTACGAGGGGGCCGGCCTCAAGCTGCTGTGGTTTCCTGTCGCCGACTTCGAGCCCCCGCGCGACGCCGCCGCATTCGCCGGCTTTCTGCACGTCCTGTTGACCCGGCTCGAGTGCGGAGAAAACCTCTACGTTCACTGCTTGGGCGGCATCGGTCGCACCGGCACCCTGCTGGGCTGCCTCTTCAAGCTGCTGGGAGAGACAGGTGACCCGATCAAGCTCGTCCGTTCGATCTACGCGCGCTCGGCGGTCGAGAGTCCGGCTCAGCTGCGCTTCATCACGGACTTCGACGCCAGGTCCTTCAGATAGTCCCGCGACACCCGGCGGCTCGTCGGCTTCGGCGCGTTAATATATCAATCCTATTGAAATGAGGCAAAAGTCGTACTGGACGAGCACCCCCGTGCCCGTCTATGGTGGGTCGTCGCCCACTCGGGAATGTCGAACAGGGGGGAGGGTCGCTCGGTGTCGATCGACGCGCCATGGTGGTCGTTGGCCGAGCAGGTGATCAGGTTCGATCAAAACAGGCCTGGAGTGTACGAGCTCGGAAACGCGCTCGGTACCGTCGTATACATCGGAAACTCCGCCGATGTGCAGCGGCGGCTCCTGGACCATTTGAAGGCGGCCAGCAGTACGTGTGTCGGCAAGCATGTTACGCAGTACCGCGTCGAGCACACGGGCGAGGACCACGTCACGCGGGCCCGCGAGCTCTACGACGAGCACGTGCGGGCATTCGGCGCGCCGCCCGCGTGTAACGAGGCGCGGCCGTAAGGCCGGCCCCGGGGAAACGGCGCCTAGTTCCCGACCTGAACCGAAGAGCCGAGCTCGCGCAGCATGGCGATGGCCGAGAGGTAGGAGAGCTTGCCGGTGCGCGGGTTCTCCGACGGCACGTTCTCGATCTCGAGCCGGATCCTGCCGAACTCGCCCTCGATGGTGATGCGGTGCTGGTTGCGCTGCTGGCCGGGAACCGCGTAGAGCTTGATCCGGGTCTTCTCGGGGCCGAGGCCGGCGAGCGAGAGCGCGGCCACCACGTTGACATTAGCGGGGAAGGCCCCGACGGCCTCCGTGGCGGGGCCCTCGAAGATCAGGGTTTCTTCCTTGATGGCGTCGAGGTCGATCATGTGCTGCTCGATATAGGGCGCGCCGGCGAGGCCGCGCGGCGGCTTCCGCGTCTCCATCGTCACCGCCGTGATCGTGCCCTCGCGCGCCCCCTTCATCCCGTCCAGGCCGGCGATGGCGCCCGAGGGAACCAGGATCCGGCAGCCGTGCTTCTCGGCCAAGCGCGCCCACTCGTCGAGGACGCCCACCAGGCCGCCCACTGAGAGCACCATGAGATGCTTGCCCGCCGCAAGCACGGCGGGGGCGAGCTCGCGCAGCGCGGCCTGGGTGGCCGCCTCCACGACCAGATCCGACTCGCGGATCAGCCTTTCGAGCGCGAGGGCCCGATGACCCCGCGCCGTGGCCGGATCGCGTACCGTGACGCCGGCCAGCGCGATGCCGGGGATGCCTTTCGTGATGGCCTCGGCGATATGAGTGCCGATCACGCCCATGCCGACGATGCCGACCTTGATCATGATGCCCCTCGTCTCATCCTCGTCAGAACTCCACTTCCTGCTCGGCCTGGGCCAAGCGGGCCTGCGTCCGGTAATGCTGCCACAGGGCCAGGATGACCGAGCCCACTGAGAGCGCGATCAGCATGCCTGAAATCGGGCGCGTCAGGAAGAGCCACGGGTTGGAGTCGGTCATGATGGCCCGCACGAGATTGACCTCGATCTGGTCGCCCAGGATCACGCCCAGGATGAGCGGCGCAAGCGGGAAGCCGAACTTGACCAGGGCGTAGCCCAGGAGTCCGAAGAGGAGCAGCACCCAGACGTTCTCGATAATGTTGTTGAGGGCGTAGGCGCCGATCACGCACAGCACCAGCACCACGGGAACCAGCACGGCCTTGGGGACCGTGACGATGCGCAGGAAAAAGCGGGCGCCGGCGAGGATGATCAGCACCATGAGCGGGTGGGCGAGGATATAGGCGGCGAAGATCCCATACGCCAGGCGCGGCTCCTGGGAGATGAACAGCGGCCCCGGCTGGATGCCGTGGATGATCATGGCGCCCAGCATCACCGCGGTGACGGCGTCGCCCGGGATGCCGAAGGCCATGATGGTCACCAGGGAGCCACCCACGTTCGCGTTATTGGAGGACTCCGAGGCGATGATCCCCTCGGGCGTCCCCGTGCCGAATCGCTCCGGGTGTGCCGAGAACTTCTTCGCCTGGTCGTAGGCCATGATATTGGCCGCGCTCCCACCGATGGCGGGCAGGACGCCGATCAGAATGCCGACGAAGGTGGACCAGAGCAGCAGGAATGGTCGGCCCAAAATCTCCCAGACGATCTTGAGATGGGACACGCTGAGGTTCGGCGCGGAGACGATCTCCAGGTGTTGCGTTCCGGCCGGCCCCATCTTCTCGATATCGGTCATGATCTGGGCGAAGGCGAAGATCCCGATGAGGATCGGCAGGAACTGGAAGCCGCCCCGGAGGAAGTCGGAGCCCATGGTGAGGCGCGGCACGGCCATGATGGGATCGGCGCCGATCACTGTGATAACCAGGCCGATGGCCCCGGAGAGGAGCCCCTTGAGAAGCGAGGCCTCGGTGAGCCCAGCGACCATCGAGAGCGCGAAGACGAAAAGAGAGAAATACTCCCAGGGGCCGAACTCGAGCGCGAAGGCGGCCAGCGGGCCCGTGGCCCCGATGAGGAAGACCCCGCCCAGGATGCCGCCCCAGAACGAGGCCCAGGTGCCGAGCCACACGGCGCGCCCCGGCTGGCCTTTTCGCGCCATCGGGAAGCCGTCGAAGGTCGTGGCGATGGCCGAGGGCGTGCCCGGGATGCCGATGAGGCAGGCGGTGATGAGGCCGCCTGCCGAGCCGCCCACGTACACCCCCGTCATGGCCGCCAGCCCCTGGAGGGGGTCGAGCCCATAGGTGAAAGGCAGGACGAGGATGATGGTCATGGTGATCGTCACGCCCGGAAGCGCGCCGCCCACCACGCCGGCGAGGGTGCCGATGAAGAGCGGCAGCAGGTATTTGAGGTGCAGTACGTTGACGATTCCGGCGGCGAGCAGCTCAAACATGGGCTAGAAGCCGAGCCACCGGCTGCGGGGCAGGAGAACGGAGAGGTAGGTCTCGAAGACCAGATGGGTCACAACCGCCGTGACCGCCGCCACCGCGATGATCCGGATCCAGTGACGTTCGCCGGCGGGCTCGAGGGCCACCTGAAGCGCGACGACGAAGAGGAAGGTCGCCAGGCGGTAGCCGAGCGGCGGCATGAGCAGGACGTAGACGGTGAAGATAGCGAAGGTAATCGCGACCAGGCGATAGTTGCGCGGGGCCCCGGGCGCCGGGCGCGCGTAGGCACCACGACGCCGCGCGAGAACATCGGTGCCGATCAGCACCGCCGACAGCACCGCGGTGATCGTGAGAACGATGCGGGGATAGAATCCGGGGCCGATGGGAACCAGGGCGGGCTGGGGGAGCCCGCGCGTCAGGGCCAGCAGCCACAGGCTCCCGGCGAGGCAGACCGTCCCCGCCCAGCCGTCACGACCGAGCACGGATGGCTACCGCTTGAGCAGCCCCAGGTCGCGCGCCAGGTCCTTGTTCAGCGCGTCGAGCTTCTTGAGGTATTCGGCGTAGGCTTTCCGGTCGAGGTACCGCACCTCGGTGCCCTGCTTCTTCATGGACTCGGCGAACGCCGGGTCCTTGACCGCTTGGGCGCAGGCCCCCTCGAGCTTGGCCTGCACGTCGGCCGGGGTCCCCTTGGGGACCATGATGCCGCGCTCGACGGAGAAGACCACGTTGACGCCCAGCTCCTTGAGCGTGGGCACGTTGGGGATCTCGGGGCTGCGTTTCTCGGTGGCGATGGCGAGGAATTTGAGCTGGCCCGCATCCACCTTGCCCTTTTGGGTGAGATTGGAGTCGGTGAGGTCGATGTGGCCGCCCAGGATGGCGTTCATCCGCGGGGCCAGCCCCTCGTAGGAGACGTATTTGAACTTGATCTTGGCCGCCTTCTCGATCAGCGCCGGGAAGAAGTGGCTCGTTGAGCCCAGCGTGGCGCCGACGGTGATCTCACCGGGACGGGCCTTGGCGTCGTTGAGCAGCTCCTGCCACGAGCTCCATTTGGTCTTGGGGCTGGCCGTGAGCACGGAGGGCGTCGAGGAGATGAGGCAGACGGGCTCGAAGTCCGTGTACGCCACGTCCGAGACGCCGGTGTAATACGTGGAGTGAATGTAGTCGTGGACGGCGTAGAGCGTGTAGCCGTCGGGCGGTGAATTCTTCGCCTCGCGTGCGCCGACGGTGCCCGAGGCCCCGGCCACGTTGGCGATCACGATGGTGCCGCCCATCGCTTTCTGGAAGGCCGGCGCGAATGGGCGGAAGATATTATCCGTATCGCCCCCCGCGGCCCACGGCACGATGAGCTTCACGGGGCGGTCGGGGTAGGCCGCCATGACGGTGCTAAAACCCGCCAGAGCGAGCAGCGAGGCCATCACAACGCACACGATCTTTCGCATCGAAAGCTCCTCTCCGTTCGGGTGGGCGTCGATGAACGCCGCCTGATCATAGCAATGCCGTCGCGGCCCCCGCAACTACCCGTGCTAGAATCGCCGCCAGAGGCTGCTGGATGCCCTCCTTGCCCCGGCTCAAGGAGCCGCTCGAGCGGCTCTACCATGAGTTCGACTGGGCGGCCCGCGCCGAACAGGACGCCATCCGTTCCCCTCTCCGCTACCGTGAGCCCGCCGACATCGAAGTGGTCGGGCTCCTGGCGGCCTGCATGGCGTATGGGCGGGTCGAGCTCTTCGGTCCCTGGGTGGACTGGGCGCTCGCTCGGATGGGAGAGTCGCCCCACCGCTTCGTCCTGGGCTTTGATCCGGCGAAGCACGCGCGACTCTTCGACGGCTTCCATTACCGCTTCAACCGGCCGCGCGATCTGGTCGCGCTCTGTCTGGCGACGCAGCGGCTGCTGATCCGTCACGGCTCGCTGGGCGCCTTCTTCGCCAAAGGTTTCGCGCCCGAGCATCGCGACGTGGGTCCGGCGCTCGAACGCTTTGTCGACGGGTTCCTTCGACAGGATCTCCGGGAGGTGTTTCCGCGCAACCGGCCGTCCTACGGCTACAGGCACTGGTTCACGCGGCCGTCGACGGGTGGGCCGTGCAAGCGCCTGCATCTCTACCTTCGCTGGATGGTGAGGCGTGAGGCGCCCGACTTCGGGCTCTGGCGGGACATCCCGCCTTCCGCGCTCCTGATGCCCGTGGATACCCATGTCGAGAACATGGCGCGCTCGGTCGGGCTCACGCACCGCCGCACCCGGAACTGGAAGATGGCCGAGGAGATCACGGCGGGTCTGCGCCGACTGGATCCCGACGATCCCGTGAAGTACGACTTCGCCCTCTGCCACAAACGGATGTCCGGGCAATGCCTGAACCGCCGCGATCCGCGCGTCTGTCTGCCGTGCGGGCTCCGCCTGGTGTGCCTGCATTGGAAAGGGAGGAAAGGCTAGCATGTCCGACTTCACCACCATCGTGCTGGTCGTGCTGACGGCAGGCGTGATCCTCACGGCGTTCGCGATCTTCGGGCTGTCCGGCCGGTTCAAGGATCTGGAGGCGGCAAAAGGCCTGCCCGACCAGGCGCTGCAGATGCTCCAGCGGGAGATCCAGGCCTCGCGCGAGGAGAGCGCCCGCTCGCAGCTGGCCAATATGGAGTCGCTGCGCCTCGAGATGCATCAGTTCAGCGGCCGGATGGCCACCCAGCTCGGCCAGGTCGGCACGGGCGTCCAACAGCAGCTCCAGCACGTGAGCGATGTCGTGGGCGCGGTGCAGGGGACGCTGGGCCAGCTCGGCGAGGTGACCCAGCGCGTCTTCGACGTGGGGCGCGACATCGCGGGGCTCGAACAGATCCTCAAGTCGCCGAAGATCCGCGGTGGCCTCGGCGAGACCTTTCTCGAGAACATCCTGGGGCTGATGCTGGTTCGGGAGCACTACGAGCTCCAGTACGCCTTCGCGAACGGGACTATTGTCGACGCGGTGGTTCGCATCGGCGGCCGGCTGGTGCCGGTGGATGCCAAGTTCCCGCTCGAGAACTTCCGGCGGCTCGTCGAGGAAACCGACGAGGACAAGCGGCGGCAGTTCCGGCGCGCGTTTGTCCGCGACGTCAAGGCGCGGGTGGACGAGATCGCCAAGCGCTACATCCTGCCGGATGAGAACACCTTCGACTTCGCGCTGATGTACGTTCCCGCGGAGAACGTCTACTACGAGATGGTCGTCAAGAGCGATGCGAGCGCGGAGGAAGAGGCCGTCTCGGAATATGCTCTCGAGCGGCGGGTGATCCCGGTCTCGCCCAATAGTCTCTACGCGTACCTGCGCGTCATCGTGCTGGGATTGAAAGGTCTGCAGATCGAGCGTGACGCCCAGGAGATCCAGGCCCGCCTGGGTCGGCTGAGCGGCGATCTCGAGCGTTTTCGCGACGCGTTCGACACCGTGGGGAAGCATCTCACCAATGCCAAGAACAAGTACGACGAGGCCACGACCGCGCTCGGCCGGCTGGAGGCCAAGCTCGAGGGGATCGACGGCCGCGGAGATCAGGCGGCGCTGCCCGGGACGGGGACGTGATCCTCACCAGCCTTGACTGGCTGGTCATCGCCCTCTACTTCGTCCTCTCGCTCGTCGTCGGCCTCATCTATACCCGACGGGCTGGGGAGAGCGCCGAGGAATACTTCCTCTCTGACCGGAAGCTGCCGTGGTGGCTGGCCGGAACGTCCATGGTCGCCACCACGTTCGCCGCCGACACGCCGCTGGCCGTCACGGGTCTCACGGTGAAGAACGGCATCGCCGGTAATTGGCTGTGGTGGTCGATGGTGATGAGCGGCATGCTCACCGTGTTCTTCTACGCGCGGCTCTGGCGGCGGGCGGGCGTGATGACGGACGCGGAGTTCGCCGAGATCCGCTACTCGGGCCGCCCCGCCGCCTTCCTGCGCGGCTTTCGCGCCTGCTACCTCGCCATCCCCATCAACTGCATCATCATCGGTTGGGTGACCCACGCCATGGCCAAGATCGTGGGTTTGACCATGGGCGTAGGGAAATGGCAGGCGACGGTCGCGCTCTTCGCCATCACCGCGTTTTATTCGACGCTGTCCGGCCTCTGGGGCGTCGTCGTCACCGATGCCTTCCAATTCGTTCTCGCGATGACGGGCTGCATCGCGCTGGCGGTCTTCGCGCTCGGCGCGGTGGGCGGGCTGCCGGGGCTACTCACGGGGCTCAACATGCGCTTCCCCGACGCCTCGCCGCTGACGCTGCTGCCCGATCTCAATGCCGCCTGGATGCCGGCCTTGACCTTCTTCGTCTATATCGCGGTGAATTGGTGGGCATCCTGGTATCCGGGCGCCGAGCCCGGCGGCGGCGGCTATGTGGCCCAGCGCATCCTCGCGACGAAGAACGAGCGGCACGCCTTCCTCGCGGCGCTCTGGTTCAATATCGCCCATTACGTGCTGCGCCCCTGGCCGTGGATCCTGGTGGGGCTGGTCTCCATGCTGCTCTACCCGGGACTGGCGGATCCGGAAGAAGGCTATATCCGGGTGATGGTGGACCATCTGCCGCCGGTCTGGCGGGGCTTCATGTTGGCTGCCTTCTTTGCGGCCTACATGTCCACCATCTCCACGCATCTGAACTGGGGCGCGTCCTACCTCGTCAACGACGTCTATCGGCGATATATCCGACCCGCGGCCACGGACGCTCATTTCGCCATGATCGGGCGGATAGCCACGCTTGGAATCATGGTGATCGCGGGCGTCATCACCTACCAGCTCAAATCCGTCGAGGGCGCCTGGAAGTTCCTGCTGGCCATCGGGGCCGGCACGGGACTGGTCTATCTGCTGCGCTGGTACTGGTGGCGCATCAATGCCTGGTCCGAGGTCTCGGCCATGATCGCGGCCCTTGTGATCTCGCTGAGCCTCCAGTACGGCGCGGGTCTCGACGCCGACAAGCCGCTGGGCTTCGCGTGGCTGATGCTCTGGACGGTGGCGGGCACGACCGCGGTGTGGCTGGTCGTAACCTTTCTCACGCCTCCCGAGCCCGTGGCGCAGCTCAAGCGGTTCTATGATCGCGTGCGGCCGGGCGGCTGGGGGTGGGAAGAGATCGCAGGGAGCGCGGAGGAGGAAGGGCCGGGCTATACGGGCCTGCTGCAGTGGATCGCGGGCTGCGCCATCGTCTATCTGGGGCTCTTCGGCACGGGCCAGCTCATGCTCGGCCGGCCGTGGCTCGGCGGCCTCTTCGTCGCGGGGGCGCTCGCGCTCATCGCATGGATCCTGACGCGCGTGGAGAGCGCCGAGCTCGAATAGCGCGCTGTGGTAGACTGACGCCATGGCTGCCATCGAATTCCAGGTTTACGGTATCAATCTCCTGGTTCGACTTCTTCCCGAGGCTCCCGCCGACGTCCGTGTGCACTGCCCGAAGGGCTCGCCGATCCGTTACGGCGAGGTAGTGGGCCGCGGCGACGGCTTCGACGAAGGCGCCAATGCGTTCCGCGACATGCCGCCGCTGCGCTCGGTCGTCGCCTTCGAAGAGAACCCCGAAGAGGTCGAGGGGCATTACTTCTACATCGGCGGCGACGAGCACCGCGTGATCCGCCTCGACGCGGTGATCCTGTCCTTCCCCCTCGAGTAGCGCCGCCCGCGCGGTGAGCGCTCTCCCGCACCTCCTCCGCACCATCGATCCCGACGAAGTCGTCGATCTCACGCGGTCGCTCGTCCGCATTCCCAGCGTCTATCGCCCCGGCGATCCCGACGGCACCGAAGCCAAGATTGCCGCCTTCATCGAGGGCTGGCTGCGGCGCGAGGGCTTCCAGGTCGAGGTGCAGGAGGTGGCGCCCGGCCGGCCGAATGTGATCGGCTGGATCGGGGAGAAATCGCCGGGACGCCGGAGCCTGCTGCTCGAAGGCCATACCGATGTGGTGACCGAGGGCGATCCCAACGAGTGGACCCATCCGCCCTTCGCCGCCGAGCTGGCCGATGGTCGCATCTACGGCCGGGGCGCCGCCGATATGAAAAGCGGCTTGGCCGCCGCGATGGTCGCGGCCGCGGCCTTCAGGCGCGCCGGCATTACCCCGCGGGGCAAGCTGGTGCTGGGCGCCCTCGTGGACGAGGAGGACGGAATGCTGGGCGTGAGGCACCTGATCAAAACGCCCGTCGGCCGCGAGCTCGATGCCGCGATCATCTGCGAGCCCGAGGAGAACGAGCTCTGCCTCGAGCAGCGCGGGGTCGTCTGGGCGCGCTTCAGGATCCGCGGCAAGATGGCCCATGGCGCCATGCCCGAGGCGGGGATCAATCCCATCGCCTGTCTCGCCGCCTTGCTGCGCGAGGCGCCCGCGCTGGAAAAGCGGCTCCGGAAGCGCTGCGAGCGGAGCCGCTACCTCAAGCCGCCGACGGCCACACCCACCATCGTCCAGTCGCCGCCGCGCGGCGTCGGCGTGCCGCAGTCCAATGTGATTCCCGCCGTGGCCGAGATGACGCTGGACATCCGCCTCACTCCGGGCATCGACGCCGACGGCATCCGGGAGGAGATGGAGGGGCTCTGCCGCAAGGCAGCCGAGGCGCCTCCCGGCGTCAAGGTGGAATGGGAGCCCGTCAATCCGTTCCGGCTGGCCACCCGCGTGGACAGGTCCGAGACGCTGGTGCAGGCGATGATCAAGGGCGTCAAGGAGGCGACGGGTCGGAGCGCGAAGTACGGCGGCGTACCGGGGTCCACCGACGGCACTATTCTAAGGATGGAGCTGGGCATCCCGATCGTGACCTGCGGGCCCGGGAACCGGCTCATCCCCCATCAGGCTGACGAATACGTCGAGGTCTCAGAACTCGTTGATGCTGCAAAGATTTACGCGGCTTCGGCTCTGAACTATCTCGAAGCCTAGTGGCCTACGCCGCCCTCGTCCTCGCGGGGGTGATCTGGGGACTGACCTTCCCGCTCATGAAAATCGCCATCGCCCGCTTCGAGCCTCAGCATGTGGCGGTATACCGTCTGGTCTTCGCCTGCGTGGGCAGTATCGTCTTGCTGCCCGCCGTGGTATGGGGACGCTGGCGGTGGCCGGTCCGTTCCGATTTGGGCTTCCTCGTTCTGCTGGGTGTTCTCGTCGGCTGGGGCCAGGGCGTGGCCTTCACCTATGGTCTGGCCTGGACTCCCGTGACGACGGCCGCCCTCATCGTCCCTCTCAATCCGATTTTCACTGTGCTGCTCGCCTCTTGGTGGCTCCAGGAGCGGGTGACGGCGCTTCAGTGGCTGGGTGTGGGCCTGGCCGCGATGGGGATGGTCGTGCTCGTCCTCCGTCGCGGCGGCGGCATGGAGGGAGGTCATGTCGCCGGTCCCTTGATCATGGCCTTGGCGCCGCTGTCCTGGGCCATCTTCACCGTGGTGAGCAAGCCTCTGCTTCTGCGCTACCATCCTCCTGTGCTCACGACCTATACCACCGTCCTTGGCGCCCTCAGCGTGCTGCCCATGGCCCGGCCGGCTACGCTGGGTGGGCTGATCGACTCCACATGGACTGAGTTCGGTGTCGTGGTCTATGTCGGCGCCGTCGCGCTGGCCGGCGGTTTCTACCTCTGGTATGTCGGGCTGGCCCGATTGGGTGCCGCGCGCGCCGCTTCCTTCGCGCTCCTGGTCCCGCTCTTCGGCGTGCTGGGCGGCGTGCTCTTCCTGGGCGAGCCCATCGGTTGGCCGCTGCTTGCCGGCGGCGGTCTCATCCTGACCGGAATGCGGCTGGTCCTGGCTCCCCAGCGAGCAGCGCATGGCTGAGCACGACGCGATGCGGCCTCGTCTGAGAATGCTCGAGGCCTTCCCGCTCCAGCACGACGGCCAGCGGCTGATCGGGCTACGGGATCCGGCCGGCTTCACGGATCAGGTGGCGCTCTTGCCGATCCCGATCCTGGATCTCGTGTCTCTCTTCGACGGCGAGCACTCGGTGGCGGAGATGCGGGAGATTCTCGCCAAGCGCCACGGCGAGGCGCCCACCGCCGAGCAGATCATGAGCTTGGTCGAGCAGCTTGACGCGTCGGGCTTCCTCGAAAGCGAGCGCTTCGCGGCGCGGCGCCGGGCCATCGAGGAAGCCTTTCGGCTGAGCCCGGTGAGGCCGGCCGCTCATGCGGGTGGGGCATACGCCTCCGAGCCCGAGGCGCTCACACGGCAGATCGCATCGTTCTTCGAGCACGCCGACGGGCCGGGGCCCGAGCCGCCGATCGTGCCGGCCGGCGCCCCTGTGGTGAGGGGACTGCTGGCGCCCCATATCGACTTTCACCGCGGCGGCCCCACCTATGCCTGGGCCTATCGGGAGCTGCTGGCGCGCGCCGACGCCGATCTCTTCGTGATCCTCGGCACCTGCCACGCGGGCATGGACGATCCCTTCGCCATTACGCTCAAGCCATTTGAGACGCCACTCGGCCCCGTCCCGGTGGACCGCGATTTCTTCGAGGCGCTGCACCGGCGCGCCGGGCAGGACCTGCTCGCCTCGGAGTCCACCCATCGCGGCGAGCATTCGATAGAATTCCAGGCCGTGATGCTGAAGACGCTGCTGGGCGAGCGCCGGCCCTTCACGATCCTGCCGGTGCTGGCCTCCTTTCTCCACGAGGCCGTGCTGATGCGGCGGGATCCCGAGGCGGATGTCCGGATCCCGCGCTTCATCGACGCCCTGCTGGGGACCATGGCCGCGTCGGGTCGCCGGGTCTGCCTCATCGGCGGCGTCGATCTGGCCCACGTGGGACCGCGCTTTGGCGATCCTGAGGCGAATTCAGCCGAGTCGCTCGCCGCCGTCGCGGCGGCTGATCGCAGCATGCTCGAGGCGGTGACGGCCGGCGAGCCCACGGGCTTCTTTGGCTCGGTGCTGGCGGATCAGGACGCGCGGCGGATCTGTGGGCTGTCACCGATCTACACCTTCCTGCGCGCGCTGCCGGGTGTCCAGGGCCGGCTCCTCCGCTACAGCCAGTGGCCGGATCCGGAGGGCGCGGTGAGCTTCTGCGCGGCGGTCTTTCCATGACGGCGTCCTCCGATCCCTCGACCTGGACGCTGCCGCGGCTTCGCATCGATCGCGAGGGGGCGTGGTTTCACGAGGACGAGGAGATCACCCATGCGGGCATTCTGGCCAATCTGTGGGGCAACCTGCAGGTCGACGCCCAGGGCCATTTCATCCAGATCGGCCGGGCGCGCGTGCCTGTCGAGGTGGAGGACGCCCCGTTCGTCGCGGTGCGGGTGGAGCCGGCAGGGAATGGGCTGGTGCTGACGCTCAATGACATGAGCCGCGAGCTCCTCGCGCCCGAGACGCTGGCCTTCAAGAGCGGCGGCATCCCGTATTGCCGGGTCAAGGAGCGCCGCTTCACCTGCCGCTTGAGCCGTGCCGCGACCTACCAGCTCCTCCAGCACGTGGAACAGGACGCGGCCGGCGGCGCGACGCTGGTCCTCGGCGGCGCCCGCTACGCGCTGCCCGGCTTGTCCGAGCGCCCACCCGAGCGATAAGCTGAGATCGCGCGCATCCCCGCCTCGTCCTTCGCGGCCAGCAACTGGTGCAGCGGCCCGTTCTCTCGCCACGCCTGGCAGGTGTTGACGAACCAGGCCCCGGCACTCTCGGTCCACGACTTGGGCTTGTGGGCAAAGGCCGCGCCGGCCGCCTGCTTGACCGCCGGCGCCATCGCGTGGATGAGCGCGGTGATGTGGGCGCAGCCCTTGGCGCGGCCAAAGCGCTCGTTGATGGCCCGCGTGAATCCCTGAGCCACGGACAGGCCGACCAGATCCTGGAGCGCGGGCAGGGCCTCGGGACAAATCTGATAGGGATGCGCCTGCATCCCCGCCTCGACTCCGGTGATGGTCAGATCCGAGTGGCGCACCCGCAGCGCCACCGTCATGTGATGGATGAGGGGCGGCGGCTCGGCGCCGAACCACGGCGGGCCGCCGCCCCGTGGCCGCTCGTCCGTCAGGCGCCCCGTCAGAAGGAGCTCGTCGTCGCCTGCCTCCACGGTTTCGATCCGTATCGTCCGGACATGGATCGGCTCATTGGCTTCGGTCATGCGCAGCCTGCCTCCTTGCGGGCAAGGGGATGAGAGCAACGAGTCCGAGTCTAGTGGCGCGGCGGCCTGCGGTCAATGATGGCCGCCACCCCTGTCCGTGGCCCGGCCAGAGCTCAGTCCGCGATCCGGGCAGAGCCGGTTCACTTGGCCGGCCGTATGTGCGCCGGGCCCCGGAATCGGCTCAGATTGCAGGCGGTATTGATCAGCGAGACGTGAGTGAAGGCCTGCGGGAAGTTCCCAACCAGGCGCTTCGCCTCGCAGTCGTATTCCTCCGAGAGGAGGCCGACGTCGTTAGCGAGCCCAAGGAGACGCTCGAAGCAGCCTCGCGCATCATCCCCGCGGCCCAGAAGGATCATGTTATCGGCCAGCCAGAACGTGCAGGGGAGGAAGGTACCTTCCCCAGGCGGCAGGCCGTCGAGGCTCTGTCGCGTCGGATAGCGGGCCACGAAGCCGTCGTGAACCAGCTCGCGCTCGATCGCTTCGACGGTGCCCCGGATCCGCGGATCGCCCGGAGGCAGGAAACCGACGAGGGCCATCATGAGGAGGCTCGCGTCGAGCTCGGTGGCCCCGTAGTACTGGACGAACGTGTTCCGCGAGGCGTCGTAGGCCTCCCGACACACCTCGTCGTGAATGTGCTCCCGGAGCCCCCGCCATCGGTCGGTGGGACCGCGCAGGCCGAACCGCTCGACATCCTTCACCATCCGATCCAGCGCGACCCAGGCCATCACCTTCGAGTGGGTGAACTGCCGCCGGGGGCCGCGCACCTCCCAAATGCCCTCGTCGGCCTGGTCCCAGACCTGCTCGAGGTGCTCGATGAGCTTCTGCTGCACGCGCCAGGCGTCGTCCCCGGATGGGAGCCCCTCCCGGCGCGCCACGTGGATGGCGTCCATCACCTCGCCGAAGATGTCGAGCTGAAACTGCTGGTGGGCGGCGTTGCCGATGCGAACGGGCGCGGAGCCCTCGTAACCCGGCAGCCAGGGTAGCGTGAGCTCGGTGAGCCGCCGCTCGCCGGCGAGCCCGTACATGATCTGGATCTGGTCGGGATTGCCTGCCACCGCTCGCAGGAGCCATTCCCGCCATGCGCGGGCCTCGTCGACATAGCCGCCCATCATGAGGGCGTAAAGGGTGAACGTCGCGTCGCGCAGCCAGCAGAGGCGGTAGTCCCAATTGCGCACCCCGCCGAGCCGCTCGGGCAGAGACGTGGTGGGGGCCGCCACGATGCCGCCCGTCGGCGCGTAGGTCATCGCCTTCAGGGTGATCAGCGAGCGGAGGACGATGTCTTTCCACGGGCCCTCGTAGCGGCAGCGGGCCGACCAGGCCTCCCACCACTCGGTCGTGTCCCGGATGGCCCCGGCCACATCGCGTTCCGCCGGCATCTCCTCGTGCGAAGCCTGCCACGAGAGATCGAACCCGACCTGCTCGCCTTCGGCGACCTCGAACTCACCGACGGTCGTCAAATCCGCGCCGCGCAGGGTGGTGTCCGCCCGGAGGAAGAGCGCGTCGGGGCCGGCGATCGCGCGGATACCGCGGTCGATCCGCCGCACCCACGGCACGATGGACCCGTAGTCGAAGCGGATGACGAGCTGCATCCGCATCGGCACGCGGCCGCGCAGGCCCACGACCATGCGGACAAGGTCGGGCGTCGCGGTGCGGGGTGGCATGCAATCGACGACGCGAACGGCGCCGCCCTCGAGCTCGTACTCGGTCTCGAGGACCAGCGTTCCCGGGCGATAGCGGCGGCGGATGTGCCGCGGCTCGACGGCGGGCGCCAGTAGCCAGCGGCCGTGCTCCGGCGTCCCGAGCAGCGCGGCGAAGCACGCTCCGGAGTCAAAGCGTGGGACGCAGAGCCAGTCGATCGATCCGTCCCGTCCGACGAGCGCAGCGGTCTGGCAGTCGCCGATCAGGGCATAGTCCTCGATGCGCGACGCCATGACGGTATCCTCGACGGTCACTATATCGCGCGGCGAGAGCGACGGCGCGCAAACAGGTGAGGTTGACTGGGAGCGCCGGGCGTCCTAGGCTGGATATGAGGAGCTCGGGTCCACATGAAGGGAGTGTTCGCCCTTTCGCCGATGGCCGCCCTGATCGCGCTGCTCTCGCTCTGCGCCCCTGCGGCGCAGGGCGAGGATCAGCGCCCTGATCTCCGGATGGAGCGGTCCCCCGCGCCGGTGCCACTCGCGCCTCGGGATGCGCGGAAGTCCATGGAGAAGGACGTCGAGCAGGCCCGCAAGGAGTTGAAGGCGCAGCAGCGGACGGACGCAATCGCCCGCGACACTGTGCGCACCGTTCCGAGCCGGCCCGATCTCGCGCCGGACGTGACGGGCGGGATCCAGTCGCGCGCCGTCCGCGACGCCCTCCGCTCCCGCTAGTCCTTCGTCGCTCTCCGGGGCCGATCCGAGTTAGGTGAGCGCGTCCCGGCCTTGGGTCGACGCGCCAGCCGCTCTGTGTCAAACTCCCCGACAGCCATGGACGACGGCCGCTCTGCGCGACGGACGCTGTCGGTACTCACCGCGCTGAATGCGCTCAACTATGCCGACCGCTATGTCGGGGCGGCGGTGCTGCCGCTCATCCTCGCCGGTCTGGCCCTTTCCGACGCCCAGGGCGGACTGCTGCAGTCCGCCTTCATCGTCACCTACTCTCTCGTCTCTCCCTTCGCGGGATGGGCGGGTGATCGGTATCCACGGCTGCCGATCGCGGCGGCGGGAGTGGTGGTCTGGAGCCTGGCTGTCATCGCCTCGGGACTCGCGCCGAGCTTTGTCCTGCTACTTGCCGCCCGCGCGGTCACCGGCGTGGGGGAAGCCGGATACGCCGTGGTCACGCCATCGCTCCTGTCCGACCACTACCCGCGGGAGCAGCGGGGCCGGGCGATGGCCATCTTTTACGCCGCCATGCCGGTGGGAACGGCGCTGGGCTATGCCGTCGGCGGAGCGGTGGGTAGCCATCTGGGATGGCAGGCCGCCTTCTTCGTCGCCGGAGCGCCGGGGCTCTTGCTGGCGCTCTCGCTCCTGTCCCTGCGTGAGCCGCCGCGCGGAGCGTTCGAGGGCGGCGCGCCGCCCGCGGCCAGTCCCTTGGCGCTTGGGGCCTCGCTGCACGCGCTGGCGGCCCGCCCGAGCTATGTCTCGAATACCGCGGCCCAGGTCCTCTATACCTTCTCCATGGGAGGTCTGGCAGTGTGGATGCCCACCTATTTCGTCCGGGAGCGGCATATCCCGCTGACCACGGCGACCACCAGCTTTGGCGCGCTGCTCCTGATCGCCGGCTTCCTCGGCACGCTGGCCGGAGGCCAGCTCGGCGATCGCGTGGCCCGGCGGCTGCGGGGGGCGCAGTTCGCCGTGTCCGGTTGGAGCCTGATCGCGTCGCTTGGCTTCACGCTCGCGGCGGTCTTGTCCCCCGACCCCGCGGTGTTCTGGCCGGCGATGTTCGGTTCCCTGTTCCTGCTCTTTCTCAATGTCGGGCCCTTGAACGCCGCGATGGCGAATGTCCTGCCGGCGGACCTGCGGGCGCGCGGCTTCGCGATCACTATCCTCGCCATCCATATGCTCGGCGACGCGGCGTCTCCGTGGCTGATCGGCGTGGTCTCTGACCGCGTCGGGCTCACGGCGCCGGTGCTGGGGGCCGGAGCGCTGCTGGGCGTGTCGGGCATCGTCCTGCTTGCCGGACGGAACGCGCTGGATCGTGACACGCAGGCGGTGGCCCATTCGGGCGAGGCCATCAAGGCGAACAGAGAGCGCATGGGGACCCCCGGAACGTGAACCACCGCGCGGATAGGGTCGCCGTCGTTGTCGCCGGCATCGCGCTCGGCGCCTGCATGGTCGCGCTCCTCCACCCTGGCGGTGGCGACGGGCGGGGACCCTACGGACTGCAGGTATGGAAGCTCGACTTCCACGCGCGATAGCCACCACCCTGCTCGCCGGCGTCGCGGCGCTGCTGCTGTCAAGCGGCCCGGCAGCTCCCCAAGTCCAGATCACGGATGCGAGCGTCGACGAGCTCCTGAAGCGCGCGGAGGAGGCGTATCGCCAAGGCCGGACCGCGGAAGCCGCGCGCGAGCTGAATCGGGTCGCGAGCTGGGCGAGCCACATCCGCGACGTGGCGCCCGGCAGCCGCGATCCCGCTGAGGATCGGGCTTTCGCAGAACGCATCTACCAGCGGGTGCTCACGACGGTCGCACGGACCTTCGGCGCTGAGCATGTCAATGTCGCGGATGCCCTGATGGGCCTCGCCGCGCTCTACATTGAGCAGCGGCGCTCCGCCGAGGCTGAGCCGCTGCTGCGCCGCGCGCTGGGCATCGCCGAGCGCGCCCCTGCGCCATCCGACGACCACCGACAGGCCGCCGTGGCGAGAGTCCTGGGTCAGATGGGGTTGCTGGAGGAGTCGCGGGGACGGAGCGCCGAGGCCGAGGCCCACTACCGGCGAGCGCTGGCCATCGTCGAGAGGCTGCCCCCGCGCTTCCGCCACGGGGCCGGCGGGGCAGTCAGGGAGTACTTGCGATTCCTGCGTGAGAACAATCGGGCGCAGGAGGCGGCGGCGATTGAGGCGCGCTTCTCGCGGTGAAAGCGCCCTCCGCGGTTGACAACCAGGGGAAGCTCTCGCAGAGTGACGTCCATGCGCATCGTCGTGATGGGGTCGGGCGGCACCGGCGGCTATTTCGGCGCCAAGCTGGCGCGCGCGGGCGAGGAGGTCACCTTCGTCGCTCGGGGTGAGCATCTCGACGCGATTCGGAAAAACGGACTTCGGGTGAGATCGGCGGCGGAGGGGGAGTGGGTGGTCCAATCGCCGGCGGTGGAGAGGCTCGAGGGGCAGCCGCCGGCCGACTTGGTTCTCTTCTGCGTCAAGTCCTTCGACACTGAGAGCGCGGGCGAGGCCATCAAGCCTGTGGTGGGATCGGCCACGGCCGTGCTGCCGGTGCAGAACGGCGTGGACAATGAAGAGAAGCTCGAGCGCATCCTGGGGCCTGGCCATGTCATGGGCGGCATTGCCCAGGTGCTGGCCACGATCGAGTCGCCTGGCGTGATCAGCCACAGGTTCCTGGGCCGCATCGTCTTCGGCGAGATGGACGGGCGCGAGAGCGAGCGGGCGCGGGCTTTTCTGGCCGCCTGCGAGCGGGCGGGTATCGCCGCCGAGATCTCGCCCAATATGCTCCGCACGCTTTGGGAGAAGTACGTGTTCATCGCCGCGCACGCCGGCACGACGGCGGTGACGCGCAGCCCGGCCGGTGTGGTCAGGAGTGTGCCCGAGACCCGGCGCCTGTACCGCCTCATCCTCGAGGAGATGGTGGCGCTCGGAAACGCCGCAGGCGCGGGGCTCGCTCCCGGCTTGGTCGATACGTGCCTCGGCATGCTGGACAATCTGGGGCCCGCCTTCACCTCTTCGCTCCATCACGACCTGGCCCAGGGCAGGCGGCTCGAGCTGGAGGCTCTTCACGGCCATGCGGTGAGGCTTGGGGAGCGCTACGGCGTGCCCACGCCGGCGGTTTTCGCGGTGTACGCCGCGCTCCGCCCCTATCGGGACGGCGTGCCGGCCGCTTCCTGACCGCGCGCCGGGCCGGGCATCGCCCGGCCCTGTTCTATACTGAACGGGTGTCCACTGCTCACCGGCTCCTGAGATATCTGCTGCGCTATCGGTGGCGCTATGCCGCCGGCGCGGGCTGCCTCGTTCTCGCCACGGGCTTCTCACTCGGCATTCCCTGGACAGTGAAGCTCGCGGTGGATGCCCTCGGGCGCGGCGCGCCCGTCGGGCGTTACGTGCTGGTTATCCTCTTCCTCGCGGCGGGCCACGGCGCGGCTCGGCTCGGCTCGCGCTTCACCATCATCGGCGCGGGGCAATGGGTGGAGCACGATGTGCGTGCCGATCTCTACGCGCACCTCCAGGCGCTGCCGCCGGCCTTCTATCACCGCCGCCCGACCGGCGACCTGATGTCGCGCGCCTCCAACGACATCGCCGCCCTCCGGATGCTGGCTGGCTTCGGTATCGTGATGCTGGTCGGCACCTCGCTGACTTTCCTGGGGACGCTGGGCGCGATGTGGGCCATCGATGCGTGGCTCACGCTCTATGCGCTCGCGCCATTCCCGGCGCTGGTGCTGGTCGCCAAGCGCTTCAATCACGACGTCGAGGTGCGCTCCACGGCCGTCCAGGAGCAGCTGGGCGCCCTTTCGGCCAAGGTGCAGGAGAACCTCTCCGGTATGCCGGTGGTTCGCGCCTACACGATGGAGGAGCGGGAAATCGCCGGCTTCGCTCGGCTGAACCGGGAGTATCTGGCACGCAGCCTCGGCTTGGCGCGCACCCAGGCCGTGGCCTGGCCGATGCTTGGATTCATCTCGGGGCTGGGCGCCCTCATCGTCCTCTGGCTGGGCGGCAAGGCCGTGGTAGACGGTCGCATCACGCTGGGCGCATTCGTCGCCTTCAACGGTTACCTCGCCTACCTCGCCTGGCCGACCATCGCGCTGGGCTGGACCTTGGCCAATGTCAAGCGCGGCTTGGCCTCGATGCAGCGCATCGTCGAGATCCTCGACGAGCCCGAGCCCCCACAGCCTGCGCGGCCGGTGTCCGGCATGCTCGAGACCGGACCGATCGAGTTCAAACATCTCAGTTTCGCCTACGAAGGCCGCGGCGCTGCGCTGAGCGATGTGAGCTTCACGGTGCCGGAGGGCGGACTTGCGGCCGTCGTCGGTCCCACGGGAAGCGGCAAGTCCACGCTGGGCCTGCTGCTGTGCCGGCTCTTCGATCCGCCGCCGGGCTCAGTATTCATCGGCGGCGTGGATGTCCGGGAGCTTCCCTTGGACAGGCTGAGGCGCTCGGTGGGGTATGTGCCCCAGGAGGCATTTCTCTTCTCCCGCCCGCTCAGGGAGAACGTGCTGCTGGCCGACGACGGCCTCGGCCATGACCGGCTCGAGGCGGTTGGGCGGACGGCGGGTATCGAGGCCGACGTCGCCGGCTTTCCGAGCGGCTGGGACACCGTGGTCGGTGAGCGGGGGCTGACGCTGTCCGGGGGTCAGCGCCAGCGGGTGGCGCTGGCCCGAGCGCTGGCCGCCGACCCGCCGTTCCTCGTCCTCGACGACGCCCTGGCCTCAGTCGACGCCGCCAAAGAGTGGGAGATCCTTCAGGCGCTGAAGACGGCCGTCCGCGGGCGCACGACCTTGCTCATGACCCACCGGCTGCGCGCCGCGGAAGAGGCCGATCACGTGGTGGTGCTCGACGAAGGCCGGGTCGTCGAGCAGGGACGCCATGCCGAGCTGCTCAACTCCGGCGGCCTCTACTCCCGGCTGTGGAGAGTCCAGCAGATTGAGAACGAGATCGCCAATGCATAGCCGGGCAGGGAAGACACGAGGCGCAGCGAGCCCGGAGGGGCGAGCTGAGGCGCGAAGTGGGGGAGTGCGGGGGCCATGTCTGGGCCCCCGCAGATGAATGATGAGCTTGCCAATGCATAGCCGGGCAGGGAAGACACGAGGCGCAGCGAGCCCGGAGGGGCGAGCTGAGGCGCGAAGTGGGGGAGTGCGGGGGCCATGTCTGGGCCCCCGCAGATGAATGAAATCGCCAATGCATGACGACGAGATCCTCGGCAAAGCCTATGACGCGCGGCTGATGCGGCGCATCTGGGAGCATGCGCGCTCCCACCGGGGGCTCGTGCTGCTCTCGCTGCTGCTCTTCCCGCTCGCCACCCTGCTCGAGCTGCTCCAGCCTTACCTCGTCAAGATCGCCATCGACGAGCATATCCTGAGGCGGGACTGGCCCGGCCTCGGGCGCATCGCGGCGCTCTTCCTGCTCACCCTGCTCGTGCTCTATGCCCTGCGTGTGGCGCAAGCCTATCTCACCCAGCTCACGGGCCAGCGGGTCATGCACGATCTGCGGAACGCGCTCTTCGCCCACCTCCAGCGGATGGACGCGGCCTTCTTCGACCGCCATCCCGTCGGGCGGCTGATGACGCGCGTGCTGAACGATGTCGAGGCGATCAACGAGCTGTTCACCAGCGGCGTGGTCTCGGTGCTGGGCGACGTCTTCACCCTCACCGGTGTCGTCGTGATCATGCTCGGGATGAACTGGCGGCTGGCGCTGGTGACCTTCGCCCTCGTTCCGGTGCTTGTCCTGGGGGCCGGCTACTTCAGGCTGAAGGCCCGGGACAGCTACCGGGGCGTGCGCACTCGGCTGGCGCGGCTCAATGCCTTCCTTCAGGAATCCCTCCAGGGCATGGCGGTGATCCAGCTCTTCGCCCGCGAGGGGCGGGAGCGCCGGCTCTTCGGTAGCCTCAACGCGGATCTCCGCCGCGCCCAGTTCCGCTCGACCTTCTACGAGGCCTCGCTCTACGCCGGCGTCGAGGCCATCGGGTCGTCCGCCGTCGCGCTCTTGCTCTGGTACGGCGGGGGACAGGTGGTGGCCGGCGCGCTGACGTTCGGGGGCCTGGTGGCGTTCCTCGAATACACGAACCGCTTCTTCCTGCCGATCCGCGACCTCGGGGCCAAGTACACGGTGATGCAGGCGGCCATGGTCTCGGCCGAACGGATCTTCGGCCTCCTCGACACTGAGCCCGCGATTCGGGCCCGGCCCGCCGGGGCGACCGTGTCGGCTCCCGATGGCACGGGACCCGCGGTGGAGTTCCGGGATGTCTGGTTCGCCTATGAGAACGAGCAATGGGTGCTGCAGGACTGCTCGTTCTCGGTCTCGCGCGGGCAGCAGGTGGCGCTGGTGGGACCGACCGGGGAGGGCAAGACCACGGTGGCGCGGCTGATGACGCGCGCCTACGACGCGACGCGCGGGCAGGTGCTGGTGGAAGGCCGCGATGTGCGCGACTGGGACCTCCGCGCCCTGCGCCGGCACGTGGGATTGATCCCGCAAGAGGTCTTTCTCTTCAGTGGCACCGTGGAGGACAACCTTCGCCTTGGCCGCGACGGCGCCGTGACGGCGGGGGAAGTGGAGAGCGCGCTGGTGGCGGCCAATGCGGCGCGCCTGGTCGCCGGGCTGCCGCGCGGTCTGCAGGAAGACCTCAGGGAGCGCGGCGTCAACCTCTCGCAGGGGCAGCGGCAGCTGCTGGCCATTGCCCGGGCCCTCATCTATAATCCTCGCGTCCTGGCGCTGGACGAAGCCACCTCCAGCGTGGATCCCGAATCCGAGGCGCTGATCCGCGCGGGGCTGGCGCGGCTCGTCGAGGAGAGGACGAGCGTGATCATCGCCCATCGGCTCTCGACCATCCAGCGGGCGGACCGTATCCTCGTGCTCCACAAGGGCCAGGTGAGGGAGGCCGGCCGTCATGCCGAGCTGCTGGCCCGCGGCGGCCTCTACTCGCGGCTCTACGAGCTGCAGTTCGGCCTCGGCCGGGCATGAGCCGCTTTCATCGCGCGGTATATGGCCTGGTGAGGAAGATCCCGCGCGGAGAAGTGGCGACGTATGGGCAGATCGCCGCCCTCCTCGGCTATCCGCGGGCAGCGCGCGCGGTGGGTTATGCGATGCGCCACTGTGCGCCGGGCATGCCCTGGCACCGGGTGGTGAACGCGCGGGGCGGAATCAGCCTGCGGGCCAATGTCGGCTCTATGCTGACCCAGCGGGTGCTGCTGGAGCAGGAAGGCGTGCCGGTGCGCCGCGGGCGCGTCCGGTTGGATCGGCATCGCTGGCGTGGCCCGCGTCGCGCCCCACGGGGGGAGCTGGCGGCACTGTCACGGCTCTGAACGGAGACACTCGACCATGCGACTCGGACTGAACCTGAGCTATTCGGGCTCGCAGCTTGGACTCAACCTGCCGCTCATCCAGGAGGCGGATCGCCTGGGCTTTCACTCGGTGTGGTCCGCCGAGGCGTACGGCTCGGACGCCGTCTCGGTCATCGCGTGGATCGCGGCGCAGACCAAGCGCATCGGTGTGGGGACGGCGATCATGCAGATTCCGGCTCGCACCCCGACCCTGGCGGCGACCACGGCGCTCACGCTCGATCAGCTCTCGGGCGGCCGCTTTCTCCTGGGGCTTGGTGTGTCGGGGCCGCAGGTGGTCGAGGGCTGGCATGGCGTGGCGTTCGGCAAACCGCTGGCCAAGACTCGGGAATACGTGGAAATCGTCCGGGCGGTGTGGAGGCGGGAGAAGCCGCTGGAGTTCAAGGGCGCCTACTATCAGATCCCGTATATGGGCTCCGATGCCACGGGACTGGGCAAGCCGCTCAAGTCCATTCTTCACGGCCGCCCGGATATCCCGATTTACCTGGCCGCGATCGGGCCCAAAAACGTGGCGCTGGCCGCCGAGATCGCGGACGGCTGGCTGCCGGTGTACTTCTCGCCCGACCGCATGTCCATCTTCACGCCGCATCTCGACGCGGGATTCAAGGCGGCGGGCGGAGGCAAGTCCCTCGCGCGCTTCGACGTGGCGCCCACGGTGCCGGTCGTGCTGGGGGCCGACGTGAAGGCCTGCCGCGACATCGTCAAGCCGCGGCTGGCGCTGTACGTGGGGGGCATGGGCGCGCGCGGGAAGAACTTCTACAACGAGCTGGTGTGCCGCTATGGCTACGAGGCCGCCGCCAAGACCATCCAGGATCTGTATCTGTCGGGCAAGAAAGACGAGGCCGCGGCCCAGGTGCCGGACGCGCTCGTGGACGAGATCGCGCTGTGCGGGCCCAAGGAGCGCATCAAGGAGCGGCTCTCGCGCTGGACGGGCTGCGGCGTCACGACCATGATCTGCGCGGTGGGCCAGGAGGAGGCGCTGCGGGTCATGGCCGAGCTGGCGCTCTGAGGGCGTGAAGCCGGCCGCCGAGAAGGTCCAGGCCGCCCTGGCCGCGCTCGGACTGAATCGCCGTGTGATCGAGTTGGCCGTCCAGGCGCGCACGTCGCGGGAGGCGGCCGACGCGCTGGGCGTCACGGTCGGACAGATCGCAAAGTCGCTGGTGTTCACGGCCAATGGCAGCCCGCTGCTGGTCATCGCCTCGGGCGCCAATCGCGTGGACGAGTCAAGGCTCGGCGGCCTGGTGGGAGGGCTGATCCGTCGGGCCGATCCAGAGACCGTGAGGCAGGCGACCGGCTATGCCATCGGGGGCGTGGCGCCGGTGGGCCATCCCTCCCCGCTGCGGGCCTATATCGATCGCGACCTGCTCCAGTACGAGCTGATCTACGCGGCGGCCGGCGTGCCCGAATGTGTATTCCCGCTCACTCCGGACGAGTTGATCCGGGGCACCGGTGGCATCGTCGCCGATCTGAAAGAGACGGGCGCAATCCCGAGAGGAGACACACGATGAAGCTCAAGGACAGAGTGGCGCTGGTGACGGGGGCGGGATCCGGGATCGGGCAGGCCTCGGCGGTGCTCTTCGCGCGCGAAGGCGCCCGCGTGGCCGTCGTGGACGTGAGAGAGGATGCCGCCAAGTCGACGGCGGAGCAGATCGAGAAAGCGGGCGGCCAGGCCCTGGCCATCCGGGCCGACGTATCGAAGGCGCCCGACAACCAGGCGGCGATCAATCAAACGCTGGCGCACTGGGGCCGCCTCGATGTCTTTTTCGCGAACGCTGGGGTGCCTCAGTTCCCCTCGGCGGTGGGCGACGTGGACGAGAGCGTCTTCGACCAGATCATGGCGGTCAATGTCAAGGGCGTGTTCCTCGGGGCCAAGTACGCCATGCCCGTGATGAAGCGGCAGAAGAGCGGCGTCTTCCTCATCACGGCTTCGACCTCGGCGATCCGGCCGCGGCCCGGCGTGCAGTGCTATTCCGCCTCCAAGGGCGCCGTCACCGTGATGGCCAAGAGCCTGGCGCTGGAGGGCGCGCCCTTCGGCGTGCGCGTGCTGGCCATCGCGCCCGTGGCGACGGAGACGCCGATGCTCCCCACCTTCATGGGTAAGAAGGAGGTGGACGAGGAGGGAATGGCGCGCTACCGCGGCACGGTGCCGCTGGGACGGCTCAACCTCCCCGAGGACATCGCCCGGGCGGCACTCTTCCTCGCCTCGGACGACGCCGCCATGATGACCGGCAGCTGCGTGGAGGTGGACGGGGGCCGGTGCATCTAATAAGCCTCGCGAGTCTTGGAGAGATCGGGCGGGTGGCGCCGCGGACCGCTCCGCGCGGTGGGCGGAGTGGGCCCCCCGAGTCCTGTCCGCAGCTCAAGTCGTTCGAGCCGAGGGACGGCCGAGCGCCGCAGGCGCGAGCGTCACGAGGTGAGGGCTGGGTTGAGCTGCGTTCGGGGGAGTGGGTGACGAAGCCCACCGCGCGGGGTGGCCGCGGCGACAGGACCCGCCCGTGCCCCGGCCCTCGCCCAAGCTCGCAGGGATCGTTAGGGCCGCTGTGAACGTCGTCCCGCTGGCGGCCGAGTCGCTCGGCGTGCGCTCGGTGGCCACCTATGTCGAGTGCGGGGAAACCGGCATCCTTATCGATCCCGGCGCCGCGCTCGGCTCGAGCCGCTTCAACCTGCCGCCGGCCGACCAGGAGTGGGAGGCCCTCAAGCGCTCGAACGACCGGATCAGCGCCTATGCCGACCGGGCGTCGATCGTCTTCGTCAGCCACTATCACGAGGATCACTTCCGCTACGACGAGCATCTCTACGCCGGCCGGACGGTATGGGCGAAAGATCCCAAGCGAGCCATCAACCCGAAGCAGAAGCAGCGGGCGGAGCGGTTCTGGCGGAGCCTCGTGGAAGGGTGCCGCCTCGACATCGCCGAAGGCCGGAGGCTCGAGACGCCCGAAGCCCTGCTCAGCGCCTCGCCGCCGCTGCCCCATGGCGCCGACGGCACGGCGATGGGACATGTCGTCGCTCTTACGATCACCGACCGGCGCGAGGGCAAACGCTTCGTCCATGCCTCCGACGTTCAGGGCCCGCTCTCGCCCGTGGCGGCCGCCTACCTGATCCGCGAGCGTCCGAATCTGCTCTACCTCTCGGGCCCGCCCGCCTACCTTGAAGGGCAGCTCGGGCGCACGGCCATCGATGCCGGGATCACCAATCTGCTCCGGATCATCGACGCCACCGGCTGCCGCGTCATCATGGACCACTACGCTCTGCGCGACGGCGCCTATCGAGAGCGCTTCGCGGCGCTGTGGGAGACGGGGCAGGTGGTGACCGCGGCCGGCTTCCTCGGCCTGGAGGATTCGGCGCTCGAAGCAGGCCGCCGCGAGCTTTGGAGCCGGAAGCGCAAGCCCGCCGCGCCCGTCCCTTCGCGAACGCGGGGACGGCCCAAGGAGAGCGGATTGAAGAGCCGGGAGTCGTCGGCTATGATGCAGGCTCGCAGAGCACACCCACGCGCGAAAGGAGGGACCCGCTGAATGACGGAGAACAAGACGCTGAACGTCGGCGAATCGGCGCCGGACTTCACGCTCAAGACCATCGGGCTGAAGGAAGTCAGTTTGAAAGACTACCGCGGCAAGAATGTCGTGCTGCTGTTCTACCCGCTGGACTGGACGCCGGGCTGATCCACCTGCATGCCCGCCTTCGATAAGCGAGTGAAGGACTTCGAGGCGGTCAATACCCAGGTGCTGGGTATCAGCACGGACAGCCCGTTCAGCCATGAGAACTGGGCCAAGACGGTCGGCATCTCGAATTACCCGCTTCTCTCGGACGTCCACCGCGCGGTGTCCAAGGACTACGGGGTCTATTGGCCGGACTGGAACGCCAATGTGCGCGCCACCTTCATCGTGGACAAGCAGGGCAAGGTATGCTTCGTCGAGCGGTACGGCAAGGGCGAGCTGCCCAGCCCGGACAAGATTCTCGCCGAGGTGAAGAAGCTCTAGGCGGGACGCTGGGCCGTGCGGCCGGGGGCGGATGCGCTCCCGGCCGCCGGCTGGCGCGTCGTCAGCCACACCCCCCACAGCACCGCCGCGCCGCCGAGCAGGTCGGGCCATCCGATCTCCTCTCCCAGCATCACCCAGGCGAGCAGCACGCCGACCACGGGCTGCAGGTTCATGAAGATCGCCGAGCGGCTCGGTCCCACCGCCCTGACGCCCTCGTACCACCAGACGTGGGCGACGGCGCCCAGAAAGGCCTGGTAGCCAACCACGGCCCAAGCGACGGGCGAGCGCAAATCCGGCGAAGGAAAAAAGGGCGCGGCGAGGAAGACCATGGGGATCAGCATCAGCGAGCCCAGGAGGTAGGCCGCGGTCGTGGCCACCGCGGGAGAGTGGACGGCGAGCACGCGCTTGCCGTAAATCGTATAGGCGCTCCACCCGATCTGCGCCACGAGCAGGATGAAGTCGCCGGGGTGCAGATCGAGGTGAACGATGGCCCGCCAGCTCCCTTTGGTCACCACCAGCACGACTCCCGCCGTCGAGCACAGCACGCCGGCCCATTGGATCGGGCGGAGGCGCTCCTTGAGATAGAGCCTGGCGCCCACGGCCACCAGCACCGGCGTCGCGGCCTGCAGAATCACGGCATTCGTCGCGGTGGTGAAGGCGATGGCGAGGTAGGTGCCGCCGGTGGACACGAAGATTCCCGCGAAGCCGAGGAACGCGAAGGTCCGGAGATCCGTCCACCCGAGCGCGCGGAACTCGTCCCATCCCCGCCGCAGCAGCAGCACGGCGAGGAATGCCGAGGCCAGCCCGCAGCGCAGCGCGACCAGCACGTAGGGCGGGAAATGGGCGAGCGCGAGCTTGGCGAACGCGGGATAGGAGCCCCAGAGCGCGACGATGAGTGTGAGCGCGAGGTAGGCGCGGGTTTGACCGGGTCCGGTCACCTGCCTATGATAGCGCGGGACTTATGGCCGACCACATCGTGGAGCGTCGGTTCTGGCTGCCGTGCCCCCGCCCGGAGGTCTTCGAGTTCTTCGCCAGTCCCCGGAATCTCGCCCCGGTAACCCGCGCCTCGGCGCGGCTCACGTGGCTGGCGCCGCCGCCCGAGCGACTGGCGGCCGGCAGCGTGCTCGACTTCAGCGTTCGGGTCGCCGGCGTGCCGCTCAACTGGCGCGTGATGGTCCGCGAGTTCGACCCGCCATACCGCTTCGTGGATGCGCAGCTCTGGGGCCCATTCGCGCGCTGGGAGCACCGTCACCGATTCATCGACGCGCCGGAGCGCCAGGACTCGGCCGGGCCCCCCGGTACCTGGATCGAGGACCGCGTGACCTATCGGCTGCCGCTGGGGCCGCTCGGGAAATTGGTCCACGCGCTGGGCGCGGGCCGCCGGATCACGGCGGCCTTCGAGTACCGCGAAGCGAAGACCCGGCAGCTCCTCATCGAACCCTGAGGGACCGCGTCATACCCGTTCCGCCGGGCGGGTGCCCCATGGCGGCCAGGCGTTTCACATCGGCGCCCATCCGGTGTTTCAAGTGATGAGAGAAGACGCGGAACGGGAAGGAGAGAACCATGAGCACAGACGAGCGCGCCGAGGAGGGATTCCTGATCCTGGCGGACATTTCGGGGTTCACGGCCTTCGTGACCGGCACCGAGCTCGAGCACGGGGCGGAGATTACCGGGGTTCTCCTGGAGGCGGTGATGCATCGGCTGGCTCCCCCTTTGGAGATCCAGGAGCTGGAGGGAGACGCGGTGTTTGCGCTAGGTCCCGACCGGATCCTTCCCGATGGCGGCGTGCTACCGGCCGTGCTGGGAGAAGCCTTCCTCGCCTTCAAGGATGAGCAGCGCCGCCTGGCGGCCGACGACGGGTGCTCGTGCCGCGCCTGCCGCGGCATCGACGGGCTGGACCTGAAGTTCGTCACCCATCACGGCCGCTTCATCCGGCAGGTGGTGGGTGGTCGCTCGCGCGTCGCCGGACCGGACGTCATCCTCGTCCATCGGCTCCTGAAGAACTCCGTCGATGCCGCCGCGTATCTGCTCCTCACCGCGGCCGCGCTGGAACGAATCGGCGGCGGAGCCATCACGGGCGGGATGCGCCGGCATCTCGTGAGCTATCCCCACCTCGGCGAGGTGCACTGTTTCGTGGCCGATCTGGAAAGTCCCGAGCTCGCGCGCGCCGGCTGACGGCCGGCCTAGCCAGACCGGTGAAGGCCGATGGCAATGAGGTCTTCGTCGGTATGGATCCAGCCGACCTTGCCGTCGATGCGAACCTTCACCCAGATATCTTCGCCCGCGGACAAGCCCACGACCTCTGCGCCCTCGTCCCACTTCGTAAGGACGCTGGCGGAGAGAAACTCGACCGTGGAGTCTTTCTTCACCACGACATGCGCGGGCGGGCCGCTCGACGCCTCGTTCGCCTCATTGAAGAGGCGCACGAAGGTCATCTCCTGCTCGCTTGGATGGCGCTCAACGCCTTCGACCGGCATCTCGCAGCCACCCTCCGCGAAGCCGCGGCCCGTCTGATAGAAGCAGTGCTGGCCCAGCGCCAGCTGGCCGTGTATCCAGTCGATCCGAATCGGCACGGACACGAAGAAATATCCCGTAAAGAGCCGGATGTTCAGCACGTCGGGGAGAATTTGGGTGAGATGACCGATACGATTGACGGATCCGGGAACAAACGTCCCCATCTCGCCTTCCGCGACCATGGGCTTTCCGAAAGGAATCAGCCTCCCCTTCACGACGCCGAAGACCTGCCAGGGGCCCCCGCTCAGTGGCGCGGAGGGCAGGCAGCCGGTATCGAGCAAGAGCCCTTGGCCATTCGAGCCGACCAGAGGCTCGATCGCGACGGAGCAGGTCTCGGTGAATTGTCCGTTCTCGACGGCGTGGGGGAACTCCTCATGATGCTGGACGGCTCCGCCGGCGTTGAGGATGTCGAGCGATGCGAGAGTCTCTGAGTCCGCGCCGGTTTTTCCCGGAAGACGCTTGGAACGAAGCACCACCGTAAAACTCTGCCCGGCGAGGAGAAAAGGGCCCTTGCGCTCTTCAATGTCCTCGAATTGGACAGCGGACTGGGACGCCGGCCGTTTCGCGTTTTGCGCTGTCGCGGGCGCGAGTCCCGAGCCCACCAGAATCGCCAGAGCAATGAGCGAGACAGGGTATCCACGCCCCATGAGCATTCGTCGCCAGTTACGATGATACGACGTGGCGGTCGTTTGGTTCCACTTGCTCAGTTCGCATGAAGCCATTCAGCTCGGGCGTGGTCAATGAGCGGTCAAGGTATCCGAAGCTGCCCTTGTCCTTGACCTCGCGGGCGGCGTCCAGCAGGCCGGTCATCGCCGCGCGATACAGCGACGTCGCGAGGCTGATCCGCTTGACCCCGGCCGCGGTCAGCTCCGCGACCGTGAACGACTTGCCCTTGATGCCGACCATGAAGTTGACCGGCTTCGACACGGCGGCGCACACGGCACGCACGGACGCAAGGTCGGGCAGGCCCGGCGCGAACAGGACGTCTGCGCCCGCCTTGTCGAACGCCTGCAAGCGCGCGATGGTGTCCCCCAGATCCGGATGGCCGCGCAAGAAATTCTCCGCCCGGGCGGTCAAGGTGAAGGGGAACGGCAGCGCCCGCGCCGCCTCCGCGGCTGCCACGACACGCTCCGTCGCGAGGCCGATGTCGTAGAGCGGCCTATCCTTGTCGCCGGTGGCGTCCTCGATCGACCCGCCGACCAGCCCCACCTCGGCGGCCAGGCGGATGGTCTCCGCCGTCTCGGCCGGCGCATCGCCGAAGCCCTTTTCGAGATCGGCAGAGACGGGTAGGTCGGTCGCCGCGACGATCGCCCGGGCATGCGCCAGCGCTTCCTCCCGCGACACCATGCCGTCGCGCCGGCCGAGCGTGCCGGCGGCGGCGCCGCTCGACGTCGCCAGTGCGTCGAACCCCAGCCCCGCGAGGATGCGCGCGGAGCCCGCATCCCAGGGATTTGGAATCACGAATGCGCCGGGACCCTGATGGAGCGCCCGGAGGCGCGTGGCCTTATCGCGTTGACTCTGTGCCATGACGGTCCTCCTAGCGGAAGCGCGTGACGCCGATCCGAGGGCAGACACCGGCGACGGGGCAGAGGGAGCACTTGGGCGAGACGGGCAGGCAGATGTTCTGGCCGAAGGAGACGAGCAGGTCGTTGTAGCCGATCCAGTAACGTCGCGGCAGCCGCGCGCGCAGCGCCATCTCGGTCTTCTCGGGCGTCACGGTTCGCACATAGCCCCAGCGGTTCGAGATCCGGTGGACGTGGATGTCCACGCAGATGCCGGGCTTGTGATAGGCCTGGGTCACGACCAGATTGGCGGTCTTGCGCCCGACGCCCTTGAGCGTCAGCAAGTCGTCGATCGTGTCGGGCACCCTGCCGCCGAAGCGCTGGAGGAGATCGCGGGAGACCTCCCGGATGACGCGCGACTTGGTGCGGTAGAAACCAACGGGGAAGATGGCGCGCTGGATCTGGCGCGGCGTGAGGCGCAGGATGCCGGCCGGGGTGTCCGCGAGCGCGAAGAGCCGCGCGGCCGCGGGTCCCGTGGTTTCGTCCTTGGTGCGGAGCGAGAGGAGGCAGGCGATGAGGACGTGGAAGGGGTTGCGCCGGCGCTCGGCGACCTCGGCCAGCGCGGTTTGCCGCCAGCGGGGCGCCTGCCGACGCAGCCGCCGGATCAGCCGTCCGATGTGTCGCACCGGATGGCGGGCGGCTATGACTTTCCCTTGATGGATTCGAGCAGCTCCCGCGCCCGTCTGGAGTCCTTCATGGTCCAGTCGGCGAGATTGGTCGGGGCTTTTTCGTCGAGCACAGCCTCGAGCTCGCGGCGGGCCTCGGGCAGGCGGCTCTTCTTGATGAGCGTGCGCGCCAGGCCCACGCGGGCGCTGGTGAATCTCGGATCCAGCTCGAGACCCTTGCGGAACATCTCTTCCCCCTTGTCCAAGTCGCCGCCGAGGAGACCCGGCACCTCGATATAGACATTGCCCGCCAGGGAATAGGCCGGCGGGAATTTGGGATCCAGCTCGAGAACGGTTTTGATCTCCTGCCTCACGGTGGGCAGGAGAAAGAGCGAGCGCATCACGCCCTTGGTCTGGCCCCAGCGGGCCGTGTTCGTGCCGTACCAGAAATGGGCCTGGGCATTGTTCGGCGCCAGCTCGACGGCGCGCTTCGCGGCCTCTCGCCCCTGCTCGTATGCCTCGAGCTTCTCCTCGGGATTCTTCGCCCGGACGTCGCCGAAGATGAAGCACACCTTGGCGAGCGCGATGAGCGTGTCGACCTGGGGATCGGTCTTGGCGGCCTCCGCGAGCGCGGTCCGCATCTGGTCGATGCGAGGCGGGTTCTCATGGTAGCGCGCCTGCCAGGCATTAACCTCGGCAACCAAGTGGGATTGACTCCGCGGCGGCGGTGACTGACCCGAGGCGGTCACGGCACCGAGCGCGATGACGACGGCGGCAGCGAGGACTCGCATGCATAGAATGCTAGAGGGCGCTTCGCGCGGTGTCAATGCTATGTTACCCACGATGACACCCCCGCGGACGTCGGCCGAGCCATGGCAGCACCGGTTCGTCGACGCCAATGGGCTCCGGCTTCACGTCGTCACCCAGGAGCCCGCGCCAGAGCATGCGAACGCTGCCGCGCCGCTCGTCGTGCTCCTCCACGGCTTTCCGGAGTTCTGGTATTCCTGGCGGCACCAGATTCCGGCGCTGGCCGCGGCCGGCTTCGCGGTGGCCGCGCCGGATTTGCGTGGCTACAATGACTCGGACAAGCCCGAGGGCGTCGAGGCCTATCGGATCAGCAACGTCGTCGAGGACGTGGCTAGCCTGATCCGCGCGCTGGGCCGCGAGCGGGCGGTGATCGTCGGCCACGACTGGGGCGGGGCGGCGGCCTACGCGTTCGCCATGATGAAGCCGGAGATGACCAGCCGGCTCTGCGTGATGAACTCGCCTCATCCGGCGCGCTTTGCGGCGGAGCTCTATCGCGGCAACGAGGAGCAGCTCAGGCGCAGCTGGTACATGTTCTTCTTCCAGCTCCCGGAGGCGCCCGAGCGCCTGCTGGCCGCCGACAACTTCCGGATGCTCAAGGGAATGCTGGTGCACAGCGCCCGCAAGGGGACCTTCCCGCCCGCCGTGCTGGCCCGCTATGTCGAGGCCTTCTCCAGGCCCGGCGCGCTGACCGGCGCGATCAACTGGTACCGCGCCAGCTTCCGTCGCGGGCTGCCCGCGCCGCGCGAGTTCCCGAAGATCGCGGCGCCGACGCTGATCATCTGGGGCGACCGGGACTTTGCCCTCGGCACCGAGCTCACGCGCGGAATGCGCCCCTATTTCTCCGGCCCGTTCGCCCTCACGCGCCTACGGGGAATCAGCCATTGGGTGCAGCAGGAGGCACCGGACAAGGTGAACGCCCTGCTGATCCGCTTTCTCACTCGACCGCGGCGGCCCGAGCCATGAGGCTGATTCCTGGAGCCATCGTCCTGGTCTGGCTGGCAGTGATGGCCTTCTTCGCGTTCCTGGTGGCGCCGGCCGCATTCGCGAGCCTCGACCGGGATGCCGCCGGGCGCTTCGTGAGCGTGATGTTCCCCCGCTACTACGCCGTGGGCACCGCGCTCGGCCTCGTGGCTCTGTGCGCCGTGGCGGCGCGATGGCTCGGCGCGGGCCGGCCGGTCGAGGGCTGGGTCGGGCTTGGGCTGGTCGCGCTCATGCTGGTGCTGACGCTGTACTCCTGGCTCGTCGTGTTGCCGGCGGCCCATGTCGCGCGGGAAGCCGTGCGCCAGGCCGCCGCGGCGGGCGCGCTCTCGACCGAAGCGCTGGCTTTCACCCGGCTGCATCGGCTGTCCGGGTTCCTCAACGGGGCCGTGATGGCGGCCGGCGTGCTGTTCCTGATCGTTGAATGGGCGCGATCCAGATGAATCGTGAGGCGCAGGCCTTTCAGCCGCTCGGGCTCGACCACGTGGTCCTGCGGGTGAGCGATCAGCGTGCCGCCCAGCGCTTCTACACCGAGACGCTCGGCTGCACGGTGGACCATGTCAACGAGCGCTTATCCCTGATCCAGCTCCGCTTCGGCGACCACCTCATCGACCTGCTGCCCGGTGCGCGCGGCTCGGCCGGCGGACTGGATCACTTCTGTCTGTCCATTCGCTGTGACGATCTGGGGCGGGTCAAGGCCGAGCTGGAGGCCAGGGGCGTAGCGGTCGAGGGCGAGGTGGTGAATCGTCGCGGCGCCTACGGGCAGGGCCCCTCGCTTTACATCCGGGATCCCGACGGCTACCTGGTCGAGCTCAAGCCTCGCTGAGGGCCAGCTTCAGAAGCGTGCGCATGAGCTGCGCCGCGGGCACGGCGCCGCCCTCGGTGGCCGACTGGAGCAGGCAGCCCTCCGCGGCTCCCAGGATCACCGCGGCGATGGTGCCCGCGTCCAGATCGGAGCGAAACGCCCCGGCCGCGACCCCTTCGGCGAGGATCTCCTCGAGGGTGAGCCGGATCTGCTCGCGCTGCCAGGCCAGCGTGAGGCGGAACTGTTTGTCCTCCCGCGCGCGGATCCAGCCGGTGAGAAAGAAGCCCGAGTACTCGGGATCGCTCTCGCCGTAGGCGCCGAAGAGAATCTCCATGGCGCCTTCGAGCTTCACGCGCGGGGGGTGCTGGCTGCGGGCCACGCGCGCTAGCTCGCTCACCAGGGGCAGCCCGCGCTCTTCCAGCACGGCCGCCGGCGATTGGGCCGGGGCGGCGCGACGCTTCACCGGTTTCTTTCGGCTCACGCGCTGATTATACTGGTCGGCGCGCCATGGACTTCAAGCTCTCTGCCGGTGAAGAGAAGTTTCGGGCAGAGCTGCGCGCCTGGCTGGAAGCGCATGGCCCCGGTGACTGGGGGCGGATGCGCCGCACCCTGCCTACCCGCGAAGCGCAGATCGAGTTCCTCATCGGCTGGCAGCGCGCGCTTCACGGGGCCGGCTATGTGGGGCTGCACTGGCCGACGCGGTACGGTGGCCGTGGTGCCACGGTGATCGAGCAGGCGATCTTCTACGAGGAGATGGCGCGGGCGCGCGCGCCCGAGCTGCCGAATGCCATCGGGCTCGACATGGCAGGCCCGGCGATCATCGCGCATGGGACGGAGGAGCAGAAGTGCCAGCATCTCTCACGGATCCTGTCGGCCGACCACATCTTCTGCCAGGGGTTCTCGGAGCCCGATGCGGGGAGCGATTTGGCCGCCGCCCAGACCCGGGCGGAGCGGAAGAACGGCGGCTTCGTGATCAATGGGCAGAAGGTCTGGACGTCATACGCGCATTACGCCAACTGGTGCATCCTCTTGACCCGCACCGATCCCGCGGCGCCGAAGCACAAAGGCCTGACCTATTTCATCGTGGACATGAAGAGCCCGGGATTCATCGTGAAGCCCCTGCGGCAGATGAGCGGTGATGCGGAGTTCAACGAGCTCTACTTCGACAATGTCGAGGTCCCGGCCGAGAACGTCGTGGGGCGCGAGAACGGCGGCTGGGAAGTGGCCATCACCACCCTCATGTTCGAGCGCGGGCCGCGCGCGCTCTCGCGCCAGCTCATCCTGCGCCAGGGGCTGGCCGAAGCGCTGGAGCTGGCCCGGACGACCCTGCGCCGTGGCGCCCCGGCGTCGAAGGATCCCGTCGTGCGCCAGCGGCTGGCCCAGGCGTATATCGACGCCGAGACGCTCCGACTGTCCAATCTGAGAATTCTCACTCGCCTGCTGCGCGGCGAGCCGCCCGGACCCGAGGGCTCGGCCTCGAAGCTCGTCTTCAGCGAGAGCTGGCAGCGGCTGCTCGAGCTGGGGCTCGAGCTCCAGGGGCCCTACGCGACGCTCTGGCAGGGGAGCGAGCGGGCGGTGGCCGACGGATGGTGGCAGTACCGGCACCTGCGGTCGCGAGGGGACACCATCGCGGGCGGAACCTCGGAGATCATGAAGAACATTCTCGCCGAGCGAGTCCTCGGTCTTCCCAAAGATTGAGGCCTGGCTTACTGGCCGGTTGTCTGGAACTCGAAAGCCTCGACCTGCACGCGATAGCGCCGCTCGCTGCCGGCGGCGGACAGGCGAATCTCGAAGGTGGACCGGCTGCGCGCCTGGATGAGGCCGGGGACATAGCTGCGCGCCCGGCTCACCACGCGGCCGCTCTCATCGAGGCCCTCCGCCAGCAGGATCACGCGGTTGGCCGGGGTATTGGTGCTGTTGGTGATCTCACCGAAGATCAGGATCCGCGTCGGCCCCAGCCGCTCGGTGGAAAAGGTGAGGACGAGGCCCGAGGCAGACTGGGGCGTGAAGGTCTGAGCCGCGGCGCCCGAAACCGCGAGAGCCGCGAAGCCCAGGGCGACGGACAGGCGCGCGATCATTCGTACCTGAGCGCTTCGATCGGGTTGAGCCCTGCTGCCTTCCGCGCCGGGTAGAAGCCGAAGAAGATGCCGATTCCCGCCGCGAAGCCGAATGCCAGAATGATCGACTCCCATTTCACGACGGTCTTAGAGTCCGCGAGGTACGGCATGTAGGGAACGGCAAAAGCCAGCCCGATGCCGAGCGCGATCCCGACGAGGCCGCCGATCAGCGAGAGCGTGACGGCTTCCACCAGAAACTGAGTCAACACGTCTCGGCCGCGCGCCCCGACGGCCATTCGCAGGCCAATCTCACGCGTCCGCTCCGTCACCGAGACCAGCATGATGTTCATGATGCCGATGCCGCCCACCAGGAGCGAGATGGACGCAATGGCGGCCAGGAGCTTGGTCATCACGCCAGCCGCGGCTTCCTGGGCCTGGAGGAACTCGGAGAGATTCCTCAGCGAGAAGTCGTCATCCTGATAGGGCTGCAGCTTGTGGCGCTGGCGTAACAGGTCCCTGGCGAGCTGTTCGACCGCCTTCATGTCGGTCGCCTCGCGGACCTTGATCGAGATGGCGTTCACCGATCGGGCATTGGCCTGACTGACGCCCATGACCTTGCGCTTGGCTGTGGACAGCGGGATCAGCACGATATCGTCCTGATCCTGACCCCAGCTGTTCTGTCCCTTGCGGCTCATGACCCCGATGACGGTGAAGGGGACCTTGCGGATCCGGATGATCTGGCCAATCGGGTCCTGGTCGCCGAAAAGGTTGAGCGCCACCGTCTCGCCGACGAGCGCGACCTTGGTCGCGCCGTCCACGTCCTCCTGGGTAAGGACCTTGCCGGTCGTCGCGTCCCAGTCACGCGCGGGGAAGTATTCGGGCGTCGCGCCCATCACGGTGGTGCCCCAATTCAGATTGCCGTAGACGATCTGGCCCGCGCCGCGCATTGAGGGCGCCGCGACCTCCACCTGGGGGATCTCGCGCTGGATGGCCCAGGCGTCGTCCTCGGTGATCGTGAGCTGGGTGCCGCTGCCGAGGCGCACGCCGCCGGAGGTGATCGCCCCCGAGAGGACCACGATGATGTTGGAGCCGAGGCTCTGGATGGTCTCGGCCACCCGCGCCTGGGATCCGGCGCCCAGCGCGACCATGGCGATCACGGCGCCCACGCCGATCACGATGCCGAGCATGGCCAGCGCGCTCCGCAGCCGATTCACGCGCAGCGCCCGCACGGCAATGCGCATGCTGGCCCAGAGGCTCACGGCTTCTCTTCCTCGTCGCGCTCGGTGTCCCGGGGCAATGCGGCCAGCACCCGGCGGGCGTCGAGCGGGTCGGTCACGGCCTCGTCCTTGAGCACCCGGCCGTCCCGGAAATGGATATTGCGGCCCGCGTAGCGCGCAATGTCCGGCTCGTGGGTCACCACGACTACCGTGATGCCGCCGCGGTTGAGATCCTGGAAGAGCGCCATGATCTCCACGCTGGTGCGGCTGTCGAGCGCGCCCGTCGGTTCGTCGGCCAGGATCAACACCGGGTCATTGATCAGGGCCCGCGCGATCGCCACGCGCTGCTGCTGGCCTCCGGAAAGCTGGGCGGGATGGTGGTGCTCGCGGTCGGCCAGCCCCACGTCCGCCAGCTTCGCGCGGGCCTTCGGCTGGCGCTCGCGCGCCGGCCCGGCGCCATAGAGCAGCGGCAGCTCGACGTTCTCGAGCGCCGTTGTCCGGGGGAGCAGGTTAAAAGTCTGAAAGACGAAGCCGACCTTCTCGTTGCGGATCTTGGCCAGCTTGTCGGGGCTCAGGGCGGAGACGTCGGTGCCGTCGAGCAGGTAACGCCCCGACGAGGGAGTGTCGAGACAGCCGAGCAGGTTCATGAACGTGGACTTCCCCGAGCCCGACGGCCCCATCACGGCCACGAACTCGCCGGCGTGGATCGTCACCGAAATGCCGCGCAGCGCGTGCACCCGCCGGGAGCCGAGGATGTAGTCCTTGTGGATGTCGTCGGTCTCGATGAGGACCTGGGCCATCAGAGCCTCAAGCGCGGCCCGGTGCCAGGCTGGCTGGGCCGATCGCCGGACCCCGACAGGCCGACGATCACTTCCTGGCCTTCACTGATGCCGCTCAGCACTTCGGTGGAGCTGCCGTCGCTCACGCCAAGCTGCACCGGCACCGGCTGAGGCTTGCCGCCCGCACCCAGCGTCCAGACGCGGCCGGTGAGCCCGCCGCCGCGCTGGCCGGATGCCCCGCCGGGCCCCCCGGGGCCGCCGGGACCGGCCGGACGCGGCCCTTGGCGATCTTCGACGCCCGACGGGCGGAAGCGGAGGGCGGAGTTCGGAACCTTGAGAACATTGTCCTTCTGGTCGGTGACGATGCGCACGTTGGCCGTCATGCCGGGCAGCAGCTTGAGCTCGGTATTGTCCGCCGAGACTACCACGTCGTATGTGACGACGTTCTGGAGGACCTGGGGCGCCTTGCGGACCTGGATCACTTCACCCCGGAACATCCGGCCCGGGAAGGAGTCCACCGTGAAGCTCGCGCGCTGGCCCACCTGAACGCGGCCCACGTCGGCCTCGTCCACGTTCGTGTCCACCTGCATCTTGGTCAAATCCTGAGCGATCGTGAAGAGCGTGGGCGCCTGCAGGCTGGCCGCCACGGTTTGCCCCACGTCCACGTTGCGGGAGACGACCACGCCGTCCACCGGCGCCCGGATGATCGTGTGATCCAGATCGAGCTGGGCCTGGCGGAGCGCGGCGACGAATTGCCCGACTTGGGCCTCCGCGTTCTGCAGGATGGCCTCGGCGACCTTGAGCTGGGCCTCCGCGGAGCGTACGGCGGACTCCTGGGCTCGCTCCTGGGCGCCGCTGGCCTCGTATTGGGCGACGGCCGAGTCGTGGGCGACCTGGGCCGCGTCTTCATCGGCCTGGGCGACCAGATTGCGCTGGCGGAGCTCCTTCTGGCGCTGGAGGTTCCGGCGCCCGTCCACCACCGCGACCTGGGATTTGGCCGTCTGCGCCTTGGCCGCCGCCAGCGCGGCGCGGGAATTATCGAGGTCGGCGCGCGTCTTCTCGAGCATGGCCCGCTGGTTCAGCACCGAGGCCCGCGCCGCGTCCACCTGGGACTTGGCCTGGCTCACCTTGGCTTCGAAAGGATCGGGGTCGATCCGGGCTATAATCTGGTTCTTCTTCACCTGAGAGTTGAAGTCGGCCTGCAGCTCCTTGACCATGCCCGAGACCTGGGAGCCGACCTGGACGGTGATGACCGCGTTGAGCGTGCCCGTGGACGAGATCGCGGCGATCAGCGGGCCCCGGGTCACGGCGGCCGTCCGGTACGGCGGACGGCTGCCGATGCCCTGGCTGTAGAGATACCCCCCGACGATGAGCCCCGCGACCCCGACGACCACGAGAAGCCAGACGATTCGGCGTTTCACGACTGTCAGACGCTACGCGGGGGGCGGTATTCCTACCGGCGGCCCAAAGCCTGCTCCAGGCGGGCGATGGCGATGCGGTAGTCGGAGAGCGCCTGGGCCTCGGTGGACTGGGCCTGGGTCAGCGCCAGCTGGGCATCGGTGAGCTCGATGATATTGGCCACGCCGGCGTCGAACCGCCCCCGCGCCAGGTCGTAATTCTCCTGGGCCGACTCCACGGCCTTGCCCGCGGCTCCGATCGATTCCTCCGCCGCGCCCAGGTTGAGATAAGCCTGCTCGACCTGCTGCCAGATCGCAAGCTCCGTGTCACGCACCCGCGCCTTGATGGCGTCCACATTGGCCTTGGCTTCCTTGTAGCGCGCGATCTTGCCACCGCCGTCGAAAACCGTCCAGCTAAGAGTCAGCCCGGCATTCCACTCGGGACCCGAGTCGATGAAGCCGTGAGTGCTCCGGGAGCCGGGGTCGGGCACGCCGGTAATCCCGACGATGCCATAGGTGCCGCTGCCGATGAGGTTCGGGAAGAAGTCGCGGAAGGTCTGGCGCACCGTGGCCTCGGCCGCTTCGGCCTGGGCCTTGATCTGCAGGTAGTCGGGCCGCTTGCCGAGCGCTTCGGCGACGAGCGCGTCGCGGTCGGTGGCGAAGTGCTCGTAGGCCAGGACGTCCTTGACCTGGGTGGGCGTATTGATGGCGATGCCCATGGCGGTATTGAGCGCCACGCGCGCCAGGCTGACGGCATTGTTGGCGCGGATGAGGTTGAGGCGGCCGTTGGCCACGTCCACCTCGGCGCGGGTGACGAAGGACTTGGGCTGGGTGCCCACGTCGAAGAAGCCCTTCGCGCTCCTCAGGTTGATCTCGGCGCGATCCAGCGCCGCCTCGTTCACGGTGACCAGACGCTGACTGAGCAGAAGCGTGAAGTACTGCTCCTTCACCAGCTCGACGATATTGTTCTTCTGCAGCTCCGCGGCGGCGCGGAAGGCTTCGGCGTCGAACTTGGCCGCGTCCTTGGCCGCCCACTGCTTGCCGAAGTCCCACAGGAGCTGACTCGCGGTGGCGCTCGCGGAGCCGAAGTCGCTGCGGCTCCGGGAGCCGGTGGTGGTGCTAATGAATTGCTGTCTCCCGTAGCTGCCCAAGCCCGTGAGCTGAGGTAGCAGTGGCGCCAGCGCCTGGTTGACCCGCTGGAGGGACGCGAGGTAGTCGCCCGTGCTGGCGAGAATCTTCGGTGCATTGTCGAGCGCGATGCTCACCGCTTCGTCGAGGGTCAATTCCCGTCCCACCGCCTGCTCGGGAGTGGGAAACTTGTTCAGCGTCGGGGGCGCCGGGAGCGGCTCGCTCTTGGGCATGGGAGCCGCGGTCCCGGTGGGCGGCGGGGTGGGCTGCTGCTGGGCCATCGCCGAAGTCGCGAGCATCAGGATCAGCAGGAAGGACGGGCCGAGCCGGGCGGACGCGGGCTTCAGAGCGGTCATGCGTTCTCTCCTTGCGATCTGGCGTCTTCCGAGTCCTGGCCCGCCGCGCGAAGGGCCGATGGGAGTGGCTCGTTCGGCTGCACCGGCCTATTGTATGGGTTGCGTTGCCCCGAGGCCGGCAAAAATGACGTTCCGCCCGTTTTGCGAGAGCGCCGTCCGCTCCTCATTGTATGAATGAGGGGAAACGAGTCAAGTGCCTGAAATATATGTAACTGGCATGGGCTGTGTTACGATTTTTCAGTCGGCCCCGGGAGGGCCGAGGACATGATGATTTCGGATACGCGGCCGGCTAAGGTCGGCCATTGGTCTGAGCCTGCCCTGCGGGTGCTCCGGGAGCGTTACCTCGCCCGGGAGGGTGGAGAGGTGACCGAGACGCCCGAAGAGATGTGCTGGCGCGTCGCCCGCGCCATCGCCGCCGCCGAGGCGCGCTTCGGGCGGAGCCCGGCGGCGATCGGCGAGGTGGCCTCGGCCTTTTACGAGATGATGGTGGACGGCTACTTCCTCCCGAACTCGCCGACCCTGATGAACGCCGGCAAGGGAAATCAGCTCCAGTACTCGGCCTGCTACGTCCTGCCCGTCGGGGACTCCATGGAGGAGATCTTCGATTCGGTCAAGGCGGCGGCCATCATCCACCAGAGCGGGGGCGGGTGCATCGCCCGGAGCGCGAAGGTCCTCACGTCCGAGGGGCCGCTTCCAATCGAGAACCTCTTCGAGCGCGCGGAGAGGGATGTCCCGCTCCCCGACGTGCTCTCCTTCAACGAGAAGATGTCCCGGATGGAGTGGTGCGCCGTCCAGCGGGCGCACAAGTATGAGACGCCCGATGTCCGGCTGTTCGAGGTGAAAGTGGAAGGTGGGATCCGCCTGACCACGAGCCACTGGCACCCGTTCTACGTCCTGAATGGCGACGGCATCGGCACCAAAACTGCTGAAGATCTCGAGCCGGGGGATCTCGTCCTCAGCTCGACCGGCGCCCCGCTACGTTCCGAGACTATCGGCACGGATCGGGCGTGGCTCTACGGGCTTCTTCTTGCTGATGGCACGTTCGGTATGTACCACCCGACGGGTCGGGTGCGTCTCCGGCTCACCGATCCCCAGCGGGATCTAGTCGCCGACGCGGTGAGGATCATCAACTCCAGCTACGGCACTGTCATCAACGTCCGTCCGTCGACGGATCGACGGTATCGGACGCCGATGTGGGAGCTCTCCTCCGCGCACTCCCGCATCGGCGAGCTGATCCGTGTCCTCGACCTCCCGGGCCCGGGGGCAAAGTCGGCGAGTATCCGTGTCCCTCGGGTCACCTGGAGTGCATCCGGCGACGAGCAGTTGGCTTTCCTCGTGGGCTTTGCTGATGGTGACGGGCACCTGAACCGTGCGAAGAAAGCGCTTGAAGTCTGCACGACATCCGAAGGGTTTGCCGAGGACCTGCTCTACCTCGCTAGTGCCCTGGGGCTGCGGGCCAGGAGATGTGTCAAGCCGGGTGGGGACGGCGAGCTGCCGACGCACACGGTCTGCTTCTCGCTGGCACAGTGCCCAGCGCTCGCTCAGGCGCTCTCGCGGTTCAGCCGTCATCCTTCGCGGCGTGTGATGGCGAGCGGGCTGGCGCATTCCAGCATTGGCGTGAAGTTGCCCTGGAGGGTGTTTCGTCCTTTGCTGGACAAGGCGGGATACCCCACGCACGGCCGACGGGCGTGGCGCGAAGCGACGAGCATCGATGGTGCGCGCATTGCCTTGCAGCGATGGATCTCGGGCGGCTCCATCAATCTGCCGCGAGCCCTGCGAATCCTCGAGTGCCTCAGCGCTTCGCCTGCGCTCTCCGAAGCGGAGCGCCGGTTCGTGGAAAGCTACCGTCTGGCGCTGCCGGCGGCGCGTCGGATCTTGGCCGTGGCGCCCACTGCCACGACCGAGCTCTACGATCTGACCGTCGGCCAGAACGAGAACTATTTGGCCGGCGAAGGCGGGGCGGTCCTGATCCATAATACCGGCTTCGCCTTCTCGCGGTTGCGGCCCAAGAACGACTTCGTCCGCTCCACCGGCGGGCGGGCGTCCGGCCCGGTGTCATTTCTCAAGGTCTTCAACGCCGCCACCGAGGCGGTGAAGCAGGGCGGCACGCGGCGCGGCGCCAACATGGGCGTGCTGCGGGTGGATCATCCCGACATCATCGAGTTCATCGAGTGCAAGCTCGACGGCGGCATCTCGAACTTCAACATCTCGGTGGCGATCACCGACGCCTTCATGGAGGCGCTCGCGCGGGCCGGCGACTACGACCTGATCAACCCGCGCACGGGGCTCGTGACCGGGCGGCTCGCGGCGCGCGAGGTCTTCGAGCGCATCGTGCGGGCGGCGTGGCGCACGGGCGATCCCGGCCTTGTCTTCATCGACCGCATCAACCGCAGTCCGGCGAATCCCATTCCCGAGCTGGGGATGATCGAAGCGACGAATCCGTGCGGAGAGCAAAGCCTCCACCCCAACGACGTGTGCAATCTCGGGTCCGTCGACGTGGCCAAGTTCGCGCGGGAGGGGGGCACGGCGGAGCCGGTGAACTGGGACGAGCTCGAGCGGGTCGTGCGTCTCGCGGTGCGATTCCTCGACGACGTCATCGAGATGAATCCGTTCCCGCTGCCGCAGATCAACGCGATGGTCAAAGCCAACCGCCGCATCGGCCTGGGCATCATGGGCTGGGCGGATCTGCTCTTCACGCTGGGCATCCCCTACGATAGCGAGCGAGCCCTGGAGCTGGGTGACCGGCTCATGGCGTTCATCAAGGAGAAAGGGCACGACCAATCGGCGCGGCTCGCGGAAGAGCGTGGTCCGTTTCCGAACTGGTCCCGATCGATCTACCGGAATGGGCGGCCCCTGCGCAACGCCGCGGTCACGACGATCGCGCCCACCGGGACGATCTCGATGATCGCCGGCTGCTCGGCGGGCATCGAGCCGGTGTTCGCCCTGGCCTTCGAGCACCGGGTCAAAGGCCCCGACGAGGAGCGCGTGCTGGCATTCGTGAGCGCGACCTTCGAGCGGGTGGCGCGCGAGCGCGGCTTCTACTCCGAGGCCCTCATGGCCGAGATCGCGCGTCACGGGACGCTCGATGGCATCCCGGGCGTGCCCGACGACGCGCGCGCCGTCTTCAAGACCGCCCACGAGATCGAGTACGGCTGGCACGTCCGGCATCAGGCCGCGTTCCAGCGCCACACGGACAACGGCGTGTCCAAGACCATCAATCTGCCCCGTGAGGCCAGCACCGACGACGTGGCCAATGCCTATCTCCTCGCATGGCAGGAAGGCTGTCTCGGCATCACGGTGTTCCGCGACGGGTGCAAGGGCAGCCAGGTCCTGACCGCGGGCGTGCGCGACGAAGCGGGAGTCACCCCGGAGGTGGCGGAGGACTCGGTCAAGCCGCGCCCGCACAGCCTCGTGGGCCGAACGTACCGGATGGAGACGCCGATCGGGACCGCCTACATCACCGTCAACGACACGCTCGACGCCGAGCCCTTCGAGGTCTTCGTCCAGGTGGGCAAAGCCGGATCCGACACCATGGCGGTAGCCGAAGCGCTGGGCCGGCTCGTCTCGCTGGTGCTGCGGCTGCCCTCGCCGCTGTCGGCCGAGCGCCGGCTGGAAGAGGTGATCAACCAGCTCTCGAGGATCGGGGGCGGCCAACCCACGGGATTCGGCGCGGCGAAGGTGCTGTCGCTGCCGGACGCGCTGGCGCGCACGCTGGGCGAGCATATCGGGCAGCCGCGCGATGCGCGGCGGGCCGTCGCCGGGCTGCGTCGGGTGGGCGATCTGTGCAAAGAGTGCGGGCAGGCGACCGTGATCTACGAAGAAGGCTGCAAGAAATGTCTGTCGTGCGGCTATAACGAGTGCTGAGGGCTGGAGGGCGGGAGAGGGACATGTTCTCGGGCGGTGACTACGAGGAAGTCGCACGATGGCTGGAGAACTTCGCCGTCTCGCACGCCAAGCGTGAGAACCCGAAGACCGAAGCCGTGCTGGAGAGCGAGGGCTCGCGGGAAGGATCGAGTTACGGCGTGAGGCTTCGCCTTGGCGAGCGCCTGCTGCCGGCGCCTGGCCAGCCGCCGCTCGAGCTGTCCTTTCGCGAGGTCGCCGACAACCGCGGGAGCCTGACCTGGTGCAGCGCCCTGGCCGCCCGCATCCGCTCCGTCGCGCGCGAGCTTTCCGAAGCGGAGCGCGGCTCACTCAAGACCGCCTGAGCGTGCGCCGGGCTCCGGCTCCCGGCGACCGCATCCTCCGGTGGCACGCGCCGGGGGACTGGAACGCCTTCTTCGGCCTCGCGCTGGACAACCTGACCCAGCTCGTGATCCTCTCCAGCCTCCTGATCGGCCTCTTCGGCTTTCCGCCGGATCTGGTCCTGCGCGTGATGGTGCCGGGCACGGCGGCGGGCGTGCTCGTGGGCGATCTGCTGTACACCTGGCTCGCGATCCGCCTGAAGCGCGCCGCGGGGCGCGCCGACGTCACGGCGATGCCGTTCGGCATCGACACGCCCTCGCTGTTCGGGATCGTGTTCGGGGTGCTGGGACCCGTGATGATGCTGACCCGCGATCCGCTCCTGGCCTGGAAGATCGGCATGGGCGTGACGGTGGCCATGGGCGGGCTCGAGCTCGTGCTGGCCTTCGCCGGCGACCGGGCGCGCCGCGTGGTGCCGCGGGCGGCTCTGCTGGGCTCGATCGCCGGCGTGGCCGTGCTCCTGATCGCGTTCCTGCCGGCGCTCAAGGTGTTTGCGGACCCGCTGGTCGGGCTTGTTTCTCTCGTGATCGTGCTGGCGGCCTTGGTCGGCGGCCTGCGGATGCCGTGGGGCTTGCCCGGCGCTTTCGCCGCGGTGCTCGGCGGCGCGGCGATCTTCTGGGGCCGCGCCCTGCTCGCCGCCACCTGGGCCGCCGCGCCGCCCGCCCCGATGCTGGCGCTCGCATCGCCGGCCCTGGCGCTGCCGTGGCCCACGCTGGCCTGGGTTCAGGTCCTCGACGACATGGTGCCGTACCTGCCGGTAGCGCTGCCCTTCGCCCTGGCCACCGTGGTGGGTGGCATCGACAATACCGAGTCGGCCATCGTCGCGGGCGACGAGTACCGGACACGCGATATCCTGCTGGTGGAGGCGGTCGCGACCATGCTCGCGGGCACCTGCGGCGGCGTGATCCAGAACACGCCGTACATTGGCCATCCCGCCTATAAGGCCATGGGCGCGCGTGCCGGCTATACGCTGGCCACCGGCGTCGTCATCGGCGCGGGCGCCGCCGTGGGCGTCGTGTCCCTGCTGGTGAGCCTCCTGCCCGAGGCGGCGGTGGCGCCCATCTTGATCTTCATCGGACTGCAGATCACGGCCCAGGCCTTTCTTGCTTCTCCGGCGCGCCATGCGTCCGCCGTGGCGATCTCCTTCATCCCCGCGGTGGCCGCCCTCGTTCTGATTCAGGCTAATGGCTTGCTCGCCGCGGCGGGCAAGAGCGCCGCGGATCTCACGGGGGCAGGTCGGGAGACCTTTCAGACACTGCTGGTGCTGGGAAATGGCTTCATTCTGACGGCGCTGTTCTGGGCATCGGCGCTCGCCTGGATCATCGATCGGCGACTGCTCCAGGCCGGCGCGGTGCTGGGGTTGGCGGGATTGGCCGCGCTCTTCGGCCTGATCCATTCGCCGCTGCCCAGCGGAGCCGTGTTCTGGCCGTGGGCAGTTCAGAGCGGCACGTCGCCCAGCGTGGCCGGGGCCTATGGGGTGGCGGCGGCGCTGCTGCTCCTGCTGGGGGCGCGCCGCGCTCCCGGCACGGCCTCGGCCGGCTAGCGGCCGAGCGCGGCCAGCATCTCGCGATCGCTCGTGAACTTGAACTCTTCGATCTTCTCCACCTGGGCGCGCTCCTTCTCCACCGTCTCGAGTCGCTGGATGTCGGCATAGGTGACGAAGCCGACCTCGCGCTTGGCCAGCGTCTCGGTGAGCGACGCGATCAGGCGCTCGGCCTCGGCCACGGGCCGCTGCGGTCGTCCGGCGAGGAACGCGAGGACATGCTTGATCCCGGTCTCGGCGTCGAGCCGCGCGCGGCCGACGACGCCGTCGCTGGCGCGCCGGGCCCATCCCACCACGAAGACCCCGGTCAACGGCCGCTGGGTGGCGGGATCCCAGACCTGGTAGGCGGCGGAGGGCTCGCCGCCTGGGGCCGTCACGTAGAGCCCGTCCTTATAGGGCAGGCCGGCGCTCTCGTCCACGCGGTCGCCAACCGCGAACACCACCGTGTCGCAGGGGATGATTGCCGATTCGCCCGTCCCCACCGCGGCGATGCGGTCCCCCTTCCGCTCGAGTCGCGTCTCCTCCACTTCGAGGCCGACGACGCGGCCTCCTTCGGCAACCACGCGCTTCGGAGACGCCAAAAAGCGGAAGCGCAGCCGCGTGTGTGCGCGCGGATGCGGCTCGGGCTTGGCCGCCAGCGCCTTGAGCAGCTCGTCGGGATCCTGGCCCACGGCCTCGATCCGCGGACGGATCCGCTGCAGCTCCTGGCGGTACAGCTCCCGGTCGAAGCCGTCCTCGATGTCCTCGAACTCGCGGTCGTCGTAGGCCTTCTCGAACGGACCGCGCCGCGCGACCGCGATGACTTCGTCGCACTCGCAGAAATGGATGCAGTAGTTCGCGATGTCCACCATGACATTGCCGACACCGACGATGGCCACGCGGCGCCCGAGCGGGTAGGGCCGCTCGCTGAACGGCGGAAGCCGGTTGTAGTGATAGACGAGATCCTTGGCATGGTAGGCGCCGGGCAGGCGCTCACCGTCGATGCCCAGATATTTGGTTCCCTGGGCGCCGATGGCGAAGACGAGAGCGTCGAAGCCCATCTCCGCCAGCTCCCGGACGGTGAGAGCCCCCTGCTCCGCCACCGTCACGCGACCGAGGTAGGTGACGCGCGGGTCGGTGAGGATCTTCTGGAACTGCTTCCGCAGCCCGCCTTTCATCTTGTACTTGTTGAGGAAGATGCCGTACTCCGCGAGGCCGCCCGGCTTGATGTCACGGTTGAGGAGGAGGACGCAGCACCCATTGGCCGCCAGAGCACGGGTGGCGAAAAGTCCCGCGGGCCCGGCGCCCACCACCGCTACAGTATGCAGCCTGTCGTTGACCATGTTCGCTCCGTTCCCATGAAGAGAATGCCGCGAGGCAGGGCGCGTCGTGCCTGCAATCGTTCGTGAAGATAGCATAGGTAGGTCTCAGCGGAAACCCGCGAATCCCCTACGAAACTGCTTGACCCCCACGGCAGGTGTGGTGTTAAATGTTTGTCTGTTTTCTGATGAACCGATACTTCGGTGTAGGTGTCTCAGGAGGAGAGAGATGATGTCGCGTTCCTCGGTAGCATGCGTTGTTCTGGCCGCCCTGGTAGCCGGTCTCCTGCTGAGCGGGGTGACCTGGGCCCAGGCGCCGTGGGTGGCGCCGGAGGCCGAAAAGGCCAAGAAGAGCCCGCTGCCTCCCAGCGCCAAGGCGATGGCTGACGGCAAGAAATCGGCGCAGGTCAATTGCGTCTCCTGCCACGGCGCCTCCGGGAAGGGCGACGGCGCCGCGGCGGTTGCGTTGAACCCCAAGCCCGCGGATTGGACCTCGGCTCGGGTTCAGAGCGAGTCGGACGGCGAGCTCTTCTGGAAGATCAGCAATGGGCGCGGCGCGATGCCGCCCTGGAAGCATTTGCCGGAGAACGAGCGGTGGGCGCTCATCCAGTACATCCGGTCGCTGAAGAAGTAGGGCAGGGCAGCTTCGATTGACGCCGGCGCGGGAGCGTCGGCAGCGGGGGCCCATGCATCTACGTACGACCGTTGTCCGACCCGGCCGATGAACGACGAGTTCGCAGATCGGGATCCCGATTCGCCCGTGCTCCGGATGACCGTGTCGGAGCTCAGGCACGCGCTGGATTCGCTGACCGAGCGCCTGAGCCGGCTCGAGCGCGCGAGTGGGGGCTCCGCCGACACTGCGGACCGTCGGGGCGCCGACTCCGACGAGCGCACGCTCGCGCTGTTCCAGGAGATCCTCTCCATTCCCGCGGCCGGCCTCGAACCCGGGGAGCTCTACGCGCTCGCCGTGGACCGCGTGGCCCGGCTGCTCGCCGCTGACCGTACCATGCTCTTCGTGGCCGAGTCGCCCTCCGGCCGTCTCGTCCCGCGGTCCGCGCGGGGCTTCCGCCGCGACGACCTGCTCACCGTATCGCTGCTGCCCGGCGAGGGCCTGGTGGGTCGCGTCTTCGCCGAGAAGCGGATGATGACCTTCGACCCCGCTGCCTCACCGGACGAAGCGGATCCCTTCATCGAGCGATTCCCGGTTCGTGAGGCCATCGCGGTGCCGGTGCGAGTGGAGGGCGAGGTCGCGGGCGTTCTCTATGCGGGGCGCCGGACGCTGGGAGCGCCATTCAGCGCCAGCGATACCCTGCTGCTCCTGGTCCTCGCCGATCGAGTCGGCGCGGGGCTGGTGCACCAAGGGCTCCTCGAGCGACACGGCGGCAATCTCGCTCACCTCAGAGAGCTCGGCGGCTTCGTCGAGGAAACCGCGATCGGGCGCGCCCTTACGGACGCGCTCGCGCGGGCCTGCGATGTCGGGTGCCGGCTGGTCGGGGCGCGGGCCGCCGCCGTTGCGCTGCTCGCCGGGGAGCAACGGCTGGCGCTTGCCGCCGCCTGCGGATTGCCGGACTCTGCACCCTGGCGCGTGAATGCGCGCGAGGGGCTCACCGGCGAGATGCTGGCAGGCCAGGTGCCGGTAGCCTGCCGCGACGTGCAGACGCGCCGGAGCGCGGAGGACAGCTTCCTGAGTGACGCCGGCTTCCACGCCTGCCTGCTGGTGCCGCTGCGCCTCGGGGGCCGGACGCTCGGCGGGCTCTATCTGGCAGACACGGAGGCGAAGGACTTCTCGCCTGAGGAGATCGAGGCGGCGCAGGTCTTGGCGTCGCTGGTCGCCGCCGCCGTCGAGAACAACCGCGTCCACGAAGAGTTGCGCGGCGCCTTCGATCGTGCGCTGGCGAGCCAGGAGGGGCTCGTTCAAGGGGAGAAGGCCCGCGCCCTGGGCGAGATGGCGGGCGGGATCTCCCGTGAGTTCAACAATATCTTCGCGATCATCCTGGGCAAGGCCCAGCTGCTGCTCGCGCGCGCGCACGACGATTCGCTCCGCGAGGGCCTGGGCATGCTGGAAGAGGCGGCGTGGCGCGGCGCCGACATTGTTCACCGGCTGCTGGGACTCGCGGCCACGACCACGAGCGACACGATGAGCCCGGTCGAAATGACGGCGCTGATTCAGGATGCCATCGGCCTAACGCAAACACGGTGGAAGGACGAGCCCGCGGGGCGGGGCCACCGGATCGAGATGGTCACGGATCTGCAGCCGGTGCCGCCCGTCGCGGCCAATCCGACCGCGCTACGTGAGGCCGTGATGAACCTGATCGTGAACGCCGTGGACGCCATGCCCGCCGGCGGCCGCATCGTGATCCGCACGCGGCCCAGGGCCGACGGCGTCGAGCTCAGGGTGAGCGACACGGGCGAGGGGATCGCGGACGAGATCCGGCCGCGGATCTTCGACGCCTTCTTCACCACGCGCGCCCCGCAGCGGCTCGGCCTGGGTCTGTCGGTGGTGCATGCCATCGTCACGCGCTACCGGGGCACCGTCGACATCAAGAGCGCCACCGGCGGCACGACCGTGACGGTGTGGTTCCCCGGCGCGGGGCCGACGGCCCAGGTGCCACCACCGCCGGAGGTCGAACGGCTGTCCAGACCCGTCCCGCGCGCTCCCGTCGTGGAAGCCGCGCCCGCTCCTCCGCTCGTGAGCTTCGAGCCACCCGAAGCCCCATCAGTGCCTGAAGCCGGGCCGGGAGAGGAACCAGACATCGTCTTCCTGGCGCCCGAGGCCGAATCCGAGGAGCCCCCGGCCGCGCGCGAAGAGCCCGGGCCCGCAGTCCAGGAGTCCGAGCCCGCGGCCGCCGCTCCGGTGGCGGTTCCGGCGGACGACACGGTTCCAATGGCGGCCATCCTCATCTTCGAGGAGGAAGCCCAGATCCGGTCGATGTTGGTCGACGCGCTCAGCGAAGCGGGCTACCGCGTGGAGTCGGCTGCCGACGCACCCGAAGGGCTCGCGAAGCTGCGCCGTGAAAGCTTCGATCTCGTGCTCACTGATCTCTCCCTGCCCGACCGCTCGGGGCTTCAAGTCGCCCGGTCCGTCAAGCGCCTGAGCGCGCACACGGCCGTCGTGTTGATCACGGGCTGGGGGCATCTGCTGGACCACGACCGCCTGCGGGAGAGCGGCGTGGATCTCATTCTCGTGAAGCCCTTCCGGCTGGACCGCGTCCTGTCCGTCGTCCGCGACGCGCTTCGTCTGCGCACGCCCGCTTGACCCGGCGTCTCGCCACGGTTGATCTCGGCACCAACACCGTTCGTCTGCTCGTGGTCGAGGCAGAAGGCGGGACGTGGCGGTCACTGCACCAGTCCCAGCGTGTGACCAGGCTCGGCGAGGGACAGGCGGATGCCGGCCGCCTGCTCGAGGCGCCGATGCGGAGGACGGTGGACACGGTGTCCGAGTTCATCGCGTCCGCGCGGGGGTTGGGCGCCTCGGAGATCCACGTCGTCGCAACCAGCGCGGTCCGCGAGGCGACGAACCGCGCCGAGCTGCTCGCCCGCCTGCGGGCGGCGACCGGGCTGGAAGCGAGCGTGGTATCGGGCGAGGAGGAAGCGCGGCTCACGCTCCAGGGCGTGGCCGCGGGACTGCCGCAGTTGGGCGGCTCCTTCGTGCTCTTTGACATCGGCGGCGGGAGCACCGAGCTGGTGCTCGCCGAAGCGGGCCGCCTGGGTGCCGCCGTGAGCGTGCGGCTGGGCGTGGTGGGGCTGGCGGAGCGGTTCGGGGGCGCCGGACCCGTGAACTGGGCGCGCTTCGCGGTCATGCGCGGCGAGATCGATGGCCAGCTGGCGCGGGAGATCCCGGCGCGAATCGCCGAAACGCGAGCGCCGTCGCTCGTCGGGACGGCCGGCACGGTGACGACACTCGCGGCGCTCGATCTCGGACTGTCCGCGTACGATGCGAGCCGGGTTCAGGGCCATCGGCTCACGCGGGGCGCCGTCGAGCGGCTGCTGGATCGGCTGGGCGCCCTCGCCGCGGACGAGCGCGCCCGGCTGCCCTGTCTCGAGCCGGGACGGGCCGACGTGATCATCCCGGGCATCGCGATCTGCCTGGCGGTGATGGACCGGCTGGGCCGTGACGCGCTCGTCGTGAGCGACCACGGTCTGCGGGAAGGAATTCTCTGTGAGATACTGAGCGCGCGATGATGCGCTCGGCGCTCCTCGCGCTGTCCACCCGGCCCGGCCTGGGCCGCGCCCTGGACCGGCTGCCGCTCACCCGCCGGCTCGTGCGCCGCTTCGTCGCGGGCACCGAGCTCGAAGACGCGCTGGCCGTCATCCGGCGGGTGAACGACGGCGGCCTCTCGGCCGCCGTCACCTACCTCGGCGAGAACGTGGCCACCGAGACGGCGGCGCGCGCAGCGGCCGCCGCCTACCTCGAGATCCTGGACCAGATCAAGCGCCGCAGTCTTCGGTGCGTTCCATCTCTCAAGCTCACGCACATGGGACTCGACATCTCCGAAGCCGCGTGCGTGGACAACCTGCGACGGATTCTGGATCGCGCGCGCGATCACGGCACCCTGGTGTGGATCGACATGGAGCAGACCGCCTACACCGAGCGCACCCTCCGTCTCTACGCGGAGCTGCGTCGGGAGTATCCGAACGTCGCCTGCGTGGTCCAGGCGTACCTGCGCCGCAGCGAGGAAGACGTGCGCCGGCTCATCGGGATCGGCGCGACGGTGCGGCTCTGCAAGGGCGCGTACCGAGAGCCGCCGTCGCTGGCCTTTGCGGACAAGGTCGAGGTCGACCGCAGCTACGAGCGGCTCATGGATCTGCTGCTCGCGGCGGGCGTGTACACGGGCTTTGCCACCCATGACGAGCGCCTGATCGCCCGGGTGGAACGGCGCGCGCGCGAGCTCGGCACGCCGCGGGAGCACGTCGAGATCCAGATGCTCTACGGCATCCGGGGTGACCTGCACGGGCGGATTCGCGCCATGGGCCTCGCGCTGCGGCTGTTGGTGCCGTACGGCGAGGAATGGTACGGCTACTTCATGCGCCGGCTTGCCGAGCGTCCCGCCAATCTGCTCTTCCTGCTGAAGAGCCTCGCTCGCTGAGCGTCGCGCGGAGCGCCGATTTGTTGACACCGCGGGTCGCGGTGTGTTGTGGTAGGCATCGAGTCGCTCGGCAGCGGGCGCGGGACTGGATGGCTCGTGGCATTGTTCGTGGCGGGGAGGGTCCGGATGGGCATGATCCCCGAATCCCTGGTCCGGCGCTGGCTGGAGGTCCTTCTCCCGCTGGTGTCGTTGGGCATCTTGACCGTGCACTTCCACCCGGAGTATCTCCCCCCGGCGCTTCTCGAAGATCCCGGCGGCTCGATTCTTCTCTTGCTGGCGCGCGCCCTCCTCTGGGCGGTGTTCGGCATCTGGGCCCTGTCCGCGCTGATCGTCGCCTTCTTCCTCCTGTACTCTCCCATCTATCTGCTGAACCGATCCGCGATGCTCATCGGCGAGGGCGGATGGGTGGATCGGCGGGAAGTGCGATTCTACATCCTCTGCTTCGCGCTGCTCTGCGTGCTGGGTGCTCTCGCGTACTGGCAGTGGCCGTATGCGGTGGCCCTGTACATCCTGATGGCCGGCTTCGGGCCCGTGATGTGGCGCGTGATGGTCTGAGGGGGCTGAGTTGACAGGGGTGCGTCGGACGTCTATGCTAACCGGGGTATATGGATGAAATAGCGGTACTCGTTCTCAACTATACCTACGAGCCACTGCATTTCACCAACGCCAAGCGGGCGATCACGCTCTTGCTGGCGGGGAAAGCGGAAAGCGTCGAGGCCTCGCCGCGGGTCATCCGGTCGCCATCCCGCAGCTTCCATCTGCCGTCGGTGATCCGTCTTGCCATTTATATCCGCAAGCCGTTCCTCGAGCGCGTCGCCTTCAACAAGAAGAACATCCTTCGCCGTGACGGTTACACCTGCCAGTACTGCAGCCGCCGCGGCGAAAAGCTCACCGTGGACCACGTCATCCCGCGGTCCCGTGGCGGACAGACGACGTGGACCAATGTCGTGGCCGCCTGCCTGCGCTGCAACCTGCTCAAGGGCAACCGCACGCTGGAGGAGGCCCGGCTGCGGCTCGTCCGCGAGCCCGTGCACCCGCAGTTCCTCTTTTCGGTGCACCTGCTGAGACATCCGCACGCCACGTCGTTCCTGGACTCGTGGCGGAAGTATCTGGTCGCCGTCTCCTCGACACCCTGAGCTCGTTGTTCAGGCTTTCCTCGGAGTTCGCCCCTTCGGGGGACCAGCCCCGGGCCATCGAGCGCCTCGTCACGCTGCTGGGCGAGGGACGGCCCCACGCCGTCCTGCTGGGGATCACGGGCAGCGGGAAGACGTTCACGCTCGCCAACGTGATCGCGCGGCTGGCCCGGCCGGCGCTCGTCATCTCGCCGAATAAGACTCTGGCGGCGCAGCTGTACAGCGAGTTCAAGGCCTTCTTCCCCGAGAGCGCGGTTGAGTACTTCGTCTCCTATTACGACTATTACCAGCCCGAGGCCTATATCCCGCAGTCCGACACGTATATCGAGAAAGACGCGCTGGTGAACGACGAGATCGACCGCATGCGCCACTCCGCGACGACGTCGTTGTTCGAGCGCCGCGATGTAGTGGTGGTCGCCTCCGTCTCGTGCATCTACGGGATCGGGGAGCCGGAGACGTACCACGGCATGCACGTGGCGCTGCGCCCCGGCCAGACGATGGAGCGCGACGTGCTGATCCGGGCGCTCGTCGCGGTCCAGTACGAGCGCAACGACTACGATTTCCGGCGCGGAACGTTCCGGGTCCGGGGGGACGTCGTGGAGGTCTTCCCCGCGGCGGCGGAAGGCGAGGCGCTGCGAGTCGAGTTCTGGGGCGACACCGTGGAGCGGCTGATGACGCTGGATCCCCTGCGCGGGACGACGACGGGCACGGTGGAGGAGGCGCGTGTCTATCCCGCGAGCCACTACGTGACGCCGGCCGCGCAGCTGGAGCGGGCGCTCCAGGGCGTCCACGCGGAGCTCGGCGAGCGGCTGCGCTTTCTGCGCGGGCGCGGGCGGCTGCTGGAGGCCCAGCGCCTCGAGCAGCGGACGCTCTTCGACATGGAGATGCTCAGGGAGATCGGCTACTGTCACGGCGTCGAGAATTACTCGCGCCACCTCTCGGGCCGCAAGCCGGGGCAGAATCCGCCGACGCTGATGGACTACCTGCCGAAGGACGCCCTCGTGATCATCGACGAGTCTCACGTCACCGTCCCCCAGGTGCGGGGGATGTATCCCGGGGACCGCTCGCGCAAGGAAGCGCTGGTCGAATATGGATTCCGGCTGCCATCGGCCTTCGACAACCGGCCGCTCACCTTCGAGGAGTTCACGCGCCTAGTCCCGCAGACGCTGTACGTGTCGGCCACGCCCGGCCCCTACGAGCTGGGCGCGGCCGGCGCCGAGCGCGTCGGGCCGGGGCGCCCTTGGGAGGGCGGCTCGGTGGCGGAACAGATCATCCGGCCGACGGGTCTCATGGATCCGAAGATCACCGTGCGGCCGGCCGGCGCCCAGGTGGACGACCTGATGGCGGAGGTGCGCGCGCGGGCGGAACGCGACGAGCGCGTGTTGATCACCACGCTGACCAAGCGAATGGCCGAGGACCTCACCGAGTACTACCAGCAGAACGGACTGCGCGTGCGCTACCTGCACTCGGACATCGACACGCTCGAGCGCGTCGCGGTGATCCGCGATCTGCGGCTCGGCAAGTTCGACGGCCTCATCGGCATCAACCTGCTCCGCGAGGGACTCGATCTCCCCGAGGTCTCCCTGGTCGCGATCCTCGACGCCGACAAGGAAGGCTATCTCCGGTCGGCGACTTCGCTGATCCAGACGGCCGGGCGGGCGGCGCGCCACGTCAATGGCGAGGTGATCATGTATGCCGACGCGGTCACCGGCTCCATGAAGGAGGCACTCGCCGAGACCGAGCGGCGGCGGGTGGTCCAGGAAGCGTACAACCGCGCCCACAACATCACGCCCGAATCCATCCGCAAGTCCATCCGCGACCTGCTCGAGAGCGTGCCGGAACGGGACTACTACACGGTCGAAGCCGTGCGCGAGCCCGAGGCACGCTGGGAGAGCGCCGCGGCGCTGGCGGCTCACGTGGCCGAGCTCGAGGCCGCCATGAAGGAGGCCGCCAAGCGGCTGGACTTCGAGCGGGCCGCCGAGCTGCGCGACCGCATCAAGGCACTCAAGAAGATCGATCTCGGGGTACGCTGAGAGCGGGCATGCTGATCAAATGGCTGCTGATCGCCTTCGCGGTGCTCTCCGCCGCGCTCTATCTCCTCTCCAAGCTGCTGGCCTGGGCGAACCCGCCGCGGCCGAGCCGGCCCCGGCCGGCCGCGCTTCGGCGCGTGGAGCGGGCGCTTCGGTGGAGCGTGCTCGTGCCGGCGGGGTTGGCGCTGGCGCTGCTCGCCCTCACGCTGCTGAGGGCGGGCTGAGCCGGGGACCGCGGCCGTGAAGCTGCAGGAGAAGGTCGCCCAGGTCCCGGATCGGCCGGGCGTCTACCTCTACAAGGACGCCAAGGCGCAGATCATCTATATCGGCAAAGCCGCCTCCCTGCGGAGCCGCGTGCGCTCCTACTTCCAGGACTCCCGGACCCGCGACCCCAAGACCGATGCCCTGCTGGTCCAGATCCGCGACCTCGAGTACATCGTGACGACCAACGAGCTCGAGGCCATGATCCTCGAATCCACCTTGGTCAAGAAGCACCGGCCGCGCTACAACATCATCCTGCGGGACGACAAGCACTACCCGTTCCTCAAGCTCACCACCAACGAAGACTTTCCCCGCCTGGTGGTCGCGCGGCGAGTCCAGCCGGACGGCGCGGCCTACTTCGGGCCCTTCTACCCGGCCACGGCGATGCGCGAGACCCTGCGCCTCGTCCGCCAGCTCTTCCCGCTGCGCACGTGCCGGATCAAGATCGACGGCACGCTGCCGCGGCCGTGCCTGCAGTACTACATCCACCGCTGCAATGCCCCGTGCACGGGGTGGGAAACGCGCGAGGGGTACTCGAAGACGGTGCGGGAGGTGGAGCGCTTCCTCGAGGGACGCAACGACGACCTCGCCGCCGAGCTCACCCGGGAGATGGAGGCGGCGGCGGAGGAGACGAAGTTCGAGCGCGCCGCCGCGCTGCGCGACCGCGTCCAGGCGCTGAACACGATCCGGGAGCGCCAGCAGATGATCTCCACCGACGAGGCCGATGCCGACATCGTGGGCGTGGTGCGCCAGGGCTCGGAGGCGTGCGTCCAGCTCTTCTTCGTGCGCAAGGGCCGGCTCTTGGGGCGCGAGTCCTTCTTCTTCGAGCGCGTCGCGGGCTGGAGCGACGGGGAGATTCTCTCGGCCTTCGTGAGGCAGTTTTACGTGCGCGATGTGACGCCGCCACCGGAGATCGTGCTCTCCGAGGCGCTGCCGGAGGCCGAGCTCATCGCGGAGTGGCTGGGCCAGCGGCGCGGCGGCCGCGTCGAGCTGCTGGCGCCCCAGCGGGGTCGCAAGCGCGAGCTGGTCGCGATGGCGGAAGAAAACGCCGCGCTGGCGCTCCAGAGCCACCTGCTCTCGCGCGGCAACCGCCAGCAGGTCGTGCTCGAGGATCTCCAACGCGCGCTCAGCCTGCCCGAGCTGCCCCATCGCGTCGAGGCGTTCGACATCTCGACGATCCAGGGGCACGAGACCGTCGCCTCGATGGTCGTGTGGGTGGATGGAGATATGAAGCGCGACGAGTACAAGCGATACAAGATCCGCACCGTGACAGGCACCGACGACTTCGCCTCCATGCAGGAGGTGCTCGGCCGGCGCTACGGAAAGGCGCTCGAAACCGAGAGTGTCCTGCCCGACCTCATCGTGCTCGACGGGGGGCGCGGCCAGCTCAACGTGGGGATCAAGGCGTTGGAAGCGATCGGGCTCGACTACATTCCGATTGCCGCTCTGGCGAAGCGCGCGGAAGAGGTGTATCTGCCCGAGCGGCTGCAGCCGCTGGTCCTCGACATGGGCTCGCCGGCGCTCCAGGCGCTCCAGAGGATGCGTGACGAGGCCCACCGGTTCGCGATCACGTACCACAAGAAGCTGCGGACCCGGCGCGCCATCGCGTCCGTGCTGGATCAGATTCCGGGCGTGGGACCGGCCCTTCGCACGAGCCTGTTGAGAACGCTCGGCTCGGCGAAAGGCGTGCGGCAGGCCTCGGTGGCCGAGCTCGCATCCGTTCCAAAGGTCACGCCCAAGCTCGCCCAGCGCATCTATGATTTCTTTCACCCGCCGGCCGGAGATCGGGAACCTTCCGGCGGGCCGGGCGGTTAGCGAAAAGGGAAATTCCTGCGAAAGGGGGTGAGAACCCATGAAGACATTCGTAATGGCTCTCGCGATGGTGGCTCTGCTGGCGGGGCCGGTGCTGGCCAACCAGTGCCCGCTGCTGGTCAAGCAGATCCAGGACGCGACCGCCGGGAAGACGGACGACGCGTCCAAGAAGGCGCAGGCGCTGGCCGCCGAGTCCAAGTCGCTGCACGACGCGGGCAAGCATGCCGACGCGGTGAAGAAGGCTCAGGAGGCCGCCGCGGCTATCAACCTCCAGCTGAAGATGAAGTAGTAGCGATTTTCTCCTCCGGGGGCGGGCGATCCGCCCCCGGGGGGACGTTTCTTGCCTCCCCCGCCTAAGTGTCGTAAAATTCAGCCCAATATGTCGTCGGACGACCGTCTGGACCGTTACCCGTTCCGTGAGATCGAACCCAAGTGGCAGCAGGTGTGGGAAGAGTCCAAGCAGTTCAAGGCCACCGAGGATCCCGGCCGCCCCAAGTACTATTGCCTCGAGATGTTTCCGTACCCCTCCGGGCGGATCCACATGGGGCACGTGCGCGTCTACACGATCGGGGACCTGCTGGCGCGCTTCAAATGGATGCGGGGATTCAACGTGCTGCACCCGATGGGCTGGGACGCTTTCGGGCTGCCGGCCGAGAACGCGGCGATCGACAACGGCGTCCACCCGGCCGTGTGGACCTACGAAAACATCAAGAACATGAAGACGCAGCTGCGGCGCCTGGGGATGTCCTACGACTGGGACCGCGAATTCGCCACCTGCGATCCGAGTTACTACCGCTGGGAGCAGCTCATCTTCATCCGGATGTTCGAGCGCGGGCTGGCATACAAAGAGCGCTCGCGGGTGAATTGGTGTCCGTCATGCCAGACCATCCTCGCCAACGAGCAGGTGGAAGCAGGCCGCTGCTGGCGCTGCGAGTCCGTCGTGGAGAGCAAGGAGATCGAGGGCTGGTTCTTCCGGATCACCAGCTACGCCGACGAGCTGCTGGCCTGGTGCGATCGGCTGCCCGGCTGGCCCGAGCGCGTGCTGACGATGCAGCGAAACTGGATCGGGCGCAGCGAGGGCGCCGAGTTCGATCTGCCGGTGGTCGGCCGCGACGACCTCAGGATCACGATCTTCACCACGCGCCCGGACACGTCCTTCGGCATGACCTACGCGGTGCTGGCGCCCGAGCACCCGCTCGTGGACCAGCTGGTCACGGATCCGGCTGAGCGGAGCAAGGTCGTCACGTTCCGTCGGGAGGTCGCTCTCGAGTCCGAGATCGAGCGGCTCGCGGCCGACCGGGCCAAGCGCGGGCTCCGGCTCGCGGCCCGGGCGGTCAACCCGTTCACCGGTCGGGAGATTCCGCTGTTCCTGGCCGACTACGTGCTCATGGGCTATGGCACGGGAGCGATCATGGCCGTTCCCGCCGAAGATCAGCGCGACTGGGACTTTGCCAAGCAGCACGGGCTCGAGATCATTCCCACGGTGAAGCGGCCCGACGGGTGGGAGGAGACCCAAGCCTATACGGGCGACGGGGTGAAGATCAACTCGGGATTCCTCGACGGGCTCAGCGTCGAGGCGGCCAAGCGCGCAGCGATCGACTGGCTGGTGGCCAAGGGCCTCGGCCGGGCGACGATCAACTACCGGCTGCGCGATTGGGGCATCAGCCGACAGCGCTACTGGGGCGCGCCGATCCCCATTCTCTACTGCGCGGCGTGCGGCATGGTGCCGGAGCGAGAGGAGAATCTGCCCGTCGTGCTCCCCCAGGACGTGCAGATCAGCGGCAAGGGCGGCTCGCCGCTCGCCAGCGTGCCCGGCTTCGTCAACGCCACGTGTCCCCGGTGCGGGGGGAGAGCGCGGCGCGACACGGATACGATGGATACCTTCGTCGAGTCCTCGTGGTATTTCCTGCGGTACTGCTCGCCGCACTACACCCACGGGATGTTCGAGCGCGCGGCGGCCGAGTACTGGATGCCCGTGGATCAGTACATCGGCGGTATCGAGCACGCGGTGCTCCATCTCCTCTACGCGCGCTTCTACACCAAGGTGCTCCGGGACCTCGACCTGATCAAGGTGGACGAGCCGTTCAGCGCCCTGCTCTCGCAGGGCATGGTGGTCAAGGACGGCGCCAAGATGTCCAAGTCCAAAGGCAATGTGGTGGACCCGGACGAGATGATCCGCCGATTCGGCGCCGACGCCACCCGGCTCTTCATGCTCTTCGCCGCGCCCCCCGAGAAGGATCTCGACTGGAAGGAGAGCGGCGTCGAGGGCGCGTCCCGCTTCCTCAACCGCGTCTGGCGCTTCATCCATACCCACGCGACGGAGATTCGGGCTGCGGGCCGCCTCGCGCCGGTGTCCGATGCCGGGCGGGCGTTCCGGCGCGTCATCCACGAGACGATTCACCGGGTGACACCGGACATCGAGCGCGACTTCCACTTCAACACGGCCATCAGCGCCGTCATGGAGCTGGTGAACGCGCTCCTCGAGTTCGAGCGGGTCTCGCTGGACGTGGTGGCGCGGGGCGAGCGCGCGGCGCTCCTCCGTGAAGCGGTCGAGGCCACGCTCCTGCTCCTCGGCCCCGTCTGTCCACACATCACCGAGGAGCTGTGGGCCGCGCTCGGCAATTCCACGAGCCTCTTCAAAGCACCGTGGCCGTCGGCCGATCCGGACGCGCTCCGGCGGGAGGAGATCCAGATCGTGGTCCAGGTGGACGGCAAAGTGCGCAGTCGCATCACGGTCGAGGTGCACGCGTCCGAGGCTGAAGTGCGGGAAAAGGCGCTGGCCGATGAGAAGGTCAGGCAGTGGCTGGACGGCCGACAGGTGGCGAAGGTGGTCGTCGTACCCGGCCGACTCGTGAACATCGTGACCCGGAGCTGAGATGATCACCCATGCGCGCCGGCTGCTCCTGTTGACGCTGATCACGGCGCTCCTGGCCGGCTGCGGCTATGGTGTCAGCGGCAGCCTGCCGGAGCATATCAAGACGGTGGCGGTGCCGGTCTTCAAGAACAAGACGCAGGAGCCCGCCGTGGAGAATGGGATTACCTCCGCGGTCGTCACCGCCTTCGTCAACAGCGGCCGGCTCAAGGTGGTGCCGCTGGATCAGGCCGATGCCGTTCTCGACGGCGAGATCGTCGGCTACGCCATCGAGCCGCTGACCTTTGACCGTCGCCTCAACGCGCGCGAGTATCGGTTGCGCGTCGTGCTCAACATCCAGTTCCGCGACGTCCGCAAGAACACCATGCTGTGGCGCGAGGAGGGGCTCAGCGAGGTCTCCGACTTCCGCGTCGTCGGCCAGGTCTCCGACACGATCAGTCGGGAGGAAGGCGCCGTGCGCCAGGCGGCGGTGGAGATCGGCCGCAAGCTCGTCACCCAGGTGGTGGATCGGTTCTAGCGGGTGGACTACGCAGGCTTTCTGAGGGCGGTGGAGGCGGGACAGGCGCCGCCGGTGGCGCTCCTGCACGGCCCGGAGCCGCTCCTTCTCGATGATGCCGTCGATCTCGTCTCCCGGGCGCTGCTCCCGGACCCCTCGGCCCTCGCGCTCTCGCGGGAGATCTTTGAGGCCCGCGAGGCCGAGGCCGAGGCGATCGTGCAGTCGGCGCTCATGCTGCCCTGGTCCGGCGCTCGCCGGCTGGTGGTGGTCAGAGGCGTGGGGAGCCTGAGCGCCAAGCAAGGCGAGCCCCTTGCCGCCTATCTCAAGTCTCCGAATCCGTCCACGGTTCTGCTGCTCCTCGCCGATGACACGCTCGAGGCCTCGCACTGGCTGCTGAAGACCGTGCCGGGGGCCGCGATCGTCTCCGCGCTGCCGCCGGCGGGGCGGCAGCTTGCCCCGTGGCTCAAGGCGCGTGCGCAGGCCGACGGCTTCGAGGTCGAAGAGGCCGCCGCGTCGCTTCTCGTGGAGCTTTTGGGCGACGATCTCACCCAGCTTCTCGGGGAGGTCGAAAAGGCCGCGCTCGCCGGCGGCCCGGAGAACCGGCACGTGGGCGTGGCCGAGGTGCGCGCTGTCGTGGGCGAGCACCGCGTGCACGGCATCTTCGAGCTGACGCGGGCGCTGGCGCGACGGGATTGCGCGGCGGCGCTGGCGCTGCTCGAGTCGCTGCTCAACGGAGGCGAAGATCCGCTGGGAGTCCTGGCGATGCTCGCGCGCGAGGGGCGCGCCACCTGGCAGGCCGCGGAGGGACTGCGCCGCGGCCGCGCGGCGGACGACGTCGCCCGGGCGCTGCGTCGGCCGCCCGGCGCCGCGGCGGCGCTCGTGGAGCGCGCTCAGGCGCTGGCGCCCGGCGGGGGCGCCCGCCTGCTCCGCCGCTGCTGGGACGTCGAGCGGCGACTGAAGCTGGGCGGCGCGCCCCGATCCGAGCTCTCCCTGCTCATCGCGGATTTGTGCGCGGTGTGAGGGGGCGCGCGCGCCGAGCCCTGCTCGCCTCGCTGCTGCTGGCCGCGTTGGCCGGGGCGCGGCCGGCGGAGGCCGCGCCCCGGCTGACCGCGGGGGCGTCGTCGGTGATTGTCAATCTGCCGGCGGACACACCGCTCGCGGGGTACGGCGGATTTCCCCGGCGGGCCTGGCTGCCCGATCTGATCGGCCGCCACCCCGATGCGTTCTGGTTCCGGCCGTCCGGCGGCGTGCACGACCCGCTGACCATCCGGGCCCTCGTCCTCGATACCGGCGCCTCGCGCGTGCTCTGGCTCACGGTGGATCTTGTTGGAGTGGATCCCGGCCTGCTTGCGACACTGAAAGAGCGACTCGAGCGTGGCGGCTCGACGTACGCGGCGATCATCGTGTCGGCCTCGCACACTCATTCCGGCCCGGGCGGCTACGCGGATTCGGCCCTCTTCGCCTTCGTCGCGGTCGACCGGCAGTCAGCCGTGGTGCGGGCCAGGATCCTCGACGGCCTGGAGCGTGCCGCGCGCGAGGCGGCGGCTCGCCGTCGCCCGGCAACGGTAGCAGCCGGCCGGACCGACGTGGCCGGGATCAGCAAGAGCCGGGTGCGCGGCGCGCTCGATTTCGAGCTCGGCGTGCTGAAGGTGGTGGGGCTCGACGGCCGCCCGGTGGCCATCGTGTGGAATTACGCGATTCACGGCACCGCCCTCGGGCGCGGGAACTTCCTGCTCTCCGGGGATCTGATGTCGGACGCGACGGCGCGGCTCGAGAAAGCGCTGGGCGCGCCGGCGCTCTTCGTGAACGGGGCGGTGGGCGATGTGAGCCCGCGCTATCACGGGTGGGCCGGCGTGAAGACGGCCGGGGACGCCCTCGCCACCGGCGCGCTCGCGGCTTGGCGCGAGGCGCGGATGGAGGCCGACCCGCGCCTGGCGGTCGTGACCGAGCGAATCCCGCTGGGCGCGCCGTCCCTCTCGCTGAGGAATTGTCTGGGTGGCTGGCTGCCGGCCGGCGCGAGCCTCGGGCTGTCGACCGCGCTGCCGTCAACCGGAGACGTGATCGCGCTCGGCATCGGTGGCACGAGCTGGCTCGTGATTCCAGGCGAGCTCGAAACACGGCTCGGCCTGGACCTGAAGGCGGCGGGAAGACGGCGATTCGCCTATACCTTCGTGGCGGGCGTCTCCAACGACTACCTGGGGTACTTCCTCACCCCGGAGCATTACCGCCAGCCGAGCTACATCGCGTGCGCGAGTCTCTACGGAGAGCGGGCGGGCGAGACGGTCCGCGAGGCGGCCATCGCCGCGCTCGGCCGCCTCGCGGATCGGATGAGGTGGCGGTGAGCGACGAATCAGGCGAGCGTGTTCAGCCGGCGGGCGAGCGAGGACTTCTTGCGGGCAGCGGTATTGCGGTGAATCACACCCTGGCTGACCGCCCGGTCGAGCGCGCGAATGGCGTCGAGCACGGCGGTCTTCGACTCGGCCGTCTTGTCGGTCACGGCGCGCGCGGTCTTGAGCGAGGTCCGGATGCTGCTGCGGACAGCGCGATTGCGCTGCCGGCGCTTCTCGTTCTGCCGGATCCGCTTGATCGCCGATCGAGTATTGGCCACCGACCTTCTCCTCCTCGTCATCGGAACGTGAGCGACACACGAGGCTACCGTTCGAGTGCGCGGCTGTCAAGGAGTTTGTCGACGTGAGCGACCCGCACGAGGGCGTGCAGCGCGGCGTGGTGAGCGCCGTGGGCGCGATCGGCCTGGCGACACTGGCCAGCCGCCTCCTCGGCCTGGCCAGGGACATCGTGATCGCGCGCGTCTTCGGGGCAGGCCCCATGACGGACGCCTTCTTCGTCGCCTATCGCATTCCCAACCTCCTCCGGCGGCTCCTGGCCGAAGGGGCGCTGTCGACTGCCGTCATCCCCGTGTTCACCGAGACGCTGACCACGGGGACGCGGGAAGGCTTCGCCCGCATGGTCCGCGCGGTGACGGGAGCCGCGATCGTGGCGCTCGTCGCAGCCTCCGCGCTCGGGGTCATCCTGGCCCCGTGGATCCTCGCGGTGATGGCGGCCGGCTGGAGGACGAACCCGCCGCTGTTCGGGCTGGCCGTCTCGCTCACGCGGCTCATGTTTCCATATCTGCTCCTGGTCGGGCTGGCGGCCCTTGCCATGGGAGCGCTGAACGCCCACCACCGGTTCTTCACGGCGGCGCTGGGACCCGCCGTGCTGAACATCGCGATGATCGCGGCCGTGGTGACCCTGTCCGCGCGCATGACCCCGCCGATCATGTCCCTGGCGGTGGGCGTTCTGGTCGGCGGCCTCGGACAGCTCGCCGTCCAGCTCCCCGAGCTGCGGCGCCTCGGCGTGCCGTTGGCGCCGTCTGCGGAGCTCTCCCATCCGGCGGTGAAGGAGATCGGCCACCGGCTCTGGCCCGCGGTCTTCGCGCTGTCCGCCGTGCATGTCACCGTGGTCATCAATACATGGCTCGCCTCCTGGCTGCGCGCGGGAACGGTGTCGTACCTCTACTACGCCGACCGGGTCATGGAGTTCCCGCTCGGCGTCTTCGGCATCGCGCTGGCCACCGCGGCGCTGCCGAGCATGTCGGCGCAGGCCGCGCGCGGTGACACGGAAGGGCTGCGCGTGACGCTCCGTTTTGCGCTCCGGCTGTCGGCCTTCATCGCGGTGCCCGCCACCGTGGGGCTGGTGGTGCTGGGGGGGCCGATCGTACGCATGCTCTTCCAGCGCGGAGAGTTCAGCGCGGCCGAGGCGCTGTTCACGACCCAGGCGCTGGCCGGCTACGCCGTGGGCCTTCCGGCCTTCTCGGCGACGCGAATCGCGGCGCAGACCTTCTACGCGTTGGGGGATACCCGCACGCCCGTGGCCGTGGGATTCGCGTCGGTGGCGGCCAACGTGGCACTGGCGCTCGCCCTGATGTGGCCGCTCCAGCATGTGGGGCTGGCCCTGGCCTCGTCCCTGTCCGCGTACGTGAATTTGTTCGGGCTGTACTGGCTGCTGCGCCGGCGGCTCGGGCCGCTGGGCGGCCTGGAGCTGCTGCTCTCGCTCGGCCGGACCGCCTGCGCCTCGCTGGCGCTGCTGCTCTGGTGCATGGCGGTAAGCGGCCCGCTCTCCGATGGCCGGGGCGGCGTGGGCTGGACGCTCGCGGCCTTGGGCGCGGGGATTGTCGTCTACGGAGTTGCCGCGGCGCTCCTGCGCGCGCCGGAGCTGCGCTCGCTCCGGGGAATGCTCGCGCGACGGGGGCAATCCTTGCCTTCGGACGGGGGCGGATGATAAACTTTCTCATGCTCGTGGGGTTTGATGGGAGCGCCCCGGTGATGGCCGCAGCAGGACGGAATGGCCGCCGCCGGGGCGTCGTCGTTTTTCGCGCCAGGCGCCGGCCGCCCCGCCGTCCGTGATGGATCCGGTGGCGGAGTTTCTCGGGGCCCTCCAGACGGAGCGGGGGGCCTCCCGCAACACCCTCCTGGCCTACGGGCGCGATCTCCGCGCCTTCCGCGACTTCCTCCAGAAGGACGGCCGGAAGATCACCCGGGCCGGGATCTCGGAGCTCACCCGTTATCTGGCCTCGCTGCGGCGCCGCGGCTTGGGCGGTCGAAGCGTAGCGCGGCACCTCTCGGCCATGCGGGGCCTGTACCGCTTTTTGCTCGACACCGGGGCGATCGCGCGCGATCCGACGGAGCACCTGGAGAATCCCAAGCCGCCACGCCGACTGCCACGGACGCTGTCCATGACGGACGTGGCGGCGCTGATCGAATCGCCCGATACCAGGCGGACCGACGGCCTGCGTGACCGCGCCCTGATGGAGCTGCTCTATGCTTCGGGGCTGCGCGCCTCGGAGTCGCTGGGCCTGCGCATCGAGGACGTGAATCTCTCCGCCGGCTACGTGATGGCGACGGGGAAGGGGAATCGACAGCGATTGGTACCCGTGGGCGCCCAGGCGCTGCAGTGGGTCCGGCTCTACCTGAAGAGCGCGCGGCCCTTGTTCGTCAAGCGCGCCGACTCGGGCATGCTCTTCCTCAACCGCTACGGCCGGCCGCTGTCGCGCCAGGCGCTGTGGGGGATTCTCAAGAAGGCCGCGCGCGCCGCCGGAGTGCGGGGAGAGGTCTCCCCCCACATGCTCCGGCACTCATTCGCGAGTCACCTGCTCGAGCGCGGGGCCGACCTGCGATCGGTGCAGGCGATGCTGGGGCATGCCGACATCTCGACGACGCAGATCTACACCCACCTGCCGTCTCGCGTGGTGCGCGACATGTACCGCCGCTTCCATCCTCGGGCCCAGGCCCGTCGCAAGGCCAGCTAAATGGCCAAGGCGGGCGCCGTGTATCCGCAGGTGGAGCCCGGCGCCGAGGCGCTGATGGAGCGTCGGCTGGCCATCTGCCCGCCCGGCTCGACGGTGGCGCGCGCGCTCGCGCGCAGCGCGGGCGTCGAGGTGCTCGTCACCGGTGCCCGGGAGGCGGTGAGGCGGCGTGAGCTCGCGCGCGCGGCGGGATGGGGCCTTGGCGCGCTCGCGGCCGATGAGATGGCCTGGCGCAGGCTGCCCGTGGTCGGGCCGCGGACGGCTGAGATCACGGTGCGCCGGCTCGTGACCGAGGGCGCGCCGCTGGTGCTCGTGCGCCGCGGCCGGCGCGCAGTGGGCGTGGTCGATGGCGAGCGGGTCGAGCTGATGCCGGGGGGGCCGTCGGTGGCCGGCAGGCTCGAGCGGGCGGGAGATCGCGCCGCGGAGGCGCGCGCATGGGTGCTTCGCGTGGCGGGGAAAGTGGGCGAAGGCATGGGCCTGCCCGTCTTCGCCGTGGGGGGAGTCGTGCGCGACCTGCTGCGGGAGGAGACGGCCGGGCGCCGATTCGCTGATCTCGACCTGGTCGTGGAAGGAGACGGGATCGCGTTTGCGCGCCGGCTCGCCGAGGAGATTGGCGGGCATCTGGCCGTGCACTCGGGCTTCGGGACGGCATCGATCGAGGGGGCACTGGCCTCGAGGGCCGGGGAGGCCTTCGGCAGCCCGACCGGCCGGGTGGACGTGGCGTCGTCCCGTCGCGAGCAGTACGAGGCACCCGGAGCGCTGCCGCAGGTGGCGCCCGCGCCGATCGCCGAGGACATGCGACGGCGCGATTTCTCCATCAATGCGATGGCGATCAGCCTGGCCCCTCCGGTCTTCGGCCGGCTGCTGGATCCCTTGGGGGGGCTGCGGGATCTCGGCGCCAGGCGGCTGCGGGTGCTCCATCCCCTGTCCTTCGTGGAGGACCCGACGCGCATCTTCAGGGCGGCCCGATATGCGGCGAGGTTGCGGTTCACTCTCGACCCTGATAGCCACCGGGCGCTCAGGCTGGCGGTGAAGCTGGCGAAGTATCCGGCACTTTCCGGCCAACGCCTCTTCGCCGAGCTGGAGCTCCTGGCTGCCGAGCCTGAGGCCCCGACGGCCTTCAAGCTTCTCCTCGGCTGGGGGGCGCTAAAGCTTTGGAATACTGGCTACCGCCCACATTCGAAGGTCCGGCAGCGTCTGCCGGCGGCGGGTCGGTTCCTGGCTTGGAGTCGCCAGCACGGCATCGGAGTGGACGCGAGCGAGCTCTACTTGGTGGCCGTGCTCGCCGACCAGCGGCCCCCGGTGGCGATCGCGGTGCTTCAGCGTCTCGCGGTCAGGGGAGAGCCCTTTGCGCGACTGAGAGCGGCCTTGGCGGCGCGGCCGCTGGCGGCGAGCCTCGAGCGCGAGAGCCGGCCGAGCCGCATTGCCGACCTGGCGAGGCCCCAGCCCATTACCGCGCTCGCGGGGGCCTGGATGCTGGGCGGCGCGCGAGCCCGCCGGCGCTTGGAATGGTTTCTGAGCGAGGGGCGGGGCGTGCGGCCGCTGCTGGCGGGAGAGGATGTCGTGGCGTTGGGAGTTCCCCGCGGTCCGCGGGTGGGAGACTGCCTCGCCGCGCTGCGACGCGGCAGGCTGGACGGGGCACTCGTGACCGTCGCCCAGGAACAGGCGTTCGTGAAAGAATGGATTTGCGAGCTGAGACGCGGTGGCGAGCCGAAGGCGAGTCCCGCGGCGAGGCGAGGGCTGGGTAAAGATCATCAGAAAGGAGGCGTGAGGTGAGCACGAAATTCATCTTCGTGACCGGAGGCGTCGTGTCCTCGCTGGGCAAGGGGCTCGCGGCCGCGTCCATTGGGTCGCTGCTCGAGGCGCGCGGCTTCCGCGTCACGCTGCAGAAGATGGACCCGTATATCAACGTGGACGCGGGGACCATGAGCCCGTACCAGCACGGCGAGGTCTACGTCACCGACGACGGCGGTGAGACCGATCTCGACCTGGGGCATTACGAGCGCTTCACCTCCGCCCGCATGACCCGCGACAATAACGTCACGACGGGCAAGGTGTATGGGACGGTCATCGAGAAGGAGCGTCGCGGCGACTACCTCGGCCGCACGGTTCAGGTGATCCCGCACATCACGGACCAGATCAAGGCGTGCATCCGCAAGGTCGCCGCCGGGGTCGATGTCGTGATCGTGGAAGTGGGAGGGACGGTGGGAGACATCGAGGGGCTGCCGTTCCTCGAGGCGGTGCGCCAGTTCAAGAAGGACGTGGGCAAGGACAATGTCATCTACGTCCACCTCACCTTGGTGCCGTTCATCCAGGCGGCCCAGGAGCTCAAGACCAAGGCCACCCAGCACTCCGTGAAGGAGCTGCGCGCCATCGGCATCCAGCCCGACATGCTGCTCTGCCGCACGGCCAAGGATCATCCGCTGACGCCGTCCATCAAGTCCAAAATCGCGCTGTTCTGCGACGTCGAGGAGGACGCGGTGATCGCCGCGCGCGACGTGGACACCATCTATGAGGTCCCGCTGGCCTTCCATGACCAGGGACTCGACGAGAGCGTCTGCAAGCTGCTGGGGCTGCCGCTGCAGCCGGCAGACCTGAGCCGTTGGGAAGAGATCGTCCGCCGGGTCAAGGCGCCCCGGCGGCGGTGCAAGATCGGGGTCGTCGGCAAATACATCGAGATCAAGGACTCCTACAAGAGCCTCTACGAAGCGTTGGCCCACGGCGGCATCGCCCATGAGGCCGCGGTGGAAGTGGTCTGGGTGGACGCCGAGCGCATCGAGCGCGAAGGGCTGGCGGGTCATGTCGCGGGCCTGGACGGGATCCTCGTGCCCGGGGGCTTCGGCGACCGCGGGATCGAGGGGAAGATCCAGGCGATTCGCTATGCGCGGGAGCAGCGGGTTCCATATTTCGGCATCTGTCTCGGCATGCAATGCGCGGTGATCGAGTTCGCGCGGCATGTCTGCGGGCTCGAGGGCGCCAACTCGACGGAGTTCAATCCAAAGCCCGCGCACAATGTCATCGATCTGCTGCCCGAGCAGCGCACCATCACCGACAAGGGCGGGACCATGCGGCTCGGCCTGTACCCGGTGACACTGAGCGAGGGCAGCGCGGCGTCCAGAGCCTACGGTCAGGGAGCCATCCAGGAGCGCCACCGGCACCGTTACGAGGTCAACAACGATTACCTGGCCCGGCTCACGGAGCGGGGCCTCCAGATCTCCGGCATCTGGCCGGAGAAGGAGCTGGTCGAGATCATCGAGCTGCCCGACCACCCGTGGTTCGTCGCCGGGCAGTTCCATCCCGAGTTCAAGTCCCGGCCGTGGGAGCCGCATCCGCTCTTCGCCGCCTTCATCAAGGCCGCGCTCGACCACCAGGGGGCTGCGTGACTCCAGAGCGCTCCATCGCGAAGACGCGGCCGGTGAAGATCGCCGGGATCACTATCGGCGGGGGTGCCCCCCTGGCGCTCATCGGGGGCCCGTGCGCCATCGAGAATGAGAAGCATGCCGTGATGATGGCCGAGCGGCTCAAGCGCGCCACCGAGGAGGCGCGGGTCCCGCTGGTCTACAAGTCTTCCTACGACAAGGCCAACCGCTCCTCGATCCAGTCCTATCGAGGGCCCGGGCTCAAGGAAGGCCTCCGCATCCTTCGCCGCGTGAAAGAGGTGACGGGGCTGCCGCTGCTCTCGGACGTCCATGACGTGTCCGAAGTCGGCCCTGCGGCGGAAGTGCTCGACGTCCTCCAGATCCCGGCGTTCCTCTGCCGGCAAACGGACTTGATCGTGGCCTGCGCCAGGACCGGTCGCCCGGTGAACGTCAAGAAGGGGCAGTTCCTGGCCCCGCGGGACATGAGCAATGTGGTGGAGAAGATCCGCTCGGCGGGCGGTGAGGCGATCCTGCTCACGGAGCGCGGCACGAGCTTCGGTTACAATAACCTCGTCGTGGACTTTCGCGGCCTGCCCATCATGCGCGCCCTCGGCTACCCGGTGATCTTCGATGCGACCCACTCCGTCCAGCTCCCGGGCGGCGCGGGAGATCGCTCGGGCGGCGAGCGCCAGTACGTTCAGGCGCTGGCGCGGGCCGCCGTCGCGGTGGGTGTCGACGGTCTGTTCATGGAGATTCACGAGGATCCCGACCGCACGATGCCCGACGGCCGGCCGCTGTCCGACGGGCCCAACATGCTCCGGCTCGACGATCTACCGCGGCTGCTGGACGAGATCGCCGCGATCACCGCCGGGCTTCGGGGAGCGTGATGGACCCGAAGCGCATCCTCGCCCTGGCCGAGCGGGTGCTGAGGCTCGAAGCCGAGAGCATCCTCGGCCTCTGCCCGCGCCTCGACGCGCGCTTCGTGAAGGCCGTGGAGCTCCTGCATGCCTGCTCCGGACGCGTCATCGTCACCGGGATGGGGAAGTCCGGCCTCGTTGGACGGAAGATCGCCGCCACCCTGGCGAGCACGGGCACGCCCGCCTATTTCCTTCATCCGGCCGAGGGCGTCCACGGTGACATCGGCATGGTCGCCAGCGGCGACGTGCTGCTGGGCCTCTCCAACTCGGGCGAGACCGACGAAGTGCTGGCCGTGCTACCTACGATCAAGCGGCTCGGCATTCCCCTCATCTTGTTGACCGGCACACCGGGCTCGACCCTCGCGCGGCAAGCGGACGTGATCCTCGACGTGGGAGTGAGCGAAGAGGCCTGTCCGATGAACCTGGCGCCCACCTCGAGCACCACGGCGGCCCTCGCGATGGGTGACGCGCTGGCCATGGCGCTGCTCGATGTGCGCGGGCTCAAGCCCGAAGACTACGCGGCGCTACATCCACGCGGCGCGCTGGGCTGGAAGTCGCTCTTCCGCGTTCGCGATCTCATGCATACAGGTGAGGCGCTGCCGGTGGTCGCCGAGCAGGCCAGCATGAAAGAGGCCATCGAAGAGATGAGCGCGAAGCGGCTCGGGATGACGACGGTGGTCGATGCGGCCGGCCGGCTCGTAGGCGTGATCACCGACGGCGATCTCCGCCGGCATCAGCTGGCCCACGGCTCGCTCCTCGACCGGCGGGTGGTCGAGTGCATGACCCGCACGCCGGGTCGCATCGGCGCCGACGAGCTGGCGGCGAAAGCGCTCAACAGCATGGAGACCCATGCCATCGACGGGCAGTCGCGCCCGATCACGAGCCTGGTGATCACCGACGCGGCGGATCGGCCCGTGGGCGTGATCCACCTGCACGACATTCTCCGCGCCAAGATCGTGTGACCTCGCCCGCCCGGGCCGCCCGCATTCGATTGCTGGTCCTCGATGTCGACGGCGTGCTCACCGATGGCCGCCTCGAGTACGGCGCCGCCGGCGAAGAGACCAAGCGCTTCTTCGTCCAGGACGGACTTGCGCTGGTTGCCGCGCGCGGGGCTGGTCTCTCCATCGCGGTCATCTCGGGGCGCGCCTCCGCCGCGGTCACGCGCCGGCTCAGTGAGCTGGGCGTCACCGAAGTGCATCAGGGCATCGACGACAAGCTCGCCGTGCTCGCCGACCTGATGGACCGCCTCAAGGTCAAACCGGGCGAAGTCGCCGTGATGGGTGACGACCTCGTGGACCTGCCGCTCATGCGACGGGCAGGGCTTGGGCTGGCGCCGGCGGACGCCGCGCCCGAGGTTCGGCGAGCCGCCGGCTGGGTCGCTCGCCGTCCAGGCGGGGGGGGCGCCGTGCGCGACGCCATCGAGATGCTCCTCAAGGCGCGAAAGGCCTGGCCGCCACCCGGCATCTAGAGAGTCCGGTCCGTGCAGTTTGCCTCAGGCCCGTGACCTGTGGTACCGTGGCACCGGTATTGCATATGCGTAGAGCTCCCTTCGCTATCCTCGCTTGCGTGGTGCTATTTCTCGCCGTCGTTCTCGGCGTGCTCGTGCACCGTTCACGCGCGCCCAAGCAGATCGTCAACGAACCTCTCGCGAGCAAGGCCGATTACCGCCTCAAAGAGGTCCATCTCCAGGAGCAGACCCGCGATGGCTCCCGCTGGCAGCTCGACGCGGAGATCGCCGAGAACTTCCAGGAGCAGGGCCGCACCATCGTGCGACGGGTGACGATCCGCGTGCAGCAGACCGATCGCTCCTGGACGGTGACCGGAGACGAAGGCGACCTGGTGGACGAGACCAAGGACGTCGAGCTGCGCGGCAATGTAGTGCTCACGGCGAGCGACGGGCTCCGCCTCGAGACCGAGCGGCTGCGCTGGACCGCGGCCGAGCAGCGGGCCTGGACCAATGATCCGGTTGTGATCTACCGTGCCGGAACCATCGTCCGGGGCGGCGGCTTCGAATCGCGCGTGCAGGAGGGAGCCAGCGCCGTCAAGGGCCGGGTACGAGCGACGTTCACGAAGGGCAAGCCGGTCGCCGTCGAGCCCGCGGGAGACAAGAGATCGTGAGGCGCGGGCTCGGGTGGCTCGCTCTCGTCGTCGCGCTCAGCGCGCTGGCGTTCTCGACGGCGGCGGCGCAGTCACCGCCAGCCAAGCCTCGGCCGACGCAGGCGGCGGCCCCGAAGCGAAGCCCTGCGGACCCTTCGACGCGGCCCGGTAATGACCGGAACGCCCCGGTCGAGGTCCTGGCCGATCACCTCGAGAATCTCCAGAGGGAGAGTCTCAACATCTTCACCGGCAACGTGGTCGCGAGCCAGAACAACTCGACGATGTACGCCGACCGGATGGAAGTCTACCTGGACGCCAAGGGCGATCGCGTCGTCCGCGGCGTGGCCACTGGCAACGTGCGCATCATTACGCGCGACTGCCGGATGGGGACGGCCAAGCGCGCCGAGTACTACGACGACGAGCAGCGGGTGGTGCTGATCGGCAGCGCGCGGGTGTGGCGCGAGGACAACGTGGTCACCGGCGAGCGCATCACCATGTACCTCGCGGAAGACCGCAACGTCGTGGACGGCGGGCCCGGCGGCCGGGTCAAAGGCGTCTTTTATCCCAAGAATCAGGAGCAGGGCAAACCCGAGCCCAAGCCGGGCGCGGGGGCGCCGTGCGGGTGATCCCGCTGCGATGGAAGGCCTGATCGCCCACAAGCTCCGCAAGCGCTTCCGCAACCGCGTGGTGGTGAACCACGTGAGCCTCGATATCCATCCCGGCGAGATCGTCGGGCTGCTTGGGCCCAATGGGGCCGGGAAGACGACGTCCTTTTATATGATCGTGGGGCTGCTGCGGCCGGACGGGGGGCGAATCTTCCTGGAAGGGCAGGAGGTCACCAACTTGCCGATGTACAAGCGCTGCCGGCTCGGCATGGGTTATCTGCCCCAGGAGTCGTCGGTGTTCCGGAAGCTCACCGTGGAGGAGAACCTGCTGGCGATCCTGGAGACGCTCGACCTCTCCCACGTGGAGCGCATGGCGCGGCTCAGGGAGCTGCTGGCCGAGCTGGACCTGACGCCGCTCGCGCGCCACAAGGCCTTCACCCTGTCGGGCGGGGAGCGGCGGCGGCTCGAGATCACGCGGGCGCTGGTGACGAATCCCCGGTACCTGCTGCTCGACGAGCCGTTCACCGGCATCGATCCCATTGCCATCGGCGACATTCAGGAGATCGTGGCGCGCCTGAAGGAGCGCGGCATCGGCGTGCTCATCACCGACCACAACGTCCGCGAGACGCTGGCCATCACCGACCGGGCCTATATCCTGTTCGACGGCCGCATCCTCGCTTCCGGCACGGCCGCGGAGCTTGCCAACAACCCGAAAGCCCGAGAGGCCTACTTGGGCGAGAAGTTCTCGCTCTAGGCGATAGCGACCCATGAAACTGGCGCTTCGGCAGACCCAACGAGTCGTGATGACGCCGCTCCTGCAGCAGGCGATCCAGCTGCTGCAGCTCTCCACGCTGGAGCTGGAGGTGGTCGTCCGGAAGGAGCTCGAGGAGAACCCGCTGCTGGAAGAGGTGCCGGTGGAATCGACGGAGACGGCCGAGGCGCCCGCTGGCACGACGACGCCGGAGAGCGTCGAAGCGCCCCCGGCGGAGCCGACCACCGAGCCGCCGTCGAAGGAGTCGGCCACGGTGGACGCCGCGAAGGCCGATGAGCTGCCCTTCGACATCCCGCAGGCGCTGTTCGACGACCACGGCGACGAGCGGACGCCCGTGTCCATGGAGGAGCGTGACGACCTGCCCTTCGAGAATCTCGGCCGAACCGACACCAACCTGGCCGAGCATCTCGTGGAGCAGCTCCGGCTCGCCACGGACGATCCCGCGAAGCTCCGCATCGGCGAGGCCATCATCGGCAACCTGGATGACGACGGCTATCTCCGGGCCGAGTGCGCCGAGATCGCCAAGGGGACCGGCGTGGCCGTGGAGGACGTGGAGCAGATGCTCACGCTGATCCAGGGCTTCGATCCCACCGGCGTGGCGGCGCGGAGCGTGCGGGAATGTCTGCTGCTGCAGCTGACGGCCGAGACCCAGCAGGATCCGGTCTCCGTCGAGATCCTGGAAAAGTATTTCGAGGACCTCGAGCGACGGCGTTACGCCGAGATCGCGCGGGCCATGAAGCTGCCGGTCGACCGCATCATGGAGTCGGTCGAGGAGATCCAGGGACTCGAGCCGAAGCCCGGCCGCAAGTTCGGCTCCAACGACTCGCGCTACGTGGTGCCCGACGTCACGATCCAGAAAGTCGGTGAGGATTACGTCATCATCCTCAACGAGGAAGGCATCCCTCGGCTTCGGGTCAACTCTCTGTACCGCTCGCTGCTCCGCCGGTCCGGAGACGAAGCCAAGCAGTATGTGGAGCAGAAGCTGCGCTCCGCGGTCTGGCTGATCAAGAGCGTGGAGCAGCGGCAGCGGACGCTGCGCAAGGTCGCCCAGAGTCTCGTGAAGTTCCAGCGGGACTTCCTCGACAAGGGCCTCACTCACCTGCGCCCGCTGGCCCTCCGCGACGTCGGCGACGACATCAGCATGCACGAGTCGACCATCAGCCGCGTCACCACCAACAAGTACGTCCAGACTCCGCAGGGCCTGTTCGAGCTCAAGTTCTTCTTCCACAGCGGCATCGCGTCGGACAACGGGTCCATGGTCTCCTCGGTCGCGGTGAAGAAGACGATCCGCGACATGGTCGCCGGCGAGGATCCGGTCAAGCCGCTGTCCGACCAGGAGATCGCCCAGGCGCTCCACGGGCAGGGGCTGAACATCGCGCGGCGGACCGTAGCCAAGTACCGCGAGGAGCTCGGCGTCCTGCCGTCCCATCAGCGCCGCCTGCAGGCCAAGAAGAAATAGGAGTTCTCGGATGCAGGTCATCATCAGCGCCCGCGGGCTGACCGTTTCGAAGACCTATAAGGACGCCGTGACCGCCAAGCTGACCAAGCTCGAGCCCATCCTGCCGAAGATCGTGGAGATGAAAGTCGTGCTGTCCAAGGAGAAGCACCGCCGGACGGCGGCGCTCACCGTGGTGGCCAAGAAGCACACGCTGAGGAGTGTCGAGACGGCCGGGGACCTGGCCGCCGCGGTGGACATGGCCATTGACGCCCTTTTCCGGCAGGGGCGGGCCCTCAAGGAGCGTCTCAAGGACCGCAAGGGGGCCACCGCCCGGCGCCAGCCCCTGCCGCTGCCGGACGGTGGGTCCGGCTCCGGGGCCGGCGGCGCGCTGCCCGATGTCCCCGTGAGCCAGGTTCCCCTCAAGCCCATGTTGCTGGTCGACGCGGTCGAACAGCTCCGGGCCAGCGGAGACGAGTGCCTGCTCTTCACCAACGCGATGACCGACTCGGTGAGCGTCATCTACCGTCGCCGCGGGGGCGGATTCGGGCTGATCGAGTCCCAGTGATGGGCCCCCACCGGCAAGTTCGGGGATGAGCCCGGCCGCGCGCGCGGCCGAGGACCGAATTCGCTTCGTCATCGTCACCGGGCTGTCCGGGGCCGGAAAGAGCTACGCGATCAAGTGCCTCGAGGATCTGGGCTACTTCTGCGTGGACAACCTGCCCACCACGCTGATTCCCACCTTCGCCGAGCTCTGCGCCCACTCCGACCGCGGCATCAGAAAGATCGCGCTGGGCATCGATGTGCGGGAGGGCGAGTACCTCGCCCATATCCTGGAGACGCTGCAGGAGCTGCGCGCCAATGGCCATGTCGCGGAAGTGCTCTTTCTGGAGGCCTCGGAGGAGACCCTGGTGCGCCGCTACCACGAGTCCCGTCGGCGCCATCCCCTGGCCGGCGAGGGAGGGGTCCTCGACGGCATCCGCGCCGAGCACAAGACGCTGGCTCATCTGCGGGAAGCCGCCGACCGCATCATCGACACCTCTGGACTCACCGTGCATCAGCTCAAGGAGCAGATGGTGGAGTCCTACGGCGCCCCCGGGACGCGGGATGCGCTGACGGTGTCGCTGATCTCGTTCGGCTACAAGCACGGCATCCCGTACGATGCCGATCTCGTCTTCGACGTTCGGTTCCTGCCGAATCCGCACTTCGTGGACGCCCTGCGGCCCCTGGATGGCCGCGATGCCCCCGTGAAGAAATTCGTCCTGGCCGCGGACGAGAGCCGGCAGCTCTTGGCACGCCTCGAGGACCTCGTGCGTTTTCTGCTGCCGCTGTACCAGCGCGAAGGGAAGGCCTATCTCACCATCGCCGTCGGCTGCACGGGAGGACGGCATCGCTCCGTGACCCTAGTCGAGGCGCTGCGGAGCGTGTTGCAGGGGCTGGGCTTCGAGCCGCTGGTCCGCCACCGGGACCTCGACCGTGAGTGATGGGCTTCACTTCCTCTTCGGGGTCCATAATCACCAGCCGGCCGGCAACTTTGACTCCGTCGTCCAGGACGCCATCCGCCGCGCGTACCATCCGTTTCTTGCCGCCGCTCGCGAGGTCGGCGGCTTTTCGCTGACGGTTCACTGCTCCGGTGGGCTTCTGACCTTCCTGCGGGAGCGCGCCCGTCCGACATTCGATCTCCTGGGCCGGCTGGCCGCCGACGGCCAGGTCGAGCTGCTCACGGGGGGCTTCTACGAGCCGATCCTGCCGATGCTGCCCGACTGGGACAAGATCGGCCAGATCCAGTCGCTGACTGAGTTCCTGCGAGCGCAGTTCGGGGTGCGGCCGCGCGGGATGTGGCTGGCGGAGCGCGTCTGGGAGCCCCATCTCCCCAAGGCGCTCCAGGAGGCGGGCGTCGAATACGTGCTCCTGGACGACGCGCATTTCGCCCTGGTCGGCATGGACCCCGAGACGCTCGGCGGCTACTACCTGACCGAGGAGCAGGGCGCGGCGGTCGCCGTCTTTCCGATCAATCAGCGGCTGCGCTACCTGGTGCCGTTCGCGGATCCGGCTGAGAGCCTGCGATACCTCGAGTCGCGCCGCGACGCAGGCGCGGTCTCGCTGGTCGACGACGGCGAGAAGTTCGGCACGTGGCCCGGCACCGACAGGCTGGTCTACGGCGAGCGGTGGCTGATCCGCTTCCTCGAGGCGCTGCGCGCCGCGCCCTGGCTGACGATTTCGACCTTCTCCCGATATCTGGACTCCCACCGGCCCAGCGGCCGCGTCTACCTGCCGACGGCGTCCTATACGGAAATGGGCGAGTGGGCGCTGCCGGCAGCGGCCGCCGCGGAGCTCGAGGAGTGCCGCGAGCGGTTGAGGGCGCTGCCGGACGGCGAGCGGCTCGTGCGGCTGCTGCGCGGGGGGTTCTGGCGCGCCTTCCTCGTGAAGTACCCGGAGGTCGCCGACACGTACTGGAAGATGCTGGCCTTGTCCGAGCGTGTGCGAGCCGGCCTCACGCGGCAGCCCGACGATGAGCGGCTGCTCGAAGCGCGCGACCGCCTCTGGCGCGGCCAGGCCAACGACGCGTACTGGCACGGCGTGTTCGGGGGTTGCTATCTACCCCATCTGCGTCGTGCGGTCAGGTCCGCGCTCATCGAGTGCGAGGCCCTGCTGGAATCCCCACGCGGGCGGGGCGGCGTGGAGTGGGATCGGCGGGACATCAATGGCGATGGACGTCCCGAGCTGACTGTGCGGACCCCGGAGCTGGCCCTGGTCCTGCGACCCGAGCAGGGGGGCGTCCTGACGGAGGTGGTCTGGCGGGCGGGCCGCCTCGACGTGGGAGATGTCTTGACTCGCCGCCGCGAGGCCTATCATAGCCAAGTCAAGGACCGCGACACCGCTGCGGGCGGTGATGAGGTCCGAACGATTCATGGGCCGACTGCTTCCAAGGAGGCGGGCCTGGCGGCCCTGCTGCAGTACGACTCGCTCCGGCGCGCCTCCCTGCGCGAGGGGCTCCTTGCCGATGGCGCGCCGCCCGATCCGCTCAATCCCTGGGACGCCGCCCGGCTGGCGATCGGCGACCGAGTCCTGTCGCATTCGGTGACCGCGACGGCCGAGCGCCTCGACGCGATCTTCAGCATCGATGGCCTCGATGGCGTTCCGCTCGACATGATCCGAACCGTGGCAGTTGGCGCGGCCGACGCCGCCTTCGCGGTGAGCTACACGCTGGGCTGGCGCGGCACCGAAGCGCTGGTGGGCCGATGGGCGGTGGAATTCAATCTCGCGCTCACGGCCGGCACGGCGGCGGGACGGTACTTCCGCCTGCCCGAGCGGCCCTCGCTCGGGAGCCGGGGGCGGATCGAGGGCGCGCGCGAGCTCGTCATGGTCGACGAATGGGCGGGCTGCGAGCTCGCGCTGGGCCTGAGCCACGCGGGCGACATCGCCTGGGCTCCCGTCGAGACCGTCTCGCTCTCCGAGGGCGGCTTCGAGCGCATCTATCAGGGGTCGGCGCTGCTGCTGAGCTGGCCCGTGCGTCTCGAGCCCGGCGAGACGTGGGGCGCGAGCGTGCGCGTGACGCTCGCTGCTGCGCGAAGAGGGGATTCCTCTTGAGAGCGCCCGGAGGGCATGCTAAAGTTCCCTATCCGCGGTTCGAAGTACCGAGGGAGGGAATGAATGGCGCGTGAAGAGCACCTGTTCACGTCCGAGTCGGTTACTGAGGGGCATCCGGACAAGATCGCCGACCAGATCTCCGACGCGGTGCTGGACGCCATCCTGGCGCAGGATCCGACGGGCCGGGTGGCCTGCGAGTCCCTGCTGACCACGGGGCTCGTGGTCGTCGCCGGGGAGATCACGACGACGTGCTACGTGGACATCCCCAGGATTGCCCGCGACACAATCAAGCAGGTCGGCTATACGCGCGCCAAGTACGGCTTCGACTATGAAACCTGCGGCGTGATCACGGCCATCGACGAGCAGTCGAGCGATATCGCGATGGGCGTGGACAAGCTGGGCGCGGGCGACCAGGGCCTGATGTTCGGCTTCGCGTGCACGGAGACCAAGGAGCTGATGCCCCTGCCGATCATGCTGGCCCACAAGCTGTGCCAGCGACTGACCGAGGTGCGAAAGAGCGGGCAGCTCGATTTTGTCCGACCGGACGGCAAGAGCCAGGTGACCGTCCGGTACGCCGACGGCAAGCCGGTGGGTGTGGAGACCGTGGTCATCTCCACCCAGCACAGTCCCGACGTCACGCTCGAGAAGATCCGCGAGGAGGTCATCGCGCAAGTCGTGCTGCCGACCATCCCGCGCGAGCTCGTGGATCCGAAGAAGATCGTCTACCACATCAACCCGACGGGACGCTTCGTGACAGGCGGGCCCATGGGCGACACGGGGCTCACGGGACGCAAGATCATCGTGGATACCTACGGGGGATCCTGTCCGCACGGCGGCGGCGCCTTCTCGGGCAAGGATCCGACGAAGGTGGACCGCTCGGCGTGCTACATGGCTCGGCACGTGGCCAAGAACATCGTGGCCGCGGGGCTGGCCGAGCGCGCCCAGGTGCAGGTGGCGTACGCCATCGGCGTGGCCGATCCCGTCTCCATCATGGTGGACACCTTCGGGACCGGGAAGGTGGCCACGGCGAAGCTTGAGCAGATGATCCGGCGGCATTTCGATTTCACCCCCGCCGGCATCATCAAATACCTGGACCTCCGTCGGCCGTTCTACAAGAAGACGGCGGCCTATGGGCACTTCGGTCGCAGCGAGCCCGAGTTCAGCTGGGAGCGCACGGACCGTGTCAAGGACCTCCGCGACGACGCCGGCATCTGAAGCCAATCTTTGAACGCTTCCCGAGGCCCCGCGGCCGACCCGATCGGCCACGGGGTCTCTGCGCGATAGCCATTAGGAAAGGACGAGCTCATGACCGACCATGACGTAAAGGACCTCTCTCTGGCCGCGGCTGGCAAGCTCAAGATCGAGTGGGCCGAGCAATCGATGCCGGTGCTGCGCCAGGTCCGCGAGCGCTTCGGCAAAGAGCAGCCGCTCAAAGGCATCCGGCTGGGCGCCTGCCTGCACGTGACCACGGAAACCGCCGTCTTGATGATCACGCTCAAGGCGGGCGGCGCCCAGGTCGCTCTCTGCGCGTCCAACCCGCTCAGCACGCAAGACGACACCGCGGCGGCGCTCGTGAAGGAATACGGCGTTCCGGTCTTCGCGCAGAAGGGCGAGGACAATAAGCGGTATTACGGCCACCTCGAGGCGGTGCTCAAGACGCGACCCCAGGTGACGATGGACGACGGCGCCGATCTCATCTCGCAGCTGCACGGCAAGAGCAACGCGGGCACAGCGCTGGTTGCGGGCGTGATCGGCGGCACGGAGGAGACCACCACCGGGGTCATCCGGCTGCGCGCCATGGAAAAGGAAGGCGTGCTGGCCTTCCCGGTGATCGCGGTGAACGACGCCGATACCAAGCATCTCTTCGACAACCGCTACGGCACGGGCCAATCCACGATCGACGGCATCCTGCGGGCGACCAATGTCCTGCTCGCGGGCAAGACCCTGGTGGTGGCGGGCTATGGCATGTGCGGGCGCGGGGTGGCGGCCCGGGCCCACGGGATGGGCGCGCATGTGATCGTCACCGAGATGGCTCCGATGCGGGCGCTCGAAGCGGTGATGGACGGCTACCAGGTCATGCCCATGGCCCGCGCTGCGGAGGTCGGCGACATCTTCGTGACCGTAACCGGCAATATGTCGGTGATCCGCCAGGAGCACTACGTCAAGATGAAGGACGGCGCCATCCTGGCGAACTCGGGCCACTTCAATGTCGAGATCGACCTGGAGGCGCTGGCCAAGCTGGCCCAGTCCCGTCGCGCCGTTCGCCCCTTCGTCGAAGAGTTCGTCCTCCGAGGCGGCAAGCGGCTCTACGTCCTCGGCGAGGGGCGGCTGATCAACCTGGCCGCCGCCGAGGGCCACCCCGCTGTGGTGATGGACATGAGCTTTGCCAACCAGGCCCTGTCCGCCGAGTACATGGTCAAGAACGGGCCACGGCTCGAGAAGAAGGTCTACGGCGTTCCGCGCGATATCGACCTGGAAATCGCGCGGCTCAAGCTGGCCTCAATGGACGTGCAGATCGACGACCTCACTCCCGAGCAGGAGGCGTACCTCTCCTCCTGGACTCACGGGACCTAGGGGCCCGTCCGCTTGGCTCGACACCTTCCGGGGGCGTCCGCGGTCGGCCTGCGGCGCCCCCGTATTGGCCTCTGGCTGCTCCTGGCATTCCTGGTCCTCACCTTCTTGGGCCAGGCTGTGCCGCTCTACACCGACTGGCTCTGGTTCCAGGAAGTGGGGCTCACCCAGGTCTTCACGACCCGGCTCGCGCTGAGCGGCTGGCTCTTTTTCGGCGTTTTCGCCGCCGTGTTCGTCTTCCTGTTCGCCAATCTCTCCGTCGCGGCGCGGACCGCGGCGCCGGACGTTCTCTGGGAGCTCGAGGACCAGCTGGGGCTGCCCGGTCGGGCGATCCTGGAGCCGCTGGTTCGGCGACTGCTCGTCCCGGTCGTCGCCGTGATTGCCTTCTTCTCCGGAATGCGCGCGACGGGCGCCTGGGATACCGTCCTCGAATACCTGAACCGCACGGCCTTCGGCCGGGTGGATCCGCTCTTCCAGCGCGATATCGGCTTCTACGTTTTCGAGCTGCCCTTCTGGCGCCTGCTGTACGGCTGGGCGATCACGCTGGTGCTGGCCACCGTCGTCCTGGCCGCGGTGGTGTATGTGCTCCAGCGGAGCCTGGTGCTGACGGCACGCGGCCCGCGGCTCGCCGCCGGGTCCAGGACCCATCTCCTCGGGCTGGCCTCGCTGCTGCTGCTGCTGCGCGCCGCGGGGTTCTGGCTCGATCGCTACGACCTGCTCTACTCTCCGCGGGGCGTGGTGTTCGGCGCCTCCTACACCGACGTTCACGCCGCGCTGGCCGTCCTCCAGCTGCTTGCGGTGCTCGCCGTGCTCTGCGCCCTCGCGTGCGCGCTGCAGATCGTCCGGCCCGGCTGGTTCTTCCTGGTGGCGGGGCTCGTCGTGCTCGTGGTGATCTGGATCGTCGGTCTCGGCGTCTATCCGGCGCTGCTTCAGCGGTTCCGCGTCGCGCCCAACGAGCTCGAGGCCGAACGGCCGTACATCCAGCACTATATCCGGATGACCCGGAACGCCTACGGGCTGGACCGCGTGGCCGAGAAGGAGTTCGCGGCCGACGAGAACCTCACGGCGGCCGCGCTCGACCGCAACAGCCTGACCATCAAGAACATCCGGCTCTGGGACCATCGGCCGCTGCGGGTCACCTACGAGAAGCTCCAGGAGATTCGGACCTACTACAAATTCCGCGACGTGGACGTGGACCGCTACACGGTCAACGGCGAGTACCGCCAGGTCATGCTCTCGGCGCGCGAGCTGTCCTACCGGGATCTGCCCAGCCGGGGCTGGATCAATGAGCGGCTGACCTACACCCACGGCTACGGCCTGGTGGCGAGCCCGGTGAACCGCATCAGTCCCGAGGGCCAGCCGGAGTTCTTCCTCAAGGACATCCCGCCGGCAGGCAGCGGGATGCCCAAGATCACGCGTCCGGCCATCTACTACGGCGAGCTCGGCAATGACTTCGTGTTCGTCCGGACGAAGTCCCAGGAGCTGGACTACCCCTCCGGCGATCAGAACGTCTACACGCGGTACCAGGGCCGGGGCGGCATCCCGGTAAACTCACTCCTCCGAAAGCTGATCTTCGCTATCCGGTTCGGCGAGAAGAACGTGCTCCTCTCCGATGACCTCACCGCCGAAAGCCGGGTCATGATCTACCGGGACATCCGCGGGCGCGCGGAGCAGGCGGCCCCCTTCCTTCGATTCGACCACGACCCGTACCTGGTCATCACCGCCGACGGACGCCTGATGTGGATGATCGACGCGTACACGATTACGGATCGGTATCCCTACTCAGATCCGTTCCGCGGCTGGGGCAACTATGTCCGGAACTCCGTGAAGGCCACGGTGGACGCGTACGACGGAACCCTCACGTTCTACATCGCGGATCCGGACGATCCGCTGATCCGGACGTACGCGAAGGCCTTCCCGGGGATGTTCCGGCCGCTGGGGGACATGCCCAAGGACCTCCAGGCGCATATCCGCTATCCCGAGGATCTCTTTAAGATCCAGTCGCTCCTGTACGCGCGCTTCCACATGGAGGAGCCGCAGGTCTTCTACAACAAGGAGGATCTCTGGGTGGTGCCGCGCCTGGCGCACGAGGGGCGGGAACAGGCCATGGAGCCGTACTTCACCGTCATGCGGCTGCCGGGTGAGCCGCGCGAGGAGTTCGTCCTGCTCTCGCCCTTCAGCCCGAGCGGCCGGGACAACATGATCGCGCTGATGGCGGCGCGCATGGACCCGCCCAACTACGGCCGGCTGATCGCCTACACCTTCCCGAAGCAGAAGCTGGTCTACGGCCCACGGAACATCGACGCGCGGATCAACCAGGACCCTGTGATCTCCCAGCAGGTCTCCCTCTGGAACCAGCGCGGATCGCGCGTGATCCCGGGCAATCTGTTTGCCATCCCGATCGAGCAGTCGCTGATCTATGTCCAGCCGCTCTACCTGGCGGCCGAACAGAGCGCGCTGCCCGAGCTGCGCCGGGTGGTGGTGGCCTACGGCAACCAGATCGCCATGGAGCCGACGCTGGAGGCCGCCCTCGGGCGCATTTTCGGCGGCCGCATCCGCGGCGACGAGACCGCGGCGCGGACGCCGGAGCGCGGTCCCGCGGCTGGGGCCGCGATGGACGGGGCGCTGAGCGGCCTCATCCAGCGGGCGTGGGACGCCTGGCAGAAGGCGCAGGAGGCGCTGCGCCGGGGCGACTGGGGGACCTACGGCCAGGAGCAGAAGCGGCTGGAGGACACGCTGCGCCAGCTGCGCGAGCGGCGCTAGCGGGTCTGGTCTTGTCGCACCGGCGATCGGCGCGCTTGCAACGAGGCGGGTTCTGTCGCCGGCAGGGTCCCGGCTGGTCGGGCTCCGCCACCCACTTGCCCCAAGCGCAGCTCTGCGAGCTGCGAGGGGACTCGGGGGTCCCACTCCGCCCCGCCCAACCGAGACCCTGCCGGCGCCACCCGCGCCCGCAGAGTGATCGTCGCGCCTGCTCTTGCTAGGTGCGCGCGCTCAGGAACAGAGCGGTGCCCAGCCCCGCGAAGACGATATTGGCGGTCCAGGCCGCCAGGGCGGGAGGGAGCAGGTCCGCCTGGGCGAAGGCCAGCGCCATGGAATGCACCATCCAGTAGGCCACCGCGATCACAATGGCCACGCCGATCCCCATGGCCCGCCCGCCGCTGCGCGGCGACACGAGCGCGAAGGGAATCGCCACGAGCGCCATGATCACGTGTACCAGGGGGAAGGAGAGCTTCGAGTAGAGCTGCACGAGGTACTTCCCGACCTGGTGTCCGCCCTCGCGGAGCTTCACTACATAGGCGCGCAGCTCGAGGAAGCTCATCGTCTCGACCGCGTTCTGCACCTGGATGAAATCATCGATGTGCTCGGGCATGACCACCAGCCGCGAGTCGAAGGCTTCCGAGTTCAGGCGGTTGAGCGGTCCGATCTGCCGATAGACGCCGTCGGTCAAGAGCCAGCCGTCGGGAGTCCAGCGGGCCGCGCGCGCGTCCAGGCGGTCCACGAGCCGGTAGTCCCGGTCGATGTCCATGACCATGATCCCTTCCATCGAGCGGCCGGCGGGGTCCAGCAGCGCCATGCGCCAGAAGCGCGTATCCGATGACCGGTACCAGATCTGCGTCTGGCGCTGCAGATGTCGGGGCAGCTGGCCCCGGATCTTGACACGGTCGACCTCGTCCGCCTTCGCGTTGAGCTCGGGCAGGGCGGTCTCCTGAAAGATCACCGCCGCGGCGCTGATGGCTAGCGCGGTGAGCAGCACCGGAATGCTGAGCCGATAGAGGCTCACGCCTGCCGCCTTCATCGCGTCCAGCTCCCGCTGGCGGGTGAGCGTGAGGAAGAGAAAGACCGTGGCGATCAGGACGATCATCGGCAGCCCCTTGTAGAGCTCGGCGGGGAGCCGGTAGGCGAAGTGCTGGAAGATATAGGCGAAGGACGGTTTCACCCGGAGGAAGCGGTCGAGGGTCTGCAGCAGGTCCACGATCAGGAACAGCACCGCGCCGACGAGCGTGCCGATGCCGAGGAAGACCACGTACTCGCGGACGAGATAACGGTCGAAGAGATAGGTGGACGCGCGCGGGCCACGGAAGCGCGCGAGCCGGCGCACCGTGCGCGGCTTCACGACGCGGCCCGACCGCCTCGGCTCCAGCTTCGCCCTGAGTCGCCAGAAGAGGTCGAGCCAAGCCGTGGACACGCCGGCGGTCACCGCCCGCAGCAAGAGCAGGCCGAGCACGAAGAACAGCCCATTCGGAAGCCACATCGAGAGTCCCGCCGGCAGCCGGCCACGCAGGGCCATCCCTTCGAGCGCGGTGAAGACCACGTAGTAGGAGACGACGATGCCGAAGCTGAGCGCGAGAGCCACGGCGCGCCCGCCCCGATGGGAGCGCACGCCGAGTGGGTACCCTACCAGCACGAACACCAGCGCTGCCACAGGCAGCGCGAAGCGCTTGTGGAACTCGACATAGTACGGCGCGGCGATCTGGCCCTCGCGGTGGAGACGGTCGGCTTCATCGAGGAGCTGGCGCAGGGGCAGCTGCTTCTCCGGCTTTTCCTCGCGCGATGCGGCGGATAACGGGGAGTCCACCGGCAGGGTCATGTCGTAGAGGCTGAAGACCGTCTGCCGGAACCGGTGCCGGTTGCCGACATCGGTTTCGCTCACCGAGCCATCGATGAATCGCAGTGTGATGCGGCGGTTGGCCTCATCGGTGAGCAGCCGCCCTTCGCGGGCCACGATGATGCGCGAGCGCTGCGGATTGCGCTCGTCCGAGACCAGCACGCCGTTCAACCCGACCTGAGAAGGGCTCACCTCCTGGACGTAGATGATGAACTGGCCGAAGCTCGCGCTGAAGGTGCGCTCCTTGATGCCGGTGGACGCGCGCGACTGGAGAATCTTGAACAGCTGGCCCTGGAAGGCGCCGCTGGACCACGGATTGACGAACAGCGTGAGCCACGCGATCGCGATCATGATGATGATGGCCACGGCCATGAAGGGGGCGAAGAGACGGAGCGGGCTGATTCCTGAGGCCTTCAGCGCCGCCACCTCGAGATCGCCGCCCAGGCGGCCCGTGACGAGGAGGACCGCGACGAGCAGGGCCATGGGCAGCGTCAGCCCCAGGAAGGAGGGCAGCATGTAAATCAGCAGCGGAAGGACCAGCCCGAGCGGCACGCTCTTGGTGATGACCAGATCGGTGAGCTGGTAGATGCGGTCGATGACGAGGAAGAACGTGAAGACCCCGACGCCGATCGCGAAGGGCGGGCCCAGCTCCTTGTAAACGTAGCGATCGAGGATGCGGAGCATGCTCGCCCATTGTACGCTACCCCCGTGAGAATCCGAGTCGCGTTTGGGATTGCCGGGATGCTGGTGCTCGGCGGGGCCGGGGGCGCGGTGCCCGCCGACCGTCTCGAGCAATTCCGGGAGCTCGTTCGGCAGCATCTGGAGGCGCCGGCGCCGCCAGGCAGCGAAGCGGCGCGTCGCGCCCTCGGCGAGATTTACGCGGTGGTGGATGCCGAGATCCTCGAGAGCCTCCGCAGCGGCGGGCCCTTCGCGTCCGCGCCATTTCTTCAGGAGCGCCTTGACGGCTTCAGCGCGGTCTGGGGCGGGGCGCTGTTCCGGGTGGCGCCGGTCGAGCGCCCGGGCGGCGCGCGGCCGATAGCCCTCGGGCTCTTCAGTCTCGCGGGGGTGCGCCAGTCGGGATCGCTGCGGATGTACGGATGGAGCGGAGGCGTGACGGCGCCGGCGCTGCTCGGAGAGGTAACCGACGACGGCAAGCCGGAGCTGCATGCCTGGCCCGCCGGCCGGGGGGGCGCTCCTCGCTTCGTCGTGAGCTGGGCGGGCGCCGGCTCGGGCGATGGCAGCCGGCCGTTGCGCATCGAGCTGTGGAGCGCCGAGCGCGCCGGCCCGCCCCGTCATCTGTGGAGCAGCACGACCCATTTTCCGGACGGCCTGTGGGCGTTCGAGTGGGACGTCAGGCTCGGCGAGATTCTGGTGCGCCGCGAGCTTCGCTATCCCGGATGGAAGCCCGGCTGTCCCGGACAGGCCGAGGAGGAGTTGAGCTACCGCGACCGTGCCGCGACGGGCGCGCTCATCCAGGCGAAGCGCCGCGTGACCAATGGCTGGCATCGAGAGCTCGGCGCGGCGGCGGCGCGCGTCTTCGGCGCGCTCGCGACCGGCGACCGACGCGCGCTCGGCGATGTGGTGCCCAATGCCGCGCTGCGGAGTCGCCTGCCGGCAAGCCTCGTGGCCGAGCCCGCGTGCGACGCGCGGGTGGCCGGCGGCGAGAGTGTCGTCCTCGTCGCCGCGACGGCATACGATGACGGCCGACCGATACCGTGGTCGCTGACCTGGGCCCGAGGGCCGCGCGCGTGGCGGCTGACGGCCGCGGGCCCCATGCTACAATGACGCCTCAACATGGCTGAAATCGCCGATCGGTACGATCCCAGCCACGCCGAATCGCGCTGGTACGGCGAGTGGGAAGCGCGAGGCTATTTCCACGCCAGCGCGCGCTCGCGCAAGAAGCCCTACTCCATCGTGATCCCTCCCCCCAACGTGACCGGCTCGCTCCACATGGGCCACGCGCTCAACAACACGCTGCAGGACATCCTGATCCGCTACAAGCGCATGGATGGCTACAACACGCTCTGGCTGCCCGGCACCGACCACGCGGGCATCGCCACCCAGAACGTCATCGAGCGTCAGCTGGCGGCCGAGGGCAAGACCAAGGAGGACCTGGGCCGCGAGGCCTTCGTCGAGCGGGTGTGGAAGTGGAAGGAAGAATCGGGACGCACGATCATCACCCAGCTCAAGCGGCTCGGAGCCTCCTGTGACTGGCAACGCGAGCGATTCACCATGGACCCGGGGCTCTCGGCCGCGGTCCGCGAAGTGTTCGTGCGCCTCTGGGAGGACGGGCTCATCTACCAGGGTGATTACATCGTCAACTGGTGCCCGCGCTGTCAGACGGCGCTCTCCGACCTCGAGGCGGAACCCGAGGAGCGGGACGAGGAGTTCGTCTACATCAAGTACGGGCCGCTGACGCTCGGCACCGTGAGGCCGGAGACCAAGCTCGGGGACACGGCGCTGGCCGTTCACCCGAGAGACAAGCGCTACGCGAAGTACGTGGGCAAGACCATGGAGGTGCTCTCTGTCGAGGGCACCATCACCCTCCGCGTCGTCGCGGACAAGGCCGTGGATCCGAAGTTCGGCACGGGCGTGATCAAGGTCACGCCCGGTCACGACCCGACGGACTTCGAGATCGGCCGTCGCCACAACCTGCCGGTCCGTACGGTGATCGGGTTCGATGGCCGGATGACCGACGCGGCCGGCAAGTACGCGGGGCTCGACCGCTTCGAGTGCCGCCGGCGGATCGTCGAGGACATGAACGCGCTCGGCCTGATCGAGCGCATCGAGCCGTACCGGCACACCGTCAAGGTGTGCTACCGGTGCAAGACCGTCGTCGAGCCTCTGATCTCCCGGCAATGGTTCGTGCGGATCAAGCCGCTGGCGATTCCGGCGATCAAGGCCGTGCGCGCCGGGCGCATCAGGATCGTGCCGAAGCCGTGGGTGAAGAACTATTACCAGTGGATGGAGAACATCCGCGACTGGTGCATCTCGCGCCAGCTCTGGTGGGGGCACCGGATCCCGGTCTGGTACTGCGAAGCTGACGGCAGCGTGCACGTCTCTCGCAAGGATCTGACCGCCTGCCCCAAGTGCAAGGGGCCGGTCCGCCAGGATCCGGACGTGCTGGACACGTGGTTCTCCTCGGGGCTTTGGCCGTTCTCGACGCTGGGCTGGCCGAGGAAGACCGTCGAGCTCCGGACCTTTTATCCGACATCGTGCCTCGTGACCGGCTTCGACATCCTGAACTTCTGGGTCGCGCGCATGGTGATGCTGGGGCTGCGGTTCATGCGACGGGTGCCCTTCCGCGATGTCTACATCCACGCCCTCGTCCGCGACGCCGAAGGGCAGAAGATGTCCAAGTCCAAAGGCAACGTGATCGACCCGCTCATGGTCATGGACCGGTACGGCACCGACGCGTTCCGGTTCACGCTCGCTGCGCTCGCGGCGCAGGGCCGGGACATTCGGCTGGCCGAGGAGCGCATCGAGGGTTATCGGAACTTCGCCAACAAGATCTGGAATGCGGCGCGGCTCGTGCTCACGAACCTGGACGGGTACGATCCGGCGGTGGCCCGGCGCGGCACGCCGACCGTGGCGGACCGCTGGATCACGAGCCGGCTGGCTGAGACAACGCAGCGGGTGCGGACCGCGCTGGAGGCCTACCGCTTCAACGACGCGGCCTCGGCCGTCTATCAGTTTCTGTGGAATGAGTTCTGCGACTGGTACCTGGAGATCGCGAAGCTGAGCCTCTATCAGCAGGAGGACCCGATCCGGCGCGCCGTGACGCAGAAGACCCTGGTCGAGACGCTGGAGACGACGCTTCGGCTCCTCCACCCGTTCATGCCGTTCATCACGGAGGAGATCTGGCAGCGGCTGCCGCACGAGGGTGAGTCCATCATGCTCGCTCCGTTTCCGAGGGCGGCCCGCAAGAAGCGAGACCGGGCCGTCGAGCGCCAGATGCAGCCCATCCTCGACTTCGTGAGCGCTCAGCGTACCGTCAGGAGCGAGAGCCGCATCCCGCCGTCCACCACGGTGCGGGCCATCATCCGGCCGGCCTCCGCGCGAATCGCGCGGGCGACGCAGGACAGCGTCGCGATCATCGGCCGGCTGGCCCGGGCGGAGATCTCCCTCGTCCGGGACGGATCGCTCCCGCCGCGATCGGCGATCGTGGCAACCCCGAGCGGCGACGTCGCGGTGCCGCTCGAAGGACTGGTCGACTTCGAAGCCGAGAAGCAGCGGCTCAGCAAGGAAATCGAGCGCGCGGGCAAGGAGATCGCCTTTCTCGAAGCTAAGCTCGGCCGCCGCGATTTCGTGGAGCGCGCCCCGGCCGAGGTCGTGGAGCGCGAGCGGGTCCGGCTGGCCGAGCAGCAGCAGGTTCACGCCAAGCTCTCGGCGAGCCTGGCCGCGCTGCGGTGACGATGGCCGTCGGGGGACGGGTGATCGGGCGCGCCGTGCATGCGCTGGAAGACGTGGACTCCACGCAGACCGAGCTTGCTCGGCTGGCGGCCGGAGGCGCCCCGGAAGGCACGGTGGTGGTCGCGCGGCACCAGCGGTCCGGTCGCGGGCGGCGGGGTCGCGCGTGGTGGGATGCGCCGGACGACAGCCTGCTCGTGTCGGTTCTGCTCCGCCCGCCGGTGCCCACGGCCCAGGCGCCTCAGCTGTCTCTGGTCGGCGCTCTGGCCGTGACCGACGCGCTTCGCGGGGAAGGCGGTGTCGAGGCGCGGATCCGCTGGCCCAACGACGTCCTGCTCGGAAGCCGCAAGATCTGCGGCGTTCTGCCTGAGGCGGTATCGACTGGGGATGGCATGGTTCAGCACGTGATCCTGGGTATCGGCCTCAATGTCAATCAAGAGAGTTTCCCGCCCGAGTTGAGCGGGCGCGCCACCTCGCTCAGGCTGGCGACGGGACGTCGTCACGAGCCCGCCAGGCTGCTCGAGTCGCTGCTCGACGCCCTGGATCGCCGGTACTGGGCCTGGCGCGCCGGCAGCTTCGTCGCGCTGCGCCACGAGTGCCGGGAGCGGTCGTCGACTCTAGGGCGGCCGGTCACCTTGCCGGACGGCGCAATCGGAACGGCGGTGGACATGGACGCCGACGGCGCGCTCCTGGTGCGAACGGACGACGGCGCGCTGCGCAGAGTGGTGTCGGGGGAGCCCGAGCGGGGAGCCGAGCATGCTGCTGGTCATTGACGTCGGGAACACGAATACATCGCTGGGGGTGTACGACGGGTCCCGGCTACTTGTCTCGTGGCGGCTCACGAGCCGCCGCGAGCAGACGGCCGACGAGTACGGCGTGTTCATCCAGACGCTTCTCGACACCCGCGGCATCGGGCAACAGCAGATCAGCGGCGTGGCCATCTCGAACGTGGTGCCCCCGGTCCAGCAAACGCTCGAATGGATGGCGGAGGCCTATTTCGGCGTGCAGCCGCTCACCGTCGAGCCCGGCGTGAACACGGCCTTGCCGCTCAAGGTGGATGCGCCGCACGAGGTGGGGGCGGACCGGGTCGTGAGCTGTGTCGCGGCCATCACGCTCTACGGCCCACCGCTGATCGTCGTGGACTTCGGGACCGCGACGCGCTTCGACTGCGTCAACTCCCGCGGGGAGTTCATCGGTGGCGCGATCGCCCCGGGCATCAGCACGGCGGCCGAGGCGCTCGTGACCAAGGCCGCGCGGCTCTACCGCGTCGAGATGGTGAGGCCCAAGGAGGCCATCGGGCGCAATACCGTGACGAATATTCAGTCAGGGATGATCTACGGCTACGCCGGGCTCGTGGACGGGATCGTGGAGCGCATGCGGCGAGAGATGGAGGGCGACGTCAAGGTCGTGGCGACGGGCGGCCTCGTCGGCCAGATGCGCGAAGTGGCGCAGAGCATCCAGCACGTCAACCCGGACCTCAAGCTCGAAGGGCTGCGCATCATCTGGGAGCAGGCGCATCCCCATGCCCGTCCCGGCGCCTGACGCTCGCCGGGACGCGGCCTGAGCACTCAGGAGTTGACACTCAGCGCGCCCGTCCGTATACTCTACCCCTAAATACAGTAGGTAAGGCAGGGAGGCTCTCTATATACGGGGCCCGCGGGCAGGGGCCCCACTGGTTCTTTTCCAGCCAAAGGGCTACTCGAGGAGGACGGCGCGTATGGGGATGTGGGTCGGGCGTGGGCGGAAGGCGCGGGCGGCGTACGGCTTCGATGACATCGCTCTCGTCCCCGGGGCCCTGACCATCAATCCCAGCGAGGTGGACATCTGCTGGGAGCTCTGCGGCCGCCGCTTCCAGATCCCGATCATCGCCGCCGCCATGGACGGCGTGGTGAGCCCGGCCTTTGCGATCGAGATGGGGCGGCTCGGCGGGCTGGCCGTCCTGAACCTGGAAGGCATCTTCTCCCGCTACGAGAATCCCGACGCCGTCCTCGACCGCATCACGTCCGCCAGCCTCGAGGAAGCCACCAAGATCATTCAGGGCATCTACAGCGAGCCCATCAAGGAAGAGCTGATCCACAAGCGCATCTCGGAGATCAAGAAGGGCGGAGGGCCGGTCGTGGTCTCCGCGATTCCTCAGCGCGCCGAGCGCTTCGCCAAGATTGCCGAGGAGGCGGGCGCCGATTTCTTCGTCGTCCAGTCGACGGTGACGACGGCCCGGCACATCGCCACCGAGTACACGCCGGTGGATCTCAAGCGGCTCAAGAAGAATCTCTCGATCCCGTTCATTGTCGGCAACGTGGTCACCTACGAGGCGTGCCTGGAGCTGATGGAATGCGGTGTCGACGCGCTGCTGATCGGCGTGGGCCCCGGCGCGGCTTGCACGAGCCGCGAAGTCCTCGGGCTCGGCGTCCCTCAAGTGACCGCCACGGCCGATTCCGCGGCGGCGCGCGACTTCTACTACAAGAAGACCGGTCGCTACGTGCCCATCATTACCGACGGCGGGATGACCTCGGGGGGCGATATCTGCAAGGCCCTGGCCTCCGGCGCCGATGCCGTCATGATCGGCTCGGCGTTCGCGCGTGCCCAAGAAGCGCCCGGACGCGGCTACCACTGGGGCATGGCGACGCCGCATTCGAATCTGCCGCGGGGCACCCGCATCCGCGTGGGCGTGGCGGGGCCGCTCGAGCAGATCCTCTTTGGCCCGGCCTTCACCGAGGACGGGACCCTGAATCTCGTCGGCGCGATCCGCACGTGCATGGGCTCCGTCGGCGCCATGAATATCCGCGAGCTGCAGCAGACCGAGCTCATCATCGCGCCGTCCATCAAGACCGAAGGCAAGGTCTTCCAGCGCGCCCAGAAGCTGGGCACGCCCCGCTAGCGGGAGGCGCGCATCATTCCCCTGCGGGGGCCCAGTCGGCCGGGTTCCTGCACTGACCGCACCGCAGTCGCTCCGCCTGGGTGGTGACGTGGACAAGATCGGCATCCTCGATTTCGGCGGGCAGTACACGCAGCTCATCGCCCGGCGCATCCGCGAGCTCGGCGTCTACTCCGAGATCGTGCCCTGCACGCATCCCTTCGACGAGGTGCTGGCTGCGGGGTACAAGGGCATCGTGCTCTCCGGAGGGCCATCGAGCGTCTACGATGACGATGCGCCGCTTCCCGACAAGCGCCTGTTCGAATCGGGTGTGCCGCTGCTCGGCATCTGCTATGGGATGCAGGCCATGGGCTACCTGCTGGGTGGTCACGTGGTGCCGGCCGAGCGCCGCGAGTACGGCGCGGCCGAGCTCACCCTGCTCGGCACAGGCGGGCTCCTCGACGACGTGACGCCCGAGCGCGATCATCGGGTCGCGGTGTGGATGAGCCACGGCGACACAGTCATAAAGCCGCCCAAGGGCTTCGTCGCGCTGGCGTCGACCAGCAATTGCCCGGTGGCCGCGATGGCCGATCCCGAGCGGAGGTTCTACGCGGTGCAGTTCCACCCCGAGGTCGCGCATACGCCACAGGGCAAGACGGTGCTCCGCAATTTCCTCCGCGCATGCGGCGTCAAGGCGGATTGGTCCATGCCGTCGTTCATCGACTCGGCCGTCGAGCGGATCCGCGCGCAGGTGGGCGGGGACCGAGTGCTGTGCGCGTTGTCTGGCGGTGTCGACTCCTCCGTGGTTGCTGTTCTCATTCACAAGGCGGTAGGGGAGCAGCTCACCTGCCTCTTCGTCGACAATGGTGTCCTGAGGAAGGGCGAGGCCGAGAGCGTCGTCCAGACCTTCCGTGACGCGTTCAAGATGAACCTCATCCACGTCGATGCAAGCCAGCGATTCCTTGACCAATTGCGAGGCGTTTCTGACCCGGAGACCAAGCGAAGGCGCATCGGGGCCGAGTTCATTGCCGTTTTCGAGGAAGAAGCGCGCAAGCTGGGCCGGTTCCCCTGGCTCGCCCAGGGAACCCTCTACCCGGACGTGATCGAGTCGGTGTCCTTCAAGGGGCCGTCGGCGACGATCAAAACCCATCACAATGTCGGTGGGCTGCCTACCCGGATGCAGTTCAAGCTCTTGGAGCCGCTTCGGGAGCTCTTCAAGGACGAGGTGCGGGAGCTGGGCGCCCTGCTCGGGCTTCCCGACGACATCATCTGGCGGCAACCATTCCCGGGGCCTGGGCTGGCCATCCGGGTGCTGGGCGAGGTGAATGAGGAGCGGCTCACGATCCTGCGCGAGGCCGACGCCATCGTCCAGGAGGAGGTGCGGGAAGCGGGACTTGAGCGGGAGCTCTGGCAGGCCTTCGCCGTGCTGCTGCCCGTGAAGACGGTGGGAGTGATGGGCGATTTCCGCACGTATGCCCAGGTGATCGCCCTGCGCGCGGTGATGAGCCAGGACGCCATGACGGCGGACTGGGCGCGGCTGCCCTACGA
>WNGA01000171.1_pt1 | contig 126687 bp, 136 predicted proteins | sample 5400061 | NCBI WGS metagenome assembly WNGA01 (sample SAMN13153366, study PRJNA577476) | soil metagenome | isolation source: 100 cm soil or saprolite under grassland replicate 2 | place: USA:California | collected 2016-06-15 | reverse complement strand
ACGGGTGCCTTGTTGGCGCAACAGCTGGTCGCAATCGGAGAGACCGTGCTCGATGTTCCACCGACACTCTCGGCGAGAGCACGGCTACTCGACACAGCCCGGATCGTCGACGCGATCTACGCCGAGCTCGAGCCGGGCACGAGCGGATGGACGCGATCAGCGCAATGCGCGAGATGGGTCGCTATCGAGCCAAACACTGATACGTCATCAGGGCACCGTTGCGTTGAGTTGGGCCTGCCAGCACAGACTCGGGCTTGTGTCGAGTCTTGGATCTGCAAAGTCCACGACGACCGCATCGCGCCCTTCTTGAACGCTGTCGCGCATCCGTCCGGGCAGATGGTGTCGTGTGCTTCATCTACAAAGCGGCCGCATCGACGACCTGATATCCCGGAATCGGTGCCCAGCAGTACAGATCGAACCAGCGGCATTCGATCCGCTGTTTTGTTCGCGACGACAGGCGCCTGGCAACTGTCATGAAACCCGCCCCCAATGTCCAGCAGGAACGCGCCATGCCGACGGCGCGGGCCGCACAGAAACGAAACGGCGGGAGTGTCCCAGACATGTGTCCCCGAATCTCGCGCCCGGAACGTCCCAGAACGCCGGATCGCGGGCGCGCACCGATCCACGCGCGCGACCGCGCGACCACGGTCGCGAGACAGGCACCGGAAGCGCACCCGATATGCGTGAGTCGCGTGGTTGCCGGCGCAGAGTCACTCCGCACAGACTCCCGTTTAGGAGTGCGTTCAGGATCTCGTTGAGGGGTGGTCCGTGACGATGGGGGAGCAGGCGTACGTGCTCAGGCTGCGATGAGCCACGCCTCCCAGGGGTCGCGTGTACTTAGGGTTTGTGTCGCGCCTCCGACACTCGCTCTGCGCTACGGGTATTGGATGGTGATCCGGGCTCTGCGGTCGGCCGGGTCATAGTGTCCGCCATGAAGGTTGATCTCCTGCTCGACCCGTTTGACGCACGCTGGGTCGACGTGCGCGACGCGGCGGGCGCCGCGGCAGACGCTGGGTTCGCGGGGATCTGGACATGGGATCATCTCGACGGGCGTGTGTTCGGCGCCGCTCACGTGCTCGAGTGTTGGACCACTTTGACCGCGATCGCGATTTCAGTATCCGACGTCATGGTGGGCCCGCTGGTGCTGAACGTCGCGAATCGTCATCCCGGTGTGCTCGCAACAATGGCGGCAACTCTCCAGGAGGTCTCGGGGGGACGTCTGCTGTTGGGGCTTGGCGCGGGCGGTGGCGCCGGCACGCCATTTCGGAGTGAGCAGGAGGCGATCGGACGCACCGTCCCGGCCGACCCGATACGCCGGGCGCAGGTCGAGACGTGCGTCGCGGAGATACGGCGCCTCTGGAATACGCCGGGCTTCCTGCAACCGGACCCCGCGCCACCGGTAGTGATCGCCGCCTTCGGTCCGAAAATGGCCGAGCTCGCCGGGCGTATCGGCGACGGTGTCAATACGCGCGCGCTGCATCCGCACCTGCGCGAGTTGGTGGCGATCGCACGCGACACCCATGCGCACGCCGGGCGAGGCCCCACGCGCTTTCTCGTTACTGTCTTCTCCGAGTTCGACGAGAGGTGGTTTCCCGTCGACTCGCAGGCGCGCGCCGAGCTCGTCGCGCTAGGGGTTGACCGTCTGATCTTGTTTCTCAGCCCGCCGTTCGACCGGGCGCGCATCGCCAGAGCGGGACGACTACTCCGCGAAGCCGCGTGTTGAGCACCGCGCCCGACACGCGGGGTGGACCGTACGCTTACCGGGATGACCAGCGAAGAGCATCACGACGTCGTCATCATCGGAGGTGGCCCGGCCGGCGTGAACTGCGCGCTGGAATGTTTCGACATCCAGCTTGACACGCTGCTGGTCGAGGCCAGCTCCACGTTGGGTGGTCAGCTGTCTGAGATTCCTCACTCGGTTCGCAACGTCGCTGCCGGGCGCTTCGCGAACGGTCCCGCGCTGCAGCGAGCGCTTGAGGAGTCATCGGAAATCTTGGGCGACCGGGTGCGTCTCTCACATCCCGTGACCAAGGCAGATCTGGAAGCCCGTTCGATCGAAGTCAAGGGCGAGCGATTGTCTGGCCGGGCTTTGGTCGTCGCCACAGGTACGAGAAGGCAGCACCTCGCGCCCGCGGCCGAGGGAGCATTCGGCGGTGACATCACGTACGAACTTGAATCACAGCCGCTCAGGTTTGCCGGACGTGACGTAGCGGTCATCGGCGGCGGTGATAGCGCGACCCTCGATGCACTCGAGCTTGCACGGATGGGCTCATCCGTCAGGCTGATCCACCGCTCGCCAGATCTCACGGCACGACAGGACATCATTCGCCAGATTCATGACAATCCTCGGATCGAGGATCTTCCCGGATGGGAGCTAGACGCGGCGCAGGGAGCGGAGCGGCTCGAGAAGATCGTCCTCGTGCGACCTGCGACTGGTGAAAGGCAACAGGTCGCAGTTCAGGGGTTGGTCGTCAGGATCTCGCGCTTGCCAAACACGCAGCTGTTCGAAGGACAGCTGGACCTCGATCGGTCGGGAGCGGTGGTCGTTGACGGGGAGTTGCGTGCTTCCCGGGTCGGTGTGTTCGCCGCGGGTGACGTTGTGTCGGACTCCTACCCGCGTGTCGCGACCGCTCTGGGCCAGGGTGTGTTCGCGGCGCGGTCGATCTTGCGTTACCTGGAAGGGCGATCCTGAGACCCGGTGACGATTGGGCGAGTGCTACCTTCGGCTTCCTGTCGCGCACGGCTTCACCATCGGACGAGGTTCTCCCGTCGAGCGACCAGGTGGTGGCTGAGTTTCGACGTGGTCTACGAGACCCGAATCGTCGACCGTCCCGCACCCTCGTCGGGCTGCTGCTCGATCTGCTTGGCAGCAATCTCGCTCAATGGAACTTGGAAGATCAAGTGCGCGGTCCCGGTGTGGACGACGCAGCCGTCGCAAGAACGAAGAGAGCGATCGACCGACTCAACGCGAGAAGGCATCACCTCATGGAAGAGATCGACGCGGCCATCGACCGAGCGCTGACCCCGGCCGTATCGGCGGCGCCCGCGACCGAGAGTCCAGCGATGGTCTTCGATCGTCTCTCCGTGCTCGTGATTCGGATCCATCACACCGAACTGGCCGCTGGCGCGGACGCATCGGATGCCCATCTCTATGCCGCACGCCTGCCGGTGCTGTATCGCCACCTGGCGGCGCTCCAGCAAGCGCTCGACCGCCTCATCGAGGAGGTTCGCGAGGGTACGAGGCGCTTCGTTCCTTATCAGAGTCTCAAGCTCTACGGGCAGTAGCCAAGACAGGGACGCCGGTGCTCACGCTCGGGCGCTCGCCCGCGGCGCGATCGTCGAAGCGGCCACGGTGTGGAGCTGGTATCCGCCGCGATTGAAGCCGTAGAGGATGCGGTCGCCCACCACCGCGGCGTGCGCGATGCCGAGCGAATCGGAGGCGAAGGGAGCGGTGCGCGTCCGGCGGTTGCCGTCCCGAATGCTATAGACGTCCAGCTCGCCCGCCCGGCCGATCCCGCAGACCAGCCCGGCGACGATCACCACCGCGGTACCTCCGTTTCCCCATGCGAGATCGTGCGCGAAGCGGCCCCGGACGATTGCGCTCCCGTCGGTAAGGTCCAGAGCGGCGAACCCGCCACCTCGCAGCTTGTCCCACTCGTAGTCACCGATCCCGGCTGCACCGAGCTCGGAGCCGGCGACCCACAGAAGTTGTCGGTCCCAGATGAACGCGGCCGGTTCGAAGTCGACTCCGACGTCCCAGCGAAGTCGGCCAACACCGCCGCGGTGGATCGGGATGAGGCCGACGCGGCCGTTCCCGCCGAAGGCGACCCAGTCCCGTCCGCTGGCGCACACGATCCCGAGCGCCGTGACCATGCCCCACGTCTCCAGCTCAACGCGCGCGTCCAGCCGCGACTGGTCGGCTGTCGTGGTGATGGGCTCGGACACCAGCACGCCTCCCGCGTGCTGCTCCCGCGGTCGGGATCCGATGAGTCGATCCCCGACGGCCACGACGCGCTCCACGTCCTCCGCGAAGGTGCCCGTCCACAAGGGCTCGATGCGACGGATCGCACCCGGGATGCGGATCTCGGATCGCCGGAACGCCCGGAGCAGCCCGAGGTGGTTCAGTACTACGACGACGTCGGCAGTCGGGACGTCGAGGATCGCGTGAACATCGTGATCGTATTGGGACAGCTCGTCGTCATTGGGAAACTGTGTCTGGTCGAAGATTGCACAAGGTTCGAACGCGCGCGACGCGAAGACGACATTCCGACCGAGGTTGTTCCATGCGCAAAGATCGCCGAGGTCGACGATTCTCCCGATCCCGGCAGGCTGCGAATTCCGAATACGGCTCTCGGGATACGAGTCCAGGTAGCCGCTGGTCAGGGCGCCCGGTTCGACCGGCACCAGCGACGCCTGCCCGAGCTCCTCGGAAGGCAACCGCCCAGTCACAGCAGGTCCCGCAGCGCGCCCATCACGTCCGCCGGGCGGACCTTTTCGAGGCACCGCGCTCCCACCGGACAGGTCCGTGGCTGCCATTCGAACCGCGGCAAGCTCACTCGCGCGTTGTAGGCGTATGCCCGTTCGATTGAGCTGCACGTTTCGTCGCAGCGGTCGCCGACGATCGCTCGAGAGTGGGGCCACGGCCGGAAGTAGACCGCTCTGTCCCGATGGATGCCGACGGTCGGCGTTCCTTGCTGGACCGCGATGTGGGTCAAGCCCGTGTCGATGCCGACGACGGCGCGACAGGAAGTGAGCAGGTCGACCGCGTCGCCCGGGTTCGGAGCTCGAACCACGTCGATACCGGTGTCGCACGTCTCGGCAGCGGGTTCATCACGGGTGACGATGCGGACATCGCTGCCAGCATCTCGGATCTCTTGAGCCAGAGTTGCCCAACGTTCGGAGGGCCAGCGTTTCGTCGTGCCATCGCTCTCGGTCACAAAGAGAACGGCGTCGCCAACTTCCGGTCGGGGGCGCCGCGCGACGAGGGGAACTGGCCGTGAGAAATCGGCGGGGATCCCGAAGTCTGCACAGATGCGCGCGAGGATCTCGTTGATCAAGAGAGGTCCGATGGTCCGATCGAACTCGGGTGATCCCCACCAGTAGTCGCGTTGGAGCGGGTGGTCACGGAGATCGAGGAAGCGACCCCCCGTTTGGGCAGGATCGAAGGCGTCCTCATGTACGGAGCCGATGAGCCCGGCGATGCGCATCGCCAGGTCGGCCTGTCCGGCTGAGCGCGCCACCAGCCAGGTCTCCCCCGGCTGATTCTTGGCGATCAATGCCTGGATCGCGGGCAATGACACGACAAGATCTCCCAAGCCGAATGAAATCGGAGCTATGTAGGTACGGCGCATCACGATGAACCTTGAGGCTCTCAGACTTTCGCATAGCTCGTGACATCATCGATCGAGAGCTCCGCGAATGCACGTTGACGCTCCGCACACTTATTGCACCGCCCGCAGTGGCACCCCGCCCTCGGATCGATGCACGAAAAGGTGTGCTGGAGTTGGAGATCCCGGCCACGTTCCAGGACTTGGGCCTTGTTGAATTCGGAGAAGGGCGTCACGATCTCGAGTAGATGATTCATGGCGGATTGCACGAGAGATTCGAAGTCGTCGAAGAAATCGCGACTGCTGTCCGCAAAGGGATTCCCCTCCAGCGTGCCGAGAGCAATGATCGGATAGCCATGGAGTGCACACCAGATCGATGACTTCGCCAAGAGGAGCAGGTTCCTCCCGGGCAAGTACACGGCATCATCGGGTGAGTGTGCATCGGGGACATTGTCGGCCGAGAGGCTCCAATGAGATTCATAGGTGTCCGCGACGGGAACGTCGAGTGTGACGAGAGAACGAAGCCCGGAACTCGGGACTGTGTCGAGGAAACGCCGGAGGTGGGTCTCCTCGACTTCTTCCCAGACGAGGCCGAACCGCACGTAGATCGGCTGCACCGCGCGGCCTTGCCCGAGGAACTCGGCAATCAGCACTGCGCTGTCGAGGCCACCGCTCGCCAAGACCGCGACACCGGCATCCAAGTTCGTGTCCCGGTTTGGGGAATTCACGCTTCACCCCGATAGACGCATCCGGAGGTGCAGGTCTCGCGTACGACGACCTGCGACAGCTCCGGAAGCAAGGGGGCCAGCCGCTCCCAGATCCAGCGGGCCAGGACCTCGCTCGTCGGATTCTCGAGTCCCGCGATCTCGTTCAGGTAGTAGTGATCAAGGCGATCGAGGACTGGTTGCATCGCGCAGGCTAAATCGGCGAAGTCACGTACCCAACCGGTTTCGTGATCAAGGGGTGCCTCTATCTGAACGCGCACCCGGAACGAGTGTCCGTGGAGACGGGAGCACTTGTGACCTGGAGGTACGTTCGGGAGACGATGAGCTGCCTCGAACGTGAACTCCTTGAAGATCTCCATCATCGGACTCCTGGCGACTAGTTGTAGATCCCAGGCAGGTTGGTCAGGCGGTGGGTAGCCGCGTGGCGGGTGCTGGGTGGCTGAGGGCGCCGTGGGGTCGTCGCTGGTTGTAGTAGTCGAGCCAGGCGGGGAGTGCCAGCGCGCGTTGGTTGCTGGTGCGGTAGACGGCGGCGTAGCCCATTCGCGGAGCATGGTTTGGATGAAGCGTTCGGCTTTGCCGTCGGTGCGTGGCCGGCGGGGGCCGGGTGCGGCGATGTTTGAGATTCAGGGTTCTGGACGCGGTGGCGAAGTCGCGGGCGATGTAGCAGGCCCGTTGTCGGTGAGGATCTCGGGACGGTGATGCCCCGATCCGCGAACCACGCGCACATCCGCTCGAGGAACCCGACCGCGGAGACACCGCGTTCGTTGTCGAGGATCTCGACGTACGCGACGCGGCTGTAGTCGTCGACGGCGACGTGGACGCATTCGGATGCACGCACGAAGCAGATCGTCGCCGACAGGCCCCACCCCCGAATCGCTAGGTCCACCCGGTGGTGGGCTGAAGTGAGCCGCACACCGCTCGACTGGACGGTCGACGAAGCGGGGGAACGCCTAGGTTCTGTCCCAGGTTTTCTCCATCCGGAGCCGCACTGATCAGCCGTTGAGGCCGGCACCTTGGCGTCGTTCCGCTTCCGAGATCGCCCACGCTGCGTTCACCAGACCGATATGGCTGAACGCCTGCGGGAAGTTGCCGAGCAACTCGCCGGTCTCGGCGTCGACCTCTTCGGCCAGCAGCCCGACGTCGTTGACGAAGGCGACGGCCCGTTCGAAAACGACGCGCGCGCGCGCTCGGGCTGATCGGAGAGTGCCATCGCGTGCGCGAGCCAGAAGGTGCAGAGAAGGAACGTTCCCTCTTCGCAGTCGAGCCCGTCATGCGATCGGTAGCGGTACACGAGCCCCCGCTCGTCGGTGAGTCGCTCCTCGGTCGCGTCGATCGTCGCCAGGATGCGGGGATCGTCGGCCGGTAGGAAACCCACGAGCGCCATCATCAGATTCGACGCGTCGAGCTCGTCGGACCCGAACGACTGGGTGAAGGCCTTGGCGGTGTCGCTCCAGCCGTTCGTCACGATTGCGTCGTGGATCTCGTCCTGCACCCGCTTCCACTCGTCGACGCGATGGCGCGCGTCGAGCCGATCGGCGAGCGCAACCGCGCGTTCGAGCGCGACCCAACACATCAGCTTCGAGTACACGAAGTCGCGGGGTTCGCCTCGTACCTCCCAGATCCCCTGATCGCGTTCGTTCCAGCGCTGCGCGGCCGTGTCGGCCAGGTTCACGAAGAGCGTCTTCGTGTGGGGCGCGAGGTCGGTGAACTGGTCGGAGAGGCGATAGACAGAATTGAGGAGCTCGCCGTACACGTCGAGCTGCCGCTGGTTCCACGCACCGTTGCCGACCCGTACCGGTGCGCTATCGCGCCAACCCGGCAAGTGGGAAAGCTCTCGTTCGGTGAGATCGTGCTCTCCGCCGATTCCGAACATGATCTGCAGGTCGTTGCCGCGACCGACGGAGGCGGCGGCTGATGTCGTCATGTACTCGAAGAACTCGTTCACCTCATCGGGACACGCGGCCACCCAGAGCGCCTCGATCGTGAAGCTTGCGTCGCGCACCCACGAGTACCGGTAGTCCCAGTTGCGGTTTCCGCCCACGGTCTCGGGCAACGAGGTCGTTGCGGCCGCGCAGATCGCGCCGGTCGGTTGGAACGACAACGCCTGCAGCACGCGGCCGCTCTGATGGACAAGGTCACGCCACGGTCCCTCGTACGACTGGTGCAGCTCCGACCACGAATCCCATGCCGAGATGGTGTCCTCGAGCCGGCCGGCGATCTCGACCTGGCTCCAGACGCGGGCGACGCGGCGTTCGGCGCGCATGCCATGGTGGAGAGCGAACTCGAGACTCTGTCCGTCGGACAAGGTCGAGTGCGCGTGAGCGCTCGAGTCGGCGATGTCCATCGGCGTAGGACACGACAGCACCAGAATGTCGGCCCCGCCGACGGCGGTCACGCCGCCCTCGACGGCCGACAGCAACGGATAGATCAACCCGTACTCGGGCCGAGGCGAGTATTCGACCTCGACCTCGACCTTGCCGGCGGTGCACGTCGCCCGGCGCAGCAGAAGGTGAGGCGAATCGTTCCCGAGCTCGTGCCCGCGATTGCCCTCACCCATCGCCAACGCGTCGACGACAGTGAGGACGCCGGTCGCCGTCCGGAACGTCGTCTCGATCACCATCGTTCGATTGAGGTACCGCCGCGAGACCTCGGTCGCGCCGGCCGCCCGGATCGACCAGTGACCGGCATCGTCACCCAGCAATCGGGCGAACACCGAACTGCTGTCGAAGCGAGGCATGCATAGCCAGTCGATCGAGCCGTCCCGGCTCACGAGCGCGGCAGAGTGCCGGTCGGACAACAGTGCATAGTCGCCAATCGAATTCCGCTCACGGTGTCTCCTCGACTCGGACCAGCCGTAGCGCGCGCGAGGCAAACAGGTCGGCGCCCACACCGCGCCATTCTCCCTGGATTTAGGGAGGTTTTGGGGGAGAAGAAATGGCTTCACGACGCGCGACGCAGCGGGCCGACACGGTTCGTTTGATGCGCGTCGAGACTCTCGAGGTTCCAGACCTGGTAGCTGGTGTAGCGAGGGTTGGCGAGGACGGCGCGCATGGCCGACTTCGACCACGCTGCGCCGGTGCGGTGGCGGTGGCGGGCGCGGTCCGGCATCGTTTGGCTGATCGCGGCTCCAGCCCGAGGCATGCCTCTCGCGCCGGCTCGTCGAACCAGCCGCGGAACCAGCGGTCGTTCCTCCGTTGCCTGCTCCACAACGCCCCGGATTACGGTGCGATCCACACACGGCACCGGCAGGTGGCTAGGTATGGCGTGGGATTTCGAGACTGAGCCGGAGTTCGAGGAGCAGCTCGCGTGGATGCGGACGTTCATCGACCGGGAGCTGATCCCGCTCGAGCCGGTGTTCGACCAGCTGCCCGCAGAGGAGTGGCAGGTGGTCAAACGCTACCTGCAGGACCAGGTGAAGTCGCGGGGCCTGTGGGCTGCCTTCCTCGCCCCCCAGCTGGGTGGCAGCGGGTTCGGGCAGCTGAAGCTCGCGTTGATGTCGGAGGTCATCGGTCGCTGCATGATGTCGATGACGATCTTCGGCGTGCAGGCGCCCGACAGCGGGAACATGGAGTTGCTGGCCCACGGCGCGACGGCCGCGCAGAAGGAACGGTGGCTCTGGCCCAACCTGCGGGGTGAGATCTCGAGCGCCTTCGCGCTGACCGAGCCGTTCTTCGCCGGGGCCGACCCGACCGTCATCGGCACCACCGCGGTCAAGGACGGCGACGAGTGGGTGATCGAGGGCCGCAAGTGGTTCATCACCAACGCTTCGGTGGCGGACATCGTGCTGGTCTTCGCCGAGACCAACCCCGAGGGCCGTCCACACCGCCATGCCTCGGTGTTCGTCGTGCCGACGCGCACACCGGGCATGGAGATCGTGCGCGACATCGGGACGATGGCGCATCCCGACGTCGAGTACGGGCGGCCCGGGAACCACGCAGAGATCGTGTTCCGCAACTGCCGTGTGCCGGCCGACCACTTGATCGGCCAGCCGGGCGAGGGGTTCGTTCTCGCGCAGCGACGGCTCGGCGGCGGTCGCATCCACCACGCGATGCGATGGCTGGGGCAGGCGCAACGGTCGCTCGACATCATGTGCGAGCGGGCCGTTTCGCGGACCTCGCACGGTCGCCTGCTGGCCCAGCACCAGATGGTCCAGGACTACGTGGCGCTGTCGCACATGGAGATCCAGGCCGCCCGGCTGCTCACCTTCCAGACGGCATGGAAGATGGACAAGTACGGAGCCGCCGCCGTGCGAGCCGACCTCGGCATGATCAAGGCCCACGTGTCGAGGATCGTGCTGGCCGTGCTCGACCGGACGATCCAGGTGTGCGGTGCCCTCGGCTACTCGGGCGACCTGCCGGTCGAGTCGTGGTACCGCACGACCCGGTTCGGTCCGATCGGAGACGGCCCTGACGAGCTGCACAAGTCGGTGCTGGCCCGCACGCTGTTGAAGGAGTACACGCCGGTGGAGGGGTGGCCGACCGAGCACCTGCCCAGCCGGCGTCCCGCCGCCGAGGCGAAGTGGGCCGAGTTGCGTGCCCTCGCCGGGCTCGGCTGAGCCTCATGCGCGCCTGGCAGGTGCAGGACAAGGGTGAGCCGAAGGACGTGCTGCACGAGGTCGAGCTCGACCCGGCCTCGCCCGGGCCCGGCCAGGTCCGCATACGCGTGACCGCGGCGGGCATCGGGTTGCCGGACGTGTTCATGTGCCGCGGCACGTACCCGCTCACGCCGCCGCTGCCGTTCACCCCGGGCCAGGAGGCCACTGGCGTGGTCACCGCGGTCGGCGACGACGTCGACCTCCCGATCGGCACTCGGGTGATGTGCGTGACCGCGTTCTATGAAGGCCATGGTTCGTTCGCCGAGGAGTGCCTCGCGCCCGAGTCCTCCGCGTTCACGGTCCCCGACGGTCTCACCGATGCCCAGGCGGCCGGGTTCTGGATCCCCCACCTCACCGGATGGATCGGGCTCGTCGATCGCGGCCGGGTCGTTCCCGGCGAGTGGCTGGCGGTGCTCGGCGCGGCGGGCGGGAGCGGGATCGCCGCCGTCCAGCTCGGGCACGCCCTCGGCGCGCGAGTCATCGCCGTCGTCGGCGACGAGGAACGGGCCGCGTTCTGCCACGAGCTCGGAGCCGACGCCACGCTCAACCACCGCGACGGCCCGATCGCCGCGGCGCTGCGCGAGGTCACCGACGGGCACGGCGTCGACCTGATCTACGACCCGGTCGGCGGCTCGCTCGCCGAGGAGGCGGCGGCAACGTTGGCCCGCGATGGCCGGTTGCTGGCAGTCGGGTTCGCCAGCGGCGCATGGCCGAGATTGGCGGCCCACAACCTGGTGATCGCCAACGCCTCACTCGTCGGCGTGTTCGCCGGCGGGTACGACCGCGCCGAGCTGGACCACGTCCACGCCGAGCTCTCCGGTCTCGTGGCCGACGGCCGGTTGCGCAACGCGGTGACGGCCGAGGTCCCGTTCGCCGACCTGCCCGACGAGCTGCAGCGCCTGGCCGACCGGGCGGTCGTCGGCAAGCGCGTGCTCGTGCCGTGACCAAGCTGTCCGACTTCGACCTGGACGCCGACGAGATCGTCACTACCGCCGTGGAGATCTTCCCGGCGCGCCGCAGGGTTTCACGTCGATGACCACCCCGAGCTTGAGCGCGGCCGGCAAGGTCGTCGTCGTCACCGGAGGCAGCAAAGGCTTGGGGCGAGCGATGGCCCTGGGGTTTGCCGAGGTCGGCGCCGACGTCGTTGTTGCCAGCCGCAAGCTCGGGCCGTGCGAGGAGGTGGCGGCCGCGGTGCGGGCGTTAGGGCGGCGGGCGTTGGCGGTGAGCTGCCACGTTGGCGACTGGGACCAGTGCGGCGCGCTGGTCGACGCGACCGTCGCCACGTTCGGACGGATCGACGTGCTGGTGAACAACGCAGGCATTGCACCAGTCCCGTCGTCGTTGCTCGATGTCTCCGCCGAGCTGTTCGACAAGACGATCGCCGTGAACCTCAGGGGCCCGCTGCGGCTCACTGCGCTCGCGGCGGAGCACATGCCGAGCGGCGGTTCAGTGATCAACATCAGCTCCAAGGCGTCGCTGCACCCCACGTCGTTCACGGTTGTGTATGCGGCCGCGAAGGCGGGGCTGAACACGCTCACGAAGGCGGCGGCCGGCGAGCTCGGGCCGCGGGGCATCCGGGTGAACGCGATCGTGTGCGGGACCTTCCACACCGACAGCTTCCACTCGTCGATGCCCTCGGAGGAGATGCAGGCGGAGATGGCATCGCGCGTCAGCCTCGGTCGGATCGCGTCCGCCGACGAGATCGTGGGAACGGCGCTCTACCTTGCGAGCGATGCGTCGTCGTACCTGACCGGTGAGCTGATCGTGCTCGACGGCGGCTGACGGGAGCGACATGGCGGAGTCATCGAACGATGTGATGGGTCCTGGACGGGTGGCGGTGGTAACCGGCGCGGCGAGCGGCATCGGTCGCGCCCTGGCCGAGGAGTTCGCTGCGGCCGGTTCCGCGGTCGTGGTGGCCGACCTCGACGGGGCCGAGGCCGAGGTGGTCGCATCCGGCATCCAAGCCACCGGCGGCGAAGCCGCAGCGGTGACGGTGGACGTTTCGGGCGCCGCCGCGGTCGATGGGCTGGCCGCGACCACGCTGGAGCGGTTCGGCCGCGTCGACGTGTTGTGCAACAACGCGGGCGTGTCCACGTTCAACCTGCTCCGCGACCAGACGCTCGACGACTGGCGTTGGGTCTTCGACGTCAACGTGTGGGGCGTGGTCCACGGGCTGCAGAGCTTCGTGCCCGTCATGCGCCGGCAGGGGACGCCGGCCCACATCGTCAACACGGCCTCCATCGCCGGGCTCCTGAGCGGCGTGGTCTTCATCGGCCCCTACGCCGCCACCAAGGTGGCCGTCGTGTCGATCTCCGAGACGCTGGCTCAGGAGCTGGCGCTCGACGGAGTGCCGATCGGTGTGAGCGTGCTGTGCCCGAGCTCGGTCGACACCCGGGTCATGGAGTCGGAGCGAGGGCGCCCAGCCGCGCTGGGTACCGAACATCGCACCGATGCTGCCGAGTCGTTTCGACTGGCGATCCGCGACTCGTTCACCGGCCCCACCGGACTGACGCCGGCCGCGGTCGCGGCCATGACCATCGACGCGATCCGGGCCGGGCGGTTCTGGATCATCACCCACCCCGGCGAACGCGCCGCGGTCGAGGCCCGCTTCACGAACGCACTCGCCAACTTCCCCCCGGGTTGCTGACTAGACGGCATCGCGGTGCAGCGTGGCGCGCCATCCGGCAACGGATACGGCTGCGGCGTAGAGGGGCAGCACCAGCGCGCCCACCGCGAGTGTCGAAACAGAGGGTGCGAGCTGAGTGTGGGACGCCTGGATGGCGAGCCCAAGTCCCGCGTTGCCAGGTGTGTAGCGAGCGGCGTCGGACGGGAGGAGGTGCTCGACCAGGAGCAGCCACGCGCAGAGCCCGACGAGAGTGCTCACCTGGTTGCGAATGAGCGCGCCGACGCCGACTCCGATGGTGGCCCACAAGGCCGCCGCCGCCATCCCGCCTACGAGCAACCGGATGTAGTCGCCGCTGGTCAGCTGGTTGGGAATCCCGCGCGCGGCGAGGGCCACGCTGACGGCGCCGGCCATCAGGCCCGTGGCCACGAGACCGAACACGAGTCCGGCCAGCGCACTCACCGCGACCTTGGCGGCGATGACCGGCCCGCGCCGGGGCGTGACGAGGAAGGTCGGACGGATGGTCCCGTAGCGGAACTCGGCGGTGATCGCCAACGCCCCTGCCAGCGCGGCGAAGAGCATGCCGACCCGGCTGCCGACCTCGAACGAGGGCAGCTGGTCAGAACGCGTCGCGAGCTCGGACGCGGCTGGTGTCATCACGTGCAACGCGATGGCGAGACCGACCAGGCCGAACATCGCGAGGAGGAGCGCGAGGACCGTCTGGGTCGAGCGCTGCTTGAGCAGTTCGGCGCGCAGCGGACCGATCACGCCGACTCACGCTCCGTGAGTTCGAGGTAGACGTCCTCAAGCGTTTGACCGTGGCCGCTGAACTCGTCGAGCAGCCCGCTCGCGAGCAGTCGACCGTGATCGATGATCAACACGCGGTCGACGGTCTGGGCGATCTCCGCGAGCAGATGGCTGGAGATGAGCACCGTGCGACCCTGCGCGGCGAAGTTGCGCAGGAACGTGCGCAGCCAGCGCACACCGGCTGGGTCGAGCCCGTTCGCCGGCTCGTCGAGGACGAGCAGCTCCGGCTCACCGAGGAGCGCCGCCGCGAGGCCCAGTCGCTGGCGCATCCCCAGCGAGTACGTCTTCACCCGCGAGTCCGCGGCCGTCTCCAGCTCGACCAGCTCGACCACCTCCTCGACGCGCCCCGGTCGGATCTCCGCTGCGAGCGCGAGCGCGCGCAGGTGGTTGCGCCCGGAGCGGCCGGGGTGGAAGTCGTTCGACTCGAGCACCGCGCCGACCCGGCGCACCGGGTCGTCGAGGTCGCGGTAACGACGACCGAAGACAAGCGCTTCCCCCGACGTCGGCTCGGCCAGCCCCAGCAGCACCTTGAGGGTGGTGGTCTTGCCGGCGCCGTTCGGTCCGAGAAAGCCGGTGACGGTGCCAACATCGAGCGAGAACGTGAGCTCGTCGACGGCGACGAGCTCGCCGTAGCGCTTGGTGAGCGTACTCGCCGCGACCACCGGACCGCGAGCGTCGGCGTCGACGGTGACGGGCAGGGGTCCCGCCCGTTCGTCGACGCGCCGCGGAGCCGCCGGCCCGATCGCGCTCATGCCTCGGGACCGCGGTTGGAGCGTGTGGCCTCGGGGCCCTGAACGCCGTCGGCACCATGGTCGGAGCGCGTTCGGGCCGCTCGGTTCTTCCCAACGAGGCGAACCAGCCCATAGATCATCCCGCCGACGGCGGCGACCACAACCAGCACGCCGACAATCACGATATGACCGCCAGCACGATCGACGTTGGCAATCACGAGCCCGTGGGCCATCAGTAGCTCAAAGCGGAGCGCAGGCGTTCATCAGTCATCGTCCGGCAAGCTACGGCCGCAGCACCCCGATCGAAACCACCCGTCGGGGGAACTTCCTCGTCCACCACGCGTGGAGGAAGATCATCCCTACGGGGGACTCGCCGCCGCGCCCGCGCCGCTAACGTCGACGAACGATGTCGTCAGCGGCCCCGGCTATGTCGTCAGCGGCCATCGACCATCCGCTGTTCGTGACCCGGTTCTTCGCGACCCGACTGAGATCGGGAGCGTTCGTCGACGTGGCGATCGCGGCCACCACTCTCGCCGGCTCGTTGGCTCTGCTCTCTCGTCACGTCGGGTACTTGCAGCCTGAGCCGGGGCAGCTCGACTGGGTCAGTGGCGTGCTGATCGCGTGCTCGAGCGTGCCGCTCGTGGTCTGGCGCCGCGCCCCATACGCCGTCTTCGCGCTGACCACGTCGGCGAGCGTGCTGCTGGGTGGCCTCGGCTACTCGATCGGGCTGCCCGTCGGTCCGACCGCCGCGCTCTATCTGCTCGCGGCGAGCCGCGAGGAGGCGGACCCCTGGAGTAGGCGCAGCACCGGCACGGTCGTCGCGCTGTTCGCAGCGTTTCTCGGGGCGACTGCTATCGGTGACGGGGGCTTTCCCGGGATCGAGCTCCTCCATACCGGCCTTGCCTGGGCGGTCGCGTGGTTCGGCGGCGAGCGAACACGCCTGCGGCGCGAGCAGATCGCCGAGCTCAAAGAGCGCGCCCGACGCGCTGATCGCGAAGCGGAGCGTGAGCGCCGTCTAGCGCTGGCTGAGGAACGGGCCAGGATCGCACGCGACCTCCACGACTCCGTCGGGCACGCGATCAACGTGATCACCGTCCGGGCAGGCGCGGCAAGGATGCGCCATGACCAGGATCCCCAGCGGTCCCGAGCGGCCCTGGAGGCAATCGAGGAAGTCGCGCGGCAGACCGCCGGTGAGATCGATCAGATCGTCGGCACGCTCCGCGACCGAGGCTCTGAGACCGGAGGGATGGCGATCCCGCCGAGCCTCTCGTCCCTTCAGACGCTCGTCGCGCACCATTCACCGGGACTCGACGTGACCGTCGCCACTGCGGGTTCGCCACGGCCGCTCGGGGCCGCCGTCGATCTGGCCGCTTACCGAATCCTCCAGGAGGCGCTCACCAACGCTGCACGCCACGGTACGGGTGCGGCGCAGGTCGAGCTGACCTTCGGCGAAGCCGCCCTCGGCCTCACGATTACCAACTCCGTACCGAACGGCGACCCGGGGCCAACGAGCAGCGGGCACGGGCTGATCGGCATGCGCGAGCGCGCCACCCTGCTCGGCGGCAGCCTGGACGTCGACCGCACCAACACCACCTTCCGCGTCCGCGCCCACCTTCCCTACGGAAGTCATCTTCCGTGACGCGGGTGCTCATCGTCGACGACGACCATCTCATGCGCGCCGGGCTCGTCGAACTCCTCTCGGGCAACCCCTCCATAGAGATCGTCGGTCAGGCATCGACCGGACGCGAAGCAGTCGAACAAACACGCCGGCTCGACCCTGATGTAGTGCTGATGGACGTCCGTATGCCAGACGTGGACGGCATCAGTGCGACGCGCGAGCTCGCACGCGCCGCCCCGCGCACAAGGGTCCTGATCCTCACCACCTTCGAACAGGACGATTACATCTTCGGCGCCCTGCGCGCCGGCGCATCGGGCTTCCTGCTCAAGCGGACGCGACCGGAGGAACTGATCGCGGCGGTGCACACGATCGGCGCCGGCGACTCCCTGCTCTCACCGTCGGTCACACGCCGCGTGATCGACCGCATGGCCCAGCAGCCGACTCCCGACCTCGCCGATCAAACCAAGCTCCACCAGCTGACCCCGCGCGAGCGCCAGGTCCTCGAGCTAGTCGCGCTCGGGCTCGCGAACCGCGAGATCGCCACAGAGCTCGTCGTCGAAGAGTCCACGATCAAGACGCACGTCAAGCGGATCCTGATGAAGCTGCAGCTCCGCGATCGCGTCCAGATCGTGATCTTCGCCTACGAAACCGGTGTGAACCAGCCTGCCGTCGCAGTCGATCCGACACCGTGAGCAATTTGCTCACCGCTCGCGCCACCGCGCTGGAATCGTTCTCAGGCGTGTAAGCGCGCACCACGCAGGCCGTAGTTCAGCCGGGCGGGGCAAAGAACTCGAGCGCGATGCCATCCGGATCCCGGAAGCTCACGCCCGAGCCGTAGGACGCATCCTTGATTCCACCGTGCTCCACGCCGAGCTCGTCGAGTCGGCGTGCCCAGGTCTCGAGCTCTCCTCGGTTGGCGCAGCCGAAGCCGACATGGTCGAGGCCGACCCTGAGCTCGCTGAACTTCTCGTCGGGCGCAGGCTTGCCGTGCTGGTGCAACCCGATGAGCGTGCCGTTGCCGATCATGTACACGGTGTGGTGGAAGTCGGGGTCGGTGTCCTCGTCGAGCACGGGCTCGGCATCGAACAGCGCTTCGTACCAGGGAACGCTGACCGAAAGGTCGCGGACGGTGAGCGCCACGTGGGCCAGCGGCGGAAACTCTGCCATGCGTCACTCCTTCTCGGGCCGGACCGCATTTCGGACCAGAAGCTGCGATGCGGGAACCGCTCGAGGCCTGATCCGGTGACCTGGTGTCAGAATGAGTATCCATGCGAACCGGGTGGGCGGCCATGACCGCGGCACCGCCGCTGCTGGCCGCGACACCAGAGTTGCGACCGTGAGCAGCATCGACGCAGCCGGGTCGAACGGTCAGGAGTCGCCGCCGGCGGTGCTCCGGTCGGCTCTCGAGCAGCTCCGCGTCGAGGGTGCGATCTTCCTACGATCCGAGTTCACCGAAAGTTGGGCGTACGAGTCCCCGCCGGTCGCGATGGCCGGCATGCTCCATCCAGGGGCGGAGCGACTGATCTTCTTCCACATTGTCGCTCGAGGCTCGTGCTGGATCTCGGTTGCCGACGGGGAGCGGCATTGGGCCGGCCATGGGGACGTGATCGTGCTGCCCTACGGCGATCAACACACCGTCGGTGGCGAAGCGCCGGCCGAGTGCGTGTCGATCCTCACGCTCCTCGACCCTCCGCCGTGGGAGGTCATGCCGGTCATCCGTCACGGCGGGGGCGGTGCGCGCACCGACATCGTCTGCGGCTACCTGCATTCCGAGGATCCGCTGTTCGATCGGGCGATGCGGGCGTTCCCGTCCGTCTTCGTCGTGCGTCCGCCCGCGGGTGCCGCCGCCGGCTGGGTGCAAGCCAGCATCGCCTACTCGCTCGAGGAGACCGCGCCCTCGAACGCAAGCCCGAGCCTGATCTCCACCCGGTTGCCCGAGCTGGTGTTGATCGAGGTCCTCCGGCTGCATCTCGCCACCGCCCCCGCGACTGACCGTGGATGGATCGCCGCGCTTCGCGATCCCGTGCTGGCACCGGCACTGTCGCTTCTGCACAGCTCGCCGGAGCTCAGATGGACGGTTGCCGACCTCGCGTCGGGTGCCGCTGTTTCCCGCTCGTTGCTCGACGAACGTTTTCGCCAGGTCCTGGGTCGCTCACCGATTCGCTATCTCACGGAGTGGCGTATGCATCTTGCGGAGGAGCTCCTCGCCACCACCGACATGGGTGTCGTCATGGTGGCCCGACGTGTTGGTTACGACTCGGAAGAGGCATTCAGCCGAGCGTTCAAACGGGCCCGCGGGCTTTCGCCGAGCCACTGGCGCGCCGCCCGTTCCGCCCCTTCAGCGGCGACGGTGCGGCAGGCGGCGACGCCTCACGCCTGATCGAGGCGGGGTGTCGGAGGATCGCAACCGAGGGCCCAACTCTCGGACTGCTGCCCCGATGTGACGATCGACCCGCTCACGGACACCGACTGTCTCTCGCCCGTGAGCGAGGTGCTTTCATGAGGCGCGGATGTGTGTGCGCCGGGCGCTTGTTGCTCCTGGAGCACGTAGAGCGGCTGGCCAGCGAAGGAAGGGGTCACCCATGAGAATCGAGGATTACGCGTTGATTGGCGATCTCCAAACAGCTGCGCTCGTCGGCCGCAACGGATCCGTCGACTGGCTCTGCCTGCCCCGCTTCGACTCGGCGTCGTGCTTCGCGGCACTCCTCGGAGACGAGAGCCACGGACGTTGGCTCATCGCACCGGCGGGCGAGACACGCGCGACATCTCGTCGCTACCGGCCGGGCACCCTCGTGCTGGAGACGGAGTTCGAGACCGCCGAGGGTCGTGCTCGTCGTGTTGATCGTCGTCGGCGCGGTGATCTATCTCGTGCCGAAGCTCCGATCTGCCGTCGTCCCTCGGATCAAGAGCGCAGCCATCACGATCTGGGCCGCGTTGCGTTCGCCGCGACGTGTCTTCGAGATGTTCTGCGGCAATCTCCTGAACGGGGTCCTCTACGCGCTCGTGCTACTCGCCTGCCTCGAGGCCTTCGGTGCCAGTGTCGACTTCTGGACGGTCGTTGCCTTGAACATCTTCATCGGCACGATCGCGTCGCTCGTCCCCATCCCCGGCGGTGGCACCGCGGTGGGTTCGGTCGGCATGTCGGGTGCGCTCACCGCCGTCGGCGTACCAACGGAAATCGCGGTCGCGGCGGTGCTGGCGAACCAACTCGTTTCCAACTTCGTCCCGGCGGTACCGGGATGGCTCGCGACGAGGAACCTCCTGAACCACGACTACATGTAGCGCGGTGCGCCAGGCGAAGGCATCAGCCCGGTACCGCAGCCGAGGTCGGCGATCGAGACCACGCCCAGCTCGGCGGCCAGCTGCAGATAGAAGCGAGGCTGCGCGTCGGAGGCGCACGGATTGACCGTGTCGTAGATCGCGACCAGCCGGGGGTCGGTGAACTCGGCGATGATCGGTGTGGGCGAAACCCAACGCGGTCCCGCCGAATGGCCATTCGACCCAGCCGGTCAGCGCGAACGCGTACGCCAGGCGTTCATCGCGGGACGGTGAGGTCCAGGTGTGCAGATCGTTCCGGTGAGTTGGTGCCGGTCTCGGTTGCCGGGTTGCCGCTGACCACGAACCTGATGCCCCCACCCGCGGCGCATCCGGGGACCGAGTCGGGTCCGACGACGCTGAGGATGTAGAAGTCGGAGCCACGGATCGACGCGACGCCGCACAACGTCGAACCGATGTAGGCCTCGACGCGCGTTCCGTGGTATCGGCGACCGGCGTCGTCGTAGACCTCGCCGGAGAACTCGGTGATCGTCGGTGCGGCGCCGAGCGGCGTTGCCGTCGCGAACGCAGCGTCGAATCGTGTTGTGCGCTTACGGGGCCACGGCAGGGTCGTCGTGGTGTAGTGCTTGACGTCACCGACGTACGTCCACAACAACACCTCCGATCCGGGCCTGCCGCAGCCGGCTGAAGCATCGTCGGTGTACACGCGGATCTCGTATCGGCCGTTGGTGCTCGGTGGGAGCGCAGTGTTGCAGGGGGTCAGGAGCCCGTGGTGTCGGACAACGGCTCCCGTCCATCGGGCGTCGAGCGGCTTGCCGTCGAGTGTCGCCCGTCCGCGGATGGTCACATGGGATTCGTCGTGTGATCCGGTCCGGCGCGCGCGGTCTTCGAAGGTTCGGTCGAGGTGTGTCAGATCGTGGACGTGGAGGTTCGTGCCTTTGGGCTTGAGTCCGCGCTCGACCCAGTCGGCGAGAGCCCGGAAGGCGGCTTCCTGCTCACCGGTCGAGAATCCGCAGTGTCCCGGGTCCTTGATCACCCGCTGCACGAGACGGTCGGACTGGCCCGCGGCTTCGACCCGGTCGCGCAGGATCTGGGCCTGGTTGATCGGTACCTGCCCGTCGCCGGTCGTGTGCAGCGTGATCAGCGGCATGGCGAGGTCTCCAGTCACTTCCATCCCCTCGCTGAACTCGTCGTAGCCGTCGCTCGTCGGGAGCACGATCGCGTCCCGGTTGAACTCCTTCGAGGTCACGGGACTGTCGGGCCCGAGGCGATACGGCGCGTCACGCGGAGGCGTCAGCCGTGCGACGACGATCAGCTTGGCCCGTTCGAAGTTCGTGTCCTCCTCGTCGTGGATTCCCTCGACCGCGAATGCGCGCGGCCCGCCCGTCAGATCGACCATGATCCGGTCGAACAGGGCGCGCTTGTCGGGCTCGTCGAGCGCGGAACGGATTCGTTCGTCGATGAGCTGGCCGATGTTCGGACTTGCTTCGTACTCGGCCTGACGGACGCCGGCCACGTAGGCGCCGACGACGAAGTACTCGGCGCTGATCCGCAGTGCGGGAACAGTGCCAACCGCGCCGCAGAGCGCGAGCGCGCCGTCGTAACGATCGCCGTATCGTTCGGCGGCAATGTGGCTCGACCAGCCCCCCATCGACAGCCCCGATGCGTAGGTCCAGTCGGGGCGACCGTGGCGTCGTACGAAGTAGTCCCACAACGCCGCGGTCTCGTCTGCACCGCGTTGCGGGATCAACGAGGTACCCGAGTAGCTCGACGCCGCCCACGCGTAGCCGTTCGCGATCAGGTAGCGGCGAAAGTCGGGTGGGGCGACGTTCGCCTCGGGTGCGAACTCCCCGAAGCCGTGCATCCACATCACGAGACCACCGTTCCACTTGTCGGGGATCTCGATCTGGTAGACCGCGCCGCCCAACTGTCCGAAGTCTGCGGTGGCGCCCGGCAGGGGATCGAAGGCGGGATCGGCGAGCTCGATCCCGTCGGGCGTCTGCCGATACGGGACCGGCTCGGGCAGCGGGCGGTCACGCAGCGGGCTGTGCGTTCGCGGCCTACGCGACAGCACCGAGGCCATCGGATCGGACGACGATGCCGATGCGCGGCCCGGGCCGTTCCAACATGCAGAGAAGATGAGGGCCGCGATCACCGCGCCTGCCAACCACCGCCCCGACGTCATCAGGTCTCCGCCGTCTCGGCGCGCGCGTCGAGCTGCTGCAGCATCCGGTGTGCGAGGTCCTTGAGCGCGTCGAGGTAGTCCGAGACGGGCCTTTGCCCCCTCGGGACCAGCCGTTGCAGCGCGACGCCCGTCATCACTGCGAAGGCGAGGTCCCGTACCATCTCGAGCGCTCGCGGATCAGACACTCCCGTGCTCGCGGCGAGCTCGACGAACAACAAGCGCGTCTCCTCCGTGAAGCGCCGATCCGTCTCGGCCATCGCGACCGCCAGGTCCGGATCAGTGCGGGCGGCGACCCACAGCTCCACCCAGGCCACGAACGCGGGTCCCTCGAACATCGTCCACAACAGGTCGATCCCGTCGTCGACGAAATCGCGTCGCAATGCTTCCGTGTCGAACGCTTCCTGGAACTCCCGCACCCGTCGGCTCAGCAAGTGCTCGACGGCGGCCGCCATCAGCGAGGCCTTGCTCGGGAAGTGATGCAGCTGCGCACCCCGCGACACACCGGCACGCCGAGCGATCTCGGCCGTGGTGACCGCCGCATACCCGTCCGCGCAGAGGCACTCGATGGCCGCGTCCAACAGCGCGGCCCGTGTCGCGACACTGCGAGCCTGCATCGGCGGACGAGAGGAGCGCTCACCCATGCCCTGACTTGTACCTGATCTGAAACAAACAGTCAAACCGGCTTGTTTTCTGGGAACAAGACCGCCCGCTGAGCGCCGCGAATGTCTAACGTCTCGCGTTCCGGCAGTCCGTCGTGGTCAGTGCGGTGATTGGCGATGCGGCAGGTCGAAGTGCAAGCGCTGGCCCCCGAGCGCCTCGAAGCGCTGATCGGGACCGAGCGGGCCGAGCGGTTCGAGCAGCTTGCCGCGTCCGCGCGGACGTTGCTGGCCGGACGGCGGGTCGTCAACGTGAACTCGACCCCGACCGGTGGTGGCGTCGCCGAGCTGCTCCAGACCCTCCTTGCCTACGCGCGCGGCGTGGGGATCGACGCGCGCTGGCACGTCATCGACGGTGCCCCGGGCCTCTTCGAGATCACCAAGCGCGTCCACAACCGTATCTACGGCGAGCGCGGCGACGAGGGTCGGCTCGGCCCGGCCGAGCGCGCCCGGTACGAGGAAGCCTTGCGACCCAACGCAGCCGAGCTCGCGGCGCTCGCCGAGTGGCGCGACATCGTGATCCTTCACGATCCGCAGACCGCGGGACTCGCAAGTGCGGCGCGCGCCACTGGCGCGGCGGTCGTCTGGCGCTGCCATGTCGGGCGGGACTCGCCGAACGAGCACACCCGGGAAGGCTGGGAGTTCGTCCGCCCCTACGTCGAGGACGTCGACGCGTACGTGTTCAGTCGCGCCGAGTTCGCGCCGGAATGGATCGATCGCCGGCGCCTCCACGTGATCCCACCGTCGATCGACCCGTTCTCGGCGAAGAACCAGCCGGTCGACGCGCCCGCGGTGCGCTCGATCCTCCAGTTCGTCGGATTGCTGGGTGGCAGCGCGGATCCGCCGACGGTGCCGTTCGCCCGCCGCGACGGCTCACCGGGCCGGATCGACTGCCGGGTCGACCTGCTCCAGACCGGGCCTCCGCCGCCACCCGACGCGCCGCTCGTCGTGCAGCTCTCCCGGTGGGATCACCTCAAGGACATGGCTGGCGTGCTGCGCGGCTTCGTGGACCACGTTGCCGACGGCTCGGATGCCCACCTCGCGCTGGTCGGGCCGGCCATCGATGGCGTGCAGGACGATCCCGAGGCCGGCCTGGCACTTGACGAGTGCGTCCTGGCGTGGAGGGACCTCCCCCAAGCCTTGCGCGCCCGGGTGCACCTCGCGTGTGTCCCGATGCAGGACGCCGACGAAGCCGCCATCATCGTGAACGCGCTCCAACGGCACGCGACGGTCGTGACCCAGAAGAGCCTGGCCGAGGGCTTCGGGCTCACCGTGACCGAGGCGATGTGGAAGCGCCGCCCGGTTGTCGCGAGCCGGGTCGGCGGCATCGCCGACCAGATCACCGACGGACGCCACGGCTTGCTGATCGACGATCCGGTCGACCTCGAGGGATTCGGCGCGGCGATTCGCAGCGTGCTCGCCGACCAGGAACTGTCGGAGCGCCTCGCGGCCGCCGGCTACGAACGCGCCTACGACGAGTATCTCGGCGACCGCCATCTCGAGCGCTATGCAGCCCTGTTCGCCGGCTTCTCGAGTTGAACGTCCCGGGACGACGACGTCTGCGGCAGGGGCGCATCGCGTGTCTCCAGAAAGTGCTCGACGTTTGGCGTACCGATGAGTTCGGGGGCCGGCTCGAGTCTCAACGACGTATGACGAACCGACCCCCGCACTCGCACGGGCATCTCACAAGGAGCACAACGTGAGCAAGATCGTGTCGAACTTCTTCATCTCACTCGATGGTGTCGTTGAGTCCCCGGATCAGTGGCACTTTCCCTACTTCAATGACGAGATGGGCGCGGCGGTCGGCCGCACGACGGAGACGAGCAAGGCCTTCGTGATGGGGCGCGTGCTGTACGAGGAGTGGGCGTCCTACTGGCCGCGCCAGGACGACGACGTGCCGTTCGCCTCGTTCATCAACAATGTGCCCAAGTACGTGGTATCGAACACGCTCGGTAAGCCAACGTGGAACAACACGACGGTCGTATCTGGCGACGTCTCGACGCAGCTCCGGGCGATCAAGCAGCGGACCGACGGCGACATCGGGATGTCCGGGAGCGCCACTCTTGCGCGCTGGTTACTGGCGAACGGCGTCCTCGACGAGCTCAACCTCATGGTTCACCCCATCGTTGTCGGCCACGGCCAACGACTCTTCGAGGACACACCAACCCACCGGCTGCAGCTCGTGAGCCACGAGACGTTCAACACCGGCGTGCTGCACCTGACGTACGCACCTGCGGCCACTTGACGCCGGCACGCCTACGACGTCAGCTTCAGCCGGCGTAGGCATTGGCGCAGGCTACGTTTCGTACCGTGCCTCGCGGCGATCACCTGGACATCGAGCTGTCGGGACGCACGGTTCGCGTGACGAACCCCGACAAAGTGATGTTTGCCGAGCGCGGAGAGACGAAGCTCGAACTCGTTCGCTACTACCAGTCGATCGAGGCGCCGCTCATGCGGGCGATGGGCGGCCGACCTGTGCTGATGCAACGTTTCCCGCACGGCGCCGGCGGGTCATCGTTCTTCCAGAAGCGCGTCCCTCAGGATGCGCCTGACTGGCTCGAGACCACGGTCGTCAGCACTCCGAACGGCACGACGTCTCGAGCACTCGTGGCTGCCGACCTCGCGCACATCGTGTGGGCAGTGAACCTCGGCTGTCTCGGCTTCCACGTGTGGCCGAACCTCGCGGCCGATCCCGATCATGCCGACGAGCTGCGCGTCGACCTCGATCCCCAGCCGGGCATGGGGTTCGACGAAGCACGCGTCGCGGCCCACGAGGTGCAGACGCTGCTCGGCGAGCTGGGCATCGAGGGCTGGCCCAAGACGACGGGTAACCGCGGCATCCATGTGTACGTCCGGCTCGAGCGTCAGTGGAATCCGATCCAAGTACGTGCGGGCGCCGTCGCCGTCGCGCGCGAACTCGCCCGTCGTCGTCCCGACGTGATCACCGACGCGTGGTGGAAGGAAGAACGCGGGCAACGCGTCTTCGTCGACTTCAATCAGAACGCGCCGCACAAGACGGTGTTCGGTGCGTGGTCTGTGCGTGCGCGGCCGGGTGCACAGGTATCGACGCCGTTCTCCTGGGACGAGCTCGACGAAGTCGAGCCGGACGCGCTCACGATTACGACGGTGCCGGAGCGTGTCGCACGGCACGGCGACCCGTGGGAGCAGATCGACGCAAGGCCGCAATCCTTGCAACCGCTCCTAGACATGTACGAGCGCGATCTCGCGTCGGGGCTGCAGGACGCGCCGTGGCCACCCGTCTACCCGAAGATGCCCGGCGAGCCCCCGCGTGTAGCACCGAGCCGAGCGAAGAAACGGCCGCAGAAGACTCGCTGACCGACCGCGGTGCCTCTCCTTCACCGCGGGCGCCGACCTGGCCAATGAAGAGTGACCGAGCTCGTACCGGTACGTAGAACAACCCGAAAGGATTGACAGATGCACGTGGCCGAGTTCACGCTTCGTCCGAAGCCGCGCCATTACTCGCAGGTTGCGGAGATGTATTCGAACTTCGCGTCCGACTTCTTGTCCGATCATCCTGCGCTCGAGAGCGTCTTGATCCTCGGGGACGAGGGCAGCGGTGTCGTGCGTGGTGTGGGCGTGTTCACGGACCGTCCGAGTGCCGACAGGGTGAACAGTGATCCCGAGTTCGCTGCGTTCAACGACGCGGTAGCGCCGATGCTCGGGGGGCCCCCGGAGCGTGTTGAGCTCGAGCTCCTGCACCTGTTCACCAAGACCTGAGGGGCGGACCGTCGGGAACCGCGCAGTCTCGCTTCTTCCCGCCTGGGTTCGGCAGTGAGTGCTCTACGTGCGCGCCGGGTCGGAACTGCCGCCGCGCCCGCTGCCGTAGGTGTCGTGGGCATCGGCGATGCCGGCGACGTGCGCTTCGACGGTCCGTTTGACCGCCTCGAGCGTGCGACGCAGGTGCGGACGCATGTCCATGTGATGAGGCAGCAGACGCCGGTAGAGGGCGAGTAGCGGCCGGGGCGGCAGCTTGACGACCTCGTAGGACTCGGTGACATCGGTGCCGTCGCCGGCGGGCTCGAAGCGGTAGCGCCACACGGTGGAGTCGGGCTTGGTCGGGGTGGGGACCGTCCGGAACGAGAACTCGCGTCCGGGGTCCACGGTGAGCACCTCGCAGATCCGTGACCAGCGACACACCTTGTTCGCCACGTTCCGGCCCCGGAACCGCGCGCCGGGCGCCGCCCGCCGCGCGTTGTCGAGCCACTGGGCCCGCCGGCACTCGGGGCTGAGCTCCCCGATCCTCGTGACGTCGGCAACAAGGTCGTAGACGTCCCCGGGCGACGCGTCGACATGGACCGTGACCTGACCGCTGGTGCGCATCTCGACCTCCGGATGGCGGCTTCGCCCTCGACCTTTGATTCCATCTATGGTGGAACTAATACATCAGCAATGTAAGATGGCGGCGTGACCGATGTCAAGAGGGGCTACGACACGACCCGGCGCCGGGCGCAGGCGGAGACGACCCGCCAGGACGTCCTCGACGCCGCCGGCCGCCTCTTCACCGCGCATGGATACGCAGCCACCACCGTCGACGAGATCGCCGCCGAGGCGGGTGTGTCGCGCGAGACGATCTTCAAGGCCTTCGGCACCAAGCGCCAGCTCCTCCGGCTTTGGGTCGAGCGGGAGGTGGCGGGCCCTGAGGAGCCGGTGCCGATCCGGCGGCAGGCTTGGATGCGGCGGATCGAAGAAGCCGGTGAGCAGCGGCGTCAGCTCGAGATCGCCGTCGCCGGCGCTCGCCGCATCCATGACCGCGCCGTCGACGCCATCGACGTCATGCGCGCCGCGGCGCACGCCGACCCCGAGATCGCCGCCCTCTGGGACGAGGCTCGGCGCCAACGACGGGAGGACGTTGGCGCGGTGACCGAGCTGGTCGCCGCGACCGGTCCCACGAGATCCGACCTCAGCTCCGAGGAAGTCGTCGATGTGGTCTACGCGCTCACCAGCCCCGAGCTCTACGACCTGCTGGTGCGTCAGTGCGGCTGGCGGCCCGAGCGATTCGAACGGTGGCTGTTCGAGTCGCTCCTCCACCTGGCGCTCGGCCCGTCCCGGGACTGAGTTCAGCGTCGCGCGCCGCCGAGATTCATCGGTTTCCCTCGTCGCCCGTTCGGCGGTGCCGCCCGCTCCTACAGCCGGATCACGAGATCACGGCCGGATCTCGTACAGGTTGTTGAACGGGTCGTCGAGCGGGATCCGATGGACGCTGGCGAAGCCGGCTTCGGTGCACAACTCGGCGGCCTTGGGCTCGGGCAGCCCACACGTGCCAAGAGCCGCGCCGCCTCCGGCCAACGAGGTGGTCATGCAGTACAGGACGCTGGCGCCGTAGAAGAACGACGCCAACGGTCCGACGTTGTCCTCGGGGTGGTGCGAGCAGTTGATGTCGAGGCACACGTACACGCCACCGGACCGAAGGCTGGCCCGGATCGCCCGCCGGAGACCGAGGGGATCGACAGCGTCGTGGACGACGTCGAACGTGAACACCACGTCGTAGGCGCCGGGGAGCCCCTGCGCCGCGTCGCGATGTTCGAAGCGGACCTGTTCGTCCACGCGAGCGGCACTGGCCGCGGCTGTGGCTCGCTCGATGGTGGGGGCGAAGGCGTCGAAGCCCACGTAACGCGATTGCGGGAACGTCTCGGCCAGCCGGATCAGCGCGCGGCCTCGGCACCTTGGCAGCAGCCGTTGCCCGCTGTCGCCGACAACGGTGGAGCGAGTCGGACACGGGCGATCTGTCCGGTTTGGCGGTTCAAGGTCGGTGGCCTGCTCTGCCGATGTATGTCGTGGCCGCTGAACAGCGGCCGACCTGTCGACGAGGCGTAGGAGTGGGCGATGGGCAAGGTCCCGCAGTGGGTGCCCGTGGTGGCGGCGACGGTCGTCCTGGTGGGCTCGGCCGTGGCGGCGGCGGCCCTGACGAGCGGATCATCGCCGAGCGAACCATCAGGATTCGAGTTCGCCGAGGAGCCGACGACGACGTCCACGGAGCCCGTCACGACGACCGTGCCCGAGTCGGATGGGCCGACCTCGGATGTGCCCGCCGACGACCCGAGCGACGCGTCGGAGAGCGGCACCCCCCGTTACTGGGGGCCGGAGTGCGGCGAGAACCCGACCAACCACGGTGGGTACGTCGCGCGGGCGGAGAAGAGCGGGGTGTCCCGCCGCGAGGCCGCGCACTCGCCGTGCGGCAAGCCGCTGACGTCGGTCGAGGCCGCGACCACGACGACGACCACGACCGCGCCGATCGCCGAGCTGCCCGAGCCGGTCGGCGACGCTCCCGTCACAACCCAGGGCCCCTCGCCGCAGAGCGGTCACGCGCCGCCGCCGCACGGGAACGGTGGAGGTCAGGGAAACGGCAAAGGACAGGGCAACGGGCATGGCAACGGCCAAGGCCACTAACGGCCCGGGTCGAGACCTCGCTGATCCCTGCCGGTGTGACGTCGCGTTACTGACCAACGGGCAAGCGGGATTCCCGACGAGCTGCTGGACATGATGGAGGGGCTCGCCGCCGAGATGCGCGGCCGTCGAGAGGCGGGCGTGCCGCTCGACGCCGAGGCGCTCGCGGCGACGATTGCCGGCTACGTCGACGGGTTGCGGTCGCGGGGCTGGCCGCAGCACGTCGATCCCGAGCAGCTCGACGGGGTGCTCGACGTCGTGGTCGTGCCGGAGGAGAACGGAGGCGACGCGCTCGACGTCGAGTCGAACGTCACCGACCAGTCCTACCTGGTGCCGGGCTGGGGCGTGACCGAGACGGACCCGGCAACCGTCGGGCGGGGTCTCGCCGAGGACGACGCCGAGCTCCTCGACGAGGCGCGAGAGAGCGGCGAGGCGACCGGCTGGGAGTGAGCCGGAGCACTCGGTGTCGCCATCGACGCCGCACGAGCGGGCCTCGACACTGATGCCTTCGACGAGGCGTGGGCACTCGGCACTGCGATGAGCGCGGACGAAGCGGCTGACTTCTGCGCGCGCTCAGCCCCACTGAGCGAGGTGCGTTTACGCGAATCGATCAATGCGATCGGAAACTCGCTCGAGGCGCTCGACTCCTGGGATGACCCGTACACGGAATGCATGCCCGGCGTTGTCCGTGTACGTGCACCGATATCAGTGCACGCACCGATCTTCGTGAAAGGAGACGCGACTGATGCTCAAGCGATTCTTGGCCACGACGTTTGCCGGAGCGGCAATTTCGATCGGGGTAGGAGCGGCGGCAGCCGTGCCGTCTGCCTCCGCGGACCCGGTGGTGACGGGGGGCCTGGTGAACATCACCGTGGTCGACGTTGCCAGTCACAACAACGTCCAGCTGGCAGTCCCGATCGAGGTCGCAGTCAACGTCTGTGGCGTCGACGTGAACGTCTTGACCCAGCAGAACCAGGTCATCGACTGCACGAACAAGACGACTCAGGACGTCGAGCTCGCCCTGCGTGCGTAACATCGGCGTTCGGTAGAAGATGCGCACTGGGTGGACGGCGAGCCGTCCACCCAGTGTGCGCGCCTCGAACGCGTCGGTTTGCTAGGTGCTCGTTCTCAACGATTGGAATGGGGCGCAGACCTGGAGTGCATCGCGCTGCAGCTGTTGGCGCAGGCGCTGTACTTCACTCCGAGGGAACCGGCGGTGGCCGCCGGCAGTCAGAACGCACCGAAGCTTGCCCTCTGCGGCCCATCGTCTCACCGTCTGCGGTGAGACGTGCAACATGGCAGCAGCCTGGGCTGGTCGTAGATACTCCTCACGTTTGGTCGCGAGGTCGTTGGCCGTCGCGCCGAGCATTTCAATCGTCTCTCTTTCAGGCTCGGGGCTCGCCGGGACCGCGGGAACGTGATCACGCAGAAACCTGAGCTCGTCGTGGACGCGCGGGTCAAAGCGACAAACACGGTACGCCGCCGAGTCCATCGATCGAACTCGAAGAAGTCGAACGACACACGCCGCCGAGCTACTCGATTCATCTCGGAGAACCCGGCGGCTCCGGTCGGGAGCAGTATCGGGAACAGGCAAGTTTCCCCCGGCTCCCCGGACTACAAACGTCAAGCTTGTCGAGCAGTGTCCAAACGGCCGCGCTGGAGTAGATCATTGACGAGTCATCAACCGCCTCATTGTGTGGGGTCCACCGAGTCGTTCACGATGATGCGGTTGCCGCGGTCCCACCTGAAGTAGTTCCACGCCCAGTTCACGAGCACGACGACCCGGTTCCGGAACCCGATCAGGAACACGAGGTGCAGAGCAAGCCAGCTCAACCAGCCGAGTGTTCCGCCGAACCGAATCCGAAAGGGGAGTTCCGCTACCGCTGAGCGCCGACCGATCGTCGCCATGACGCCCTTGTCGACGTAGTGGAAGCGCTTGGTCGGCCTCCCGCGCTGCTGGCGCAGGATGCTGCGAGCCGCGTGGCGCGCGCCTTGCATGGCGACCGGTGCCAGTTGTGGATACGGCTGCCCGGCCCGGTCGGTCGGCGCGGCAAGGTCGCCGACGACGAAGACGTGCGGATGTCCGGGGATCGTCAGGTCGTCATTGACGACGATCTCACCACGCTTGGTTTGGCGGAGACCGAGCGAATCGGCGAGCGGGTTGGCTTTCACACCCGCGCACCAGACGACGGTGCGGCTCGCAATGCTCGTGCCGTCGGCTAGGTGCACGGCCTCGGCGTCGACCGAGGCGATCGCCACACCGACACGGATGCGCACCCCGCGCGCTTCGAGCTCGCGCGCGGCTTCCGCCTGTGAGGATGGAGAGAACGTTCCGAGCACCGCGCCCGTGGCTTCGACCAGGACGACCTCGGCGCGACGGAGGTCGAGGTTCTTGAAGTCTTTGACGAGCACCTTGGTGAACAGCTCCGCGAGTGCGCCGCTGAGCTCGACGCCAGTCGGCCCGCCACCCGCGACGACGACACGGAGCGCGCCCTGCTCGATGAATGCCGGGTTCGCGGTCGCTTGCTCGAAGCGTCGGAGCACGGTGCTGCGTACTCGAGTGGCGTCGCGGAGGGTCTTGAGGGGAATCGTGTGTTCCGAGACCCCGGGCACGCCGAAGTCGCTGCTGACGCTCCCGGCCGCGAGGACGAGGTAGTCGTACCGGATCGGTTGGTCGTCTTCGACGATCACCCGGCGCTGCTCGAAGTCGACACCGACCACGCGTGCCATGCGAGGTTCGATGTTGTCGCTGCCCTGGACGATCCCGCGCACGTTCGGGGCGATGTCGTCCGGCGCGAGCCCGGCCGTGGCCACCTGGTAGAGGAGGGGGGAGAACGTGTGGAAGTTGTGCTGGTCGACGATCGTGACGTCGACCGGTGCCCGGGCGAGCGCTCTCGCGGCGGCGAGCCCGCCAAACCCGGCACCCACGATCACGACATGCGGACGTTGCACGCTCGTCGTGGTCACCGAGAGTCCCTGCATCCGACAGCATTGTGGTCGAGGACCGGACGCTGACCGTCGAGGGATGCCTCAACTCGCCAAAACCGCGTGACAGCATTTGGCGCATGTCCGAGTCGGCGGCCGAGCTCGCCTACGCCGAGGCTGTGCGGGGGCTGGATGGACAGGCGGTCGACCTCGAGAACATCCGCTCTCACGTCAACGTGGCGGTGTCGGCGGGAGGGCTCGCCGCCGCCGTGCTCGCGACGCAGTCGTCGGCCGAGGGCTGGGCATTCTGGATCGGCATCGCGGCCTTCGTTCTCTTGATCGTTTGTGCGGTGACGGTGTTCCGGCCGGTCCAGCCGTTCCGGTACAGCGCGTTCGAGGACGTCGACGCCCGTCGTGGTGGTGGCTCGGAAGGGACCGGGCTGTCGGCTCGTGTGGAGGCCGACCCACGTCTCACGCGAGAGGAACTCGTTCTGGAGGTGGCGACGAAGGCAGAGGCCGGCTTCTGGCGGAACAAGCAGCAGCTGGACTGCCGCTGGACCTGCCACAACGTCGCGCTCGTTGCCCTCGTGGCCGAGGTCTCGGCCTTCTTGGTTCATGCGGCCGTCGACTGAAGCCGACTGAAGCCGCCGGCCGGGAATAGCGCGACGCGTCTGACGAGTTGATTCGCAACATGTCGAGTTCGAACGATTTCAACGAGAAGATCATCGAGGAGTTCCGTGGGAACAGCGGGCAGGTCGGTGGCCCGTTCGAGGGAGCGAAGCTCCTGCTGCTCCACAGCACGGGCGCGAAGACCGGGAAGCGTCGCGTGAACCCGTTGGCGTACCGACCGGACGGTGATCGCCTCGTCGTGTTCGCGAGCAAGGCGGGAGCGCCGACCAACCCCGACTGGTACCACAACCTTCTCGCGAATCCACGAGCGAGCGTCGAGGTCGGTTCCGAGACCTTCGACGTCACGGCCAAGGTCGCCGATGCAGACGAGCGGGAGCGGCTCTGGACCTGGCAGAAGCGGGACAACCCGGGCTTTGCCGAGTACGAGCGGAAGACCGACCGCAAGATCCCGGTGGTCGTCCTCGAACCCGTGCGCTGACGGGGCCACCCGTCGGAGGCAGTCGAGCTCCGCGGGTAGGTTTGTGCCTCAGCGTGAGAGGAAGGCCATGATCGACGGCGAACAGCTCCGTCCACTCGAACGCAGGATCCGCCGACTCGTTCAGCAGGGCATCCCCGTGGACGAGATCGCGCGACGCTTCCGTCGAAGCCCCGATTTCGTCCGCCGGGTCATCGTGTTCAGTGACCTTGCCGACCGCGTGGAGGCCGTACCCTCGACAGCGCCCCTGCGCCCGCTGGAGCGCCGGGTCCTTCGCTGGCGCGCCGACGGGGCCGACCATGCCGAAATCGGCGCTCGCTTCCATCGCGGCCCCGGATTCGTGGAGCAGGTCGAGAGACTCGCCCGCTACAAGCTCGCGCGCTGACGCCGCCGGGGCGGCTCACTCCTGGTCTTCGTCCACGGCGAGGAACCGGTCGACGTCGAGCAAGGCGAGGACTGGGCGCACCAGTCGAGGAACGGGTGCGCGTCCGCGATCGCGGACGATGCGCGGATGCGTCACGTGATGGGTTCGTCCCCGAGTGGTCAGCTCTGCGCTGCCCGCGGCGAGGACGTTCCGCACCCACTCCGAGCGTTCTCCGTAGGTCAGCGCGATGTCGAAGCCGCCCGGCCGGCGAAAGACGTTCACGGGCGTGCGGTAGCGCCGGCCGGAGCGGCGACCCTGGTGCATGACGATGCCGAAGCCGGGCAGATAGCCGGCGACCGGCCGGGTGATCCGATTCGTCGCGACCCGGTTGAAGCGGGCGAGCCGGCTCGGGAGGGGCACGGACGCCATCATGCTCGTTCGGGGAGGCCGCCAAGGCACCCTCGTGAAGGCACGGCTTGCCCGCTGGCCCGGGTTGACGTAGGACGATCGACATGAAGGCCGCGGTGTACTACGAGACCGGCCCGCCGGACGTGTTCCGCTACGAGGATCTGCCGGATCCGGTGTGTGGCGCGGGCGACATGCTGGTAGAGGTCGAGGCGATCAGCATCGAGGGCGGGGACACGCTGAACCGCGCCGGCGGCGAGATGGCTGGCCGACCCCATGTCGTCGGGTACCAGTGCGCAGGCATGATCCGCGAGGTCGGCGGTGACGTACGCGACCGTTCAGCTGGTCAGCGCGTCGTCTGCACGATGCTCCACGGCTCGCACGCCGAGAAGGCCGCGGTCCCGGCGCTGCTCACGTGGGTCGTCCCCGACGGCCTGAGCACGGTGGAAGCCGCGTGCGTGCCGATCCCGTTCGGCACTGCCGACGATTGCCTGTTCGAGTTCGGACGGCTGCAAGCGGGCGAAACCGTCCTCGTGCAAGCCGGCGCGGGCGGTGTCGGTCTCGCCGCGATCCAGCTCGCCAAGCGAGCCGGCGCGACGGTGCTCGCAACGGCGTCGAGTCAGGAGAAGCTCGAGCGCTTGCGCGAGTTCGGGCTCGACCACGGCATCAACTACCGCGAGGTCGACTTCGCCGACGCAGCACGCGAGCTGACCGATGGGCGGGGCGTCGACCTCGTCGTCGATTCGGTGGGTTCCACGCTCGCCGGCAGCATCCGCGCGCTCGCGTACCGGGGCCGGTGCATGCTCGTCGGTCAAGCGGGGCGCGATCCGCAGCCATTCGACCCCGCAACGCTCATGCTCGGGAACCAGACGATCACCGGGGTGTTCCTCGGTGCCGAGATCGTCACTGAGCGGTTGCAGTCGATGATCGCCCGGCACCTTGCCGACGTGCGAGCGGGGGAGCTGCGAGTCGTGGTGGACCGAACGTTCCCGCTGGCCGACGCTGCCGCCGCGCACGCGTACGTCGAGAGCCGGCAGGCCTTCGGCCGTGTGGTACTCGTCCCGTAGCAGGGAGAGCACCGCGCTCGACGCCGCCCTTATCCGACGTGGATCGGCAGCTGGTGGATCACGTTGTTGCCGTAGCCGAGACGGTTCCACTCCTGTTGCTCGGGCTGCGTGCGGCCGGCAAGGTCGGTTGCCCGCGCGCGCACGGTCGTCGTTCCTGACTCCGCGATCCGGGTGAGGAGCTCCCACCATTGCCAGCTGTGCCGGTTTCGCTCGCCCACCAGACGTGCCTCTTGCCAGGGCTGGTGCCCGATGCTCACCTCGACGCGCGCGATCGGCGCCGCCCCCGACCAGGCAACGCCGCGGACCGCGAGCTCGCCCGGCGCGACCTCCTCGTTCGCGCTCGGCTCGGTGATCAGGCTGCGGACGCGCTGGAGGGTGACCGGTTCCCGAACCGTCTGCCCGTCGCGCTCGCGCTCGTAGAAGTAGCTGTCGGTCTGGAAGTGACCCTCGAAGGCATCGCCGATGATCTCGATCTCGGTCAGCCACTTCACCGACGCCACCGCGTACCAACGGGGGACCACGACCCGCAGCGGGTACCCGTGCTGGATCGGGAGGGGCTCACCGTTCATGGCGTATGCCAGCAGCGTCTCGGAGCCCCGGGCGTCATCGAGCGTGAGCGATCGCTCGAAGGAGAGGTGCTGTGTGTCGCCCGGCAGCCTCCCGCCGTCGGCGCCCCGGAAGAGCACTTCGCGCGCGCCCGCCTTGATCCCCGCCCGGTCGAGGACTTCACGAAGCGGCACGCCCGTCCACTCCGCCGTGCTCACTGCGCCGAGGTCCCACTTCTCACCGTCGACCGGTGGGTCGAGCAGCGTCCGACCGTTCCCCGCACACTCGAGCGTGACGACCAGCGTCTCCGAGGGCATGTTGGTGAGATCGCGCAGCCCGAGGCTCAGCGGACGGTCGACAAGACCGCCGACCTCGAGCCGCCACGTCGAGGCATCGAGCGCGGGGATCTGGAAGTGATTGCGCACGTAGAAGTGCGCGTTCGGCATCACGACCCCACCGATGAGCGCAGGGATCGAGGTCTCGCAGTTGAGGGGATGGGCACGGTGAACGACGAGGCCGGACTCGATCGCGCGCTGGCAGGCCTCCTCCGGATCGAAGGCCGCTACGACGTCGTCGAACGCGGCCGGCTCTACCGCGCAACCACCACTGGTCACCACTCGCGCACACGTCGACGCGTGATAGACGTCCACCTCGCCCGCCGCCGCGAACGGGGTCACGAACTCGCGGACGCGGGCCTCGTCGCTGGCTTCGACGATGAAGTACACGGTGTGCTCGCCTTGCACGACGGCCTCGCCCCGGATCTCGACGCCGTGCTGTCGGGCACTCGGGCGGCTCAGGTAGTTGAGCAGCATCGCCCCCGCCTCGGGATCGGAAGCCGGGCAACGCTCCGCCTCGTGCTGGTGGCGGACCACGAACAACGCCATCGGACCCCCCGCGTCGCGGCTGCCACCGGGGAGGCTACCGGCCGGGCGTGCCGATCACAGCGGGCTGTCGAAGCCGTGACAGGCGTAGTAGTCGAGGCCCAGGTCGAGCCCGCCGGCACCGAGATACGTGTACTGCATGCTCGGTGGGTCGCTGACGCAGGGCTGACCGTCGAAGAGATCGGCGCGGAGGTTGTACTCGGTGCCGAGGTACGGCGCGTCTTCGGCTGCCGGGTCCTTCGTGTCGAAGACGAGCACCGTGACCGACTCCGCGCTCCCAGAGGTCAGGCCGTCGAGGCCGCCGGGGGGTGCGCAGTGGACGGCGTGCACCACGAAGAGACACTGCCAGCCTGCCTGCACGACCTTCGCCGGGCTGATGTCGCCCGCCGCCCCCGGGTTCACCGGGATCAGGTCGGCGACCGCGTTCGCGCTCCGGTCGTCGACGGATGCGACGCGCTCCTTCGCGGGCTCGGCCGATGGCTCGGTCGCGGCCTCACCCCACGGATCGACCACCACGAGCAGGAGGAAGGCGCCGAGTGCGAGCGCGGCGACCAGCCCGACGGCTACGACTCGGTACTGACGGAGATGCATGCGCCTCATGGGCGTGTCCCTTCTCGCGCTTCGGTGTTCGTGTGAAGCGATGGTGCGGGACCGGCCTGTCGTATCGGTGTCGGCCGACTGTCGGCGCGCTCTCGTCGGGTAGCGGATGGTCATGGGACCTCACTCCCGCCACACGACGTACGCTTCACCGCGGTAGGTGGCATGTGTTGCCCTTGCGGCAGGGCGTGGGGAACGGGGTGCCCGCGTGAAGTTCTTGGTGCTCGGGTCGCTCGAGGTGGTCGAGCGGGAAACTCGAGTTCCGCTGGGCAGTGCCAAGCAGCGCTTGCTCCTCGCGGGGCTGTTGGTGCACGCCAACGCGGTGGTCTCCGTCGACCGGCTCGCTGACATCCTCTGGGGCGACGATCCACCGGTCGACGCGACGGCCACCCTCCAGAACTACGTGTCTCGCGTCCGCGCCGCTCTGGAGCCGGGCCGGGTGTCCGGCGACCCCGGGACCAGGTTGTTGACGCGGGCGCCGGGTTACATGATTCGCGTCGACCCCGAGGAGGTGGATGCCGGTCGCTTCGAGCGCCTCGTCGTCGAGGGCCAGCGGCGTGTCGCCGAAGGGGACACGGCAGTGGCGGCCGCGCTGCTCGACGAGGCGCTGGGGCTGTGGCGGGGCCGCGCCTTCGCCGAGTTCGCCGACCACGACTTTGCGCGTACCGAGGCGCTGCGTCTGGAGGAGCTTCGTCGCCTCGCCGTCGACGAACGCGTCGAGGCGAAGCTGAGTCTCGGTCGCCACCGGGAGCTCATCGGTGAGCTGGACGGGATCGTGGCGGCTGATCCTCTCCGGGAGCGCCCGCGCGCCCAGCTGATGCTCGCCTTGTACCGGTGCGGTCGCGAGGTCGAGGCGCTGCGCACGTACCAGCAGTACCGCCGCTACCTCGGCGACGAGCTCGGCATCGAGCCTTCACCGGCGCTGCGGGACCTCGAGGAAGCCATCATCCTCCAGAAGTCCGAGCTCAACTGGGTACCCGAGCCGGCGTCGGGAGATGACTCCGAGAGCGCGCCGATCATTGCGAGCCGATCGGCGGGGACGGCCGGGATGTTCGTGAACGACCCGGACCGCTACACGCGTCGGTGGGACGCGGGCGGGTCCGATCCCGTGATGCCGAAGACCCGCTACGCGAGGAGCAGCGACGGCGTCCACATCGCCTACCAGGTCGCGGGCGACGGCCCGCTCGACCTCGTGCTGGTGCACGGTCTCATCTCGCACTTGCAGGTCGCGTGGGAGGCGCCGGAGTACGCCCACTTCTTCCGCCGTCTCGCCGGCTTTGCTCGCGTGATCTGCTTCGACAAGCGAGGAACGGGGATGTCGGACCCGGTGCCCGTCCACGCGCTGCCCACCCTGGAGCAGCGGATGGACGACGTCGGGGCCGTGCTGGACGCGGTCGGTTCGGAGCAGGCGGCCGTCGTCGGGGTCTCGGAAGGAGGCCAGATGGCGGCGCTCTTCGCGGCCACGTACCCGGAGCGCACCCGGGCTCTCGTCCTGTACGGGACCTACGCTCGGATCCGGAGCGACCCGGACTACCCGCCGGGTGTCTCCGACGACCTCCTGGAGGCCTTCGTCGCCGAGATCGAGGCCCACTGGGGCGAGATCACCGAGCCGCTGGCCGCCTTCGCCGTCAGCGCCACACGCGACGAACGGTTCAGGGACTGGCTCGGCCGCTACTCCCAGAACTCGGCGAGCCCGGGGGCAGCCGTGACCCTCCTGCGCATGAACAACGAGATCGACGTTCGCTCCGCTCTGCCGGCCATCCGGGTCCCGGCTCTGGTGCTGCACCGTGTCGACGACCCGCTCATCGGGGTCGACCACGGCCGGTACCTCGCCGAGCACATCCCCGGGGCGAAGTACGTCGAGCTCCCGGGCGACGACCATCTCTTCTTCACGGGAGACGTGGACCGCCTGGTGGACGAGGTCGAGCACTTCCTGACCGGGGTCCGCCGGGTGAGCGAGCCCGACCGGGTGCTGGCGACGTTGCTCTTCACCGAGATCGTCGACCCCGCCGGGCGAGCAGCCGAGCTCGGCGACCGGCGTCGGGCCGACCTGCTCGACCGTCACGACGACATCCTGCGCCGCGAGCTCGAGCGATTCCGCGGCAGGGAGGTGACCGCACCCGTCGGCGGGTCTCTGGCTGCATTCGATGGCCCGGCCCGGGCCGTAGAGTGCGCGCTGGCCGCGACCGAAGCGGCCCGGCGACTCGGTCTCGAATTGCGCGCCGGCGTCCACACGGGCGAATGCGAGCAGCATGGCGCGGATCTCGGCCGCCGTCCGAGCGGCGTGACCCGACGCGCGGCTGGGCCGGTGCGGTGCCTACGAGGTGGCAGAGCCGGGGGCTGTCCGGCTGTCGCCGGCGAGCCCGGCGCGAAGGGTGTCGAGCAGGCGGTCGAGACGCCCGATCCATCGGTCGCCGGTGGGCGCGCCCGCGATCTGTGCGTCGATGAGCCCCGCAATGCCGGCCACGACGATGTCGACGTCGTCCGGTGCCGTGATGCCGACGGCTTCGACGCGGCGCACGAGCAGCTCGAGGAACCGCTTGGCCGGCTCGCACGCCTCGGCTGACGGCTCGAAGCCCGGGATCGGCCGGCGGAACATCAGCTCGTATCGACCGACGTCCTCGGTCGCGAACTCGGCGAGCACACACGCGGTGGCGCGCAGGTCGGCGACGGGATCGCCCGACGGCTCGATGGCCGTCGCCCGGGCGAGCAGCTCCTGATTGCCGACGAGGAACATGAGGTTGTAGAGGCCGTTCTTCGACTCGAAGTACGTGTACAGCGAGGGTTGGCGAATGCCGACGGCCCGGGCCAGCTCACGGAGCGACAGCGCGCCGACACCCCGGTCCCGCGCGATGGCCCAGGCCGCGTCGAGCAGCCGGGCGACGGTGTCGGTGCGCCGCACCTCTCGGATGTCGGGCTGGGCCACCGTCATCGAGGCTCCTATCGCTGATAGGAAAGCTATCAGCGATAGGCCAGCTGAGGGTCGAATGCGCTAGGTACCCGCGAAGTACCGCCGGCGCAGTGATCGCTGGTTGCGCGGGTCGAAGTAGTCGGTCTGCCAGCTCTCGTCGGGGACCAGGTGCTCGGGATGCCAGTCGGTCTCGCCCCGCTCCGACGCGATCTTGACCGCCTCGCGGAAGGCGTAGTGCGAGTACAGCCGCATGAACTCACCGAGGTAGATGTCGGCGACACGGGTGTCACCGCGGATGACGAGCATGTTCTCGTTGTTGGCGTTCGTGCTCGGCTCGCTGAAGTTCGCCGAGCCCGTCACGACGACGGGCGTGTTGCCGAGCGGGTCGACGAGCATGTACTTCGAGTGGACCCACTGCACATTCGAGGTGAGCCCGCTGCGCTCGGCGAGCCAGCGGTCGAAGCTGTTCGTCACGATCCGGTTGCCGACGGCAACGACGACGTTGGGCAGTGCACGGATCCGCCGGATGTCCTTCTTTGCCTGCCCGAGCGCGCTCCCTGATCCCTCCTTGTCCATCAGCGAGAAGCGCAGCACCCCGTCGTCCTGCTCGTAGACGGTCTGGAACTTCTTGTGCATCCCGAACGCGAAGGTCATGAAGAGCGCCCGCTGGGCACCGTTCGCGATCGCGGCGTACCAGTCGAGCACCTTCAACCCGGTGTGAGGCGAGAAGACCTCGGTGATCTTGGCGCTCCACGGGTCGGGTGGGCTCAGGTTGTGCGTTCCCATCCATTGCTTCTCGGCCGCGCTGTCCGGGTTGCCTCTCAGCTCGTTCCAATAGTCGAGGTATGCCCGCGCGACGTTCTTGTCCTCGACGAGATGCCCGCAGTTCGAGTGACCGAAGATGCCGTTCTCGGTGAGGTTCGTCGAGCCGGTCCAGACCGCGACGGGTGTGCCGCTCTTCGTCAACACGACGAACTTGTTGTGCATGATCGTCCCGGTCGTCCGAGGCTCGCAGCGCGACTTGATGTGCTGATCGGCGATCGCCGCCTCGTTCTTCGCGAGTGGCCCATTGCCCGGAATGCCGTCGTACACGATGCGGACCGTGGCGCCCGTCGCTGCCGCGGCCTTGATCGCCTTCAGTGCAGTCGGCCACTGGAACTCATAGATCGCGCCGTACAGCCCGTACGTGGGGCCGTTCGCCCGCTGGACGAAGGTCTCGAAGGCTTCGAGCAGACCGCGTGAGAGCCACTGGTACGCGGCAGTCTGCATCGCACCGGAGAGCTTGCCCGGCGCCTTGTCCTGGAAGCGGCGCGCGTACTCCTGCGACGCGACCGAGCCGCGGTTGAAGAACACCGAGTGGGGCTTGCCGAGCTCCGTTTCGGTGGAGATCCGAACCGCGGTGGTCGACCGCTCCTCGAGGTTCGCCGGGCTCCCGTAGAGCGCGGTGACGCGATAGCTGTAGTCGTGTGCAGGCTTCGCGCTGTAGTCAGCCCACTGGAAGGACTGGAACGGATGGGACCGGCTCGACGTCTGCCCACCCGGACCGAGGCCCGGGTCCGTCGCGGCGAAGGTCTTCATGCCGCTCATCCAGTAGCGCTCGCCCTCGGTGTGATCCTCTCGCTGGATCGCGAAGCCGAGGCAGTAGGGACGCCGTTCGTCGGCGAGATCGAGCCCGAGCGTGACGACGTGTGTCCCGGCGATGGCGTTTACCGTCAGCCCGTCGGACGTTCGCTTCTGACGCATGCCCGTCGGCGAACCTAGCGGCTCCCGACCGGGGGCTCTACCGGTTCGCGGGACCGTGGCGTGCTTCGAGGTGCTCGTGGATCAGTCGCACGGCCATCGCACCTTCGCCGACGGCCGACGCGACCCGTTTGATCGAGCCGCTGCGCACGTCGCCGGCCGCGAAGACGCCGGGCAGGCTCGTCTCGAGCAGCGACAGCCGAAAGCCGTCGCCATCGCCGTTCCTCGCCGCGCGGGCGGCGCTGGGCCCGGTGAGGACGAAGCCGTGGTCGTCGAGCGCGACTTGGTCCCCGAGCCAGCGGGCATGGGGCTCCGCGCCGATGAAGACGAACAGTGCGCGGCACGGGATCGTGCTGCGCTCGCCGGTCTGGTTGTTCTCGACCGCGGTGTGATCAGTCGGTGACGCCGACGATGTTGGCGAGCAGCTCCATCGACCGCAGCCACGAGTCGAGATCGGTGCGCCACGGTGCCGAGATCACGTGCTGGATGCCGGCCGCTTCGAACTCGTCGCGCTCGCGGCGGATGTCGTCGTGATCCATGCCCTGGGGGTCCCAACCGGTGCGCAGCGAGATCACGAACGACGGCTCCGGACGCTCGGCGCGCAGCCGTTCGACCGCAAATGCCGCCTCGGGCGGCGCGACCCCGATCAAGTGGAACCCGTCACCGCGTTGCACCGCACGGCGATAGGCAGGCTCGCTCCCACCGCCGACCCAGATCGGGATGCGGTGCGCAGGCTTCGGGAGCAGACGGATGTCCGCGAACGAGTAGTGCCGGCCGTCGAACGAAGCGGGATCATCGTTCCAGAGGGTACGCAGCACGTCGATGATCTCATCGGTGCGGTGCCCGCGATCGGCGAACGAGTATCCCAGCGCGTCGAACTCGCCCGCTGACCAGCCGACCCCGACGCCGAGTGTGACGCGTCCACCGGACAGGGAGTCGAGGCTGGCCAGCGCGTTGGCGAGCCACAGCGGGTTGTGCTGCGGGACCACCATCACGCTCGTGCCCAGGCCGATGCGCCCGGTCGCAGCCGCGGCCCAGGTGAGCGTGACGATCGGGTCGTAGAGGTACGCCGACGGGTACTCCTGCGAGGCCGGATGCACGATGTGGTCCGAGACCCACGCGTCGCGGAAGCCGAGGTCCTCCGCCTGGCGCGCGGCGCGAGTGACGGACTCCGCGCCGGCTGCGCGTCCGTACTGGGGGAGATGGATGCCGTACTCCATCGCGCGCGAGCTACCGACTCGGGTGCTCGATCTCTTGGATGGTCGGGATGTCCTGACCCTCGAGGCACTGACAGCAGTGGTTGTTGTTGTAGTAGTCCCATGAGCCCCGAGCCGCCTCGAAGTCGGCTGACCCGGGCTCGGAGCTCCGCAGTGTCCGGATCGTGGACGCGACCTCTCGGGGGGCGAGCGCCTGGACCGGTGCGAGGAGCTCGTGGAAGCGGTCCGGGTCGTCGCCGGTGTAGTGCAACGCGCGCAGCGTCGCGTCGCAGTAGCTCTTCGGTTGCGCGGTCGACTTCGTCCTGCCGTCACCGGTCGACGCGACGGCGACCGCAGTCCCGGCGGCGGCGAGCGCCGCTATCGCCGTCCCCGCGAGCCAGAGCCATTTCGAGTGTCGGTGTCGCGGTGGCGGGCTCGGAGCAGAGCCGGGTAGCGGGCCGGTCATCGGCGACCCCTCGACGCGGGCATACCGCGAAAGCCTAGGGCCGCGCATCTGGGTACCGTGTACGTTCCCGCATCGCCGCTAGCCTGCCGCCCGCGCGTGGACGACGTACGGGTGTCGACGATCGAGCTGTTCTTCGACCTCGTCTTCGTCTTCACGATCACGCAGCTCACGAGCCTCCTGGTTGACGAGCCGACCGGTATCGGGATCGCTCGCGTCGCGCTCATCTTCGGCAACGTCTGGTGGATGTACGGCGGCTACGCGTGGCTCACGAACGCGGTACCGCCGCGCGAGCCCGTGCTTCGCCTGCTGATGCTCGTCGGCATGGCCGGCTTCCTCGTGGTCGCGCTCGCCATCCCGAACGCGTTCGGCGACAGCGGCGTCGCGTTCGGGATCGGCTACCTCGTCGTGACGTTCGTGCACACCGGCTTGTTCCTGCGTTCGACCCAGGAGAGCGCGGTGCGGGCAATGTTCCGCCTCGGGCCGTACAACACGATCACGGCGGCATTGCTCCTCGCAGCCGGCTTGACCGACGGCACAACGCAGTCGGCGCTGTGGGTGGCCGCCTTTGTCCTGCACTGGACGTCCCCAATCGTCACCGCGGTCGGTGGGTTCCGCATCCGGGCCGCACACTTCGTGGAGCGTCACGGGCTCATCGTCTTGATCGCGTTGGGGGAGTCCGTCGTGGCAGTAGGCATCGGCGTTCACGGACGCGGCCTCACGACCGGCCTGGTTCTCACCGCGGTGCTCGGCCTCGCGCTGACAGCCGCGCTCTGGTGGCTGTACTTCGACGGCGAAGACGAGAAGGCCGAGCGAGCAATCGAGGATGCTCCCGATGACCGCAACCCGTGGTTGGCGCTGTACGCGTTCGGCTACGCGTTCCTACCGGTGCTCGGCGGGATCATCGTGCTCGCCGCAGGCGTCAAGCAGGCGATCGTCGACTACGACGAGCCGGCCGCGACCTCGACCGCGTGGTTCCTCGCGGCGGGTGTTGCCGTGTACATCGCCGGGCTCGTGTTGTTCCGGCACTTGCTGAGCATCGGCCCACTGCTGCCGCGGCTCGCGATCGCCGCCGCTGCGCTCGTGACCGTCCTCGTCGGACTCGAGGTCTCGGCCGAGGCGCAGCTCGCTGCGCTCACGGTCGTCGTGAGCATCGGGATCGTCACAGAACCGCGCGCGACGCGGTCGCGGAATGGGTCGAACTGACCATGCCGCTCCGGCCCGTCGGCATCGTGCTGGCGGCGGCCCTCCTCGCGGCCGGAGCCGTGGCGTGCCGCCCGTTGCCGGCGCGGTCGGTGCAGAACGGCCGGATCCCGGAGTACATGCTCACCAGCGTCACACCCCAGTGCAGTGTCGTCAGCCGGCTCGCCGGCCGGCTCGAGGCGATGCTGCGCGCCGCGCATCGCGACGGTGTGGCGCTCGAGCCCGAGCAGACGAGCTTCCTCCCACCCGACGCGCCGCAGCCACCCGTCATCGAGTCGTGCTACCGCAGCTACGACGGCCAGGTCTGGTGGCGGAACTATTACTGCTCGATCGGCAAGTGCGAGCTCGCGGCGGTGCCGGGGACGAGCATCCATGGCTTCGGCCGTGCCGTCGACTTCCAGGACCAAGAAGGGGAGATGGCGTTCGGTTCGCCCGGCTTCGTATGGCTCGAGGCGCACGCAGCCGAGTTCGGGTTCGCGCATCCGGACTGGGCCGAGGAGGGCCAGCCGGGCGCGGAGCCGTGGCACTGGGAGGGATGACGTGTACTCACGTGCCTGGCGGTACCTGCCAGTGCTGCAAGTCCTTCGAGCGCGCGATGCCGATCTTGGCGTGTCCGCGCCCGTCGAACTCGGTCAGCTCGGTGCTGCCGGCGTAGAAGACATACCAGTGGCCGTCGAGCTTGCGCGCGTCGCACAAATACCCGGAGTTGGCGGTCTCGTGTGTGATGCCGGGCGTGTGTCCACGATTCCAGGCCTCCTGGGGCACGTCGAAGGCGCGCACCTTCTTCCAGCGCAGCCACGCCTTCTCGCGGGACGGGTCACCGGCCAGGCGGTACAGCGCGGGCCGGTGGATCGGGATCGTCGTGAGGACGATGTTCCACGTCCCGTTGATCGGGACGAACTCGAAGTTCTCCGACCACGGGAGGTCGGGCTCGCCGAGGTACGTCCACGGCCCGTCGAGTGAGCCCGACGGGGACCAGGCCACACCGATGTGCTGGTCGGACGAGTCGTGGAGGCCGCGCTTGAACATCACGAAGAGGCCATGGGCGGTGTGGGCCAGCGCGGCATCGATCAGTCGCTCGGACTGAAAGAGGCCGGGCACGAGGCGGATCGGATCTGACCACGGGCCGTCCGGATCACTCGCGGTGCTCGCGTAGATCTTGTCGGTACCGGGGTTCGCCGCGTCGGGCAGCTGATACGTGAGCACGTACGCACCGTCCGCAGCCCGGGTGATGTCGGGTGATCCCCAGAGCTGCGCTGGTGGTGCGGGTCTCCAGCTCGCGAGGTCGGTGGTCACCCAGTGACCCGTACGTGTCGACTCGGCGTCACCACCAAGCCTCTCGCTGAAGAAGAGATGCCAGGTGCCGTCGATCAGGCGGATCGTCTCGTCCTTGGTCATGTGATCGATGGCGAAGATCGGGTTCCGCAGCTGTTTCCACGCGACGTGCGCGTCACCGCGATCAGCCGCCTTGCGCGGGACGCAGTCGTGTGCGTCGGGCACGGCATCGACCGACGAGTGTCGCATGACCGTGCCGCGGACAGTCGACGTCGCGAAGACAGGCACAGCGAGCGCGAGCACGACACCGACCTGGGCGCGCCGCAGCCGGCGCCGATGTCGCGGCCCCTGCCTTCCGCGAATCACGGGTCGAGGCTATCGAGGCGGTCCGAGCGGCCCCGCGCGGTTCAGGTGTCGAAGACCCAGCGGGTCGGCGAGCCGGTGAAGTCCGCGTCGTCGAGCCCGAACACGCGCTGCGGTCGGACCCGGAAGCACGCGTTGTCGAGATAGAAGTCGACCGCGTAGTCGACGCCGTACTTCGCGTTGGTCAGGGCCGTGAACCGCTCGATCGGCTCGCGCTCGGTCACGTGCTCGGCGACCCCTTCGATCACGACCGGCTCGACCGCATTGTCGGTCGTCACCACGCAGCGGGAGTCGTCGGTGAGGTTGCGCGCCTTGCGGGCTTCGCCGCTGCAGCTGAACCACACGCACCCGTCGTGCCACATGCCCCAGACCGGCATGACGTGCGGCGACCCGTCGCGGCGGACCGTCGCGAGCCAGTACCCGTGAGAGGCCATGAGGCGCTCCGTTGCCCACGACCACGGCAGCAAGCCGCGGCCTTCCTCGCGGCCGAGGATCCCGTAGCCCGGCATGTGCGGGCGGTCGGCGCGCGGTTCGGTCACGCATCCCTCCTCTCGTCGAGCTGCCGCGATGCTGAATACCTGCCTAGTACGTTTCGCGCCGTGCGCCGCCGTCTCGCGCCCCTCGCGCTCCCGATCATCGCCGTGCTCGCCGTCATGGTGGCCGCGGCACCCGCCGACGCCCAGGGCTTCGAGGAGATCCGGGGGTACGACGTCGACATCCGGATCGAGAAGAGCGGCGCGCTGCTCGTCCACGAGACCATCGACTACGACTTCGGTGTCGTGCCGAAGCACGGCATCTACCGGGACATCCCGAACCGCTTCGACTACCCGAAGAAGGACGACACCGATCGCGTGTACCGCATCGACGTCGTGTCGGTGAGGGGTTCACCGGGGACGCCGGACCAGTACGAGACCGAGGACTTCGACGAGAACGGGATCGGCTACGAGCGGATCAAGATCGGTGACCCCGACCGCACGATCAGCGGCGAGCACACGTACGACATCACGTACCGTGTGCACGGCGCGCTCAACGGGTTCCCCGACCACGACGAGCTCTACTGGAACGCGATCGGGACGCAGTGGTCGGTGACGATCGACGGCGCGAGTGTCTCCGTGCACGCGCCTGCGCCCATCCAGCGGGTTGCGTGCCTCCAGGGCTCGTTCGGCTCGAATCTGTCGTGCGATAGCGCGACGAAGGACGGTGCGACGGCCAGGTTCCGGCAGCGGCAGCTGTCGCCGTTCCAAGGGGTCACGGTCGTCGTGGCGATCCCGAAGGGCATCGTACCCCCGCCGAGGCCGATCCTCGAGCAGCGTTGGACGCTCGGGCGGGCGTTCGCGGTCAACGCGACGACCGGCCCGATCGCCGGTGGGCTTATCCTCCTGCTGCTCGGCGCGCTCCTGGGGCGTCTCTACTTCGTGGCTCGCGATCGGCGTTACAAGGGCTCGGCGGTCGATCAAGCGTTCGGTAGTGGTGACGGTGCCGAAGAGGTCGCGCCGCTGCACGAGCACACCGAGACGCCGGTCGAGTTCGTCCCCCCCGATGACCTGCGGCCGGGCCAGGTCGGCACGCTGGCGGACTTCACGGCGAACCCACTCGACGTGACGGCGACGATCGTCGACCTCGCCGTGCGCAAGTACCTCGTGATCGAGGAGGTTCCCACCGAGTCGAAGTGGCTGCGCAACGACTGGAAGCTCACGAAGCTGAAGGATCCCGACGCGAAGCTTAAGAAGTACGAGCAGGAGCTCATGCAGGGCCTCTTCCGCGATGGCGACGAGGCGCAGCTCTCCGACCTCCGCGAGCACTTTGCGACGCGGATGGCGAACGTCCAGAAGGAGCTGATGGACGACGCGATGGAGCAGGGTTGGTTCACCAAGCGTCCGGAAGGGCAGCGCATCGCCGCCGGGTGTCTCGGCGTGATCGTCCTGCTCGCCGGTGTTGCTGCCACGGTGCTACTGGCCGCCTTCACCCACGCGGCGCTCATCGGTGTCCCGATCATCGTGGTCGGGGTCGTGATGGTGGTCGCTGCCTACTGGGCGCCGTCGCGCACCGCGAAGGGATCGGCGGTGCTACGGCATGTCAATGGCTTCCGCCGCTTCATCGAGGAGTCGGAGAAGGAGCGGGCCCGCTTTGCCGAGAAGAAGAACCTCTTCTCCGAGTACCTGCCGTACGCCATCGTCTTCGGCGCGACCGAGAAGTGGGCGCGCGCGTTCGCGAGCCTCGGCGAGCAGCCCGATACGTCTGATTGGTACCGCTCCACGACCCCGTTCGAGTACCTCGCGTTCTCGAGTGCGATCGTCGGTTTCACCGTGACGACCTCCGGCACGCTCACCTCGACGCCACCTTCGACGTCCGGCTCGAGCGGCTTCTCGGGCGGCGGCGGCTTCTCGGGCGGCGGCGGTGGAGGCGGGGGCGGGGGGTCCTGGTAGGACGCACGCCGCACCCGCGGCGCGTGCACGAAGCGTGTCCGACGGCGCGGCGCTACGTCGTCATCACGCCCGACATGGCGACGACGGTCCACCACTTGCGATTCTCGGCGGTCATGCGCAGTGGCACGGACGCGCAGGCAACTGGCCGCGAACGGCGGATCCGGCGCTACGCTCGTGCGCCGATGGGGACGCAGGATCCGGTGGCCACACCGCAGACGCTGCGGGAGCGCGCCGTCGACGTCGCGAACCGCGTCGGCGAGAAGTTGCTCCGCTGGCTCGACCGGTACTTCGGCCGGCACTCACTCGTCGGCGACCGCACGTTCTTCCGCGTCGAGCAGTTCCCGTGGGTCGCGCGCATCGAAGCCGACTGGAAGGCCATCCGCCGGGAGCTCGACGAGGTGCTCGAGTATCAGGACGAGCTCCCGAACTTCCAGGACATCTCGACCGACCAGTACCAGCTGACGAACGACGACAAGTGGAAGACCTTCTTCTTCTACGGCTATGGCTTCACGGCCGGGCAGAACGTGGAGCGGTGCCCCGAGACGGTGCGGCTGCTCCAGCAGATCCCCGGCATGACCACCGCGATGTTCTCGATCCTCTCGCCGCACAAGCGGATCCCGCCGCACGGCGGTCCCTACAAGGGTGTGCTGCGGTACCACCTCGCGCTGAAGGTCCCGGAGCCGGCCAGCTCGTGCGGCATCCGGGTGGGCGACGACGTTCGCGAGTGGGAGGAGGGCAAGAGCCTCGTCTTCGACGACACGTTCGAGCACGAGGCGTGGAACGAGACCGACGGCACGCGCGTCGTGCTGTTCGTCGACTTCAAGCGCCCGCTGCGCAACCCCGCGCGCCTTCTCAACGAGGCGGTGCTGAAGCTGATCGGCTGGTCACCGTTCATCCAGGACGCGAAGGCACGCCACAACGCCTGGGAGAAGCGCTTCGAGGAGATGCGCAACCGCGCCGCCTGAAGACCCTTGTGCGTTTCTCAACCTGCTCTCGCGGGTTGAGGTTGGGGCCTCCATGGATCCGCGCTGAACATGCCCGGGCATGCTCAGAAACGCAACAAGGGTTAGGGGCGGTCGGGGAGCTGGTCGTGGTCGCCGAGGACCTTGAAGAGGGTCTCGGTGGCCTCTTCGAGGAGCTCCGGGGAGTGGTCGGCCATCAGGCTGAGGCGGATCAGCCCGACCTCGGTCGTGACCGCGGGCGGGATCACCGGGTTCACGAAGACGCCCTGCTCGAGCAGGTCGAGCGCGACGAGGACGGTCGACACCTCGTCCGGCCGCTTCAGCGGGATCGTGACGATCGCGCTCTCGGCCGGGTTGGTCGGCACGCCCCGTTCCGCGAGCAGGCCCAGGAACAGCGCGACGTTCTCGTGGAGGTGCACGACCCGCTCCGGCTCGTCACGCAGGATGCGCAGCGCCTCGAGTGCGGCGGCAACGGAGCCGGGCGTGTTCGACGCGGTGAAGATCAGCAGATCCGACGTGAGCTTGAGCAGCTCGATCGCGTCGGCCGAGCCGATGAGCGCCCCGCCGCACGAGCCGAACGTCTTGGAGAAGGTGATCGTGATCAGGTCGACGCCGTCGAGCACGCCGTACTGCTCGGCCGCACCCCGGCCGCGGCTACCGAGCACGCCCAGCCCGTGAGCCTCGTCGTCGAGGAGGAACGTGTTGGGGAACCGCCGGCACAGCTCGACCATCTCGTCGAGCGGCGCGGTGTCGCCCCCCATGGAATAGACGCCGTCGACGATCACGCCTTTGGCAGCCTCGGCCGGGGCGGTGGCGAGCGCCCGCTCGAGATGTCCGACATCGTTGTGGCGGAACCGCTTCATGGTGGCGCCCGCGAGCCGGACCCCGGTGAGCAGCGAATTGTGGATCTCCTTGTCGGCGATCGCGTAGTCGTGGCGGGTGAGGAAGGCGGCGATCGCGCTCATGTTCGCGACGTAGCCGGTGGAGAACACGAGCGCGGCCTCACGCCCGTAGAAGTCGGCGAGTTCCTCCTCGAGCTGACAGTGCAGCGTCAACGTGCCGTTGAGGAGGCGGGAGCCGGTGACGCCGCTGCCGAAGTAGCTGGTGGCGTCCCTGGCCGCTTCCACGACCCTCGGGTGGTACGAGAGGCTCAGGTAGTTGTTCGACCCGAAGTTGATGCAGTCGTGGCCCTCGATCGTGAGCCGTGGCGTCGAGGCGCTCTCGACGGTCTTGTAGTACGGCCAGTAGCCCGCTTCCTTGGCCATTCGGTACGGCTCGATGCGCGGGAAAGCGTCGAGGCGCTCCGAGAAGAAGGTCACGGCGCGAATTCTACGGGAGCGCGGCGCCGTCGACCCGGCCACCCGGCGGCGCGGCTGCCGGCGTCGCGACGCTCAGCCCGGCAGCTTTGGGGTCCTCCATGACCTGCTTGAAGCGGCGAAGCGAGAGCGCCGCGACCATACCGTCGCCGAGCCGGTCGTCGAAGGTCCATCGGACGTTCATGGTGCGCCGGCGGTCGGATCCGCTCGTCGGGCTCCCCGGCTCGTTCACCGGGCGCCCGAGGGCGCAGAACAGCCCGCACGTCCCGTACTCGTAGAGGTGGTGGTACGCCGCGCCCATCCCGATGCTCGCGAAGTTGGCGAAGAAGGTGGTGGCGTACATCGGGTCCTTCTCGATGAACGAGCGGGGGAGCATGCCCAGCCGATCGCCGAGTCGCACGCAGGCGAGCAGAATCCGCCGCACGAACCCGGGGAAGAACATCAGCAGCCCGAGCTCCTTCTCGATGTGGCTCGTGCCGCCGAAGCGATCCTCGTGGAGCTGCGCCTGCATCCCGGCGACCATCGCCTCGAACGACTCACCGGGCGGGTACCGCCGCTTCACCACGACCGTCGGCGCGCCCTCTTGGAGCTTGGTCTTCACGGCGTACGAGAACCAGACCTCGGGGCGCTGGTAGATGCGCCCGCCGGCGACGAACCGGTTCATCTCCGGATACCGGTACATGACGTCCCGGAGCGCGTAGATGGTGAGGTGGAACGGATCGATCGGCGTGGCCGGGTTCGCCTGGTTGAACGCCCGGATGAACGCATCCGCCTTGCGCAGGTTGATCTCCTGCTCGTAGTACACCGCCGACTCGTTGCGCCCGCGCATGAGGTACGGCATGACGCGGCGCGTCAGGGGCACCTCGCGTGCCAGCTTCCCGTCTGAGCGGCGCCTCCACACGGCCAGGCAGCCTACCGGGCGGTAACCGGTGGTTCATCGGTAGCGTGCGGCCGTGTTCGCCGACCTGCTCTGCCAGCCCGGCGTGACCGAGCTCGTGGAGCTGCGGTCACGCGTCGGATTCCTCGCGCTGCACGGCGGGCTCGAGCCCGGCACGTCCGAGCTGGCAGCCGAATCGGCGGCACGCGCCGCCGCGTCGCTCTACGCGGTCTTCCAGCCCGACGACTTGAAGTGGCATGTGCCGGCGCACCTCGTCGATCCGTCGTGCGTGCCGCGCCTGGCGGAGTTCCTCGATCACGTCGACGTCGTCGTCTCGATTCACGGCTACTGGCGTGACGACCTGCGCATGGCCTTGTTGCTCGGGGGAGCGAACCGCGCGCTGGCACGGCGACTGGCCGAGATCGTGCAACCCGTGCTTCCCGACTACGAGGTCGTCGACGACATCGACCGGATCCCGCCCGGACTGCGAGGAGTCAATCCGCAGAACCCCGTGAACCTGTCGCGCGCTGGAGGTGTGCAGCTCGAGCTGCCGCACCCCGTGCGAGCGATCGGACCGTACGGCTACGGCTACGCGGGGCAGGTGTACCGACCGCATACGGAAAGGCTGGTCGCGGCGCTCGTGACCTTCGCGGCGGTGTGCGGCGTCTGATGGCGCGTCTCGCGATCATCGGCAAGGAGCGCACAGTCGGGGAGCCCGAGCCGGAGACGCGGCTGATGCTCGAGGGCTTGCACGCGCCGGTGCCCGTCGTCGACGCGGGAACGCACCTCGTGCTCTACCGTCACGGCCTCGACGAGTACGTGGCGCCTCACCGCATCGATCACGTCGCGAACCTGCGGGCACTCCACGACCTCGGGTGTGACCGAATCATGGCGGTCAGCTCGGTCGGCGCACTCCGGACGAGCCTTCCGGTCGGCTCGTTCCTGGTTCCCGACGACTTCATCGCGCTCGACCACGCGCCGATCGCCGCGTCGAACGACGAGCGCCAGCACGTGGTACCGGCCTTCTCGCCCACATGGCGTACCGCCGTCCTCGACGCCTGGCGGAGCCACGTCGACGAGCTCGTCGTCGACCGGGGCGTGTACTGGCAGGTGAACGGCCCGCGGTTCGAGACGCCCGCCGAGATCCGGATGGTCGCGCAGTTCGCCGACGTTGTCGGCATGACGGTCGGGTCGGAGTGCACGGCGGCATGCCAGCTGGGCCTGGACTACGCGGCGGTGTGTGTCGTCGACAACCTCGCGAACGGCATCGGCGAGCGACCGCTCACGCGCGAGGAGTACGAGCGCGGTCAGGAGATGAACCAACGCCGCCTCGCGGACGCGCTCGCGGCTGTCGTGCCGGCGCTCCTGCCGTGAGCCTCGCCGTCACGGGCGCCGACCTGTACGGCAACCAGGTCGGCGTGCGCGTCGAAGACGGGATGATCGTGGCCCTCGCACCCGACGTCGCGCCGGAGCCGGGCGACGAAGTGCTCGACGGCTCCGGGTGCGCGCTGCTCCCCGGGCTCGTGAACGGGCACACGCACGCGGCGATGACGCTCTTCCGCGGCTATGCGGGCGACCTGCCGCTCATGCGCTGGCTCGAGGACCACATCTGGCCGGCGGAGGCAAGGCTCACTGCCGACGACGTGTACTGGGGTACGCGACTCGCGTGCGTCGAGATGATCCGCACCGGGACGGTCCGTTTCTGGGACATGTACTGGCAGCCCCACGCAGTCGCCCACGCGGTTGCGGACGCCGGCCTGCGCGCCACGGTCGGCGGTCCGCTCATCGACGGTCTGGACCCGGCGCAGAGCGCGCCACTTCGCGATGACACCGTCCGCTTGCTGGACGAGGTCGGCCGCGCCGGCGACCGTGTGACGGCGTCGATCACGCCGCACGGCATCTACACGGTCAGCGAAGACACGCTGTCGTGGGTCGCGGAGCAGTCGAGAGCCCGCGGCGTACCTGTCCATCTGCACTTCCTCGAGGTCGAGGACGAGGTGACCGGTCTGCGCGAGCGGACCGGTGAGCGTCCCGCCGCGTACCTCGAGCGCCTCGGCCTGCTCACGCCCCGGACGATCCTGGCGCACGGCGTGTGGATGGAGGACGACGACCTCGATCTCGTCGCGGCCGGCGGCGCGACGGTCGTCACGAACCCGGTCTCGAACCTCAAGCTCGCCGTCGGCCGCGTCTTCCCGTATGTGAAGGCGCGCGAGCGGGGGATCCCCGTCGGGCTCGGCACCGACGGCCCGTCGTCGAACAACAGCCTCGACCTGCTGCAGGACGTGAAGGTGCTCGCGCTGGTCCAGAAGCACGCGCAGGACGATGCGGCCGCGCTCCCGGCGGGCGAGGCGTGGGAGGTCGCGACCGGCGGTCTGGCCCCGCTGCTCGGCGGCACGCGGCCGGAGGTCGGTGCGCGGGCCGACTTCGTGCTCGTGCGCCTCGACGCGCCCGAGCTCGGCCCGTCGAACCTGGTCGCGAACCTCGTCTACGCGGCGGCCGGCGCCGTGGTCGACACCACCATCGTCGACGGCAAGGTGCTGATGCACGGCGGCGTGATCGAGGACGCAGACGAGGTGCTCGCGAAGGCACGTGAAGCCGCGGTGCGGCTCGGCGTCGCCTGAGCCGTGGTCACATGCTGTGCGGCTTCTCGAAGACCGTGCGGACCCGTTCCTCGAAGTGCTCGAGCGGGAGCGTGTCGTAGTGGGGGTCGAAGGCGATCTGGTCCCACTCGTCGGCGAAACGCTCGCCGAGCGCGAACCACGGCTCATCGCGATATTGGTCGCGCGCGTTCGGGTCACCGCCGAAGTGGTGGTAGTAGTGCCGGCCCTGGAAGTCCTGATGCATGCGGATCACCTGGAAGATCTCGTCGCGCACGTACGGCTTCAGGATCTGCGCGGCGATCTCGGGGTGGTTCGGGACGCTCACAGCCTTGCCGATGTCGTGGCAGAGCGACGCCACCACCCACTCGTCGTCGACGCCGGCGCGCTCCGCGAGCGTCGCGGTCTGCAGGCAGTGTGTCAGCTGGTCGGTCGCGAAGCCGTCGGTGATCTCGGCGAGCGAGCGCAGCATCTCGAGCACCCGGTCGGCGACGCGGCCCTGGTGGGCGAAGGTCTCGCGTCCGATGACCGCCCACTGCTCGGCGGTCGACTCGTCCATCCTGGTGAAGCTCGTCGGGGCCTCGGTCGCCTGCGTCATGTGTCCCATCTTCGCGCGCCCGGGGCTACCTTGCGGGTGTGGACCTGACTGCGCTCGCAGGAGTCGAGCTCGAGGACTCGACCGGTGTCGAGCGGCGCCTCGGTGACTACTGGGCGTCGCAGCTGGTCGCGCTCGTCTTCCTCCGACATTTCGGCTGACTGCTCTGCCGGGAGCACGCCGCGCAGTTGCGTGAGCGGTACGACGAGATCCGGTCGGGAGGAGCCGAGGTCGTCGCGATCGGCACCGGCAATCAGCGATACGCGGCGGCGTTCGTACGCGACGAGCAGATCCCGTTCCCGGTGCTCGTCGACGACCACGCCGAGGCGGCGCGAGCGGCCGCGATCCGAAGCGTCGGCTTCTTCAAGCTGATGTTGAGCCGGGCGAGTCGTCCGGGCTACCGGCGTGCCCGTGAGGCGGGTCATCGCATCCATCGAGCGGGCAAGCGGGTGACGCAGCTGGGCGCCACGTTCGTCGTCGGGCCGGGTGACACCGTCCGCTACGAGCACTACGACGCGCACTCGGCCGACCACGCGCCGGTCGACGACGTGCTCGCGGCGCTCCGCGCCTGATTCAACGTTTCCGCTCTCGGCGACTTCGGCGCTGGGCCGCTCGGGCCGGCTCGCTGCGTCGCGGGGTACCTGCGCCGCAGCCGCTCGCCTCAACGCAGCCCGGCGAGTCGCTCGAGTCTGCGGACGCGCCGCGGCAGGATCCGGTGCGTGCGCAGGAGCCAGCGCGACGCGCGCGTGTGCGGGTACTCGAGCCAGAGATGCGCGTTGGCGGGGTCGCCGCGCCGGACCTCGTGCGGGTCGTCGAGGATGCGACGCAACGCCTTCACGAGCGCGACCGGGTTCCGGCAGTAACGGACCGCGAGACCGTCGGAGAACTTGGCGCGGCTGCGCAGGATGCCGGCGCGCAGCAGGCCGGCGAGCATCACGAACGGCATCGCGAGCGGGACGAGCACGAACGACAGGTGGTGCAGGTCGAACCCGGCCGCCGCCCACAGCTGGAACGTCTGGCCCGTCAGCGAGTAGACGACCGTGTCGAGCGACACTTCGAGCTCGACGACGCGGCCCAGCTCGTAGGCGAGGACGGCTTCGAGCTCGCGGTACGAGAGGGTCTCGACCAGGCCGGTGGTGACGACGATCCACGCGGTCTCGGGCTTGCGGCCGACCGTCAGGCAGTTCGGCGCATCGTCGATGACCACGGCGATCCCGGGCTTGTGGACTCCGGCCGCGAGCACGAGGGCCTCGAGGATCCGCTCCGGTGTCTCGAGCGCGTCGAGCGGGAGGCGTGGCGGAGGATTCGGACCGGCGCGGGGTCCCGGCCACGCGCGGACGAACTCGAGCACCCGCGCCTCGACGTGGAAGAGCGTCCAGGTGAACACACCGACCGCGACGACCACACCGATGATGCCGCTGAGCGTCAACGCCCATGCGACGAGACCCCAGCCGTAGCCGAGGTGCGTGCCCGCCGGGTTCGACAGTGCGCCCATCACCAACGCGACGGGGAACACGATCGCGGCCATCGTGAGCGTGAGCAGCATGAGCCCGGCCGCAGTCACGATCCACAGACGGCGGCGCGCCGAGTGGATGATCGCCTCGTGCACGCCCCGATCGTCGCGCGTCACCCGAGCATGTGACGTTCAAGCACGGTATACGGGGTCAAAGTGTCACATGCTCGGGGGGAGGGACGCGTAGCGTGCGATCCGTGGACGTCGTCCGTACCGATGGGCTCGACGGCGACGTCGTGATCCACCGCGACGAATGGGGGATCCCGCATGCGCGCGCGACGACCGCGCACGACGCGTTCTTCGCTCAAGGGTACGTGCAGGCCGAAGACCGACTGTTCCAGCTCGAGTACGACCGCCGTCGCGCATACGGCCGCTGGGCAGAAGTGGTCGGTGCCCGGGTCGTCGACTTCGACCTCTTCACCCGCCGGTGCGGGCTGCGCGCGGCAGCCGAGCGCGAGTACCGAGCCCTCCCGGTCGAGGCCCGTGCCGTCCTCGAGGCGTTCGCCGCGGGCGTGAACGCGTGGCTCACGTCCGGCGCCGCGCTCCCCGTAGACCTCGCGGCCGCGGGTGTCGACCCCGAGCCGTGGCGGCCGTGGGACTGCTGCGCGGTGTTCCTGGTGCGCCACGTCGTCTTCGCGAACTGGCAGAACAAGCTGTGGCGCGGCCGGCTCGTCGATCTGGTCGGCGCCGACGCGGTCGCGCGCATCGAGCGCGCCGGTGCCGCTGCGCCCGTTCCGTTGATCGTCCCACCGGGTGCGTGGTTCACGCCTCCGACCGACGACGGCCCGGTCCCCGCGGCGGTCCCCGCGGCGATGGCGGCGCTCGCCGAGGCGGGCGGCTCGAACAGCTGGGTGCTGCACGGCTCGCGCACCGCGTCGGGCAAGCCGCTCGTCGCCGGCGACCCGCACCGGCTGGTCGAGGTCCCGGGTGTCTACTACCAGGTGCACCTGGCTTGCGACGCGTTCGACGCGATCGGGCTCTCGTTCGTCGGCGTGCCGGGGATGCCGCACTACGGACACAACGAGCGCGTCGCGTGGTGCGTCACTAACGCGTATGGCGACTACCAGGACCTGTACGTCGAGCGGTTCGAGAGCGAGCCCGAGCCGGTGCGCCGCGAGACCGTCGTGGTGCGCAATGCGGACCCGGTGAGCGTCGACTGCTTCGAGACCGAGCACGGGCCCGTCCTGTTCGGTGACCCGAGGTCGGGCACAGCCATCTCGCTGCGATCGACCGCGCTCACCGAGCCGAGCAGCGGGCTCTCCGTGCTCCTCCCGATGCTGCGCGCGCGAACGGTCGCCGAGCTGGATTCGGTCATGCGGGCCTGGGTCGACCCGGTGAACAACTTCGTTTCGGCGGACGTCGACGGCACGATCGCCTACCGCACCGTCGGTCGGGTCCCGGTCAGATCGCGCGCGAACGCGTGGGGGCCGGTGCCGGGCTGGACCGGGGACCATGAATGGGATGGCGTCATCGCCTACGAAGAGCTACCGCACGCCCGCGACCCGGAGGGTGGCCTCATCGTGACCGCCAACCAGCGCATCGTCGACGACTCGTATCCGCACTTCCTCGGGCTCGAGTACGCGAGGCCGGACCGGGCGATCCGCGTCCATGCCCATCTGGACGGCGTGCACGACGCCACCGTCGACACGATGGCCGCGGTGCACCGTGATCGCCGGTCGCTCGCCGCCGACCTCTGGGTCGAGCGGCTCCTCCGACTCGAGCCACGAGACCGCTGGGAGCGAGCGGCCCTCGAGCACCTGCGAACCTGGGATCGGATCATGGACCGCCACTCCGCCGGCGCGGCGGTCTATGTCGTCGTGCGCGACGCGGCCTGCCGCCACGTCGCGCACAACCCCGCGCTCGCTCCGCTGCGCGCGCCGTTCCCCGGCGAGCCCGCCGGCACCTGGCAGCCGCTCGAGCTGCGGCTCTGGACGGCGCTGCCCGGGCTGCTCGTGCGCGACGACCCGGTGCTCCTCGCTGCCGACGACAGCTGGGACGACGTACTCGTGGCCGCGCTCGCCGACGGCGTCGGTGTGCTGCGCACCGCGCTGGGCGACGAAGCCGGCGCGTGGCGATGGGGGGCGCTGCACGTTGCGGCACCTCGTCACCCGCTCGGTCGCGAGGAGCTCGACTCCCCGGCGACGGAGGTGGGCGGTGAGTGGGACACGGTCATGAGCGCGGCGCATCCCGCGGGGTACGGCTTCGGCGTCACGACCGCGTCGGTCGCGCGCTACGTGTTCGACCTCGCCGACTGGGACCGCAGCGCATGGGTCGTGCCGCTCGGCGCGTCGGGCGATCCGACGAGCGCGCATTTCGCCGATCAGCAGGCAACCTGGGCCGAGGGCGAGCTCGTGGCGATGCGCTGGTCCTGGGACGCGATCGAGCAGGGAGCGGAGTCGACGGCTCGGCTCGTCTCAGGCTCCTAGCGCGCGGCGTCCGCGACGGAAGAAGTCGAGCGCGAGCTCGCGCGGGGCTTCGGCCGCGACCAGCATCTCGTACGAGAGGCTGGCACCGCCGAACGCATCGTCGTTCCAGTACGGGTCCGCGCCGACGTCCGACCGGTGCGTCACGTACAGGTACGGGTCGGGGTGCGCCTCGTCGCCGGGCGACGCGCCGAACGTGCCGCGCGTTGCTCGTGCCTCGTCGCCCAGGTCGAACGAGAGATCGAAGTGCTCGGGCCACAGCTGCACGCGCGACGGGTCGGCGTCGGCGGCCCTCGCACGGAGCTCTTCCAGCACCGAGGAACCGAAGCCGTACCACGCGCCGAGCACACGCGCCGCGTGGTGGTCGATGTCGAGCGGGGAGTCGGCTTCGAGAGGCGTCGCCGGCTCGTAGACGTTCGCGGGTGCGCCGAGCCCACCACCGACGGCAGCCGCGGCGGCCCGCGGCGTCGTGATCGGGACCTTGGTGGCCGCGTCGTTGCGCACGACCACGAGGTCGCGGCCGGACACGCGCGCCTGCTCGTCACTGCCGAAGAAGGGTGTGCCGAAGCCGCCTCGGGTGAAGCGGAGACCGATGCGACCGTTCGCGGCGTGCCGCGCCGGCGCGAGCACGTGCTCGGCCAGGATGTGCCACCCGAGCCGAGTCCGCGCCAGGGTGTCCCGATCACCGAGCGGCTGGAGACGCGGCCACGCGCCCAGCCACCGCTCCGCGCACCATGCCGCGAGCTCCGGGTCGCCACGGGCCAGGTCGTCCCAGGTGAGGTCGCCGTTCGTCACCGGGCTCACCAGCGTCCGCCCGGTTCGCGTGCCCGGTGCAACGGGGTCGTCGGCGAAGTACGCGGGCTCGTTCACGGCCGGTGGCGACGGCTCGAGCACGCGCACGTCGTACCGGCCGTCGACGCGCTCGAACGCCTCCCGCCGGGGATCGGTCACCAGATCGGGCGCGGTCATCGCGTCATCGTTACCCTGCCGGCATGCCGCGAACGATCGAGGAGCTCCTCGCCGTGGCGCGGAGGCCGCTCCGCCGCCTCTCGCCGGTCGAGGCCCGCGCGGCGCAGCAGGATGGCGTGCACCTCGTCGACATCCGGCCGCTCGAGCAGCGAAAGCGCGAGGGCGAGGTACCGGGTGCGATCGTGGTCGGGCGCACGGTGCTCGAATGGCGTCTGTGCCCGTCGAGCCCCGATCGGATCCCCGACGCGCCGGGATACGACGACCCCGTGATCGTCCTGTGCTCGGAGGGCTACTCGTCGAGCCTCGCGGCGGCGGCGCTCCAAGCGCTCGGCTTCACGCGCGCGACCGACATCGACGGTGGCATCCAGGCGTGGGCGGCTGCCGGGCTGCCGGTAGAGCCGTGCCGTGGCGCGACGGACGAGGAGGCGCACGGCCACAGTTGACCGCCGCTCAGCCAGTCAGGAAGTCCTCGAGGAGGCGTGCCAGCTCGACGGGCTTGTCGCCCTGGATGCTGTGCCCGGCGCCCTCGACGGCCTCGACGCGGGCACCGGGTTGCCGCGTGCGGAGCTCGCCGTCGTCCTTGTCGTCGACGACGGTGCCGGCGGCAGCACCCCGGACGAGCATCACCGGCACGGCGATGCGCGACACGTCGTCCCAGAGTGCCGCGAAGTCGGCGGGGATCTCCAGGTTCTCGGTCTCGACGATGCGAGGTCGCTGGTAGCGCCACACCCAGCGCCCGTCGTCACGCTGCACCGCGTTGTGCAGCACGCCGCGCCGCAACGACGAAACCGAGCGGGTCGGGTTGAACTCGACGGTCCGCTGGAGGATCGCGTCGAACGACTCGAAGCTCTCGGGCCCGGCGATGAACTGCGCGATCGGCGCGGCCTTGTCGCGGTCGACGCCGGGTGTGACGTCGACGAGCACGAGCCGTCGCACGAGCTCGGGTGCTTCGGACGTGAGCGCGATCGCGGTGAGCCCACCGAGCGACATCCCGACGACCATGCGCGCGTCGGGCGCCAGCACCCGGATCGCGGTCGCGACATCGGTCGCGTTCTCACGCGGACTGAACGGCAGCCCCTCGCGATGGTCGGAATGGCCATGGCCGGGAAGGTCGATCGCAACCAGCGGTCGGCCGAGTGCAAGGGCCACCGTGTCCCACGTATGCGCGTTCTGCGCCCCACCGTGCAGCAGCACGATCTCGGCCGGGTCGTCGCCCCAGACAAGCGCGCTCAGCTTGCGGCCGTCGGGCGCGACCGGGACGTGCTCGCGACGCACGACCGGCGGTCCGTCGTAGGGGAGTCCGAACTCCTCGGCGTTCTCGTGGAACAGCCCGAACTCGTCGTAGGTCGTGCCTGGGTCGGCCACGGGCCCAGAACGTAGCGGTCAGGGCGCAAGGCCCGCGCAGCCCCGGAGCCCGTTCCATTGCGTGAGCGCGGCGTCGGCTTCCGGGCCCGGGGTGACCGGTGTGGCGACCCCTCCCCTGATCCGGGCGGGCACCCAATCATACGAGTCGATCGAACGACCGGTCGCGGTCACCCGGAGCACGCCCGATCGGCCGGCCTCTCCCGACTCGTTGTAGAAGACGAAGTTGCCGAGCCCGTAGTCGACGAACGCGCTGCCGGCGCGGCCCGCGCCCTCGGGCCGGTGCGAGTGGCTCCCCACCACGATGTCGGCACCCGCGTTGATGAGCGCCTGCGCGACCTCCTTCTGCCGCGCCGTGGGGCAGGTCTGTCCCTCGACGCCGTAGTGCATGTAGACCACCACGGTGTCCGAGTCGGGGCGGGCTGCCTGCACCGCGGCGACAAGGCGGCCGAGGTCCTTCGCGCTCGCGAGCCCGCCCTGGGTGTCGGTCGCGGTCCATGCGCTGAGGTACTGGCCGTCGACCACGTCGGTCGCGCCGAACACGGCGATCCGTTGTCCCTTCACCTCGACGCGGTACGGCGTGAAGGCCTCGGTTGCGTTCGCACCGATCCCCACGAGCGGGAACTGCTTCACCTGCCGCGCCGCGAGCGTGTCGGCGAGCCCGGCCGACCCGTAGTCGAGGCCGTGGTTGTTCGCCTCCGTCGCGACGTCGACGCCGGCTGCCCGCAACGCGTCGAGCGCGCTCGCCGGCGCCCGGAACACGTACTGCTTGTTCGCCGGCTTGCCTCCTTCGGTAATCGCAGTCTCGAGGTTCACCATCGCGACGTCGGCTGCGGAGAGCGTCGGCCCGATCGGGGCGAGCACGGTGTTCGGGTCGGCGAGCAGCTTGCTCCGGAGCGCGCCTTCGAAGTGGACGTCGCCACCGAACGCGAACGTCACGGGCTGGCCGCTCCCGCGGATCGGATCGCGCGGAATCGTCGTCGGGCCGGGCGGCAGCGTCGTCGTGGTCGTCGTCGTCGTCGTCGTGGTCGTCGTGCTCGGATGCACCGTGACGGTCTTGGTCTCGTCGCGGAGGACCAGATATGCACCGACGCCGCCCCCGGCGAGGATCCCGACGCCGATGAGAACGAGGAGTGCGCGACGACGCGCGCGTCGGCGTCGTGCTGCACGACGGTCCGAGCGCGAAGGCCGGGAGGCCACGGAGACGGAAGATACCGGTGCCCCCCTCGGCACGGTGGGCAGATGCCGCGTCGAACCGTCCGGTGTGGGCGCCCTACGATCGCCGCGCTGTGCGCGTGCCCCGCCTGAGCCCGACCGCCTACCGCCGTATCACGTTCGTCGCCGCGGTGCTGCTCGCTGTCATCATCGTTACCGGCGGTGCGGTGCGCCTCACCGGTTCGGGCCTGGGCTGCCCCGACTGGCCGAACTGCAGTCCGGGCCGCCTCACCCCCCACAGCGCGACGGACGAGCACGCGATGGTCGAGTTCGTGAACCGGGCGTTCACCGGGCTCGTGTCGATCGCGGTCGTCGTCGCGGTGCTCGGCTCGCTGCTGCGTGTGCCGCGACGTCGAGACCTCGTCTGGCTCTCGCTCGGGCTCGTGGTCGGAGTGTTCGCGCAGGCCGTCCTCGGTGGGCTCACCGTCCTGTTCGAGCTGCGACCCGAGCTCGTCATGGCTCACTTCTTGCTCTCGATCGCGCTCCTCACGAACGCGATCGTCCTGCACCGACGCGCATCCGAGCCGGCTGGGGCGGCCGGGCTCGTCGTCGCGACCCGTGTCCGCGATCTCGGGCGGCTGCTGCTGGTCACCGGCGCGGTCGTGCTGGTGACGGGCACGATCGTCACGTCCACCGGACCCCACGGAGGCGACGAGGACGCCAAGCGCTTCGACCTGTACCTGCCGGGCGTCGCGCGCGTGCACGGGATCGCCGTCATGACCTTCCTCGCGCTCGTGCTGCTGACGTTCTGGATGCTGCGGCGCACCCGTGCACCCAATGGCGTGCAGCAGCGTCTCGGTGTGCTGCTGCTCGTCGTCGTCGGCCAGGCAGCGATCGGGTACATCCAGTACTTCAACGGCATTCCCGAGCTGCTCGTCGGGTTCCACATCGCCGGCGCGACTGCCGTGTGGGCGGCGGTCGTGAGCTTCTACCTCGCGCTCTTCGCACGCGAGGCAGTGGCGCCGGTGAGGCAGCCCGACGAGCCGCGTCGACCCGCGCTCGCGTCGGCGTAGGACCTTGCCCGACGCCGCGGTCGTCACTGCCGGACTCGTCCGGACGTTCGGCGAGACGCGCGCCGTCGACGGCGTCGATCTCGCCGTCGCACCGGGCGAGATCTACGGCTTCCTCGGTCCGAACGGCGCCGGCAAGTCGACGTGCGTGCGTGTGCTGTGCACGCTGCTCACGCCGACGGCTGGGCGCGCGACCGTCGCCGGCTACGACGTCCTGACCCACGCCAAGGACGTGCGGCTGCGCATCGGGGTCGCGCTCCAGGATGCCTCGCTCGATCCCAACCAGAACGGCGACGAGCTGTTGCGGCTCCAAGGTCGGCTCTACGGGCTGACGCGAGCCGAGATCGACGACCGTCTCGGATCGCTGGCCTCACTCGTCGACATCGGCGACGCGTTGCACCACCGGATCAAGACCTACTCCGGTGGCATGCGACGCCGGCTCGACCTCGCCGCCGCGCTCATCCACAAGCCCCAGGTGCTCTTCCTCGACGAGCCGACCACGGGTCTCGACCCGGTGAGCCGGCTGCGCGTCTGGGACGAGGTCCGACGGCTCAATGCCGAGGGCATGACGATCTTCCTGACCACGCAGTACCTCGAAGAGGCGGATGCGCTCGCGCATCGCGTCGGGATCATCGACCGCGGTGGCCTGATCGCGGAAGGCACGCCGGCCGAGCTGAAGCGCTCGCTCGGATCTGATGTGATCGTCGCGAGCGTCGCCGACGGCGTCGAACGCGCCTGCGCGGCGCTGGAGCAGCTCGATCGCATCGAGCGCGTCGAGCGACACGGCGACGAGATCACCGTCCGCACCCGGGATGCCGCGGCGGTGCTGAGCCCCGTCGCCGTCGCACTCGACGGCTGCGGGGTGCCCGTCCGCAGCCTGACGATGCGCACACCCACCCTCGATGACGTGTTCCTGGAGCTGACCGGCGCGCATCTCCAGCAGTCCGAGGACGGTGAGCAGCCATGACGCTGGCGACGCGCCGTCTGGTGCAGGCGCGACCCGCCGGGTTCCTCGCGGATTGCCGCTCGATCGCGGCCCGCGCGCTCCGCGCCGTGCCACGTGAGCCGGAGTACATGATCCCGGCGCTCGTGATCCCGATGTTCTTCTACTTCATGAACATCGGTGCACTCGAAGACTTCGCCGAGCGCGGCCCCGTCTCGGACTTCAAGGCGTTCGAGCTCCCCGTGGCGATCGTGCTCGGCGTGACCGGCATGTCGCGCGCGAACGCGCTCGTCATCGACATCCAGGACGGCTACTTCGACCGGCTGTTGATGACACCGATCCGCCGGCTCGCGCTGCTGCTCGGGCTCATGGCTGCCGACTTCGGCATCGTCGTGGGGCTCACGATTCCCGTGATGCTGCTGGGCGTGATCGTCGGCGTGTCGTTCGATACGGGCGTAGCCGGCGCAGCGCTCTTCCTCCTCATGGGCGCGCTGTGGGGCCTCGCGTTCACCGGTTTCCCGTACGCGATCGCTTTGAAGACGGGGAACCCGTCCGCTGTCAACGCGAGCTTCGTGCTCTTCTTCCCGTTCGCGTTCATGACGACGGCGTTCCTGCCGCAAGAGGCGCTCACCGGCTGGCTCTCGACGATCGCGGAGTACAACCCCGTCACCTACCTGCTCGCCGGGATGCGCTCATTGGTCCTGACCGGTTGGGACGCCGAGGCACTCGCCGAGGGGTTTGGGGCGATCTTCGGCGTCGGCTTCGCGAGCTTGGCGCTCGCGTTGCTCGCCCTCCGAGGTCGGGTCAAGCGCGGCTGACGGCCCGCCACGCAGGCGTGCCAGGCTGTCCGCCGTGCCGGCACCGTTCCGCTTCGACCGTCGCTTCGAGTTCGCGGTGGCCGCTCCGGAGCTGTGGGCGACCGTCGAGCAGACGGATCGCTATCCCGAATGGTTCCCGTGGCTACGCCACCTCGACGGCGCCGCACTGCAAGAGGGGAGTGTGGCGCAATGCGTGATCCAGGGGCCCATTCCGTACTCGTTGCACCTCAGCGTTCACATCGAGCAGGTGATGCCGGGCGAGCGGATCGCGACGAGGGTGCGCGGCGACCTCGAGGGCCCTGCGTCACTCGACGTCGAGCCGGACGGCAGCAGGTCGACCGCACGCCTGCGGTGGGAGCTCGAGCCGCACGACCGGCTGTTGCGATCCATGGCCACGCTCGCGCGACCGGCGATGGTCTGGGCGCACGACCGGGTGATCGAGGTCGGGCTGCGCGAGTTCGAGCGCCGTGCCCTCGACGGCCGGGGCGCGTGACCGGCGTGATCGTCCAACTCGTCGACGGCACGTACGAGCTCTTCCGCCACTTCTATGCGCTGCCGGAGCACCTCGACGACGACGGCATCGACGTGAGCGCGGTGCGCGGCGTGGTCGGCAGCGTGCTGTCGCTCCTCGAGGACGGGGCCACGCACGTCGGTGTCGCGACCGACCACGTGATCGAGTCGTTCCGGAACGACTTGTGGGACGGCTACAAGACCGGTGATGGCGTGGATCCCGTGCTGCTCGCGCAGTTCCCGCTGCTGGAGGACGCGTTGCACGCGCTCGGCGTCGTCGTGTGGGCGGAAATCGAGCTCGAAGCCGACGACGCGCTGGCCTCGGCTGCCGCGGTGGCGGAGGCCGACGAACGGGTCGAGCAGGTGCTGATCTGCACACCCGACAAGGATCTCGCGCAATGCGTGCACGACCCACGCGTCGCACAGCTCGATCGCCGGCAGCACAAGGTCGTCGACGAGGCGGCCGTGGTGGCGAAGTTCGGCGTGTCGCCCGAGTCGATCCCGGACTGGCTCGCGCTCGTCGGTGACAGCGCCGACGGGTTCCCCGGCCTGCCGGGGTGGGGGGCGAAGTCGGCCGGCGCGGTGCTGGCCCGCTACCGGCACATCGAGGAGGTCCCCCCACTCGGCCACCAGTGGGACGTGCAGGTGCGCGGCGCGACCCGGCTCGCCGCGACACTGCACGAGCAGCACGAGCTCGCGCTGCATTTCCGCACGCTGGCGACGCTCCGCACGGACGCCGACGTCGGCGAGGTCGACGACTGGCGCTGGACCGGTCCGGAGCCGATGTTCGCGGCCTGGTCGCAGCGGCTCGGCGCGCCCGCGCTGCTCGGCCGGGCCGAGCGCCTGGCGGCAAAGCGCGCGTAGGAACGGAGGGAGGAATGGGACTCGAAGGCCGGGTAGCGCTCGTCACCGGTGGCGGGCGTGGCATCGGAGCCGCCATCGCGCTCGGGCTCGCGGCCGACGGCGCGGACGTCGCGGTCAACTACCGCCGGGACCAGGGCAGCGCCGACGACACGGTCGCAGCGATCGAGCGGCTCGGGCGGAAGGCCCGTGCGTATCAGGCGTCGGTCGACGACCTCGACGAGAGCACTCGCATGGTCGACGGGGTCCTGGGCGACTTCGGCTACGTCGACATCCTCGTGAACAACGCGGGGATCGCGAGCCGCGGGCAGACGGTCGTCGACACCGATCCGGCCGAGCTCGAGCGCGTGTGGCGGATCCACGCGTTCGGCGCGTTCGTGCTCAGCAAGCTCGTACTGCCGTCCATGCGCGAGCGGCCACGCGGCGACATCGTCATGATCTCGAGCGCTGCGACGAAGTTCATGGCGCCGAACTCGTCCCCGTACAACATCGCGAAGGCGTCGCTCGAAGCGCTTGCGAGCACGCTGGCGAAGGAGGAGCGCCGGCACGGCGTGCATGTCAACGTCGTTGCGCCCGGGCTCGTCGTGAGTGAGATGGGTCGCAGGCTCGTGCGCGCGACGCAGGGCGTCGAGGACATCCGCGAGCTCGACGAGTCGTCGGCGTTCGGGCACGTGTGCACGCCCGGGGAGGTGGCAGACGTCGTGCGCTTCGTGGTGTCCGACGCCGCGGGCTACCTCACCGACCAGAGGCTCTACGTGGACGGCGGCTCGTTTTGACCCGCGCTCCGCGGATGTGCCGAGCACGTGCGCGGCCCGGTCGGGATCGCGCATCACGCTGAACCACGTCGACCCGAGCTCGGCGTTGACGTTCCCGCCCGGCCCGATGCCGTGCTCGCGCAGCGTTCGGATGAACCGGTCGACGCCCAGCCCGTCGGGGTCGTGCGGACCCTCACGCGCACCGATCTCGTAGCCCGAGTGGTACAACGACGAACCGGATGTCGGGATGCGCGGTCGCGGCGGCGCCGACGTCCACCGGTGAGGCGAAGGCGCTGCCCGCTCCGAGGCCCCAGTGCACGCACACGGTCTTCACCCCCGTGGCGCTCGCCCGATCGAGGAAGGCCGCACCGACCCGCGGCGCGTCGGCGACGTGATCGTCGAGGCGGGCTTCGAGCCTGCCGATCGACGGGACCGCCTGACGGTGCATCAGGAACCTGCTCCGGTGCCGGCGGAGCCCAGCGGTACGCTCCCATGGTGGCGCCGGGCGACGGGGAACGGGCCGTACGGCGCGACCAACGACGCCGGCGCCGACGCGTCGTCGGGATCACCGCGGCCGCCGTGCTCACCGTGACCGCGGCCGGCAGCGGCGCGTACCTGCTCACGCGCGAGGACGGGCACGCGGCTGCCGACGCCGCACCGAAGCGGACCACGACGACCGTGTCGACGACGACCACGACCACCGCACCGCCGTTCCAGGGCTTCGTCGACCCGGCGTCTGCGTTCCAGCCCTACTACGGGTCGACGGTCGACGGGCTGATCACCTTCCGCGGCAATCCGACGCGCAACTACTACGGGAAGGGCCCCGTCCCGGCTGCTCCGCAGATCCTGTGGAAGTACCCGGGCGCGGCCATGTGCTCCCTCAGCGAGGACCGCGGCGAGACCACCAACTGGTGCGGCAACGGCTGGACCGGCGAGCCCGCCGTGTTCGAGCGCAATGGCCGCACCTGGGTCGTCTTCGGCGCGTACGACCGTGCGGTGCACTTCGTGGACGGTGCGACCGGCCAGGACATCCTGCCGCCGTTCCCGACCGGTGACATCATCAAGGGCTCGGTCACCGTCGACCCCGACGGCCTCCCGCTGATCTACATCGGCTCGAGGGACGGCTACTTCCGCATCCTCGCGATCGACCGGCCGCAGGCGACCGAGCTGTGGAAGCTCTCGGCCGACGCGGTGTCGCCCACGAAGTGGAACGACGACTGGGACGGCAGCGCGCTCGTGCTCAAGGACTTTCTCTTCGAGGGCGGCGAGAACAGCCAGTTCCACGTCGTGAAGCTCAATCGAGGCACGGGACCCGACGGGCTCGTCAGCGTGAACCCGCAGCTCGTGTTCAACACACCGGGTTGGGACGACGAGCTGATCGCCGCAGCCGGCAACGAGGTCTCGATCGAGAGCTCCGTCGCGATCTCCGGCAACACCGTGTACTTCGCCAACTCCGGAGGACTCGTCCAGGGCTGGGACCTCACCCCGATCCTCAACGGCACGGGCCAGCCGACACGCACGTTCCGCTTCTGGACCGGCGACGACACGGACGCCTCGGTGGTGGTCGACGAGCAGGGAATGCTGTACGTCGGCTCGGAGTGGGAGCGACACAACGCCCGGGCCAACGAGGTCGGTCAGATGATGAAGCTCGACCCGGCCCGGCCCGACAACCCGCTCGTGTGGTCGCAGCACGACCAGGGGGTGGCCAAGGCGGGGGTCTGGGGGACGCCGGGCCTCTTCCAGGACCTGGTGATCTTCACGACCTACACGGGGCGGGCGTTGGGGCTGGACCGCGCCACGGGCGCGATCCGTTGGGAGAAGAAGATGGCCGCGCCGCTGATGGGCTCGCCGTCGATCGTCGACGGGGTGTGGTTCCAGGGCGACTGCGCCGGGGTGTTCCACGCCTTCGACGTCCGCAACACCCTCGTCGACCCGCCCGAGCTGTGGCAGGTGCCGCTCGGGAGCTGCATCGAGGCGACCCCGGCGGTCTGGAACGGGCGCATCTACATAGGGATGCGGGGCGGCTTCGAGTTCGCCATCGGGGACCCGGCCCCACCTCCGGTCCCCGCGACGCCGCCCGCCTCGGCACCGCCCGCGAGCGTTCCCGCAGGTCAGACGGCATCCCCGTAGCCGTCACACCCCGATGAGACGATCGGGGGCATGGAGCTGGTGCTGGCGGTCATCGTCGGAGTGGGATTCGGCGCCGTCGTGGCGTACGGGGTGGGCCGCGGCCGCCGGGCCGACTCCGAGCGGCTGGCCGGCCAGATGCGACAGGTCGTCGAGGAGCAGCGCCGGGCCGCCGAGGAGCAGCGGGACGCGGCGATCCGGGCCGCGGTCGGCCAGATCGTGACGACCGGCAAGGCGCTGATGGATTCGGAGCGCGAGCTCACGGGCAAGGACCTCGACGGCAAGAAGTCGCTGATCGACCATCAGCTGGCCGACATGAACGCCAAGCTCGAGGGTCTCGCCGGTCTGGTCCGCGAATTCGAGGCCGACCGCGAGCGGAAGCTGGGCCAGCTTGGCGCGCAGCTCACCGAGCATCGCGACGGCCTGAGCGCGCTCATGCAGACGACCCAGAGCCTGCGGGAGGTGTTGTCGAGCACGAAGGCGCGGGGCCGTTGGGGTGAGCGCATGGCCGAGGACGTGCTGCGCGTCGCGAACCTCGTCGAGAACATCCACTACCGCAAGCAGCGCGCGGTCGAGGGCGGCCGGGGGATACCCGACTTCACGTTCTTCCTCCCCAACGACCTCGTCCTGCACATGGATGTGAAGTTCCCGCTCGACAACTACCTGCGCTACTGCGACGCGGCGTCGGAGCTCGAGCGCAAGCGCCACCGTGACGACTTCCTCCGCGACGTTCGGGCGCGGGTCAAGGAGCTCACCAGCCGCGACTACATCGATCCCGCCGGCGGCACGGTCGACTTCGTGCTGCTGTTCATCCCGAACGACCAGCTGTACACCTTCATCCACGAGAACGACGGCGAGGTGCTCGACGATGCGGTGCAGCAGCGGGTCGTGTTCTGCTCGCCGGTCACGCTTTTCGTGGTGCTCGCGCTGATCCGGCAGATGGTCGAGAACTTCCAGCTCGCGCGCACATCCGACGAGATCCTCGCCCTGCTCGGCGGCTTCTCCGATCAGTGGAAGAAGTTCAAGGGCCAGATGGAGAAGGTGGGCCAGCGGATCGAGTCGGCAGGCATGGAGTACGAGGCGATGGTCGGGACGCGCAAGCGCATGCTCGAGAAGCCCCTGCACAAGATCGACGAGCTGCGCCGAGCGAGCGGCCACGAGCTCGCCGCGGTGGCCGAGGACGAGCCGCCGTTCGCACTCGAGGCCTGACGCAACCGGCTGACCGGCGAGTTTGCCCGGCGGCCGGGGTCGGTACCCTCGGGGGATGCTCGTGCTGGTGTTCGTCGTCGTCCCGCTCGTCGAGCTGTTGGTGATCGTGCAGGTGGCCGACTGGATCGGCGTGCTCGAGACGCTCGGGCTGCTGGTCGCGGTCTCGCTCGCCGGTGTGTACCTCGTCAAGCAGCAGGGGCTCGCGGTGCTGCGCCGGGCGGTACGGGAGCGGCGCGAGGGACGCGTCCCGGCGACGGCGGTCGCCGACGGTGCGCTTATCGCGCTGGCCGGGGTGCTGATCCTCGTTCCGGGTTTCGTCACGGACGTGATCGGGCTGGCGCTGCTGGTTCCTCCGGTACGCGCCGGCATCCGGGCGTGGCTGCGGCGCCGATGGCTCGGGCGCGTGACATACGGCTAACGGTGCATGGAGCCCTCAGTACGGGCCGTCGCAGCAGGAATCGCGCCACCCGCACGCCGGACAGCGGAAGTGCGCGTGCTCTTCGCGCATCTGCGCGCCGCACGCGAGGCAGGTCGTCGACAAGTCCCGGGGCGCGGCGTCCTCGCTCATCACGTCGCACGGTACCGGTGCGGTCCGGCGAGAGCGCGGACCGCAGCCCGGTCTAGAGGCGCAGGAGCTCCGGCGCGACCGGGCAGTCGACGCGGGTCGCGAGGCGCGTGGGCGGGTCGAGGCCGGCAGGTCCGGCGATCCGCGCCGCGCGCGCGACCTCGAGCAGCTCGACCTCCGCCGAGGGCTCGCCGTCGAGCTCGTCACCCTGGCCGAGCTGCGCCCGCAGCGTGGTGAAGAGGCGCTCGGGCAGCAGTCGGCCGACCCCTGCGACCAGCCACAGCTCCGCGTCGCGCAGCGACCACAGGAGCGAGGCGGTCCCCTCGGGCACGACGGCCGCGGTCGGGCTCGCGGCGAGCACCTCGATCAGCAGGTGCGTGGGCCCGAAGGCGATCGCCTCGGTCTCGTCGACCGAGCGCACCGGGTGCTCGCTGCGCGCGAGCCGGCTGCGGGCGTAGCGGTCGTGCCCGGAACGGATCGCGAGCACGTCGAGGTCCGGACGCTCCCTCAGGGCCGCGGCGACCGTGTCCGGCCAATCGAGCACCGCGATCGGCTCGTCGTGGGGAAACGGCAGCAGCGACGCGAGCCGTGGCGCGGTCCGGTCCGACTCGAGCCGGCGACTGGAGTCGCGTGCCGCGTCACTCGGGTCGGGCGCGGCGACGACCCGCGCGCACAGCCACCACAACGGCCCGCACACGGGGTGATGGGCGAGCAACCGGCGGCAGACGGTGACGAGCTGGGTCGGGTCGTGGGCGAAGTCTGCAAGGCAGTCGGCCGCTTCGACGACCAGCCCGCGGTCGTCGCCGCCGTAGCGAGCAAGCGCGCGCAGCCGTTCGAACGGAAGCACCCGACGACGATATCGGCCCGCGCGGCGCTCCCTACTTCGTAGCCGGTGGCTCCTTCGGGAGCCCGAGCACCCGCTCGCCGACGATGTTGCGCATGATCTCGTCGGTCCCGCCGGCGATGCGCATCCCGGGGATGCCCAGCACCAGCTCGGACCACGCGTACGTGCCCCATTCGCCGCTGTCGGCGACGAGTCGCGGTCCGAGGAGCTCTGCGAGCGTCTGCGCCGTGCGAGCCATGTTCTCGGTGAGCGACAGCTTGGCGATCGACATCTCGGGCCCCGGAAGCTGCCCCGCGCGGATCTTCGCCATCGCGCGCAGGGTCGTGTAGCGGGCGACGGTCATGCGCACGTAGATGTCGGCGAGGCGCTGGCGCGCGATCGGATCTTCGTCGGCGCCGACGTAGCGGGCGAGCTCCTTGAAGCGCGTGAAGCTCATGGTCCCCACACCACCACTCCCACCGCCGATCGCGGCCCGCTCGTTCATCAGCGTGGTCAGCGCGACGGCCCAGCCCTCGTCGACATCACCGAGCCGGTGCGAGTCGGGGACCCGGACCTCTTCGAAGAACACCTCGTTGAACGACGCACCGCCGGTCATCTGGCGCAAGGGTCGCACTTCGACGCCCGGAGCCTTCATGTCGACGAGGAACATCGTCAGGCCCTTGTGCTTCGGCTTGTCCGGTGAGGAGCGGGTGATGATCTCTCCGACGTCGCTGTAGTGCGCGCCCGATGTCCACACCTTCTGTCCCGTCAGCAGCCATTCGTCGCCGTCGCGTATCGCGCGGGTCTGGATGCCCGCGAGATCGGAGCCGGCGATCGGCTCGGAGAACAGCTGGCACCCGACGATGTCGCCGCGGTACAGCGCGGGGAGGTAACGCTGCTTCACCTCGGGGATCGCGTGGGCCAGGATCGTCGGCGCGACCATGCCCAGACCGATCCCGAAGATCTGCTGCTTCGGGATCGCATAGTCGGCGGTGAGCTCGTGGTACGCCCGGTCGTACTCCGCCGGCAGCGCTCGGCCGCCGTACTCCGTGGGCCCGGTGATCCACGCGAATCCCGCGTCGAACTCCTTGGCCTTCCATGCCTTGGCCGCCGCGATCTCGGCGGCCTCCTGCTCCGGTGTCTTCTCGTCGAGCACGCCCACACGGTCGGAGCCCTTGCCCCACTCGAACTTCTCCTCGGCGCGCCGCTCGGCGTTCGCTTCGAGGAACGACGTCGCTTCGGTCCGGAACTCGGCAACGGACTGGACGGCCATACGCTTCCTTCGTCGAGACGGCAGGACGCCGATGGTAGTTGCAGCCTCACCCGCTACGGGGCTACGTCTCATCCGGCAACCCGGTTCGGGAACGAACATCTGCGAAGACGTCATCGAGCACCGAGAGCGCATCAACTCGGTCGAGCACCGCATCGAGGTTCCCGTGGACACGAAGCCGGCCCGCACTAAGCGCGCGCTGCGCGTTCTCGACTCCTTCGTGGATGGCGCGCGCCGTGTCGTAGTCAGTGCTCAGCACGAGGTCCGGGCTCGATGCCGCACCGGGGACAACCCGCGCGGGACCGTCTCCGAGCAGCAGGTGATAGCAGCGGTCGCCGTGCGTCGTACCCGTGACCCGCTGCTCGACGACCAGGGGTCCTTCGATCGCCGCGAGTGTCGCGGACGCGCGCGCCGCATCGTCCAGTTCCTCCATCCACTCCGGTGACAGGAACTCCGCCATCGCGGCGGATCGTACCGGGGGCCGGCTCCGGCTCATCCGGGGCGCGGGCCTACGATCACCGGATGCTGCGGTCCGCACACGGGCGTCGATCGGCGCCCGTTCCTGCGAGTCTCGCCGAGGTCGGTGGCCGCGCCGAAGCGCGCATTCTCGACCTGCTCGACGCGGAGCTGAAACGATGGACTTCGGTCGACCCCGACCTGGAGCAGCCACTCGTCGCATTGCGCGACCTCGTTGCCGCGGGTGGCAAGCGACTGCGCCCTGCGTTCTGTCATTGGGCGTACGTCGGCGCGGGCGGCCCCGCGCACGACCAGCTCGTCGTCGATGCCGGTGCCGCGCTCGAGCTGCTCCACACGTTCGCGCTCGTGCACGACGACGTGATGGACGGTTCGAGCCTTCGTCGTGGGCTCCCCGCGATTCACTCGCGGTTCATCGATCGTCATGAGCGAGGAGCCTTGCGGGGTGAAGGCCGACGGTTCGGTGAAGGTGCCGCGATCCTGGTCGGCGACTTCGCGTTCGTGTATGCGGACGTCCTGTTCCCGGACGGATCAGCTCCGGCGCGGCAGATCTTCGACGAGCTTCGTGTCGAGCTCTGCGTCGGCCAGTACCTCGACCTCGTCGGGACCGCGAGCGGGAGCAGTGACCGGGTGCAGGCGGAGCGGATCGAGCGTTACAAGTCGGGCAAGTACACCGTCGAGCGGCCGCTGCACCTCGGGGCCGCGCTGGCGGGGCACCTCGACGAGCTCGCCGACCCGCTGAGCTCGGTCGGCCTCCCGTTGGGTGAGGCGTTCCAGCTGCGGGACGACCTGCTCGGTGTCTTCGGTGATGCCGCCGTGACCGGCAAGCCCGTCGGCGACGACCTCCGAGAGGGCAAGCTCACGCCCTTGGTGGCGGCCGCGGCGGCGCGAGTCGACGCCGCTGGTCTCTCGCTGCTGGAGCGGCTCGGACGCCCGGACCTCTCGGACGACGAGGTCGCGTCGCTCCAGACATTGTTCATCGAGACCGGGGCGCGGGAAGAGATCGAGCGCGCGATCGAGCGCCTCGTCGGACGCGCGCTCGACGCGCTCGAAGCCGCACCGATCACGAAAGAGGCGCGCGTCGCACTCGAGGAGCTGGGCACCTTCGTCGCCTGGCGCGATCGGTAGCCCGGCGCCGTGCGGGTCGCGATCGTCGGCGCCGGTTTCGGCGGTTTGTCCGCCGCGTGCCATCTCGCAGGACGCGGTCACGAGGTCGTCGTCGTCGAGCGCGAAGCCGTGCCGGGGGGCGCGCCGGCATCATCGACGAGGCCGGCTTCCGGCTCGACCCGGGTCCGTCCGTCCTGACGATGCCCCGCATCCTCGCCGACACCTTCACCGCCGCGGACGAGGCCATCGAGGACCACCTGACGCTCCGACCGGTGGATCCGATGTACCGAGCGTGCTTTCCCGACGGCTCCGTGGTCCACGTGCGTCGAGGCGTCGACGCGATGGCGGCGGAGATCGACTCGGCATGTGGCGCGGCTGAGGCAGCGGCGTTCCGACGGTTCGCAGCGTGGCTCCGCGAGCTCTACGAGCTCGAGCTCCCGGCCTTCATCGACCGCAACTTCGACTCACGACTCGACCTCGCTCGGACGCCACGCGCCCTGCTGCATCTCGTACGTCTCGGCGCGTTGCGCCGGGCTCGCCCCGGTGGTCGCGTCCTACTTCCGGGATCCGCGCCTACAGCAGATCTTCTCGTTCCAGTCGATGTACGCGGGGCTTTCGCCGTTCGAGGCGCTCGCGGTCTACTGCGTGATCACGTACATGGATACGGTCGAGGGCGTCTTCTTCCCCGACGGTGGGATACATGAGATCGCGCGTGGGCTCGTGCGGGCCGCGGAGAAGCGCGGCGCTTCGTTCGTCTTCGGCACCGCGGTGGAACGGATCTCGAGGCGTGCCAACGGGTCAGTCGACGGCCTGCGCCTCACGTCGGGCGAGCACATGCAGGCGGATGTGGTCGTGTGCAACGCGGATGTCGCGATGACGTACCGCTCCCTCCTCGGGCTCGAGGCGCCGCGTGTGACTCGCCGCGGCCGTTACTCGCCGTCGTGCGCGGTCTGGCTCGCGGGCGTCCGCGGACACCTCCCAGACGATGCAGCACATCACAATCTCCACTTCGGACGCGACTGGCAACGTGCGTTCGACGCGCTCTTGCACCACGGCACGTGCATGCCCGAGCCGTCGATCCTCGTCACGAGCGCCTCCGTGTCGGACCGGACGCTCGCGCCGACCGACGGCGTGACCCTCTCTGTGCTCGAGCCGACGCCCAACCTCGACGGCCGCCTCGACTGGACGGTCGCGGGCCCGCAGCTGCGCGCAGATCTCGTCCACCGCGTCGCTGCGTTTGGGTACCCCGTCGACGACGTGGTCGTCGAGCGGTTCATCGACCCGCCCGGCTGGCGGGCGCAGGGCCTCGAGCGGGGGACCCCGTTCTCGCTCGCGCATCGGTTCTTCCAGACCGGGCCGTTTCGCCCCCGGAACACCGACCCGCGTGTGCCGGGCCTCGTGCTGGTCGGGATGGGTACCGTGCCCGGCGTGGGAATCCCGATGGTGTTGCTGTCCGGGCGGCTCGCGGCCGAGCGGGTCGAGCAGCTCGGCGTGCGATGACGACGCTCGAGGCGTCGTATGCGCGCTGCCGGCAACTGAGCCGCGAGCACGGCCGCACGTACTACGCGGCGACACTGCTGTTACCGCGCGTCAAACGGCACCACGTGCACGCGCTCTACGGCTTCTGTCGATACGCGGACGACATCGTCGACGACCTCGGCGACGCGCCGGCCACGGAGCGCGAGCAGGCGCTGACCCAGTTCGGGGATCGTCTCTTCGCAGATCTCGACCGCGGCGACTCTGACCACGACGTGCTCAAGGCGGTCATCCACACGGTACGCGCCTTCGACATCAACCCGGACTGCTTCCGGCGGTTCCTGCGGTCGATGGCGATGGATCTCACGACGACGAGCTACGAGACGTTCGACGACCTGCTCGACTACATGGACGGGTCGGCCGCGGTGATCGGGGAGATGATGCTTCCCATCCTGGAGCCGCGTTCCGCAGCAGCGGTCAACCACGCACGCGACCTCGGGATTGCCTTCCAGCTCACGAACTTCCTGCGTGACGCCGGTGAGGATCTCGAACGAGGACGCGTGTACATCCCGCGGGATGATCTCCGACAGTTCGACACCGACCCCGAGGCTCGGATCGTGACACCCGAATGGCGCGCGTTGATGGCGTTCGAGATCCGTCGCGCCCGGGAGTACTACGCGTCTGCCGACCGCGGGATCCCGATGCTGCCGCCGACCTCGGCCCGGTGCATCCAGGTGGCGCGCCGGCTCTACTCGGAGATCCTGGAGCGCATCGAGCGCGCCGACTACGACGTGTTCGCGAGACGCGCCCGCGTGCCGTCGACGCGCAAGGCGCTCGTCGTGGGTCGGAGCATGCTCAAGCGCTGAACAGCTCTATTGGTCGGCGTCGCAGGCTCCGGCTCCTGCGGCGACGGTCGGCAAAGCCGCCGCCGCCGCGCTCCATTGGTCGGCGTCGCAGGCTCCGGCTCCTGCGGCGACGGTCGGCAAAGCCGCCGCCGCCGCGCTCCATTGGTCGCCGTCGCAGGCTCCGGCTCCTGCGGCGACGGCTCGCCGGGTGCGGTCCAGGCCCGATGTCGACGCGCGCGCTCGCAGCGACCTCGGTACTACGGGTGCGAGGAACCCGTACGGTGCCCGCGCGTGCAGGTGATGCGCGTTGTGCGCCGTTCGAAGTCGCGCGAGCACCGCGTCGGGTACCGGTAGCCAAGGGATGCGACGGTGGATGATGACGTCGTGCACGACGAGGTACGCGGCGCCGTACGCGGTGATCCCGACGCCAACCGGCACGAGTACCTCCCCGTCGCCCACCCACACGCCGATCGACAGCACGCAGATCGTCGCGACCGAGAACACCAATGGGAACAGGTCGTTCGGCTCGAGGACCCGCCGGGGCGGATCGTGGTGGCTCCGGTGCCATCCCATTCCGAAGCCATGGAACACGAAGCGGTGGAGTGCCGCCGTGACCGGCTCCATCACGACGAGCGTCGCGACGGCGATGAGGACGGACGTCATGACCGCGCGCGCAGCCACCGCGCCCCCGCTGCATCCCAGAGGAGCATCGCGAGGGTCAACAGCGCGAAGCCGAACAAGTAGTCCTCCACCGGGATGTCCCAGGGAAAGCGCCAGCCGCTCGATGCTGACTCGTCGTAGACCACGATCGGTGCCGACAGCTTGGTGAGCCATCCGTTGACCCCGATCATGAACGCATAGCAGATGGCCATCGAGATCCAGTACGCGCGGGTCTTCAGCAAGCCTGTTCGCACGACGATCAGCTCGAACGCCACCACGCCGGCGACCACGAGGACGGCCAGGACGGTGTACTCACGCACGGCGTTCGGTTCCCGTCGGCGCTCCCCGGCCGAGCAGGTTGCGCACCGCCTCGAGCGTGAGAAGGCCACAGATCGGGATCACCACGAAGAACACCAGCTCTTCGATCGGGAGGTCGCCGGGCAGTTCCCAGCCGATCACATACCGGGCGTTGAACCCCCAGTTGTCGCGCGCGATGGCGACGAGATCCCACGCGACGAACAGCCCGATCGTCGGGATGAGGGCGACCATCAGCCGGCCCGGGCGGCGCCACACACGCGCACCGAACGCAAACTCGAGTGGCAACGTGATGAGGACGCACGCGGCCAGCAGCGCCAGGTATTGGGCGTGGTCGGGCACGGGCTCATTCTGGCGCGAGCAATGTACGGCACGACATCAGCATGCAAAACGACCACAGGTAGGCTCCGCTTCGATGCCGCCGGCGACGCCCGCAATCGAAGTCGCCGAGCTCGAGAAGCGCTACGGCGACATCGTCGCCGTCGACGGCCTCTCGCTCACCGTCGGCGCCGGCGAGGTGTTCGGCCTGCTCGGTCCCAACGGCGCCGGCAAGACGACGACCGTCGAGATCCTCGAGGGTTACCGCCGACCCGACGCAGGAGCCGTGCACGTGCTCGGGCTCGACCCGATCGGAGACGGCCCGCGGTTGCGGCCACGCATCGGCGTGATGCTCCAGGACGGAGGCCTCTACCCGGGTGTCCGCCCCCTCGAGGCGCTCGAGCTGTTCGCCGCGTTCTACGACGACCCCGATGACCCGGAGCGACTGCTCGACGTCGTGGGCCTCGCGGACACCGGTCGCACCGTGGTGCGGCGCCTGTCCGGCGGGCAGCAGCAACGTCTCTCGTTGGCGCTCGCGCTGATCGGCCGGCCGTCCCTCGTCTTTCTCGACGAGCCGACCGCGGGCATGGACCCGCGTGCGCGCGTGACGACCTGGGAGCTCGTGCGAGAGGTGCGCGCGGGCGGCACCACCGTCGTGTTGACGACACATGCGATGGACGAGGCCGAGCAGCTCTGCGACCGCCTGGCGATCATCGACCATGGACGGTTGATGGCCTGCGGCACGCCGGCCGAGCTCACGAGTGGTGCGGGCATCGACCAGACGACGTTCTCGGCCGTGCCCGGTCTCGACGTCGCCAGCCTCGCGGCCGCACTCGGTCTCACCGCCGCCTCGGTGGTGGAGACTCGCCCCGGGCACTACGTGGTGCAGGCTGCGGGGACGCCCGCGCTCGTGGCCGACCTCACGGCTTGGCTGCGCGACGGAGATGTTCGGCTGGGGGAGCTCCGAGCCGGGCGGCGATCCCTCGAAGAGGTCTTCCTCCGCCTCACGAGTGAGCGCCGATGAGCAATCCGGCGCGCGCGGTCGTCGCCCAGACTCGCGTCGAGCTCTTGCTCACGATGCGACGTGGGGAGAGCCTGCTCGTCTCGTTCCTCATCCCGGTCGGCATCCTGGTGTTCTTCACCAAGGTCGACGCGGTGAACACGACCCTCTCGCACCCGGTCGACTTCCTCGTGCCCGGCGTTCTCGCGCTCGCGGTCATGTCGACCGCGATGGTGAGCCTGGGCATCGCCACCGGATTCGAGCGACGGTACGGGGTGCTCAAGCGGCTCGGCTCGACACCGTTGTCGCGTACCGGACTCGTCGTGGCGAAGATCGTCAACGTGATCGCGATCGAGGTGCTGCAAGCGACCGTGATCGTGGCAACGGGCGTGGCGCTCGACTGGGACCCGTCGGGACGGATCGTCCCCGCGGTCGGGTTGCTGCTCCTCGGCACGATCGCGTTCGCGGGGATCGGGTTGCTCCTGGCCGGGACCTTGCGCGCGGAGGCGACGCTCGCAGCCGCCAACGCGCTGTTCCTGGTGTTGTTGTTCCTCGGTGGTATGGCGTATCCGCTCGCCAAGCTGCCCGGCGTGCTCGAGGAAGTCGCTCGTGCGCTGCCCGCAGCCGCGCTCTCCGACAGCGTGCGCAAGGTGCTCACCTCGACCGGGACCTTCCCGACTCGGAGCTTCCTGGTACTGCTGGCGTGGGCCGTCGCCGCGCCGCTCGCCGCGATCCGGTGGTTCAGGTGGGAGGAATGATCTTCCGCAGGTCACGCTGCAGGTCGCGCGCCGACATCTCGCCGAACACGCGCGCGCGTATCGTTCCGCGGCGGTCGACGAAGAACGTCTGCGGGATCGCTCGTACGCCGTAGGCGTGGGCGACGGCACCGTCCTCGTCGAAGCCCATCGGCCATTTGGCCCGTTCCTGCTCGGCGAATGCGCGCGCATCGGACGCGATGTCGCGGTAGTCGATCCCGACGATTGCAAGACGATCGCCGCGATGCTCCGACAACGCGGACCGGAGCAGGGGGAACTCCTGTCGGCACGGATGACAGTACGAGGCCCAGAAGTTGACGACGATCGGGCGTCCGCGCAACGCGGCCAGGGTGACGCGATCACCGTTCAGGGTGCGGAGCTCGAAGTCGGGAGCCGGTGTTCCCGCACGCGGCACGTCCCGTGCCGGCAGCGGCTGCGCGTCGGTGACGTCGACGCCCGATGTCGACTCGTCGTCGCCTCCCGTCACGGCCCAGGCGGTGAGCGCGGCAACGATCATGACGACGGCAACCGCGATGCCGAGCAGGACGAACGGTCGCCGCGGCGGAGGCGGTTCAGACGATGCGGATGAGGCTGTCGAGGGCAACGGCGGCGAAGAGCAACGCGAGGTACGTGTTCGACAGGCTGAAGAACGCGATCGCACGAGCCGGGGTCGGCTCGCGACGCAGCCGCGCCGCTTGCCAGACGAAGGCGGTCCCGAGGCCGATCGCCGCGACCGCGTAGGGCACACCCATCGGCTCGACGAGCAGCAGCGTGAGGCTGACGGCGACGACGACGATCGAGTAGGCGAGGATCTGGTCGACGGCCGCACGGGTGCCCTTTACCACCGGGAGCATGGGGATCCCCGCGGCCGCGTAGTCCTCGCGGTAGCGCATCGACAGCGCCCAGAAGTGCGGGGGCGTCCAACAGAACACCAGCGCGAACAGCACCCAGGCTCCGGCGGGCAGATCTCCGGTGACCGCAGCCCAGCCGACGAGTACCGGCACCGCGCCCGCGGCGCCGCCAATCACGATGTTCTGCGGGCTCCGTGGCTTCAGCCAGATCGTGTAGACGAAGACGTAGAAGAGCGTGGCGGCCAACGCCAGGCTCGCGGCGAGCAGGTTCGCGGCGGCCCAGAGCAGCGCGAACGCCAGCAGCTCGATCGAGATCCCGAAGACCAGCGCGCCGAGCGGCCGCACCCGGCCCGCAGGCAGCGGACGATGACGCGTCCGCCGCATCAACTGGTCGCGGTCGCGCTCGATCCAGCAGTTGATCGTGTTCGCGCCGCCGGCCGCGAGCGCACCACCAACCAGCACGACGGCGACCAGCGCGAGCGAAGGCCGGCCGTCGGCCGCCAGGATCATTGCGGGGACCGTTGTCACGAGCAGCAGCTCGATGACCCGCGGCTTCGTCAGCATCAGATAGGCCGTAAAGGTCTCGCGAGCGCTGCGCTTCCGGGTGTGCGGCACGTCGAACGAACGATCGAGGGCTTCGGTCACGAGGCTCCAGCGGGGTGCGGGCCGAGCTGCGCGCGAAATCTAGCCGAGGCTCTTCTGTGGTCCCGTACGCGAGGCGAGACACCGCGGCGACGACCGGTAACCTGCACTGGTGGCCGCGGCCGACGACGACGTCAAGCAGGCCGTGCGGATGACGGCCGATCGCGTGCTCGTGCGACCCTCCGACGAGGCCGGAGAGCGCAAATCGCGCGCCGGGATCGTCATTCCCGCGACTGCCAATGTGGATCGGCGTCTCGTTTGGGCCGAGGTCGTCGCGGTCGGACCGACCGTACGTAACCTCGAAGAGGGCGATCGAGTGCTCTTCGCGCCCGACGCGGGATACGAGGTCGAGATCCGGGGCGACCCGTTCTTGATCCTGCGCGAACGTGACGTGCACGCAGTCGCGTCGAGTCGCGGCGAGGGTCAGACGGGGCTGTACCTCTAGCGCCGGCAGGCGCCCCGCTCAGCGAGCTGCCCGGGCCCGGCGCAGGCGTACGGGCACCTCCGCCGGGTGCACGACGGCCGGGGGGCGGCCGCGGCGCCGCACATCGAGGTACTCGGCGATCCGGCGATACAGCTTGCTGCCGAGCATCTTCTTCAGCTCGACGCCGAGGCTGCGATAGACGGGCATTGAGTCGGTGAACGCCTCGGGGGCCTCCGTGCACCACCACGCGAAGTCGTCGCCACCTTCGCCCCATCCTTCCCGCGCGAACTCGGTGAGGGTCGAGACCACCGACCCGTCCTCTTGCTCCTCGTCGATCCGGCGCAACGGGAGCTGCCAGCACACCTCGGGCTTGGTGTCGCTGTGGTGCTGCCCGGTCCGGATCGCGTGGAGGTGCAGCGCACAACCGGCGCCGTTCGGGAACTCGGGGCGGTTGAGGAAGATGCAGGCGTCTTCGACGAGGCGCGTGCGCCATTCCTGCTTGCCGTCCTCGTCCTTGCCGGACTTCGCGTAGATGCCCTTCTTCAGGCCTACGTCGCGAAACTGCCACTCGTCGTCGGTGAGCTGTCGCGCCATCCGGACGACGTGATCACGATCCTTCCGGTTCGAGAAGTGTGCGCCGTATGAGCAGCATCCCTGCACCAGCTCGGGTGCCGGTTCCGTGAGCACGCCCTTGCAACCGCAGCCGAAGATGCAGCGCCACGACGACAAGAGGAAGGTCACGTCGATCTGCCACTGGCGACCCTCCTCGTCCGGGTCGTCGAACGTGACCCACTCCCGGGCCGGGCCCTTCATGCGCATCCCTTCCGCAGCGGTCGTCCGTCGCGCTCTACGCGGCGAGCGTACTCATGCTCATCGGTAGGCTCGCGATATCTCGGACGAACAGGACCAGGAAGACCGCGCACTGCTCGCCGACCTACGGCTCGCAGTCGGGCGGGACCGCGCCCGTGCCGAGCCGCTCGAGCTCGCGCTCTACGGACGCGATGCCGGGGTCGAGCGCGGGGAAGCGGCCGTGGTGTGCTTCCCCGAGTCGGCGGAGGAGGTTGCCGCGGCGATCGCGGTGACCGCCCGTCACGACCGGGCGTTCGTGGCTCGGGGCAGCGGCACCGGCCTCGCCGGCGGCGCCACCCCCGTCGGCCGGCCCGTGGTCGTGGTCACCACGCACCTCAACCGTGTGCTCGAGGTCGACGCCGAGCAGCGGATCGCATGGGTCGAGCCGGGCGTGCTGAACCTCGATCTGAGCCGCGCGGTGCGACACCTGGGCCTTCACTACGCGCCCGACCCGTCGTCCCAGCAGGCCTGCACGATCGGGGGCAACGTCGCGACCAATGCCGGGGGCCCTCATTGCCTCGCCTACGGCGTCACGGCGGCGCATGTGGTCGGCCTCGACGTCGTGCTCGCGGACGGGTCGGTCGCCTGCCTCGGCGGTGTCGAGCCCGACCAGCCGGGCTACGACCTCCGGGGCTGCTTCGTCGGCAGCGAGGGGACGATGGGGGTCACGACCAAGGTCGCGGTCCGCTTGACGCCGGACCCGCCCGTCGTGCGTACGTTGCTGCTCGACTTCGCGTCCGTCGAGGCCGCGGGCGCGACCGTGAGCGGGATCATCGCCGCGGGCATCGTCCCGGCCGCGCTCGAGATGATGGACGCCGAGATCACCCGCGCGGTCGAGGACTACGTGGGTGCGGGCTACCCGCGTGACGCGGCGGCAGTGCTGCTCGTCGAGCTCGACGGCCTGACGGGCGGTGTCGGCGCCGAGGTCGAGGTGGTGCGTGACGTCGCGGGCGCCAACGGTGCGCGCTCGGTGCGCGTCGCGCGCGACGAAGCGGAGCGCGCGTTGCTGTGGAAGGGGCGAAAGAGCGCGTTCGGGGCGATTGCACGGATCGCGCCCGACTACTACCTCCACGACGCGGTGGTGCCCCGAACGAAGCTCGTGGACGTGCTGACGAAGGTGTACGAGATCGCCGGGGAGCAGCAGCTGACGATGATGAACGTCTTCCACGCCGGTGACGGCAACCTGCACCCGCTCATCGTCTTCGACGCGCGCGAGCCCGGCATCTGGGGCCGCGTGTACGACGCGGGCGACGCGATCCTGCGTGCGTGCGTCGCCGCCGGGGGCGTGCTCTCGGGCGAGCACGGCATCGGGCTCGAGAAGCGTGACGCGATGCCGATGGTGTTCGGACCCGATGATCTCGACGCCCAGGCGCGGGTACGCGACGCCTTCGACCCGTGGGGGCGGGCGAACCCCGACAAGATCCTCCCGCAGGGGAGCCGCTGTGGCGAGCTGCGCCGCGCGCCCGAGGGCACGTGGGTGTGAACGACGACCGCATGCCGCGCGCGGGAGCGACTGACGAAGAGGGCGTCCGCGCGGCGGTGGAGCACGCCTCCGCGGTGCTCCCCGCCGGGAGCGGTACCCATCGCGAGGTCGGCAACCCGGTCGACGACGACGCAACCGCGGTCACCGCGCCGTCGCGCATCGTGGCCTACGACCCGGCCGAGCTCACCGTGCGCGTCGCAGCAGGCACGACCGTCGCAGACCTGGCCGCGGTGCTCGGCGCGTCCGGCCAGGAGTGCCCGCTCGACCCGCGCGACCCGAGCGCGACGGTCGGCGGGACGCTCGCCAGCGGCCTCTCGGGCACCCGTCGCCTGCGGTACGGGCCACTGCGCGACCGGGTGCTCGAGGTCCGCTTCGTCACCGGCGACGCGCGAGTCGTCCGGTGCGGTGGGCCGACGGTGAAGAACGTGACGGGGTACGACCTCCCACGGTTGCTCGTCGGCTCGCTCGGGACACTCGGAGTGATCACCCAGGTGATCCTGCGCTGCCAGCCCGTGCCCGCGACCGCGGGCTGGTTCACGGGCGGCGATCCGGCCGAGGTGCGGCGCCGGTGCTTCCGGCCGTCGACGATGCTGTGGCGTGGCGACGATCACACCGAGGTGCTGCTCGAGGGTCACGCTCGCGACGTCGAGTCGGAACGCGTCGCGGCCGGGCTCGAGCCGGCCGGGGCCCCACCGGACTGGCCCGAAGGACCCCACCGGGGCCGGATCTCCGTCGCCCCGGGCGACCTTCGCAGCGTCGGCCGCGGCCTCGACGAGCTCGGGACGGGTGTGCGCTGGGTCGCCGAGTGGGGCGTCGGCACGGTCCATGTCGCGACCACGACCGAGGACGGGTTGGCACGCGCGCGTGCGGTCGCCGAGCAGACGGGGGGCTGGCTGCTGCGCGAGGCGGGCGCAGCCGGGCTCGACGGGTTCGGGTGCGCGTTGCCGAACGGGGATGTGATGGCGCGCATCAAGGCCGCGTTCGACCCTGCCGGCAAGCTCGCGCCTGGCCGCCTCCCCGTTGCTCGACCTCGACTCGAGCCTGAGGTCCTCGGTTGGTGAGCGCGGCCCTCTCTCCACCTGTAGTCGAGCGCAAGGGCCGGTCGCTCGGTCTCGACCAGGACGAGCTCGTCGCCTGTGTGGCCTGCGGGCTGTGTCTGCCGCACTGCCCGACGTACCGGGTCACCGGGTTCGAGATCGCGTCGCCTCGGGGCCGGATCGCGGCGATGCGCGCCGTGCAAGACGACGGCGCGCCGATTGACGCGGCGTTCGTCCGCGCGATGGACGAATGCGTGCAGTGCCGCGGTTGCGAGGTCGCGTGCCCGTCGTCGGTGCCATTCGGGCACCTGATGGAGGGCACCCGGGCTGCGCTGCGCTCGCAGGCACCGAAGGTGCGGTCGAGATCCCGCCGGCTCGCGGAGTGGCTCGCGTACCGGCTGGTGCTGCCTCGTCACCGGTTGTTGCTCGCGTTGACCTGGATGGTGTGGCTGTTGCAGCGGCTGCATCTCGTCCCGCGGCGATACGGACTGCCGCGCCTGTCGTCGGGGTCGCTCGTGCGATCGCTGCACGGCGCGTCGCCCGAGCAGTCGGATGCGTGGCTGTTCACGGGTTGCGTTATGGACGCCTGGCAACGTGATACCCACCGCGCCGCGCTGCGCGTGATGCAGGCAAGTGGCGCGACGACCGCTGTCTCAGGCCGACGGGCGGCGTGCTGCGGTGCGCTCCATGCACACGCCGGCCGCCTCGACGAGGCGCGCCGGCTTGCGTCGCGCGTCGTGGCGGCGATGCCGGGAGACCAAGTTGTCGTCGTCGACAGCGCGGGCTGTGGAGCCGCGATGCGCGACTACGGCCGGCTCCTCGGCACGGCCGAGGCGGGGGCGTTCGCCCAACGCGTGCGTGACTTCTCCGAGTGGCTCGTGGCGCGACCCGCGGTGCCGCTCCGACCGACCGGGCAGCGGGTCGTCGTGCAGGACCCGTGCCACTTGCGGCACGTGCAGCGGGTCGCGGAGCCGGTGCACCGCGTGCTGGCAGACGCCTACGAGGTGGTCGAGACCGACGACGACGGCCTGTGCTGCGGGGCAGGTGGCGCCTACAGCGTGCTCGAACCGGAACTTGCCGGCTCCATCCGGGCGCGCAAGGTCGCGGCGATCGAGGCGGCGGCAGGCACTGCACCCGTGGTGGTGGCGTCGGCGAACCCGGGCTGCGCGATGCACCTCGCCGCGGCCGGACTCGACGTGCGCCACCCCGCGGAGCTGCTGGCCGCTGCGTTGCCAGGGAACGGCCCCGGAGGTCAGCTTTCCGGAGACCCGGAGGCGTCGAATTGACGCCCCGGGCTCTCCAGAACGGGATCGATGGCTGACACCGCGGAGCTGGTCGAGCAGCTCCGCGTGATCGAGGAGCGGCTCCGCGACCTGGCATACGACCGGCTCCGCGCGGCCGCGGATGACGACGACGCCCGCGCCGCCGGGGACGAGCGCCGGCTCCAGCAGGCGCGCCGGGCCGTCGAGCGGGCGATCCGAGCGCTCGGAGACGAGCCCGAGCTCTCCTAGCCGGGCGCCGATGGAGGTCGGCCGTTGAGTCGATCGATGAGCTGCCGCAGACGCGCCCAGCCGTGCCGATCGAACCAGAAGGCGATCCGGTCGAGCTCGACGCGGTCGCCGTCGGCGAGCTCGGCGCGCGATGGCTCAGCGCGCTCGATCCGTCCCCGGGTCACGATGTCGCAGAACTCCTCCGACAGCGCGGTGAGCGTGTCGTCGTCCGGCGCGCGGCGCAGCCGGATCACAAGACGACCGTCGACGAACCGTTGCGAGTCGTAGTTCGCGAAGAAGCCGGTGATCTCGGCGACCGCTGACCCGACGTCGTCGGTCACATGGATCAACGACAGATCGCCGGGGGAGAGGTATCCGCGCTCGAGGAGCTCGTCGGCGATGAACCGACGCCAGTGGTGCCAGTACGTCCCACCCGGCACCTCGAGGAGCACGACCGGTGCCGGCTGCGCCTTGCCGGTCTGCACGAGCGTGAGCAGCTCGAACGCCTCGTCGAGGGTCCCGAACCCACCCGGCAGCAGCACGAACCCGTCGGACTCCTTGATGAACGCGAGCTTGCGCGTGAAGAAGTAGCGATAGTTCACGAGCTTCGGGTCGTCGGCGATGAACTGGGTCGTCGCGGCCTCGAATGGCAAGCGGATGCTCACACCGAACGCGCGCTCCGGCCCCGCGCCCTCGATGCCGGCTTCCATGATCCCCGGCCCCGCGCCGGTGATCACCATCCAGTCGGCGTCCGCCATCGCGGCCGCGAGGCGACGGGCCTGGTGGTAGAGCGGGTCGTCGGGCTGCGTGCGCGCCGAGCCGAAGATCGCGACCTTCCGCGCGTCGCGGTAGGGACCGAAGACATGGAACGAGTAGCGCATCTCCTTGAGCGCAGCGTTCGCGAGCTTGAGGTCGCCACGGTCGGCGTGGTCGCGCGCGAGCCGGAGCGCCGTCGCGACGATCTCGAACACCAGATCAGCGTCGCGGTCCGCGCCGGCGCGTTGAACGAGGTCGGCGACGGCTTCGTCGAGCTGCGGGTCGCCGGTCCGGTAGCGCGGGAGCTTCACGCCCCGACCGACAGCAGCGGGGCGGCGAGATCGGCGAGTGAGTGCTGCGGCCGAGCTCCGAGGTGCGAGATGACCTCACTGGCCGCGAGCGCGCCGAGCCGGCCGCACGTCACCAGATCATGACGGTGCGTGAAGCCGTACAGGAAGCCGGCCGCGTACAGATCACCCGCGCCCGTGCTGTCGACAACGCCTCCAACGACGGGATGCGCGTCGATCTCGTGCACATCGTCGCCGTGCACGATCAGCGAGCCCTTCTCGCTGCGCGTGAGTGCCGCGATCTCGCAGTGACGGTTCACGTGTCCAACCGCCGCGTCGAAGTCGTCGACCTCGTACAACGAGCAGATCTCGACCTCGTTGGCGAAGAGCACGTCGACCTCGTCGTCGAGGAGGGCGAGGAAGTCGTCTCGGTGACGGTCGACGCAGAAGCCGTCGGACAGCGTGAGCGCGACGCGCCGGCCGGCAGCGTGAGCCAGGCGCGCCGCGTGCCGAAACGCCTCTTTCGCCGAGGGTTGATCGAACAGATAGCCCTCGAGGTACGTGATCTGCGCGTTCCCGATCAGGCCCGATGACACATCGTCCGGGCCGATCTCCGACGCGGCACCGAGGAACGTGTTGAGTGTCCGTTGTGCGTCCGGAGTGACGACGATCAGGCAGCGTCCGGTCGGGAGCCCGTCGCTCGCGGGCGGGGTGAGGAAGCGAACGCCGGACGCGTTGATGTCGTGCGCGAACACGCCGCCGAGCTGATCGTCGCGGACCCGACCCACGAAAGCCGCCGTCCCACCCAACGATGCGATGCCGACCATCGTGTTCGCCGCCGAACCGCCGGAGACCTCCGTGGCCGGGCCCATCGCGCCGTACAGCGCCTCGGCCCGACCGGCGTCGACGAGCGTCATCGCGCCCTTGGTCAGTTCGTGGCGGTCGACGAACTCCTCGGACTCGTAGCTGAGCACGTCGACGAGCGCGTTGCCGATGCCGACGACGTCGAGCGCGTCCGGCGACGCGCTCACGACACCGGGACGCGTGGGGAGAACGTGACCGGTACCGGCTCGAGCTCGGGCGGTGGCCGGAGTCGCCGTCCGACGGTGCGGGTCCGGCCGTACACCGTCGTCCGCTGCTCGAGGGTCCGGCCGAGCGGCTCCGTGATCGCCCGGAGCTCGTCCTCGTCGACTTCCTGACCGTGGCTCGCCCCGGCGGCGCGCGAGATGTTCTCGTCCATGAGCGTCCCGCCGAGGTCGTTGCACCCCGCGAGCAGCGCCTGGCGTGCCCCCTCGACGCCGGCCTTCACCCACGACACCTGCACGTTGTCGATCCAGCCTCGGTACGCGATGCGCCCGACCGCGTGCATCAGCAGCACCTCGCGGAACGTGGGCCCGCACCGTGCGCGCTGCTGCAGGAAGATCGGTGTCGCCATGTGGACGAATGGAAGCGGCACGAACTCCGTGAAGCCACCGGTGTCCTGTTGCAGCGCACGTGTACGCACCAGGTGGCGGGCGACGTGCACCGTCCGCTCGACCGTGCCGAACATGATCGTGATGTTCGAGCGCAACCCGACTTCGTGCGCGGTGCGATGCGCGTCGAGCCACTCGTCGGTGGTCACCTTGTCGGGACAGATCACCGCCCGCACCTCGTCGTCGAGGATCTCCGCCGCGGTCCCCGGGAGCGTCGAGAGACCGGCGTCCTTGAGCCTGGTCAGGTACTCGCGCAGCGGCATGTCGAGGCGGCGCGCGCCCTCCGTGACCTCGAGTGCGGTGAAGCCGTGCACGTGGATGCCCGGTGCCACCTCCTTCACGGCCCGTGCGACGTCGACGTAGAAGTCGCCGTCGAAATCGGGGTGGATGCCACCCTGGAGGCAAACCTCGGTCGCGCCGTGCTCGACCGCCTCGACCACCCGCCGCTGGATCTCGTCGAGCTCGAGCAGGTACGGCGAGCCCCGCAGGTTCAGCGACAACGGGCCCTTCGAGAACGCGCAGAACCGGCACTTGAACGTGCACACGTTCGTGTAGTTGATGTTGCGATTGCGGACGAAGGTCACGACGCCGCCGACTGCGTCGCGCCGCAGCTGGTCGGCGACCTCGGCGACGCGTGCGACCTCGGGCCCACGCGCCTCGAGCAACGTGACCAGCTCGTCGACGCCGGCCTCGTCGCCGAGGAGCACACCGTCGAGCACCTCGCCCACCGGCCCACCCGCCCGCGCGGGCACCGGTGGCGGCAACACGTGCGGGGGTCGACCGCCGCCCCCCGCAGCCCAGTCGTCGTCGCGGGCGAGGCCCTCGGAGTCGGACGCGCGCAGCACCGCGAATCGCACGTCGGGGTGCAGCCAGGTGTCCGGCGTGAGCGCGTACTCCGGATACACGGTCAGCCGCGGCGCGAGCACCTTGCCGGCAGCCTCGGTCGCCGCGCGAAGCCGGTCGAACGCGGGCCACGGTCGCTCGGGGTTCACGTGGTCGGGCGTGACCGGCGACACGCCGCCCCAATCGTCGATCCCGGCCGCGACCAGCGGCGCGAGGTCGTCGCTGAGGTTGGGCGGCGCCTGCACGTGCATCGCGCCGCCGAGCAGGATGCGGGCAACCGCGACCGACCAGAGCAGCTCGTCCGGCGGACACGGGGCGTGCCGGTGCATGGTGGTACCGGGCTTCGGCAGGAAGTTCTGGACGATCACCTCCTGCACGTGGCCGTGCCGGGCGTGACTCTCACGGATCGCGAGCAGCGCGTCGATGCGCTCGGCGCGGGTCTCGCCGATGCCGACGAGGATCCCGGTCGTGAACGGCACGTGCGCCCGCCCGGCAGCCTCGAGGGTCGCAAGGCGCCGCTCCGGCGTCTTGTCGGGTGCACCGTGGTGCGGACCGCCGGGGGCGGCGAGCCGCTCGGCGAGCGTCTCGATCATCATGCCCTGCGACGGGCTCACCGCGCGGAGTCGCACGAGGCTCGCCTCGTCGAGCGCGCCGGCGTTGGCGTGGGGGAGGAGTCCGGTCTCGTCGAGCACCGCCTTGGCTGCGGCCGCGAGGTAGTCGATCGTGGACCCGTACGCGTGCGCCGCGAGCCACTCGGCAGCCGCCGGGTACCGAGCTTCGGGCGCCTCGCCGAGCGTGAACAACGCCTCTCGGCAGCCCACCGTCGCGCCGCGACCGGCGATCCCGAGCACGTCGTCCAACGACAGGTACGGCTGCTCGAGTCGCGCCGGCGGCTTCGCGAACGTGCAGTAGCCGCAACGGTCGCGGCACAGCATCGTCAGCGGGATGAAGACCTTGGGTGAGAAGGTCACGCGGTCGCCGTGCACGGCGTCGCGCAGCCGGCCGGCTTCCTCCATCAGCTCCGGGAGCGGGACGACCGCGAGCTCGAGGGCGTCGCGACGGTTGAGCATGCCCGGGAGACTAGGCCGTGGCCACAGCGGCCTCGTCGGCCAGCCACACCAGCCGGTCGGCGCGCACGCGCGCTGCCGGTGCGGTCTCGTCCCCTTCACCCACGCGACGCAGCGCCTCGCACTTCTCCTCGCCGGCGACCGTGAACACGACCAGCCGGCCGCGTGCGATCGCCGGGAAGGTGAACGTCAGCCGTGGGTGGGGGTGGCGATCGTCACCGCTCGTGACGACGAGCCGATCGGTGACCTCGAGCTGTGGCGCGCCGGGGAACAGCGATGCCGTGTGGCCGTCCGGCCCCAGCCCGAGGTGGATGAGATCGATCGGCGGAGCGTCACGGACCGCGTCGTCGTAGGCGAGCGCGGCGGCTTCGGGGGTCTCACCCGCGTGACGCATCGAGTGGATGGCGCGGGGCTCGACCTCGTCGAGGAACGCCACTCGGGCCATGCCCTCGTTCGAATCGGGATCGTGCACGGGGACCCACCGCTCGTCGCCGAACCAGACGTCGACGCCGCCCCAGTCGACGTCCGCCGTGGCGAGCAGCTCGTAGCACTGCCGTGCCGTGTTCCCCCCCGACAGGGCGATCGAGCCCGGCGCTTCGCTCTCGACGAGCTCCATGAACGCCACCGGTACGTTCTCGACCCGCCGCAACTCACCGGGCACGGTTCAGGGTTCCCGCCAGGAGTCGCCGCACTCACCGATGAGCTCCGCCGCCTCTCGCGGTCCCCACGAGCCGGCCGGATACTGCGCCAGGGGCACCGCGACCCGGTCGAAGCCTTCGACGAGCGGTTGCACGATCCTCCACGACTCCTCGACCTCGTCGGAGCGGATGAACAGCGTGGCGTCACCGACCAACGCATCGTGGAGCACGCGCTCGTACGCCTCGGGTGGCTCCTCCTCGAACGTCTCGCCGTACGAGAAGTGGAGACGCACGGTCCGAACACGGAAGGACTGCTCCGGCACCTTCGCCGCGAACCACAGCTCGATCCCGGCATCAGGTTGGATGCGCATGATCATGTCGTTGGGCTCCACCGAGTCGCGGGCGCTCTCCGGCAATGGGAGGTACGGGACGGCGTTGTACTGGAGCACCACTTCGGTGACGCGCTTCGCGAGCCGCTTACCGGTGCGCACATAGAACGGGACGCCCGCCCAGCGCCAGTTGTCGATGTCGAGCTTGAGCGCCAGGTACGTCTCGACGGTGCTGTGCGGATCGACGCCCTCCTCCTCTCGGTACCCGGGCACCCGGACTCCGTTGACGACACCCGCGGTGTACTGCCCGCGCACGACGCGCCGGTGGAGCGCGTCGGGCTCGAGTGGATGCACGGAACGCAGCAGCTTGACCTTCTCGTCCCGGATCGGGTCCGCGTTGAACGACGGCGGTGGCTCCATCGCGGTGAGGGCCAGTACCTGCATCACGTGGTTCTGCACGATGTCGCGCAGCGCGCCTGCCTGCTCGTAGAAGGTGCCGCGGTGCTCGACGCCGGCATCCTCGGCCACCGTGATCTGCACGTGGTCGACGTAACGCCGGTTCCACAGTGGCTCGAAGATCGTGTTCGTGAAGCGCAACGCCAGGATGTTCTGGACCGTCTCCTTGGCGAGGTAGTGGTCGATGCGGAAGATCTGACGTTCGTGGAAATGACGGTGGAGCTCGGCGTCGAGCTCGCGCGCGCTGTGCAAGTCGTGACCGAAGGGCTTCTCGACGACGAGCCGGCGGTAGGTGCCGGGATCCTCGACGGCGAGCCCCGACTCTCCGAGATGGGTCGCGATCACCCCGAAGAGCTCGGGGATCGTGGCCAGGTAGAACAGACAGGAGCCGACCCCGCTGTCGTCCTCTTCGAGCACGCTGCGCAGCGCGCCGTAGGTGTCGGCTGCGTCCGCCTGGCCGACGAGGTAGCGGAACCGGATCCCGCGTTCGCGCAGCGCTTCGACACCCCCCTCGACGCCGGCCTTCTCGACCGACGCGTAGACACGCTCCTGGAACTCGGCGTCGTCAACCTCGGTACGCGCGACCGCGACGACCGCGAACGGCAGCGGCAGCTGGTCACGAGCCGCGAGAGACGCGAGCGCGGGGTAGAGCTTGCGCGTCGCGAGATCGCCGGTGCCGCCGAACACCACCAGGGTGTTCCGACCCCCGGCGTCGGACCTCGCGGCTTCCGCCATCACCGGCGATGATACGGGCAGTGGATCGCGCGACGGTCAACGTGTACGAGGAGCATGCAAGGAGCCGGCGCGAACGTCGGCCGATCGTTGCACCAGATCTCGGAGCGCCGGTTGTCGGCCTCGACGCGGCCCGCGCCATGCTCGAGCTCGCTCGAGAGGCAGTGCCCGATGCGTGGCTCGTCGAGGCCGACCTGGAAGCGCTGCCGTTCCGCACGCAATCGCTCGCCGGCGCGTGGGCCCGGGCCGGCTACCTACACGTCAGCCGCGGCGATCTGCCGGCGGCGCTCGCAGACCTTCACCACGCGCTCGAGGTCGGTGCCCCCGCGATGTTCGACTTCGGTCGTGGCGACGACGAGGGCCTGCTGGCGAGCGACGACTTCCCGGGTGGGTTCTTCGCGGAGTGGGAGCCCGAGCCACTGGCCGAGGTGATCGCCGGTGCCGGCTTCGAGGTGGAGGAGTGCGCGATCGAGACCGCGGGTCGCGAATGGGTTCGGGTCCGCGCGACCCGAGTGCGCACACTCCCCGACCACGTGGGGCCGGGGATGCGGCTGCTGGTCTGCGGGCTGAACCCGAGCCTCTACGCCGCTGACGCCGGTGTCGGGTACGCCCGGCCCGGCAACCGATTCTGGCCTGCTGCGCTCCGCGCCGGGCTGGTGACGCGCGACCGGGACCCGCGTCATGCGCTCGCCCGTCATGGCGTGGGCATGACCGATCTCGTGAAGCGAGCGACGACCAGCGCGAATGAGCTGACGCGCGCCGAGTACCGCGACGGCGCGCGGCGGGTGGAGCGTCTCGTGCGATGGCTCCGACCACGAGCGGTGTGCTTCGTCGGGCTCACCGGCTGGCGGATGGCACTCGACCCCAAGGCCGTGGTCGGGGAGCAGCCGGGCGACTTCGGAGGCGCTCCGGCGTACGTGATGCCCAACACGAGCGGCATCAACGCGCACGCGTCGCACGACGATCTCGTGCAGCACCTGCGCGCGGCTGCCGCACTGGCCGATCAGTCGCCCGCGATCTAGCGTGCTTCGACATGGCCCATGACGGAATCTTCACCGACGATGCCACGGAGGCGATCGACGCGCTCGACCAGCAGATCTTCGGCAAGAAGCTGATGGGGCGTGCGGGCCTCGAGCTGCGGCCGGTCCCCGACCGCGGCATGGGGACGGGCGGCTTGGCGCGGATGTCGGCCGCGCAATCCACGAACGTCACGACCATCTGGCGCGCGTTCATCCTCAAACCGCGGGGGCGGGTCGCCTTCGTACCGCCGCAGGGCACGTCGTCCGCGGACGCGGGTGCCCGGCTGAGCGCGGCCGGCGTGGTGGGTCCCGACGGGCAGGCAACGGCCGGAGCGTACGAGTACCACTTCGACAAGGACACGCCGACGCCGCGCCTGGTGGAGTTCGCGCTGTCGAGCCTCAAGTCGCTCGGCTACGGCCAGGGGAACGCGATGTGGAGCTGGGTCACGCGCGCCAAGGACCAGGTGCCCCGCTGAGGGACAACACCGGTCGCGTCAGCTGACCTCGGCGCGCCGCTTCTCGAGCGTCTTGAGCGCGTCGTGGAAGCTCGTCGAGAACGCGGCGACCCCCTCGCGTTCGAGCGTGTCGGTGACGTCGTCGAAGTCGACGCCGGCGGCGGCGAGGTCGCGCATGACCTGTGCGGCGCCGTCGACGTCGGCTTCGACGGTGTCGGGTCGCAACGTCGCCTTGCCCTCGTGCAGCGCCTCGATCGACGCCGGTGCGAGCGTGTTCACGGTGTCGCGTCCGATGAGCTCGTCGATGTAGAGCGTGGGGGAGTACGCAGGGTTCTTCGTCGACGTGGACGCCCAGAGGGGCCGTTGGAGGTTCGCGCCCTGCCCTGCGAGCGGGTCCCAACGCGCGCCCGCGAACGTCTGCCGGAACAGACGGTACGCGAGCTTGGCGTTCGCGACCGCGGCCTTACCCCGGAGCGGGCTGTCCTCGGGTAGCCGGCGATCGGTTTCGGTGTCGACGCGGCTCACGAAGAAGGACGCGACCGAGTGCACCTTCGACGGGTCGCCGCCCTGTTCGACGAGGCGCTCGACGCCGGTGAGATACGCCTCGATCACTGCGGCGTGACGCTCGAGCGAGAAGATCAGTGTGACGTTCACGTTGATGCCGGCGGCGATCGAATCGCGGATCGCAGGGAGCCCTTCGAGCGTCGCCGGGATCTTGACCATGACGTTCGGCCGGTCGAGGCGCGAGAAGAACTCCTGCACCTGGGCCTTCGTGCGATCCGTGTCGTGCGCGAGGTCGGGCGAAACCTCGACCGAGACGAAGCCGTCGGTGCCGACGCGACGGTGTACGGGCGCCAAGAGGCCGGCTGCGCTCGCAACGTCGTCGAGCACGAGCTCCCAGTAGGTGTCCTCGATCGAGCGGCCCTCGCGTGAGCACGCGACGAGCTGCTCGTCGTACCCCTCACCGTTCGCGATCGCCTTCTCGAAGATCGTCGGGTTCGACGTGACTCCCCGGATCCCGTCGTCGTCGATGAGACGCTGCAGTCCCCCGTCGCGCAGCAAGGAACGCGAGAGGTTGTCGTACCACGGGCTCTGCCCGAAATCGATCAGCATGGCGATCGGGCTCGTCATGGTCTGCCTCCTGTTCGAGCGCCACGGGTCTCGAGCAGCGCGCGGGCGCGTCGAGCGACGTTCTCGGTGTTGTACCCGAACTCGTCGAGCACAACCGCACCGGGTGCCGAGGCACCGAAGTGGTCGATCGCGACGACGTCGTCGGCGTAGCGTTCCCACCCGAACGATGCGCCGGCCTCGACGGCGAGCTTCGCGGCGTCGGCGGCGAGCACATCGGCGCGGTACGTGTCGTCCTGTGCCGCGAACAGGTCCCAGGACGGCATCGACACGACGCGGACGCGCACGCCGTCGGCAACGAGCTCCTCACGCGCCGCGACGCACACGGACACCTCCGACCCGGTCCCGATCAGCACGAGGTCGAGGCCGCCGGGCCCCTCGTCGACGAGCGTGTACGCGCCCCGCGGGAGACCTTCGGGAGCCCGCTCGGCTGTGCCGTCGAGCACGGGGATCTTCTGGCGCGTCAAGACGATCCCGGTCGGGTGGTCGCCGTCGATGTGCACCTTCCATGCCTGCGTGACCTCGTTGGCGTCCGCGGGTCGGATCAGGCAGAGATCGGGCATTGCGCGGAGCGCCGCGAGATGCTCGATCGGCTGGTGCGTCGGGCCGTCCTGGCCCAGGCCCACCGAGTCGTGCGACCAGACGAAGGCCGTCTTGTAGCCCGAGAGCGCGGCAAGACGCACTGCGGGGCGCATGTAGTCGCTGAACACGAAGAAAGTGCCGCCGGCCGGCATGAGGAAGCTGACGGCCATTCCGTTCATCACCCCGCCCATGCCGTGCTCGCGCACCCCCCAGTGGATCTGGCGACCGCGGAAGTCGTGGGTAGCGATCACCTCCGCGTCCTTGAGCTCCGTGCCGGTGTTCCCGGTGAGGTCGGCGCCACCGGCAACGAGTCCGGGGACCACGTCGAGGATGGCATCGAGGATGGCTGCACAGGCGGCGCGCGTCGCAACATGCTCACCCGGTTCCCACGAGGGCAGCTTCGCCTCCCAACCCGGCAGCCCACGCTGCTCGAGGCACGCGTCGAACTCGTCCGCGAGCGTCGCCTCCCGGTCGCGGAGCGCGGCGCGGCGCTGCTCCCACGCCTCTCGCTCCTTCGCGCCGCGCGCGCCGGATTCCCGGTAGTAGCCGAGGACCTCGTCGGGTACGAAGAAGTGCTCGTCGGGCGGCAGCCCGAGGATCTCCTTCACCGCGCGCACCTCGTCCTCACCGAGCGGGCTGCCGTGCGCGTGCGCTGTGTCGGTGTACTTCGGCGACGGCCAGCCGATGTGGCTGCGCACGATCACGAGGCTGGGCCGCTCGGCTTCGGCCATGGCGTCGCGCAACGCTCGTTCGAGCGCGTCGACATCGTTCGCGACCTCGCCGAGCGCGAGCACGTGCCACCGGTACCCCTCGAAGCGCTTGCGGACGTCGTCGCTGTACGCGAGCTCGGTCGGACCGTCGATCGAGATGTGGTTGTCGTCGTAGACGTAGACGATGCGGCCCAGACCGAGGTGGCCCGCGAGCGACGCCGCCTCGTGGCTCACGCCCTCTTCGAGATCACCGTCGGAGCAGATGCCGAACACGCGGTGGTCGGTCACCTCGGGGCCGAAGCGAGTGCGCAGGTTCGCCTCGGCGAGCGCGATACCGACGCCGTTGGCGAAGCCCTGTCCGAGCGGACCGGTCGTCACCTCGATGCCGGGTGCGTGGCGATATTCGGGGTGCCCCGGCGTGCGCGACTGCCACTGGCGGAACTGCTTCAGGTCGTCGAGCGTCAGCCCGAAGCCCGTCAGGTAGTTCATCGCGTAGAGGAGCATCGACGCGTGACCGGCCGACAAGACGAATCGGTCCCGATCGGGCCACTCGGGTACCGACGCGTCGTACCGCATGATCCGTGTCCACAGCACGTGAGCGAGCGGCGCGAGCGCCATCGGGGTCCCGGGATGCCCGGAGTTCGCGCGCTGGACGGCGTCCATCGCGAGGCCCCGGATGACGTTGATGCCGAGTTGCTCGAGGTCGGTCGCGGGCACGCGCGCCCCCTTTCTCCGCCGGCTTCGGGTCTCTTGCCCACTATGCCGCGCGTGTAGCCGCGCGTCGGGCACGGCCTACGAGAACAGGGCCAGGCTCGCCGTGAAGCCGTGGAGGAAGTTGCGCCCGCCCACCGGACCGATCTCACCGGCGCAGAACGCCCCCGCCGCGGGGATCGGGCCGAGCAGCTGGGCGACGACGCCGGCGTCGTGGTCGGGCGTGCCGAACAGGTGCCGGCCGCGCCCGTTGCACGTGAACAGCAGGGCCCCTCGAGCGTCGACGCCGCGCAAGAGCTCACGGAGGTCCTCGTCGGCGGCCTCCGCGTCGCGCACGTGGAACTGGACGGTCTGCCCGACACCCACCTGGTCGCCCACCGCGATGGCGCCCGTCTCGCGATCGGCGCCGAGAACGTTTCGCACGAGGAAGTCGCCGCGTCCGAACTCGGCCTTGTGCTCGTCGACCACGAGGCCGACATGGAGCCCTCGCTGCAGGAGCTCGCGCTCGGCGTCGGTCGCACGCTCCGCCAGCTCACGCAGACGCCCGAGCGCGGGCTCCCCGCCGAGCTCCTCGACGAAGTTGCGTTGTGCGCGGGTGACCACGAATGGCTTGCCGATGGGGCGGCACCCCTGCGAGACAACCGTGCGCACGTCGATGCCGTCCACGAACGCGCCGATCGCGCCGGCGTCGGTCACCTGGCCGTCGAGCGCGAGCCGGTTGCCGCCGGGCCGGTCGGCGGCCGAAGCGAGGCCGCCGATCACGCGAAGGCTGGGCCGATCGTCGTCGAGACGGCGCAGGAACGCATCGACCGGGAACGAGAACGGATCGGCGAGCATCAGCAGCGTCGAAGGGTCGCTCCCGAAATCGGGCCAGCCGACGACCGCGGGGCCGTCGGCCGTCTCCACCACCTGGAGCGCAGCGGGCGTGAGCCTCGCGCCGGGCAGGCACGCGGCGAAGACCGAGAACGCGGGGGAGTCCTCGATCTCGTGTGCGCCACCGATGACCGATCCGACGGTCGCGCCGAGCAACGTCCCGGGATCGAGGATGTCGCGGAGCGCGTGCACGGCGTCGTCGAAGGCGCCCACGAAGTGCGGTGACGCGAAGCAGACGACGAGGTCGGGGTCGTCGCCTTCGAGCCGCTCGAGCAGCTCGCCCGCCGTCTCACCGACTGCATGCGACGCGACCGGGTGCTGCGAGAGCGCGGACGCGTAGCGGCGCATGCCAGGACGCTATTGGATCGCCGGGAGGCCCTCGGACGCGGGCGGCGTCAGGAGCCGACGAGGATCACGTCGACCGACCTCGGACCGTGCACACCGAAGGTCGGGCGCATCTCGAGGTCGGAAGTGCGGCTCGGGCCGCCCACCCACATCACCGCGCTGGGGAGGTCGGTGCCGAGCCGGTCGATCGCGTCGCCGAGCTCGGCGACGACGTCGTCGACGCGCACGAGGCAGACGTGCGCGGGAGGCACGAGGCTCGCACCACGCGGGAGCCGCGGACCGGTGACGAGCACGAGCGAGCCGGTCGCCGCGACCGCCATCACCGCGTTGGTGAGGCCGACGCCGGCTTCCGGGAGCTCGGCGAACCAGCGCTCGTCGTCCGGCGCGAGGACCGTCACGCCGGCTGCAGTCAGGCACCCGTCGAGCTCGAGCGTGTGCATCGACTCGTCGACGGCGAGGGCGACCGCGCGCCCGCCGGCCCGGGTGAGCGCCAGCTGTGCCGCGAGCTCGGCCGCGTCCGCGGCAGAGCACGGCCCGTGCACGACGCAGCGGTTCTCCGTCGCGACCGCTCGATACCGCTCGACTACCACTGCTCGCGTCCGGTCGCACGTGCAGTCCAGCGGGCGCGGAACGGCCGTGCCGCTGGTACCGGAAGGTCGCGCGAGCGTGTCCACCCGTGGAGGCCCGGGGCGCGCCGCATCCAACCGCCGCGTGCGGGAACGCGCGCGGCTGTCCGCGCGAGAGCGAGCGTGGCCCGATATCCCCGCGCAGATGACCAGAGCCGCGCCCACGCCGCGAACGCGAGCCGCCGGGCGCGGCCGCCAGCCGGCGTGCCCAGTCGAAGTGGTGCGGTCGATGCCGGCCACGGGAACCCCTCGCCCGGCCGGCGGTCGTGGTGCGCCGCGAGCATCGACGGCACCGGTGAGGCAGCGTCCTGTGGCGCGCCGCGCCCTCGCAGATCGGCACGCAGGCGCACGAGCAGGTCGGCCAGCGGGATCTCCACCGGGCACGCCTCGGTGCACGCGCCGCACAGCGTGGACGCGCCGGGCAGGTCACGTCCGCGTCGCCCCTCGCTGAGCAGCGGCGTCAGGACCTTCCCCATCGGGCCGGGATAGACGGAGTCGTAGGCGTGCCCACCGACTTGCCGGTACACCGGACAGACGTTGAGGCACGCACCGCAGCGCACGCACGCGAGCATCTCCTCGTACGGGGTCCCCAGGAGCCGCCGCCGCCCGTTGTCGAGCAGCACCACGTGCAGCCGCTCCGGGCCGTCCACCTCGCCCGCGCGCCGCGGCCCGGTCATGAGCGACAGGTAGTTCGACAGCCGTTGTCCGGTCGCGCTCATCGTGAGCGCGGGGAGCAACACGGCGAGGTCGGTGAGGCGCGGGATGACCTTCTCGACCGGCACCACCGAGATCTGTACGCGGGGCAACGACGTGCACAGTCGACCGTTCCCCTCGTTCGTGACCAGCACGAGCGTTCCGGTGTCGGCGGCGGCGAAGTTCGCGCCCGTGATCGCGAGGTCGGCCTCGAGGAAGCACGCGCGCAGGTGATCTCGCACCCATGCGGTGAGCGCCTCACGTTCCACAGGCAGCGGCGCACCGGCTTCGTCGGCGAGCACCGCGGCGATCTGGCGCAGGGTCTTGTGGATGACCGGCGTGATGATGTGCGACGGACGCTCGCCGGCCAGCTGCACGATGTACTCGCCGAGGTCGGTCTCCAGCGTGGTCACGCCGGCGGCTTCGAGCGCATCGGCGAGCTCGATCTCCTCCGTCGCCATCGACTTGGACTTGACCGCGAGCCGCGCGCTCTCTTCGCGGGCAATCCCGACGATGAGGTCACGCGCGTCGCCCGCGCTTGCGCAGCGATGCACGATCGCGCCGTGTGCCTCGAGCGAGTCCTGCAACGTGTCGAGCCAACCGTCGAGGTCCGACAGCGTCTCGCGCCGGATCCCGGCGGCGCGGTCCTTCAGGTCAGGATGCCGCGCACCGAACTCGCCCGCGGTGCGGAGGCGCACGTCGAGGTTCCGGAGCGCGAGCTGAAGCTCGCCGTCGGCGACTGCGCGCCGCGCTCGTGCCGAGAAGCTGGCTCCCGGTGTGACGAGCGAGTGGCTCACCGAGCGAGTCCCGCGGCGAGGAGGTCCGCGAGGTGAACGGGCGGCGGGCCGACCCCGGTGCGGCGGCGTCGGCCGGCGAGATGCAGGAGACACGCCTGGTCGCACGCGACCAGGCAGTCCGCGTGGGTCGCGGCCGCGAACCCGAGCTTCGCGTCGGCCAGCGGTGCGGACACCTCGCCGTGAGCCGTCGCGAAGAGGCCTCCGAAGCCGCAGCACACGTCAGCCTCGTCCATCTCGACGATGGTGGCGCCGGCGTGCCCGAGCAAGGTCCGCGGCGGCGTGCGTACGCCGAGGTTCCGCAGCATGTGACATGCGTCGTGCACGGCGACAGTGGCCTCGACCCTGGCCCCCAGGTCCGGGCGGCCGACGACGTCGACGAGGTACTGGGTCAGCTCGTACGTACGCTCTGCGAGTGACGCGGCGCGGGACCGCCATGGCTCCTCGAGAACACGCGTGTACCAGTGGTGCACGGTCGCGGCGCACGACCCCGACGGCGCGACGACAGCTTCGTACGGCTCGAACGTCTCGACGAAGCGGCGCGCGAGGACCGCGGCGGCTTCCGGCTGGCCTGCGGTGATGGCGGGCTGTCCGCAGCAGGTCTGCGCGACCGGGAACTCGACCTTGCAACCTGCGGCTTCGAGGAGACGGGTCGCGGCGATACCGGTGTCCGGCGTCAGGGCGTCGACGACGCAGGTCACGAACAGCGCAACCGTCGGCACGGCACGAGGCGACATCGGGCCCGACGCTAGCGACCGTTGTGCGAAGAGCGCGTCTCCGTGCCCGAGGTCGCCGGCTCACCCCGCAGCCATACCGCACGCACATGGAGCGTCTGCGGGTCGAGCACGACGAGGTCGGCGAGCGCGCCCGGCTCGAGGCGACCGCGATCGCGCAATCCGAGGACGTCCGCCGGGATGCGCGTCGCCATCTCCACCGCGCGCGCGACAGGTACGCCGAGCGAGACCACGTTCGCGACGGCGCGGTCGAGCAGCGCAATCGCGCCGACGAGCGTGCCGTCGGCCAGGGTCGCTGCGCCGGTGTCGGTACGCAGGCGATCGCTCTCGACGGCGACCGCATCGCTCACGAGGGCGAGCTGCTGCTTCGCCGTGACCGCGAGCCGCACGATCGCCGGATGCACGTGGACCAGGTCGGCGATGAGCGTCGCCGTCAGGCGCTCGTCGTCGAGCGCGGCCCCGGGCAGACCGGGGTCCCGGTGGTGCAGCGGCCCCATACCGTTGAAGAGGTGTGTCACGACGCGCGCGCCGGCGTCGGCCGCGGCGCGCGCGTCGTCGTAGCCGGCCCGTGAGTGCCCGAGCGCGACCACGATCCCCGCTGCCGCAAGTCGTCGCGTACCGGCGAGGGTGGGATCGGACTCGGGGGCCAGCGTGACGATCCGCAGCAAGCCGGGGTGATCGTCGAGCACGCGGTCGAGGAACTGCAAGTCGACGGGTCGGAGCAGCTCGACGGGGTGCGCGCCGGGCGCGTCGCCGAGGAACGGGCCTTCGAGGTGCACGCCGAGGATCTCGGGGAGCCGCTCAGCGGCACATACCGCGCGAGCGGCAGCCGCCCGATCGAGCGCAGCCGCGTAGAGCTCGAGCGGCGCGCTCACGAAGGTCGGGCAATACGCGGTGACACCGTGAGCGAGCAGCGCGCGCGCGGCGCGATGCCACCCATCATCTTTCGCGGACGCGAAGTCGTCACCGTCGACGCCGTTCACCTGGAGGTCGATGTATCCGGGTGCGAGCAGCGCTTCGCCGAGATCCACGGCGCCCCGCGGGACGCGGCCATTGCCCGTCTCCACGATGCGCCCGCCGTCGATCGCGAGCCAACCCGCGAGCGGTGACCCCGGCGTGCAGACGGCCGACGCGCTGACGACGGTCGTCATGCGCGACGACCTTCTCGCCAGAGCACGATCCGGAGCCGCACCATCCCACCCAGAGTTCGCACCGCGCGTCGTACGACCGATGTGCGTGACGGGCGCCGCTCCTCGACGGTCACGGGGACCTCGGCGACGCCGAGCCCCGCACGCTCGGACCGGATCACGAGCTCGGTGTCGAAGAGGTCACCGTCGAAGCGGCACTGACGGGCGAGCGTCTGCACCCGTTCTCGCACGGTGGCCTTCATGCCGTGTGTGTCGGAGACATGGAGCCCGAACCCGTGCCGGAGCAACGTCGCGAAGCCCCACGTGATCACGCGTCGGAACCACGGACGGGTGTCACGCGCGCCGGGTGCCCGCTTCGATCCCACGACGACGGCCGGGAGCGGCGCATCACCGAGCTTCGTCAGCGCCTCGTCGACGAACGCGAGGTCGTAGTAGTCAACGTCGAAGTTCACGACCGTCACGCCCCGGGCGGCGAGCAATCCGGTCCGCAGCGCACGCCCGTAGTCGGCCTGCGGCAGAGACGTGGTCTCGACCTCGGCGATGGTCTCCGCCAGGTGCGCGGCGATCGACGAGGTCGCGTCGGCGGAGCCGTTCTCGATCACCAGGATCTCGAAGGCGTCTCCACGCACTCGCAGGCCTTCGACGACTTCATCCACCGACAGCTCGAGCAGCTCCGCCTCGTTGTGGGCCGGCATGACGACGCTGATGGCGACGCTCACGAGAGTCGTGCATCCGGGAAGGGTGGAGCGTCTTCGCCCGCAAGCCGCGTCACCAGCGGGCCACTCCGAACGAGCACCACCACCGCGCCGTGATCGAGGTTGAACCGTCCGTCTGGCGCGACGGTCGCCTCGCGCTCCGCCGTCATCACCCGCACAGGCTCCGGTACGAGCGTCGTCCAGTGCGCGTAGTGATCGAGCGCCAGCCTGCACAGCTGGTCGATCACCGACGCGTCCTCACACAAGGCGAGCCGCACGTCGACCGCGGCCCGGCCGTCGGGAAGCTGTACGACGGCCGGGTGGAAGGAGAAGCGCGGGCCCAGCACGACCTCCGGGCTCGCGTCCCGCACCGTGGTCCATGCGAAGAGCAGCGCGAACACATGGACGAGCGCGAGGTCGGCGTCCGGCGCGGCCGCGCAGCCGTCACCGTCATCGGCGCGCGTCGCCGCGACCGGCCTGACCTGCTGGAGGAGACGAAGGGCGGCGAGGCCGGCGTCTGCCTCGAGCGCCGCCTTCGTGGTCCACCGGCGCACCTCGACGGCCAGCGGGTCGTCCGGGGCGTCACGCCACGCTGCCCCCGCCGTGCGAAGCGCGGTCAGCTCGTCGCGCATCGCCGAGACGGGGGCTTGCCAGCCCGGGCCGTCCATCTCGACGACGAGGGTGTCGAGCAGCGCGCGGGCATCCAGCTCCTCCGGCGCGAGGAGAGGGCCCGATGCACATGCACGCGCCAGCGTGCCGAGCGCGGGCGCACGCGATCCCCCTACTTCGTCGATGGCGCGTTCCCAAGCTGCGCGCTCGTCGAAGCGATCGGGCGCGCGCAAGAACTCGGCTGCGACGGCAATCGGGATCTTCGATGCGTGCGCTTCGATCATCGGGTTGCACAGCACGCCGTCGACGACATCGGTGATGTCGGGCGCGCGCCCCCGGTAGGGCCCGAGATGCAGCTCGCGGCTCATCGCGCCGTCGTTGACGGGGTAGTTGTCCCACAGCAACAGCGGTCGGCCACCGAGGGCGGCCCGCCAGCCGCGCGCGTCCTCAGCGGTGATCCGGGGGGAGCACACGGTCGGACCGGTCCACATCACGTCGAGGTCGTCGGGCAACCCTGCGTCGAGCTCGTGGAGGTATGGGCTGGGCCGGGTGCCCACGTACTCGGTCGGCACGAACGTCAAGCGGACGCCGGGCTCGCGTTTCCGAAGAGCATCGAGGAGCCACGTCGCGAGGTCGGCCTGGTCCCCGGCGAGGCCGGCGCGCGGCGGGATGTCATCGAGCGCGAGCACGAACCAGTCGACGCCGAGATCGAGGAGTGGCTGAAGCTTGCCCGTGAGGGCTTCCCGGTCGGCGGGATCCGCGTAACCGACGTCCAAACCGGGTGAGAGCGCGAAGCCGAAGCGCACGCCGCAGCGAGCAGAGGCAGCTGCGAGCTCGGCAAAGCGGGCTGCTTCCTGGACGTCGTACGAATCGCGCCAGCGCGCTCGGTGCTTCTCGTCGTCCTTGGGCGCGTAGACGTACGCGTTCATGTCGTGCGCGCCGATGAACTCGATCATGTGAAGGCGCGCTTCGTGCGACCACGGTGCTCCGTAGAACCCTTCGATCACCCCGCGCACGGGGACGGGTCGCGGCACGGCGGTAGGCTACGCCGTCCCGTCTGGATTTCTTTGGGGAGCCCGCATGGCCGCGCCTGATCCGCTGGCGTTGCACGCCGCCGCGAACGGCGACCGCGCTGCGGTGATCATCGATGCCCAAAGGAACGCACGCCCGTCGTCGACCTCGTTCGCGGAGTTGAACGCGCTCGTCAATCGAGCTGCTCACGCGTTCCTCTTGCTCGGCGCGCGGCCCGGCGACCGCATCGTGTGGTGCGGGCCGAACTCGCTCGAAGCCATCGCGAGCATTCACGCGGCGCGGAAGGCCGGTCTCACGGCGGTGCCCCTGTCCTACCGCTTCAACGCCGAAGAGATGCAGTACGTGATCGACAACTCCGACGCCTCCCTCGTCGTGGTCGACGCAGAGCAGGCGCCGTTGCTCGCCGAGGTGCGCGCCCGGCTCCCGAAGGTCAGGGCGTACCTCGTCTTCGGTGGGCCCGCCCCGTCCGGTTTCGAGCCGTGGGACCAGGTGCTGGCCGGCCAACCGGAGGTCGAGCCGGACGCCGAGGCCGACGGCTCGAGCGTGACCGGCGCGTCGATGATCTACACGTCGGGAACAACGGGGAAGCCGAAGGGCGCGCTGCGCACGACGGCCCACCCCGAGACGGTGTTGACGCTGCTCGCAGAGCTCGGGCTCCAGCCCGGCAACGAGGTCCACGTCACGACCGGTCCCCTGTACCACTCGGGTCCGCTCGCGTGGATGTCGCTGAACCACACGCTGGGGTGCCCGGTGGTCGTGCTGCGCAAGTTCGACGCTTCGGAATGGCTCAGGCTGGTCGAAGCGCACCGGGTCACCAATACGTTCAGCGCGCCGACGCAGCTCAAGCGGATCGTCAGCCTGCCCGACGAGGAGCTTGCGCGCGCCGACGTGTCGTCGATGCGGAGCCTGGTCGCGAACGCCGCGCCGGTTCCCTATGTGCTCAAGCAGGAGTTCATCGCGAAGCTCGGTGACGGGTTCTTGTACGAGGTCTACGGCTCGACGGAGCTCGGCGTCGTGACCGTCCTCAAGCCGGAGGACCAGCTCCGCAAGCCCGGTTCCTGTGGCCGGACCTACGACGGCATCGAAGTGAAGATCGTGCGCGACGACGGGAGCGAGGCAGCCATCGGCGAGCCCGGTGAGCTGTTCATCAGGACGCGGCTCGCCATGGACGGCTACCACCGCACTTCCGAGCAGCTGGCCGAGATCGAGGATGGCGAGTGGAAGTCCGTCGGCGACGTCGCGTTCCTCGACGAGGAGGGTTACCTGTCGATCTGCGACCGCAAGAAGGACATGATCATCTCGGGCGGTGTGAACATCTACCCGGCCGAGATCGAGGCGGTTCTCTACGAGCACCCGCGCGTCCTCGACGCGGCGGTCTTCGGGATCCCCGACGACGAGTGGGGCGAGAGTGTCTACGCAGTGGTGCAGCCGAAGGCTGGCCTCGCGATCGACGTCGACGAGCTGCGTGCGTTCGTCGACGCCCGTGTCGGCGGGTACAAGCGGCCCCGCGCGTACGAGGTGCGAGCGGAGCTGCCCCGCACCGAGTCCGGCAAGCTGCTCAAGCGGCTCCTGCGCGACGAGTTCTGGCGCGACGAAGAGCGGGCGGTCTGAGACTCTGCCGGAAGGGTCCGGAGCGGGGAGAGGGATGGGTCGCACGCTCTCCGAGCACGAGTCCAAGCGCCTGCTCGCCGAGCACGGCGTGCCGGTCGCGCCCGAGCGGGTGGAGCACACGACCGGAGGGGCGTTGAGCGCGGCCGACGCGCTCGGCTACCCGGTCGTCGTGAAGCTTGCCGGCGAGCAGATCGCGCACAAGACCGAGCGGGGGCTCGTGCGGCTCGGTCTTCGGAGCCGCGACGAGGTCGAGGCCGCGGCCGACGAGCTGTTGCGCTCCGCGCGGCCCGAGGACGGGCAGGTCTCGCTCCTGATCGCGCCGATGCTCCAGGGGACGCGCGAGCTCATCGCCGGTGTCCACGACGACCCGCAGTTCGGGCGCTGCGTCATGCTCGGCATCGGTGGCGTGCTCGCCGAGGCGGTCGCGGACGTCACCTTCAGGCTCGTCCCGATCGACCGCTTCGACGCGGCGGAGATGATCGAGGATCTCTCCGCCCAAGCAGTTCTCGGGCCCGTGCGTGCCGAGCCGGCAGTCGACCGTCAGGCGCTGGCCGATGTGCTCGTCCACCTCTCGGACTTCGCCGCGTCGGTCCCGAACCTCGTGAGCGCCGACGTGAACCCGCTGATCGTCGTGGACGGTGTGCCGGTGGCTGTCGACGCGCTGGTCGAGCTGGCGACGTGATGCCCCGATCGCAAGTCGATCCACGCCGGTTCGCGTCGCTGTTCGAGCCACGCGGGATCGTCGTCGCCGGCGTGTCGAGTCATCCCGGGAAGTTCGGGTTCGTCGCGTTGCACAACATCCTCGCGAGCGGCTTCCGTGGCCCGGTCTTCGGGACCAACCGCGAAGGCGGCGAGGTCCTCGGCCTGCCCATGCTCGCGTCGGTCGACGAGCTCCCGGATGACACGGTGAACCTCGTATTCGTGTGCACGCCCGCGTCGGCGAATCCTGAGCTCCTGCGCGCCTGCGCGGCAAAGGGCATCCGCGCCGCGTTCGTCACGTCGGCGGGCTACAGCGAGGCGGGTGACGAAGGTCGCCGCGCCGAGTCGGATCTCGTCGGCCTGGCGGACGACCTCGGCATATTGCTCGCGGGCCCGAACGGCCAGGGTGTCGTGTCGACTCCCGTGCATCTCTGTGCGCAGATCGTCGCCCCTTATCCACCTCCGGGAGGCATCGCGATCGCGAGTCAGTCGGGCAACTTCGTGTCGTCGTTCCAGAACTACGCGACGGCGACAGGAGTCGGCGTGAGCCGCGCCGTGTCGGCGGGGAACGCGGCAGCTCTCACGGTTCCCGACTTCCTCGAGTACTACGCGGCCGATCCCGCAACGCGCGTCTCGCTCGCGTACGTCGAGGGGATCAGCGACGGGCGCGACTTCTATGAACGGGCGCGCGCGTGCGCGGCCGCGAAGCCACTCGTCTTGCTCAAGGGCGGGACGACCGGCGGAGGCCAGCGCGCAGCCGCATCACACACCGGCGCGCTGGCCAGCGACGAACGTGTCTTCGACGGCATGTGCCGTCAAGCAGGCATCACGCGGGCGTCGACGGTCGAGGAGGCGTTCGAGGCGGCCGCCACGTTCGCGACGCAGCCGCTGCCCGAAGGTCCCCGCGTCGCCGTGGTGACCACCGCCGGGGGATGGGGCGTCGTCACGGCCGACGCGCTCATGCGCTCGGAGCTCGAGCTGGTCTCGCTGGCTCCCGACCTGCTCGCCGCCATCGACGAGCGGCTGCCGCCCCGCTGGAGCCGGAACAACCCCGTTGACCTCGCCGGTGGCGAGACGCGTGACACGATCCCCGAGGTGCTCGAGCTGGTCGCGAACCACGCGTCGATCGACGCCGTGATCTACCTCGGTTTGGGGATCCAGTCGAACCAGGCGCGTCTGATGCGGGCCGGCCGCTTCTTCCCCGAGTACGGGCTCGACCGGATCGTGGCGTACCACGAGCGCCAGGACGCACGCTTCGCCCACGCCGCTGCGGCGATCTCGGAGCGGACGGGCAAGCCGATCCTGACCGCCACCGAGCTGGCGGTCGCAGATCGTGACAACGCGGGCCCGCAGGCAGTCCGCGAGTCCGGCCGTGTCTGCTACGCATCGTCGAACCGCGCGGTGACCGCGCTGGAGCACCTGTGGCGGTATGCGCGGTATCGCCAGCGGCGCGGATGACCGCGAAGCGAACCTTGGTCGCGCTGCTCGTCGTCGCAGCCGTCGTGTGTGTCGTGTTGGCGCTCCGTGGCGACGAGGCCCCGGCCCGCGCCGACCGGAGTCGAGCGCTCGGGACGCCGCTCTGGTCGCCGCGGCGCGTGCCGCAACCGATCGTCGACGCGGTCGGCGCACTCCGGCTCCAGGCGGCGCTGGATCGCGAGACCGCGAACGTCGACGCGTGCTTTGTCGTGCAGAGCAGCGGAGGCAGCGCCGCGCTCGCCGTCCGTGCGCCCGACACCGCGGTCTTGCCCGCCTCGACCCAGAAGCTGCTCACCACCGCTGCCGCGCTTGCGATCATCGGACCCGACACGACGCTGGAGACCCGAGCCGTCGCACCGGCCGCGCTCTCGAACGGGCAGGTCGATCGGCTCTATCTCGTCGGCGGCGGCGACCCGTTGCTGCTCACGCCCGACTTCCAGGCGCTGCTGGAGGAGAAGCCGGAGACGCGCGGCGCTCCGGCAACGCAGCTGAGCGCGCTCGCCGATTCGATCGTCGCCGCGGGCGTCCGCAGCATTCCCGGTGGTGTCGTCGGGGACGACTCGCGCTACGAGCCGCTCCGCTATCTCCCGTCGTGGAGCGACAGCTATCGCACCGAGGGTCAGAGCGGCCCCATCGGCGCGCTCACGGTCAATCACGGGTTCAGTGCGCTCCGACCGAGGCCGGTACCCGTCGGAGATCCGGCTGCGTTCGCCGCCGACCAGCTCAGCGTGCTCTTGCGGGCGCGCGGCGTCACAGTGGGAGGGGCGGGAAGCAGCGGCAAGACGCCGGACGGCGCGATGGAGGTCGCGAAGATCGCGTCCCCGCCCCTGAAGGACATCGTCGTCGACGTGCTGCGGACGAGCGACAACCTGGCTGCCGAGATGCTCGTGCGCGAGATCGGGTTCAGGGTCTCGCAGCAGGGCACCACGGCCGCGGGCACGCAAGCGATCGTCGCGAAGCTCGCGGAGCTCGGCGTGCCGACGACGAACGTGATGATGGTCGACGGCTCGGGCCTCTCTCGCGAGGATCGGGTGACGTGCCAGGCCGAGGCGGCGACGCTGTCCCTGGGCGCGCAACCCGGGATGCAGGCGCTCTGGGACGGGCTGCCGGTGGCCGGCGAGTCGGGCACGCTCCAGGACGAGCTGCGCGGGACGCCGCTGCAGAGCCACCTGCGAGCCAAGACGGGGTTCCTCAACGGCGTCACCGGCCTCTCCGGGCTCGTCGACGTCAAGGCACCGCTCCAGTTCGCCTTCGTAGCGAACGGTGCACTCAGCGAGGCCGGGGCGGTCGCGCTGCGCGGTCGCTTTGCCGGTGTACTCGGGACGTTCCCGGACGCGCCACCGGCGGACCAGCTCGTTCCCGCTCCGGCCGTCAGCACGTCCCCGTAGTATCCGGGCCGTGCCACCCGAGGCGGACGCCGACGCGACAGCTGCGCAGCCGTCGGCAGCGTCGCTCCCGCAACTGGTTCTCGAGCTGCGCGACCTCGTCGTCGCGTACCTCAAGCAGGAGACGATCGTCCCGCTCAAGGCGCTGGGTCGTTACATCGCGTTCGGTGTCGTCGGAGCCGTGTTCCTGGGGCTCGGGGCGACGTTGCTGGCGGTCGGAGGTCTGCGAGCGCTGCAAACGGAGACAGGTGACACGTTCACCGGCGACTGGTCATGGGCGCCCTACGGCATCGTGTTCGTCGCGCTGACGCTCGGGGGAGTGTTCACGTGGAGGGCGCGGGGCGCGCGGCGCCGATCACGTAAGGAGGAGCAGGGATGAGCGTCGAGACCGGACGACCGATCACCCGCACCGACATCGAGGCGAAGCTGCGCCAGATCCAGCGCAGCGCGGAATCGGGGAAGGAGGCGGCGCGCGGCGCCGGGGTCGTCGGTGGGGTGGCGGGTGTGGCGGTGCTGGTCCTGGGCGCGTATCTCCTCGGTCGGAGGCGCGGGCGGAAGCGCCGGACGATCGTCGAGATCAAGCGCATCTGACGTGTCCCTGCTCGGTCGACTCGCGGTCAGGGGATTGCGCCGCGGCGTGCTCGAGGGATCGCGCGGCTGGCTGGTGGTCGGTGTCAGCGCGACGACACTCGCCGCGCTGCGCAGGCTGCTGCACGAGGAGGAGACCGTGTACCGCACGCAACTGCGCGTCGACGAGGGCGTGCAGATCCGGGTGGTGAAGCCGGGGCGCTGAGCGGGTGCGGCGCCGGTAGCCTGGCAGCGTGCGAGTGCTGCTGCGCAACCCTCGCCGCGAGGTCGACGTACGCGGTCCGTTGACCGTCGACGCGCTGCTCGCTCGCCTCGACCTGAACCCCGAAGCCGTGCTCGTGATCGCAGGCGACGAGCTCGTACCGCGCGACGCTCGCCTCGACGACGCTGTCATCGTCGAGATCCGCCCGGTGATCTCGGGGGGGTCGGAAGCCGAGCGAGCGAGCGACACAAGGTGAAATGCCGCGTCTGCCGGGGGCCGGCAGTGATCGACGTGCGCAGGCACAACGCCGCGTTCTGCCGCGAGCACTTCCTGCGCCACTGCCGCGAGCAGGTGCGCCGGGCGATCGACGAGCACCGAATGATCTCCCGGGACGAGCGGGTGCTCGTCGCCGTCTCCGGAGGCAAGGACTCGCTCGGACTCTGGGACGTGCTCGTCCACCTCGGCTATCGCGCGGACGGTCTCTACCTGGGGCTCGGCATCGGCGAGTACTCGGATGCGTCGGTCACGTATGCGCGTTCGTACGCGGCGGCGAACGGCCTCCTGCTCCGCGAGGTCGACCTCGCTGCCGACCACGGGTTCACCGTGCCTGGCGCGGCCGCGAGCACGCGCCGTGCGCCGTGTGGAGCATGCGGGCTCTCGAAGCGTCACGTGTTCAACGCGGCGGCGCTCGAGCACGGCTACGACGTGGTCGCCACCGGTCACAACCTCGACGACGAGGCCGCCGTGCTCCTCGGCAACGTGCTCCGATGGGAGACCGCGTACCTCGGGCGCCAGCACCCGGTGCTGCCTGCCCGGCGCGGGTTCGCGCGCAAGGTCAAGCCCCTCATCCGGCTCGGCGAGCGGGAGATGGCGGCGTACTGCGTGCTGCGCGGCATCGACTACCAGGTCGAGGAGTGCCCGATGGCCGAAGGCAACCGGCACCTGGGCTACAAGGAGCTGCTGAACGGGCTCGAGGAGCGCTCGCCCGGCGCCAAGGCCGCGTTCCTCTTGGGGTTCGTCGATCGCGTCCACGAGCGCTTCGCGCCCGACGCGGCCGACGAGCGTGGCGCGCTCGGCGTCTGCCGGGTCTGCGGAGCCCCGACGACCGGTGAGGTGTGCGCGTTCTGCCGGCTGCGCGAGCGGGCCGGTGGTGCCGGGTCGACCGCCGGCGTCATATCCCCCGGTCCGTAGGCAGCGCCGGCGATGTCGCGTCCGTTCGAGCCCGGCGACCGTGTCCTGCTGGTCGATCCCAAGCGGCGCCGTCACCTGATCACGCTCGCCCGGGGCGGCGAGTTCCATTCGCACAACGGAGTGCTGCGCCACGACGACCTGATCGACCGCGACGAGGGTGTCACCGTCCGCACGACCCTCGGCGCGCGTCTCACCGCCGTGCGTCCGACGCTGGCCGAGTACGTGCTCGAGATGCCGCGTGGCGCGCAGGTGATCTACCCGAAGGATCTCGGCCCGATCCTCGTCCTCGGCGACGTGTTCCCCGGCGCGCGCGTCCTCGAGTCGGGTGTCGGCTCGGGCGCGCTGACGATGACGTTGCTCCGCGCCGTCGGCCCAGGGGGACGGGTCACGGGCTACGAGATCCGTGACGACTTCGCGGCGCGCGCACGACGGAACGTCGAGGGCATGCTCGGCACGGACGTCCCGCTCGATCTCGAGGTCCGCGACGTGTACGACGGCATCGACGAGGACGGGCTCGACCGCGTGATTCTCGACCTCCCGGAGCCCTGGCGTGTGGTCAAGCACGCAGCGTCGGCACTCCGGTCCGGGGGCATCCTGCTGGCATACCTGCCGACGATCGGCCAGGTCGCCCGATTCCGGGAGGAGCTCTCGGAGTCGCCGTTCGGGATGGCGCAGACCCTCGAGGTGCTGCAGCGGACCTGGCACGTCGACGGGCAGTCCGTGCGGCCCGATCACCGCATGGTCGCGCACACGGGTTTTCTCACCCACGCGCGACTGCTCGCGCCACCTGCGTGAACCTGCTCGACCTCGTTCTCGCGCTCGCGCTCGTGAGCGCCGGATATGCCGGCTTCCGGTTCGGGCTCGCGGCGCGCGCACTGTCGTGGGCGGGGCTCGCGCTGGGGACCGTGGTTGGTGTGCTCTTCGTCGACGACATTGCGAGCGCGCTCCAGAGCTCGACACCACGGACGCGGCTCCTGGGGTCGCTGGCGTTCTTGTTCCTGGTCGCAGTGATCGGTCAGACGATCGGGATCGCGGGAGGTTCGCTCCTTCGGCGCCACCTCCCGATCACGGGCGGCCTGCGCGTCGCCGACCGCGTGGCCGGCGCGATCACGGGCGTCCTGGCCGTGCTCGTCGGGGTCTGGCTGCTGACGCCGGCCTTGTCGAGCGCGCCCGGGTGGCCGGCGCGGGCCGCACGCGGCTCGGCCATCGTCCGCACGGTCGACGGATGGGCTCCGGCGCCACCGGGCTCGCTCGCGACCCTTGGGCGTCTGGTCGGCGAGGCGCCGTTCCCCGAGGTGTTCGAGAGGCTGACGACCCCCGATGCCGGCGCGCCGCCGACCCGTGGTGTCTCGGTGGCCGTGAGCGCGCGCGTCGCACCGTCCGTGGTCCGCGTCGAAGGCCGCGCCTGTGATCAGATCCAGCAAGGCTCGGGTTTCGTGGCGGCCGCCGACGTCGTCGTGACGAACGCGCACGTCGTCGCGGGGGAGCGGAGCACGCTGGTGTCCACCCCTGATGGGCGCCGTCTCGACGCGGCAATCGTCGCGTTCGACCCGCACCGAGACGTTGCGGTGCTCCATGTCGACGGGTTGCGGCTCGCCCCGCTGGCGCGCGCCGACGGCGACGTCGACCAGATCGGTGCCGTGTTCGGCTACCCACGGGGCGGACCCGAGCACGAGTCCCCGGCCCGCATCGCGCAGCGCATCGTCGCGAACGGCACCGACATCTACCGGACGGGCTCGACTCGCCGCGACGTCTTCGTGCTCGCGTCTGCGCTGGTCCCGGGTGACTCCGGTGGGCCGCTCGTCGACGGGAGGGCGCGGGTGGTCGGCCTCGCGTTCGCCATCGATCCCGGCGACGCCAACACGGCGTTCGCGTTGACCCGCCAGGAGTTCGACAGGGTCCTCACCCGCGCCATCACGAGCGGCGCGAGCGGGGGCGTCGACGCCGGGCCGTGCCTCGTCGGCTGATCACCCGGAACGCGAGACGACCCGGGCACCGGCCCGGGTCGCGCACAGCTCGGACTCGCCGCGTTACCCCTCTTCGATGAAGATGCACTCGCCGGGGCATTCCTCCGCGGACTCCACGACCGCGTCGAGCATGCCGTCGGGGATGTTCGCGAGCCCCTCGGCGCCGCCGGGGTCGCTGAACACCTTGTCGCCTTCCTTCACGTAGGCGAGACCGTCGTCGAGCAAGGTGAACACGTCGGGCGCGATCTCCTCGCAGAGGCCATCGCCGGTGCAGAGATCCTGGTCGATCCAGACCTTCATCGCCCGTCCTTCATCTGAACAGGTGCCGTCGAGGACGGCTGCTTCCCGATCAACGAATGTAGACGAGTCGGGTGGATTTCTCAAGCGAGGGCCGGGAAAATACGACGGCCGGGCATGCGCCGGTGTGCTGGGATGCCCGGTGTAGTGTCCGCGCGCGGGTCGGCGAATCGCCGGGTCGGGCCCGACTGGAGCGGGTAGGAGGTGCACGTGGCCGCCGAGCACGAGCGACGCCTCCTCGAGTACGAGCGCCAGGTCGGAGATCTGCAGTCGCAGATCAAGGCGCTCGAGGAAGAGGTCGTCGTCCTCCGTCGCCGGCTGCAGGACGCGCCCAAGCGAGTGCGCACCCTCGAGGAGCGCCTGCTCGAGACCAAGGGGCAGCTGGCCCAGGCGGTGTCGCAGAACGAGCGGTTGTCGGCCACCCTCCGCGAAGCCCGCGAGCACATCGCGGCACTGCGTGAAGAGGTCGAGAAGCTCACGATGCCGCCGTCCGCCTACGGGACGTTCCTCGGCGCGAACGACGACGGCACCGTCGACATCTTCACCGCCGGACGGAAGATGCGCGTCTCGGTGCACCCCGAGGTCGACGTCGACGCGTTGGACCGCGGCCAGGAGGTCGCCCTCAACGAGTCGCTGAACGTCGTCCTCGCCCGCGGCGTCGAGATCAGCGGCGAGGTGGTCGTGCTCAAGGAGCTCATGGAGGACGCGGGTCGCGTCCTGGTGATCGGGCGCGCCGACGAGGAGCGCGTCTGCGAGCTCTCGGGGTCGATGGTCGGCGAACGGCTACGCGCGGGTGATCACCTGCTCCTCGACACGCGGTCGGGTCTCGTCGTCGAGCGCCTCCCGCGGCCCGAGGTCGAGGAGCTCGTCCTCGAGGAGGTCCCCGACGTCACCTACGCCGACGTCGGTGGCCTCGACGACCAGATCGAGCAGATCCGCGACGCCGTCGAGCTGCCCTATCTGTACTCCGACCTGTTCCTGGAGCACGAGCTCCAGCCGCCGAAGGGGATCCTGCTCTATGGACCACCCGGATGCGGCAAGACGCTCATCGCGAAGGCGGTCGCCAACTCGCTCGCCAAGCGTGTTGCCGAGAAGACCGGCAACGCCTCGACGCGTTCGTACTTCCTCAACATCAAGGGCCCCGAGTTGCTGAACAAGTACGTCGGCGAGACCGAGCGCCAGATCCGTTTGATCTTCCAGCGCGCGCGTGAGAAGTCCGAGGAGGGCGTGCCGGTCATCGTGTTCTTCGACGAGATGGATTCGCTGTTCCGCACGCGCGGCAGCGGCATCTCCTCCGACATCGAGAGCACGATCGTCCCGCAGCTGCTCGCCGAGATCGACGGCGTCGAGAGCCTCAAGGACGTGATCGTGATCGGCGCGTCCAACCGCGAGGATCTCATCGACCCCGCGATCCTGCGTCCCGGCCGGCTCGACGTGAAGATCAAGATCGAGCGTCCCGACCCCGACAGCGCGCGCCAGGTCTTCGCGCGCTATCTCACGTCGTCGCTGCCGCTCGCGAGAGCCGAGGTCGATCAGCACGCCGGTGCGGGCGCCGCGGTGAAGGTGATGATCGACGCGGCGGTCGACCACATGTACGCGACCAGCGACGACAACCGGTTCCTCGAGGTGACCTATCAGAACGGCGACAAGGAGGTCCTGTACTTCAAGGACTTCTCCTCCGGCGCGATGATCGAGAACATCGTGCGCCGCGCCAAGAAGCTGTCGATCAAGCGGCAGATCGACGGTGGGACGAAGGGCATTTGCCTCGAAGATCTCTTCAGCTCGATCAAGCAGGAGTTCCGCGAGCACGAAGATCTCCCGAACACGACGAACCCCGACGACTGGGCGAAGATCTCGGGGAAGAAGGGGGAGCGGATCGTCTTCGTGCGCACGCTGCTCGCCGAGGGCGAAGAGCCGACCGGCGGACGACAGATCGAGCGCGTCACCACCGGGCAATACCTGTAGCGCGCGCCCGGCACCGAGTCTCAGGCACGGTCGTTCCGGCGCGGGCCGTGTGCGGGCGCCATCTAGGCTTGCTCCGTGGCCGTTCCGAAGGTGTGTGGCATCGAGACCGAGTACGGCGTGGTGCTGCGTGGCACCGCCGATGCAAACCCCGTGCTGGCGTCGTCGATGCTCATCAACGGCTACGTCGAGCACCACAAGGTCGGCTGGGACTTCGAGGACGAGTCCCCCGGGAAGGACGCACGCGGCTTTGCCCGTGAGGGCGCGCAGCCGCCCGAGATCGAGACGCACCTCGTCAACACCGTGCTGACGAACGGCGCGCGGTACTACGTCGACCATGCCCACCCCGAGTACTCGACGCCCGAGTGCGCGAACGCGCTCGAGCTGGTCGTCGCCGACAAGGCGGGGGAGCGGGTGCTCGCCCGGTCGATGCTGGCCGCCCGCCAGCTGCTCGAGCCGGGGCAGGAGATCGTCGTCTACAAGAACAACTCCGACGGCAAGGGCAACAGCTACGGCTGTCACGAGAACTATCTCGTCGACCGCTCGGTGCCCTTCGCGAGCCTTGTGAGGGTCCTGCTGCCGTGGTTCGTGACCCGGCAGGTCTTCACCGGTGCCGGGAAGCTCGGGTCCGAGAACGCCGCCCCGCCCGTCGATTTCCAGCTGAGCCAGCGGGCCGACTTCTTCGAGGAGGAGGTCGGGCTCGAGACGACACTGAAGCGGCCGATCGTCAACACCCGCGACGAGCCGCACGCCGACCCGCAGCTGTACCGCCGGCTCCACGTGATCGCGGGCGACGCGAACCTCTGCGAGGTCGCGACGTTCCTGAAGATCGGCACGACCGCGATCGTCCTCGCCATGGTCGAGGACGACTTCCTCGAGAGCGCGGCCGACTTCGGCGCCCGTAAGGACTTCTCGATCGTCGCGCCGGTCTCGGCGATGCGAACGGTCTCGCACGACCCGGGGTGCCGGGCTTCGATCGATCTCGTCGAGGGCGGCTCGATGACCGCCGTGGAGCTCCAGTGGGAGTTCCTCCGTCTCGCGCAGAAGTACGCCGACGAGACCGGCCTCGAGGCCTGCGGCGGCGAGGAGATCGGCGGTCGAGTGCTCGCGCGTTGGGAGCTGGTGCTGGCGGCGCTCGAGCGCGACCCGTCCGCGCTCGACGGCCAGCTCGACTGGGTCACGAAGCTCCAGCTGCTCGACGCGTACGCGGCGCGCGACGGCCTGTCGTGGGCCGATCCGAAGCTCGCGCTCCTCGATCTCCAGTACCACGACGTCCGGCCCGACCGGTCGCTCTACGAGCGGATGGTGCGCGCGGGCAAGGTCGAGCGGCTGGTCGACGAAGCCGACGTGATGGCGGCCACCACCGAGCCACCGGCGTCGACCCGGGCCTTCTTCCGGGGCCGGTGCCTCGCGCGCTGGCCCGACGCCGTCGTCGCGGCAAACTGGGACAGCCTGATCCTCGACGTGGGTGGTGATCCCTTGAAGCGCATCCCGATGATGGAGCCGCTCAGGGGAACGAAGGCACACGTCGAAGGGTTGTTGGAGAGCGTGGAGTCGCCGGGCGACCTCGTCGCCCGGCTCACGGCGCCCTAGGCGCCCCAGGAGGACCACCGTGGCCGAGCAGCAGCGCAGACAGCGACCGGCGCCCAAGGAGCGCGTCGAGGAGATCGACGAGGTCGCCGCGCCGACGGAGCGCGGCGAGAAGCTCAAGGGCGAGCTCGACGAGCTTTTGGACGAAATCGACGAGGTGCTCGAAGAGAACGCCGAGGATTTTGTGAAGTCATACGTCCAAAAGGGAGGACAATGACTAAAGCGGACACCCAGGGCGGTGTCACAGGTCACTCGTAACCTGAAGCACGTAAAAGCGCTGTCGACTGTGTGGCGCTACAAAGCCGCTCACCGAGTTCTACGGGGATCCCGGAAACCGGGACGGCCTGAAGGGCTCGTGCAAGACATGTGATCTGCAACGCAAGCACGCCTGGTATCGGGCAAACCGTGAACGCGCGATCGCAGCGGTGCAGCGATGGCGACCCGAGAACCCGGAGCGGTACGAAGCGACGCAGGGGCGGTATCGATCCCTCCGCAGGAGCGAGCAGCGAGCGGATCATCTTCGGCGGATGTTCGGGCTCACGCTCGACGAGTACGACGCGATGCTTGCCGCGCAGAACGGAGCGTGCGCGGTGTGTGGCGCGGTACCTCCGCTCGGGAAGCATCTTCACGTCGATCACGATCACGGGACGGGGCGTGTGCGCGGTCTGTTGTGTGTCAGGTGCAACGGTGGGCTCGGGCAGTTCGCGGAAGACCCGAACCGGCTCGTCGAGGCTGCGGAGTATCTCGATGGTGAGCTCGAACCCGTCGCGACGCGCAGCGAGCTGCGTGCAGCGGCCGTCCAGCGGGCCGAAGGCCTCCGCGCGACCCCCGTGTAGGCTCGCCCCGCTGTGACGGGCGATTCGCCGCTTCCGTTCTTCGCGCCCGGATCCGATCCTGGAGCGTCGTTCGTCGACCTCCTCCGCCGCGTCGCGCCCCCGGACACGCCCGGTGCCGGCGGCCGCGAGGGTGCGTCCCTGCCGCTCGACGTCGCCCACGGCACGACCGTGGTGGCGATCCGCTTCGCCGAAGGCGTCGTGATGGCCGGTGACCGGCGGGCTATCTCGGGCTTCAACATCGCGAGCCGGCGCATCGAGAAGGTCTTCCCGGCCGACGACTACTCGGGCATCGCGATCGCCGGCGCCGCCGGACCCGCCACGGAGATGGTACGGCTGTTCCAGACCCAGCTCGAGCACTACGAGAAGATCGAAGGTGCGCCGCTCTCGCTCGAGGGCAAGGCGAACCAGCTGTCGACGCTCGTACGGGCGAACCTCCCCGCCGCGATGCAGGGGTTCGTCGTCGTCCCGCTGTTCGCCGGCTACGACGAGCGTCGTGAACGCGGCCGCGTGTTCAGCTTCGACGCGACCGGGGGCAAGTACGAGGAGATCGACTTCCAGGCCAACGGATCCGGCGGCGTGCACGCGCGCAACTGGATCAAGGCACAGTGGCATGAAGGCATGACCCGTGACGAGACCGTCGAGCTGGCGCTGCGCTCTTTGTTCGCCGCGGCCGACGAGGACGCAGCGACGGGTGGCCCCGACCTGATACGGCGCATCTTCCCGACGGTCGCGGTGATCGACGCGAACCGGTTCAACGCGGTGAGCGAGGACGAGATCGAGCGGCAGGCGCAAGCGCTGCTCGGCGGGCGTGAGGAAGGCGCCGGTCTGTGACGGTTCCCTTCTACGTGTCGCCCGAGCAGGTGATGAAGGACCGGGCCGACTATGCGCGCAAGGGCATCGCGCGGGGCCGCAGCCTCGTCGCCATGAGCGTGACCGACGGCATCGCGATCGTCGCCGAGAACCCGTCGCGGACGCTCTACAAGATCAGCGAGATCTACGACCGGATCGCGTTCGCGGGCGCGGGCAAGCACAACGAGTACGAGATGCTTCGCATGGCCGGGGTTCGTCAGGCCGACCTCAAGGGCTTCCAGTTCGCCCGGGAGGACGTCAACGCGCGATCACTCGCCAACGCGTACGCGCAGACCCTCGGGCAGGTGTTCACGCACGAGCTCAAGCCCTACGAGGTCGAGATCCTCGTCGCCCAGGTCGGCGAGACGCCCGAGCGCGACGAGCTCTTCCACATCCTCTACGAGGGCACGGTCGTCGACGACGAGCACTACTCGGTGCTCGGGGGCCAAGCGGACGAGATCGCCGAGATCCTCCAGACTCGCTACCAGGCCGGGCTCGACGAGGCCGCCGCAGTGCGCCTCGGCGCGGAGGTGCTCGCGGGGGCCGAGCAGAACAAGCTCGAAGCGGCGCAGCTCGAGGTCGCGTTCCTCGATCGGTCACGCGAGCGACGGGCGTTCCGCCGCGTCAGCGGCCGGGACCTCGAGCAGATCCTCAGCGGCTGACGGCAGCGCGGACGCGCTCGATGTCGCGGAGGTGATGCGCGCCTTCGTGCGCCGCGTGCTGGATCAACCAGCGGGCCGGGCGTTCGACGCCACCGAGCACGAACGGCCGGTCCCAGGCTGCCCAGGGGGTCTCGTCGGCGCGGTCGGCAAGCGCGTTCGCGGCGCGGGCGATGCCTGCGAGCACCGGTTCGCGGCCTTGAGCCGGGCGCGAAGCAGCGAGCTCGTCGACATCGAAGTCGGGGAACACGGGACGCGCGTGCTCGAGCACCTCGGAAAGGGCGAGACCGAGCATGTCGAGCACCTCGCGCACGTGGGTCGCGTACTCGAGCATCGACCAGGTGTCGGGCGACGGTCGCTGATCGAGGACGTCTTCGGGAACGTCGAGCGCTTCTCGGTATCGGCGCGGCAAGGTCCGCAACGTGGCGATCGCGTCGATGACCGACACGGACTCCTCGTCGATCCCACAATCCGTGCAACGCCGGCTCACCAGCCGGTCGCGTATTGCAGCAATGGCGCCAAGCCGACGATCATCAAGAGCCCGAGCGCGACCCACAACGGCCAGCGGTGGCGCGCCGGGCGGTCGTCGTCCCCGGCCCACTCGCGGGGCGCCGCCATTACCGCGTCGACTTCCGCAGCCAGCATGACGAGCCGTGCATCGTCGAGCTGATCCTCTGGGACGTACAGGTCGACCCGGGCCATGTCACCGACCGTCAGGCCGTAGGGCCCGTCCAGCGCCCCGCGGAGCTGGACGTCGATGCCCTCCGACCGGAGCCGAGCCGCCAGGAGATGGGCCGAGAACGACCCGCTCACCCAGGTCAGCGGCTGCATCGGGATCACGGTCCGATCCTACGACCGCCCTTGGAAAGCCCCTCGCGGCCGGATTTGAGTAGCGGCTACTCAGGCACACTCGCCCGCACAGGCGTAGAACCGGTGCCAGCGACGAGAGGAGCATCGAGTGCGCTGGATGACACGGATGGGGCTCGCCGCCGTGATGGCGGCGGGGATGGTCATCGGCACGGCGGGGATCGCGGGCGCCAAGGCGAAGGAGGTGTCGCCGGAGAAGTACGCGAAGACCCTGTGCGGCACCTTCAGCAAGATCAGCACCTCGGAGACCGACTTGGCCGGCAAGCTGGGAGCACTCGACAAGAACGACCCGGTGGCCTACCAGTCGCAGGCCAGCGAGCTCGCGTCGCAGTACCAGCAACAGTGGGCAGCCGCGGCGAAGAAGCTCAAGAAGAAGTATCCGGGCGTGGACGACGGCAAGAAGATCGGGAAGAAGTTCTCCGACTACGCCGGGCAAGCCGCGGACGAGATCCAGAGTGCGATCGACACCTTCCGGGCAGCTGATCCGCACGGCGTGGCATTCGCCGCGGACGTCGCGACCTTCGGTGTCGCGTTCCAGACGTTGAGCGCGAAGCTCGGCGACCCGTTCAGCGAGGTCACCGATCAGGACGTCCTGGGCGCGTTCAAGGACGAGAAGTCCTGCGACGAGATCGTCACGATCTTCTGACGCCCCATCCGGTCTCCGAGAGACCCGGCCTGTGAGTCCGAGGGGCTTCTCACGTCACGGGTCGACCGTGTAGGGCCAGTACGATCGAGTCGTGGAACGACGCATCTTCGGGCTCGAGAACGAGTACGGCGTCACGTGCACGCTGCGCGGCCAGCGCCGGCTGAGTCCCGACGAGGTGGCGCGCTACCTCTTCCGCCGGGTGGTCTCGTGGGGCAGGTCGAGCAACGTGTTCCTCGAGAACGGCGCGCGGCTCTACCTCGACGTCGGCAGCCACCCCGAGTACGCGACGCCCGAGTGCGACTCGATCTCCGATCTCGTCGTCCACGACAAGGCGGGGGAGCGGATCCTCGAAGGTCTCGTCCGCAGTGCCGAGCAACGGCTCCGCGAGGAGGGCATCCGCGGGGAGGTGTTCCTCTTCAAGAACAACACCGACTCGGCGGGTAACTCGTACGGGTGCCACGAGAACTACCTGGTCGAGCGCGAGGGGGATTTCACGAAGTTCACCGACGTACTGATCCCGTTCCTCGTCACCCGCCAGGTGTACGCGGGGGCAGGCAAGGTGCTCCAGACGGCCCGCGGCGCGATGTACTGCATCAGCCAGCGGGCAGAGCACATCTGGGAGGGGGTCTCCAGCGCGACCACGCGGTCGCGCCCGATCATCAACACCCGCGACGAGCCGCATGCCGACGCCGAGCGCTTTCGGCGCCTCCACGTCATCGTGGGCGATTCGAACATGAGCGAGTACACGACGTTCCTCAAGGTGGGTACGACGTCGATCCTGCTGCGCATGCTCGAAGAAGACCCGACGCCCTGGCGTGACCTCGCGCTCGAGAACCCGATCCGCGCGATCCGTGAGATCAGTCACGACATGAGCTGCCGCCGCCGCATCCGGCTCGCGAACGGTCGGGAGCTGTCGGCGGTCGAGGTGCAAGCCGAGTACCTCAACCGAGCGCTCCGCTTCGCCAAGAAGCGCGGCCTCGGTCCCCTCGAGCAGCAGGCGCTGGAGATGTGGGAGCACGTGATGACCCATCTCGAGAACGATCCGCTGAAGCTGCGGACCGAGATCGACTGGGTCGTCAAGTACCACCTGATCGAGGCCTATCGCGAGCGACACGACCTCCCGCTCACTCACCCGCGGGTGGCGCTGATCGACCTCTCGTACCACGACGTGACGCGCGGCCGCTCGCTTTACTACCTGCTCGAGCGACGGGGACAGGTCGACCGGACCGCGAACGACGCCGACATCGACACGGCCGTCGATACGCCGCCGCAGACGACACGCGCGCGCCTGCGCGGCGCCTTCATCAAGCGGGCCAAGGAGCGCAAGCGTGACTACACCGTCGACTGGGTCCACCTGAAGCTGAACGACCAGGCGCAGCGAACCGTGTTGTGCAAGGACCCGTTCAAGGCGCGCGACGAGCGTGTCGAGCGCCTGATCTCCTCGCTGTAGGTGTCACCTTTCCGGGCGCGCTCGCTCGGCGCCGGGATACCCGGCGCCGCCCTTCGGGTCGCTCGCTGGCGCCTGCGAGCTCCCTTCGGTCGCCGCCCCGCGTAGGTTCGCAGCGTGCCTTCCTTTCGGTCGGGGAACGTCGTTCGGCTGCTCGAGGAACGACCCGGGCTCCAGCGGGTCGAGGTCGATCTCGGCGACGGTCCTGAGCGCGCGTACGTCCTCCCGCAGCTCACGGGCACGGTCGCACCCGGTGACCGCGTCGTGGTGAACACGACCGCCGTCGAGCTCGGGCTCGGTACCGGGGGCTGGCACGTCGTGCACTGGAACCTCGAACGTGGCGCGTGGAGCGAGCGTGGCCCCGGCCACATCATCAAAGGCAGGTATACGAGCATCCAGACCGACGTCGGCAGCACCGAGGAGCATCTCACCGAGCTCGCCGAGGTCGAGTCCATCGACGGCATGCCCGTGGTCGCGGCTGCGCTGCACAGCCAGTTGCCCGCGGTCGCGGTTGCCGTGAAAGACGCCGCGCCGGACGCGCGTCTCGTCTATGTGATGACCGACGGCGCGGGTCTGCCGATCGCGCTGTCCGACCTGGTCGCGGGACTCGGCGATCGCAACCTGATCGATGCCACCATCACCTGTGGTCACGCATTCGGTGGTGACTACGAGGCTGTCTCGATCTTCTCCGCGCTCGCAGTCGCGCGCCACGTTGCCCGTGCCGACATCGCGGTCGTCGCGATGGGCCCCGGCATCGTGGGAACGAACACGCGTCTCGGCTTCTCAGGCATGGAGGTCGGGGCGATCCTCGATGCCGCCGTCGCGTTGGGCGGCGTCGCGATCGCGGCACTGCGCGCGTCGTTCGCGGACCCGCGCGAGCGTCACGCAGGTGTGTCGCACCACACGACCACGGCGCTTCGTCTCGCGTGCCGAGAGCGCGTCGTCGTGCCGCTCCCGCGTGTGGGTGGCGAGCAAGAGGCACGCCTTCGCCGTGACCTCGCCGCCGCAGGGATCGACACCCGCCACGACGTCATCGACGTCGATCCGCCCGATGTCATCGGGCTCTTCGACGCGCACGGCCTGGACGTCGTCTCGATGGGGCGGCCTGCCGTCGATGACCCCGTGCTGTTCCAGACCGCGGCGGCCGCCGGGGTGCTCGCGGTGGCGCGCCGGCCGGGCATCTCGGTGGCATGAGCGAGCGTGAGCGGGCCGGGTATCCCGGCCCGCAGGGAGCGTGGCCCGAGCGGCCCGGCGCGAAGCGCCAGGAGCGGAAGAGATGAGCGAGCGTGAGCGGGTCGGGTATCCCGGCCCGCAGGGAGCGTGGCCCGAGCGGCCCGGCGCGAAGCGCCAGGAGCGGAAGAGATGAGCGAGCGTCTCGAACGGCTCGTCAACCTGACCGCCACGTTGCTCGACACGCGTCGCCCGCTCTCGCTCGACGAGCTCGCCGACCGGCTCGAGCCTTCGTACCCGGCCGAGAAGGGTGCTCGCCGGCGGGCGTTCGAGCGCGACAAGGAGACGCTGCGCGAGCTCGGCGTGCCGATCGTGATCGAGCCCGTCGACGGTACCGGCGGCGAGCCGGGATACCGGATCCCGCCCGAGGACTACTACCTGCCGGACCCCGGTCTCACACCCGATGAGCGGGCCGCACTGCACGTCGCCGTGAGCGCGGTGCGCCTCGAAGGCGGGCACGGGCGGGAGGCTCTCCGGAAGCTGGGAGGGTTCGAAGGCGCGAGCGCGCCGCCACTCGCCGAGCTCTCGGCGACACCCCTCCTCGGCGATCTGTTCGACGCGGTCGCGGGCCGGCGGCGGCTGGAGTTCGACTACCGCGAGGAGCACCGCCGGCTCGATCCGTACGGCGTCGTTCACAGGTTCGGCCATTGGTACGTCGTCGGTCACGATCGCGACCGGGACGCGCCGCGGGCCTTTCGAGTCGATCGGATCGACGGCACGCCGGCCCTGAGTGGCCCGGGCGCGTTCGACACGCCGCCGAACGTCGATCCGGCCGCCTACCTGCGCGACGACCCGCTTGCGTACGGCGAGGCGCAGGCCGTCGAAGCGCGCGTGCTGGTCGATCCGGCGCGCGCGGCATGGGTCGTCGACGATCTGGGTGACGAAGCCGTCGTCGAGCGCCGCAAGGACGGGTCCGTCGTCGTCGCGCTCTCGGTCGTGAACCGCGAGGCATTCCGCTCATGGGTGCTGGAGCTGCTCGAGCACGCGGAGGTCCTGGAGCCTGCGGACCTCCGCGCGGAGCTCGTCGACTGGCTCCACGCGCTCGTAGGTGACGAGCCGTGAGCCCACGCCCGCTCGCAGGTGCCCGGCTCCGTCGGATGCTCGCGCTCGTCCCGTGGATCCTCACGCATCCCGGCACGACGATCTCCGAGCTCGCGCGGCGCTTCGGGGTAGGGGAGCCCGAGCTGCAGGCGGATCTCGAGCTGCTGCCGATGTGTGGTCTGCCGCCGTACACCGCCGACCGTCTGATCGACGTCTGGGTCGCAGACGACGGGGCCGTCAGCATCCGTCTCGCGGAGTACTTCGAGCGGCCACTCCGACTCACACCGGCGGAAGGCGCCGCGCTGCTCGCGGCCGGCCGCGCGCTGCTCGCCGTCCCCGGTTCCGATGCATCAGGTCCGCTGGCGACGGCTCTGGACAAGCTCGAGCGCGGCCTGGGGGCTCGAGGCAGCCTCGCGGTCGACGTGGGGCAGGCCGACAACCTCGAGCGGCTCACCCTGGCAGTTGCCGATCAGGAGCGGATCGAGATCGAGTACTACTCGTTCGCGCGCGACGAGATGACGACACGCATCGTCGAGCCCGGTCGCGTCTT